>OLQH01000010.1_pt1 | contig 220764 bp, 179 predicted proteins | sample 1672671 | NCBI WGS metagenome assembly OLQH01 (sample SAMEA3136712, study PRJEB25190) | human gut metagenome | reverse complement strand
CTTCGAGCTGGAAACAGGCACCTGACAAATTTACGCAATCCGGACGAAATGTTCCTCTATCGGAAGAAGCGGAAGCCCGCTCCCCGGACGGCACATTGCCACAATATAATGCGGGAAGTTTAAGTAACTAACTGTTTGCATTAATATTTATGTAATGGTACACTATGTCTAAATGATAAAAATATGGAGATTAGTATGAAAATAGAAGCTGAACATATAAAGAAACATTATGGCAGAAAAACTGTCCTGACTGACATATGCTTTGATGGAATAAGCGGCCAGTGCATCGGTATTTTAGGTGCAAACGGCTGTGGCAAGTCTACACTCCTGTCCGTTCTGGCAGGCGTTCTTAAGGCTGATGGAGGCACTTTTTCTATCGACAGTGAAAATATACTTGGGAAGAACACCAAAAACGGAAAACTGGTTGGTTACGTTCCCCAGGGAACCCCTCTCATCGAAGAATTATCTGCTCTTGATAATCTAAGGCTCTGGTACTGCGACAGCAGGCTTGATATGGAAACTGAATTAAAAAGTGGTGTGCTGGCCATGCTAGGCATAAATGATTTTTTAAAAGTTCCCGTAAACAAAATGTCCGGAGGCATGAAAAAAAGATTAAGCATCGGATGTGCAGTCGCAAATGATCCATGTGTTCTAATCATGGATGAACCAAGCGCTGCGCTGGATCTTGTCTGTAAGGAGCGGATCCACAACTACATCCTCGATTTTAGATCAAGGGGCGGCATTGTAATAATCGCAACCCACGAAGAACAGGAAATCAATCTGTGTGACAAACACTACATAATGAAGAATGGTGTCCTTTCCCCTCTTAATTATGACGGGAATGTTCATAAGCTTGTCGGAATGTTAATGAACTCTCAGAGTGTTCTAAATGAAGCATTCTGAGACTACATTGTTAATATAAAGGTGGATAATGATGCAGAAATTCAGTGTTTATTTAAAATTGGAATGTAAGAGGATCCTTAAGCTTTTTCCAGGAATGATCATCGTAACCATGCTTGTTCTATCAGTATGTGCGATATTTTTATTACAAGATACAAAAAGCAGTTCATCCTTTAAAAATAGTTCCTCCGGTATCAAAACCATAAATATCGGGATCGTTTATTCAGATGAGGATAAACAATTTCTTGGGCTTGGTTTTTATATGCTTGAACACGCCGATGATATCGGTTACATATGCAAATTTAAAGAAGTATCGCTTGATGAAGGCCAGAGGCTTTTAGATAACAAACAGTTAGATGTTCTTGCTATCTTTCCAAAGGATTATGTGAGAAGTGTCTACTATGGAATAGACAAGCCTATCTCTATCAGGTTCGGCACAGCCCAGTCCGGTATATCAAGTCTTTTGTTTAAACAGCTTTCGGAAACTGTATCCGATTATATGATGGACTCAAAAGCAGGTGTATATGCGATGCAGGATATGTATGATTCATGGGACTTAGACTACTCTTCTGATGCCGATGAGCTTTCAGAAAAATATGTAATGCGTATTCTTGACAGAACCGCAATGATAAAAAAAGATACTGTAGATGCAACCGATGGATTAAGCTCTACCATGTATTATGTATGCGTAGGGATAGTGCTTGTTCTTTTGTTCTGGGGATTAAACTGTGGCAGCGTACTCGGAAAGAACCAAAAAATGCTCTCTGCCCTGTTACAAAGACAGCAGCTGTCAGGCATAAAACAGTATTTCGCCAGATATCTGTCGCTTCTGTTTTTATTCACTTTAAATTATATTGCTATTGCAACGACTTCCTATATTGCCACGGCAAAAATGCAGATAGATTTTATTTCCGCAGGATCATATATAAAACTCATCCCTCTGCTCCTTTTGCTATGCGCTGTTGTTTTATGTGTATATGAGATTTCAAATGACGGAATAGGTGGAATGATCTTCTTCTTTTTTTCGTCACTTATTATGGGATTTGTGTCAGGATTCTTTTATCCACTTTCATATTTTCCAACATGGATGCAGAGTGTGGCAGAATTTCTTCCAACGCGCATTATGTTTGAATACACAACGGCATGTATAAAGAATAATCTTTCATATGGCGTATTTGTAAAATTAATTTTGTATACTGTTTTATTTATTGTTATAACACTTGTATTTTCGATGGAGGAATTTAGATTTATCCCGGCAAAACCAAAAAACAGGAGGTTATCTTGATGAAAAAAATACTGACCTGGATATTGCTGTTTCAAAAACGCATCCTTAAAAAGCCTATGTTTCAGATAACTATTTTACTTATCCCGATACTGCTGTTTTTACTATTTACTTTCAATAAAAGCAGTGATTCACTGGTAAGGGTTGCACTTATTTCAGGAAATGACGAGTACAGCCAGAATTTTGTAAAAGATCTGCTGGATTCATCTAATCATGTTATCTCCTACTATCAGTGCTATGATGAAAGCCAGATGCGTAAGGATGTACTGACCGGCAAAGCCGAATGTGGCTATATCATGCCGGATGATATGCCCCGGAAGATCGCACAGTTTTCATCCAAAAAGAAACATGGGATCATAACGGCTATAGTAAAAAAAGAATCCATAAGTACTAAGATCGTAAATGAAATAATTTATGGCAGACTTTTTTCAGAAAGGGCATATCCTGTTTTGAAGGACTTCATAAATGAAAAGCAGCCTGACAGGCTTACTCCCGCTGAAGACGAAAAAATGTATGATGCATTTTCAAAGTACCTGATAGAACCTCTTATGTTCTCTTATGAATACGCAGACGGTAGCAAAAATGATCTGCTGAACAATGATGACAGCAGCCATAATTATTATATGCTTCCCGTCCGTGGTATTTTGTCAGTTCTTATACTGGTATCCTCCATGAGTGGTGTCCTTATGCTTTCAAATGATGACAGAAAAAATACATGGGGTTTTATAAGATTATCAAAACGCCCCGCTTTTAACTATTTTTATATTTTTATGAGTATCCTGCCAATTGCAATATGCAGTCTGGCTGCGATTTTTATAACCGGCATAAGTACAAATGTGTTAAACGAAATCAGGCTCATGGTTTTATATACACTGCTTCTGACCGGGTTTAGCAGCCTGCTGAAAGCTCTTATAAAAAACATTTATGTATTGTGCTCACTCATACCGGTCACTATACTTTTAAGTCTTATAATCTGCCCGGTATTTATAGATATAGGAAGCATTGTCCCACAGGCCAGATTCGTAAGACTTTTTCTTCCGACGAACTATTATCTTGATTCGATCTACAGCGGTCCGGCACAGTTAAAAATGTTTATACTCGCCATACTGGTAAGTCTTCTGGCAATACTTAAAGAACTGATAACCGCCCGGTCCGGCATCAGTTTTAATAAGAAAAAAGCTGCGCACTGAATTTCGTGCACAGCTTCTTTCTTTTGGGCTATTTATGAATTGTGTTATACCATCTTATTTCTGCGTTAAACGTCTGTCTCTTTTCTTTCTTCGATAGAGTATTGCTGATATGATAAGTACCGCAATTCCCATAATTGATGAATACATAAAAACATTCTGTTCATCTCCACCTCTTGGAGCTTTATTTTTCTTATCTGATCTTATCTTTTTATCATTTGTAGCTTTTACATTTGAAGCATTTTTGTCCGATGCAGCATCTGGGACTACTGAAGCATTGTTTGTTTCTGTATTGCCGGCTTGTGTATCCTTTGTTATATCAGCCTGACTTTTTAAATCTGGTTTTATTGTTTCTACCGTATTTTTGTCATCTGTTTTTGTCGTTTCTGCTGCATTTTTATCGTCCTCTTTTGTCGTTTCTGCTACATTTTTATCGTCCTCTTTTGTCGTTTCTGCTACATTTTTATCATCTGCTTTTGTCGTTTCTGCTGCATTTTTATCATCCGTTTTTGTTGAATCATCGGATCCTTTATCATCTGCTTTGCTTGCGTCGTCTTTCTTTCCGGTATCAGATTTACCATCTTCTGATTTACCATCATCCTTTTTCCCATCGTCCGGTTTTCCGACATCATCACCACCGGCCTTTGGCAGACCAATCGCATCTTCTGTTATAACAAGTCCATTTGCATCTGCAAGCGCAGCCTGTTCATCTGTTATCTCAACTGCCCTTATCGCATCAAAGTATATAGCAGATTCCACATCCACAGGCTTTCCTGCTGGATATGAATTACACCATATTGCAAATTTTGTTATGTTTGACACATCATTTAGAGATTCTCCGCTTCCCTTTTTGTGAAAATTTTCAAATGGAATAGTAACATATTTTGCTTCTGTTGTTCCGACAAAATCTGTAAGGTACGCCTCATATTCAGCCCCCGCTCCATCAGAAAGCTGTACAACAAGTTTCTGTCCTTTTCCATCAGGCTTCACCCACATCTGAAGTGCATTATACTTAGAAAAATCGTTTGTTGTCAGTGATGATTTCACTCGTCCAGTCCATACTTCAGAGCCAGTAGTTTTGAGCTTGTAGCTGAACTTTCCTCCGTATGTTCCGTCAGCCTTATTGTCCTTGTCAAGCGAAAATGATGATGAACATCCGCCCGCTGAATTTTCTGTATATGCTGCTGACAAAAGAGACTGGCTGCCTGAATAGTAATCAAAATCATCAAATACGTTTTCGGCCGCTGCATCCTTTGTTTTTCCAAGGCTTACATTCTCGATCGTCTGTATTATCCTGCCATCTGCCTCGACAGCAATAGAAGCAACATCTGTCTTTCCTATTTCATCCATGATTTCTTTTGTAAGTTTGGCTGTATACAATCTTACGCCTTCTGACGAAGATCTGATTGCTGTGTCTTCTGCTCCGGCTTTATATAAAACTGCTTCATCTGTCTCTGGCACACCTTTTATCGTAACACTTCTTTTTGAGAGAGTATCGGTGATAACAAAGTTCACTTCTGATGCATTCTTTACATATGCCCGCAGAGTTGTCTCATCTAAAAGTTCACCCATATCAAATGGAGAAACCATAAATCCCGGCGTTGTCTCATATGATTCTTTTTCTGTACTATTTGCAAAAGCTGTCATATTACCATAAAAATCTGTTCCATCTCCGAACACACTTGTTTCATCATTATAATAATCGATGAAATCATTTATCATTTCCTGACCATATTCATTGTTATATTTATATGGTACATAGAAATTTGTATCACTGAAATTCGCCCATACAAGATAATATGGCATATCGTTTTCTTTTGCTATATCACTTACTTCTTTATACCAGTTCTTTCCTGTCTTTTCGCTTGCAACAGGATTTCCTTTTACGAGAAGTCCTTCATTATCTGAGCCGTCTTTTTTCATGACACGGACACCACATTCTGCAATCGCCGCTATCTTTCCATGATTCTTTGCAACTGACGATACGATTTTACACGTATCAGATAAATGGTCAAAATATGAACCATCCGACTCTGCCGGATAACTATTATAATCATCATAATAATCAAATGCAAGAATATCTACATATTCATCTCCCGGATACCTCGATAAAACCTCATCCTCTGAGCTTACCGGACCACATGGAGAGTAAATATAGAGCATATTGTGTACTCCTTTGCTCTCAAGATACTGTCTTGTGTATCTGTAAAGGCTCTTATAACTTTCCTCGCTGTTTGTAGATCCCCACCAGAACCACGCTCCGGTATTTTCATGGAATGGCCGGAACATAACAGGAATATCATCATTCTGCAGCTGTGTTGCATAATCGGCTATTATGTCCAGATATGCGCGATAGACTTCGTTGTAATCGCCTCCAGGAAGGATCTGCTTTAATGAATCATTGCTAAGATCCTTTGATTCCGCAAAATCACAGTTAAAAAAGTCATATTTTCCATCATCTGTCTTTTTAATCTTTGAACTTGTAAAGTTTGGCATATGAGCTGACAACGATATGATCGACCCGTTCTGAGCAGCCTTTTTGCTGTACTCTACAGATTTTTCAAGTGCACTTTTTGCATCCGTTCCCCCGGCTTCCGAACCTGTAAGTGCAAGTGAATCTATACCAAAAACTCCGCTTACAGAGCCTGTGACATCATGCACATCACCGAGTTCATCGTTTGTACTTACCGATCTGGATACATCATTCTGATGTCCGAACAGCACCTGGTCACTGTCATCTAATTTGTTAAGATATGACTGGAGTGCAACTGCACAGTCTGCCATTTTATCATCTGTTACTGTTATCTTCTTTTTATCACCTGTCGAAACTTTTGCTTTTGTGCCGTTTTCGTTTGCTGTGCTTGTTATCCTGACAAATTCATCCATATCATTTTTCTGTGACAGTTCAAGATCATCAAGATAAACATCCCCTGAAAAATCACTGTTTACACCAATAAGTCCAATTGTGATATCTGTAAGGTTTGTGTCCTTAGGTGAGAACTGTACAGTAACTTTTACTTTCTGATATCCGTTTCCAAGAAACTCCGCATCACTTGAATCAATTATCGTGTCCTTGTTTATTATGCCATCTGCAAAAAACTTCATCTTTGAGACAGTATTTCCGCTTTCAGGATAGATAAGATCTACACTTATCTGGTTATAATTGCTTATGGAAACTCCACCATCTTTTGCTATGTATTTTACTTTCGCTTCACTCCAGCCTTCTGTGCTGTTTGCAGTATAATCAAGTGAAACCTTAAGTCTTCCGTCTCCTGAATTTTCATCATAAGCAATAACTGGCGCTGCATTTTTGTCTCCTCCATGGAAATACTGATACCCTTCCTCGCCAGACCAACTGTTTATAGATAATGCATCAGAAAAACTATCTAATACATTTGCATCCGTTGGTGTAAGTTCAGGCTGCTTTGTCTCCTCCTTGTTTGCAACAGATACTTCATCAAAATTTACTGTTCCTTTGAATCCAACACCTACTGTCTCGAAATCAATCTCCATAAGCTGTGAAGCAGTCTTGTCATTAAAATCAATTGATGCATATGCATAATAATTTCCGTCATCACTAATGCTGAATGCTGACTTATCAAGGTATGGCCAGCTGTCCCCTGTAGTATATGTCCAGCTGTCTCCAAGCTTTACAACTCCCTGGAGCTTTATGTAACTGCCTTCACTATCAAGTGTCTTGTAATCATCAGAGCTTATGCCCACTCTCACATTAACCTTAAAGTTGGATTTTATGTTTCGTTCCGCATCATTTGTGTACGCAAAAACTGTTACTACTTTACCTCCTTCATCCCATGATTCTGTTGTCAATTTTGAAAAATCAATGTCTGCCTTAGCTGTCACATCCCCGCTGTCATAAACAAACTCCTCTGTTGCAGCCATAACTACATCCGGCGTGATGAAGTCTGCGCCCTGAGGCACTACCGATCCCATCATCATCGCAGCCAGCACTATAGCTGTACTCTGTTTTCTTAACCTTCTCATCGTTCAATTCCTTTTCCTTATTCCTTAATTTTCATAACAACTCGTTTGAGTTAATTTAATTATATTTAGCATTTATTTTTAAGTCAATTCTCAGTTAATTATATGGTTCATTTTTGTGACTTTTTACTTAATTTTTACTTTTTTAAGTTATTTTTGTCCGCTCTATTTATTTAACATATCCAATATCGAAAGTACTATTTGCTTATTATTCGTTTTTTTTCGCACAAAATCATTCTAATAACTTTTTATAAAATGATCTGCGCACACATCTGATTTCTTTTGCGAAGAAAAAAAGCACAAAAAAACCATCAGCAAAATTAATCACTGATGGTTTCAAATTACGTTATTTTATTTTGTATTATCCTAATCCGTGAGTTCTATTATATGCACTGCAGATCAGGTTTGAGTTCTTGATAAGAATATGCATAGCTACAAACTGACCAAGACCACAGATAAGCATACCAAAGATACACCACATTAATACCGTTGTACCATTTTCCTGGATCATCACACCATAACGGGCCGCATTTGCTGCAAGTCTGTTACCGAGTTTGTAGTACCAGTACCATGCATAAATACCACATGTGATAATTGATAATAATATAAACGCTACTAATCCCGGTGTGCTCTCTCCATCGCCCTCACATGCAATGTTTATATCATGAGCCATCTGATAGATAAAATAATATCCATAAATACCACAAGTAATGATCGTCAGTAAAATATAAAGACCTAAACTTCTGTCTGTCTTTAATCTCTGTGCTCCAAATGGTGGTGTCTGGTTATAATTATTGTTATAGCCGTTATTATAACCATTATTGTAGCCATTATTATAGCCATTGTTGTAGCCATTACTATAATTATTATTATAGTTCTGACCGCCATTGTTCATATTGTTATTATCCATATTGCTTTGCTCTGCATTGTACTGTTGTCCGGCATTATACTGCTGTGCTCCACTGTACTGCCAGTCTGCATCGTATCGATCACCTCCGGTACCCTGTGAAAAGCTCTGCTTTACATCATTTATAGCATTTCCCAGCTCCTGCTCGGCTGCATTAAACATCTGGTTCGCCTGGTCCACAACTTTATGGATCGTTGAACAATCAGCACCACAATATGGACAGACCTTTGTCGTGTCTGCAATCTGTTTCCCGCATTTAGTACAAAACATTTTCTTCCTCCTTTTATTCCGATAATAATTTTATTATATGCCAGATGATACTGTCCTTTGGTTTGAATACAACAATGTCGTCCTCTCCCCATATCATTCTGTACACATAAACTATAACAAAAGCCGCTACTATTGTAAACATAAATATTTTATAAATTTTAATATTTATTTTAGATTTCAAAAGTATGACGACCAGCACCACCGGTGGAAGAAAGAAAAGCGGGTGGTAGCTGAATGCTCCTGCCATATCAAGCCTTAAAACCGAAAGCCATGCCCTCGACATCCCACAGCCTGCACATGATATGCCGGTAAAAAATTTAATCGGACATGTAATGCCTAAATTTTCAAACACTACATACAGCACGGCAACTGCCGCTACAGCTGTCACCGCCTGAGTATGCTTTGAACACAATATTTTATTGTCCTGCGATTTTTTACCTGTCGTATCTGGCATCTGAAAGCTATCTCCTCTGTACAATCATTTTACCAGACTTATCTGTTGAAATAAAGCCCTGATCATTCATTAACTCCTGTATTGTTATTATAATGTTACTGTTTACTCGCAAGCTTGACACTGCGCTGTCAAGCTATGCGCCATAGTGTTAATCATTGAGTGATTACAGCCCTGCCTCGCAGAGGTATTTTAAATGGGCTGTAATCGTTGCTGGTCACACTGTTAGCTGTGAACAGTGACATTATAATATTTATCAAGTTCATGAGAATACTCAAGTATTCGTTGGAGCATCTGCTTTGCATTCTCTGAGCTGTCCTTATTGTTCTCTGAAATATTGGAGGCCTCTGAGCTGCTGGCAGTTATCTCCTCACTTGTCGCTGAAAGCTGGTTGATACTGTCAACAATAGCATTATTTGAATCTTTAAGACCGATTATCATTGTATCAATCTCATTCATCTGACCGCTAAGTTCCTGTATGTCGGAATTGATCAAAGTAAAATTGTCAGATGCGGTTCCAATCAGTTCAGATTGCTGCTGTGTTGCTTCAAGAGATTCTCTGATCGCCTCTGACGCCCCTTTTGAATACTCACTCAGCTGCTCCACGATCTGCGTAATATTTTCTGTAGATTTCCTGGTCTGCTCAGCAAGCTGCCTGATCTGGTCTGCGACTACTGCAAATCCTTTGCCTGCTTCTCCTGCTCTTGCAGCCTCGATAGATGCATTTAGAGCAAGAAGATTCGTCTGATTTGATATATTGATTATCATGTCAGTTATATTGCGCACATCCTCAGTTTTTTGTCCGAGATTTTCCATAGAATTAACAACTTTATTATTGGTTTCAGCTATCGTTTCTGAATGTCTGCCCAACTCTTCCATAGTCGCAAGACTTTCCGTGATCACATCCATGGAAGCTTTTGCCTTTTCAGCCGCATTCTCTGTCCTGTCAGCCACATCATCGATCGCATCCTGTATCTTCTGAGTCATAATAGTCTGATTCTGGATATTTTCAGCTGTATTATATGTTCCATGCGTAATCTCTGCAACAGCATCATTGATGTTTTGTGCTGAGGAAGAAAGCTGTCCGAGTACATTATTGGCCTCATCTGTTTTATCCTGCACTCCCTTGGCAATTCCAAGTACATCATCCATAATAATTTTCTGTATTTCCTGTTCATCACGCATCGAATACATTGCATCATGATTAAATCTCCATGAAATCCTATTGGCAATAGCAACTGCCAGAAGCGCAATCAGATTTACCCCAAGCACAACTCCTTCATGTCCTGCATTATCACTCGAATAAACAATACCTGTAAAAAACAGCAGATATCGAACTATATTAGATATAGCTAATGCTATGCATGAAAAATCCATAAGCTTTATATCCATATACGGCATTATGGCAATAAGCATCGGAATAAATGAAGCATTTATGCAACTATTTCCATTTTCTATAATAGCAAGGAAATATAAGATAATAAAATGGATAAGACAGACCTTGTTCAAATAAGAACAGCTCTTATTCTTAAAATAAATTCCCCCGCATACAAGTATTCCAAGTATTATCCATGAAATCCCCAGAATACTGAGTACACTTACCCCATCATGAAATGATATGAATGCGAAATTACATAATACCCCAATTTCAAGTAATACATTCAATCCAAATAAAAACATATTGTTCAGATAAATTTTTGGTTCCTTTGTCTTATATTTCCTGCCAGCTATCTTATTACGCAGGTAATCAAGACGCTCCTGCCCAGACATTTCATTTCCCATTATCCCGCCTCCTGAATTTCTAATTTTATGTAAGTACTATTTTACTATAATTTTATCATAAACTCAACTTAATTTTATGTTATATTAACTTAAAGCTGCTTAATAACATATTATTATTCCTCCTAACAAATAAAGCCCTGTTTTTCAACAAGGCTTTATACTTAGGCAAATCAATCATTCATTACCTGCTACTATTATTTTGTATGATTTGATGACCACAGCTTGTCTGCGACCGGCTCCCATTCCTTTGCATAGTTATCGCATTTTGCACAAAGATGATTGCATTCCTCCGGACTCATCATATCTGTGCTGTGTGCATCAGTCTGTGATACCAGCCTGCGCAGGATCTCTGGATTTTCGAGCATAGGACAAGGCTGTAGTAAATTGTCATTAAACGGCTGTGCATCCTGATATGCTTTGAATAATGGCTGTGTCAGACATTCCTTCAGTGACTTATCATGAATATTTGCACTTGAATAGTGGATAAATACGCATGGCTCCACATCTCCGTTTGGATTGATGTGGCAGTAATACTTGCCTCCTGCAACACATCCGCTTACAAACTCTCCATCATTCTGGAAGTCCATCAAAAAGATTGGCTTTCCACCTTCATATCCACGGATCTCACGGATTCTGTGATACATATATTCTCTCTGCTTAGTTGTAGGAATCAGATCAGGCACTGCATCATTTCCTACAGGCATATAGTGGAAGAACCATGAAAAAGCAACACCTTTTTCGATCAGGAAGTCCAAAAACTCATCACTTGTTACTGCTTCACAGTTTGCTCTTGTGTAGCAGATTGAAGTACCATATGGAATACCATTTTGTCTGAGAAGATCCATTGTATCCATAACCTTCTTAAAGGTACCCTTTCCACGTCTTGCGTCAGTTGCTTCGTCAAAGCCCTCAATACTCATTGACAGGATAATATTCTTACATTCCTTCATTTCATCACAGAACTGCTGGTCAACAAGTGTTCCGTTTGTGAAGATCATGAAGCCGCAATCACTGTGCTTCTTTGCAAGAGTGATGATATCCTTTTTCCTGACCATAGGTTCTCCGCCTGTCATGACATACTCATGAATGCCAAGCTCCTTACCCTGTGTTACAATGCTGTCCATATCGTCATATGACAGATTGAGGGTATTCTTGTATTCTGCTGCCCAGCATCCTGTGCATCTTAAATTGCAGGCGCTTGTAGGGTCAAACAGAATAATCCATGGAATATGCTTTACACCTAGCTTCTTTGCATTCTTCTGTGTCTCTCTGAAGCCTCTGAAGCCACCCTCATATCCAAATGCCATCATAAGGCCTTTTAAGTAATCCAGATCGCAGTTATCCAACAGATTATTAAAATACTTTGTCCACTTTCCGTCCTTGCTGAAGGTCTGTCTCAGTCTCTCATATGCTTCCGGCTTCCAGCCATCCTTCAATACCTTTTCAATCATATTGACGATTTCTACATAACCCTCTGAACGGTTTTTCTCAGCTTTCTTCATCAAAGAATCAAGCGCTATCTCAAATGCCTTTCTTTCTGCTGCATGACTAATTGATCCCATTATTGTTTCCTCCTAATGTTTTGTTTTTTATTATTTAATTTATTTTTAATCTGCATCAATTGTGATACCAATTCCAACTGCTCCCGGACCTGTATGGGTGCTGATGCTTGCAGTCAGTGGATTATAAACCACCTCCATGCCCGGAAATTCCTGCTCCAGCATGTCTATCCACTGCATTGTCTCCTGCTCACTTAAGCCAGCACCAGCACCGCCTATATGTATCTTATCTGCTGATGCATATGAAAAACGGCTGACCAGATCTTTCTTGCAGGCACTTATCATTTTTTCCTCGCATTTTCTCATTGAGCCCCGGACCTTTGCATACGATTCAAGTTTTTCGCCCTGTATAGATAACACCGGCTTGATGTTCAGCACACTTCCTATAGTTGCAGCTGCAGGCGTTATTCTTCCGCCCTTCTTTAAAAACTCCAATGTATTTACTGAAACATAGATTGTTGCATTGTAGGCTTCTCTTTCCAGCCTCTTTAGTATTTCTTTTCCATCAAATCCCCAGTCAGCCATCTCTTTAGCCTTAATTACTGACATTCTCTGTGTTACCGAAATCCTATGATTATCTACAACAAACACTTTTTCATTATATTCAAATGCCAGCGCCTTTGCGGCATTACATGAATTACTCAGTCCGCTGGACATGGGAATATATACGATCTGTTCGTATTCATTCAAAAGTTTATCCCACATATCCAAAAGATCTCCGATCGCCGGCTGCGATGTGGTCACATTTTTACCATTTATCAGAGCATCCATAAGCTGCTCTTCCGTGAGATTTACTCCTTCAAAATAAGTTTCCGAATTAATAATCACCGGCATCGGCATAACAAATATACCAAGTCTTTGAGCTTCATCCGAATAGATTCCACTATTTGTATCAGTCAATATAGCCGTCTTCATTTTTTCACCTTTCTTATACTAAACTTATAATTATCCACGAAAGCGTAAATGCAATTACATTTACAAATATTCCGCCTGCCAGTTCCTTTGCGGTATGCCTCTTTAAAAATATGGAAGACCATACGATAAGTGACGCTATGATCAATGACGGAATAACGACTTTCCACCCAAAGAAATAAATCAAAAACACCAATGGTCCGGTAAAACTGGAGGCATGCCCACTTGCTCTGAATCCAACCCCCTTATTGCATATCGTCAGGATAATTACTGAAAGAAAATATGTTAAACAAATTAATAACAATTCCCTGTCAACTTTTGTCAAGACAGCCCATAATAAAGCAATACTGTACCCAACAAGATTTGTAATGAATGCCAGCTTTCTCTGTCCTTCTCTCCCCTGTTTCCTGACTGCCGGTATGATACCACTTAACACATATGCCAAAATGGGTACAATACCTAATAACACAATCATAATCACAATCTCTGAAGCATTCCTGAAAACATCCTCAGTATGAAATGCCAGAATAAAAATAAATACTGATACCATAATCGGTGGAACCGATAAAGCTCTTATTATTTTTGCAAAACGTTCTTTTGTCATTAATCCTATCTCCTAACAAATGTCATCATCAAAAAACCCATCCTCTGCATTTTCAATGATTCGTACGGTATTCAATACAACCACGAGGTTCATCACCCCATTAAGACATATTCCAAGTCCTACAAGTCTGACAATAACTCCTGCAGTCCTTGACGGTGAAAATAACAGACATACCCCGACTATCCCGGAAATTATGGATAAAATCAAGATTAAATACCATTTTTCAATACCAAATCTTTTTGCCTCCAGTGAAGTCTGTATCTTTAAGGCAGAGTCTACAAAAAGGAAAATCCCTACACAAAAAGAAAAAATAGATACAATCTTCGCAGTCTTAAAAAGCATCATAATCCCCATGATCAACGCCACAATTCCTAATCCAAAATCAAACTGAAATGCCAGCTGAAAAAGATCCTTTGTAAAGTAGCTTGATATTTTTGCTACACCATATACAAGCATGAATATACCTGATATTCTGCATAGAATATTTAATCCCAGTCTTGGCCATATCAGTAACAAAGCCCCTCCTGCAATACAGACAATTGTCAGTGCAATATATAAATTTTTTGTCCAGCTTAAGCTCTTCATAATATAAACACCTCCTTAATACATAAACTGACATCAATTCATCCAACCTGCTTCTGAACAGTAAAGATAATACTCCTCCCTGCACCATGATTAAACATACAAAAAAACAACAGTGTCCTGATTTTTGGGCACTGTTGCGAAAGTGTATGGTTTTTAATTTTTAATTTTTTCATCTATTTCCGATATAAGAGGTTTAATTGTAGATTGAAATGACAATGATAATCTATATATAAGCTGTTCCTGTGAATCATGCATACCATCATGCATCCATCGGAGTGTAGTTCCTATAATAGAATTACTGTAAAAATATGTAACAAAATTTATATCGTCCTCCTTAAGCTTTGTTCCCTCAGCTTCTTTCATTACATATTTTTTTACAAAACTCTCAGTCACATCACAAAAATACTTTAGGATCATATCTCTGTTTCTGGAATCATACAGATGGTAAACAGCCTGCCTGTACTCAAGGATCAATCGGTATCTCTGGAGGAATTCCTCATAAAAGCTCTCATATTTCTGCTTTTCCATAATCACATTATCAGTTTCCGTTTTAAGCAATTCCTCAAGCACCTGATATATATCTCTATAGTAATAGTAAAATGTGTTTCTGGTAATTTCACATAATTCGCAGATATCTTTCACAGAAACCTTATCTATTTCCTTTTCCTGAAGCAATTTAAGCATACTGTAGCGAATTGCTTTCTTAGTAAATTTAGCCATGATTCTCTCTTTCAGCTTATATATCGATTATTTGTTGTATTTTTATGGAAATCTATGGTGCAGACCTCTCAGCGGAGAAAATATGCACTATATGGCGGCAGCTCCAGACCTCCGTTAAGCGAGATCTTACTTCCTGATATCAAGTCAGTAACTTCACCACATCCCATGTCAAAGCCTGCATAGAAAGGCTGGTCTGCTGCATTTATGCATACAAATACCTTTTCACCATCGTATTCTCTTGCGAACACACATTGCCCATTAGTGAGCACAACAGAATAAAAGTTTCCGTAACATAATGCCTTTGATTCTTTTTTAGCTGCCGCAAGCTTTGATATCCACTCCGTAAGTTCGTTCCACTGTGGTTTGTCAAAGCATGCCCTTAGTGCAGGATCACCCTCTTCTTTTCTGGCTTTTGCTCCCCATTCACTTCCGTAATACACACATGGGATTCCCGGCATTCCAAATGCGATGGCATATATGAGCGGCAGGTGCTTTTCGTTATTTAATATACTTGCCACCCTTGTCACGTCATGATTGTCGACAAATGAAAGCAGATGTTTACCCTTATATAATGTCCACTGCTCCGGTCCAAACTGCCTTAAGAGTGAATGATTTATCTCAAACATATTCATAGAATTAAAGCTTGAATGAAGTCCCTTATAGCACTCATAATTCGTCACAGAATGAAGCATCGAATCGTTCATTATCTGATTGTAGTCTCCATGAAGTGTCTCTCCGACTAAAAAGAAATCCGGTTTAATGCTGTCGCAGAATTCCCTAAGTCTGCGAAGGAAATCATGATCCAGACAGTATGCCACGTCAAGCCTTAAGCCGTCGATATCAAATTCCTCCACCCAGCCTTTTATAGCAGAAAAAATGTGCTCTATTACTGCTTCATTTCTTAAATTCAGCTTTACAAGGTCATAGTTTCCTTCCCAGCCCTCATACCATAAGCCATCGTTATAATTTGAGTTTCCGTCAAAAGCGATCCTCCCAAACCAGTCTGTATATGGGGAATTTTCACGGTTTTTAAGTACATCCAAAAACGCCCAGAAGCCTCTTCCGACATGATTGAAAACTCCGTCTAAAACTACCTTTATTCCCTCTTTATGCAGATTGTCGCATACTTGTGCAAAATCTTCGTTTGTTCCCAGTCTTGTGTCTATTTTTGTATAATCTCTTGTATTATATCCATGCGTATCAGACTCAAATACCGGTGAAAAATATATTGCATCTGCTCCAAGCTTCTTTATATGAGGTATCCAATCGTTTACCTTTAATATTCTATGCTCCAGTACCCCATCATTTTCAAACGGAGCCCCGCAGAATCCAAGCGGATAAATCTGATAAAATACACTATCATATGCCCACATAATATTGCCTCCTTAAACTAGTACAGCGCTTAGCAAGTAGCTGTATCAATAATTTATCTGAATTTACTACTGCCTCTATTATACATTATATGCGCAAATTTTGAAAAGCTAAAATGTTACGCTCTGCTTTTTTATGATCACTTTGTACGTGATCAGATAAAATACTCCGCACAAAGCCAGGAATATAATGCTCCAGACCGGCACAAACACATCTGCATTCAGAAACATATGGACATTTTTTCCAAGTATATTTGAAATCTCTCCCTCCGGATCTATCATCTTTCCAAGCTTTCCGGGCAGAAGACATGCCATCATCCATACTGTCCACAGTGGCCAGAATGCCTTTTTTCCAAAGCGCAGGATCAGGGCACCAACGAATACAGCAATGATCGACACGAGAAACATAAGTGATATCGTTATAAAAAGCCCTCGTCCTGTAAACAGTATCATATATACATCCTCTTTTACATTATCAGGAAATGTTCTTCTGCAGTAGAACCTCTCAGCTGCCCCTAATACAATGATAATTAAAAGACCTATAGTATTTTTCATAATGCACAGTATTACATATGATGGAAATAAGCGTTTACGTGTAACCCCCATTGCCAGTGAATTATTAAATATCTGCCCCAGGCCAATGCCCTCAAAAACAAGCTCATACAAAACATATGAGGCTATCGCCATTATTATTCCTACCTCAACTACCGTCTCTGAGGTGCTGCCACTATATAAAAAATAGTCTATAACTCCTCCTGCTATCATCACACCCGATACTATTGCCATCATTATACCGATATCACCGGCTTCGATCTTTAAAAGACTTTTTATTGTTTTTATCATAAAATCCCACCTGCTTTCTATACTCTTACTTCAAGCTGCATTGTATGTTTTATCGTCATAATGCTTATCACACAATAATATATGATTCCAAAGATCACTATAGGTTTTTCTATCATCAGACTGCTTTTTGTCGAATAGAGAAAGAAATCCGCAAATGGAAGTAAAAGTGTTATAGTCGAAATTATGGCAATAACAACTGATTTTTTTCCTTTGCCAAAAGCCTCACTTACATACTGTCCTGATGCCGCTCCGATCAAAAGCCATGATATGAGTTCAAATGTCTGTCCGTTTACTTCATTAAATCCCAGTACTGATGCGATCACTGTACATAAGATCATCAGGATCCATTCAGTAAAAAAATATCCCTTTAATGTATTTTTTCTGACTGCCCCAAAGGCGATAGAAAACGGGATTCCATAACATTTTTTTGATATCGATACGCCATACATAAATAATGTCATATATACTCCCCATACCATGTTCATGCCATATTCCTTAAAATCTACGTTGATAAAATGTGAATATGCAAAAACTCCTATGGCTGCCAGGATTCCATATAATACATATACGGCCGTCATTTTTGTCCAGAATCTTAAATATTTATACATTATCTGACCTCCCCACACATAGCAGCAAACAGGTTTTGAAGTGTAAGCGGCTGGACAGATAAATTATGTGTTTTATCCAATTTTCCGCTGGTTTTCATTAAAACGGAAACACCTTTGCTGCGTCCCATTTTCTGTGTATCCAGCACTTCTATATCAGGATTTTCGCTCAGATATTTATCTACATCCTCCTCATTTCCACTCAGATGATATGCACGTTCCAGAAGCTCTGTTGTATTTTCTTTCAACGCTATTTTTTTATCTTTTATTATTATCACTTCCTCAAAAACATCAGAAGCCTCATCGATTATGTGCGTTGAGATCACAAAGGTTCTGCCGCTTTCTGTGTATTCTTCTATCAAAAGTTTATAAAAATCATTTCTTGCAACAACATCAAGTCCTGCCGTCGGCTCATCTAAAAATGTGTATTTTGCCTTGCTTGCCAGAGCCACAACTATTGTTACCATGGACATCATTCCCTTTGACAGCTTATTTATCTGCTGCTTTTTGTTGATCTGAAAATGTGAAAGAAGTTCGTTTGCGTATTTATCATCCCAGTGAGGAAGGAAGCACTGTGCATATTTAAGGTAATCTTTTACTTTAAGGTTATTCGCACCATTTATCGTATTACCTGACAGCTCTCTCGAAAAACATATGTCAGAAAGTGCTTTTTCATTTTCCCATATCTGTTTTCCATCAAGCAGAGCCTCCCCTGATGATGCAGGGTTCTGTGCCGATATAACAGAAAGAAGTGTTGTCTTTCCGGCTCCGTTCCTTCCTATCAGTCCATATATTTTACCTTCTTCTATTGTAAGATCAACATTGTCCAGTACTTTCTTTTCCTTATAATTTTTACATAAATTTATACATTCTATATTTCCCATCTCATAAACCTCCTAGTTTTCATAATCTTTTTCTATTCCGGCGATAAGCTCATCCTTTGTTATTCCGAGTGTCTTCGCCTCATCTATCAATGCACTTACATAGTTCTCATAAAACTGTGATCTTCGTTTTTCCCGTATAGTTTCTTTTGCTCCGCTGCTTACAAACATTCCTATCCCTCTTTTCTTGTATAATACACCTGCATCTACCAGTATATTTACGCCTTTAGCCGCTGTCGCAGGATTTATCGCATAGAGCTTCGCAAGCTCATTTGTACTCGGGACCCGTTCATCTTCAAGCAGGACATCCCGCAGAATATCGTTTTCTATCATTTCACTTATCTGAATATAAATTGATTTCTCCTGATTCAAAATTTCATTCATCCTATATCACGCCTCCTTCCCAATAAGATTGTGTCTGACAACGATCAGATCTGCATCATTAAGTAGTATTGTAGTATTGTTATTTTGTTATACAGTTATGTGGTTAATTAGTTTAGTAACTAACCTTGTGTAAAAAGAATAGCCCACATCATTAAAAATGTCAACTGTTTTTTTGATTATCTGTTGACATTTGCCTGCATGCGGCATAAACTACATACGCTGATAAATTTATTCGATTGAAAAATTAAGAGGTAAATACAAATGAAACAACTAAAAAGCATTTTTCTTATCACTATAAGTATAACCATCATGTGTATCGGTGTATACTATTTTAAATTTCCAAATAATTTTACATTCGGGGGCGTTACCGGAGCGGCTGTTGTATTTGCTAAAATCACACCACTCTCGGCCAGTATGTTCTCCACGATCGTAAACCTTGTGCTCCTTGCTGTCGGTTTTATTTTTCTTGGCAAAAGCTTTGCCATTAAAACCACATATGCAACAATTCTTATGTCGGTCGAATTACTCGGATTTGAAAAGCTTGATCCGCTTACCCATCCGCTCTCAAATGAACCTATGCTTGAGCTTATTTTTGCGATAGCACTTCCTGCCATAGCATCTGCACTTCTTTTTTATGATGGTGCCTCAAGCGGCGGAACCGATGTTATCGCAATGATCGTCAAAAAATACACCCACATAGAGGATATCGGCATGGCTCTTTTCCTCACTGACCTTGTGATGATCATAATCGCATGCTTCGTGTTTGATATAAAAACGGCACTCTATTCATTTGTCGGACTTGTTGTGAAATCATTTATGATTGATGCCATCATCGAAAACATCATGCTCAGAAAATCCATAATGCTTATCTGCGATGACAAGGATGTGATATGCGATTACATCACCAACACTCTGGAGAAGAGTGCCACATATGTCGAGGCCAGAGGTGCCTATACCGGCGAGAGAAACTATATCGTTTTCAGCACACTCACAAAGAAGCAGGCCGTGGAGCTGAGAAGCTTCATACATCAGAATAAACTGCATGCTTTTATGTCTGTGATGAGCACTAGTGAAGTTTTTGGTAAGGGATTTTCTTCCCTGTAAATTCATTAGAAATCTTCCCTTACCTGAACTTCAGGCTGTATCCGTCCTTCTTCCATAAAATCATCAGAAAACATATCCAGACTACTAAGCAATCCAGCCCATTCATTATCCTTCGCTATAAGAAAAAACATAACAGAACACCTCCTTTTTCATCTAGTCTATAATTTTGAATAAGCTGCATCGTTTTTGGAAAGAAGATATACACAATACTGATTCATGCTGATACCTTCCCTCTTAGAATGTTCTGCAAGGGAACGATGAAGACTTCGTGGAATTCTAAGTTTAAACTGTCCAGAATAATCCTCTAAGCTGTCCGGCTCATGGATTTCAATACCCTCTTCCATAGCCGCTTCTAACCATGCTTTCTTGGCATCTAAAGCGTTTGCAACAGCGGATTCTACTGTTTCTCCACAGGTAATACATCCCGGGAGCTCTGGAAATGAAACCACAAAGCCACCCTCATCCTTATCCTCTACAATTTCCATACGATAATTCATTGTAAAATAATCATTCAGCGTTTTCATCATTCACCGCCTCACTTTCCACAATCTGCTTTACCATCTCTACATACACTTTTTTGATAGGTTCATGCTTCGGTATCGTAATCGGTTGACATCCGGCTTTTCTGAACGTGTAATGACTGCTCCCGCCCTTTGGGGCATTCATTACATATCCATAGCTTTCCAATACCTTACGCAATTCATCAAACCGGAGGTCTTTTGATAAAGCACATATTCTCGTTAATAGTTTATCCCATTTTGACATTCTGAATACCTCCTGTCTATATTATATGTGGTATCACATTTGGTGTCAATGCCGTTTATCAAAAGAAATTTGCATGATATGAACCATTTATGATAATGTCCTAATATACAACCAAACAGCCGTAACCGCGATTTATCTTTCATTTGATCAATCGCAGCTACGGCTGTTATATTTACATGAACTAACTTATTTCAAAAATCACAGAATTTATTCATATTCTTGTCTAAATGTTGATAGAAATTTTATAACGTCATTTTCCTCTGATTCAGTAAATTTTCCACCTTCTGCTTCTGCTACTACCGCATAAGTACCTCCATAATAATTCCATGAGCACTCTTCATATACGCCTCCGCCTCCCTTAAATGTGGTCTTACCCAAATAACTTTCCGGAACAACCGCGTAATAAGTTGGTCCATCAAATTCCTGTTCACCTTCATCGCTAAGACCATCTTCTATAGCAATAACCTTGATTTTTGCAACACAAAACTTTCCCAAATCATCCTCATTGCCTTCGGTTTCCATACGAAAATCACAATCTGCAACCTTATCCACGCTTGCAGTTTGCAAATCATATCCACCTCCATAATATTGGGAAAATTGTTCCGCATAGTGCCAAAATATAATTTCGGCACCCTTGCGATCCTCTATCTTTTCCTGTCTATACTCGGTCCCTTCACCAATATCTATATACTTCCAGTTTACTGAATAATCATATGCAAACAGTATTTTTGGTTTTTCCCTTCTTCCAAGAGTATAAAATGTTTCACCAAGTTCAGTATTATCCTGTTCATTCTCGGTAGCCACTTCTGTCTCTTTTGTACTGTATACATTATTTTCTGTATCAACACCTGAATGAGCTTCTGAAGTATTATTTAAATTTACTTTTGTGCTTCCACAGGCAGTTAAGAGACTGATGCATACAAGCAGCATAGTAAATGATAATTTATTTTGATACTTTAAATGTTGCAGAACCATGACCTATTCCTTCCATTATTTCGTCATTTATTTTAATAAAGGCTCTAATATTGACCTTATCCGTTGATAGCACTCTTTCCGGCTTTGAAATCCACTCTCCTGCTTCAAGATTCAGCATTAAAGTTTCTTTATCTATTGTTCCCGAAAAACTATAGCTGCCCGGCTGTGTATATTTGTCTATTCTATCAGGTGTATAGCTATAAGAGCCCGACACCTCATCGCCATTTACCTCTGAAATATTAAGAGATACTGTTCCACTACTTCCGGCTGCCGTGTAATTTCCGTTCCACTCACCTGTAATATCAAGATTTTCTAATTTTGCGTTAGTCTCAATTGATGGTTCATTCCAACCACTACTATAGGTAAATGTTAATTCCATTTCTACAGAAAATGTCGCGTATTTTTTAGTTAATGTTGCACTGCATTTAACAGTCTGTATGGTTCCCTTCGCTCCCGAAGACTGTTCTTTTATTTTAAAATTACTTATCTCAGATTCTGTCATAGGTATTTCCTGAACTGTAGAATCACTTATTAGCGAAACTAAACCTGAACCATTTGACTTATTACCATATTGAAAAGATTGTTTTGTAATATAGTTTAATATTGATTTTTCTGAGGTATCCAGTTTTTTGTCTTCTTTGACTTCAGATGTTACATTAGATGCATCGGTTACACCTTTAAAATTCCACTCTTTATCAAAATTATATTCAACAATGATGCTTCCCTTTGCTTTTTCTACAGCTCCATCTAAAGTGATATCAACAGTTATTTTATCTCTTTTGTTTTTCAAGTCTGTTTCCTGCTTGGCTATCGATAAATCACTGATTTCACCTTTTTCTATTTCCCATTCCTCATTTTTAAGCTTTATTACTTCACCTACAAGATCTGATTCTATGACTTTTTTACTTACTCCTTTAAGAGGCGTAATTTTCCACTCTGAATTTATATTTACTTGAACGTTTGCCAACTCCCATTCCTTTGATTTTTTATATATTGCATTCACCTGTTTTTCATATGATATACCATTCTTTTCTGTCTTTACTGTACAATATAGTGTATATGAATCATCATTACTTTCAGAATTATCAATTTTTACCGAATCAATTTTTTCCCCGCCGGATTTCAAATTTTCATTATCAAAAGACTTCAAGTCTTCCGTTACCTTTTTTTCATCCGGCTTACTAGAACATCCCGACAGCATAAATGCCATACATACAGTCAATAATATTATCTTTCCTAATATTTTTTTCATTTTTTATTTCCCCTTTTTAATATAAATGTGAATAATAGTCCAATATAGGAACTCTTTTTTCAATCAACAAATTTCCCACTGCTTCCTCAATATCTGCTCTCTTATACCCTTTTGGAATATTTTTTAACGGAAATATCAACACAAAGTCCCTATTCCACTCTTTCCCAAGCTTGTGAACCAATATTCCTGACGAATTGTGAAGCCATGTCTCTTCATATTCTTTTGAGTAAGGATTGTATACGTTGTGTTTTCTATCATACTCATGACTACTCTGTGGAATATCAAAATTCACATCATTACTTGTAGCCACAACACCCACATATCCATCTTTTGTAAATTTAATCCATACCAAATCTCTTTCATCTTCCAAATCAAACTCTGCTTTTATTCTGCTATAATCTAATTTTTGTGGATTAAATATCGGATTTTCTATTGTACTTATTCCAATTTCATTCAAAAACTCTTTAATATATTTAATTACCATATCCACATCAACCGTAGCATATCCAGCCTGCTCTTTTGCTTTGTTATAACGAATATAACTCTTTCCATGAACAGACTGCATATATTGTTTTCCATTATACTCGTAATACGCTTCCGGAACTCTATATAAATATTTTTCCAGTATTTTGTTCATCTCTTTTATCTCCTACAAGCTTGTATGTTATCTTACAATGGTTTCAGACTCTTTATGACCACAATATTTACATATGTACCACTGATAATAATACAATTTCGTTACAGGTACATCCTTTTCATATGTTCCGGTCACCTCATGATTTCTATTGTAAATATTATATTCTTTTCTTTCTACAACATTTTCCTTACCTAAAAACTCCCTTTTACCGGGTTTCATGGCAAATATTTTCTTACATGCCGGACATCTATCCATAGATAGCGCAAACCATACACCGCCTCCTCCAATTGCTAAACATATAATACCAGCAATCATCGATCCCAATGCACCATCTACACCAACCCTATGCGATAAAACTAAATTCGCAAAAAAATCAAATAGCAGCATCAATAAAAAAAATGCTCCTATAAGGCCTATAAAGCCAAAAAAAATTAAAGCTAACACCTGTAAAAATCTTTTCATAAATATACATCTCCTTTGTAACTTTTATTGATTATATCATATTGTGAATATCTCCACAATATTTATTTTAATAATACATCAATATAATCAAGCTATCAAATATAAGGAGATGATAACTATTATTAGCTATGCACCATTATGGAAAACACTAGAAATGAAGAACATTTCTCAATATCACTTATTAAAATCAGGCTTGGATAATAAAACTTTAGACGGTTTAAAGAAAAACAAAAACATAACTTTGCTAACCGTAGAAAAATTATGCAATATCATCGATTGCACTCCAAATGATATTGTAGAATTTAAATAGATAATTGAAAACAGCCGTAACCGCGATTCTCTTTTTCAATCGCAGCTACGGCTGTTTTATTTACATGAACTAATTTATTTCAAAAATTAGTGCTTTGGGATAAGCTTCTCTGTTCCACCCATGTATGGCTGAAGTGCCTTAGGGATGTTTACAGATCCATCTGCATTTAAGTTGTTCTCAAGGAATGCGATGAGCATACGTGGTGGAGCAACTACTGTATTGTTTAATGTGTGGGCAAAATATTTCTTTCCATCCTCACCCTTTACACGGATCTTGAGACGTCTTGCCTGTGCATCGCCAAGGTTTGAGCAGCTTCCTACCTCGAAGTATTTCTTCTGTCTTGGTGACCATGCCTCTACATCACATGATTTAACCTTAAGGTCTGCAAGATCTCCTGAACAGCACTCAAGTGTACGTACCGGTACATCAAGGCTTCTGAAAAGCTCTACTGTGTATTTCCACATCTTCTCGTACCATTCTTTTGAGTCCTCAGGCTTACATACAACGATCATCTCCTGCTTCTCGAACTGATGGATACGGTAAACACCTCTCTCCTCAATTCCGTGAGCACCTTTCTCCTTACGGAAGCATGGTGAGTAGCTTGTGAGAGTGTAAGGAAGCTTAGCTTCGTCATTTATTGTATCAATGAATTTACCGATCATTGAGTGCTCTGATGTTCCGATAAGGTAAAGATCTTCTCCCTCGATCTTGTACATCATGGCATCCATTTCCTCAAAGCTCATAACACCTGTTACGACATTTGAACGGATCATAAATGGTGGGATGCAGTATGTGAATCCCTTACCGATCATGAAATCCCTTGCATATGATGTCATAGCAGAGTGAAGACGTGCGATATCTCCCATGAGGTAATAAAATCCATTTCCTGCAACTTTTCCTGCTGCATCAAGATCTATTCCGTCAAATCTCTCCATGATATCTGTGTGATATGGTATCTCAAAATCAGGAACTACAGGCTCCCCGAATTTTTCATTTTCCACATTGAATGTATCGTCTTTTCCGATAGGTACTGATGGATCGATGATGTTTGGGATTTTCATCATATCATCTAATACTTTATCCTGATATTCTTTCTCAAGTGGCTCAAGCTCTGTAAGACGTTTTGAGATCTCTGCGACCTCTGCCTTTACAGCCTCTGCCTCTTCTTTTTTGCCCTGTGCCATAAGCGCACCGATCTGCTTTGAGATCTGATTCTTTTTTGAACGAAGATCATCAGCTTCCTGCTTAGCCTCTCTGGCCTTCTTATCTAATTCGATCACTTCGTCAACTAATGGAAGCTTGTGATCCTGGAATTTCTTTTTTATGTTTTCTTTAACGAGTTCTGGATTCTCTCTTAAAAACTTTAAGTCTATCATAATTCCTCCAAATTGTTTTATAATCTTTTGTAACTTATTTCTCTTATAAAGCTACAATCTTTTCATATTTTACTCTGAAAAGCCTTAAAATGCAAGCATTTCATATCATAAACCACTCTATGAGTTTTTCTGCCCGGTCTGCCCATGTATGACCAGCCCGAACAATTTCTTTACCGGATAAAACCATTTCATCGAGTCTGTCATAATCCGATAGAAGATCTTTCATGCTGTCAACTATTTCTATGCTCCTGTCATTTTCCCCGGTCTTTCCCTGTTTATATTTCATATAACTTTCCGGAAGCGCTTTCTCGTATGCATTATGTTTTTCACTTAAATTTTCCAGATCAAAATACCGCACACCCTCGCCGTCAGAAAGCACCTCGTTTAAATAGCCGCTTCCATCGGTAAAACTGACTGTATCATTTATTATCGAATTAAATACCCGGTCATGCACACCATCTTTAAACCATGGCATAAGATTTACTGATACACGACTGTCTTTTATAAGCTCAAGACACCGTCTTGAGTTAGTCTGTGGGATTATCGTAAAACGATTTGGTTTCTTTACCGGAAGAGTCTCCCAGCCCGCACCGACTACTGCTATATCAAATCCTGCATCTGCAAGTGTCTGAACCATTTTTCCACGGAAATAACTTCTGACATACATATCCACAAATATAGTCTTATGTATCGGCAGACGCAGATCACTAAGTTTCTGAGGTCCCATCTCATCGTTGCAGTGTGAAATGATAATCTCCTCCACTGTTTTATAAGGATTTGCAATGAGATCATCTATCATTCCTATATAAAACTGTGCATACTCATCATTTATGCCATAGATATACTTGTCAAAAAAAGCCAGATCTGTATAATTTCCTGTAAAAATTATATCCCGCGACTTGTCTTTTGCTTTTATTTCCTTTGCGATCTTATCGCAGACCATAGTATCAGTACTTTTCCCATCAAGTCTCGTTCCTGCAAGCGGCAGGAATCCTGCCTCGTCAAACTGCGGATAGAATGTGCGCATATACTTCTGATGTTTTCTGTCTATAGACAAGTGATGATATCTTTTCACAAGTCCGGGCATTATTGCGTCATCCTCAATAAGGTGTACAAATCTATTATCATAAAAATACGGATGATCCACAGCTATATTGTATATCTCTATGTCAAAATGCTGCCACACGTATCCCCGTACCGGGTCATAGATATGTTCTTCTCTCTCCAGTCCTTCAAAATTAAATGTGATTATCGCTGTTTTGCCTGACTGTATAAATTTTTTTACTTTTTTTACGCTCGAAGCTGCATCTTCAAGATTAAAATAAAAGACCAAAAGGCCATGCGCTTCAAACGCCTGGCCCATTCGTCTTGAAAAATAATCTAATGTCTCAACTCCACCTTCAAACATTATTATTCGTTCAATTTTACTCATACTAATATTTTCTCATGCAATTAAGATTCAAATCTTAACGGAAATCCTTAAGTGGATATTTGTCAGTAAGTTCCTTTATTATTGCTTTTGCAGGTTCAACAGCTGCTTCGCCATCTTTTATTATCATAGCGATTGCCTCTGCAACCTTGTCAAAATCGTCCTCTTTTAATCCTCTTGATGTAGCTGCCGGTGTTCCAAGTCTTATACCGCTTGTCACAAATGGCTTCTGTGGATCATTCGGGATTGTATTTTTGTTTGCTGTGATATGTGCCTGATCAAGAAGCTTCTCGATCACCTTTCCTGTGAGATTAAATGGTGTAAGGTCAACAAGCATAAGGTGGTTATCTGTACCGCCTGATACAATCTTGATTCCTCTATCCTGTAATCCCTTGCAAAGAGCCTGTGCATTCTTTACGATCTGTTTCTGATATTCCTTAAACTCAGGCTGTAAAGCTTCCTTAAAGCATACCGCTTTTGCAGCGATAACATGCATAAGAGGTCCTCCCTGTGTTCCTGGGAAAATAGCCTTGTTAAAGTTGTATTTGTCCTGCATTTCCTGACTGCATAATATCATTCCTCCACGTGGTCCACGGAGAGTCTTATGTGTAGTCGTAGTAGTAACATGTGCATATGGGATCGGACTTGGATGAAGTCCTGCAGCAACAAGTCCTGCGATATGTGCCATATCAACCATGAGCACAGCGCCCACCTCGTCTGCTATCTCACGGAATCTCTTAAAATCGATCGTTCTTGCATAAGCTGATGCTCCGGCAATGATCATCTTTGGTCTGCACTCTAATGCGATCTCTCTTACTTTATCATAGTCGATAAATCCCTCATCGTTTACTCCATATGGCACGATATTAAAATATGTACCTGAGAAATTGACTGGTGAACCATGTGTGAGATGTCCGCCGTGGTCTAAGTTCATTCCCATAACCGTATCACCAGGTTTTAGGATTGCAAACTGTACAGCCATATTAGCCTGTGCGCCTGAATGTGGCTGTACGTTTACATATTCACATCCAAAAAGTTCTTTTGCTCTTTCTCTTGCAAGTTCTTCAACTACATCTACACATTCACATCCGCCGTAATATCTCTTTCCCGGATATCCTTCTGCATATTTGTTTGTAAGGATGCTTCCCATTGCTGACATAACAGCAGGGCTTACCCAGTTTTCTGAGGCTATAAGCTCGATGTGGCTGTTTTGTCTGTCAAACTCATCTGTGATGGCTGATGCGATTTCCGGATCTACATTTTTGATGTCGTCAAGTGTGTACATAATTCCTCTCCTTTACGTTCCTGCTTCAATACGTTAACACGTAATAAAATCTTTTTATTCATTCTACTATTATGTACACTTCCTTGCAAGCAAAATTTGCTAATGTTTTTTAGCTATGTTTTCTGATCCTGATACTCTGCATTACTACAACAGCTCCAAACATTATAAGAAGTATCCATGCTGCATACATACTGTCATCTCCTGCCTTTACCAGACGGCCTGCATTTGCTTTTACTGTTTTGTTTGTGTTTTTGTTTATAGTGTTAGTATTTGCTTTTCCATCTGCATTATTATTAATGCTGCTGTTAGTATTGCTATCAGAATTATTGTTTATAGCACTATTCTCTGCATTGTTACTGCCTGAATTGTCAGCATCAGATCCATTAACAGATCCGTTATAACTGTCATCTGTATTTGTGATGTTTCCGTCTGATTTACTATCATCGGCTTTGTTGTTCTTATCTGCGCTGTCACCTTTGCCATCATTTTCAATGTCTGATTTTTTGTCTGTATAGGCAATGGCATATGTTGAAAAGCAGTCTGTAACAAATGTAACAGTGTTGCTGTCTGCATCAAAGCTTGTGTCAAGTATCTCTGCTTTCCCATCATGTACTCTTATGATATGGAACTCTCTTATAAATCCCTCAGCGGCATCTGATAATTCAGAAGGAAGTGAGACTGTGATAGTAAATTTTTCTCCCGGCTCTGCAATCTTCTTGTCTGATATATATGTACTGCCATCAGCTTTGCTTATATCTGCCAGAAGATTTATGTCCAGATACATTCCAAGCTTTGTTCCATCACTAAGCTTTCCACTTACAAGCTCCTTGTCGGAATCACTTACGCTCTCTGAAATATCCTTTACCGTAAGTTTTAATGAAACCTTTCCACCAGCTGCGATGACTGCCTTCTCCTCATCCGATAATATGCTGCTGTCACTTATGATCTTTTCGATAAGCTTTGCCTCATCTACTGTTATCTTTGTCTCCGGAGCATCCTTATCTATGTCAGTTGCATATGAAACATTATCTTTTATCACTACATTTTTGTCATCATGACTTTTATCTGAATCATCTTTTAATTTGTCGATAACCTCACCTTTTGAAATTACCTCTCCACAACCCTTACAGTATGTATCTCCTGTGTAGCCTTCCTCTTTTACAGTTGCTTCTTTGGCATTTTTTACCTCTGTACCACCTGTATGTACATTCATGTCAAATTCACCGTATGCTTCGCCACATACCTCACATACTGCTTTTGTATGACAGTCAGAGATTCCACCGGTATGACCATCATTTACTCTTATAGTAAGTGTCTTTGTATTTCCTGATCTGTCTTTTGCTGTGATCGTCTGCGTACCTTCTGCTGCGCCGACTTCATAGCATCCATCCTCATCTAATGTTATAGCTGTCTCATTTTCACCATTTACTTTTATTGTAACCATGTCGAGATTTTCATCTGTAACCTTGATCTTTACAGGATTACAGTATGTCTTTCCGTCCTCTGCGCCCTCGATCTGTGGATCAGTCTCATCTATGTCTTTTACATATTTACCTTTTACCTTCCATTCGATGACACCGACTCCGTGAACAGGATCAGCCTCACTCATCTCCTGTGGAACCATGACCATACGCAGAGCTGTGGTCTTTATCTGTCCAAGTTCTGTCGTATTGTACTTATCAGCCTCACAGCCAAGTCCCTTTGCGTCTTTGATCTCGTTCCAGTTTCCATCTGCATCCCTGTACTCGAATTTAACTTCTTTAGGCATCATTATTCCGCCAAAATCTGTGAAATAATATACATCTGTGCTGTCTAAAACAACTTCTTCATCCCAGCTGTAGCTTAACCACGCATTCTGTACAGTGGTAGTTCCTGCTTCATATCTGTCATTCCAGTTATGCCATACTAACGCAGATTTATCATTTGATGATGATGGTTCAACTCCGTTATTTAACGCAGCGACACCACCAAGGTCATATGTATAATCACATATTCCTTCTGCATTGGCATCAAGTGCAAGATTTTCTTTGTCCTTTGCCTTTTCAAGTGCATCCTTTGCTGCATTTAATGACTCTGCCGCATTTTTTATCTGTGTATCCGATGCACTGTCATCGTCCATTACTTTCTGCGCTTCTTCAAGTGCGCTTATAAGCACATCATAGCTTTCTTTTGTATATTTAGAGCCATCTACTGCCTTTGCAGCCTCTATTGCAGCTGCAAGCTCTGTTTTGTCGGCTTTTACGGAAGCACCATAGACTTTCCATTCAATAACTCCGACTCCATTATTATCATTTGCCTGTTTTTGCATTGTAACTCTTACCGCAGTCGTCTTTACAGGAGTAAATTCTACTGTATTGAATTGATCCATAGCTTTTTCATATGATGACTCTGTGGAAACTTTCTGCCAGTTTCCGTTTCCGTCGAGGTACTCATATACATAGTCTGCCGGTACCTTTATTCCTCCACTTGTGTAGCAGCCTTCTTCTCCGTCATACCAGAAATAGATATCCGCCTTCTGCAGTTCTACTGCACTGTCCCATGTATATGTTATCGACTCAGAACTGCTGACATTTCCCCATGAACCATATTTAGGGATTTCCCAGTTCGTATTGTATGATTTTTCAGCCGTTTTTCCATCTTTCACTGCTGCAAGTGATTCCCAGCCTGATACATAGCTTGTGGATGCCGTTGCAGAGTATGCAAGATTTCCATCCTCTGATGACAGCCTGGTGATAGCTTTTGCAAGTTTTTCTGATGCTATATCCACTGCTGTCTGATCGGCATTTTTGTCATCACTTACCTGCTGTGCTTCTTTTATCTGTGCCTTAAATGCTTCTTTTTCATCATCTGTAAGAGCAAACAGATCAAGGTCAAGCGCATTTGCGTGGTCGATCACCTGACGAAGCTGCTGCTTATCAACTGTATTGTCGGAATATCCCCACACTTTCCACTCTATAACACCGCATCCTAAAGTCTTTGGAGACATGATCATCCTTATTGCAGTTGTTTTTACCGGTGTAAATGTTGTCGTATTATACTTATCAAGCTCTACGCCTAATCCCTTGGCATTCTTTACATCCTGCCAGTTTCCGTTTGAATCCTTGTACTGGTAGCTTACGCTCTTCGGAGCAAAGTTTCCATCTGTAAAGTAATATGCATCTGACTGGCAGATAACGATTTCCTCGTCCCAGTCGTACTCTACCCATGCATCACCACTCTGGTTTCCGCCAAGCCAGTTATGCCATACACCATGTGATGTATCGCGTGAACCAGCCGGCTCATAGCCATCATTAAGTCCAGCCACGCCACCCAGATCTTCTGGTGTGTTTACTATTGCGCTCGCTGTTGCGCTAAGTGCTGCATTTACTTTTTTTCCAGAAACAACCATAACGTTTGCTATAGCCTTGAGTTCTGTTCCTTTTACTGTACCACTGACAATGAATGTTCCTTCATTGTTGTATGAATCTTCTGGGATTTCATCCCATACTATCTGATCTGCAGCCAGTGTTCCGTCAGGATGGACTATCTCCATTGTATCAGGAAGCGATGGCTTTTCACCTTTTCCTGTTATTATAGTGTCTGTCCTGTCAATTCCATCGACATCGCCTGTCATGTCCACTGTTACCTGCTTTGTTGTAACTGTATCCTCATCAAATACACCTGTTTTCTTGTCTGTGACAGTAAGCTCTAATGTGTATTCTCCCGGAGTGTATGCTTTCATTACCGCATCCGCTTTGTCTGCATCTGCAATAACTGCTTTTGTTCCTTCCGGCTGATCTGTCACTTTCCATTGATATGTGAGTGTATTTTTATATGTAGTGTCTGCTGTTGCGGATGCACTAAGCTTTGCTGTTGTAGTGTTTATGTTATCCTGAACAGCTTCCGCCTTATCTATAACAGGAGCCTTCTTTTCGTCAGGTCTTCCGACATTTTCTGTTATAGTCTTTTCTGTGGAAAGCTTTCCGTCATTTACTGTAAGCTTAAATTTATATTCCCCATCTAATGAGGCAGTTATATCTGTAAATGTCTGTGACTCAGATGTAAATGTAACTTCTGCTCCTTCAGGTTTCTCTACGTTTTCCCATTTATATGTAAGTCTTCCGGATGGCGCACCGTCATCATATGCACTTGCTTTTACGCTGAATGCTGTGAGCGCCTGTGGGTTCTCATCTGTTTTTATATCATATATCTTTGGTTCTTTATTTTCTCCACCATCCTTCTTTGTGATGCTTATCTGTGCTGATTCTCCTTCAGGTACTACAACATATGCAGTTCCCTCATTATCCTTTACATAACACTGGTTCTGGTTTGAACTGTCACCACATTCTGCTGTAATGTCATAATATCCGTCACCTACTCCGGCTCCGCTTAAGCTGATCTTTAAAAGATGCTCTTTTCCTGTAGTGTTATTTACAGTAAGATTCATGACTGCGCCATTTTTATTTATAACAGCCTGTGTGCATGAATCCTGTTCAAGCTCTACATAGACTTTTCCGTCAATTATGTTTATACGTTTGCCTATTCCGTCAAGTGGTGTCACTGTATATACATCTCCACTCTTAGACACATCGCAGCCATATCCTGTGAGCCCGAAAATCGGATCTGTAACAACATCAGAGCTAATAGAAAGAAGTGAGCCGTATATTCCCTCGTCACTCTCTCCTGAGAAATCGTTCCAGCCGTTGTTCATAACGCGTGTTCCGCCGTCATTTACATCCTGTGCTCCGACACCGCCTTTTGACATTGTATATCTCCAGCTTGTGTTTCCGATATATTCTGAAGATATCTGTCCCATATTTATTGCGTTGAAGTTTGATAATTTTGCTGCATAGTTCATCCGCTGTGACCATGCTGTTTCATCTGCATCGGCTGTTGTATCCTCGTATCTGAGCCAGTCATCCATTATGTATCCTGCAAGTGAAGCTGTGTACTGGAAATTCCACCATGTCTCACCACCTCTGAACACAGGATCTGCATACTGATACCATGTCGGCTGTAATCCACGCATTGCACGCGTCTTCCACTCTGCCTTTTCCATCTGGCTTAATGCCTTATCTGTATCTGAACTGTCAGGATAATATTTTCGCAGTGCTTTGGCTGCTGAATATGCACCCTCCTCACCGGTATTATCATACTCAAACTCTGAACCATATGGATAAGCGGCTCTTGTCATGTTTGTTCCTTTTTCCTTTGCAAAAAGGTTCTGCAGCTTTTCGGCTTCATCATCCATTCCCTCATCATACAGGGCTTCTATCATCTGTGGGATCTGCTGCTCGCCATAGTATCCGATCTCATATGCATTTACACGGTTAATATAAATTCCATATGCTTTTTCCAGATACCACTCTGCCGGTTTTCTGTACTCGATAAGATCAGGATATGCCTTTTCTATACGGTACATATTAAAAAATCCTGTAGCCTCCATTACCTCTGAATATGTTCTGGTATATGGAACAGAGGCATCACTGTATATTCCTGAGTTTCTGAGATAGTTTGCGACTGTATAGCTGTCCTGTGTATTTTTCATGTAATTATCCCACATAAAATCAATAAGATATTTCTCGATAGACTCTATCTCATCAGCCTGTGGATCAAGGTAGTTTTTCATCGCCATGAAATTTATATTATCATGGCTCCAGTCATCTCCCCAGTGATTCTGCTGTTTACTGTCCCGTCCGCTTGCAAAATACCAGTCACTATATATACCATATGTTTCGCTGTTTTCATCATTGTCCTGTGACTGTGCTGCGGCAAAATCCGAGTGGGCATTTATTGTCTTATTTAATTCGTCTAAAACATTAAATTCAAACTGTGTAAATTTCTGCTTCCCATTTGATTTGTAATTGATGCGTACACTGTTATTTCCTATACATTTAAAATCAATATTATAAATGTGATGTGTCTCACCGTTTACCGTCTTTGTCTCAACCAGTTCAGCCGTGGCATCACCACCGTGCTCTACTGATCTGCTATTGTTTACAAGATTAATTCCATCATCTGTTACAGTCTGCTGTGGTATGTGTTTCTCATCCCACGGATCATTTTCGTGTATACACTGCACATCCACACTCACATCCGACACCTGGCTTTCATCATAATGAAGATCAAGCTTTGTAGACATATTTATCGCTGTCTGGAATCCCGGAACCGCAACGGCATCTATAAGACCTTCATTGTAAAGGATCGAGCGCATATTGTTTTCTCTCTCCTCCACCGAATCAGATGAATTATTATGATCAGATGCACTGTTCTGTGGAGAGTTATCTCCGGCTCTTACTGCCGAGAACTTAAAACTGTATGTCTTTTTCTCGCCCGGTTTTAATACAAGGCTTGATGCATCCGTGAAATATCCCTTTCCTGTTTTCTGGATATCTTTTGAATGAATATAGTAAACCTGAAGTCCCGGATAAAAAGTTCCCGAATCACTTGTCCATCCACTGTATAAGCTTCCTGAACGCGTTCCTTTTACCCCGTTTACATTGCCTATCCAGTTATCTATATATTCAATCTTTGCTCCTGTAGATGTAACAGGGGTAAATAACATATAGTTTCCCTCACCGCTGCACCTTATAGCATATGCATATCCGCTGTCAGCACCCGCAAATGTGTGTACTGTGACACGGTTATTATATGTATCGTCAATTCCATTGTAAGCATTATTCCATGGCATTGGAAGTCCTACATCACCGAATTCTATGTAGTTTCCACTGGTGTTTTCCAATGTTATATTCCATTGCATTGAACCATCATCTGTACCCATGTCATATTCTGATGTAACGTCAAAACCTTTCATTGTACGTTCATCCGTCGATTCCTCATTCTGACCTTTAAACTTAACTGTAACTTTATCGTCAGTTGCTGTTTTTTCTATATATGGATTATCCTTCAGATTCTCTGAGGCATTTGAATACGTTGTCGAACCGCCTGCTGCGAGCGTTTTATTTGTGTCAACTTCCACAAACCCTGAATTATCACCGGCAAAATTTCCATCCTTGCTTGTCCTGTAGGAGAAGATCATTTCTCCCATCCACTGGTGCGCTTCATTGTTCTGTGCCGCAGTATCATTTGGCAATACAAAGTTTACATCTCCGCCGTTATTGTTTGTGCGGTTGTTTTTGATCTGCAGGCTGGAAATCTGACCGAGATCCCCAATCTGCGCTTTTAGACTTCCATTTGAGATGGAATCTGACTGTGGCTGGGCATTTACCGTGCTCTGCGGTAAAATTCCAACCAATGATGACAGCATAACTGCCGACATGGCACATGCCGTCACCCTTAGCCTGGTCTTTACATTTTTTCCCATAGCTTTTCCTTCCCCTAAAATATAATTATATTATTTCCTTTATCCAGACGAGCATTTCGCCGGTCTGACGGTTACCCCAGTAACAATACGGAACTGCTGTAAGTTCAACCTCCGTATATTTATTTCTTAAAGGCTGATATAATTTTTTATCACTCCAGCCTTCATTTGAAATTTTTTTACCCTTTAAGTGGATCTCGCTGCATCCCCCGAGCAGCTTGTCATTATAGATTTCCTCAAGTTTCTGATCTGTATCAATAAAAATCGATGCAAGATTATCTCCGTTGTCTGTCTCCTCGAGACAATATACAAGAGGTCCCTTCATTATTGCTGTTTTACCGGAATCAGCCCTTACAAGTGGATTTGCATGTATGAACAGCGGCTTTGAATCCACCTTTATATCAAAAACCTCTTCCTTAAATGTGCCTGTTATCTCTATATAACCATTTTCTATCTTTACGTCCTGATTTCCTATTACCTGTCCGGCTTTGTAAACCAGCTGTCCATTATGGAATATCTCAAAGTTTTCCGCATACTCCGGGATTCTAAACGCAACTGTTCCTTTTGTACTTTTTTCTCCGTTTAATTTAAAACGGATATTTTCTTTCCATGGGAAATCCCCCGTAAGTTCCATGGAAAACTCATTTGCGCCTATCGTAGTCTTTGTCTCATTTGCCACATACAGGTTCACATATATTTTATCTTTTTGGCTAAAATAGATATACTGTCCAAGCGATGCAAGCGTCCTTGTTATATTAGGCGGACAGCAGGCTACTCCGAACCACTTCTGCCTTACAGGCTTTACATGTTCCTTTGATGTGTGCGGAATACAGTTTGCAGGCCATACCTCAAGCGGATTTACATAGAAAAAACTTTTTCCATCCATCGCAATTCCAGAAAGAAGAGTATTATATAACGCTCTCTCAACCACATCCATATATGATGCATCCTTTTTGATATCAGCCATTCTCTTTCCAAACATCGCAAGAGCTATCGTGGCGCATGTCTCCGAATAGTTGCTGTCATTCGGCAGATCATAATCTGTCGTAAATCTCTCCAGTATTCCTGATGCCCCTACACTTCCTGTTATATACATCTGTCTGTGAACCATATCATCCCAGAGTCTGTCACATGCTGCCATCAGTCCTTCATCCTGATTTTCATATGCAAGGTCAGCCATCGCAGAATACATATAATTCGCTCTTACCGCATGTCCCTCAGCTGTCTTTTGTTCCCTTACCGGAATATCTGACTGGGAATATTTAGGATCATAATCTGCGAACTCCGGAAAAATCAATTTATGCTTTAATTTTTGTTCTTTTAAGAACCAGTTTTCCCCCCGTCCTCTTGCATCTATAAAATATCCTGCTTCTTCAAGATATTTTTTATTTCTTGTAACACGATATAATTTTATGAGTGCAAGCTCTATCTCCTGATGTCCAGGGTAAGCATGTATCTGTCCTTCTTTGCTTCCAAACGTTTCACATATAAGATCAGCAAATCTTGAAACAATATCCAGAAATCTGCGCTTTCCGGTTGACTCATAGTATGAAACTGCGGCTTCGATCATATGTCCTGCCGTATAAAGCTCATGTCCTTCCATGATATTGCTGAAGCGCTTTCCCGGCTCTTTTATTGTAAAATATGTATTTAAATATCCATCCGGCTGCTGCGCCCTTCCAATAAGCTCTATTGTCTCATCCGCTATTCTCTCAAGCTCATCATCCTTACAGTAATTAAGTACAAAGCCTACCGCCTCAAGCCATTTTGCAACATCTGTATCCTGAAATACTGCGCCGTAATATTCGCCTGTGCTCTCCCCTGCCGCAATCTTAAAATTTTCTATGCAGTGGCTTGTCTCGACATCCTCTATGCGGTCATTTAATATATCCCACTGGTACGGGATAATAACATCCTTTACAAGATGTATATATTTATTCCAGAATCTGTCTGTTACCCTTATGTTTTTAAGTGAAATACTAGAATTTGCTGCCTTTTCCATGCTGCCTCCTGTCCCATCTCCAAAATGCTGTAATTTTAACCTAAAACCTTAACCCTGTTGATAGAAAAACGTTTAATTAAATCGTTTTACTTCCGTTATCAAAAAAAGGAAAGTTGCCAGATCAACTTTCCTTTCTTTTTTATCATATATTAAATTGTATTGTCAATCGTTTTACTTAAAACATTTCACTTTTGTGATTAGCAAACAATTTTAAACGTTTTACTTTGTGTATTTTTCACATACCATAAGTACCATACAGTTATTTTTCTGCTGCACCAGACCACATACTTTGGGTTTGGTTTAGTTAATATCTTTGACTGATCCCCTTATGAACAGCTTTCCCTTTACAGGTATTATCCGGGCATGCATATCGCCACTGTCACCATTCTCTATATCATCTATCACTACACGGCAGGCCTCATAGCCTATATCGAATAATGGAAGTGAAACTGTCGTAAGTGCCGGTTCACAGTATGTGGCAAGTTCACGATTATCAAATCCGACTACTGATATATCATCTCCCGGTATAAGTCCTTCTGCTTCAAGTCTGTCATATACACCACCTGCCATTATATCATTCATGCAAAAAATCGCAGTGGTTCCAAGATCAAGCAGCCTGTCCGTATTTTCATATCCGCTCTTCCTCGTCCAATCGCCTTTTACTACTAATCTGTGATCAAAATCTATTCCATGCTCTGACAATGCTTTTTTATACCCTTCAAGCCTGTCATTTGTATGTATGCTTGAGTCTTTTCCCATGATGACACCTATCCGTTTATGTCCCATTGCAATCACATAATTGATAAGCTTGTATGCACCATCCATATCATCCACTATGACTGATGAATGCTCCTTTGAGTCAGTCAGTCCGTAAGCCATTGCTGCCGGAACACCTGCTCCGTCTTTAAAACATTTAAGTGCTCTCTCATGTGTTGCCACATAGACTATTCCATCCACCTGTTTTGCTATAAAGTCCTTTGTCTGGTTTTTGACAATATCCGGCAGATTTTTATCATCATAGTATGTGTCCCCCAATTTCTGATACAAACGCAGATTCGTAAAGAGTATATTATAGCCTCTTTCCTCACTGCACTGTGTGATTCCATCGATAATTTCCGGTGCGCAAAAGACTGTGATGTCCTCCACTACGACACCTATTGTTTTACTTTTCTGGGTCCTAAGGTTTTTTGCAACATAATTTGGAGTGTAATTAAGCTCGTCTATCGCTTTTAGCACCTTTTGTTTTGTTGCCTCGCTTGCATTGGGTTTTCCATTTATAATGTTTGAAACCGTTGCAATCGAAACACCGCAGTACTTAGCAATTTCTTTTATAGTGACCATCTTACTTACCTCTTTCCTATTGCATGTTTATCGTTTAATAACATGGTAACTAAAAATGTTTCCTAAATCAACCTTTATTTGTTTTTTTCTTTGATTTAATTTTTTTCTATAATCTTTGTATTAATACATCAGCACTATCTTCCGATAAATATTATATAACAGGAAGGGATTCCAGCATATTATGACCAAGGAGGGATTAAAGTATGAGTTTAAATTCTATCTCAAATGTTGTTTCTACAGTTGCAGCCTCTGCTGCGCCGGCAGCCAAAAAAGATACATCAGCCAGCAGCAAAACAGCCACAGCTTTCGATGAAACTGCTGCAGTATATGAGAAATCATCAGACAGCACAGATTCAAAGAAGAACACTTCAAAGACAAACTCAAAGAAAACAAGCACAGCTGACCGCTCAGCCATAGTCAAAGCCTTAAAGGATGATGCCGAGAAGCAGAAACAAAACCTTATCGATATTGTACGCAAGTCTATGTCCGGTCAGGCTTCTACATGGAACAAGTCTCAGGGACTTAAAAGTCTCTTTGAAAATCTGACTGTAGATGCTGACACCATTGCACAGGCTAAAAAAGATATCGCAGAGGATGGTTACTGGGGTGTCGATCAGACAGCCGACAGAATCTTGGATTTCGCCAAAGCTCTTTCAGGTGATGATCCAGATAAGGCAGATATGCTCTTAGAAGCATTCAAAAAAGGTTACAAACAGGCAACAGGCGATTGGGGAGACGAGCTTCCGTCATTGTGTAAGGATACATACGATGCTGTCGTAGAAAAATTCCAGAAATGGAAAGATGGTGCATCAACAAATTCTACCGAAAGCTAATATAGCCGCATAGCATAATTAAAGGGTATTCAACACTTTGAATACCCTTCTTTATTGTCTCTATTTCAGCATAACCTTGCAATCTTTTTTATAGCATGCTATTCCATAGCTGATAAAATTTCGCATGCCATCCTGTTTAAGCCTTCCAACATAATCTTTTTCTTCAATCTGTTTTATTGCATCCAGGCATGCTTTATCCATATTTCCATTTTCAGCATATTTTAGTTCGATAACTATCCCTGTTCTGTTATCTGGTGCTTCTATCAATATATCACTATATCCCGTTCCGGACTCAGCATTCGATTTTATGATCCAATTTGACTTATAGCCAAGTAGTCCCAATAAAATACCATGATAAAAGTTCTCCTTCTTTTCCTTTGCGACTGCGGTATCACGTATGCTTATAGTATTCCACAGATAATCGCCAAAAAGCTGTTCAATCTTCTGTGAATTCTTTTGAATAAATGCATTGCAAAATTCCCCAAGCGCCTTTCCGTCATTTTTTGATGCATCACGAAACCACTCTCTGACTTTCTTTATAAAAAGATTTCGTATCTCTTTATTTGGAATTGCAAGACGATATCTATCATCATCAGTTCGTCCCTGCTGTGTCAGATAACCGGTTGTAAAAAGTACACTCCAAAGATTTTCAATCTTATCATCAAGTTCTTCGTAAGTCAGTTCCTGGGAAATTTCTTTTTCTATATATTCTCCGGCTATCAGACGTTCAATTTCGTTTTTCGTGCTTGCATCTGCCTTGTCTATAAATCTGCGGACAATGGCATTGCCACTTGAATTAGACCAGAAATCCTCCGGTTTTGCCTCTTCATACATGCACAGACTTTTGCTATATCGTATTACATCCCATGGACAATAGATATCAGTATTTCCAAATCTATAACCATCATACCATTCTTTCATATCTGCATAATGAGCCGACAGTCCATAATCTTTGAGTATTTTTCTAACTTCTGCATCCGTAAACCCAAAACACTCATCATACTGGACATTTAAAATCGATAAAACCTCAAAGTTATTAAGTCCTGTAAAAATACTCTCTTTCGAAATGCGAAGACATCCGGTCAAAATAGCAAACTGTAAAAAATCATTTGTTTTTAATGCCTGTCCGAATATTCCTTTGATCAACGCGACCATCTCTTTATAATAACCATTCTGAAACGCTTTATCCAGCGGCACATCATACTCATCAATTATAATTATTGTTTTCCTGTCATAATGTTTATACAAAAATCTGGATAATGTCTTCAGACTGTTTTCTATATTCTCATCTGTTCCAGTCAGAATACTTTGAAAGCTTATTCTGTCTTCCTGTGTCAGTTTTTCGCTATTTTTCAGATAGTAATGCCTGTCCGCCTCTTCTTTAATTATTTCAGACAGCATTTCCTTTGATTTGGAAAATGTCAATCCATCTACACCTTTAAGCGATAGAAAAATAACAGGATATTTTCCCATATATTCATTACACAACTCTGTATTATTTGAAATATATAAACCCTCAAACAATGAACTATCTGTTCCAATTTCAAAAAAGCTTTTTAACATACTCATGTTAAGAGTTTTTCCAAAACGTCTCGGACGTGTGAACAAATTTACCTTTCCCCAGTTTTGCAAAAGCTGCTCTATAAGTCTTGTCTTATCAATATAGTAAAAGCCTGATTTTCTTATCTCCTCAAAATTTTCGATTCCGACAGGTAATTTTAATTTATTATCCATCTAAGCCTCCAATATAATAAACCGCTACACTTAATATCAGTATAGCGGATTATCCCTAAAAATACAATTTGAAGTTAATTTCCTACGATGATTTCCTGCCGTATATAAATGTCGTAAAGTATATGACAGACGCGATTATTACTATCATCGGTCCTGTTGCAACATTTGTATAATATGAAACTGCAAGACCCACTATTCCGGAAAATACTGAAAACAGTACCGAAAACAGATGATATTCACGCATATTCGAAGATATATTTCTTGATGATGCGGCCGGAAGTATAAGAAGTGCATTTATGATCAGTATCCCTATCCATTTTATTGACAACATTACTATAAGTGCAACAAGTACCGCAAAAAGGTTGTCCATAAGCCTTACATGGATCCTCTTGCTCTTTGCCACAGTCCTGTGAATACAAATCGCATTTAATTTATTAAATCCAACCAGCCAGAATATAATTGTTACAGCAAAAATTATAACTAGATATAATATTTCTTTTTTTGTTATGCTAAGGACATCACCGACAAGTATGCTTGAATATTTGCTGAAATTTCCGCCTTTTGATAATATAGCAAGACCAATTGCCACAGAGCATGACGAAAATACTGAAATTATCGTATCCGTCGATGCCATATTCATGCTTCCTATCTTATTGAGGAGCAGCGCAAAAATGATCGCAAAAATAACCATAGATAAAGATGTATCCCCCACACCAAATACAACTCCTACAGCTATTCCTGTCAATGCGGAGTGCCCAAGTGCGTCCGAAAAATATGCCATCTTTTTATTGACTATCATAGTTCCCATTATTCCAAATAAAGGGGTAATAATGAGCACTGCGATCAGGGCATTTCTCATAAAGTCAAAACTTAACCAGGAGGCTATATTCATTTTTCTTCCTCCTCTCTTATCCAGGAATCTTCTCCTGTTGAAAAAATCTGCTCAAATTCAGGACTTTCGTATACTTCCTTTACGGTTCCCTGTTTTACTATTGTTTTATCGAGAAGGACCACATGATCTGCATACTTTGCCACATAGTCAAGGTCATGTGATATAAGTATGATCGCCAGATCATAATTTTTCTTCAGATATTCCATTGTTTTGTAGAACAGTTCCATACCATTCTGATCTATCCCGGATACCGGCTCATCAAGTAAAAGCAGATTAGGCTCATCCATTATCGCCATTGACAGCAGCACTCTCTGAAGCTGTCCACCGGAAAGATTACATACCTGCTTATCTATAAGATCCTCCGCCTCAAAAATTGCGAGATTTTCTTTTATCTTTGCCTCGATCTTTTTGCTTTTCGGCAGAAAAACAGGATAGTTACTCTGGTAACTTGCTATGAGATCATACACACTCACCGGTGTATTTTTCTCGATATTGATCGACTGTGGCACATAGCCGATTTTAAGCTTTGCCATATGTCCGTCTTTTGTATCCTTGAACTCGATAGTTCCCGTATGCGGTATATCATCAAGTATCGCCTTTATAAGTGTAGATTTTCCGGCTCCGTTTTTTCCTATTATGACGTTAAAAGATCCACAGTGGATATGCAGATTTATATCATGAAGAACTATCTGGTCAGAAAACCGTACACCTAAATTATTAATTTTTATACAATGAAATCCGCAAGGTTCAATTATTTTTTTCATATTTAAAATGCACCTTCTATAAGCTTAAAGTTTTTCTTCATCCCATCTATATAACTATCTTTATCATAATCTCCACGATTTAGCGGATCAATATATACCATTTTTACATCCGTCTCGCGTGATACAGTGTCGCCTAAATCTTTTCCGTATAATTCTTCTGCTAATATGACCGATACATCATCATTTTTTACAGCAGCTATTACATCGCTTACTTCCCCGGCGCTAACTGAGCGTTCCTCGTCAAGATCCATAAGATAATGCACATTCATCCCGAAGTCGTCAGCAACATATTCATATGCTTCATGGAAAATTATTATATCTTTTCCATTTGTCTTTTGCTTTATCTGACTTTCCTCCTGCTCTAGCTCTGCAAGTTTCTGGTCATATTCCTTTGCATTTGAATTGTATATAGGTGCATTTGATGGATCAGCCTCTGATAAAGCGTCTGCAATTGTAGATACCATAGTTCTGTATCTTGAAACGCTCATCCATGCATGTGCGTTTTCATCTCCGTGATCATGACCTGCCCCATCGTGACCTGCCCCATCGTGATCATCTGGATCTTCCCCGTCATGATCATGGGTCCCTTCACTGTCTATATCCTGTTCTTCATCATGGCTATGATCGTTTGTATCTGTTCCATCCCCATGTACATCAATATCTTCATCATCCTCAGCAATAAGCTGCACATCCCTGCAGGCCTCTGTAACTGTAAGATCCGGATATGCCTTTGCAACATCAGACATGAATGATTCTATTCCACCGCCATTTATTACAAACATATCTGCTGTAGATAATAACTTCATATCTTCCGGTGTCAGCTGGAAATCGTGCAGGCATCCTGTCTGCGGTTCACTTAGATTTTCAAGCGTTACGCCATCTGCTCCATCAACAATATTTAACGTTGCAATGTACATAGGATAAAAAGATGTTACGATTGTAAACCTTCCTTTTTCTTTCGTGCTGCTGTAGGAGCTGCGTTCATATAGCATGACGAGCATCGTACATACTATTATGATACATAAAAACATTATACCTACAAATCTACACTTTTTCTTCATTCTTTATAATTTCGCCTTTCTGTGACTTGTTGTAGTAATTACTTCTTTTTACCTTTATCTTTGCCCTTATTTTTGCCCTTAGCTTTCTGTCTGCGCTCAAGAGTTTTCTTTGCAACAGGTTTTCCTGTTTTTTTCCAGCGCTCCTTTTTATTTCCAACAGTTTTGTCTGAAGCATTGGTTTTTGCTTCTTTTTTTGCCAGACGTTTTGCTTCTTCCTCCTGCTTTATTGCTAAAAGGGTTTCCTCGTCAAAGACAAGTGAATCTATTAAATCCCAGATTTCCTCCCTGCCCTCTTTTGACATTGATGAGAAAGGTATTATGATCGTATCCGGCTTGACATTTAAAACCTCTCTGATCGCTTTTATATGGGCATCTATCTGTGTTTTTTTCAATTTATCTGATTTTGTAGCTATTATTATAGGCGCAAACCCCTGATCTACCATCCAGTCATACATCATTATGTCATTTTCAGACGGATCATGCCTTATGTCTATCAGTAAAAATACTGCCTGAAGCTTTTGGGATGTGTGCAGATAATTCTCGATCATCTGTCCCCATTTCGCCTTTATCTCGATATTTGCATTAGCATAACCATAACCCGGCAGATCTACAAGATACATAGCATCGTTTACATTGTAAAAATTTATGGTCTGTGTCTTGCCGGGCTGGGAAGAAATTCTGGCAAGTGACTTTCTGTTCATAAGCGCATTTATGAGAGATGATTTACCGACATTTGATTTTCCGGCAAAAGCGACCTCATTATACACATTGTCAGGAATCGTGCTTGTGATCCCACATACAGTTTCCAGATTTACACTTTTGATTACCATTTTTCATCCCTTTCTGCCATTAAACGGCAAATGCCTGTTTTTCAACCTGCTCAAACCTATCTACAGGTATGATTTCCATTCCGTCCGTTATCTCATTTGAAATTTCCTCAAGATCTTTTTCGTTATCTTTTGGGATACAGACAGTTTTTATTCCAATATTTTTTGCGGCAAGCAGCTTTTCCTTTAATCCTCCGATCGGAAGAACTCTTCCACGAAGAGTAATCTCACCTGTCATTGCTATATCAGCCCTGACCGGCTTTTGAGTTATGGCTGAAAGCATAGCTGTTGCCATTGTAATTCCAGCTGATGGTCCATCCTTTGGAACTGCACCCTCCGGTATATGGATATGTATATCGTGTTCTTTATAAAATTCCGGCTTGATATCATATTTATCGCTTATAGATCTTATATAGCTAAGTCCCGCCTGTGCTGACTCTTTCATGACATCGCCCATTTTCCCTGTAAGTGCAAGTTCTCCCTTGCCCGGAAGCACATTTACCTCAATCTCTAAGGTAACACCACCTACACTGGTCCATGCAAGACCTCTTACAATTCCGATATCTGCCTTGTCACTTCTCTTTTCAGGCATATATTTTACATTTCCAAGATAGTCTTTTATATTGTTTTTCTTTATCTTTATGCTCTCTTCATTTTTCTGATATATCTGTCTTGCTGCTTTACGGCAGATCTTACCTATAGTGCGCTCTAAGCCTCTGACTCCGGCCTCTCTCGTATAATATCGTATCACGTCACGCAGCGCACTGTCCGTTATTGTAAGCTGGTCTTTTTTCAGTCCGTTTTTCTCTTTTTGTTTCTCGACAAGGTGTTCCTTTGCTATATGGAACTTTTCATTTTCAGTATAGCTTGATACCTCTATAAGCTCCATACGGTCAAGCAGAGGCTTTGGAATATCAGATACTGAGTTTGCTGTGGCAATAAATAAAACTTCCGAAAGATCAACCGGCAGTTCCACATAGTGATCCCTGAAATGGCTGTTCTGTTCACTATCAAGCACTTCAAGAAGTGCTGCCGAAGTATCTCCTTTGTAGTCACTGCTTACCTTATCTATCTCATCGAGCAGAATAAGCGGATTAGCTGTTCCTGCTGTCTTTAATGCATTTATTATACGTCCCGGCATCGCTCCGACATAAGTCTTTCTGTGTCCTCTTATCTCGGCCTCATCCCTTACACCACCAAGGCATATACGGACATATTTCTTTTCAAGTGCTGCCGCTATGGAACGTGCAATACTTGTTTTTCCTGTTCCGGGTGGTCCCACAAGACATATTATAGGGCTCTCACCCTTATTTGTCAGATTTCTTACTGATAAGAATTCCAGAACTCTTTCTTTTACATCAGATAGTCCGTAATGATCATCATTTAAAATTTTTTCTGCACGGTCAAGATCTGTATTGTCTGTCGACATATCATTCCATGGCAGTTCTAAAAGTGTCTCAATGTATCCTCTTGCTACAACACTTTCAGAAGAACTTCCGCTTAAATTTCTGTATCTTTCAATTTCTTTTTTAAGCTTCTGCCTTACTTCTTCCGGAGCATTTAAGCTTTCCGTCTTTTTAAGGAATTCATCTGCTTCCGAATCTGCATTTTCCCCGAGTTCCTCCCTTATGACACTCATCTGTTCACGAAGAAGATATTCTCTTTGATGTTTATCAACCTTTTTCTTTACTTTTTGCTGAAAATCATTCTTTATCTGTGCAACATTGACCTGCTTTAAAAGAATTGCGACGATCACCTCGTATCTGTCACATATATCCTCTGTTCCCAGCACTTTTTGTTTTTGTGCATATGAAACAGGAAGATTATTTGTAACAAAATCTATAAGCTTTTCTATGTCATCATATTTTTCAATCTGCCGGAACAATTCTTTATTCACTTTGCCGACAACGGCCGCATACTTTTCAAAAGATTCCCTGACTCCCACAAGCATGGCTTCCCTGACGTCAGAAGGAACACCCTCAAGATCTGTATTATATGTGCAGATTTCTGCCTCAAGAAAGTCCTCACATCTGGTAAATCCTACAAGCTTTGCCCTGCTTTTTCCATCTATAAGTATGCGCACCACATCGTTTTGTAATTTAACAACCTGTTTTATCTCTGCAACTATTCCCATCTCATACAGATCAGACTGCATCGGTTCTTCTACATCCACATCACGCTGTGTGACAAGAAAAATCTTCTGGTCTGCCTGCATGGACTCTTCTACAGCTTTTAGTGAACGATCCCTGCTTATGTCAAAATGAGCGATCATTCCCGGCATTATTGACATCCCACGGAGGGCAATAGCCGGCATTACTATCGTTATATCTTCCACGCGTATCTCCTATGAAGCCTGCTCCTCAATGTATTCATGTGATTCTTCTTCTCCATCAAGGGCTAAGTTTTTTTCTACAATGTCTTTATCTATAACATATCTGCTTATAGATTCATCTGATGGGACTTTATACATTATGTCAAGCATCACAGCTTCCATTATCGCACGAAGACCTCTTGCGCCGGTCTTTCTCTCAAGTGCTTTGTCAGCTATCGCATTTACAGCATCATCTGTAAATTCAAGTCCTACTCCATCAAGTTCTAAAAGCTTTGTATACTGTTTTACAAGAGAATTTTTTGGTTCCCGTAATATACGGATCAAAGCTTTTCTGTCAAGTGATTCAAGTGAGACTGTGATCGGTACTCGTCCGATAAATTCAGGAATAAGTCCGAATTTCACGAAATCCTGAGGAAGAGCATGTTTAAACGCCTCTCCTACGTTGACCTCTGATTTTGATTTTACATCTGAGTTGAATCCTATTGATGAAGTATCCATTCTGCTCTCTACGATCTTTTCAAGACCATCAAAAGCTCCTCCACAAATGAAAAGGATATTTGTTGTATCGATAGGTATCAGCTCCTGCTGCGGATGTTTGCGTCCTCCCTGTGGTGGAACCGAAGCTACAGTTCCCTCTAATATCTTAAGGAGCGCCTGCTGTACACCTTCGCCTGAAACATCTCTTGTTATCGAAACATTTTCTGATTTCTTTGTGATCTTGTCTATTTCGTCTATATAAACAATACCATGTTCTGCCCTTGCAACATCATAATCAGCTGCCTGTATAAGTTTAAGGAGGATATTTTCTACATCCTCTCCGACATATCCAGCTTCTGTAAGTGTCGTGGCATCGGCTATGGCAAATGGTACATTTAATATCCTTGCCAGTGTCTGTGCAAGGAGTGTTTTACCTGAACCTGTAGGTCCAAGCATAAGGATATTGCTCTTCTGAAGCTCCACATCCAGATCTGCTCCGGCAAGAACTCTCTTATAGTGATTATATACAGCAACAGACAGCACCTTTTTTGCCTGATCCTGTCCGATAACATAATCATCCAGAAATGATTTTAATTCTTCAGGTTTTAAGAGGTTGATATCCTCCTTTGCTTCTGCTTTTCCGCCGCCATTCTCGACCGCTTCTTCCTCAAGAATTTCTGCACATATATCTATGCACTCATCACAGATGAATGCTCCGTTAGGTCCCGAAATCAAGCGGGCAACCTGCTCCTGTGTCTTTCCACAAAAAGAGCAGCGTATTTTTCCATCATTTTTACCTGCCATTATTTAATCTCCTTCTATGCGGCTTGAGGGCATCCCAAATGGGGTACCCTCTATAATAAATTAAAATTTATCTGTGTGTGATAACACTGTCTATAAGTCCGTATTCAGCGGCTTCCTGTGCTGACATGTAGTTATCTCTTTCTGTATCTGCTGCAATTGTTTCATAAGGCTTTCCTGTATTTGCTGCAAGGATTTCATTTAATCTCTTCTTTGTCTTTAATATATTCTCTGCTGCAATCTGGATCTCTGTTGCCTGACCTTTGGCTCCGCCTGATGGCTGGTGGATCATGATCTCAGCGTTAGGAAGAGCATATCTTTTTCCCTTAGCTCCACCTGAAAGAAGGAAAGCTCCCATACTTGCTGCAAGTCCGATACAGATCGTCGATACATCACATTTGATGTACTGCATTGTATCATAGATCGCAAGACCTGCTGTAACCATTCCTCCCGGAGAGTTGATGTATAAATGAATATCCTTATTTGGATCCTCCGACTCAAGGAATAAAAGCTGTGCGACAACAAGGCTTGCTGTTGTCTCATTTACTTCCTCTCCTAAAAATATAATACGATCTTTTAAAAGTCTCGAATATATATCGTAATTACGTTCTCCTCTGCTTGTCTGTTCAATGACGTAAGGTACTAAACTCATAAATAATATCCTCCTTTATAAAAGTTTAAAAGACCGGCCCAGAAATTGCTTCTGAGCCAGTCCATCTAATTCCATTGTGTGCAGGAATCTTATTCTTCAGCAGACTCTTCTTTAGCGGCATCAGTTTTTCTCTTAGCTTTAGCGCGCTCTTTGATGTTGTCCATGATAAGATCAACTGCTTTAGTGATAGCGATGTCTTTCTTCATTGACTCTTTCTCTGCATCACCCATGTATTCTTTAAGTTTATCCGGCTCCATTCCGTAAGCCTTAGCCATCTTCTCAACTTCTGCATCTACATCTGCATCTGTTACTTCGATGTTCTCATCCTTAGCGATCTGCTCAAGTACAAGACTGCTCTGGATACGTGTTAAAGCTTCAGGACGAACCTGCTCTTTTAACTGATCTACAGTCATTCCTGAGAACTGTAAGTACTGCTCCATTGTAAGACCACTCTGTGCGATTCTCTGTGCAAATTCCTCAACCATTGTCTCACACTGTGTATTGATCATAGCCTCTGGAATGTCCATCTTAGACTTGTCGATGATCTTTTTGATTGCCTCATCTTCTTTAGTCTTCTTAGCTTCTGTTTCTTTTTTCTCTGTGAGGTTTTTCTTAAGCTCCTCTTTGTACTCAGCTAATGTGTCAACACCAGCTGCATCCTGTGCGAACTCATCATCAAGCTCAGGAAGCTCTTTTGTTTTGATCTCGTTGATCTTAACCTTGAATGTAGCCGGCTTTCCTGCAAGGTCTTCTGCCTGATATTTCTCTGGGAATGTAACGTTTACTTCTACTTCATCCCCTGTGTTCTTTCCTACTAACTGATCCTCGAATGTATCGATGAATGTATGTGATCCAATCTCTAATGGATGGTTCTCACCTTTTCCACCTTCGAATGCTACGCCATCAACAAATCCCTCGAAGTCGATAACTGCTGTATCTCCCTCTGCAACAGGACGATCTGTAACTGTAACTGTTCTTGCATTTTTGTTTCTCTGGTTCTCAAGTTCAGCGTCAACTTCTTCGTCTGTAACTGTTGTGTCGATCTTTGTAACAGTAACACCCATGTATTTTCCAAGTGTCACTTCCGGTCTTACAGCAACTTCTGCTGTATAAATGAATTCTTTTCCTTTTTCAATCTGTACTACATCTACTGTAGGACGTGAAACGATGTCTACACCGCTCTCATCAACTGCTGCAGGATATGTCTGCTGCATAAGGATGTTTGCTGCGTCCTCGTAGAATACACCAGCTCCATACATTTTTTCGATCATAGCTCTTGGCACTTTTCCTTTACGGAATCCAGGTACACTGATCTGTCCCTTCTGCTTTTTGTATGCAGAATCCAATGCTTTCTCTAATTCTTCAGCTGAAACGTTAATTGTAAGTTTCGCCATGTTATGTTCTAAATTCTCAACCTGTACACTCATGTCAATCGTTATCCTCCTTAAAAATATATATGAATGGTATGTACATCATAGTCATTTCCGGGCGTATCCAACTTTCTAAACCCAGTCATTGGATGATTATATCACAACAAATCCAGTATTTCCAGTACTTTTTACTGTTTTTATTACTTTTCTTCAAAGAATCTGCTGTTTAATCACATAAACTATATATTTATTTGCACAAAGCTATAATGTATCTTCCATAAAATATATTTTATTGCTTCTGGATGAAAACATTTTTCCATGATTTTATATCTCACGTCTATTCTCCCCCAAAATTATTCTGTTGCTTTCATACTCTCTGCCATATCAATCTTTCTTACCTTTCTGGATAAAATTGTGTTGATTGCAAGAGAAACAATATAAGTAATTATTGCAGATATAATGTATGTCAAAGGTGTGATTTCTGCCACATAATCAACATCCCCCCCATTAGTTTCAAACATCAGTCTAAGAACATATATTGCAAATGGCATACCTGCTAAAATCCCCACTATTGTAAGCCAAAGATTCTGCGCTCTTAATATTTTTTTCAGATCTGTATGTTTTACTCCCATAACCTTTAATGTTGCAAACTCTTTTCTTCTCTCATTAAACGATAACGTTGCCGCATTTTGTAAAACAATAAATACAAGTACAAATGAAAATGAAACAAATATCATTATGATCACATCAAATATTTCTATATTGCTTTCCCAGCTTTTTACCATATCCGACTTTGACGATACAGAAATGACATAATCAGAATTTTCATATTTATTTTCATCTACACTTTTTGAAGTAATAATAGTTGTCGGTACAAAGTCTATACCATTTTTTTCTAAAGTACTCTCAAGCATTACAATTCCCTGATTATTAGGATTCTTTATCAGCCCTGTAACTTTAACTTTTTTCCATTCATTTTCACCTGACGTTCTGATTTCAAGTTCATCACCTGTTTTTATACCATGCTCTTTTGCAAAGTTTTCAGTGATATAAATCTCATTATCCTTTAATCCGCATACCTTTTTATTTGTATCAGTAATTGTATATAATTTATCTGACTGTGGAACAGTAAGTCCTGTCTTTGCGGTTTCTTTTCCATTATCAGATCTAACTTCTACGCTTGATGACATTAACAATTCGCCATCTTCATCTTCTGCTATTTTTGTATATTCCTCTTTTGGTGTTAATGTGCTTATTCTTATGCTGCTGTCATATTTCATAAGATCATCAAACATCCATGACTTCATGCCGTCCATTGTGTCATTACATCCAAGTGCACACAAAATCAGAATCGTTCCACATCCTATTCCTATAACAACAATGATCGAGCGGATTTTTGCTCTTGCCATATCCCTGAGATTATATTTTGTAGCAAATTTGAATCTTTTCCAAAACGGCAGTTTCTCAAATAAGCAGTTTTTTGCATCCTTCGGAGCTCTTGCGTATAATATCTCGACAGTATTCAGATTTATAAGTTTTCTGCAATTTATATATGATGCAAAAGCACAAATAACCACTATAGCCAAAGCCACTATATAAAATTTGATGGAATAACTATAGCCCCACTTTGGCATTGAATAACTTTCCGGCATAAAATCATTAAATACAGGTCCCATAACTATAGGTCCCGTGATCACTCCTACTATACATCCTACAGCTGAAACGACCAGACTAAACATGATATAATGTATGATGATTTTATGTCTTTTAATTCCAAGAGCCTTCATTGTACCAATCTGTGTCCTCTGATTGTTTATTATACGTCCCATAGTAGTTATGATCGTCAAAATAGCTATTAAAATAAATATTATTGGAAATGCATATGCAAACATATCATGCTGGGATAATTCACTGTCAAAAGCTGTTAATCCGTTAAAATTACTTTGATCAAATATCTGTGAATAATTATCATCTATAGCTGCCGTTATATCATTTTCCACTTCTGATGCATTTGCATTCCCTATTGTGACAACTATCTGATTATATGAAGGCATTGTATCACCGAGTATTTCTTTTAATGAATCATAACTCATGTATGCATATCCCATATGTGAAAAATCTGGTTCTACATCTTCCGGCGCCTTATAATACTCATATTCAGGAGACATTATAAATCCCTTTATTTCCTGAGATATCTCTATTCCATTCCACTTGATAGTGAACATATCTCCTACATTAATGTCATGAGCCTTAGCATATCTTGAATTTAACCAGATTCCCTGTTGTGCGCCTGCGTCAAAATCAGCTCCATCCATGTTATATGGAACAGTTATATTATTTTCTTTCTCAGCGTATAGATCTATCTGATATCCTTCTGTTGATTCTGCTGTTAATTTCATTCTGAGCTGACTATCGTCCACATCAGAAATAGCATCTATTTTACCGCATATATCATCCGTCATATCCATCCCATATATCCAGATATCCGCAAGATTTGTTTCCTTGTGATATTCACTCCTAAGCTGACGGATTCCGATATTTGAACATGACATTCCTGTATATAAAAATAAAGCCAGATAACTTAAAATTAAAATTGAAACGAATGGGAACCAATTCTTTTTCATGTCCCTGAACATTTTTTTGATAAGCATTATAATTCAACCTCTCCTACTGATTTAACATTTGTATTTTTTTCTATATTTTCAATTTTAGAATTTTTCATGTGGATTACTGTATCAGCGCATTGGGCAATCGCTGTATTATGTGTCACTATAATAAGAGTTTTGTTTTCTTTTCTGCATATGTTAACCAAAAGTTCCAAAACCTTCTTTCCGGTTTCCGAATCGAGTGCACCTGTTGGCTCATCCCCTAATATTATATCCGGGTTTTTAGCAAGAGCTCTTGCAATAGAAACCCTTTGCTGCTGTCCTCCTGACAACTGTGATGGAAAACTATTTGCTTTATCCTTTAATCCAACTGCTTCAAGCATTTCCTCCGGGGAAACAGCCTTTGATGAAATACTTTTAGATAATGCAACATTTTCGTAAGCAGTAAGCCCTGTAAGTAAATTATAAAATTGGAAAATAAAGCCGACCTTCCGTGCCCTATATTCTTCCAATTCACTTTCTTTCATAGACGTAATATCCTTGCCTGCAACTATAATTTTTCCTTCTGATGCTGTATCGATTCCTCCCAGCATATTAAGAACTGTTGATTTTCCTGCACCTGATTGTCCCAATATGACAACGAATTCGCCTTTATTTATAGAAAAACTGACATTATCCACAGCTTTTGATAAATTGTCACCTTTGCCATAAACTCTTGTAACACCTTCAAACGAAATAATTTTGTTTTCCATACCTATTCCTCTTTTCCTTTAGTTTTTGAGTTATATATAACTTACTTTTGTTTGTCTATCTTAACTCGAATAAAAATGCTATCACTTGTTTTTTTATGAGTCAAGGATAAAATTTTTCAATAATAAAGAGCCAACCCGGATTTATAAATTATCCAGATTGGCTCTTTGTTAAATTTATTATGCTTCAAACACTCTTTTTACAGTTCTGCAAATGCTGCCATATAAAGGTCATAATATGCCCCTTTCTTTTCAAGCAGCTGTTTTGGAGTTCCCTGCTCCATAATCCCTCCGCCGTTTATCACAAAAATTCTGTCTGCATTTTGTATCGTGGAAAGCCTGTGTGCTATAACAAAGCTTGTCCTTCCCTTAAGAAGTGCCTCTATGCCTTTTTGCACAAGTATTTCTGTGTGGGTGTCAATACTAGATGTAGCCTCATCAAGTATAAGGATTTTAGGATCTGAGATCATTGTTCTTGCAAAGGCTATAAGCTGCCTTTGTCCGATTGAAAGCCCCGCACCTTTTTCCTTTAACACGGTGTCATATCCGTTTTCAAGCTTCATTATAAAGTCATGCGCATTGACAGCCTTTGCCGCAGCGATCATTTCCTCTTCCGTGGCATCAAGTTTTCCGTACATTATATTATCACGGACTGTACCATGGAATATAAAATTATCCTGTGTCATGATTCCCATCTGGCTGCGAAGACTTTCAAGTGACACTTCAGTCAGATCATATCCGTCTATAAATATTTTTCCAGAATCAATATCATAAAAACGGCTTATAAGATTTACTATAGTCGTCTTTCCGGCTCCAGTAGGTCCGACTAATGCGATCGTCTCTCCCGGTTTGATCGTAAAGCTTACATTTTCAAGCACTCTCGTCTCTGCCGGTGTTCCCTTATCATATATAAATGAAACATCCTCGAATTTTACCTCTCCTTTTATATGCGGAAGTTCCACTGCATCATTTTCGCTTGCAATATCCGGCTTAGTATCCATAATGTCAAAAATACGTTCTGCCGCAGATAAATTTGTGACTACCTGATTATAAAAATTACTGAGATTCATGATCGGATTCCAGAACATATTTATATATGTTCCAAATGCCATAAGAAGTCCTACAGAAACCTTTGGAGCTCCGATAAATTTAACTCCTACGAGATAAAGCATCATCGTACCGATCCCCCAGCAAAAATCGACTGTCGGTCCAAACATATCAGAGCGGGCACATGCGTTTATGAACGAATCCCGGTTCTGATCCGTAAGATCACACAGCACATCATATGTCTCATCCTCTGCGGAAAAGCTCTGAACTACTGACATTCCTGCTATTTCCTCATGCACATATGCATTCAGGTTTGATGTCTTTTTTCTGTGTATCTGCCATCTTTTATGGCCTGTAGACTGGATAAAAAATACACCTGCCACCATAAACGGCAGTGAGCACAGAGCCGCTATCGTAAGCTTCCAGTCCTTTACTGCCATGATGATCACAACGCCAACAACTGTTATAAAATCAGGAATGAGTGTTGTGACCGCATTGGTAAGAACTTCCTTCAGCGAATTTACATCTCCTATTATCCTTGCAAGTATCTTACCTGTAGGTCTGCTGTCGAAAAACTTAAATGACAGCTTTTGTATGTGTTCGTAGAGTTCCTGACGTATATCGAGCAGTATTTTGTTTGAAATAACTGACATCGTATACATCCGTACCTTTATAAGTATAAAGTAAAGTACATTTATGATAACAGCAATAAGTCCGATGAGCATAAGTCCGTTCATATCATTTTCTGCCACATGATCATCTATTGCTGTTTCTATAAGAAGTGGATTTATAAGCTTTATCGCCACTGTCACACCCATGCAGCACAATACACCAAATACTGCAAGCTTATATTTATTCATATATGAAAATAACCTCAGGATTATCTGTTTCTTCTGGGTGTTTTTCATCTGTTCGTCTTCCCTGAATGAGTTGACTGCCATTTTTTCACCTCCAATTTGTATATCAAAAATTATGCAATTTCATTTTTTGCATCAAGCACTGCACCATACTGCGCACGATAAGTATTGTAGTATGCTCCTTTTTGTGCAAGCAGTTTTTCATGTGTTCCTCTCTCGACAATCCTGCCGTTTTCGAGGTAAATTATCTCATCTGCATGCCTTACCGCAGATATTCTATGTGCAATTATTATCTTAGTTGTATCTTTCAGTTCGTTGAGCATGATCTGTATCTCATGCTCTGTTTCCATGTCGAGTGCTGATGTCGAATCATCAAGCACAAGTATAGGAGATTTCTTTGACAATGCCCTTGCTATACTTATTCTCTGCTTCTGTCCACCTGATAGACCAACGCCTCTTTCACCTATAACAGTGTCATATTCCATTTCCATATCTTCGATAAAACCGCTTGCCTTTGCTTTCTTTGCAGCTTCTTTTACCCCTTCAAATTCAAGTACATCACGTTTTCCCATCTTGATGTTTTCTTTTATGGAATCGGAGAACAAAAATACATCCTGCATTACTACCGAAATATTTTCCCTTATCTGTGAAAGTGAAAGATCCTTTACATCCACACCATCAATTTTTACAGTTCCTTCTGTAGTATCATAAAATCTTTCAAGCAGATTTATCACTGAAGATTTTCCCGAACCGGTAGCGCCCATTATCCCTAGTGTTTTCCCCTGCTCCACAGAAAAATTTATATCGCTTAATATGTTTGTTGTTCCGATATCAAATGACACATTTGAAAATTCTATATTTCCTTTTACACAGTCAAGAACAACAGGCTCTGCTTTTTCCACAATTGACGATTTCTGTTCAAAGATCTTTCTTATCTTCTTTCGTGATGCAACTGCAGATGAAATACTGTTTACAAGCCAGCCAAGTGCTTCAACCGGCCATGTGCAGTTTCTACTGTACTCGACATATGCTGCAAGTGATCCTATATCCATCTGCCCTTTCATTACAGAAATCCCACCAAGTACAGTACACATTATCGGAAGAAGAACTCCCATGAAATTAAATACAGGATCATATTTTACCATCGTTTTGGCTTCTGACATATTAAGGTCATAGTACCTTTTGTTATGTGAAAGAAACTTTGATATTTCAAATTTTTCCCTTGCGAATGCTTTTACAGTTCTTACACCGGCAAGATTTTCCTCGGCTATCGTTGTAAGTTCAGCATTTTCTTCGCTTATCGCTTCATAAACCTTATCAAGCTTTTTCTCAAGCACGATTGCAACAATACCACATATAGTCATGCATATCAGCGGCAGAAACGTAAGCTTCCAGTTCAGATTAAACATACAATAAAGCACGCTCACAACATGAACTGCAACTTCAATCGTAAATGTTCCGATAAATCCGATCGCAAGCCACACATGGTCTATATCATCCTTTACCCTCGCCATAAGTTCTCCGGTGTTTGTTTCACCGAAATAGTCCATTGAAAGTCCCTGGATGTGAGTAAACAGTTCCTTTCTCATCTCGGCTCCGATTCTTGCACCGGTCTTATCTGCCGTAAATTCTTTAAGATATCCAAATATACTCCTGCCCGCTCCAATCAATACTATAGCCACAAGCAGCATTGGCAGTCTTCCAAAATCCTGCCCCACAAAGACATCATTAACTATTATTTTCGTTATCTGTGGATATAGCATATCCAGTCCTATTGCAATAAACATACACACCAGGATAAATACATAGTAATACCAGTAATCACGTATGTATGAAGTTATTTTTTTCAATCTCATCCCTCTTTTCTTCATATTATCATTTGCTTATACATAACAGCCTAAGACTTACGCTCTCGCCAGAATATTATGAAATTTAGCTTTCTGATTTTCTGCTTTGCTGACACAGGTAGTTAAAGAATACAAAAAATCTGCAAATTTTATTATATAATTAAGATAAAAACTCTCAAATATAATAAAAAGCCCATGATCCGGCTTCTTTAACTATATACTGTCCAATCCCTCAAATAGCAGTATATAAAAAGAAGCCTGACGATCCAGGCTCACTAATAATTCATAAATATAATAATCAACAAAAAATCATGCGATATATGATTACAGTTCATAAATAGAGGCAAGTCTGTGCTGTCTTGTTTTGTTTTCAAAATTAATATGCTTTTTGTCATCAAATCTAAACATAAAATCTTACCTCGCTTTCTTTAATATTGATCATATCTGACTTTTTTAGTTAATCACAGTTACCATATATTGTCAACCCATTTATATAATATTTTTGGATTTATAAGCCATAATATTTTCATACACATACAACATGTGTATGCAGCTATAACACAATATGTTCCGGCAAAAATTCTGTCGGCACATCTTATAGCTGCCGACAGATAAAAGGAGGTATGTATTATGGCTACTAATAGTAAAAAAACTTCTGTACCAGAGGCAAAAGAGGCTATGAACCGTTTTAAGGAAGAGGTTGCTTCCGAACTTGGTGTACCTTTAAAAGAAGGATACAATGGAGATCTCACTTCTAAACAGGCGGGCTCTATCGGTGGAGAGATGGTCAAACAGATGATCATGAGACAGGAACAGCAGATGAAGTAGCATTTTTCGCTACAAAAACATGCGCATTTATGCGCATAACAAATGAGCAGTACGTGTATAAAGCGTACTGCTCATTTTATTTAGCTTTTTTATCTAGCTGCTTTTTATTTAGTTGTTTTATTCAGTCTGCTCCTCAATTTTAAAATTATTTACATTCTTTCTGAGTTCTGCTGCTGAATTTTCTGCATCATGTGCACTCTTCATAACCTCAGATGAGCCACTTGCTATCGTCACTGTCTTTTGTGCAATGTTTGTAGTACCTGCCGCACTGTCATTTGAAGCAGATGAAATGCCATCGATTGCCTCTGTTATATTAGATATTGATGCGACAAGTTCCTCTGATGTGGCACTGAAATCGGACACAAGATCGTTAACTTTTGTTGCATCAAGATTATAATCATCTGCCATCTTTTCAAATTCATCAAAGCTTTGTACTATGTCAGTATCTACAAAATCAAGAAGCTTATTTGAATCTCCTGTAAGGTTTCCGACTGCTACATTTACGTTTTCTGTTACACTCTGGATATTTGCCACTGCATCTTTTGACTGTTCTGCAAGCATTCTTATTTCTTCTGCAACCACGGCAAATCCTTTTCCTGCCTCTCCTGCTCTGGCTGCTTCTATTGAAGCATTCAATGCAAGCAGGTTTGTCTGTGCAGTAATAGTAAGGATAGAATCTGCCAGCACTCCGATCTGTTCAACAACCTTAGCGTCATCGAGTGCCTTCTCAAGGCTTTCCCTGATCTCAGCCAGCATTTCCTGGATTTTGCGTCTGTTTTCTACAGTAGTATTCTTTGTATTCTCAGCTCTCTTGTGTATCTCTTCTGCCTCAAGTGCACCATCCTGTGCCCTGCCGGCTATTTCCTTTGCAGCTTCTTCTATCTGCTGCGTCATTCCATTTATCTGTTCTACAGATGCCGCTGTCTCTTCTGTGCTTGCCGCAAGCTGCTGCGTAGTAGCTGAAACGTCCTCTATCTCGCCATTGAGAGATGATACATTTGTATCTATGTTTTCAACGACAACATCTATGTTTTTAGCTTCGTTCTTAACTTTAGCCAGAAGACCTCCTACGGATTGCCGCATGCCTTCAATAACACCGGCAAGACCACCAAAATCGTCTTTTCTGTCTATCAGCTTATGAGGCATTTTTCTTGAAAAATCTCCACTGGCTATATTATTGATTTCAACTGAAATATTGCCTAAAGCCTTTACTATATCAAATGAAATAAATGATATAAGTACTGAAAGCACAATTACTATAACCACTGAAAAAACAATATACGATGCTGCCTCTTTTTTTACGAAAGATGAAAATTCTTTATCATGTGCTGCAATATCATCATCAATGTAGTCTGTATAATTTCCGGTACCAACAACCCAGTCAAATGGTTCAAAATACTCACTGTATGCACGTTTAGGTGAAGATTCTGTCTCTCCCTCTTTTGGGAAAACATAATCTGTATATCCTCCACCATCCTCAACAGCTACACGTATGATCTCTTTTACCATCTGGTAGCCATCAGCATCCTTTGTCTCCATACGGTTTGTGCCTTCTGTATCACTTCCAAGTAATACTACGTTTGTTCCATCAGACTGATCGATCCAGAAATATCCTGCATCCCCATATCTCAGCTGTCTTATCTCGTCAGCTGCTAAGGTCTTTGCCTCTTCAAGAGTATATTTTCCTGCCTTATACTCATCGTTGATATCTGATAAAAGTGATATAGCCACACCAACCTGCTGCTTTATCAGATCATCATAACTCTGCCTTGAACTGCTTTCCATAGTTTCTAATGCCTTATCCTGCACCTGATTCATATCATTTACAGACATTAAGCTTGCAACTATAACCATAATTACTACTGAAACAATAATCAGTCCAAGTTTTACGCTAACCTTTAGATTTTTCATAACATAACCTCCTAACACATCTCTATCGGTTTTTGTATATCTTGTCTAATTTAATTATCATCTAGACAAATTAATTATAACATTTCAACATATAGATATCAAGGAGATTATGTAATTTTTAGGACAAAAGTTCCAAAATATATGATTTAAAGCCTATTTAGTGCATAAAAACATAAAAAAGAGCAATTTAATATACAAGTCCCTGCCGGATATGATCTACCTTTGCATCATCCGTAAAATATCTTACGATTTCAAGTCCAAACGCTATGGCTGTTCCCATCCCGCGGCTTGTTATGACATTCCCATCCACAATGACCGGCTGCTTAGACCACTCAGCGCCTAAGAGCTTTTCCTCAAAGCCCGGATGACATGTCGCTCTTTTTCCTTCAAGTATATGATTTTCACCTAAAACGCTTGGAGCAGCACATATTGCCGCAACAAGTTTTCCTTTGGCTGCAAATTCCCTTATCGTCTTTGTAACAGTCGTATCAGCACCAAGATTTAATGTTCCCGGCATACCTCCCGGAAGCACTATCGCATCATAAGCATCATAGTCAGCCTCTTCTTTTGTTGTATCTGTCTCAAAGGTCACTTTATGTGAACTTGTCACACTTTTCTTTCCATTAATTGAAATAGTTTCTATATCAAGCCCAGCCCTTCTGACAATATCTACAACAGTAAGTCCTTCTATTTCTTCGCATCCGTCTGCCATAAAAATTCCTATTTTACTCATCATTTTTCTCCTTTTTGATATATTTTATAAGCATATCCTCAAGATCTTCACCTGATACCGGCTTTGACAGGTAGTCATCAAAACCTTTTTCGATATATCTTTCCCTTGCTCCTGCCATCACATATGCCGTGAGCACAATGACCGGTGTGTCGTGGTTTATGCATCCCTCTTTTCTTATTTCCTTTAATGCATCCTCACCATCTATTTCAGGCATCATATGATCTAGTAATATGACATCATATTTTTTATTATAAGCCTTTTCTATACATTTTGCACCTCCATCCGCAGTTTCAATCTGGATCAGTGTCTTCTTTAACAGGCCTTCTATTACTTTAAGATTTACCTTGACATCATCTACTACAAGTATTCTTTTATCCGGTACAACTAATTTTTCTTTGTATACTGTGTTTTTGGTACGTTTGTTTATATTTATGTCTCCCAGTTCCCCCAAAGCTGCTATCTCCTGTGGTATTTCAACATAGAAAAGAGACCCCTTTCCTATTGTGCTGTAGACACCGATATTTCCATCCATAAGTTCTACAAGCTGCTTTGTTATTGCCAGTCCAAGTCCGGTTCCTTCTATTCCCTTATTCTTTTCGTTATCAAACCGCTCAAATGAACCAAACAGTTTTTCTTTATTTTCATCAGAGATTCCTATACCTGTATCCTCCACAGATACTATAAGAAGTATTTTTCTGCCATCCCCGGCAGATTTCCACCTGATCCGCAATGTTATTGAGCCTTCATGTGTATATTTCACAGCATTTGTCAGTATATTTGTTATGATCTGATGGAGCCTTACATCATCCCCGCAAAGGTTACATGGCGTAGTCTTGTCTGCATCTATTATAAGTTCAAGTTTTTTTGCAGCCGCCCTTCCTTCTATCATCTTACAGCAATCTGTAATTAATGTTCTGAGGCTGTAATTTGCAGGAACCACTTCCATTTTTCCGGATTCGATTTTTGACAGATCTAATATATCATTTATTATTCCAAGCAATGATGCACTTGCCGATGCTATATTTTGAGCATATTCAATCGTAGATGCTTCTTTTGACTCCCGCAATATCAGCTCATTCATACCCATTATCGCATTTATCGGCGTCCTTATCTCATGTGACATATTTGCAAGGAACCGGCTCTTTGCCTCATTTGCATCCTGTGCAGCCTCTTTTGCCCGTCTAAGCTGTTCCATTGTTTCATTCAGTTTCTCATACTCCGGTGTCTCAAGTGAAAATAAGAGAATCGTTATACCTACTGAGCCTGCAAATACATTTAAAAGTGTATATGGAGCCACAAAAATCTGAATGAGCGCTCCTGCGATCATCACACTCATATATGCAAATATAGATAACAATACCCTCTTTCCTCTATGATATCCTACCTTCAGAAGCCCTATAGATCCTGTCACGAAGTAAAAGTATGGAAATACATATACTGACATATACAGTAATCCGTGATTGTATTGCTTTCCTTTAAAGTCAAAAATACAGCCTGTAAAAAAGTTCAGCACTATCAGTGAAAAATATATTATTCCTATTATAATTCCAGCTTTTTTATGCCATTTTCCCGGTTCTATACCAAGATTTTTTAATGATTCAGACGCATAATCCAAAAGGATCACACCCGTTAAAGTACATGATAACAGATACGATGTATTAAGGATCATATTTAGCATTTCAGGTACTACATCTGCATTACTTATTGTAAAGGCTGTTACTATATCCAATATATCGTTTAAAAGGATAGACAATGCAAGTCGTAAAAACAATCTGTTGCTTCTAAGCTTCATGTTATACTGTAATCTTACATATCCTGTAAGAAATGAAAGAAATATTGCAGCTGCTACCTCATAATAAATATTGTAATCAAGTTTCATAACATTCTCCCTGCCTAAAACTAATTTAATATAAACTGTACACATCGTCATCCTTGCGCATGTACATCCTGTACTATATACTTATAATATATTTAATCAGACTCAAACGCAACAAATAGAAACACAAAAAATATGAAAGGCGATAAATTATGAACCCTGTTGAAAAAAATATCGAAAAATCTGAATTTGAAAAATCTGAATTTGAAAAATCCGAATTTGGAAAAAAAGAATTTAAAAAATCCGAATTTGAAATAGAACGAAAATATTTAGTAAAAAAAATCCCGGCTGAACTTGCGAATTATAAGTGTAAAAAAATCTCCCAGGGATATCTCTGCACATCTCCGGTTGTAAGGATCCGCCGCTCTGATGAAGAATATTATCTCACCTACAAGGGCTCCGGTCTTATGATCCGCAAGGAATATAATCTTCCTCTCACGAAAGAATCTTATGAACACTTAAAGGAGAAGATAGACGGAAGATTGATTGAAAAGACCCGCTATCTTATACCTTTAGATAACGGGCTTACTGCTGAACTTGATATATTTGAAGGTGATCTTGCACCTCTTTGTCTCGTTGAGGTCGAGTTTAAATCTGTTGATGACGCAAACCTCTTTATTGCACCTGACTGGTTTGGAACAGATGTAACCCAATCCGGTAAATATCACAACAGCTATCTGAGCCGGTTCGAAAACTCATAACGCTGTCTGGTCCTTATAGTGTTCTTCAGGTCGTCATATCTGTCCATAAGCTTTCCTTCTGGAATTACGACATCCATGACTACAGCAATATCGTCGATCAGCTTATCGTCGATATTGTCTCTCATGGATACAAGGACATTATATTTTTCGTCAAACGTCTCTGCATCAAGGAATTCTAAAAGTCCCGGATTTATCTGCTCTGCGTTATCATTGTTTTCCTGTGATATTGCCTGGCTGCCTGCGTAACTGTCTGTGTTCCCGCAGCCATCTTTCTGTTGAGTCACTGCTTTTTGTTCAGACTCTGTCTTCTGTTCAGATTCTGTCTTCTGTTCAGGCTCTGCTTTTTGTTCAGGCTCTACTTTTTCAAATCTGTAAACCTGATCTGCATCAGGATACTTTTCATGATCCACCTCACTCACAAACATATCGAGAGGTCTTGCATATGTCTTGAAATCTCCGTATAATGCCTGATAAATAACAAGCTTCTCTCCTGTTTCTGAATGTTGTGCTACTGTTATTATCTGATAAAGTTTATTTTTGAAATGCCTGTAAAGTTCTCCGGGCTTTGGTGTTCTGTCCATCTTCTGCTGCTCCTTTAAAAATTATTTGTAAATGTTCATTACCAGCACAGTTAATAGCTGCAATTATTTATCATCTCCATCGCCTCAGCAATAAAGTCTCTGTCAAAATCCATATTGCCATCATATCCCTTTACGATCAGGTCCTGTGCACTTCCAAATATGCTTTCCTGTGGAAAAGCTGCATCTGCGTCTGCCGCATGTGTCATACATACTGCTTCATGCTCAATCCTGATAGGCGGCTCGTTTTCCTTGTGTCCATGCATCTTTTCTATCTCAGCAAGCGTATCATCCTCATTAAAATGATCATTATTAATTTTTGCACGCACTACTATATCCGGCTGTGCTTTCCTTACTGTATCAGTGCCTGGTCTGTATACACCAGAGTTTTTCAGCCATTCCGGCATTTTCTGCTGTGGCATACTTTGCTGTTGCCGCGCCATCTGCGGCTGCTGTGGCATTCTTTGCTGCTGCTGTACCATCTGCGGCTGCTGCGGCATTCTTTGCTGCTGCGGCATCTGCGGCTGCTGCGGCATTCTTTGCTGCTGCGGCATCTGCGGCTGCTGTGCCATTCTTTGCTGCTGCGGCATCTGCGGCCTGTTTAAATTACGATCTTGATTTTTTTTCTTTTCTCTCGAGAGATTACTTCCGATAATAACGCAAAGTATTACCAACCATAATAAAAATCCACCCATATTGTTGATCCCTTTCTATTTGTATCTTTACACTTATGTATTTACTGTTATATGCTTACTAATATATATTTGCTGTTATTTACTTACTGCTATTTGACATATGCTTAGTCTAATATGATACTTTACACATGGATTCCATTATCGAATCACATACTTTTTTTGCATTACCCTTTCCTTCACTGTCCGAAAGCAGAGGTTTAAGCTCTTTAAGTACCCTCATAGCCTTTTTATCAGGAACATCCCCGAAATCCTCCTTCATTTTGTTGGCTCTGACCACACATGATATTATTTCCTTTGAAATCCCATCATAGAATTCTGTCTTAAAAATGCCGTGGACCTCATCAATTTTCTGTCTGAAATTCAGTTCCTGAAGATCCTTGTTTGAATGCTCCAGATAAAAATATGACAGCGCAAACAGATCCGGTTTTTCTCTTGATGCTCCCTCTTCTGCCAGATGTATAAGATTCTCAACCTCACTTTGAAAAATAATATGATCACCACAGCTTCTGTTTACACAAAATTCTGTTCCCAGCTTTATCACAGACTCCAGTGTCATATGAAAATCTTTATCATCTTTATTAATAAGGAACTCATCATCAAATTCATTTTTCATGCTTTTACAATCCCGGATCAGACTTCCTATCTTCTTTTTGACAGCCGGATCCTGCTCATCTGATATGATAAGCTGTTCAATTTCTTTCAGATTACTTAAAAGCTTATTTAGATTTGCCTTTACCACATAATATTTATTCGTGACATTTACAGAATTCTTTTTTGTTCTCTGATAAAGCTTAAGCCAGCTGTTTACCACTGACATATCTGCACCTGCTGCCTCCATGGCATTTTTAAATTGTTTTTCGGATTCACCAAGTCCCAATATCATATTATACCGCTCCTCAATCAACATCTGATAAAATCAATTACCATAATTTTACATCAAACCGTTCCAAATTAAAAGAGCCTATGTTCAATCCTGCCTCGTAGAGGCATTTTAAATGGGCTGTAATCGTTGCTGGTCGCACTGTTAGGTGTGAGCAGTAAGCATAACATCAAATTTCACACCATTTTTGTCGTATAGTGTTCCAAACTCCAGATCTTTATAATTATAGTATGCACAGTTGTCTTTGAAATAAATTGAGTATATACCATCCGTTTTGAGGTTTTTTACTCCGTTTTCATCAAACGTATCAGAAATATAATAGCCCTTTGTGGAAAGCATAAGATCAACACATGATCTATCCTCTGACATAAATGTAATTTCACTCAATGCCGCCCTGCTTTGTCCATCTTCAAGTGAAAGATACCTGTTTAACGTTCTTCCATCTCTGGTATCGTAGTAATACAGGCTGTCATTGTTATTTATGGCGTAATTTTTATATGTGACTATACTCATAGCATTTTTGTATGCAAATGAACCGACACCATATATTGTGTTTCCCTGTCCGTTATACATCTTATAGACATATCCGTTGTCATTTACAACAGCCCCATCATCACTCCCGGTCTGTTTAATATCTGAAAACGCCCTGACAAATCCATCGCTGCTTGCAAGAAGTCCATTCTCAAAGCCTGCATCCATAAGTGTATCAGTTATATAATCTGTTATAAAGGCATTTTTCATCCAGTAAAAATCCACATAACTGTCCAGACTATTTTCATCCACATACTTCATGTATTCCTCTGACACACTAAGTTCTATTGTATCATCTCCAAGAAGTTTTATATCGACAGAACCACTGTCTGAGGCATACTTTGCCACCTGTGCATACTCATCCGCAAGTCCGGCATTTTCATGCGCATCATAATCACTAAGCTGTGAATCATCATTGCAGAAAAACACATTGTCATAGTAACTGTATATTGGGCCTAAATATATAGATCTGTCACCGCTATTATTTATTTTTTCAAATGCCTCATATAACACATTATCCACCCTGATTTTCTCATTTGGATGTGCATTTATATATGCCACATTTTTGTAATTTTCAGATTCATCCGCCGCATCAAATAATTCGTATGCTTTCACACACGCATCTGTGTACTCATTCTGAAGTTCTTTGTTATTGCTGCCATCAGAAAAGTCATAATTAAAAACAAAATCCTCTGAGCAGTTACGCCCAGAGGTTGAGTTTGCTTTGACCTGTGTCCATCCCTCATCTTTGTTGAGGAAATTCACAAATGCGTAAGATAAAAAGCCCGCTCCCACGACTCCGAGACATATTGTGGCTATAAGCCTTGCCTTTGGTTTTTTTTCATTAAGCTCAACCTTTTCTACAGGCTTTGCTATATTGGTATAACGTTCTCTGTTATCTCTCGCTGTTCTTTTCAATTTAAATCACCGCTAATACAATTGCAAGAATTAAAAGTAAGATAAGGACTGCTATAACTATAAATCCCGCTATCGCACCTTTCTTTAAAACTTTATAGTTTCTGATGTAATTATGCTTCTTAAGTATAAGTGCTGCAATTATTCCAATGATAGGCAGGAAGAATGCAAGCACACCATACCATGGATTTCCCGTATCATGTACAGGTGCTTTCAGGAATTCATCTGAAATTATCTGATCGATCGCCTCGTTCTGTTTTTTCTCCACTTCATCCCTTGATGTATTCTCATCAAGTATCTGTATGGACTTAACAGGAATGCCTGCTTCCCTGACTTTTTTGTATTCTTCGATTTCTTTTTTGTTTCCATATACCCAGTGGTCATGTCCAATGTTTACAAATTCCGGTTTATCCTCGCTGTAATCATGCATTGACGGATCATACGTAAAGAGTACTTTGTTTTTCTCAAGCTTAGGATCCGGGATAGGTATGGCAGAAATAAGCGAATGTGTATATGGATGAAGAGGATACTCAAACAGTTCCTCAGCATCTGCCACCTCAACGATCCGGCCTTTATATATAACACCGATCCTGTCAGAAATAAATCTTACAATAGAAAGATCATGTGCTATAAACAGGTATGTTACATCTTTTTCCTTCTGGAATTTTTTCATGAGGTTAAGAACCTGTGCACGGATAGAAACATCAAGGGCTGATATCGGCTCATCTGCAACAACAAGCTCCGGCTCCATTACCATCGCACGGGCAATTCCGATACGCTGTCTCTGTCCACCTGAAAACTCATGAGGATAACGTGTCAGATGCTCCGGCAGAAGACCAACCTCTTTTATCATGTTCTCAACCTTTGCAACACGATCAGCCTCGTTCTCATAAAGATGGAAATTATAAAGACCTTCTGAAACGATATAGTCTACTGTCGCACGCTCATTGAGTGAAGCTGCCGGATCCTGGAATACCATCTGTATATTTCTTATTACTTCACGGTCAAGGGATTTTGAAATCTTGCCTGAAATAGGCACACCCTTGTAATAAATCTCTCCTGCTGAAAGTGGGTTTACACGGATAACAGCACGACCGATAGTCGTCTTTCCCGAACCTGACTCTCCAACGAGTGAGAATGTTTCTCCCTTATGTATATCAAAGGAAGCATTTGTTACTGCTTTTACGGCATCATCACCTTTACCAAAGGTAATGTCAATATTTTTAAGAGATAATAGTATCTCTCTACCGTTTTCATCTAAAGGACCATGCTCTGGAAACTTAGATGCATGATTCTTATTTTTCTCTGGATTAGACACTTTTTAAATCTCCTATATATTAAATGCGTTTACTAGTTTCTCATGTATATTTCTTATAGCTTCCGGCTTTTCAACCTTAGGTGCTCTAGGATCAAGAAGCCATGTTTTTGCATAGTGTGTATCAGATACCTTAAACATAGGCGGCTCCTTTAATGTATCAATCTTCATGCAGTACTGGTTACGTGGTGCAAATGCATCACCCACAATGTCATTATACAGTGATGGTGGTGTACCTGTGATTGAAAACAATGTTGTATTTCTCTCTGCAAGCTGTGGCAGTGAAGAAAGAAGTGCCCATGTATATGGATGACGAGGGTCATAGAATACATCTTCTACTGTACCCAGCTCAACTATCTGGCCTGCATATAAAACAGCTACCCTGTCAGCAATGTTTGCAACTACACCGAGGTCATGTGTGATAAATACGATCGTATAACCAAATTCCTTCTGGAGATCTTTGATAAGACGAAGGATCTGTGCCTGGATAGTAACATCAAGGGCTGTTGTAGGCTCATCACAGATAAGTATTTTCGGCTGGCATGAAAGTGCAATAGCTATAACGATACGCTGTCTCATACCACCTGAATACTGGAACGGATAATCATCATAACGTGCTTCTGCATTTGGTATACCTACCTTTTTCATAAGCTCAATGGCACGTTTTCTGGCCTCTGACTCTGTAACATTCTGATGCTTCATGATTACTGAGCTTATCTGTTTTCCGATCGTTATGATCGGGTTAAGCGATGTCATAGGATCCTGGAATACTGTGGCGATCTTCTTACCACGGATCTGTGTCCAGTCTTTTTCATATTTGACATTGGCAAGGTTAAGCACACACGTTCCGTGAAGCCTGTCTGCTGTCTCATCAAGATAACGCACTCTGAATGCAACATCATCAAATACTTCGCTTCTGATTTCTTCATCCATAAGGTCTGTTCCAAGCTTCATTGCCTCTTCTAAAGCTGCAAGAAGACCTTTTATGAGTTTATTTCTCTGTCTTGACTTGAAACGGCCTACTGAAAGATATACTTCTTTTGCAAGGACTTCGTTTCTCTTCTTTACAGCATCTGAGATAGGTTCTGAAATTTCTTTCTCATATGAAGCTTTATACTCTGCCATCTGGCTGTCAAATTTCTGATTATATGCTGTATCAGCTTTCTCTGCAGCCTCATGTGCCTTGATCTTGTCTGCTTTTTCTTTTTCAATAGACTTGATCTGCTCATCATAAGCTTTGATCTTGTCTGCTGCTGCTTTTATCTCGTCCTTCTGTGTCTTAGAATCGAGTGTCTGCTTTTTGTTGAAAAGATTTGTCCTCTTATTTGTCAGTTCCTTTATTTTATCATCGTAAACCGCTTTTTCTTCATCTGAAAGAGTACATTTCTGTCTCTTCTCTGATTCAAGCTCAAGCATTTTCTTATAGGTAGCTGCTCCGAACTCATATTTTGAAAGTTCATCAAGCTTAGCATTGATCTCGCTTACCTTCTTTTTTGCTTTATCGTCATATACGACAACTGTATCTGCCAGTTCCTCATCATTGAAGATAAGTCTTCCCTGATCGATAAATCCATTGCTGTCAAGCATTCCGGCGAATGTCTTTGTGAAAACAGATTTTCCGGAACCGGACTCACCTACGATAGCGATCGACTCACCCTCGTAGATGTCCAGTGAAATTCCACGGATTGCAGTAAGGATCCTACCACGTACACGGAATTTTACGTTTAAATCTTCTACTTTTAATAAAACTTTTTTATCTTCCATTACTGCACCTCTTACATATGTGTTCTAGGATCTGAAGCATCACCGATATTCTGTCCTACTACATAAAGCACTACCGATATAATAGCGGCAACTACTACAGGGCTCCAGAACTCGAACTCCCATCCAGGAGTAACCATTGCATTCTGTGACTCGTAGATAAGTCTTCCGAGAGATCTGTCTGAAAGACCAAGTCCGATGTATGCAAGGAAAACCTCCATACCGATATATGACGGAATCTCTGTTGCCAGAAGTGTAACGATAACCGATGTCATAAACGGAAGGATATTTTTAAGTGCGATCTTCGGAGTAGATGTACCAAGACATTTTGATGCAAGGTTGTACTCACGGTCACGAATTATGATAACCTGTGTTCTTATGAAATAGGCAATCGTTACCCATCCCGTAATAGTGAATGCAAGGACCATTACCCAGAAGCTTGGTGTAAACAGCATGACAAGCACTGATATAACAAGGATATATGGCACATTTGCCACAATGTTATATACCTCGATCATGAAAAGATCAAATTTCTTTGAAAATCCCCAGATTGCACCGACGATAACACCAACTGTCATGTTAATAGCCGCACATACAAATGCAAGGGAAATTGAAATTCTTGATCCATACCAGATAGCATCAAATGTCGACTGTCCAGATGCTCCTGTTCCAAGTATCCAGTGGATGCCTGCTCCAAGCTGTGACATTGCCTTCGCCGGGCTTAAGTGCTTTGTTGTTGAATCAAGTATGTTGCCATATTTATCAAAGTCCACAAATAACGGATAAAGATACGACATAAGTACGATCACTCCGAGAAGTGCGAGAACTATGATATTTATTTTTTTCTTAAAAAATACACGGAATACAGAATGCCAGTATGAATATCTCGGCGCTGTAATCTTCTCAGAATCGAGGTCATTTATATCTACATGTGAAAAAAGTTCCTCGTCTGATAATCCAAATTCTTTTAAATCGTTGTTCATAGTATATTACCTGTCTTTCGATGAGAATGAAATTCTTGGGTCAACAAGTGACATAAGCACATCTCCTAATATAAGTGATGCAACCGTCAGTACTGCGTAGAAAAGAGTAACACCTACGATAACACCATTGTCATATTTGTTTATGGCATCTGTAAGTACGTTACCTACACCAGGTACAGAGTATACACGCTCTGTAATGATAGCACCTGTGAGTGCTGCAAGTACTGCTGCCGGTATTCCCTGTACGATCGGAATAGCAGCATTTTTGAAAATGTGTTTTGTAAATATCTCGTTCTCTGTAAGACCACCACTTCTTGCGAACTTGACATAGTCTGAGTTCATCTGGTCGATCATGTAACGGCGGAGCCATTTCATAACGTTTCCTATCTGTGGTAATGCCAGTGAGATTATCGGAAGTATATACATAAGCTTACTTGCCGAATCAAGGTCGAATACTGTAGGAAGCTTGAAAATCGAACCACCGATCGCCTTGAAAAGGAAAATGTAAGCAAGTGAAGGAACAGCTATAATAAATACGATATAGAATGTTCCAAGTTTATCAACGAGCTTTTCTTTCTTTCTTGCCATTGCGATTCCAAGAGGAACACCTATTGCATAAGAAAGAATCGTTGCAAGTATACCGATGATGAATGAGAATCCTATCTTTGAGTATGAATTCTTATTTGTGTCCACATTTGTATAGTCATCTGTATATCTGTCCTCTAAGATTTTGCTTGATACACGGGATCCCTTCATATAAACTGCTGAATGAAGATCATCTGCACTCTCTTCTGTAAGACCTGACGGGTATGTCACTTCTGATTTGACATATGCGCCCTGTGATCTCGTCATTGTCTCGAAAACATCCTGTCCCTCGTTAACCGAGTATGATGTTCCCAAATTTATTGTAACTATATTCTGGTGAATATATGGAAATGTCGAATTAAAATAAACCAGATATTTGTGGTTTGTACCATTACCCATTATAGCCGGTGAGAATTTATCTCCGCCATAAGCCGGGTCATGCCATGTAAATGTAATACCCCTTTTACCAACATCCCCTGAGACTCTGTGAATATTGTCTACATATATAAGGTTCTTAAAGTATGAACCAAGTCTCTTTATCATAGGTACATCTTTGTAGGCGAACAGCTGCTGTGTACCTCCATCAGCCACCTTTTTTTTGTTCATCATTACTGCGTCAAGTCTGACTATTTTGTAGCCCTTTGACTCATAATGATCCTTAAATTTCTTTACATATTCTTTTACAAGATCAGAATCTCCATCTGCCTGTCTTGCTATAGATACAGCCTGTGCTCTTGTATCTTCATCAATTTCCCCATTGTCTTTAAGTCCCTGGAGATAATCTGCATATGGTACATAATCGAGATAGCCATATTCTTCCCATTTACCATATTTGTATATTATTTTTGCGTTATTTGCGGCATGTGTGTATGTCGAATCCTTTGCAAATATAAGGTTACGATCCATTACAGAATACACAAGGATCATAACTATTCCTACTATTATGATCAAAGAACATACACCATGTAAAATACGTTTCAAAAGATATTTAGTCATAATCGTTCACTCATTAAAATTTGCAGGAGAATGGTTTCCCATCCCCCTGCTTTTTTATTTTTAGTAATTACCACTTATAGAAAATCTATACGGTAACGTCATTAGTTAGCAACTGCTGATATGAAGTCATCAATTAGTAGATACCAAGTGATTTTGTAACATATCCTGCATAGTCTGGTAAGAATGTGTCAAGGTATGACTTAGGATCACCATAATCAGGACCCCATCCTGAAAGATCGAATAAGTCATAGTTGTTCTCATAACCATATGATGTGTAGTATCCTGTGTAAAGCCATGTTGTCTGATCTTTACAATCTACAAGGTCGATCTCTACAAGTCCGCCAAGAGCCTCTTCTACAGATTTCTTGAATACGTTTGCTTTATTAGAGTATACCTCAGCTCCTGAAGGATAAGGAAGGTCAAGGTGGATCGGGTTCTCTGCTGAGATCTCAAGTCCTTCTGCCTTTAACTCTTCTACTGCCTGGTTAAGTTCTGCCTTGGCATTGTCAACATTGTACCATCCCTCATATCCGTCAGATGATCCAAGTCCGTTGTCTGCAGTCTTATCATATGCTTTGATTGCTACTCCGTCAGCATCAAGCTGTGCCTGTGTAATCTCACCGTAGTATGTTCCAGCTGGGAATGTTGTAGCTGTTCCGTTGACATCAACTGTAACATCCTCTGTAAGTGATAAGAAGTTACCAGGTGTATATGAGTTTCTAAGTGAGAATGCAGCGATATCATCACCAACTGCGCATCCGTTGTAAGATGTTCTGTCGAATGCGAATAATATAGCTCTTCTGAAATGTACGTTGTTTACTGCTTTGTTTGTTGCCTCTTTAATGTCATCTGTCTGTGATGATTTACCGGCATTCTTATCGTTAAAGTTGTAATATGCTGTTCTGTTAAGGTTTACGAATGCACCATATGATGTACCGTCATTGTCAAGAACATATGCATAGTCATCGAAGTTTCCTTCGCCCTTAGCAAGCTCTACACTTGATGTAGAAAGTCCTGCCATTGTAGAATCACATGTTTCGCTTGCGATATCTTTGTATCCCTTTGTAGCATCACTTCCGTCATTCCATAAACGTGTGATCTTTTTAATAGGAAGATTATCGTAATTCCAGTATGATGTATTTGCATCATATACGATTGAGTTTTTCTCTGTTGTGCTTGTTACAAGGTATGGTCCACAGTATGCGATAGAGTTTGCATCTTTACCATATGTGTAGTCAGATGCTGAAGAATCGAACTCTACGCCAAATTTTCCACCCAATGACTCATAGTAAGACTTGCAAAGTGGAGCAAATACTCCATAACCAAACATTGTATCGAAGTAAGGTGTTGGCTCTACAAGTGTATACTCAAGTGTGTAATCATCAACTGCTTTTACGCCAACCTGTGAGAAATCTGTGATCTCACCTTTGATGTACTCGTCAGCACCTTTGATAACACCCTGTACGAGGTACTCAAGACCTGCCTGGCAGTCAAGTGTATGCTGAAGTCCTGCAACGAAATCGTTTGCTGTAACTTCTCCGAGCTCACGTCCCTGTGAATCTACCCATTTAACACCCTGACGGATTTTAAATGTGTATGTAAGTCCATCATCAGAAACTGTTGGAAGTGCCTCTGCAAGTGCCGGCTGTGCAACACCTTCACAGTCATACTCAAGAAGTCCATCATATGTATTGATGATCTGCTCTGAATCTGATGTAAGTGATGTATTGTTTGCATCCCATGTTACAGGATCTGCATTGTATGGGTATGTGTAGGAATCTTTAAGTGTATATCCCTGGCTTGTAAGGTAATCAGCAGCCCACTGACGGTATGTACCTGTTCCTTTAAGCTCTGCCCATTTAGCTTTCATTGTGTCTCTATCTGAATTTTTGATGAGTTCTTTTGTTACGAGCACATTATGGAATCTCTCATTATCATTTCCCCATAATACGTTTGGTTTACTTTTCTCATCAACACGGCTGATATTGTATGAACCACCTTTTGAACTTGTAGGTACCCATACAGCTGCCTCGAGTAATTTTGCTTCTGCAAGTGCATCTAATGCATATCTCTCTGAAAGGGATGATGCGTCATCTACTTTCTGATAAGCCTCGTAGAAATCTCCGAGTGCTGCATCATATACTTCTTTTGAAGTATCATCATAGCCTGAAGGCATTGAAATCTCTGACTCAGATGAGCTTGAAGAAGATGCTGCTGCCTCTGTTCCTTCTGTAGACCCGCTATTCTTGCTGTTGCCACATGCTGCAAGACCAAGAGTCATAGAAAGAACAAGTAACATACTAAGAACTTTGTTCTTTTTCATATTTATTTCCTCCTGAAAATATTTATATAGCAAACAGAAATTTTTCTGTTTTCTATCTTTATAATCGCGGTACAACGTTACCGCTTTAGCAAGTAGAAGTATTTTTGTGCATACAAAAAGTGTGCCAATAACCTCTCTGTCATTGCACACCCTGTAAACATTATAAATAGCAGATTCCTATATAATGGACTGCTATATTTTATCACAAAAATACAGTTGTCGTTCTGTCGCGAACAACTATGGTCTTATTATACACACTCAAAATAATTTGTCAATAAAAATCGAGCGTTAATTTCTACCATTTTACAAGGTATTAAATTTTGTACACTGCTTTAATAAATTAAAGTGATACTAAATTAAAAAAGGAGCACCGCCTCTTAGACTATGTGCTCCGTTGCAATCGACTTAATTTATTTAATTTTTATAAGTCTATTATAATCTGTCAATTTAAAATGTCAAGTATCATTTTTTATTTTACGGCTTGCATACTACGCCTGTGTAGGCTATCATGTGCGTAAGCACATACTATGATGAACGTATAAATAAAGTATTTCAGTGAGGAGTTTCCATGCTTACATACGATGATGCACTTAACCTTAATTATTATAAAATGACTACATATACCGGCTGGATGGGAGGAATGCGTTTCCTTATAAAACGTGAAGAACCAGTCATAAAAGAAGCCACCGATACCGAGCCGGAAGAAAAGGGCGATCCTATATTCCATGCATGGATCTGGCCCGGACCATATATATTTGATCTTACAGATGATTCCCTTAAGACAGACAAAACCTTTCCATTCTCTGAGGATGGCAAAAAACAATGTGTCGACTGGATCAATGAGACTTATACCGCACGGGAAAAAGAATGGCCGAGGCATAAAACAGACGGCAATTAACCGTCATATTTTATTACCCGGCCTTTGTTTCCTATACCATGAAAAAATCCTGCATTATCTATATTATTTTTCCCGGCAAATGTTTTTGATACCATAAGATTCTGTGCGAATTTAAAATCATCCCATTCAAGTTCATCCATTATAAACGGCTGTTCTTCCGTGACTATAATGCTTACATTTTTTCTTTTAAAATGCGGGTAGCTGCCTTCAAAACCATGTTTTTTTAAATCATGTTCCAGTTTTTTACGTCTTTTTTCTATTCTGCCATTTAATTCCTTTCCATAATCCCTTTGCGGGTATGGTTCTGAAGCTTCACAGACAATATCATATATATACTGATATAATCCCTGCCGCCTGGCTGACATAAGCTTGCGGCTTAGTCTTATTTCTTCTTTTTCTGTCGGATTCTTTGCAAAATCTCTGACAAGTGCTGCATACTCATCATCTCCAGCTTCTTCGCAAAGTTCTTCCATTATAGATATTCCTTCTGTTTTTAACGGAAAATGATATTCCATCAGATCATCCGGAACAGGTGTAAGCCTTCTGAATGGCGAAAAATAAATAAGTGACTGTATAAATTTTTCCTTTTCATTGCAGTATTCCTCACCCATATATAAATATTTATCAGCAATAGTCCCTGTCATATATACAAGCTGCCTCCACTGCTCCTGTCCTTTCACCCAGAAATGGCCGATTTCGTGATATCTGTACAGATTTTCATGTACCAAAAGATCACTGAACCATAAGGTAAATACATTCTCATTTCCCTGTCTTATTATAAGTCCGTAACCATTTTCCTTTTCTATAAGACTTGCCGAAGTAACACATAAACTGCTTTCATAGGAGCCCTTAAGTAGTGCATTACAAACCTCTATATAGCACTCAACCGCATCATTCATTATGTATGGGATTATATACTGTCCATTATTTTTCCCTGTTTTACAGACCTCAAACGAACCATAATCTATAAGCTCCGCTATCATGTAAAAAGGTCTTGGCATATCCTCCTTAAGTCCCGGCAGAATAGTTTTTAAATAATCAAATTTATGCATATTTTATCCTTTTCTTTTTCTTTAAATAATCTTCTTTCTTTTATCACTATTTGATAGTATATTAGTATTATATTATTCGCTGTACTCATTATATCATGTGCTTACGCTCATGATAAGCCTGCGGCTGATACATTTTTTTGGGGGGGATATATTTTTATGTTAAACAAAAGAGATTTTTTCAGATATGCATCAAAACTTGCATTTCCTATTATGCTTCAGAATCTGATAAGCACACTTGTCAATATGGCGGATACGGTTATGCTTGGTTATGTGAGCCAGACTGCCATGTCTGCGTCTTCACTTGCCAACCAGTTCACTGTTGTGTTGTTCTGCCTGTACTACGGACTTTCTATAGGTACGTCTGTTTTATGCGCACAATATTTTGGAAAAGGTGACAAACAAACCGTTGAAAAGATACTTGGCATGGCAGAATTCCTGTCGATCATTATTTCATTGGTATTTTTTGCTATTTCGTTTACGTTTCCTGATGTCATAATGAAGATATTTACCAACAGTACTGAAACGATCACTGTTGGCACCAGATACTTAAGAGTTATTTCATTTTCTTTTATGTTTATGGGATTTTCACAGGTATTCATGAGCGCCATGAGAAGTATCGGAAAAATTGCTATGCCTTCCATTACATATGTGGTTTCATTGTGTGTAAACGTACTCTGCAACGCAACTTTTATTTTTGGCTTATTTGGTCTTCCAAAGCTTGGGGTGACCGGTGTTGCTCTTGGAACTGTAATAGCACGTATTGTCGAGGTTTTGATATGCCTGATTTATTCACTTGTAAGCAGTGATATCGGATTCCGTGTCAGATATCTTTTCAGCAAAAATGCTGTACTTCTAAAGGATTTTTTGAAAATAGCAGCTCCGTCCGTTATAAATGATGTTGCATGGAGTCTGGCAAGTTCTACTTTTGCGGCAATCCTCGGACACATAGGTGATGACATGGTAGCTGCAAATGCTGTAGCCATTATGGTTGTAAATGTGGGAGCCATTGCCTGCCGCGGATTTTCAAATGCGACAACAATCATCATCAGCCAGGAGCTTGGTCAGAATCACCTTGAAGCGGCAAAAGAATATGGAAAGCGTATGCTGTATATTACAATCGCCGTTGCGCTTGCCGGATGCGCTATTATCATAGCCATCCGTCCATTCATGATCGATTTTTATAGTGATAAGCTCAGCCCTACTGCACTTTCCTACCTTGGAAGCATAATGCTTATGACTACATGGCGTCTTATCGGAGAGGGCATAAACACCTGCCTTATCTGTGGCTGTTTCCGCGGTGGCGGTGACGCGAAATTCGGTATGATTACAGATACTCTGTGTATGTGGATCATAGCAGTTCCCCTCATGGCGGTCGCTGCATATGTAATAAAGCTGCCTCCGATCTGGGTTTATTTCGTCATGACACTTGATGAATTCGAGAAAATGCCTATTGTACTCTACCACTACAAAAAAGGCAACTGGGCTAAAAACATAACAAGGGATTTTGAAAAATAAAAGCAGTCTAATAATAAGATCAAAAATCCGTTATACTATATATATAGTATAACGGATTCATCATTCATCAAACATTAATTTTACTATTTCAATTTTTCATCAAAAAATTCTATTATGCGGTTCCACAATTCATCCTGGAAAAATTGCATATCTGCATGATCCGCTCCCTCTAATTCGATAAACTTCACATCACATCCATTTTTTGTCAATTTTTCATATAATATTTCGCTCTGTTCAAAAGGAACTGTATGATCATCCGTTCCATGGATTATGAGAAAAGGCGGTGCGTCTTTTGTCACCTTTGAAACCGGCGAATTATCCTCAGCTTCTTTAATATTTCTCATAACGTTAAATCCCATAAGCAGTGATTCAGCTGCAGCAGCAGCCTGTTCTGGATCATCATAATAGAATGAAGATGCATCTGTAGGCGGATACCACGGACATGCCGCCTGTATCTGGCTTGAATACTCAAGATATGCTCCTGTATCGAGTGCAGGATCATTATCCAATGCCGCCATACATGTCAGATATCCTCCTGCTGATTCTCCCATTGCACCTATGTGTTGTGGATCAATACGATATCTGTCGGCATGCGCACGCAAATACCGGATAGCTGCCTTGACATCCTGTATAGGCATAGGATATGCTCCCTCATTCGATGTGCGGTATTCCACACTTGCCACAACAAAGCCCTTGTCAGCCAGCTTACTAAGATATGCCAGATGTGCCGACTTGTCCATTCTAAGCCATGCTCCACCACAGATCCAGACTACACATGGATAGACTTTTCCTGTCATATCTTCCGGATAAATCAAGTCAAGTTTTAAATCTCTGCGGCAATGGTCGAACCATGAATCAACCTGCGCATATGTAATCCCGGTAACTGCAACATATTGTGGTTTTGTTTTTTTAATGTTTAATTTTTCTCTCATTTTATTTATTTTACCCCCATATTTTTTCTTTCAACTTAATAGACTGCTTTATTCATTAAATCCACAAACTATTGTACTGTTAAATCTGATTAATAGAAATTATATAATTCATTGTATTATCCAGGCTTATATATGTCAAGATTTTTATTTCTATTTATTTAGACTTGTATTTATCAAAAAGTGTTTGACACTCCACCATATACTTGATATAATATCATTGTTTGCGGGCATGGCGGAATTGGCAGACGCGCTAGATTTAGGTTCTAGTGGGAGACCGTGCAGGTTCAAGTCCTGTTGCCCGTACTATTTACAAGGGTTTCAGAGGTTTTATCATCTTCTGAAATCCTTATTTTTTACCCTTTTCAACTACTTTTTCTACACTTTTCTATTTTACTGTATATTTTTATATGTAATCTTATTTATTTGCATTAATTTTTATCGTTTTCTTCTTTTAAATTTTTTCTCATGTTAATCACCTCGAAATTTATGTTTAAATTATCCTGTATGATATGTTTATACAGAATCTGTTATCTTCTATCTGAGCATGTATCTTTCCATCCATTCGTTCTACAAGTTCTTTGGCGATCGAAAGTCCAAGACCACTTGATGTCACACTCCTTGCCTCATCAGCTTTATAAAACCGCTCAAACACCTGTGAAGTATCGATATTTTCCGGATCATCAATTGTGTTTGAAACAACTATATTTACAACCTTATTTTCTCTGTCCGAGCCAGCATTTTTCCCAGATTCTATTGTATATAACTTTATTTCTATATCACTTTTACCATGGACAAGTCCGTTTTTTATCACATTTTGGAATACTCTTTTAAGCGCCTGCGTGTTTGCAAGTATAAAGATCTGCTCATCGCATATATCTACAACCGGCTCAATCCCACGCATTTTCCATTCATCATAATAGGAAAACACCGTCTGTTTGAGCAGCCTGCTGACACAGCATTTATCCATTTCCAGATTAAATGTATCGTTCTTGAGCTTTGTGAACATAAAAAGTTCCTCGAGGATATCCTTAAGGCTTGCTATACGCTCCTGGATAATACCTATATAATGTGCCTGCAGTTTTTCATCCTTTTCATCCTTTAAAAGCTGGAAATACCCATCAAGCGATGTAAGCGGTGTTCTTATGTCATGTGACAGATTTGTATAGGTATCAGAAATCATCTGTTCCTTTTTCGCTGCTTCTGCCCTCTTTTTATGCCATTGCTCTACGAAACGGTTTACTTTCTGCTTAAACTGGCCTAAATATATGAGATTTGTATCCGTCCCGATCAGCATATTTGTGTCGTTTTCATATAAAAAATCAAGCTGGTCATTAATGTCACGCAGCTGTGCCCTTATCTTAAGAAGCACAGCTGCCATGATGATCACAATAATGGCCAATACTGCTGCGAGTATTTTCCAGATCATATCCATTCTCCAATTATTTTATATGTACTCTCAGAATGCTTCGTTTGAAAAAGATTCCGAAAGTACATTTATATATCTCTGTGTTTAAATACATTGTATACCGCAAATACTGAAACTGCAATATAAATAGCCGCTGTAAGAAGCGCATACCCTATATCGGCGGCATCTGCTCCGATTGTCACATTCTGTATTTTTCCAGTTATAAGAATATTATTTATATCAAAATCATCAAATCCGATCTTATCCATCAGATAATTTATACCCATAAATATAAGTTCAAATATACCTGAGCACATGCACACTCCGATTATCATGCTCACTACATTATTTTTGATGATTATGGCAATTGCCATCATAAGTACAGCAAGTGCAAAATTTAAAACAAACTGGGAACTTAATAATCTTACAATTTCCGATGCACTTCCAACTACTGCATCATCAAAGAAAATATTGACTGCTATAAGCTGTGTCAGAAAGTCTGCAATAATGACTATTGCTGTAAATATTGCAATCGCTGCGATCTTTGATACGATAAGCACTCCTCTGCCCTTTACCTGGCCACCGATACTTTTTATAAATCCACTGTTTATATCAGCCATTGAGAAAAGTACTGTAAAAATTATTATGAACAAGCCCGCCTGCAGTCCTGAAATATCTGACATTGCAAAGCTTAATACACTATTATCGTTTTCATCCGGATCACTCTCAGAAACACTGACTGAGAACTGGGATTGTGCTTCCTCCGTATCCTCATTGAACTGATCATCCTCACCGGCATAGTCTGCGTTATCTGACATCTGCTCTGTCTGTACCTGTTGACTCTCTGCCCCTGTCATTTCTGTCATCACAGACATTAATCCGGTTCCCATAACCGACAGTGCTATCATTATCACAAGTATTATATATGTAGACTTTGTCTTAAAAAGTCTGTAAACATCCATTCTAATTGCATTAAACATTTGTGGCTCCTCCCGTCAGATTAAGAAAATATGTCTCAAGTTCCATTCCGGTTACTGCTATCTGTGATACCGAAACCCCTGATTTTACAAGCTTTTCATTGAGAGTTGCACTCTCATTTAACCTTTCATATACATCTATATGATTCTGATCTATTATCATATAATTGGTAAATCCCATGCCATCAAGCACAGGGACTGCCTTGTTCGGATTGTCTACAGTAATCGAAATCTTATCGCTGCATTTGTTTAAAAGCTCTTCCCTTGTTATTTCCTGTATTAATGATCCATTATTTATAATTCCATAGTCTGTTGCAAGCTTTGAAAGCTCCTCCAGAATATGGCTGGATATAAATACTGTCATATCCTGCTGGCTGCATAGGTTTTGTATTGTTTCCCTCACTTCGGCAATACCTTGTGGATCCAGTCCGTTTATCGGCTCGTCAAGTACTAAAAGATCCGGCTCCCCGACAAGTGCCATTCCTATTCCAAGTCTCTGTTTCATTCCAAGTGAGAAATTTTTTGTTTTTTTCTTTCCGACATCGGAAAGACCGACTTTTCTTAATATTTCTTCTGTGTATCCCTTTTTGTTTATTCCGAAAAGCTTGCATTTAAGTTTTAAATTTTCCTGTGCGGAAAGATTAGGATAAAGCCCCGGTGTCTCAATAAGACAGCCCACACGTGAACGCACCTTTGTAAGGTCGTTTCCACTATATCCAAACATTTCAATGTCTCCGCTTGTAGGTTTTGCAAGCCCGCATATCATTCTCATGCATGTTGTTTTACCGGCACCATTTCTTCCAATGAAACCATAGATCGCACCCTTTTTTATATGGATATCCACATTGTCTACTGCTTTTTGATGTCCATACTGCTTTGTCAGGGCATGTGTCTGCAATAAAATTTCACTCATTTAAATTCTCCTTTTTAATCTTTTAGCCAAACCTCATTTTCATCTTTGACTTTAATATCATAAAATATAATTCCTAAACAATCGCTAATAAAAAGTAAAAAAAGAGTAAAGATGTCTCCTTACTCTTTAAGCTTATATCCGATTCCCCAAACAGTCTCTATATATTCGGTCTCGGTAATTATTTTCAGTTTTTTCCTGATATTGCTGATATGGACATCCAAGGTTTTTGTTTCCCCCATATATGGCTCATCCCATGCATATTCAAAAATGTCCTCCTTGCTAAACACCTGCTTCGGATGTTCCATAAGCAGCTCCAGAATAGAAAACTCCTGTTTTGTAATGCAATCTACAGCTTCATCAGATATATAAATGCGATGAGCTTTTCTGTCAAGTCTCAGCTTTCCATACGTTATAAGATCCGATACCATGTCTTTATTTTTATGTCTCAGCTGTACCTGTATCCTTGCAATAACCTCTTTTATCTCAAAAGGCTTTGTTATGTAATCATCTGCACCCTTTGCAAATATATCTATTTTATCATCAAGTTCATCTTTTGCAGTGATCACGATAACCGGAATATCACATTTTTTTCTTATTAATGTCAGAAGCTCCTCTCCCGGCATTCCCGGCAGCATAAGATCCAGCAGTACAAGTGATATTTCCTTATCCTTCATTGAAAACAGCATTGCTGCTTCTGTACCCGACCATGCCTGTACTATATCATATCCGGCTCTTTTTACTGCCGTTGCCAGAAGTTCATTTATATCTTTGTCATCCTCTACTATGAGTATCTCCCCTGATATCATATTTTCCATATTTTATCTTATGCCTTATGGCATTAACTCCTTATTTTTCACTCTACTGAGCGGCTTTTTTATCATCTTTTTCGTCACAAAGATATGTAAGTTTCTTATTATAAGTTTTTTCATATACTTCTTTCCATGCCTCGTAGTTTTTATCAAGCATTTCCTTCACGTTCTGAGCCCGTCTTTTGTCCGGATCAGGATACACCGGCTCACAGAAATGTACAGTATATTCCTGGACAAAAAATCCATCCTGGTCTAACACATCGCTATCCTCCATCGTGATAAACACAGGAAGCACAGGTTTATCATTCCGTGCTGCAAAGGTAAATGCACCTTTCTGCAGAGGTCTTGGTTTTCTGTAATTCCACCACATTCCCTGCTCAGGATACACTAAAACAAACTGCCCTCTTTGCAGTACACGATCAACAGCTGTAATAAATTTTTCCATTGTCTTGAAGTTTGAACTAAGAGGGAGTGTGTTGCAGTTTCTCATCAAAAATCCATAAAATCCCGGAAATCCTGTATAATTTCCCTCTCTGATCACACGATACATTTTCTTTTTCTTTAGTTTTCCTTCTTCAAATGCAAGCTGTATTGCGAAACTGTCAAACGCATTAAAATGATTGCAGGTAATTACCGCTCCATCTTTTACCTTTTCAAGATTTTCCACACCTACAAAATCCTTTATTATAAATTGCTTCTTTTTCATGAGAAGGCTTACAAACCAGTGTGCGATCTTGAATGCATACTTTGTCCGTGTCTTACTCTTTATGCTCCTTGGAAGATAGTTTATATCCTCCGGCATAAGAGGCGGTGCCGGTGGATTTTCCTGTGCATCCTCATGGAATCTGCCCTGCATCTCAAGCTCTTTTATATGTTCGATAAGTGCAAGCTTTTCCTCTGATTTACCCGCATTTTTTTTCATGATACGCAGATAATTGTCTTCCCTGTTTATCTCAGATATGGCAAGCTCGACAAGCTTTTCGCCTGACACACTATCCACCCGCCGTTGCTCATCCGTATAATTTGCAAGGCCTTCTTTTATCTCCCCATAGCCTGATGTAAGTTTCGCATACTTCCAGAATATATCAGCAAGACGACAGTCCTCATAATGCCATGGTTTTGCAGCCATGTTGAAATGGAAAAGTCCAACCTCGTTTACCGGACATGCAAGTTTACCGAATACCTGTGCGTTCCACTTTGGTTCCATATAAAGTACCTGATCTTTGCATATCAGATTAAGATAATCCTGATCCTGAGCTACAACAAAAAGATATATATGAAGCATTTCTATGAATTCATCAAGGAGATGATTTTCACGGAACTGTGTACAGTTTATGAGCATAACCCCGGCATTAAAATATTTTTCACGCTTTATTCCAAGTACTTTTTCCACATAATCCCCAAGTATATCATTCTGTGCAACAACCCTGTCAGGGCAGACTCCAGCATATAATTTTCCGAGCTTGTGATCATAAAGCTCCGATATATCCCCGACGATTATCGTGTCACTGTCCACATAAAGAGCTTTCCTGTACTGTGGAAACATTTCAGGAATAAATAGCCTGAAATATGTCGTGTTTGAATAGTAATCCCTGATCGGCAGCTTTGTTTCTATGGATTTCATCTTGTCTGTAACATCTACAAAATCTATCTCAAATTCTGCATCAGCCATCGCTGTGACACGGCTTTGTGCCGGTATCCCAATCCCCATGTGCAGTATATAAATATGATACTTCCTGTTCCTTGATGCGTTTTCCATTATTGATTTTATGGAAACCATGGTGTACTTCACAAATTTCTCATCACATGCAAAAAATATAGGTATTTCAGCATGCTTAGTATACTGTTTGATATCCTCTTTGATTTCCGTTATCTTTAAATCCTTTAATTCCATTTTTCTAATCCTCACTTATAAACCTGCGTTCGAAATTTTTCTTTAAATATATATATTCGAACAATATGTCATCAAACTGATCGTATTTGAATATCCTGTGTATTGCACTGACATCCCACTGTTTTATATTTGCAGTATGCGGATATGGCAGATAAAACAGCCTCTTCGAAAAGTGGCGCACTATGGTGTGTTTATGCAGGAATTTCTGATCATTATATCTTTGCGGCAGCATTTTTTTTGATGTTGTGCTTCTATAAACAGCATCCTGATCCGCAAAAATGAGTTTTTTCGTTTTTATCAGATTTCTTGCCTTTTCAAAAAGTCCCGTCCGTTTTACTTTTTCCATGTTAAAAAGCAAAACTCCGGCATTTATATAATTATGGTTTAAAAAGAACTTACCATAATGATCTCTTGCTGCTGCATATTCATATTCTTCCACATCTATATCGTATAGCAGCTCCGGTGGGCGGTTGAACATTATATCAGCATCCAGATATAACAGCTTGTCAGGTATCTGTGGTATTTTGTCCGCAAAAAGCCTGAGCAGTGTATATGGTGAGCAATATGCCCCCTCATTCGGGCACCCCGAAAATTCTTCCATGTACAGGTCTGTGACGTCGATTTTTATAACTTCATTTTGTGTATTATATGTTTTGGCAATCTTGTCAAGATACGATATCTGTTTGTCTGAAACAGGAATGTAGTCTTCTCCCAGATGCGAAACGTCCATTGTAAATATATAAAACCTGTACGGCTCCTTTGATTTTGTCCGCATGAATATCGACAGCATACATGTAAGAATGCCGTCAAATACCTTTACATTTCCTGAAAATAATATATTCCGCATAGCTTTACCTTTATTTTTTCTTTATATATGTGGCCAGGACAAGCGTATTGTTTCTGCTTCTTTCGACCATTGCTTCATATACTCTGTTCCTAAGCTCCACCTTCTGTGCTTTTCCCTTTAAACTGCTGTCAGCGTAAAATGGTCCATCTATATATGTGACTATTTTAGCTTTCTTCCCGAATTTTCTTTTCTGGTAAGTATTAGTAAAACACATTACCGGGCATTTGTTTTGTATCGGATAGCGGAATGAGCTCTCAGTAAATGGTCTGATTTTTGTATAAAATGGCCAGATATGTGCCTCCGGATAAATCATGACACACTTTTTTTCTGTTATTTTTTCTGTTATCTCTTTTATAAAGTTTTTTGCTGCATCCGTATCATCCGGCAGCGGCAATGCACCCAGATATGGTGTCACTTTACCAAATACGGGCATGGAAACATTGTTCGGATGTACTATCACATAAGTATCTTTCGGATGCGAAACCATAGTCGGTATAAGAGCATCAGCAGCCGCATTCGTGTGGTTCCCATACATAAAAAAACCGCTATTGTGCAGCTTTTTAAGTTTTTCTTTTCCTATTATTTTATGATGATATTTTATCTTTAAAAAACACCACGCCACAGGCTTTGCCACTACTGTATAACAAAAGCTGTGCAGGAATTTTTTAAGATATGTTTTCTGCGAATAATCGTAATTTTTATCGATTTTTCTGGGAATTATCTTTGCTTTTGAAAATTCATCTTTAAGTTCGTCTTCGTAATAATATATCTGCATATATGACAGTTTACTATTAATACTGCATTTTGGCAAATCAAAAAAAGGATTCTACCCCCATCACAAGCCCGTCTGCGAGATTTTCAAGCGCACTTTCGCTATGATCTGAGCAGGCATTTCCAAGTTCTATATCTACTGATGGGACTGTACTATACGATGTCTGTGTCAGATCTATTGACATAGAGCCTCCTCCATTTATTTTTGCTCCACATGCAGACAGTCCCTCTATAAGACATTCCCCGAGTGCATCATCCTCTCTCCAGTGTGATGCTACAGGCTCCATATCCTTTATTCCGTCCGGCACCGATATATAAAAGCATCCTTTATCATATGAAAGTCCATCTCCATCCCAGTGAAGTGCGATATGACAGTCAGCCACATTATTGCATATAACGGTTCTTGCCACATTATCAAGCTGAACATCACTGTCGTCTCTTATCATGAGTACATCGTAGCCTGCTGCTAACAGCCTGCTTTTTAATATTTTTGCCATCTTAAGCGTAACAGTGCTTTCAGGTGTTCCATCGTCAAATGTCATACCACCTGAAACTGCGATTGCTTTTACAGCTCCTGCTCCCGTTGTTCCACCCGTAGTTTTTGGAGAGCCATCAGGATGACATAGTGTTTTGACTGATTCTCCTCCACTTGTGCCGTGTCCGGCATTGACACCTACGACTATTCCTTTCCTGTTCGATGATGCCCTGTACATAACAGCCTCACCGGATGTTATCTTTGCATATTCTGCATATTCCCATGATGGATCAAGACCTATCTGCTGTCCATCCTCATATGAGTCATTATCCGTCCCTCCTGCAGAGCTGCTGCCTGCATCCTGTTCATCCCGGCTTTCACCTGCACTCTGACCTTCGTCTGCGTTCTGGTTTTCATCGGTATCCTGATTTTCGTCTGCATCCCGGTTTTCGTCTGTATCCTGGTTTTCCTCTTCATCCTGTCCGTCCCCGGATTTTTGTGACTCCTCCACCGTCTGTGATCCCTCACCGTCTTCCGGTCTGCTCTCATCAGCCTGTGTTTCTTCGGTCTGGCTGCTTTCACTTACTGTCTGTGTTTCCGGCTCTTTTGTTTTTTCGGATGTCTGCGTATCCCTGCTTTCAGACACAATAGAACTATCTTTTTCTGTATTGCTGCTTCCACATGCACTAAGACAAAATATCATTATCCCTGTTATTATTGATGCTGTTATTCTTTTCATTGATTTTGTTCTCCATATTGAATTTGTTACATAGCTGTTTCTTATTATAATAAAAAATCTATATATTTTCAAATTTTTAAGTATTTCTTGTAATTATAGTACTGTGGTAGTACAATATACCTATATAAAATTAATGGATCAGGAGAATTAATATGGGATATGATGAAAAAAAATTTAAAACAAAAGCAAATATCAAAGCCCGCCGATTATGGCTTGTTTTCGCTTTGCTGCTGACCGTAAATTATGGTGTTGACACTGCAAATGGTGCCTATTCTATCAGAAATTTTATTATTTTTGCATTTCTATGCTGGCTTCCTTTCGTTTGCGGTGATCTTCTTCTAAGAACTAAGGGAAAAGATGATGACCGGTACCGGCTGGCACTTGTTGTCGGTTATGGAATTTTCTACACATTTCTCTTGTGTACGACAACATCGCCAATCGCATTCAGCTACATCCTTCCTATAATCAGCCTTCTTGTAATATTCAAAGATGAAAAATTCATGTTTTACTGCGCTGTTGCAAACTTGTTAAGCCTTATTGCAAGTATAGCTTTTCATATACTTGTATCAGGTCAGAACACTGCCCTTGACCAGAAAAACTATCAGCTTCAGGTAGCATGTCTTTTACTCTGTTACATAGGTTTCATCATGTCAATACGACACCTTAATGAATCTGACGGAGCACTCACAGACAGCATAAAGTCTGATCTTAATCGTGTTGTCACAACAGTTGAACAGGTTAAAACTGCTAGTAATACTATAATGGATGGCATAACAGTCGTCCGTGAGCTTGCATCTGAAAACAAGCATGGTTCTGATGTTGTTGTCGATGGAATGAATGAACTTACCGGAAACAATGAACAGCTTCAGAGCCACACTGCTTCTTCACAGGAAATGACTACTGATATAAGCGCACAGGTTGAAAATGTTGCATCCATGATAAATGATATGGTTTCTCTTACAACTGAATCCGGCAAGCATGCCATGGTAAGTTCAGAGGATCTTGAAAGTCTTGCGCAGACCGCACAAACCATGTCAGAGCTTTCTACAGAGGTTGAAAATATCCTGACTGAATTTAAAAATGAATTTGAGATGGTTAAAAATGAAACCGGAACAATCGATAACATTTCTAACCAGACGAATCTTCTGGCACTTAACGCCTCTATTGAAGCTGCACGTGCAGGCGAAGCCGGAAAAGGCTTTGCTGTTGTAGCTGAACAGATCCGTACTCTAAGCACTGAGACGAGAAATTCTTCCGGCCAGATAAGCGAGGCTCTCACACGCCTCGATGAAATTTCCGGAAAGATGACATCATCCATAGAAGAAACACTCCGCCTCATCCAGCTTACTCTTGAGAAGGTAACACAGACTGGCGAAAATGTTGAAAAGATCACAGAGGATTCCAATAAACTCGGAAGCCATATCCGGGAAATTGACACCGCAATGCAGGAGGTTGAATCATCCAACCAGCAGCTTGTAGACAATATGGAAAAGGTTTCAAATATCGTTGAAACCATGACGGCATGTATCGGTGATTCTGATGAGATAAGCCGCAAAATGCTCAGTAAATACGATGAAAGTTCGACAAATATCAACAATATCGAAACTGTTATCCAGGCACTCATGCATGAGCTTGGAGTTGGTGGATTTATGGGACTTGATGATATACACCCTGGCATGAAAGCGAAGGTTGTCCTTACAGATATGCAGACTGGCAACGAGTTCCACTGCGAAGTAAAATCCGCTGACGGGAAAGGGCTTAAGCTCATTTCCAAAGATGGTTTATCTGTAAACTCTTCAAGGCCTTGTATTTTATATGTTACAGTCGGTAACGTAATGTACTGTTGGAAAAAGCTCACGATCACGCCTGACCTTGCAGTGCCTATCAATACACAGCCGGAGATTTTAAACCGCAGAAAATATCCACGACTGGATTTATCAAATGATTGTACTATCCACATTAAGAAAACTAATACCACTTTTAAGGGAAAGCTCGACAATATAAGTGCAAATGGATTTGCATTTTTGACAAAGGATCCTTATTTTCTTGATAACAAGGGCGCACAGATCACTATTTCGATAGATGACTTTGAGCTTCCTGATCACTCAGTATTAGATGGATATGTGATCCGCTGCTCTAATAATGATGGAACCTATATCGTTGGCTGCCAGATGCCTGAAGATAACTATTATATCCAGACATATGTAGATGAACAGCTTCACAGACAGACCACATAAAAATACCGCACAGCCAATAACCAATTCGGCTGTGCGGTGTTTTTTATTTATTGAACCATTCTTTCATTACATCAAATATTTTTACAAGCTCTTCTTCTTTTATCACATATGGCACCATTGAATACATATATGATAAAAATGGTCTTGAGAATACTCCTCTTTCATAAGCAAACTGCTGGAATCCATCAAGTGTTTTTGGATCATAAACCTCCACACATGTACATCCGCCCATTATGCGTACTTCCTTTATCCCAGGAGCATTAAATCCGTCCATTTCCCGATGTGATATTTCCTCAATCCTCTTTACCCTGCTCATATAGTCATCACGCTCGAATATCTCTATTCCTTTAAGAGCTGCTGCACATGCGAGGGCATTTCCCATAAATGTCGGTCCGTGCATAAGCGCATGCCTGTCATTATCGCTGTAAAACGCATTAAACACCTTATGGTTTGCCACTGTGACTGCATGGCCTATATAACCGCCTGTAAGAGCTTTTCCGAGTACAAGTATATCAGGCAGCACCAGATCAGCGACAAAACGGTTTCCTGTACGTCCAAATCCTGTCGCCACTTCATCAAATATAAGAAGCACATCATATTGATCACACAATTCCCTTGCTCTTTGGAGAAATGATATGTCATACATCCTCATACCGCCGGCTCCCTGTAAAAGAGGCTCCACGATAAAGCAGTTTAACTTGTCATGGTATTTTTCAAATGCCTCCTCCAGTGCCGGTATCTCTGTCGGTATATGCACAACTCCTGTTTTTTCCTCAAATGCAAAATGATAGTCTTCATCATCGCCTACTTCCATTGCCTTAAAAGTATCTCCGTGATAGGCATGCTCCAGTGCAAGGACCAGAGGCCGTTTTCTTCCCTGGTTTGTATTATACTGTAAAGCCATTTTGAGTGATACTTCTACGGCAACACTTCCTGAATCCGAAAAGAAACAATAATCCAAATCTCCGGGCAGAAATTCCTCAAGCTTCTTTGAAAGCTTTTCTACCGGATCATGCGTAAGTCCGCCAAGCATAACATGGCAGAAATGATCTGCCTGTTCTTTTATAGCTTCTGTAAGCTCCGGGTTTTTATATCCGTGTATCATGCACCACCATGATGATACCGAATCGATAAGCTTCTGATCCTTCGTGTATAAGTAAACACCATCCGCATCGACAATCTTATATGGTGCTTTCATTGTTTTCATCTGTTCATATGGATACCAAATCATTTTTTCTCCTAACTGTAGAGTCCTTTAAGCAGCTCTACGTCTATATCAAGTTCTGTGTCGTATTTTCTTACTTTTGCAAGTGTCTTTATTCCAGTCATATATTCACACATAAATATATTGTCATCTTCCATGATATTTCCCGGATGATAATTGTTAAAAATGATTCCCTTTATAGGGAGATCATGTGATTTCATATATTCTACTGTAAGAACCACGCTGTTTATCGTACCAAGTCCTGCATCTGCTATTATGATAGACGGCATATCCAGTTCATGTATGATGTCCTCAAGCTGTATCTTTGCCTCATCAAAGCATATCGGACAGAGTATTCCTCCGCTGCCCTCCATTGTAATATAATCATACTTTTCACAGACATTTTTATATCCCTCTTTTACAACATCCATCTCCACCGGATTTCCCTCTATTCTTGATGCGAGATGCGGTGAATATGCATTCTCATAAATGTATGGACACATCTGTTCAAGCGGCTGTTCTATACCGGATGTCTTTTTTACAAACAGCGCATCCCCTGGTATTAGCGAACCATCCTCTCTTCTGTCGTTTCCACTCATAGCAGCCTTATAATATGCTGCGTTTTCTCCTGCTTCCTTTAATTTCTTTACGATCAGGCCTGTTACATATGTTTTTCCTATATCTGTACCTGTTCCTGTTATAAAAATAGACTTACTCATCTTATCACATCCTAACTGTTATTTCTGTTTCCAATATTCCGGCGTCACATCACGCCCCATATCCTCAAGCAGTTTCCTGTCAGTTCTTATAGTCGCACAGGCTGCGGTGGTCAGCATATTTCCTGTGATCGTTGCCGATGCGCCTGATCTGAATGCCAGTTCCCCATCATTTGTAAGCAGTGCTCTTCCTGCTGCAAGTCTTATATCTGCCTTTGGATTAATGTACCTGAAAAAGGCGATCGTCCTTAATATTTCCGGCTCTGTAAGTCTCCCAAGTCCTTCAAGAGGAGTTCCAGGGATTGGCATAAGTGCATTTATCGGAATCGAATCCACTCCGACTTCTGCAAGACTTACCGCCATATCAAGGCGGTCTTCCCATGTCTCACCCATTCCGATTATTCCGCCGGAGCAGGCATACATGCCTTCTGCCTTTACTTTTTTCAAAGTTTCTATTTTCATCTCATATGTATGTGTTGTACATATATTAGGAAAATTGCGCTTTGATGTCTCTATATTGTGGTGGTAGCTTGTAACACCCGCTTCGTGAAGTCTGTGAAGCTGTTCTGCAGATAAAAATCCCATTGAGGCGCAAAGGTCTATATTACATTCATTTTTCATCGTCTCATAAGCATGTACCGCCTTGTCAAACTCTTCCCCTGTAAGAGCCTTTCCGGCTGTGACTATCGAAAAGCGGTCAACTCCTTCGCTTTCATTCATCTTACATGCTTCTAATATTTTTTCCTCAGGAAGAAAATCGTACACTTCGCAGTCTGTATGATTATGCGCAGACTGTGCACAGTATTTACAGTCCTCCGGACATTTTCCACTTCTGCCATTGATTATTGAACAAAGATCAACCTTGTTTCCTACAAATTCTTCCCTGATCATATCTGCACCTTTACAGAGTTCATCCAGATCACATGTCAGGAAAAATGAAAGATCATCATCCCTTGTTATCCTTCTTCCATCTATTATTTCCTGTGCCAATGTTATTGCATCCATACTTTATCCCCTTTTGCTTTTATTGTAAGTTCTTCCAGTCCTATTAAAGGCTTTACTCTTTTTGCAAGTACCGCACCAAGTATGCTAAGTGCTATATCGCCCGGCACTGCCAATATAAAGCAGTATAAAAACAATGGCCATACTGCAATCGGTGTATTTATCACGTAATTACATACTATGTAGTAGTAGATCATTCCGAACGCATAAACAAAAAACAGTCCTGCAAGGTTTGCTGCAAGATATCCCGGAATTGTTTTCTTTTTCATATGCTTTGCTATATAACCTGTTACAGCTGCACCCACGATAAATCCTATTATGTAGCCGAAGCTTGGCTTAAATATGTACCAGATCCCGCCGCCTTCTGAAAATATCGGAAGTCCTGCAAGTCCAAGCAGCATATAAAAAGTTACCGATAATGCTCCAAGCTTTGGTCCAAGCAGAAGCCCCGCCATCATGGTAAATAAGTATTGCAGTGTAAACGGCACCACCGGAACCGGTATCTTTATAAATGCTCCGACTGCGATCAGTGCTGTGAACAATCCACAGTAGATTAATGATTTAGTTTTTGCCATCCTATTGTAAACCTCTCTTTCTTTTACGGTTAACAATAATAATAAAAAAAGAGATTACTGTCAATAGTAACTTTTCTGTTTTCTACCTCCTTATAACAAAAGAGCAGACATAGAAGTCTGTGACCTCTTTGTCTGCTCTCATTTCTTGTATCATATATTATTACTTATGAAATGAAATTTATTGCAAAATCAGGAACTACCCATTATAAATTTTCAACATCATCTTTCAAATCTGACGTCATTTTCTCTACATACATTGTCTGTGATGATATTTCCTCAGTATTTGCCGCAATCGTAGAAACCTTCTGTGTCATTTCATTCATACTGTCTATAAGATTTTCTATAGACTCCATACTCTCTGTTATCTTTGGCAGAATTGCTTCTGCTTTTTTATCATTCTGTTCGAGAAGCATTTTTGTAGAGTCGGAAAGATTTCTGATTTCCTCTGCAACAACAGCAAATCCACGCCCCTGTTCTCCTGCCCTTGCAGCCTCTATGGAAGCATTAAGTGAAAGCAGATTCGTCTGACCTGCTATAGAAGAAATATCTTCATTACTCTTTTTATATACACTTATAAAATCAGATATTGTACTTACTGATTCATTAAGCTGTGTACAAAGTTCCGAAATTTCATTAATATGCTGCGCAAGTTCTGTCGCTTCATTTGCTGATGCTTCGTTTGCAACATTTAATTCTCCTATATTTGTGTTTAATGTCGCAAATCTTTCTGTGATCTCATCAAGTTTTTTCATATGGAGTTTATTTTCTTCGTGCTCTTTTTCTCGGATAGCTTCTATCTGTTTCGTCTCCTCCTGCGCCAGACTTCTTACATAATGTACACAATTTTCTTTTATGTTTACTCCATTATAGATAGCCCGCGCCATATCCTTACAGGTCTGGTAGCCACATGATTCGCAATCTCTATGCTGCTCTTCAGAAGAATTCTTATTCATATCCATGAAAATTTCATGAAGCTGTGACTCTGAAGGTTCCTTTGTCTGCACGTGTCTATCTGAATAATTACGTTTAAAATCATTTATATCAAGGTATGAAAACTCTTTCATAAAATTATCAAATCTTTCTTTTTCAGAAAGTTCTGCTGCCCAAGGGCTCTTATTTTTTGAAGACCTTCCAAAATGAATGCCTTTTGATCTGCCTGCATCATTTACATTTTTCTTTTGATTTCTGAGTTTTGAAAGCGTAAGCATTACGTCATCAGTATTTCGCTCTGGTTCTGTTGCAGTTCCATATATACAGCCTTTCGCACAATTCAATATATCTACCATAAATGGAAGCTGACTGTGATTTTTTATCCGTTTTGCATACTCATGCAGATAACTGTATGCCTCATGTTCTCCCTCTACCTGACGCACTATATATTCTTTTCCGAGAAAATGCTCTACATTTTCCTTTAATCCGCCTGGCATAGGATACAATGCCCCCATTCCGTATTCCAGCTCATCATCATATGGCTTGCAGTTTTTGTAAGCATCTCCGATTTTTTTCATAAGCTTTTCAAATGTGACATTATATGAAACAAGTCCTTTACAATTTTCGTCCTCTATCTCACCTTTTTTTGCAATACAAGGGCTGATAAATGCAATTTCATCCGACACATGCATATACTTTTTCATATATACAGCCATACACATCATAGGACTTTGAATTGGAACAAGTCTGGGTATAAGCTCTGGTATATATTTCTCAATATAATCAACAACAGCAGGACATGGCTGTGAGATTCCTCCTATAAAATTATTTTCAGTTATATATTTTAAATATCCCCACGTCGTAATATCAGCTCCAAACGAAACACTGCATATATGGTTTACACCTTTTTCTTTGAGATATCCCAGAATATGTCGGTATTCATTCGGATAATTTGCCAAAAATGCCGGTGCTACTATAACAGATATTTTTTTCCCTGATGATAAATCATCAAAAAAGCGTTCTGTATCATCATTATAATCTCTGGCTGCATGAGGACATGCATCAAAACATGCTCCGCATGCTATACATTTTTCACTGTCAACTTTAACATGTCCTGCCTCTATTGCCACATTTGACATAAGCGTAGGGCATTCCCTGACACATTTATTGCATCCTGTACATAAATCATTAGTGTAAATCAGTTCCATACGAAACACCTCTCTATAGTAATTTCTTCTACACTTTATTAATCTGATATTTACATATTATCATACTTTTGTACTAGTTTCTACACTATAGTACTTTTTTTTTGTGTATTTTTTATATAGTTTATTATTTCGATCAGTATTTTTTATGTACTATTATACAAACAAAAAACTTCCTCGCACTATTCAAATACGGGAAGTTTTAATGTAGCAGGCTTCTGCATAGCAAATTTCTATGCTGCTGGTTCACACATGGCAAATTGCTGTAACTCATTTCCAATCAAAGTCTTCATATCTGCATAATCCCTGATTATACCACTCACAATTACTGCAGCTTTTTTCGAATACTTCTTTTGTCAGATATTCCTTTGCATGTTCCTTTAATTTGCGGTATGTATAAGTTTTATTCTCATTAAGCTTTAATGGTTCCAGCAACTTTTCATCCTTCTTTTGCACATGGTTCGTTATGTCAACGCAATATCTGCCATCTACAAGATTAGGGCATTTCTTACATATCTCGTCCGGATGTGTGACCAGAAGAAGCGGTTCATCCTGATTTTCGTTAAGCCAGCTCACCATTTTTGTCATATTTTCGCAAAATGGTCCACTGTAACCATAGCCTTTATAAAGATTTGTGCACATGATATGGTGTACCCGAAATTTGTTCATTTCATATATCCTCTGAATACTATTTCACTATTTTCTATTCTTTTGATTTTCATAATACATCTAAACAAGCATAAGCAGTGTTCCTGCTATTATAAGCACAAGTCCGGCAAAGGATTTAATCGTCAGTTTCTCCTTAAATACAATGTATGAAAATGCGATAGTCACAACTATGCTGAGTTTGTCTATAGGTACTACAACACTCGCAAGCCCATCCTGCAATGCCTTGTAATAACATAGCCACGAACTGCCTGTTGCCAGTCCTGAAAGACAGATAAAGCCCAGTTCATTTTTCTCTATATGCTTTATAGTATGCTGTTTTCCGGTAACAAATACAACGATCCATGCCATTATAAGAACAACGGCCGTCCTTATTGCTGTGCCCAGATTGGAATTGATCTCCTCTATACCGACCTTTCCCAGTATCGAGGTCAGACTTGCAAAAACTGCCGACAGCACTGCATAAAACAGCCAGCCATTAGAGCCTTTTGTCTTATCCTGCTCATCCTGTGATATTTCTTTTTTGGTGATCATCATATATGTACCGATTGTTATAAGCACTACGCACACCAGCTTAAGCGCACTTATTTCTTCCCTGAAAAATATAAATGCCAGTATGATAGTAAGTATCGTGCTGGATTTATCAATAGGCACAACCCTATTTATATCGCCTATCTGAAGTGCCCTGAAATAGCACAGCCATGAAGCTCCGGTCGCAATACCTGAAAGTATGAGAAATATCCATGTTTTTGCAGATACATCCATTATCTGCCCCTGTGCTCCAACGACAAATACCATGATCCATGAAAATATCAGGACTACAATCGTCCTTATCGCAGTTGCAACATTAGAATCCGCTTTTTTAATACCACATTTTGCAAGTATAGATGTAAGGCCTGCAAAAAATGCAGATCCAAAAGCATATAATACCCACATTTATTTCATCTCCATTCCATCCCTAAACATCTATCCTAAGACGTATTTAACACTGCAGCGCATAGTTTGACAGCGCAGTGTAAAGCTTGCTCCTGAACAATAACCAGTATATCACAATATAAAAAATTAAAATATAAATTGCTTAAAATTTTTCTTTACAACGTCATATCGTTGTGTTATAACAGAATTTGTCAAAAATAATATTTCGTATTAGCAGAGTAGAAATCTGTGCGTTAAGTGCCATGTGAACAGGGAGTTGTCACACGGACGAAAAATAAAAGCATTGCTTTTGTTTGCGATACAGGATTCGCATCCCGCTGCTGCATAAAGGTATTTATGTCTCCTCTATGCGGTTTTAGGAAACTGCTAAGGAAGGAGGCTTTTTTTATGCAAAAATTAAAGGAACTTTATCAACACTCACTTAAGGAATTCTGCAACACCAAGACAGTTGTACTCTGTGGAATCCTTGCCGCTCTTGCCATCGTCTTAAGCATGGTTGCAAGTATCCAGTTTGGACCTTACATCAGAATCGGTTTTTCCGGTCTGCCAAACCGCATCGTTGAATTTTTATTCGGTCCGGTTGTTGGATGTCTGTTTGGAGGTGCTCTCGATTTCCTGAAGTATATTGTAAAACCGGATGGTCCGTTTTTCTTTGGATTTACTTTTAACGCCATGCTTTCCGGTCTGATCTACGGCACCCTGCTCTACCGCCGTCCTGTTTCCATAAAGCGTATCGTGATTGCCGAGTTTATCGTAAAACTTGTCATCAACTGCGGTCTGAACACACTCTGGCTGTCTATGCTTTACGGAAAAGGTTTTATCGCACTGATCGGTCCACGTGTCATCAAAAACATTATAATGCTGCCGATCGACAGTATTATCCTGTTATTTACACTGACTTATGCTGGAAAAATCGCAGCAAAATTTGGTTTTTTCACAATGAAAACAAGGTCAGAAGAATGTGCCTGACCGCATAAGCTATTATCCTAAATAATATTTGTCAAAATAAAATGCAGGGGTGTATATCTGTAAATGATCATACGCCCCTGCATTTTACAATATTCTCTGATTTGGCTTCTTTCCATACTTCTTCGGCAATCTCTTTTACCAATTTCAATTTTAATCTTCTGAAACGTCTTCCGTTTGACATAACTATTTATGAACATCACATCCACCATACATAATTCGCACTACATACAGTTTCATCATCTGTCTTATAGAATACGATACTGTTCCAAGTATGCTCCAAAAATATTTATATTTATTCTTCGATTTTCATCACAACCTTACACTGCTTTTTATAGCATGCGATTCCGTATTTTATAATCTTGTGGATTCCTTCCTGCTCCAAAGCTTCTGTATATCTGACGTCTGTAATCTGCCCAAGCGCATTCTCACATTCTTTCTCCAGATTTCCGTCAGATGCATATTTCACCTCTATGACAATACCAACATCCTCATCCTCTATGCGAATTAAAATATCACTGAATCCATCTCCGGATTCCCGGTTTGACATTACAGACCAGTTTTCTTTGAATCCCAGAATCCCAAGAAGCAATCCATGATAAAAATTCTCTTTCGTTGGCTTTTTCACAAAAGTATCTCTGATACTGATTGTTTTCCTCATATAATCCGTGAAAATACCTTCGACTTTTTCCGGATTTTGCTTTATTAATGCATCACAAAATTCACCAATGGTTTTTCCATCCTCTTTAATGCTTTCTTTAAACATCTTTAAGATATGGCTCGTAATGATGTTTCTGATCTCCCGGTTTGGAATTACCAGATTATATCTGTCTCCATCAGGCTCACCTCTCTGGGTCAGATACCCTGTCATAAAGAGTGTACTCCACAGATTATCGATAGAAGAATACAATTCCTTATAGGTCAGCTCCGGGTTAATTTCTTTCTGGACAATCCCGCCATTCACCAATTGTTCCAGTTCCATTTTTGTCAGTTTATGTGGCTCATTTACGCTTTCGATAAAATGACTGATCACACTGTTTCCACTTGTATTCGCCCAGTAATTCTTCGGAGCAAGCCCTGGATCTGTACGATGATCACTGCAGAAATTAATCACGTCCCACGGACAATAAACCTCTACATCTCCAAAACGATAACCATCGTACCATGCTTTTACTATCTCATAATATTCTTCCTGCCCATAGTACTTAAGAAGCTCTCTTACTTCATCATCTGTAAATCCAAATGTCTCATCAAAGCTTTTATCTGTAATTGAATAAATTTTAAAGTTATTAAGACCTGTAAAAATACTTTCCTTGGCAACCCGAAGACACCCCGTTAGGATTGCAAATTTCAGGCTTTTATTCGTCTTCAATCCATTCTCAAACAAATTACGGATAAGTAGTACCATCTCATCATAGTATCCATTTTCATTTGCTTTTGCCAGAGGAACATCATATTCATCAATGAGCACAATCACCTTATTATCATAATGCTTCTCCAGTAATTCTGTGAGCTCCCTGATACTATATACCAGTGAATCATTTGACATTTCTTTGGTCTTCAGTTGATTTAACAGTTCCCGATCTGTATCATCAAGTTTTTGGCTTCCTGAAAGAAATGACAATCTGCGTGCTTCTTCATTGATTGTTTTTACCAGAAAGCCTCGTGCTTCCTCATAAGTTGTACCATTGATTCCTTTCAGACTGATAGAAACCACCGGATATTTCCCCTGATATTCTTCGCACAACTTAAGATTCTCTGAAATCTCTAATCCATCAAATAATGTCTTTTCACTTCCTATTTCAAAGAAATGCTGAAACATACTCATATTCAAGGATTTTCCAAATCGTCTTGGACGTGTAAAAAGATTTACTTCTCCCCATTGTGCAAGCAGTTGCTCAATCAATCGGGTCTTATCTATATAATAAAAATCTTCCTGTCGAATCTTTTCAAAATCTTCAATTCCGATTGGAAGTTTCTTTAATTCGGCCATTTGCATCCCCCTTTCAACCTAAAACAGGATCCATGCTATCGTTGTTTTTAATGATAACATGAATCCTGTTTTATGCCAAGCAAGGATATTAAAACGCTGTCCATTCTGCGGAAAAAATATATGTTTGCTTATTTATTTCCATATTCCCTTACTTTTTCTGACATAATAATACAGATCATTTTCCATAGCAAGCACCTTGTCGAGCGGAATACTCTTAAAAATCTTCATCTTCATCTTAAACCTGATCCACAAAGCTGAATATATTCCGAGCACTATAAAGCAGACTCCGGTGACAAGCCATATCATAAGCTTTTCATGTGGATCACTTGAAATATTTAAAATCATATACGCTGTACCGACAATTCCGATTATTGGAAATAGTGGGCCGCACGGCACTTTAAAATTTCTTGGTGCTTTTGGAAGCCTTTTTCTGAATATCAGTAGATCAATATGTGCCAATATGTATGAAATCATCCAGAATACTGAGCCTACCAGAATCAAAAATGAAATCATATCTGCGGAGCTGTCACTGAAATATCCAAATATCAGGATAAGCGCACTCACAAAAACCTGACCAAACCACGGCACATTGTGTCTGTTTGTCTTTGCAAAAATCTTTGGAAGCATATTCATTTTTGCCATTCCCTGACAGATAACAGCAAGTGAATTGACTGTTGAATTCTGTGTACTTATAACAGCCAGAGCTCCGACCAGCATCATCCATATTTTTCCGGCTTTTCCGAGCACTGCATAGCCATATACCAGGTGAGGGGCTGCGGAATCTGCAAGCGCTCCCCACTCCACATAATTGTGAAATCCAAAGATCATGACTGACTGCATTATAAATATGAGGAAAAGTCCTATCATCATGCCAAGCGGCACATTTCGTTTCGCATTTTTCACCTGCTTTGATACCGGGATTGCATATTCGGCTCCTATAAAAAGCCAGAAGGCCACTGCCGTCATTGCGGCAACATCCTTAAAATCGGCATTGAGGACATATGACTGTTGTATTTTTACTCCTGTTCCTATACCTATCATACCGATGAAGCCCATAGCAACCAGCGAGCCGACAAGCAGAAAGGCTACAATATCCTGTATTTTTGCAAACATATCCACACCTCTTAGATTTGCCAACAGGATAATAACCGTCATGATGACAGTATATGCAAAGCTTGGTATGCCGGGGCCTATAACATCTGCAAGCGAGAAAGAGAATATAGAAGCCTCCACTCCACATGACATTGTGTTACAGATTAAGTAGCCTCCAACCATTGAGATAAGTGTTGGAAACGGTCCAAGTGCTGCCAGTGTATACTGTGCGAGACCACCTGTTGTATTGGGCATAAGTGCATTCAGCTCTGACAGCGATGCAACCGTTGTCATGTTTAAAAGCATTGCAATGAACATTGCAAATATAAATGTGATTCCAAGTGTACCTGCACCATTTCCGAGTGATACGAGACAACTCGTTGCGACTACAAGCCCAACAGAAATCGATACTACATTTCCTAAGCCTAATTTCTTTTCATCCATAAGCGATGCCCTCTTTCATTCATATATTTACAAACTGCTGCTTTTAATTAAAGCGCCTCCAGTCCCTCGTCTCCGGTGCGGACTCTTATTACATTGTCAATGCTGTATACAAAAATCTTTCCATCGCCAATATGTCCTGTATAGAGTTCTTTTTTGATTATGTCCAGGATTTTATCTACCTTTGATGTCTCTACAACAATATTTATCTGCTGCTTTGGAAGCAGCTCCATAACTTCATTTATCTCTACCTCATATTCCTGCGTTCCCATTTCCACTCCGCAGCCTAACACCTGCATAACCGTGACTCCGCGTACTCCAACCTTGCTTAGCTGCTGTATCAGGTCTGTAAGCTTTGACATTCCTGTGATAACCTCAATCTTTGATATTCTGCTCATGCCTATATCCTCCTTTGCATTTTCCTGTACTGCTCCAATGTTAAGCCTGCATAGCTTTTAAATTCCTTCATCATGTGTGCCTCATCAAAATATCCACAATCAAGTGCAAGCTCATCATAACGTGTATTGTTTGTGTTTAATTTATCCAATAATGTCTGAAAACGTATATAACGTGCAAATTGCTTTGGTGAAATACTATTATAATTCTTAAATACCCTTCTTAGATAACAGGCTGAATAATTTGTTTCCTCCTGCAGCTCATTGATGCTTATATGTCCGTTTGCACGCGTAATGCGGTTTACCAGATATTCATTAATCATCTCTTTGTCTGACAAATCGGGACGTCCATATACAAAATCCCTGTAAGCCTCCATAAAAATCATACTGCGGCTTTTTATATCAGTTGCCATGGCTATCCTTTCAGTGAGATTTTTGCCAAAGAGATTGCCATCTATTTCCAAATCGTCATTTACAAGCATGTCCATGGAAAGCTCCCTCGGCAGTATTCCCTGTCCCGGCTGAAACCTGACGCCAAAGCATAAGCCGACATCGCCCAGCTCCCATTTCTTTACGCCGAATACAGTTCCGCTTATAAAAGTAGTAACCCTGCTTTTTCCTATATTAAACAGCAAATCTATGCTTCCATCAGGAACTGCTTTCAGCTCATGCAGTAATTTGTTTCCTAATAAAAATTCATAGAAATGTGAAATTCCAAGCTTTGGCATATCAAGCCTTGATACATTGTCAACCCCAAGTTCAACGTATGGCTGACACGGATTAATGATGGTATTCTCTTTTTGCATAATCTGACCTCTTTTCAAAAGTCATAACTAATGAAGCTCCGGTTCCTCCCAAAGGTTGAGTCTGACTCCAATTCCCAGCTCAAGAGCCCTTTTGTATACAGTCTCACCCCAGGCAATATCCTCTACAGGCATTCCACCGACTGAGTAGATGATTCGCTGTTTATCATTGTCTCTGCCTGTCAGCTTACCGGTTATGACATCGGTTACATCTATTATTTCATCTCTTGTTATTTTTTTGTCATGCATGAGATCCATGAATTTGCAGCCTACAATCTGTACCGGATCGTAGCTCGGATATGGATATTCCTCCGCCCATGCTTCGTACAGTTTATAATTATCTACGACAAGCTTTGTGTTTTTATCCAGATAGAATTTCTCATCAAATCTGGCTGCTGAAGGCATACATATGAGAGCTCCTTCCTTTATCCAGGCCTCATCAATGTATGGGAATAGCGCTTCCTTGTCGCCGACACATGTGGTTGTACTGATGATATCACTGCCTTTTATGGCTTCCTCCATTGTCTCACAGACTTTAATTGTCTTAATCTGAGGAAATTCCTTCTTTACATATTCTACAAATGAATCGATTGATTTTTGTCCACGGCCTTTGATTTTAACTGTGTCGAGTTTCGGACAGACACTGATAAATGCTGCAAGAGATGTCTTTCCCATTACTCCGGGGCCAACAATTGCTGCTACCTTTGAGTCCTTTCTGGCAAGATACTTGGCTCCGACTCCGGGAATTGCTCCCGTTCTGTAAGCACTTAAAAGATTTGCTGACATAAGCGCTAAAGGTGCTCCTGTGTCCTTGTCATTTAACATCATCATGAGAATTGAACGCGGAAGTCCTGCTTTTTTATTTTCAGTGTTTGAGCCATACCACTTCATGCCTGCCATCTGAAAATTGCCTCCCAGATATGCCGGCATTGCCATGAAACGCCTGTCCTCTCCATTCTTTGGCATCCCCTCAAATTCAGGATTATCAGGGAAGGTAACCATACATCCATGTGAATTGTGATTTTCACCGCCCATCACATAGTCACCCTTTTTAAGTGTGACCATCATATCCTCCATGACCTCAACACATTTTGCCATATCCTTTACACCGGCCTTAATCATATCTGGTTCACTTAAGTAAAGAAAATCAATTTTTGCACTCATCTTATTTTCCTCCGTTTCCTGTGTCATGTTACAACTGTCAGGTACAAATATGTTTATATACATGTCAGAGAAATCTGCTTATGATGAATCTCAAAAATCAAAAAAGGCGCCAACAGCTTCTACTGTTGACACCTTCGTCATGTATATATATTAACATATTTAACATTTCAAGTCTATATACTTTACAAATAAAAGCATATTTCTTTTTTATTTGCTTTATAACCTGATTATATATTATTGTTCACAGCCTGTATTGTATAAAACGATACAGCCCATATTAGTTTTCCATATAACATTTTATTATTTTATCTGCAAGGCTTAAATCTGTCATATCTCAGCGCACTGATATCAGCTACCGTCTTTTCCCCCTGCACCATCTGGCTCAGCATAAGTCCGACTGCAGGAGCTGTACCAAAGCCATGGCCGGTAAAGCCACATGCCAGTATAAGTCCCGGTGCTTCATCAACCCTGCTTAAAAAAGGCACACCATCAAATGAATTATCCAGCCATCCACACCAGCTTCTGACTATCTTTGCATCTCGAAGTGCCGGAATATAGCCCTCAATGGCTCTGCAGCTTGCTGACAGAGTCACGGAATTTGTAATCATCCTTGACGGATCAGCCAGGTTTGTTGACGGATCTACCATCTCATCCACTGTTTCCCAGCCTGAATCCGACCCGAATACAAAGGAACCATGCTTTGTCTGATGACCATAGAAATCAGCAGATGCACATCCAAACATAACATCTATCATATGTGGCTGCATTTCTGTTACAAGACACTCATCTATCAGTCTGTTCATCGGAACATCAACTCCAATTGTCCTTGCTATAGCTCTGCTCTCATAGCCGGCAACAAGTATTATTGTCTCACCCTCAAACACTGTACCATCATTTAATATGACCTTTCTTACCTTTCCTTTCACCTTTTGAAGACTCTTTACCGGTGCATCCGTGTAGAATCTGACCCCATACTCAAGTGCTCTTTTATAATATCCCAGTGTTGTGGTAAGCGGATTTGCATGTCCGTCCGTAGGACACCAACTTGCTCCGATTACCTCATCAGACAGATATGGGCAGATTTCTTTTACCTCCTTCTGGTCTATCATTCTGACATCAAGACCTACAGATTGTGCTGAGTTTGCAAGACTCTCCAGCTTCTTCATATGCTCCGGGGTTTTTCCCATACGCAGATTTCCCTTCTGTGTATACTCTGTGTCCACTCCAAGCTCCTCTGAAAGTGTTGGCCACAGATTTTTTATGCCATACATGGCATATGGCAGCTCTCTTACATCTCGTCCTGACTGACGGACACCGCCTCCATTTCTGGATGAACCACCATGCCCTATGCTGTTAGTTGCCTCTAATACTATCACTGATCTGGTACCGCTCTTTGCCAGATAATATGCTGCCGCACATCCGTTTACTCCGCCTCCGATAATTACAACATCTGCCACATTACTCATCACAGTCACCTCCGTCTTCTGCAAGTATACACATCTCAATTGGTCTCATCGGCGCCCTAGAGCTTGCCGGAACAATCTCTGCCGGAGATACCTTTAACTCACTTGCTATTATTCCTTTTACAAGCTTTCCGCAGGTCTGTCCCTGACACAATCCCATGCCGCTTCTCAAATATCTGCGCATTTCTTCCATTGTAAAAATGCCTTCATGCACAGCTTTTCTAATCTGTCCCTTTGTTACCTCTTCACATCTGCAGACAAGGAGATCATCATCCTCACCTTTTACAAAAGGTCCTATTTCCTTTAACTTTGCCTGAATATCAATCATAATAAAACCTCCTATGCTTCCTTTGCCATTTCTTTTTTATAGAATCTCGCCTTCATTACCATGTCATTTGGAACCTTTATGGTAAGCAGATATGTATGGTCAAATACCGGGGCTGTCCTGATTTTTGTAACCTCTGCATCACATACATATTTACCGTTTCTGCCAAGTGCAATGCCCCTGTCACCGACCTTTGGAAGTGGAAGGAACTCATATGGCATTGTAACCTCACCATAGCCTTCCTCTACGTCTTCTTCTACAAGAAAGATAGACTGTCCTGAGCATGAAGCCACGCACATTCCGCAGCCTACACATTTTTTATCCGGGTCAATTGCCGGAAGTGAGGTGATATTTCTTCCAATTCTGATACAGCCCATCTTACATGCATCCTGACATGGGTTACACGGAATATTCTGTGTACACTCGATTACAGGATGTATGCCCTTCTGGTGTGTGACACCGGGGAATCTTTCTATCTCTTCATCTGCCACATATCCTTTATTTAAAAGATTCATTGAGACAGCAATTCCCTCTTCTGTTGTTTCAACAAGCTTTCCTCTGTTCTTCGGTGCAAACATTCCCTGTCTGAGAGTGTCCAGCTGTCCTTCAAGCTCGTCAATCCTTGCATCTCTTTCCTCCTCCGTCATGTATCCCAGATAACATGCAATGGATGCTCCTGACATTCTGCCTTCTATCATGGCTGAGCTTGCTTCCTCTATACCTGAAACATCTCCTGCCGCATAGATTCCGGGAACACTTGTGGCTCCGAATTTATCAATTACCGGAACATTTCCACCCTTTGTATCGCTCATCTGTACCTCTGCCTGTTTTAAAAGCTGCGACATAGGTGATAATCCAACTGCCAGACATACCGTGTCTACATCAAAATGCTTTTCCGTTCCCGGTATTATTTTCCAATCCGGTCCGACCTGCCCTATCACAACACCTGTCACATAATCATCGCCCTCTACTCTTACTATTGTATGTGAGAGATAGAACGGAACCCCGCATCGGGCTACCTTGGCGGCATGTACGCCGTATCCACCAACCCTTGGTGCTGCATCAGCCAATGCAACAACCTCACAGCCTGCCTGCAACAGCTGATAGCTTACTACAAGTCCAACGTTTCCTGAGCCAAGCATCAGTATTCTGTTGCCGGGTTTTATGTGATGGAGGTTCATCATGGTCTGGGCTGCTCCGGCTCCAATTACTCCGGGCTTTGTCCATCCCTCGAAATTTACCATATTCTCACTGGCTCCTGTAGCGACAAGAACAGCATCTCCTTTATAGTGCTTTACGCTGTCTCCAGCCTTTACTGTTATCTCCTTTTCCGGATAAAGGCCTACTACCGTTGCATTTAAAATGACCTCAACTCCGTATTCCTTTGCTTCTTTGAGAAGCTCTTCACCAATTTTAAAGCCTCTTTCTTTAGCCTTATGCTCCTTTGAACCAAAGAATTTATGAATCTGTTTAAAAAGCTGTCCGCCTGGTCTGGCATTCTCATCAAATACTATCGGCTTTAATCCTTTTTTTGCTGCCTCTATTGCTGCAGACAAACCGGCAGGTCCGGCACCAATTACTATCATGTCATATCGTTCAATCTTCATAATTCATGTCTCCATTCCGTTTATTTTATGCTTTCAAATATTATTCCTGCTCTTTCGCAGATACGCCGTACTGTGTCTGAACAACCATTCCGGCTTCAAGTGGTGTGATGCAGGTTCTGATATTTGGCTTACCGTCTACAATCATCACACAATCAGTACATCTTCCTATTGCACAAAATATTCCTCTCGGCTCATGTGTCTTCGCTGTGTATCTGTGAGCCATAACACCGGCTGCCTTTAAGGCTGTTGCAATCGGTTCTCCTTCATAGCCCTCCAGAAGCTTTCCATCATAGCTGAAGGTAACCTTTTTTCTCTTTGGTGTTTCTCCCAATATTGGGTGATTTTCAATTCTATCCATAATCTCAATCCTCCTAATGTACTTTCAAACCGCCTGATTCAGCGATTAAAAAAGGCGCCAACGATTGTATCGCTGACGCCTTTGTCTAACTCATTTACTGATTAGACATTAACATATAAAATTTATCCGGTATTGTAAAAAACGATACTGTTGCACGATTCCTGCTAAAAGCAATGCATGTGCTAAGTATTCACCTTCTATAAATTATTTCAATTTCCAGCTTACCGCCTGTTCCCTGGCATCCACAAATCTCCTATAGATGCCTTCCTGCTGCATCAGCTGCTCATGTGTGCCCTGCTGCACGATTCTGCCCTTGTCAACAACCACTATCCGGTCTGCATGTCTGACAGTTTTTAATCTGTGTGCAATCATGATGATTGTTTTTTCCTTTGTAAGTGCAGCTACCGCATCCATCAGTTCCTTTTCATTCTCCGGATCCACGTTGGCTGTTGCCTCATCCAGGATAACGATCGGAGCATCCTTCATGATAGCTCGTGCAATGGAAATACGCTGCTTCTGTCCTCCTGAGAGCGTGGAACCTCCTTCTGCGATCACGGTATTATAGCCATCCGGAAGCTGACTGATAAAGTCATGGCAGCATGCTTTCTTTGCAGCTTCTACAACCTCCTCATGAGTTGCATCCTGACGACCGAATTTAATATTGTTTTCAATCGTATCAGCAAACAGATAAACCGTCTGAAATACAAATGAGAAGTTGCTCATCAGACTATTCATGCTGTATTCCTTCACATCCACTCCGCCAAGTGAAACTCTGCCGTCATCTACGTCCCAGAATCTTGCGATCAGGTTGCACAATGTGGATTTTCCACCACCTGATGGACCAACAATTGCCGTTGTTGTCCTTTGCGGAATGGTAAGCGATACATCATCTATGATTTTTCTCTTATCATATGAAAAAGAAACATGCTCAAGCGCAATGTCACAGCTTTGCGGTCTGATTTCTTTTCCGTCGATATCCATCGTATCAAGCTCTAAGATTGCATTTGCCTTATCTACGCACACACTAACCACATGTAAAAGTGAAGAGTAGTTTCCGGCACACTCAAGACTTGAATAAAGCATAAATGCTGCGATTGTCATACCGATCGCATAGACTGCACTCATGGTTCCATTTATATAAAATACAGCACTACAGATTACAATAACCGCTCCTGTGATTTTTGTCACAGTTCCCTGCAAAAAATGATAAGGCACGAACAAAAGCTCCATCTTAGTATTGATCTCTGCGCACGCTTCGTTTGCAGCATTGAGCCGTTTTGCCTGTTTTCCCAGCAGATTATAGGATTTCACTTCGGATATTCCCTGGATATATTCCATAATCTGACTTATCAGCTCAGTATCACACAGGACTTTTTTCTCTGAATCACTCTTGCCCACCTTTTGCATGATTGAATTGATCATAAAGAAAATAACTACTCCGGCCGCTGATAACAGACCAATTCTCCAGTCAAAAATAAGTATCATAAGGACGATCATTGCGGTTTCCAGAATCCCCTGAGTCGTCAGCATCACTACTCTTGTAGCAATGTCACCGAGCATTTCCATGGTATTTGTCGTAACAGAAGAAATCTCACCGATGCTGTTGGAATTAAAATATCCCATCGGAAGATAACGAAGATGTTCGGCAATTTTTATCCTCATAAAGGCACTTGCATTATATCCGCCCTCAGTCTGCAGCACGGTTGAAAATCTCTTGCATATAATATCAATCACAATGGCAATCACCATGATTGCAAGCGAACCACCGATATATTTTCCCATGGCTTCTTTGTTTATCAGTCCAATCAGTATGTACATGATCGCCGGTATCTTCATCGCAGAGGCAAGCGCTTCCACAAGACCTATTACTATAGACAGCTTGAATTTATTTCCATTTTCCCTGCCGGAAAACTTAAAAAACTTTGCCAGAATCTCAAACATATTATTCGCCCTCCTTTGCGGTATCTTTTACAGAAATATGTGCATTCCACATTTCTTTATAAAGCGGGCATGATGCAAGAAGCTCATCATGTGTGCCATGTGCTGCTACATTTCCATCATTTACGACGAAAATCTGATCGCTGTCTTTGACTGTTGAAAGTCTGTGTGCAATGACTATAAGTGTCTTTCCTGCGACAAGCTTTGCAATGGAATTCTGAAGGATTGCCTCATTCTCCGGATCAGTGTATGCAGTTGCCTCATCAAGGATAACGATTGGTGCATCCTTAAGCATCGCTCTTGCAATTGAGATACGCTGCCTCTCTCCTCCTGAAAGGTGTCCTCCGGCTCCTCCGACAATTGTATCAAAACCATGCTCAAGCTGCATAATAAAGTCATAACAGCCACTCTTTTTGGTCACTTCAATAATCTGTTCATCTGTCGCATCCGGATTACCCTGTCTGATATTTTCTCTGACCGACTCATTGAAGAGATAATTGTCCTGCGCCACATATGCAATTTTTCTGTTAAAATCTGTAAGTGACATCTGTTTGATGTCCGCCCCGCCAATCTTGATACTTCCGCTATTTACGTCCCAAAGAGAAGCGATCAGCTTTGCAATCGTTGATTTACCGCTTCCTGACGGTCCTACAATCGCATTGACCGTACCCGCCTCAAGCTTCATATTCACTCCATGCAGGATTTCCTTTTCATGGTAGCCAAACCTCACATCTGTAAGTGTGATGGAATTATCCTTTGGAACCGCTGCACTCCTTTTGGGTCTCTTAAGCTCCGGCTGTTCAAGGATTCCAACCACCTCATCTACAATCACACCGATTTTTCCAAGGTCATCTGTATAAGAACCTACTGTGATAAGCGGTCCGACAATTCCAAGGGACAAAATGATACACATAACAAAATCTGAAATCGTTAATGTGCCATTTTCCACATAATGCGCTCCAAACGGCAGAACTGTAAGCAATGTATAAGGCGTCACGACCATCATCAGCGCATGAAAGATACTACAGCGCTTCATCCATGAAATAAATGAATCTGCATATGCCATAGCCGCCTTTGTGAATTTGGCATAAGAGCTCTCTGTTTTTCCAAATGCCTTTATCACTTCGATTCCATCAATATATTCCACTGCTGCATCGTTCAAATCCTTCGTTGTCTTGACCGTTCTTTCAAAGCTTGGTTTATAATCGATCATCATGCCGAAATAAGAAAGAAATCCAACTACGACCGGCACTAATGACCAGAGTGCCAGCCTCCAGTCTGTCATAAAGAAATAAATCAGGATAATAACCGGCGCCAGCAGATTTGATGTAAATTCCGGTACAATATGTGCCAGCGTCGTTTCAATACTGTCTATTCTTTCCACCAGAATGTTTTTGAATGTGCCGGAGGATGTATCCTTTACATATCCAAGCGGCACTCTCGCCAGCTTTTCACAGCAGGCTTTTCTTATATTTGCAAGCACTGTAAATGTTGCTTTATGTGAAAGTGCTGTGGACAGCGAATGAAACAGCTCCGCTATGATAAATGACAGCGCAATCCATACTGCCCTAATCATGTATTCCTTAAAATCCTTATTTCCATCCAGAAACAGCTTTACCACATCTGCGATAATAAAATACGGAATTATTTTGAATACAACATTTAACACTGCGAGCACAACGCTCCACACATAAGCACTTCTTTTTTGTCCGGCCCACTCCAGTATCCAACCGGCTGCAGACCTTTTCTTTTCTTTCATACGAACACACTCCTTACTTAATTCATTAACAAGTCTCATATTTGCCCGAACTGAATCGGCTTATTTATAATTGTTTGTTTTGATCAACTTGTTTTAATTAACTTATTTTAATTAGTCTTAACAAACCATTCTATAATAAACAAGGTGGTCCACCGGCACTGACCACCCTATATTATTATCCTGAAAATACTTATTTATCTTCGGCCGGGAATTTGATATTCCACAACCGCTCCCATCCACCTGTTTGAAATTCTCTTAATTGATTAACATTTTTCTTTGCAGTCTCCTTGTCTATATCATGCTCAATAATCTGAAATACCGATGAAAAAAATCCTGTATAGATCATATGCATAAGGCTTTCCTCTACAACCGGTATTTTTACACCGGCCTCCTTCATTTTTTCCATATATTTCATGCTGGACTTCATTTCCCGGTCTACCATATGGTGTATGAATAATTCAAATTTTCCACTGTCTCCGCATTTCAACAACAATCTGAAATTATCATAATGATCATAGATATAATCGACCATCTGCTCCATCCCATCACTGGATGCATCCGACATATTCCTTGTCTGATCACTGGCAGAAAGCTTTTCAAACTCCTCAATGATCTGATCATAAATCTGATAAATATGTTCCATATAAGGATCCGTCAGCGCATCAAAAAGTGACTCTTTCGTCGGATAATATTTGTAAAATGCACCAGTAGTAAGTCCTGCATCTTTTACAATGTTTCTCAAAGATGCTCCGGTCAAACCATCTTTCAGGAAATGTTTTCTGGCTGTATCTAATATGTTTTTTTGTGTATCTTCTGCTTTCATCGACATTTTATATCCTCTAAACTTCTTTTCGAAAAATATAACAGTGCTATATAACACTGTTATATTTTAACTCATTATAGGATATTGTCAAGTCTGCGTTTCGTTTTTTTTCCTTTGTATTCATTTTCCACTTCGTAAATAAAAAAACATTTCAGTTTCATCATCTGTCTTATAGAATACCAGATAATTATCCACTGGAAAAATCGAAGTCCCCTGCTGTATACATCACTTTGTATTTCATATTCCAAATTCCCGTTTCATTTCAAAATGAATTCCTCTCTGGAGTACAACCTGTCTCAGAAACATTTCTACTGCATCGGACATTGGAATACCACGTCTATCAAGCACCTAGAATATGATACTGTTCCAAGTATGCTCCAAAAATATCTATATTTACCAGAACCTTGTTATCCATCTTATAAGTAATATCTGCAGTCCTTTCCTAGTATCAGCCGTTACTGTTCAAACTTAACAGTGTGAACAGCAACGATTACAGCCCATTTACAATTACGCCACCATAAAACTCATTAAAATATAAACAATTTATAAATTATTAGCACTCTCTCTTGACGAGTGCTAATAACAGGTGTATAACATAGTCAAGAACAAAGGAAAGGAACAAAAAGCCAAGGCTTTAAGTTCTTAAAACATCCCGGTTCCAAAGAAACAGGTTGACGCAGATTTAGATTTAAAAAGGAGAGATGACTTATGTTAATGCCTAGTATTTTTGGAGAAAACTTATTTAATGATGACTGGATGGATTTTTCATTTCCTGATGTTGACAAGGTGCTTTATGGCAAGCATGCAAAGAACGTTATGAAAACAGATGTCAAGGAAACTGACAACAGCTATGAAGTAGATATAGATCTTCCGGGCTTCAAGAAAGACGAAATAGAAGCAAAGCTTGAGAATGGTTATCTGACCATCAGTGCTTCTAAAGGTCTTGATAAGGAAGAAAAGAATGAAAAGGATGGTACGTACATCCGCAAGGAGCGTTATTCCGGTGCTATGAGCAGATCTTTCTATGTTGGCGATGAACTTAAACAGGAGGATATCAAAGCTAAGTACGAGGATGGCATCCTTAAGCTTTCAGTTCCAAAGAGCGAGCCAAAGAAGGTTGAAAGCCATAAGACTATCGCCATTGAAGGATAATCTTCTATCTTTAAATGCTCTGTGCATTGCACAGAGCATTTAGTTTTCATATCATTATACTCTTTTATAAATGATCGGTTCATCATATCCGAAGGTTTTCTTTCCATTAACTTCCATGCTTTCTGATACCTCCAGACACTCCTCTGAAAATTTTTCCCACAGACAAAATATCATAACCGGAGTAAAATGGCTCACACTGCCGCCTTCCCAGACACCATTCTTTTCCTTATATATTGCTGGTGTAAACTTCTCTGACTTTTTAAGTTTACTATATTCTACAGTCTTCATTGAATCATATGAAAATGTGTTCTTATCTTCTCCTTCCGGAATTTCATAGGATGAAAGCATGATTCCGTCATTGCTATCTGTAATAAGAAATAAATGTGGTGATGCATGGCGCCGTCCATCCGTCTCGTAATAGCTTTCTTCTACGATAAATATTCCGTTGAAATCCTTTGGGATATTTTCAATTTTATCATTACAGACAGTGTTCACGTGCTGTGCGTACGGGAATGTTTTTCCCGTCGCTTTCATTTGTTCAAACTGTTCTTTATTATCAAAATTTCCTGTCATAAGTTCTACAAATCTTTCTACATCCATTATAATGTCCTGCCTTTCTATAATATTATATTCCTGCCATTGCGGTTTTACATATTTATATTGATCCACACTAGCTTGTAATAGATTATTTTGTTTTTTCAACAGATAGCACTTCTCCCTCAAACGGATCCACCTCTGAAATCGTTCCTGTATATTTAACAGTTACTGTATCTCCGTTGTTTACACTTTCCAGACCTTCCGGTTTTTCTTCAAAGGTAAAGCTATATGGGGTATCATTTTCATCCGTGACGACAAACATAAAATCCTTTATATCATCAATTGTTCCTGTCACTTCATTTTCTTGTGTTGTTTCTTCCTGCTTTTCCTCTTCACTATTACCTGCCACAGCATTATCCTGCTTAGTTGTTTCAACATTAGCCTGATCTGCCTGTTTCTGTCCACAGCCTGCAGTTAATCCCGCACAAAACATAATACCTAATACAATCGCTGCTACTTTCTTTTTCATCATTTCTATACCTCTTTCTACTTAATTATCCGTACCCTGCGAATACTTTTTAAAAGATTACATTACAATTTAACATATGTAAATAGTATGATGCTAAAATTAAAGAAATATTTATTTTTCTCCTCTATCAATTTATTTATCATCAGTCATCCTGATATACTCATACTGTGGTTTGAAATCATTACTGTCACAGAGTTCATAGTAATGCATAAAAATTCTCTCCATGACATTCGGTATCTGATTTTCCTGTGGCTCAAAGAGTATTATCAGATACTGCATCGAACTGTAGCGTGTGCAGACATCCACCTTTCTTATTTTGCTGCAGATAGACTGCTCCATATAGTCAAGCGCCTTCTCTATTTCCTCTATATCTGCTATCTGCTCCGGCACCGTATTCATAGTCACCATGACCAGATAGCTGTTTTGCTTATGCCTCTCTCCTACATTGTTCATAAACTCATAGATTCTTGCAAACTCCCTGTAGTTTAAGTCCAGTGCTCCTGTGTAGCTGCCACTCTCCTTTAAAAGCTTTGCCACGTTTCGTATATCCACACTCAGATTTGGCTTCTCCATATTGTCAGCTAAAAGCTGCTCATAGAAGTAATATGTTCCCTTGCAGTTCTGCTTCACATAGTATAATGCTTTATCTGCCCTGGTATAATCACTTTCAAACGTAGACCCCTTTGCCGTCAGGCAGAGTCCTGCTGAAAGAGCAGCCTCTTTTATCTCACAGTCTGCTTCCCTAGCATTTCCAAAGCTCTCAAATATATGCTTTACAACACTCTCTGCCTTTTTTCTGTCAGGATATGGCATAAAGATCAGAAACTCATCGCCTCCAAGCCTGCAGGCTGCAAAGTTCTCATTTTCAGTCTCTTCTGCGAGCAGATTTCCTATGAGCTTAAGTGCCCTGTCACCTGCCTTGTGACCATGCACATCGTTGACTTTTTTGAGATTATCCATATCTATAAAGGCAAGACAGCCATCATTCTCCTGCATCAGGGCTGCTATTATCTGCTGTCCACGGCTGCGCATATGAAGTCCGGTCAGATAGTCAACACTGTCTGCTTTTTCCTGACTACTCATGGTTTTCATGACCTCAGATATGAATTTGTCTGCTGCCGATTCGATATCTGCATTATCCTGGTATCCATGAACTGATTTATTATTCTCATCTATCACAACCATGCCATTGTCAAGCATATCAACAAACATCTTCGAAATCTGCGGGTCAAACTGCGTACCGCAGTTATCCAAAAGTTCTTTGCGGATTTTTTCATCTGGCAATGCATTCCTGTATATCCTGCGTGACTTCATGGCATCATAGCTGTCTGCCACACACACTATACGGGCAGAAAGTGGTATTTCCTCTCCAACCAGTCCGTCAGGATATCCCTTTCCATCGTAGCGCTCATGATGGTTCCTCGCAATATCCACCAGATGATCTAACAGAGTGATATCCTTTAATATATCTGCTCCCATCACAGTATGGCTTTTTATTGCTGCAAACTCTTCATCAGTCAGTCTGGTCGGTTTACCCATTATCGTATCCGGAACTCCGATCTTGCCGATATCATGCAGATATGCAGCATTTCTCAAGTTTTCCACCTCATGCTCACTCCACCCAAGCTGCTTTGCTATAAGAGCAGAATACTCAGCCACCCTGTACGAGTGGTCTCTCATATATTCATCCTTTGCTTCTACTGTTGCCGCAAGCGTCTTCATCATCTGAAGTGAAACTCTCTCTGTCTGATTTCTAAGCCTGTCACCCTCGGCCTTCTGGCGCCTGTATTCTATTTCACTTATCCTTTTGATCGATACTATGATATTGACAAATAAGATCACAACAAGACCTATTCCGGTAAAAAAACCTGACATAGTGACAACAAAGTACACAGATGCAGCCTCTATAAGTACCAGAACAAGTCCTATGATCATGGCAAGCATCTCAAGTCTGTAGCCCGAAGCCCTGTTTTTAATTATATCAATGATAAATGTTGTGATGACTGCTATGCAGCATATGGCAAGCATCCCCTGCCCTGCCGGCAGTGTCTCGATAAAATCACACACACCTGTAAGCTGAAGCAGCGTACATACAGTCAGATTCACAAGCGCAAGCACCTCTATGCAAGTATACACTCCCGCATAACGCCCGCCCTGTATACTGTCAATATAAATTGAAATTGCAATAGGGCTCACCAGTATAACAAGAAAGCACATGGCTGCCATAACAGATGCATTAGGCACCAGCATCTGACGCAGCTTCGACTCACCGAGCATCCATACGGCACCAAGAAGCAGACACCAGCCCACAAACTCTACGTCAAAGTGTATCTTGTATACTATACTGAGCGCAATGCTGAACATAATAGACACTATGGCTGCAAAGAGAATGAAAAATGCTATAATAGTCTCTTTGGAACTGTTTTTAAAGATGTAAGCCCATATATCACTCTTATTTCCACAATATATGGTGTTTACAACACCCGAATAGTTAGAAGAATTGCTTGTCAGTTCAATGCGTACCTCTTTGCCCGCATCCTTATCTGACAAGCTGCAAAATATATATCTGCTCGCAGGATCCCTGCCAAATGGTCTGGTATCCTTTGTATCGTACTCCGGATCTAAGACTGCCATCAACATAAAATCTTACCGTCTGAAGTGAAGCTCTGATCGCCATGGCATTGCCATCGAAATCATCAGGCAGAACAGTGCTTATGACCATAGTATCCCCCGGCTTTACATCATACCTGCCCGGTACACCGACAGCCTCACTCCCGCCGTCTGCCTTAAGCCACGTAAAACTTCCGTCATATATGATATTTTCATCACTTACTGCCTGGCTTCTCTCACTTGGCAATACACATTCGGCAATTATAAATCCAATCGTTAAAAAGGCCATTATTATATAAAACAATGACCTCTTTGTCCTGCTTACGCTGTATCTATCCATAATTTATCCTGTTCTGCAAACATCCAGTCTGCTTATGATTGTCAGCTGTAGACACTACTGATGTACCCTGACATTGCGGCTTAATCTTTTATGCCGCAGCAAAAAATCATACATGCTTGTGGAACAATTATTTGCAGAACTAAATCATAACGGTCTGTTGCTTAACAAATGCTGATCAAGACCGGCTATACTGTCTGCTGTTCAACCTTCGTATTGATTTCTTTGCTAATCTTATTTACATACATCATGATTGCTACACCTGCAGCAAAAATTACTATTGTGACAATTATTCCAACTGCTGAAAAGCAAAGCTGGCTTAAATATCCGATAAACGGAGTCTTGGCAATGACCTGCCCCTTTACTACCTTATATGATACACCATTTCCATCACGAAGTGCAATCTCTTTTGCTGAGGAATCATTTGAATCCACATAATATGAATCAACTGTTCTGTTCGATGAATCTGATGATTCAATGGCTGCTATATTGCCATCCTCATAAGAGGCCTCGTCTATAGTCTTTAAATATACAACGCTGCCGTATTTTGAGATATTTCCTGTGTGGTCTGTGCCCGAAAGATATGTATGATAGCCAAATATCGGTGGAAGCACGACCGGAAGCAATATAAGAAGTGCCACGATGACAAGCACATAGCCAAGTATTGTAAGCCCTATCCTTTTGCCCTTTTTCTCGTCTACTGTCTGATTGTTGTTGTTTGTCTTTTTACTCATATTAAGCTCCTTTCTGTTCATAAACCTCATCTCACTACAAATTGAGTATTTCCCTGTAATCTGTTGCATCAGCCGCTACAGCAGCCTTTTTCTGCATGGCAAGCGCCTCGTCTATAAGATGCGGCATTGCCAGTGTCATATTGAGCGCATCTGCCATATCAGCATACTCACTCTCCTTAAATGTATTCGTGTCTGCGGTGTAATATGCGTTGTGTATGGTCTCCTCGTACCCCACTATAAGCATGTTATTTAAGAAAGCTCTGTGGACCGCATCCACTATCTCTCCCTCATGATTGATATCGAGGTAGAAATCACATTTTTCAAACAGTCCGTCCAACACGGACATCTTCACATTAGGGTATAGTGACACATTCTCATACTGCCCTGCCGACATAAGCTTCGACGACATCTCTGTGATGGCCGCCACATGAAAATGCATCTGCGGCATAAGCGATGCAAGCTCTGTCAGATGTCCCACATTCTCTGAATTGGTACATACGAGTATGTGCGGTCTGTGCTTATTTTCCCTGACGAAGCTGTAGATATATCCAAGCTGCTTTACCTTATCGACCGGGGCACCAAGTGCTATAAGCCTGTCATAAGAATCCTTGTGCGATACAAATATGCGCTTTGCCCTCGTTCCCTGATCATGCAGTATGATCTGCATATTGCCTGGTATTTCCCCATCCACCGGCTCATGCCAGAATAGTGCGTCTCGAAAGCCGTTTGGCGAAAGCGCCTGTGATGCAAAAAACGGATATGACAGCGAGTTGAAATAAACCGCTGTATCCTCAAGCCCTGCACATCTGATGAAAAACGCTATAAAGTCAGTCTTATTTCTGAAGATCCAGTCCTTATCCTCCCATCTGACGAGAATATCACCGGTGACGAAGTTCTCCATTATAATCTCCCTGCCCGCCACATCAAAAAACTTTCTGAGTGCCTTCTGACCCTTTTTATTAAAAATTGTGTGACAGAAAATTGCGCCATACCTGTTATAATGCTCTGAAAGCCTGACCTGACCGGCATCATCGAGCCAGTCAACGATCTTGACAAGCCGCCTGTGCGCCGGCTCCGTAAAAAATATCCTCGCCCTCTCTCTGGTTCGGTCCATGACCTTCGCAGATGAATTATTTCCCTCTATGCGCCAGTAATCCGGAATCTGTATCTGATTGAAATACAGCGGTTTCCCCGGTAAGCTGTCAGCATTCCTGTAACTGCCTAAGAAAAATCCATAGGCACTCATCAGATCATCTGGCAGGAAACCGTCATCCTCAATGACTGCTGCATGAAAGGCAGCACCGGCATTCTTAAATGAATCAAGGAGATTTCTGCTCTCGCCCGAAAATGTATCAAACAGCAGTGTGATACCCTTTGCTGTGTTTGTTACTTCAACAGCTCTATCCATCTGTGGACCACCTCCTTAGTCAGATATTCTTTGGCATTCTCATATGAATGTTCTGAAAATGCATCCATGTCATCCTCTGTAAACAGTCTTACTATATGCTCAGATAGGAGCTTTATCTTCTCCTTCTGATCCATCTCATCGGTGATTGAAATTTTGTAGCCGTTTTGTCCATCATCGATAAAGGTCTGGTTGCCATATCTTACATCAAAGCCCACTATAGGAAGCCCTGAGCCTATAGCCTCCATGAGCGTGAGGCCAAACCCCTCGCTCTGCGAAGCTGAAACATACGCATCATAGTGCTTGTATACATCATCTAATTTCTGCTGTCCCATCAAATGCACATAATCATCACAGCCAAGCCTGCCGATGAGTTCCTTAAGCTTTGCCTCATCACTACCCTTGCCATATATGTCTAGTGAAATATCAGGCACACTTTCTTTTGCCTTCACAACAGCCTCCACCAGCCAGTCACAATGCTTCTCAGCCGCCAGACGTGATGCAGTGATGAGAGAGTGCCTCTTTCTCGGCTCATCAGCATACTTAAGCTCATCCAGACTACCCACAGGGATAGTCACCACATGAGGCTCTTTTCCACAGTATTTCTTAAACTGCTGCCTCATAAGCTCTTTCTGCGCATCAGTCGCTGTGATGTAGAAATCTATGTGCTCTGTCTGCGAAAATGAATACTCATAAAAGTTGTTCCACAGTATATGATCATCGTCCGTGCCACCCTCGCTGAAATGATCCGCATGCACCACGATGCCTACTTGCGCTGATCCACAGTTTTCGAGGATTGCCTGGCCTATGCCTGTCGTCCTGTCGATGATCACCACATCATCAGCCGTGAGGTTAAGCCGCCTTACCATGTATCCGACCAGGTCAGCCTTGTTGTAAAGCACCTGTGAGCCAATCCTGTAAAATGTGCTGTCATCCTCTATGACCTCCTCATAACAAACCGAGCCATCCTCATTGAAAAATGTCCTGCCGTACAGATGAGCCTTGCCATCAAGCGGAGCATAGTACTCGCTGAAGGTCCTGCAATAGGTGTAAAAATCCTTCCTGATCAGGCAGCCGTTTGAGACAATCTCAACTCTGTGCACGAGATCACTTGTATCATCGACCATGTAGCAGGTGTAGAACCTGCCACTCTCCTTAAACTGATACCTGCACGTCTTTCCCTCTCTGGAAAAGGTATAATCCTGCTCTGCCATCGCAGCCTCAAGCTCCTTTAGAGTAAAGGTGACAGGCGATGTCCTCACATCTGTAAAAAATGTGTACAGCCATATCACTTCCTCATCCAAAAAGCCAATGTTTTTTGTCATGTGCTCTATATTTTCGTTTGGAAACATATCTGTGAAAACAAACCTTGCCGGAATGTGTGCCCTGCGCAGCAGATTAGCCCTGTAGCTCTGCGCATACTCCACACCGCTTGAAGCCCAGCCAATTCCGAGATTGAAGTTATATACCATATGATTCTCCTCGTATCTGTCAAACTATTGATATAATAATGTATGTATTCATAACCACCCCACGCATATTCGCAAAAAAGCACGATAATGTGTGGGGGGTGGTTCTAAGTAGTTACCTTTAAGGATATATGATCTGCAGACTGCCATCCTTATCAATTTTTACATCACTAAGTAAAATATTCCTTATGATATTACATTTTACTGCTTTTTCTGTATCCAAAAACGACTCGAAAGCCTCATTTTGGTATTCAAACATAACATTTCTCTGTGCAAATGCCCTTCCGGCTACCGCATACTTAAGCTGCTCAAGGTAGTCTATCAGTTCTACCCAGCCATCATCCACTGCCTTTAGGGTTGCCTCGCGGATAAACTGTTCGTAAGCCTCCCCATTACCTATGCGCTTACGCTGTCTTGAAAGTCCCTGATATACACGGAGCATCAGGTAGTTACTGATGGTGACTGCGCTTTCCATATCAGACCTTGACAGACCAGCATCAAGCTTATATGAGATGTTGTCGAGAATGTATCTGTTTAATATAGAAATGTATTGCTCTGTATTATTTTCGTTATTTTTATCGTCATATTTCTTTCTGCCATGGAGACTGTAATGTTTCCTGTTATTTTTTATGTATTCAAAATGTTCCACAAAGTCTGCGATATTCTCCCTTGCGATTCCTACTATCTTCTCCTCCTCGATTCTTGCACCGCTTAGCAGATTCTTTCTGGTTGCGTAGATCAGGTCACGCTGTCGCTGGAGAACCTCATCATATTGCACTGATCTTCTGCGATTGATCTCTGCCATCTCATTATTTAATCTCTGGCTTTGATTTACGATACGCCTTATCCGGCTCTTACTTATCCAGCGTTTTCCATCAATATATTTTTCGAGCTTTTCGTCATCCTCAGCTCCAACGATATCATCCTCAAGGCTCACATAATACTGGCTGAAACCCGGATCACCCTGTCTGCCGGCACGTCCCCTTGCCTGCCTTTCTGACCTTCTGTTTTCCATCCTTCCAACACCTATAACAGCCAGACCGCCAAGCTCCTTAACACCATCTCCAAGCTTTATATCCGTGCCCCGGCCTGCCATCGTAGTTGCAATCGTGACCGCATTCATCTGGCCTGCGCCTGCGATAATCTGTGCTTCCCAGAAAGCATTGCTTGCATTAAGTACATTGTGCGGGATATTATACTGTATCATCAATCTCGAAAACAGATCGGTATCTGTAACAGAGTTTAAGACTACCAGTACAGGCTGTCCTGTTTTATGCAATTCAATAACATCATTTGCTGCAGTGTGGAATTGTTCTCTCGCATTCCTGAAATATTTATCTTTATAGTCTTTCCTTATCATCTGCCTATTTGTCGGAATTTTCACAACCCTCTTGTGATATACCTCAAACAGCTCATCCTTTGCATCCACGAGTGTACCGCTCATGCCTGCCATCTTGTCAAACAGCATGAACAGGTTCTGGAATGTAACAGATGCTACCGTCCTGTATTCCTGCGATATCTCCACCTTTTCCTTTGCCTCTATAGCCTGATGCTGTCCACCTCTTAGCTTTACTCCATGCATCAGACGTCCTGTCGCTCCGTCGAAAAGTTCCACCTCTCCATCCGGGCTTATTACATAGTCTTTTTTATTTTTCAACAATTTATGAGCTCTTAATGCCAGTGTAACATGTCTGTTTATCTCAAAATATTCCTTGCCATAAAAATTTGGGATACCAAAAAAACTCTCTGCAAATTTGACTCCCCTTGGAGTGAGCCATACAGCCTTATCCTCCTCAATATAGTCAATATCCTCAACCAGTGTCGTGACAAAGAAATCACAAAGATTATAAATATTTGACTGCACACGGGGAACACCTGATATAACAAGCGGCATGATAGCGGCATCCAAAAGCACTGAGTCAGCCTCATCAATGATCACATAATTGAAATCACACAAAAACCTGTCTGATTTTTTCTTTACAAGATTATCAAACAGATAATCAAAACCAAGTGTGCCGTTTGTAGTATATATTATATCTGCCGAATAAAATTTTTTACGTTCCTCATTTGTTTTCTTATTAGTTTTAGAATCATCAGCATCGGGATATGAACATGTCAGTCCCATAAAAGAGTACACTTCCCCCATCTCCATACCATCACGCGAAGCAAGATAGTCATTTGTCGTGACAAGCATACAGCTTTTACCTGTCAGGGCATTCAGATACAAAGGCATCGTAGCTGCAAGTGTTTTTCCTTCGCCTGTATTCATCTCGGCAAGATACCCCTTGTGTAATGCTGCTCCCGCAAGGATCTGAACATCATAAGGTCTTTTTCCAAGAACTCTTTCATCAGCCTCAACAATAGCTGCAAATGCATCAGGCAGTAACGAATCCAGTGATTCACCATTCTGATACCTGTCTTTAAACTCAACCGTAAGCTGCCTTAATTCATTATCACTTAGATTTTTTATTTTTTCTTCGCTTTTTTTGACCTTTAACAGCAATTTTCTTAAGCTTTTCAATTCTCTCCCGATCTTCATCAAACTCTTCCTTTGAAACCTCTTTTATTATAAGTGACTTAAACGTAAAATCAGCATTTCCGCCATTTATCAGCTCTATTGAATAACTGTATGTAGTGATCGGCGGTAAAAAATAAGCTTTATTATCCCTCACGATCGTACTTTTTGTCTCATTATCATACCTGTCGTAAAATATGATACGGAGCATCAGAGCCTCGCTATCTTGACTGTTATAATCAATATTCAGCCTGATAAAATATGTACTCTCACCATCAATGAGCGGAAGTGTCGGTTCGACCCTGTGTATCTGATAATTTGTCTTTGAATACCAGCTGTGTACCACAGTTCCCGGCGGCATCAGTCTGTTAGAATATCTTACTGACCTGTCTTTATTAAATTCTACCTCTGAACCATAACCATATGAATCAGACATAAATTCTTCCCAATATACTTTCCAAGTATCATTTACCATATTTCTACATCACTTTCGATCAAAATCTTCTTCAAGAATCAGCCTGTATTGACTCAAAAACCATCCCACAACACTCTCATAATTATCATTATGATGTCCGTGTGAGCCTTTTCCATATACTTCTACACCTTCTGATTTCAGATGTTCAAGTATATTTTTATATCCATCTGTATCATAATCATCTTCATATAAATATGAAACTATGAATTTAGTATGGGACCAGTCAGCTTCATCAAATCTTTCCCACATTCTTTTATTAAATTCTTCTACACTTTTTTTCGATAATGAACCATAATTTTTCAACATCAGATCAAGCGATGTCGGAAATCCTCCCGGTCTGAGAAGTCTTTCGTTTTCTGCAACAACGCCAAGCTCTGTAAGCGGTTTCGCTAAGATCATCGCATGTGGGCTTAATTTAGATCCAAAATAAAGCGAGCCAAACGTGCCCATTGACATTCCGGAAATAATGACATCAGATTTCTTAAACTGCATTTCTTTAATCGTTTTTTCAATTTTTTCAGACAGCTTTTCCTCCAGATCAGCATTATCTATGTAAAAAGCGCCACCCTCAAGCCTTGGATCCGTGATAAGCATAAAAGGACATCCCAGCTTTCTCATCATGTTGTAGCCCTCAAACCCTTCCTGCTTACGGTATCCGGAAAAATAAATAGCAAGAGGTGGTTTACAATCTCCTTTATCCAGATATGTAAATATCTCCTCACCATGTGATGAGATGATCCTCTCTCCGCCCGGAAGAAAATAACCTATATCCTGCCTGGAATATCTGTCATGCAGTGATATGACTTCAAGGGTTCCCTGTCCTTTTGCCAGAACAGAAACAAACACCGGGCCTTCAAGCTCATCATTGTCAATAGTCACTATCCCGTCTAATTCATCCTGGCTGAATTTCCACACTCTTTGGATATCACCGATGGAACCATTATAAAATTTATATATATGCAGCTTTACCTCTACAGAACCTGTTCTTCTGTGTTCGAAGTATAAATCAATATTCTGCCTGTCAAACACCGGAATATTTGATTTCCAGAACACTACCTGTGAAAATGTGTCTCCAAAGTCTCCTTCTAAAAGCATGTCATAGTTTCCTTTAAATCTGACTGAACCTTTAAAAGACTGACCCACTGATATATGCTCCGGCTTAAACTTTTCACCATACGGCTGTCTATAATACTTTGCTGCCTCCTTCTCAAGAAAAACCTGCACATCTCCTGAATAAAGAAAAAGTCCTGATCTCTCATTAAAATAATCCTGGGTAACACTGTTTTGCAGCTTTGCATTCTCTGTAGCAAAAAGACTGTACGCTCTTGTAAGCTTATCCAGTGCCTGTTTTTCCTTATAGGTTATATCTCTATCTAAAATAACGATATCTACCTGTTTAGACGGAAAGACTCCTGTATTTTTATAATCCTCCCACTCAACAAAATCCGGAATACTGTATTTAGCTGTCCTATCCTCGTTTCCAATATACAAAATCTGAATACTATTCAACTATACCTAACACCTTTCGCCATTTATCAAGTAATACTTCTGTTTTATAGTTTTTTCCTGCTTCATAACATGCCACAAGCGCTGCATTCCAATTTTCCAGACTATCAAGATAAAATGCCAGACTTGTGCCTATCTGATCATGATCATCTATGATTATGCCATTTTGGCCATCATGCAGGAACTGATCCTCTGAAAAACTAATACGCGGAACACCCTTACTTATTGCCATTATATAAAGGAAAACATCAACCACTCCCCGCAGATCCAATATAACTCTTTGCTCATTGATACACTTGCTTATAGTTCTCTCATCCACGCACACATCAATAAAAAATCTCTGTTTGATCCTTTTTTCATTTTCATCAATATTGTCCGCTTTACTTACCCATCCTGTATCGTATCCATATTCCTTTAAAATACCGGCAAGCTCTTTACGGATATTATCTTCATGCCCCCACTGTGCATTTCTTGTAAAAATATGCACCATTGCAAGATCGTTAATACACAAATACTCTGATACCTTGCGGATAATTGCTCTATACACAGCAGCATCCAGTCCATCTATCGGGATCAGAATATTCTGAACCTTTAACTGCTGGCTTATGCCAAAATCCATCCGCGTGTCATACGGTGGAATATCCATAATATTAAGGTTCTCGTCAGACAAATTATCCTTTATGATTTTTGTCGTATGCTCTGAATCAGTGATAATATACTCAGAAGCTTTCAGATAACTTTTAATACCATTGATTTTCGAATAATCATATCTTTCTTCAAAAAATGTATAAACTACCTTTCTTCCTCTGAGTACTTTACCTAAAACATTCATATGTAAGCTATGAGCTGCCACGAAGAAAGTATCCTTCGTCCCTGTCTCATTAACAAAACCAGACATTACCTCCTGTATCACCTCATCAAGTGAGCCGTATGACAACTTGCAAAATTGCTTTTCTCCTGTTTTAGTGTCGTACATAGGATACGAGGGATTGACCATCACACTGCCATCTGATGCATTTACCCTGAGCTTCCAGATCGTGTTTTCCATCAGGTATTCCTGATATTTCATCTGCCCGTTTTCATAAATAATAGTTGAAGATACAAAGCCTCTGTCATCATAATAATTTCTTCGGCAGATCTGTCCTCCCTCGTACATATCTATAATTATAGGGTTTCCATCCTCGCCAAACTCAACCTGAGCATATTTCTGTCCATCGTACAAGGCGACAATTGAGAATGGTGAATATACAAACTCCACACCCTCTGGCCATTTAATATCATGATATGAAAGCACAGCCATTTTAGTTCGCTTAACCTGAGCGATCGCATCAAAACAAGACCAGTATGGCGAACGATACATTCCCTGTCTATGAGCGAAATGTCTGAAATTCGGCGAATACCCAAGTAAAACGATCCTGTACTTCACATCCACATTTCTGTGGAAAAGCGTAATCTGTTTTATTGTCTCATCAAATTCCGATTTCATTCTCCGTCTGTACCATTGCTGTTCATTTTCGATCCATGAATTTTCTTTATACCATGCTGGCACAAAATATAACATTAAAATTCTCCTTATACTATATAAATGGATGATATCTGTCCATATTTCTATAAACCTCAGCCTCTCTGTATAACGATATCCAAATACCTGTCGACATCATTATAGAACACGGTAACATTGCCAGTGTCGAATCAATATATCCGCCAAATTGGAGAAAGAGTGGTACTCCCTGGCATATACATATGATTATCGAACTGTAGATAGAAAATCTGATCACTGTACCTACGAGATATCTGCGGGTCGGCTTTCCTGCATATATATCCAGAATAGAATCCCCTGATTTCAACAGGTTCTCGGCTTCCCTACCCGGCGTAAGCATTACCAATGAAAATAAAATAGTAAGTATTACAATAATCACCAGATAAACTATAATTCCCAAAGCAGCTGTAAGCCTTAGATTTTCAACAAGCCACGCAAGCCTTTGATCATGCGGATGCAGATAGTAAAGACCTGAACAGACAAATTGTGGCAGCATAAATACTGCCGAGGTGAACATAAGCGGCATTGCACCAACAGGATTTAATTTATATGCCAGATAATTCTTATCTGCATAAATATTATTTATGGATACTCTCTGTACCGCTATTCTCTTTTCCGTTGTTTCTATTACTATCATAACAGCGATCTCAACTACACCGATAATTACAGGCAACACCAGTCTTTCTGCTTTCTGCCCCGCAAACATATTCATCATTCCATCTACAATATTTATCATGAATACACTCATGCGCCCACCTATACCATATTTTGTTGTCCGGTCACACATATATACCACTATAAGCATACCTGCTATAAGCTGTATAAACACTATAACTTTAGTAATAAATAGCATCTGAGCGTCCATGTCCTTGTATACAAATGTCTGAACCTTCTGATATGCCTGGATAAATGCAATTACCATCATAAAAAACAGTGTCCATATATTTAGTTTTCTGGGCGATATCTTTCGTGAACTGTCTAATGATATTATCGCCACCATTAATACTGCGAGTATTGAAGCAATCATATATGGCCACAATCCCAGAATAAACAATGAACAGTTTTTCATATCTCCTGATAATGCCTGCAGCAGAATAGATTGTGCGTCAACACTCACATCTTCATATGCCTTCAGATCAATTCCATATAATGGGATATTTCTGCCAATCATATATACAAGCATTATTATCAGAGAATACAATATTTTATACACTAATATATGTTCTTTTTGTCTCTTCTCTTTCAATGATTTCCTCTTTCTTTGAATAGTATTAGTGACCATCCATGATAGATGGTCACTAACATTATAAAACAATATTTTTGGTATTGTTATTTATTATTTCTCATCAGGATCATCCTCTGAGTTGTCACCCTTTTCCGGTTTTCTTCTTCGGTTATCATAAACACCCTTTCCGGTGATAGCTGCAACTGCCGCTGCAATCCACCACCACCATGTTCTGATACCATCCTTGGCCGTTCCGCCTGCTGCAAGAGGCGTATCCTCATCTTCAATGTTATGGATATCAGCTTCATCCTCATTTACTGCAAGAGGAACCTGTGGATCCTGAATTGGTGTATTATCCTGTGCTGCCGGTACCGCTGGAGCTGCAGGAGTTGCTGCTGCAGGTGCAGGGGTTGTTGCTGCCGGTATCGGCGTTGCTGCTGCCGGTGTCGGCGTCGCTGCTGCAGGTGCAGGGGTTGTTGCCAGCGTTGGTGTTGCTGCTGCCGTCGGTACCTCTGCCGCTGTGATCGTAGTTGCAGGCACAGCTGTATTGTCAGCAGCTGATGTCGGTGCTGGAGTCACAGCAGGTATCGGGGCTGTATTTGACTGACTCTCGCTAGCTGATGCGCTTTCTGACTCACTTGTACTTGTTGAGGCACTATCACTTGCCGATGCGCTTTCTGACTCACTTGCACTGATTGAGGCACTGTCACTTGCCGATGCACTCTCTGATTCGCTTGCACTTGTTGAGGCACTATCACTTGCCGATGCGCTCTCTGATTCGCTTGCACTTGTTGTATCACTCTCACTAGGTAATACACTTAATGACTCACTTGCACTGATTGAGGCACTGATGCTTTCTGAAGTGCTGGCACTTGTCGATGCACTCGTGCTGGCTGATGTACTGGCACTTGTTGATGCACTTGTGCTTGCTGATGTACTTGCACTTGTCGTTGCACTGGTACTTGTTGAGGCACTTGTGCTGGCACTCGTACTAGCTGATGTACTTGCACTTGTTGAGGCACTTGTACTTGCTGACATACTTGCACTCGTTGAGGCACTTGTGCTCGCTGACGTACTTGCACTTGTTGAGGCACTCATGCTCGCTGATGTGCTGGCACTTGTTGATGCACTTGTACTTGCTGATGTACTTGCACTCGTCGATGCACTTGTGCTTGCTGATGTGCTGGCACTCGTCGATGCACTTGTGCTTGCTGATGTACTGGCACTTGTTGAGGCACTTGTGCTCGCTGATGTACTTGCGCTTGTTGAGGCACTTGTGCTTGCACTCGTACTTGCTGACGTACTTGCACTGGTTGAAGCACTTGTACTTGCGCTTGTGCTGGCTGACGTACTTGCACTCGTTGAGGCACTTGTGCTCGCTGATGTACTTGCACTTGTTGAAGCACTTGTGCTGGCTGATGTACTTGCACTTGTTGAGGCACTCGTGCTCGCTGATGTGCTAGCGCTTGTTGAGGCACTTGTACTTGCTGACGTACTTGCACTTGTTGAGGCACTTGTACTTGCACTTGTTGAGGCACTCGTGCTCGCTGATGTGCTGGCACTTGTCGATGCGCTCGTGCTAGCTGACGTACTTGCACTTGTTGAGGCACTTATACTAGCTGACGTACTTGCACTTGTTGAGGCGCTCGTGCTCGCTGATGTACTTGCACTCGTTGATGCGCTCGTGCTGGCACTGGTACTTGCTGATGTGCTGGCACTTGTTGAGGCACTCGTGCTTGCTGACGTACTCGTGCTTGCTTCAACACTCAAACTCTCTGATATTCTTACTGATTCACTCTTCTCATAGTTTGGATCTTCATCATCCAGTAAATCAATGGAATCCCCATGCTTATATGCATATTTATATGTATGCACTCCACCTGCATTGCCACTTCTGAATTCTACCCATTTATTATCAGACACTTTCAGTACAAACGCATCTCCGTCACATATATACAATTCGCCTGTTTGAGAATATTTCTCTTCCCAAAACAATATCCCTTTTGTCCATTTAAATGTCACAGAATTAAAATCATTAAAATATTCCCAGTTACCTGTATATGAATTTTCTACTCTATACTTATATGATCTATCCCCCCATTCCCTTTTCTTTATTTCATTTCTAGATTGAATACCATAGTCTTTATAATTACTTTCCGTAATCTTAGTCACATGATGTACCTTATTTGATACGCAATCATCTCTATTTGTTTCAGTGCTTGCAAGCTGCGGCATCCCACCCATTCGGGCGTAAGCAGCCATATCCTGTTCTTCGCCATCTGTATATGCTGCCGCTACAGCATTATCATAACTCTGCTGTTCCTCATGCACCTTGCCACTTTGTTTTGCGCTCTCACTAGTTTCTGCACTTGCACTGGCTTCTGCACTTGCGCTATTTTCTGCACTTTCACTAGTTTCTGCACTTGCGCTGTTTTCTGCACTCTCACTTGCTTCTGCACTTGCGCTGATACTTTCACTTACGCTCACAATTTCGCTGGTGCTGGTACTCTCACTTATACTCTCACTTGTGCTAACTGAATCACTTTGACTCGTACTCACGATCTCGCTGGTGCTGGTACTTTCACTTATACTCTCGCTTGTGCTGGCTGAATCACTTTCGCTCATGTTCTGTGTTGTACTCTCACTATAATCAGTTCTCTCACTCTCTGATAAAGATCCTGCGTCTACAAGTGAATTAGAATCTGCTGCTGATTCATCAATTGCGGCCATAACCATATCTGCCCCCTGGATAGAGCTTACTCCACCCATTGCAATTCCCGCTGCGGTTATACCCTTTAAAATACTATCGACTTTCTTTTTATTCATCCTGCCTCTCCTTCTATATGTCCTATAAAAACAGACATATTCTTCAAACTAACCAGAATTACATACTAATATCGTTCTTATATTATGAATATAACCTATAGAGTGTATCTAAAATCGTATAGAAACATATATTTACCGCCAAATTACAACTTTTCTCTACACCACCTCTAAGTTTCCTGCAGCTTTATCAAAACTTGCATTCTTCTGTTCCCAATAGCTCCATCCACTTTTTTTCTACATCCGCTTCTGTATAGTTGCTTGCGATTTCATATGATTTCTCATGAAAAAGCTTTAACCTGTCTTCGTCTTCAAAGATCTTCACAATAGTCATCCCTATTTTCTTGACTAAAGCTTCTTTATCCATCAGGTTTCCGTCTATCAGATATCCATTCTGTTCATTTTTTATAAACAACCTGTTGCCATATCTTGTGTCTAACCCTATCATTGCCAACCCATTACCGGCTGCTTCCATTAATGAAAGTCCAAATGATTCAAATCTGGAAAAAGATGCATACACTTCATAATACTGATATAGCGCTTTAACATTTTGTCTTCCCTTAAAATGAATATAATCCCAGGCATTATGGGAGGATATAACATTATTCAAATACCCTATGTACTCCGGCAATCCTTCTCCATATATATCCAGATATATATATGGATTGTACTTATGTGCCTCAATAACACCTGCTATCAATAAATCAATACCTTTTGTCTCTTCAATTCTGGAAGCCGATATAATACTATATTTTTTTCTGTTTTCTGTAATACATTTTTTTTCTTCAATTGCTCCGGGTGGTATTACACTGATCGATGGTACATAGCGATCATATTCTTTCAGCTTATTTATTAATGCTATCCGCTGTTCCTCAGTCGCTACAATAAAAGTGTCTATAACCTGTGAATATTTAAACCAATAATAATACTCATAATTCATATATAATGAACCTATATTCTCATTCAATTCATAATACTGATCAGAATGCAGCACGCAAATAAATTCTGCCCTATTTCCAAATTCAAATAATGGTCTTATATAATCTAAATATCCCCCTCTGTCCATAATACATATATCATTTTCATTGAGCGCTAATTTCTTAATGAAATATATCACAAATTCCTGATTATCCATTACCTGTCCATCACTAAACACATACTTGATTTTATCAGCATCAAATACCTGCTCAAATACAAGCTTCCCATCAGTGTTCCAGAACAAACGCCTCTCAAGCTGGCTTTCTCCAATTTCGTGATCTGATGATCCATATAATTCCGTGTATGCCAGACTATCAAAATAATAACTAGTAAAAATAATACGTTCGTCTTTGTAATAAGAAGCACTCATAATATTATTTTCATCGTCACAAATTATTTCACACTTTTTTTTATTGTTTTCAATAAGATATGTAATATTATCCTTCTCTATGATATCGTCATGATCAATTATTTCTTTCGAAATCAATATATCTTTTTTTGTGCTCAATCTCATATCCATACGTCCGGTAAGATATATTTCTTTCGAAATCATCTGATCTCTGTCGATTCCCTGATTTATATATAAATCCAAATCTCTCTGTGTCGGCAGATTCATAAAAATAAATTTTATATCAATATTATTTTTTTTTAATAGCTTTGCACGAAATCCCTGCGCTACGTCTACCCCGGAAAATTCGTAGCCATTCATCAATGTAAAATCAAATATTCTCATATTATTCCTCAAACATTCCCGCTGCAGCTATGTATAATTTTTTGTATTGTTCCTTTATCAGATCCTCATATATGGATTCTTCAAACATTGTTTCTTTTATCCTGCCGATCATTTTATCGCAATCAGTGGTTTCAAAAATATTTTTTTTCAAACAAATATCTCTTCTGTGAACAGTATTTTCAAATGCAAATACTGCCATGCTATTATTAACCGCCAGATTTGTCGAATCATAAACTTCATTGTAATGATTTATATCCAGATATATATCACATAGATCAAACAATTCCTTTATTTTTTCTTCCGAAACCACTGGATACAAATAGACATTTTCATAATCTTGCAATTGAAGTAACTTATCCGACATAAGTGTCCATGCTGCAATATAAAACTCCAGATCCGGTATTCCTGTGATCAACGTTTCAATCATTTCTAACTGGTCAGAATCGGTAAAGATCAAAGCTTTTTTTATCCCAGATTTATTTTTCTCTCTTTTATCATATAAATAAAAGCTTTTACACACACAATCTGTATGCTGGGCGATCCAATCACTTTTATTTTTATCATTACATAATATTCTTAATTTATCTTTGAATTCGCCTTTTTGAAATTTTTCATACTGTTTATCATCGTTCAAATAAAATGTAACTGAATATTCTTCACGCAGCCCATATATTTTTTCCAATTCCTCAACATCAAAAACCACTATATTTTTATCTCTTATTTCTGCTTTGGTCATAATATCTTTAAACAACTCCGCAAACGATGTATACACTTTCTTTATATTGTTCTTTTCAAAAACAGTGTATGTCCCCGACATTACCTGTTCTAAAATCACAAGATTTCCCTCACTGTCATAAAATTCACGTTGTATGATTTTATTGCTTCGCAGATTTTCCGTACAATATTTATACCCCATTTTATTATAATGATCTTTTCTATAAACTCTGTTTTCCTCATCATGCCATTCGACTGATCTAACATTGCGCTTTTCAATTGGCTCACTAAAATATATTGAAGCCTTTTTAACATCATTATCATATACAGCCCCATTGATCCCATCTGCACAGACAGCCCACCATTCAGGTAATTTGATAAATGCATAATACAATTCTTTTGTATGAGCGCTTTTTATATTTTCATCATTAATATAACGATCATAAAATCCAAACACATCATCGGCGTCATGATCTGTGTTCGGCATAAGTGTGCACACTGAACAGCTCTTTCCCATATTATTGATGGTTTTCTTTATTCTCTTTATAAAATCCGTATATTCTTTTGCCAGTATGATCATATCTTCACCATTTTTTTCAGTATCAAATGCCTTAAACTTTCTACATTCTATTGTGGGAAGTTTAAGTAAATAACTATAGGGCAAATCCACCCTCTGTATAATGCAGGAACCTCTGTGTTATAAAATAATCCTCACCATTTTCCAACCCTGCTTCTGTCAGTTTTTCTAATCCTCTGCCATCGTCCGCATCAGCCGAAACTATATAGACAGTATTATCGTCACATATGATCTCATCCTCATTCAAATGCTCATGCCATTCACAGCTGTCAAAATCTCTGTTTAATAACATCATTGCATTCCTTATAGAGCTATTCTCTCCACCGTAGAATACAAATCTTATATTGTTTTGAGTTGATTTTTTTAGTAATTTCTCCAGCATACCTGTTCTATCAACAATTCTGCCCATAGATCTGCTCAATAAGCCATCCTCCACCTGCTTTCCCCATGGAGTTCTCAATATTGTAAAATAGTAAGCTCTGTCAATTTCATTATTTGTATAAAGCATCAATAGGGTTGCAGCATAATGATATATTTTTTTCTCAGCCTTTTCATTATTTTTTCTTGCTTCATCAATAAAATAATTCCATTTTTCATCTATCAGTAAGGTTTTTCCGCTGAATATGACATTTAAAGCATCCTGATCAGGAAGCCATGTCTGCGGATTAGAATTCAGATAATCCATAACCTGTTGAAACAGGCTTCCATTTCTCCTTATATTGTCAAGATTCATGCAAAGAACACCTGCATTAAAATATCTGTCACGTTCTGTCTGCCCTGCTGCTACAGCATATGGGATTCCCCAACCCTTTGTTGTCGAACAATCCGGAGCCGCTGCCAGACAGTAGTCATCTATATTGACATTCCATAATCCTTCAATATCGGTATTTATAAACAAATCTGAGTCCAGATATATTATTTTTTTCAGATCAGGCAAAATATCCGGCAGCATGATCCGAAACATCGTTCCAATTGTAAATCTATCCATCGAATCAGCCAGTGCCCCAAAAATTTCCGGGTTAAAATGATGAAATTCTATACTGTTTCCACTATTATCTGCAATAAGCCCCAGCTTCTCCTTATTAGACGAGTTTAATGTATCATCATGTAATATATGAAATACTATTGGTGATCTTGTATTCTCTACAATGGACTGCATCGTTGTGCCAGCCCAGACACTGTAATTGCCATCTTTATCATGTATACCAAGACAGATGTGTATTGCATTATCAAAAAAACATACATAATCCAATTTCCTCGCTGTTTTTTTCAGCTCTGACATTCTTTTCAGAACCATGTCATCCGAAAAAGCTTTCACATATGGATTATTTAATATATCCTGTTCACTCTTTAAAAACTCTTCTTTACAAATATCCAGCTCATTTTTCAGGAAACTTTCAATCCTGCTGTACGACTCAATATATTGATGCCATAACAGAAATACCTGTATTTCACATTTGCACTGTTCAACTACATTTCCAAGCTCCGCTTTTCTGCTCTCTATTGCCTGCCTTATATGATCCATGATAATCTTTGGATCCCGGATTTTTGCATTGCTGATCCCGGAACGTATAATGCCATCCGTATTCTCAAAGTAATAATATAATGTCGGCCTTACTTTGCAATATTTCTTTGCAAGCAAGACACAAAGCATGGAAAAATATGTATCTTCGTAATATATATCTTCCATGAATCTGAGCTTATTTTCTCTTATGAATCTGACCGAATACAGCTTTGCCCATGCCGTCACATTAGTAAATCCTGTCAGACTTATAATGAGGTTTTTCCTATTATCGACATTATTTAAATCCAGCTTTTGGATTTCATGATCATTTACGGCTGAAACAGATGGCACAGCTTCTTTAAAACACGATACCCCGCACTGAACCACATCATAGTCGTCCTCTGCCATTCTATCATGAAGCACCTTTAGCATATCAGGATGCACCCAATCATCTGCATCTACAAATGTGATATATTTTCCACTGCAGATATCCATCCCCAGATTGCGTGTACCTCCACACTTTCCTTTTTTCTGCATTTTAAGAGAAATAACATTCCCCGGATATTTTCTTTGCAGGGATTCTAATATTGACCATGTGTTGTCTGTCGACAGATCATCTATAAGTATCACCTCAAGATTCTCAAAGCCATATGTCTGATCATAAATTGAACCAAAGCATCTCATTATATATTTTTGCACATTATAACATGGTATAATTACCGATATCCTGTCCTTCTTATCCATAACATTTCCCCCAATATAACCATTTACTTAAACTTCCCGCCTTCTATTTAATTACTATATTACAGTTCACAAATAACACTGTTCACATGATACTTCACACTCGCTCTCGGATGCCGTCTTTTGAACTGCCGGTTAATTCTCATTTGCACTATTTCACAGTTCTCCCGGTTGGTTCCAACAAGCAGTATGAGAAACTGCAGCTTTCCGTATTTTGCATATATATCACTTTTGCGGATCGATACTCCTATACACTCCTTGAGCTGTCTGGAGTATTTGTTCATCTCCATCTCACTCTGTATCTGCTTTCCGTCCTTATCCACAAGTGTGCAGAGCATAAGATATACTGACACCGTAGTCCTTTCCATTATGCGGGCCGATGACTGGTATATACCCCTGAATACAGGATAGCTACAGAAATAGCCCCCTTTATTTCCTTCTTCATTATGCTCATTCATGCCCTCCTGGATATTTTCAAGTATCTCATATGTATGGTTCATCTGGTTGCTGTATCTTTCGAGAATCTCCATAAGACTGGCGGATGGATAAATACCACACTCCTTCAGATAATAATCCACCACCTCACTATAATATTTGCTTGCCTCGTCATAGCGTCTTGTCTCAACCATGGCTTCCATTACCAGACTCTCCCACTCGTTAAACGGATCTGCCTTGACTGCATATGTGCCAAACTTTTCAAGCTCCTTAAAGCTCTTTTTCCTTCTCAGTATACCGGCAGCTTCATTTACACATTTTACAAACATTTCGTGATAGCGTCTCGCCTCCTGCGCTATCCATGTTTCGCCCGTGTATTGTGCCAGAAATTCTCCCTTATAGAGGTAAAATGCTTTCATATAAAGTTCAAGCTTCCTGTTCTCTATTTCGGCAGCTTTATCTGCAGCAGCCCCGCCGTCTGTATCATTCCCATCTGCATTATTTATGCTCTGATGTATTTCTGATAACTGTTTATCGAGCTCCTCCGTCTCTCTAAAATACCGCTCAAATCTTGCTGCATCCTCATCTATATCTATATCCGGTGTCCAGTAATATATGCCTCCCTCTAAATATATAAGATCCTTTCCCGGCAGGCCAAGCTGTGAAAGCTTCTGCTTTGTCTTGTATACAATTACCCTCAGGGCTGTGTGCGGTGCATCTATATCCCTCTCCCCGATCACGATCTCTTCAAGCTTATCCTTTGCTATCCCACCGGTTGAATAATGCATCATTGCCTGCATCAGGCGGTTAAACTGGCTTTCTTTATGCATTTTGTCAGCAACAAATGGTGCTCCGTTATAGTCCATCCGGAAATTTCCGAACATCTGAACCTTTATCGTATGCGTCATAGGCGCCTCTCTTCCTATTCCCATAATCTTACTCCACATCGAAATCCGCTAATTTACGATGGGTGAAAGAACTTTTTTTACCTTTTAACTATATTATATACCAGCTTCATATGAATATGTAACCACGATAATTGACATGTGAAATGTAAAAATTAGTACTTGACAAATTGATATTTATTCGTTCCTGTGTTACGATTATTATATTAATTTGAAGCAACAATTCTACAAAGGAGCATTGCATATGCAACAATCAATTAATATAGCTATCTGCGAGGATGAAGCTGCAGAGACGAAGCTGTTGTGTGATATTCTCGACAACAGCGACATCAAAAACTCCTATACCGTCTTTACAGATGCAGACTCATTTCTCGCCTCATACGAACGTGATAAATATGACCTGTTGCTCATGGACATATACATGAAAGATTCCATGACAGGCATTGAAGCCATATCTATGATCCGTAAAAAAGATGCCGACATACCTGTCGCTTTCATCACTACCAGCAGGGACCATGCTTTAGAAAGCTACCGCCTGTCAGCCATCGGTTATATTGAAAAGCCCGTTTCCGCAGCAGAACTAAACAATGTGCTTCATCTTGCAATGTTAAAGAAGGCTGACGCGCCATCCTTATATATAAAAAGAAATGGTGCATTGGAAAAACTTGCTTTTTCCGATATCATGTACATAGAACAGAGGGGCAGACAAATTTTCATACATATGAAAGACAATACTGAAATTGTCTGTTATGAAAAGCTATCTGAGCTTTCCAGCCAGCTCCCTGCTGAGCTGTTTTTTCTTCCACACAAAAGCTATGCTGTAAACCTATCATATGCCATGCATATTGACACAGATTTAAAATGCTTTGTGATGACCGATAATTCAAATATCCCGATCAAAAGAGAGCTGACCGCAAAGGCAAGAAAAGCTCTTGAAAGCTATTTTTTTGAGCACACAAGGAGTCGCCTATGAAAATAACAAGTATAATAAAAAAGCTTCCATTTTCAGTCATAATACTTCTTATAGTAAGCAGCATGCTGCTCATATCATCAAAAAACATGATCATGAGCCACGCAAGCTATCCCAGTGCCACAAGCATTACCACTGCATCCGCTGTCGTGGAAGCTGCCGATACATCAGATACCAGCACTTATAATGATGAAATAACACTTCCGCACACCTTCAGACACTTAGCATCCCGCACCCATGTCACTGTGACCGCGAATATATCACTCAAGGCAGATGACCAGATCCTCATAAAAACTGTTTATTCGCCGGCAAAGGTCTATCTGGATGGTGATCTCATATATGAATTTGGCAAAGCCGAAAACTACCCTGCATTTATGAAGGATCCCGCTACCGAGCTGTATATGATAAGCACTGACGGTTATAACGGCGACACAGAGCTTCGCATAGAGTACCTGTCACCGGTCACCAGAAGCTCTCTGACTATATATCCGCCTATCTACGGAGCGTACAAATCCTTATTTTTTACCTTGTTAAAAACTTACAAATGGTCTTTTTTTATTGCCCTGCTTGAGCTTGCCGCCGGCATCTTATTTATTTTTATTGCCCTCCTGCTGCTGTACTATGACATGGATGTGTGCAAAATGATATTTCATTTTGGTTTTTTCTCACTCATGGTCGGCATGTGGTCTATCGGTGAATGTAATTACACCGGAGTGATCATAAAAAATCCTACTTTTCTATATTTATGTGCATTTATCGGGCTTTTTTCACAAATAATTCCGCTATTATATTTCTGCAAAAGCGCTGTCGGCTTTAAGAATCCAAAACCGATCACCATTGTGACAGAAATCATAACCATACTCGATATTCTTGCATGTATATTACAGCTTTGCGGCATCATCGCATTTTCGCAGAGTATGTACGTGTTCCATGTTATTTTACCGGTTACACTGTGCTTACTCACAGCATACATAATCTATGAGTTTGTCCACAACCAGAATAACAGGGCAAAGCGGCTGATGATCCCTGTCGGCATACTTGCAGCCGCATCATGTGCTGAAATCATCAATTACCTCACAAAAATCGTATCTTCACTGTCTTTGTTGTCGCAGATCGGGACCATTATTTTTATTGTGATAATGGGAAATATCATGGGACTGAATATAAGCGATATGGTTAAGATGAAAAAGGAAAATGAGAAGCTTGTCTTTGACATGAATCTTCTCGAAAATTCTCTTGCCGAACAAAAGAAGTACAATGCAATGATTGCAAAGAACGAAGAAATAACCAAAAAGCAGCGCCACGATCTGCGCCACCAGCTTATTGTTATTAAAGAACTAGCCGGAAACAAAAATCCATCACTGACAGAATATCTGGATTCATTGATCCACAGTATACCTCATGTACCGAAAAAATACTGCGAAAACAAGACTGTCAATTCCATTATATCCCATTACGCTGCCATCTGCGCAGATGAAGCCATAATGCTTGAAACAAAGCTTAATGTCCCAGAAAGCGATAATCCGGTTCTCGACAATGACCTGTGTCTGGTATTTGGGAATCTTATTGAAAATGCCATAGAGGCCTGCAGGCGTATGGACAATTCCGGCTGCTTTATCCGCCTAAACGCTGATATCCGTTACAAGACGTTAATTATAACCATGGACAACAGCTTCGACGGGCATTTTACAGTACGCAACGGAAAATACATATCTTCAAAAAGAAACGATGTCGGTATCGGATTGTCATCCATCCGATCTGTTGCTGTAAAATATGGCGGAAACACTGAATTTAAAACAAAGGACGATGTATTTCAATCGTCCTTATACTTCCAACTATATAAATAATTGTTTTTGAGTGTTCGAACCCTCCGATGTCTTGCATTAAAAAAACGTCTCTATTCGAGAGATTTTTCATTTGGGATTCGATCTTCGCTCCGCTTCGGTCCGCGCTGAGCAGACGTCCACCGGACGTCTAGCGCCCCGACCAACTCCGTTGTCCGGTGTTCGAACCCTCCGATGTCTTGCATTAAAAAAACGTCTCTATTCGAGACGTTTTTTTAATGAGACATCGGGGATTCGAACCCCGGACAACTTGATTAAAAGTCAAGTGCTCTACCACCTGAGCTAATATCCCATAATGTGTAAATGCCCAGTTCCGGAATCGAACCAGAGACACACGGATTTTCAGTCCGTTGCTCTACCAACTGAGCTAACTGGGCTGGTCATCAACAAAATATATATTACATGACTTTAATCCGTATGTCAATAGAAAATTACAAAAAAATTAAAATTTTTTAATAGTGTTTGAGAAAACTATTACGCTCTCGTTTTAAAAGGCAGAATATCTTCAAAGTAGCAGCGCAGTACTTCGCCGACACTCCATGCCTGTGCGTAACATCCACGTCCGTTATGAGGGGAATCTCCATCAAAAATTTCACATATAGAACCAATACAATTGTGATAGAGATGATCTTTAACAGGTTCAAGAAGCTTAAGCGCTTCATCAGCAGCCTTTTTGTCTGAGCCGTTTACTTTAACATAGGCTGTTATAAAACCGCCAAGTAAGAATCCCCATGCTGTTCCCTGATGGTAGGCGTGATCTCTTTTCGAAAGGGAACCTATATATATTGGATGGTAGTCCTTATGCTCAGGATCAAGAGATCTTAGGCCGCATCCAACATAAAGCTTATTTTTTACTACATTTACGATAGATTTCTCCATGTCGTGATCTAACATTGTAAATGGAAGAGAAACAGCGTATATCTGGTTAGGACGTATGGAATCATCAGGTGTTTCATCAACAACATCATAAAGGCAGCCGGCCTTGGAATTCCAAAACTTTGCGATAAATGATGATCTGACTTTTTCAGAAAGAACCTTATAGTCTGTGTCATTTTCTCCAAATTTAGCTGATAAAAAGTCCATGATGCAAAGGGCGTTATACCAGAGTGCATTTATTTCAACCGGTTTTCCGTGGCGTGGTGTGGCAACCCAGTCACCAACTCTTACATCCATCCATGTAACCTGATCAAGACCGCTTCCGGCATGTATCAGATAATCTTCATCCATGTATATAGAAAAATCTGTTCCGTTTTTGTAGGCAGATATTATTTCCTTTAAGGATGGGTAGATTTCTTTGTAGATAAAATCATAGTCATCGCTGTTTCCTGTGTACATCAAATACTTGTAAACTGCATAAAAATACCAAAGAGAGGCATCGGCTGTATTATATAATGGTTTCTGCCCATTATCCGGAAACATATTAGGGATAAGTCCGTTATGACAGTATTTTGCAAATGTAAGCAATATGTCGTGTGCTTCATTAAAACGTCCTGTGCAGAGCGTAAGACCGGTAAAAGCGATCATTGTATCGCGGCCCCAGTCGGTAAACCATGGAAGACCGGCGAGAACGGTGCTGTAGCCGGTTGATTCACGCTGTGTTATAAACTGATCAGCAGCAACGGCAAGTGCCTGGCCAAAATCATCTTTTAAACCACTATTATCTATTATTTTGGATACACGCTTAAGCTGTGCATCAATAATGTCAAATGCTGTGTCAGGGGTTATCCTTGAAACAATACCTGCACTTGCAGGGATAACATCACATATAAGAGATATTCTTTTGGATGAGTTGGCTGGTACAGCGATTTCTATATCAAATGGCGTGAAATGGCAGTCAAGACCGGCAACCTCATTATCTACTTCTGTCTGCAGTTCCATATCGGCTTCATATAAAATTTCCCTGTCTTTTAATATACCATCAGAAACGGATATATATGTCCGGATATTCGGATTGGCATCAGGAATAAGAGAAAATCCTGTATCCTCACGGAAGATAGTGAATTTCAGATCGTCAATGGTTGAACTTTCTGAATGCTCTCTGTAGTTTAAAAGAGGTGTCACAGTAAATGTGGCTGAATCTGTATTGTTTATTATTTCATAGCCGATGGCACAACGATTTAGCCCATAGACAAGGCTTATGTGTTTTTTTATGGTCATGCCGGGAATCTCATATGTGTAGCATACGGTTCCGTCATAGTTAAATTCTTTAAGGTAAGTCTGACCGCAGATCCGCTGCCCGCCCTTATACTGGGCAGTAGTAAAATCATATATGTTATTTCCGATGGTTACTTTCTCGTTTGTTTTAGAGAAAAACAGATAACGCATAACCGGCGAGCGGAGAGAGGCAATAAGGTATCCCTGATGTGTGCGGTTATGTGCACCGATCACAGAACTTCCGGCATAGCTTCCGAGTCCGTTTGTCAGAGCCCATTCTCTTCGTATGTTATCTTCAAAGCTGTTAAGGTCTGTCAGTTTAAAATTCATTGTATCCTCCTACTTATGTGTTAAAAAGTACTATATTAAAGCTTATGTTAAAATTGTAATGCAATATTGATAAAAAATCTATACGCAGACAAAAAAATCTGTTATTATAATATTATTGTTGTTAAGCGGCAGCAGCTATTTACAGTGATAGCATGATGGCGGGAAATGGCAGACATTTTATATTTACAAAAAGGATAGGAGAAAATATAGTGGAAGTATTTGTATTAACTAATCGGAAAAAATCACCAGCTGTATTGTTTGTGGCAAATCTTATGATGGCGCTGGCAATCATAAGTATAATACTGGCATGCTTGGGATATTTATTTACATTTTTAGCAGCGGTCATATTTTTAGCAATATGGTATTTTATGAACAGGTCGCAGAATAAGGAATATGAATGTGCATATTTCGATGGGGAATTCAGGTTTGCAAAGATCATAAACAAAAGCAAACGTAAAAACCTTGGCAATTATGGTATAGACTCTATAGTTACAATAGCACCTGCAGGTGATGGAAGCCTTTACAATTACGAGAATGACAATACAGTGAAAGTTCATGATTATACTTCAGGCCGTAAAGATGTTTCATATTATGAAATTGTAGTAAAGGATGCAACAAAGGCAGAAATTATAAAAGCTGAACTTGATGACAGGTTCCTTGATGAAGTCTGCAAGAAATACAGATCAAAAGTAAAAAGATAAGGGTATATAAAAAGAGGAGTAGCTTGCTACTCCTCTTTGTCAAGATAATGCATTCTTTTGCCATCAGCTCCTGAGGTGTATCCGCCTGAGTATCCTTTATTGCCATTCATAAGTTTAAGACATTTAGGACATAATGCTCCAAATGTGATGGGTGCGCCACAACGCTGGCAGTGCAGACCTGCAATTTTGCTGGTATCTGTTTGCTTATATTCGATACGTCCGTCGCGTATCCAGGCCTTTACCTGATGCAGTGGAATTGAAAAATGCTCAGCTACCTCGTATTCATTAACGTCATTTGAACGGATGTATTCTTTTACTTCATTGAACAATTGCGATTCAAGGCAGTGTGGACATAAATCCTCCTTGTAATCATTTGGAAGAGGCCGTTTGCAAACGGCACATTGTTTATAATTGTTGAATAGGGCTTTGTAATTATGCATAATCTGCCTTCTTTCACGATTTATATATAACTGTTTTACAGTTAAAAATTCGAATTGGTACTCAAGTATCATGTATAGTATAACATAAAAGAAACTGGAAAGGAAGTATAGTACGAAAATGCCAATAGCAGTTTTTGACTCCGGAGTCGGAGGGATAAGTGTATTAAGAGAATTAGAAAAAATTATGCCAGGTGAGGATTATATATATTATGGAGATTCGGCTAATGCTCCGTATGGAACAAAAACACTGGAAGAGGTAAGGCAGCTTACATGTGAGCATGCAAGACGCCTGCTTTTTGACGAAGGTGCGAAAGGACTGGTCGTGGCATGCAACACAGCCACAAGTGCAGCAGTAAAAATACTCCGCAGTAGATATCCGGACATACCGATTGTTGGAATTGAACCGGCTGTAAAACCGGCTGTACTTTGCAAGGAAAATCCAAGAGTTCTTGTCATGGCTACACCAATGACGATAAGAGAAGAAAAATTTCATCGCCTGATGGATAAATATAAAGATAAGGGAACGATAATTCCTCTTCCATGTCCCGGACTTATGAATTTCGTGGAACGTGGTGATCTGGATGGGGATGATTTAAAAAAATATCTTGAAGAGCTTCTATTTGAATATAATCACAATAAAGTTGATGCTGTTGTGCTTGGCTGTACGCATTATCCTTTTGTGAAGAAAATGATTTCACAGACATTAGGTGATGAGGTTCTTGTGTTTGACGGAGGTGCAGGAACGGCGCGTGAGATGAAGCGCAGATTGAATGAAAAGAATCTGCTTTCTTCAGGAAAAAGCAAGGGAACAGTTAAATTTGAAAACAGTCTTGAGGGAGAACTGAATATACAGAAAATTAAGCTTTGTGAGCAACTTTTTACAGAAAAATTATAGTAAATATGTCCTAAATATTACGTTTCTAAAAAAAAAATAAAATATGCTATTTAAAGTTTATAAACGTTTTTTAAATATGTCATAATATGGACATATTTAAAACATACAATAGACAATGTAAAAGGAAGCAATTCCTTTTTCATTATTCCCTTTTTATTAATAAACATTTTCATAACTAAACTCCTCGAGAAAGGGCTGGGTTGTTGCCAAGGGCAACATCACAGTCCTTTCTCATTTTAGTTAATGTTTATATTTTTATAATATTACAGAATATGGGGTTATTGATTTATAGATATGAAGAGAAAAAGCTTGTTTAAGCAATGAGACGCCGGAGCAGCAGTTATATGCAGCTCCGGCGTAATATGGATTCGGACATAAATTTGATCTACATTTAAATGGTATTGGCATTCTTGGTTGCGATAATATCCACACCTGTGCCGGATACATCTTTGACCAGTACATCGCCGATGCGGACAGGGGCAGCCACAGAAATGTCTTTAAGAGCATCTATGACATCAAATATTTTTTCTTTTGGAATATCACTTGCTGTTTTGCAGGAAACCATCGAAATGTCTGAGCCTGTTACACGGACAGTTGAGGTTACTATACGTGTCGGTGCGGTAATTTCTTTTCTGGCATATATTTCGCCTCTCTTACATGTATTTCCTTCTACAGAAATAATGATATTGTTTTCTAATGTGACTTTTACACTGCAGCCTAAAGGGCAGCCTATACAGGTAAGTTCGTGTTTTTCCATAGCGCTAAGCCTCCTCTATTCTGATCGTGATTTTCTGAAGATCTGTTATTTTGTCAAGTTCAGTTTTGTCAAGTACAGCCTGTTCCATTTCACCTGGTGCCATTACAGGGCGTTTTCGCCTGCTTATAAGGGTATCATTGAAATATGTTGCAATGCAGCAGTTTTTATATACTGCTCCGACACGGAAACGGACGGTAAGCTTATCATCTATTTCTGAAGGACGCACGTATTTTGGAACCGTGTAGCGTATTCCCCCCTCAGGGATGATCTCGACAGCTTTTACATCAGGATTTTTGCCGGATTTAATATATCTGGCTGCGTTTTTGCCGGCGGCAGCAGCTTCCTGTGATACATAGTCCACAAGATCGTGTACATGTAAAACATTTCCACAGGCAAATATGCCATCAATGTTTGTCTCAAGACTGTCATTTACAATAGGACCGGATGTGACCGGTGAAAGTTGTACACCGGCAGAACGGCTCAGTTCATTTTCAGGCAGCAGGCCGCATGAAAGCAGCAGTGTGTCACATTCGTATCTTTCTTCTGTGCCGGGAATTGGTTTCCTGTCAGGACCGACCTTGGCTATTGTGACAGCCTTTATGCGTTCTTTTCCTTCTATATCAACTACTGTGTGACTTAGCTTTAATGGGATGTTAAAATCATTAAGGCACTGTACGATATTGCGCTTAAGTCCGCCTGAATAAGGCATAAGCTCAGCAACGACTTTTACTTTTGCACCTTCTAATGTCATGCGGCGTGCCATTATAAGCCCTATATCACCGGATCCTAATATAACAACTTCTTTTCCGGGCATATAACCCTCAATGTTTACAAGGCGTTGTGCGGTTCCGGCAGAATATATGCCGGCAGGGCGGTAGCCGGGGATGTTTAAAGCCCCGCGGCTTCTTTCGCGGCAGCCCATGGCGAGGATGACAGCCTTTGCTTTTATTTCAAACATACCATCTTCGTGATTTAACGCAGTTATTTTTTTAGTATCTGATATATCCATAACCATAGTCTGGAGCTTATACTCGATTTTGCGCTCAAGCACCTGGTCAATAAAACGGGCTGCGTATTCAGGACCTGTCAGCTCTTCCTTAAATGTGTGAAGACCAAAACCATTGTGTATACACTGATTTAATATGCCTCCGAGTTCTTTATCACGTTCTATTATCAGGATACTGTCTATACCATTGTCTTTTGCAGATATTGCTGCGGCAAGTCCGGCAGGACCGCCTCCTACAATTACAAGATCATAATTTTTCATGCTTTACCTCCTCTTAAAGTTCCTTATTACGTCCGACGATAAAAGTAGAATCGCCGCCGGATTTTGTGATATCATACATGCTCATAGGAACCTCACGTTCTAATATTTCCATTGTACGTGGGGAACAAAAACCGGCCTGGCATCGACCCATTCCAGCCCGCGTCCTGCGCTTTATGCCGTCAAGGGAACGTGCGCCGAGCGGACGTCTGATAGAATCTATTATCTCGCCCTCTGTTATCATTTCGCACCGGCAGATAATATTGCCATATGCAGGATTCTTTTTGATAAGTGCATTCCGATCTTCGATACTCAGGCTTGAAGGGTTTAATATGCCTTTTCGTATAGGATCAAAGCTTTTGTTTTCAGTAAGACCTAATCTGTCAGCGACCATTTTGGCAACCATTACACCAATAGCAGGTGCGGATGAAAGTCCGGGAGATTCGATACCGGCAGCGTTGAAAAATAGATCAGCATCACTGGCTTCCCCTATGACAAAATCATCACCTGCTTCGTGTGCCCTAAGACCGGCAAAAGAGGTTATAACCTGACGGAGCGGAACATTTTTAACTGCCAGGGATGATTTTGCGGCAACTGTTTCAAGTCCGTCGGCGGTGGTGTTTATTGCTTCTTTATCGTCTACATCTACAGCGGTAGGACCTACAAGCAGATTTCCATGGACTGTAGGAGTTACAAGTATTCCTTTACCCATTTTGCCCGGAAGCTGGAATATTGTATGTTTTACATGATCCCCGGCTGTTTTGTCGAGAAGCATATATTCACCTTTTCTTGCTGTTATATGCAGCTTATGGGCACTTACCATATTATTTATCTCATCTGCATAAACACCGGCAGCATTTATGACTGCCCTTGCATGTACTACTTCTTTAAAGCGTCTTTTTCTTGTCACTAAAATATCGTATCCTTCAGACGCTTTTGTTATGTTGTCTACTTTTGTGTCCAGTAAGAATTTGATCCCATTTGTATATGCGTTTTCAGCAAGCGCTATTGTAAGGTTGAATGGACATACAATTCCGCCGGTAGGCGCATATAATGCAAAACATGCATCCTCTGATACATTCGGCTCCATATTTATAAGTTCTTTACGGCCTATGATCTTTAGACCGGGAACATTGTTTTTTTGGCCTTTATCATATAATTTTTCCAGTCCTTCAAGATTAGAAGGTTCGGTGCATATTACGAGGGAGCCGTTACGCTTAAACGGAAAATCAAGTTCTTCTGCAAGCTTGTCCATCATTGAATTTCCTTCTACATTTAACTGCGCTTTTAAAGTGCCAGGGGTGGCATCAAAGCCGGCATGGACAATGGCGCTGTTTGCTTTTGATGTGCCGCTGCATACATCCTCATCTTTTTCGATAACACAGGCATTTATGTTATATTTTGAAAGCTCTCTTGCGATTGCGCTTCCAACAACGCCTGCTCCTATAATTGCTGCATCATACATATTTTTGTCTCCTTTTGGGTAATAAAAAAGAGCAAGGAAAATAAAACGAAATTACTTCGCTATTTTACCTTGCTCTTGTCTCTCGGTATCAATTATTAACTTGATTAGAGTATATCATGGTGGTTTATGCTTTTCAATATATAAAGTGTAAAAAAATTGTATAAACCATATGTTGTGAGGTTGCTGTTCACACCTAACAGTGTGACCAGTAACGATTACAGCCCATTTAAAATGCCTCTACGAGGCAGGGCTGTAATCACTCAATAATTAACACTATGGCGCATAGCTTGACAGCGCAGTGTCAAGCTTGCGTGTGAACAGTAATGTTGTGAGCGCATATATCATTAAGGACACATTTGTCACAATAAGGTGCAGTCCTTGCGGTACAGACAGCTCTTCCATGGTCTACCAGCCGGTGGCAGAAGTTGTTGCTTTCCTCAGGAGGTATTATTTTCCACAAAGCCATTTCGACTTTTTTGGGATCTTTGATCTGGTCAACAAGTCCGATTCGGTTACAAAGGCGTATGCAGTGGGTGTCAGTTACGATAGCCGGCTGACCGAATACATCCCCCATGATAAGGTTTGCACTTTTTCTGCCGACACCGGGAAGACGCAGCAGGTCTTTCATGTTATCTGGAACGCAGCCGTTAAATTCGTCGCAGAGCATTTTCATACATGCACTTATATCACGGGCTTTACTTTTGCCTAGACCGCATGGACGGATGATTTCTTCAATCTGTCCGACTGGGGCAGCGGCAAGCTCTTTTATGCCGGGAAATTTAGCGAACAGATCAACGACGACAATGTTGACGCGGGCGTCGGTGCACTGTGCGGCAAGACGCACAGAGACAAGGAGTTTCCACGCCTCATCATAATCAAGAGTGCAGTCAGAATCCGGATATTGGGTTTTTAAACGTTTTATAACCTCTAAGGCAAGTTCTTTTGTTTCCATTATATTCTCCTGATATAATTTAAAATATAAAATTTGCCACAATATAATGTGGGATGTTTAAGTTAAAATGTTATAAAACAGTATACAAAAAGAAAATACAAATGTAAAATATAATTTAGAGAGGTCGCACAATGGAAAATAAGGTTAAAATATATATAACACGGAAGAAAATAAAAAATATGTATCTCAGGGTAAAAGAACCGGATGGACGGGTCGAGGTTTCGGCACCATACAATATGAAAGAAGAGGATATACGAAGATTTATAAAAGCACATGAAGAATGGATACAAAATGCAGTTTTGAGAATAGAAGAAAAGAATAAAAATGTGAAAGAGGCTCCTGTTATGGCGCCTTTTATGGAAAGGGAGATGAGGCAGAAGCTTAAGAAGCAGATAGAAAGTCTTATAAAAAAATGGGAGCCGGTAATGAATGTAAGCTCATCAGGATTTACGATTAAAAAGATGAAAACCAGATGGGGCTCATGTAATGTAGTGTCACATCATCTGAATTTTAATCTGGCGCTTGCCAAGGCACCGGAGGAATGTGTGGAATATGTTGTTGTACATGAGCTTACTCATTTGCTTGAGCCAAGCCATAATGAAAGATTCTGGGCACTTATGGAGAAATATCTGCCGAAAGCAAAAACATTGCGCAAACAACTTCGTGACACCCAAATTGAAAATGTGATATAATGAGCGTAAGCGAATTATATCCGCGCGAATGCGCATAGGTATCAGCCGCAGGCTTATCATGTGTGCGAACACATGATATAATGAGCGTAAGCGAATTATATCCGCACGAATGCGCATAGGTATCAGCCGCAGGCTTATCATGTGTGTGAACACATGATATAATCAGAATATTAAAAAATAAATAAACGGAGAATAAAGAAAATGGAATTATGGGATATATACGATAAAAACAAGAAACCTACTGGAAGGATCATGAAAAGAAATGACTGGACATTAAAAGATGACGAGTACCATCTGTCTGTTCTTGGAGTGATAAGCAGGCCGGATGGAAAATTTCTTATAACACAAAGAGTCATGACAAAGGCATGGGCACCGGGATGGTGGGAAGTGTCAGGTGGAGCAGCGCAGGCAGGAGAGGATTCATATACTGCAGTGTGCCGCGAGGTAAGGGAAGAAGTCGGACTTGATGTGTCAGATTGTAATGGAAGGCTTGCATATACATACCACAGGGAAAATCCGGGTGAGGGAGATAATTACTTTGTTGATGTGTACAGATTTGAACTTGATTTTGACGAGAGTGATATAACAATACAAAAAGAAGAAGCGCTTGGCTTTAAGATCGCAACACTTGAAGAAATAAAAGATATTGCATCACACGGGGAATTTTTACATTATGACAGTATAAAACATGTATTTGAACAATAAAAATTGGAGGTATACAGATGAATCTGCCGAAGGATCCGGTAATGCTCCTTAGCTTTGTAAATACCCAGCTGAGGGATAATTATTCTAATCTCGAAGAGCTTGCAGCCGCTTATATGACTGATTCAGAGACTATAGAAGAACAGCTGAAAAAAATAGATTATAAATACGATAGGAATACAAACAGCTTTAAATAGGAGATTATTTCATGGAAACATGCTGTGATTTTTGTGCATACAATGAGTATGATGACGATGATGAGGAATATTATTGTTCTGTGAATATGGACGAGGATGATATGGCGAGATTTGTGCAGAGCAGCTATAAAAAATGTCCGTTTTACAGATCTGGAGATGAATATAAGGTTGTCAGACATCAGATGTAGCAATGATATCGTTACTGGTCACACTGTCAGGTGTGAACAGTAACATGATAATAAAAATTAATTTTAAAATATAAAAAAACAAATTGCATTAATGAATGTAAGGCTGTATAATAAATTGGTTATTTTCATTAATTAACGTAAAATAGGTGATTACAATTAATAAGGAGGAAAATTATGCCTGTAAAATACGTGTTTGTCACTGGTGGAGTAGTATCCGGACTTGGAAAAGGAATTACAGCAGCGTCGCTGGGACGTCTTTTAAAAGCACGCGGATATAAAGTGACAATGCAGAAGTTTGATCCATACATTAATATTGACCCGGGAACAATGAATCCTATCCAGCATGGAGAGGTTTTTGTAACTGACGATGGAGCAGAGACAGATCTTGATCTTGGACATTATGAGAGATTTATTGATGAAAGTCTTACAAAGAATTCAAACGTTACAACCGGTAAGGTTTACTGGTCAGTATTACAGAAGGAGCGCCGTGGTGATTATGGCGGAGGAACAGTACAGGTAATTCCTCATATTACAAATGAAATAAAAAGCAGATTCTACAGGGATTTCACTTCAAAAGATACAACTATCGCAATAATAGAAGTTGGTGGAACAGTCGGAGATATCGAGAGCCAGCCTTTCCTTGAGGCAATAAGGCAGTTCCAGCATGAAGTGGGACATGAGAATGCAATACTCTGCCACGTAACGCTTATTCCATATATTAAGGCTTCTGGAGAATTAAAGACGAAACCTACACAGGCAAGTGTTAAGGAACTTCAGGGAATGGGAATACAGCCGGATATAATCGTATGTCGTTCAGAGCATGAGCTTGATCAGGGACTTAAGGATAAGATCGCACTGTTTTGTAATGTGCCAAATTCCCATGTATTACAGAATCTTGATGTTGAATATTTATACGAGGCACCTCTGGCAATGGAAGCAGAGAATCTTGCAAAAGTGGCATGTGAGTGTCTGGATCTTGACTGTCCTGAACCGGATCTTGCTGACTGGAAACAGATGGTTGAAGATCTGCGCCATCCTGACAAAGAGGTTAAAATAGCACTCGTTGGAAAATATACGGCTCTTCATGATGCATATATTTCTGTCGTTGAGGCATTAAAGCATGGTGGGATTCCGGAGCATGCAACTGTTGATATAAACTGGGTTGATTCAGAACTGTTAAATGATGACAATGCCGCAGAGATTTTTGATGGAATCCAGGGAATAATCGTTCCAGGTGGATTTGGTGATCGTGGAGTAGAGGGAATGATCTCTGCTGCAAAATATGCAAGAGAAAACAATATCCCATATCTTGGACTCTGTCTTGGAATGCAGGTGGCTATTATAGAATTTGCCCGTCATGTATGCAGATTTAATGACGCACACAGTATAGAGCTCGATCCTAACACTACACATCCGGTTATCGCATTAATGCCTGACCAGAATGGAGTAGAAGATATCGGAGGAACACTCAGACTGGGTTCATATCCTTGTGTACTTGAAAAAGACTCTAAAGCATACGAAATGTACGGAACAGAAAATATAAACGAGCGTCATCGCCATCGTTATGAGGTAAACAACGACTATAGAGCAGCGCTTTTAGATAACGGGATGAGACTTTGCGGAACATCACCTGATGGTAGGATCGTTGAGATGATCGAACTTCCGGATCATCCTTGGTTTATCGCAACACAGGCACATCCTGAACTTAAGTCGCGTCCAAATCGTCCACATCCATTATTCCATGGATTTATAGAGGCTGCTACAAAGATAAAACGATAAAATTTATTAATTTACTATAATTTAATGTAATATTTAGAAAGGTGCGGTTGATTTTAATCGCACTTTTTTCTATAATATAGTTCATGACGATATACAACTATAAATGTATTTGTCAGATATCGATAAGCCTTGGGCTTGCAGCGATGAAGATACTTGACAGTTGAGAATAATGTACCATAACGGAGGAATTATGGATAATCAGGGACCTAACAAATATAATTATAATAATGGAAATAATGGCAGCAATGGAGGTAATAACGGCGGTAACGGCGGCAGAAACAGCGGAGGAAACCGGAATAACCGTGGCGGTCAGGGAATCATGGCATTTGTCATAACGGCGCTTCTGGCACTGTTTGTTTATGCGCTTATTTCGAATCATATCTCTAATGCGAGCACACAGGAGAAGACATATACAGACTTTCTTGAAGAACTTGATAAAGGAAATGTAAAGTCTGTGGAATTTGATTCTTATGAGATAGACTATACACTTGTCGATGATGGACATGACAGCTATGATGTAAAATATTACACAGGAAGAATTGCTGATGAAGAACTGTTAAAAGAATTAAAAACGTCAAAGACATCCGAAGGAAAACCGATAAAGATCAACGCAGCTATTCCAGATAATACTTCTACGTGGGTGCTTAATATATTGAGCTTTATAATACCACTTCTTCTTTTATGGGTGTTATTTGCCTTTTTGTCCAAGAAAATGGGCGGAAGCATGGGAATGGGAGTTGGAAAATCGACTGCCAAGGTATATGTAGAAAAATCCACAGGAGTTACATTTAAGGACGTTGCAGGACAGGATGAGGCAAAGGAATCATTACAGGAAGTTGTTGATTTCCTTCACAATCCAGGTAAATATAAAACTATAGGGGCTAAGCTTCCAAAAGGAGCACTTTTAGTAGGACCTCCGGGAACAGGTAAGACACTTCTTGCAAAGGCCGTAGCTGGTGAGGCGGGAGTTCCGTTTTTCTCACTTGCAGGCTCGGATTTTGTAGAAATGTTTGTTGGTGTCGGAGCATCGCGAGTGCGTGATCTTTTCAAAGAAGCACAGAAAATGGCGCCGTGTATCATATTTATCGATGAGATCGATGCTATAGGTAAGAGCCGTGATTCCAAGTTTGGAAGTGGAAATGATGAGAGAGAACAGACATTAAACCAGTTACTTGCAGAGATGGACGGATTTGATACATCAAAGGGTCTTCTTATACTTGCAGCTACAAACAGACCGGAGGTTCTCGATAAGGCACTTCTTCGACCGGGCCGTTTTGACAGACGTATCATTGTTGATAAGCCTGACCTGAAAGGAAGACTTGAAACTTTAAAAGTACATTCGAAAGATGTAAAGATGGATGAGACAGTAGATCTTGACGCACTGGCACTTGCAACAGCAGGACTTGTCGGATCGGATCTTGCCAACATGATAAATGAAGCTGCCATTAATGCAGTAAAGCATGGAAGACAGTTTGTGAATCAGGCAGATCTGTTTGAAGCATTCGAACTTGTAGCTGTAGGTGGCAAAGAGAAAAAAGACCGTGTCATGAGTGATAAAGAAAGAAAGATCGTCTCATACCATGAAGTAGGTCATGCACTTGTATCGGCATTACAGAAGAACACTGAGCCGGTTCAGAAGATTACGATCGTTCCTAGAACAATGGGAGCTTTAGGTTATACACTCCAGACACCTGAGGAAGAGAAATATCTCGAGACAAAGGATGAACTTATTGCAAAGATCACAACGTTTATGGCCGGACGTGCAGCTGAGGTTGTTGTATTCCACTCTGCCACAAGCGGAGCGGCAAATGACATAGAAAATGCAACAAAGATTGCCCGTGCAATGGTTACAATGTATGGTATGTCAGATAAGTTTGGAATGATGTGTCTGGCAACTGTTGAAACACAGTATCTTGATGGAAGAGCAGGTCTTATATGTGGTGAGGATACTTCAGCGGAGATTGACAAAGAGGTACTTGGAATAATAAATCACTGTTACAATGAAGCAACTAAGCTTCTCGAGGATAACAGGGTTATACTCGATCGTATTTCAGATTATCTGTACGAAAAGGAAACTATCACAGGTAAGGAATTTATGAAAATGTTCCGTGAGATGAAAGGAATTCCTGAAACGGATGGTGAAGATGACAAAAAGGATTTCTTTGAGCAGGCTATGGAAGCCGAAAACAATGATAAAGATACAAACCGTGACTATGTAGACCCGGATAGTATGTTTGAAGAATAATCGTTATGGAAAAGACATTTAATATACAGGAAGAATTAAAAAAACTCCCGGATCAACCGGGAGTTTATATTATGCATGACAAAACTGATGCGATTATATATATAGGCAAAGCTAAAAGCCTTACTAAGAGAGTGCACCAGTATTTTCAGCCGAGCCATGATGAGGGAATCAAGAAAAGACAGATGGTAGAGCATATTGAATATTTTGAATATATCATTACCGATTCTGAACTTGAAGCTCTTGTTCTGGAATGCAATCTTATCAAGGAACATTGTCCAAAGTATAATACGATGCTGCGTGATGATAAGACTTATCCGTATATAAAAGTGACTGTTGGTGAGACATTTCCGCGTGTAATGTTCTCAAGACAGATGAAAAAGGATAGATCAAGATACTTTGGTCCTTATACAAGTGCAGGGGCGGTTAAAGACACGATAGACCTTATAAATAAAATATATGGTCTTAGAACCTGCAACAGAAAACTGCCCCGGGATATCGGACTTGACAGGGCGTGTCTTAATTATCATATCCATAAATGTGATGCGCCATGTCAGGGATATATAACACCGGAGGAATATAACAATAAGGTAAGCGGTGTGCTTGAATTTTTGAATGGAAATTATACACCGGTTATAAAAATGCTTACGGAAAAGATGGAGCAGGCATCTGAAGAACTTGAGTTTGAAAAGGCAGCGGAATACAGGAATCTTCTATCCAGTGTTAAACAGGTGGCACAGAAACAGAAAATAACTAATGCGGATGGAGAGGATAAAGATATAATCGCCCTTGCCAATGACGATACAGATGCAGTTGTTCAGGTATTTTTTATACGAGGCGGAAAGCTTATCGGAAGAGATCATTTCCATGTCCGTGTCGGAACCGAACAGTCAGAAGATAATATACTGAATAACTTTGTAAAACAGTTTTATTCAGGAACACCTTTTATCCCAAGAGAGATAATGCTTCAAAAAAAGATAGAGGATATGGAAATCCTTGAACAATGGCTTTCGGAAAAGAGGGGGAGAAAGGTTATCATAAAGGTTCCACAAAAAGGAATGAAGGAAAAACTAGTGGAGCTTGCAAAGAAAAATGCACTTCTTGTGTTAAGTCAGGATAAGGAACGCATAAAGAGAGAAGAAGGCAGAACGATCGGAGCGGTAAAGGAAATAGAAAAGCTGCTTGGCCTTAGCAATTTAAACAGAATGGAAGCATTCGATATATCAAATATTAATGGTTTTGAGACGGTTGGCTCGATGATCGTATATGAAAAGGGAAAGCCTAAAAGAAGTGATTACAGAAAATTTAAATTAAAGACTATCACAGGACCGGATGATTACGGATCAATGCATGAGGTACTTACAAGAAGATTCGTGCACGGAATAGATGAAAAGAAACAGCTTTCCGAAAAGAATCTTCCGGATGAGGTGGGAAGCTTCAATAGATTCCCGGATGTAATAATGATGGATGGTGGAAAAGGACAGGTTAATGTGTGTCTTGAGGTTTTATCGGAGCTTGGATTGTCAATACCGGTCTGCGGTATGGTGAAGGACGATTTCCACAGGACAAGAGGCCTTTATTTCAACAATGAAGAAATACCGATCGACAGACATGGTGAAGGATTTAAGCTTATCACAAGGATCCAGGATGAGGCTCATAGATTTGCCATAGAATATCACCGCTCATTAAGATCAAAAAGCCAGGTACACTCTGTACTGGATGATATCGAGGGAATAGGACCGGCAAGAAGAAAGGCTCTTATGAGAAGATACCAGTCCATAGAGAAAATAAAAGATGCATCTGTGGAGGATCTTGCTATGACAGAATCGATGAATGAGGCAGCGGCAGCTGCGGTATATAAATTTTTTCACCCATAAAACTGCTGAATAATTTATATGGAAAGATTCACAAAAATTTGATATACTATCTGTAAAAAGCTTACAAATTTTTATAGGATATATGGAGGGGCAGATATGAATGGAGCACAAGAAGTATCAGTAGCAAAAATTGCTGAATTACTTGATCTTAAAAACCTTATCGATGACATTGATCTTAAAGCACGTAAAATAGAATGTTCTGATGTAAACAGACCGGCATTACAGCTTTCTGGATACTTTGAGCATTTTGAGCAGAGCCGAATACAGATCATAGGAAACGTAGAATACACATACATCGAGAAGATGAATGATGATGAAAAAAGAGAACGCTACAGCAGATTCATGGAATTTGATATTCCGTGTATTATTTTTTGCAGGGATCTGCAGCCGGATGAGATTTTTATTAAGGAGGCCTTAGAGCACAGTATACCAGTGCTTTCAACAGGAAGATCTACATCAGGATTTATGGCAGAGCTTATTTATTGTCTTGGTGAACAGCTTGCTCCATGTATCACTGTTCACGGAGTACTTGTAGATGTATATGGAGAAGGTGTGATGATAACAGGCGAGAGTGGAATCGGAAAAAGTGAGGCTGCCCTCGAGCTTATAAGACGTGGGCATCGTCTTGTTACTGATGATGTTGTCGAAATCCGTAAAATCAACGAGCATACACTTATGGGAACATCGCCGGAAATTACGCGTCATTTTATAGAACTGCGCGGAATTGGAATAATAGATGTAAAAACACTTTATGGTGTAGAGTGTGTAAAGGAAAAACAGCAGATCGATCTTGTTATTAAACTTGAGGACTGGAAAAAGGAAGCTGAGTATGACAGATTAGGACTTGAGGAGGAATATGCAGAGTACCTTGGAAATAAAGTTGTATGTCATTCACTTCCAATAAGACCGGGCCGTAATCTTGCGGTGATCGTTGAGACTGCCGCAGTTAATCATAGGCAAAAGAAAATGGGCTATAATGCAGCCCATGAGTTGTATCGCCGCGTTCAGGCAAATCTTACAAAAAACTCGGAGGAATAATTAATGGAAAAAAAGAATGCATGGGAGAAGTACCCAGAAGGAAAAAAGAGAGACGAGGTATTTTCATTTGCGGAAGATTACCGTAAATTTATCTCAGATTGTAAGACAGAACGTGAATGCACCAGTGCAGTATATAAAGATGCCGTAGCACACGGTTATAAAGATCTTGATGAACTTATCAAGAACAAAACTGCAGTAAAAGCTGGAGACAGAATCGTAGCAGACAATATGGGAAAAGGAGTTGCTCTTTTTAATATAGGTAAAAAGAGCATAGAGGATGGAATGAATATTCTCGGAGCCCATATTGATTCACCCCGTATGGACTTAAAACAGGTACCGCTTTACGAGGATACAGAGATGGCACTTCTTGACACACATTATTATGGTGGAATCAAGAAATATCAGTGGGTTACATTACCTCTCGCTCTTCATGGCGTAATATGCAAAAAAGATGGAACAACCGTAAAAGTCAATATTGGTGACAAACCTGGAGATCCTGTAGTTGGGGTAAGTGATCTTCTTATACATCTTTCAGGTGACCAGATGAGCAAAAAGGCCTCAGAGGTTATAGAGGGAGAAAATCTCGATGTCCTTATCGGAAGCATTCCAGGACCAGAGAAAGATGAGAATGACAAAGATATCAAAGACAGAGTAAAATCAAATATCTTAAATATTCTTTCAAAAGAATACAAGGTTGATGAGGACGATTTCCTTTCAGCAGAGATAGAGGTGGTTCCGGCAGGAGAAGCAAGGGATTATGGTCTTGACCGGAGTATGATCATGGGTTATGGACATGATGACCGGGTATGTGCATACCCTTCTTACAGGGCTATGCTTGAAGTTGCTGATCCTGAGTATACAAGTGTATGTCTCCTTGTGGACAAAGAAGAAATCGGTTCTGTAGGGGCAAGCGGAATGCAGTCACGTTTCTTCGAAAATTGTGTTGCAGAGGTTATGAACCTTGCCGGAGAGTACACAGAACTTGCAGTAAGACGTGCCATGAAAAATTCTAAAGTGCTCTCATCAGATGTATCAGCAGCTTTCGATCCAAACTATCCATCAGTTATGGAAAAGAAAAATTCTGCTTACTTTGGAAAAGGACTTGTATTCAATAAATACACAGGAGCAAGAGGAAAATCAGGCTCTAACGATGCAAATGCAGAATATGTGGCAAAGCTTAGAAAGATCATGGATGACAATGAAGTTTCATTCCAGACTTCAGAGCTTGGCCGTGTAGATGTAGGTGGCGGCGGAACGATCGCATACATCCTTGCAAACTACGACATGAATGTAATAGATAGCGGTGTTCCTGTGCTTAATATGCATGCACCATGGGAGATAATCAGTAAAGTAGATCTTTATGAGGCTCTTAAGGGTTATATTGCATTCTTAAAAGAAGCATAGAACACGATACCGGAAACCATCTGATATAATAAACCTGACAAGAAGGAAATAAATATGAACCAGCAATTTGTAGACAAAATAACACAAAAGATTCCAGAACTTAAACTGTTTTTTGATGAACCAATGAAAAATCACACGACGTTTCGTATCGGAGGAACGGCAGACGTATATGTGCAGCCGGATGACATGCAGCTTAAGATACTTCTGGAAACTGCAAGGGAAACTGATATGCCGGTAACTGTTATAGGAAATGGAAGCAATCTGCTGGTAGGTGATTTTGGTATACGTGGACTTGTGATAGAAATAGGAAAGGGAATGAAGGACATAACTATATCCGGCAAAACTATAACAGCCTCAGCCGGTGCAGGTCTTGGCGCCGCCGCATCGAAAGCGGCGGAGGCAGGATTATGCGGAATGGAGTTTGCGTCAGGCATCCCGGGAAATATAGGCGGTGCAGTTGTCATGAATGCAGGGGCTTATGGTGGAGAAATCAAGCAGATCATAAAAAATGCAACAGTCATAACGTTAGACGGACATATAAAGACGCTTTCAGCCGACGAACTGGAACTTTCCTACAGGCACAGCTGCATACCGGAGAATAACTATATAGTTATAAGCGCTGTATTTACCTTAGAATATGGTGATAAAGCACTCATAAAAGAGAAGATGGCAGACTTCAGGCAGCGGAGGATAGACAAGCAGCCGCTCGAATATCCAAGTGCCGGAAGTACATTCAAAAGACCGGAAGGATATTTTGCAGGAAAACTTATAATGGACAGCGATCTGGCAGGATATACAGTCGGAGGAGCACAGGTTTCAGCAAAACACTGTGGATTTGTAATAAATAAGGGCGGTGCGACAGCTGCTGATGTAGTAAAACTTATTGGTGATGTCCAAAGAATCGTAAAAGATAAATACAATGTAGGACTTGAACCAGAAGTTAAGATGATTGGAGAATTTTAGTGAAATTTGTAATCGTTACGGGAATGTCCGGTGCGGGAAGAAGTACAGCAATGAAGATGATGGAAGATATCGGGTATTTTTGTATTGATAATCTTCCTATACAGTTACTGGATAAACTGATTGATTTTTCAAACAGTTTTCACAGTGACATAACAAAAGTTGCTGTAGGAATAGATGTAAGAAACGGATCCGGATTTGAAGATATACCAAATACTTTAAAGGCATTAAAGGCAAAAAAATTTCCATATGAAATACTTTTTCTTGATGCGGAGGATGAAGTACTTGTAAAAAGATACAAGGAAACAAGGAGAAGCCACCCGTTGGCAGGAGCAGAACGCATCAATACGGGAATAGCGCTCGAACGCAAAAAAATGGAATTTTTAAAAAGTAATGCGGATTATATAATAGACACAAGCCAGCTTCTTACAAGGGAGCTAAAAACTGAGCTTGAAAAAATATTTGTTGATAATCAGGATTATAAGAATTTATTTATAACTATATTGTCATTTGGATTCAAATATGGCATACCTTCAGATTCGGATATAGTCATGGATGTCAGATTTCTGCCCAACCCATACTATATAGAAGGACTCCGGGCAAAGACGGGAAATGATAAGGAAATACAGGATTATGTAATGCAGTTTCCGGAAGCGGTTGAATTCAGCAATAAACTGGAGGATATGATAAAGTTCCTTATCCCTAATTATATATCTGAAGGAAAAAACCAGCTGGTTATTTCGATTGGATGTACAGGTGGAAAGCACAGATCAGTAACACTTGCAAATGAGCTTTACAAAAGACTTTCTGATGGAAAGGATTATGGACTTAAGATAGAACATCGTGATATAGGAAAAGATGCATTAAGAGGAAAGTAGATATGTCATTTTCTAGTGATGTAAAAAAGGAACTTTTAGGACAGGTGCCAAGAAGCAGGCACTGCCAGCTTGCAGAACTTGCAGGAATAATAAATATGGATGGCGCTATAGATAAAGACACCGGATGTCTGGTGCTTGAATCAGAAAATGAGCTTGTGATCCACAAGTATGAGGTCCTGATGAAGAAAGCGTTTTCCGTTGATGCCGGCAGTCCTCTTACCCAGAGTGATACAAAGCGGATAATGTCAGCACTTAAGCTTGAAAAACCCGGATATACTGCCGATGGTCTTATACTGATGCAGACATGCTGTAAAAGAGCATATCTGAGAGGTGTTTTTATGGCTGCGGGGTCGATCAGCAATCCACAGAAATCTTATCATTTTGAAATTGTATGTAAGAGCAGCAGTCAGGCAGAGCAGATACAGGAAATACTAAAAGGCTTTGATACTGACGCAAAGATCGTCGGGCGGAAATCACATTATGTCGTTTATCTCAAGGAAGGCTCAAATATTGTGGACTGCCTTAATGTCATGGAAGCATATGTTTCACTCATGAATCTTGAAAACGTACGTATTTTAAAAGAAATGCGCAACAGTGTAAACCGTAAAGTAAACTGTGAAACAGCCAATATTAAAAAGACTGTTAATGCTGCTGTAAAGCAGATCGAGGATATTGAACTGATACGTGATAAGACAGGGCTTGAAAAACTGCCTGATGTGTTAAAGGAAACTGCAAGGTTAAGACTTGAATATCCTGAGGCTACGCTTAAGGAGCTGGGGGGATATTTTGATCCGCCTGTAGGAAAATCGGGTGTGAACCATAGACTAAAGAAACTTTCAGCAATTGCAGAGGAGCTAAGATAGTGAAAAAGAAATTATTATTTGTATTTAATCCAAAATCGGGAAAGGGACTGATAAAAGACCATCTTGTCAATATTGTGGATATAATGACAAAAGCAGGCTATATGATTACTATTTATCCTACGCAGAGTCAGGGTGATGCAATAAGAAAAGTCAGAAAAAAGGCAAAAAAATATGATCTTGTTGTCTGCTGCGGAGGAGATGGAACTCTCGATGAGGTTGTAACAGGAATGGAGCAGAGTGAGGTAAATGTTCCTATTGGATATATTCCGGCGGGAAGTACAAATGATTTTGCTAACTCACTTGGAATTCCAAAGGATATGGAAAAAGCTGCGGAAACAGCAGTCCTTGGTAATCCATTTCCGTGTGATGTTGGTTCATTCAATAATGATACATTTGTGTATGTTGCAGCATTCGGTCTGTTTACAGAAGTTTCATATCAGACATCACAGCAGATGAAAAATATCCTTGGTCATGCAGCATATATACTTGAAGGTGCAAAGCACATTATGGATATTACATCATATAGGATGAAAGTTATGCATGATGATGAGGAGATTGAAGACGAATTTATATACGGGATGGTAACGAATTCTCTTTCAGTAGGAGGATTTAAAGGTATTTCAGGACCGGATGTATTGCTTGATGATGGGTTATTTGAGGTTACCCTGATAAAGATGCCTAAAAATCCTATAGAGCTTAACAAAATCCTGGGTGGACTTACAAACCGGGAAAATGACAATGAACTTATTTATTCTTTTAAGACAAATGAACTTCATATAACAAGCAATGAGGAGGTTCCGTGGACGCTCGATGGTGAGTTTGGCGGCGCCCACAGCGACCTTACTATAAAGAATTTGAACAAGCAGATCACAATAATGTGTTAAATTGTTAAAAATTTAACTTTATTTTTGTTGTGATATGTAATATAATGTAGTTGCCTTGAGATAAGGCATACAAAACATAAACCAGACTTGATATTATATATGCGGTATCAGGTTTTTGAACAGGAGGAAAAATTATGTTAGTATCTGCAGCAGAAATGCTTAAAAAAGCAAAAGAAGGACATTACGCAGTAGGACAGTTCAACATCAACAACCTTGAGTGGACAAAATCAATTCTTTTAACAGCTGAGGAATTAAAAAGCCCTGTAATCCTTGGAGTATCTGAGGGTGCTGGAAAGTATATGACAGGATTCGGTACAGTAGCAGCAATGGTTAAGGCTATGCACGATGAACTTGGAATTACAGTTCCAGTAGCACTTCATCTTGATCATGGAACATACGAAGGATGCTATAAATGTATCAAAGCCGGATTTACATCAATCATGTTCGATGGATCACATTATCCAATCGATGAGAACGTTGCTAAGACAAAAGAGTTAGTAACAGTTGCTCATGCAATGGGAATGTCTATCGAAGCAGAAGTTGGTTCTATCGGTGGAGAAGAAGACGGAGTAGTTGGAATGGGCGAGTGTGCTGATCCAGACGAGTGTAAGAGAGTTGCTGATCTCGGTGTAGATATGCTTGCAGCCGGAATCGGAAACATCCACGGAAAATATCCAAAGAACTGGGCAGGACTCAGCTTTGAGACTCTTGATGCTATCCAGCAGAAGACAGGTGTTATGCCATTAGTACTTCATGGTGGTACAGGAATCCCTGCTGATATGATAAAGAAAGCTATCGATCTTGGTGTTTCAAAAATCAACGTAAACACAGAGTGCCAGTTATCATTTGCAGATGCAACACGTAAATACATTGAAGCTGGAAAAGATCTTGAAGGAAAAGGATTTGATCCTCGTAAACTTCTTGCTCCAGGAGCTGAAGCTATTAAGGCAACAGTTAAAGAGAAGATGGAACTTTTCGGATCAGTTGGTAAAGCTGAATAAGATTATACATTATGGCCCCGGCATATGCCGGGGCTTTTGCTTTACAGATATTTAGTGCAGCTTTAACTGTTTGTACAGTTTAGCATCAATATCAGCACTGTTTCTTACTTCTACGCCTTCACATACGCAGCCAAGCGGCAGATCAGCATAGCCATTGCATCGTGCAGTCTGGCGGCTGCAGTCGGTCTGATCATCCTCCTCATTATATGAGGTGTAGGTGTGGTTTCTTATTTTCTGATTTGGATTTGTTGGTTTATTCTTCATTTTTACTCCATTAAAAAATATGTTACAGCCAAAGCTATAGAAATGGCAGTAACAAAATAAATAGTTACAGTCATAGTATGCGCACTGGATATTATGTTATGAGATTTGAAAATGAGATTTGAAAAAGTGATTTTAGATGTTGATTTTATAGTAAAATAGGACTATTATCTTATTGTAATATTAACTTATGTACTCTCGGAATCTTTTAAATGAATCATTCCCAGAGTACATACTTTAGAACAGGAGGGCGGATATGTACGAATTTACAGAAGACTGTATGATACATATTGAAAAGATAGACGAGGAGCATAAAAAGCTTTTTCAGCTGATAAATGAGGCATCGGAGCTGGTAAATAAAACAGATAGTGTGCTGTCTCTTGCACTAAAGGTTATCGATGAGCTGAAAGACTATGCAAATACACATTTTGCGAACGAAGAGGCATATATGGAAAGCATAAACGATCCTGAGCTTCCATTGCAAAAAAAGGAACATGCAGCATTTAAGACAAAAATAAATGAATTCAAAATAGATGATTCATCGGATGCAGCAGCAAAAGAGTCATTGAACGAGCTTATAAAATATCTTGTAAGATGGCTGTATCATCACATTTTAAGCAGTGACATGATGATAGGAAAACTTGAGGCAAAAGAGGACGAGGATCCATTTGCATTTACGGATAAGTATAAGACAGGCATAGAGATGGTTGATGAGGAACATAAAAAGCTGTTTGAAATTATAAGAGAGACAAATGATGTGATAAATACAGAATTTGTCCATGATAAGTATGATGAGATAATGAGGCTTTTGGCAGAACTCAAAAATTATACAGAGATACATTTCAGTGATGAGGAAAATCTTATGGAGGAGATCGGCTATCCCGGATTGGAGGCACAGCGCATGGCGCATGAGTCGTTTGTCGAAAAGCTTGTCACGATAGACCTGGAGGAACTTGATGAGATTGATGACAATCAGCAGGAATATCTGCTTCATCTTATAGATTTTCTCTTAGGATGGCTGGTAAACCATATAATAGGAATGGATAAGAAAATAGCTGACTATATGGCAAAAATGCACAGTTGACTTAAAAAAAAGCAGTAGTATATAGTGAAAATTTATAAAACTTAATTTTTTTAATGTTTTAGCTTGATTTTTATTGCAAAAAGGAGTATCTTAATTTCAGAAATAATGTTAAGCGAATTGAACGAGGGCGTTCCACATAGATGGAGTGCCCTCTTTTTTAATGAATAAAGAAGCTGTTTAAACATTATTTGAAAATAACAATTCACATAAGGGGATTGATGAACAGAAAGGATGTAAGATATGAGCGAACAGGAATATTTCAACGTAGCAGACATCTTCGGAGAGAACGTATTTAATGATGCAGTTATGCAGGAGCGTCTCCCAAAGAAAGTTTACAAGAAACTTCATGAGGTTATGGATGAAGGTCAGGATCTTGATCTCGAGACAGCAGATGTTATCGCACACGAGATGAAAGAATGGGCAATCGAGAAAGGTGCAACACATTACACACACTGGTTCCAGCCACTTACAGGAGTTACAGCTGAGAAGCATGATTCATTTATCACTTCTCCAATGCCAAATGGAAAAGTACTTATGAGTTTCTCAGGAAAAGAATTAATTAAAGGTGAGCCGGATGCTTCATCATTCCCATCAGGTGGTCTTCGTGCTACATTTGAGGCAAGAGGTTATACAGCATGGGATTGTACATCACCTGCATTCGTAAGACAGGATGCAGCAGGCGCAACACTTTGCATTCCGACAGCTTTCTGTTCATATACAGGTGAAGCTCTTGACCAGAAGACACCTCTTCTTAGATCAATGGAAGCAATCAACGATCAGGCACTCCGCCTCTTAAGATTATTCGGAAATACAACATCAAAGAAGGTTACTCCTTCAGTTGGACCAGAGCAGGAGTACTTTATCGTAGATCGTGAGAAATATTTACAGAGAAAGGATCTCATCTTCACAGGACGTACACTCTTTGGTGCTATGCCTCCAAAGGGACAGGAGATGGATGATCATTACTTCGGAGCTATCCGTGAGAGAATCGCAGCTTACATGAGAGATGTAAACAAAGAACTCTGGAAACTCGGTGTTTCAGCAAAGACACAGCACAATGAGGTTGCACCGGCACAGCACGAGCTTGCACCAATATATGCAGAGTGTAATGTAGCTGTAGATCACAACCAGCTTATTATGGAGACTCTCAAAAAAGTGGCAGGCCGCCATGGACTTCAGTGTTTACTTCATGAGAAACCATTTGCAGGAGTTAATGGTTCAGGAAAGCATGACAACTGGTCTATCACGACAGATGATGGTATCAACTTACTTGATCCGGGCAAAACACCACATGACAATGTACAGTTCTTACTTGTACTCACATGTATGTTAAAGGCAATCGATGAGCATGCATCACTCCTTCGTGCAGCAGCTGCTGATGTAGGAAACGATCACAGACTTGGAGCTAATGAGGCACCACCTGCAATCCTTTCTATCTACCTTGGAGACCAGCTTGGAGATGTATTAAACCAGCTCATCTCAACAGGAACAGCTACACACAGCTTAAAAGGAGAGAAGCTTGAGACAGGTGTTAAGACAATTCCTGATTTCATGAAGGATGCCACAGACCGTAACCGTACATCTCCATTTGCATTCACAGGAAACAAGTTCGAGTTCCGTATGGTTGGTTCGCAGGATTCAGTTGCACAGGCAAATATCGTACTCAACACAATTGTAGCTGAAGCATTTTCAGATGCTTGTGATGTACTTGAGAAAGCAGATAACTTTGACCTTGCTGTACATGATCTGATCAAGGATTATGCGGTAGAGCACCAGAGAATCGTATTCAATGGTAACGGATACTCAGATGAGTGGGTAGCTGAGGCAGAAAGACGTGGACTTCCAAACATCAAGTCTATGGTAGATGCTATCCCTGCATATGTTGCTCCAGAGTCAGTTGCAGCATTTGAGAAGTTTGGTGTATTCACAAAGACAGAGCTTGAGAGCCGTGCTGAGATCGAGTATGAGACATATGCTAAGACTATTAATATAGAGGCAAAGGCTATGATCGATATAGCTGGAAAGCAGATTATTCCAGCAGTTATCAAATATGTTACATCACTTGCACAGTCTGTAAGCGCAGTAAAGGCTGCAGCAGCAGATGTAGATGTATCGGTTCAGACTGAACTCCTTACAGAGACATCAGCTCTCCTTTCAGATGCAAAGGTTGCACTTGCAAAACTTATCGATGAGACTGACAAGGCAGGTGCCATGGAAGAGGGCAGAGATCAGGCTGTATATTATAGAGATGTTATCAAGACAGCTATGGATGAACTCAGAGCACCAGTTGATAAACTTGAGATGATCGTAGATAAAGAAATGTGGCCAATGCCATCATACGGAGATCTTATCTTCGAAGTATAATAAACACAAAGTCCGGCTTTACATAAGCATATATCGCTGGATCAGGTTGAAAAATAATAGAGATAAAATGGAGACATTTTACAGAACCACGAAGCTGTGGATTTTGGTAAAGTGTCTCCTTTTTTATTAAATGAAAAATGAAAGAAAATTAGGAAAGAGAGGACAAAGCTATGACAGAAGAGATTAGTGGAGTAATTTTCGGAGTCTGGTTCCTTATCGGGGCAGCGTTAGTATTTTGGATGCAGGCAGGTTTTGCTATGGTAGAAGCAGGTTTTACCAGAGCAAAGAATACCGGTAACATACTTATGAAAAACCTGATGGATTTCTGTATTGGTACAGTTGTATTCATCCTTATAGGTTTCTCACTTTTATTAGGAGAAGATATTCTTGGTTTTATTGGAAAACCGGGATTTGACATCTTCACATCATACAAGGATTTTGATTGGTCAAACTTTGTATTTAACTTAGTATTCTGTGCAACAACAGCAACTATTGTATCAGGAGCTATGGCTGAGAGAACAAAATTTATTTCGTATTGTGTATACTCGGCAGTTATCTCAGCGCTTATTTACCCGATCGAAGCTCACTGGATCTGGGGCGGCGGCTGGTTATCACAGATTGGCTTCCATGATTTTGCAGGATCATGTGCTATCCATATGGTAGGTGGCATCAGTGCACTTATTGGTGCAAAAATACTTGGACCACGTATCGGTAAATTTACAAAAGATAAAAACGGAAACATTACTAAGGTAAATGCTATTCCGGGACATAATATTACGATCGGCGCACTTGGTGTATTTATTCTCTGGCTTGGATGGTATGGATTCAACGGTGCAGCTGCAAAATCAGTAGAACAGCTTGGATCAATTTTTGTAACTACAACAATCGCACCTGCGCTTGCGACAGTAGTATGTATGATCTTTACATGGCTTAAATATGGCAAACCGGATGTTTCGATGTGTCTTAATGCATCACTTGCCGGACTTGTAGCAATAACAGCAGGCTGTGATGTGACAGATGCTTTTGGAGCGATCATTATCGGTTCTGTAGCAGGACTTCTTGTATGCTTTGGTGTATGGTTCCTTGATTATGTGCTTAGGATTGATGATCCTGTCGGCGCAGTAGCAGTACACATGATGAATGGTATATGGGGAACGATCGCAGTAGGACTTTTTGCTACAAACAGTGCTCCAGGATATTCGATCGCAGACTCAAAGGGAAATGAGCTTGTAGGACTTTTCTATGGCGGTGGATTTAAACTTTTAGGACTCCAGCTTACAGGATTTGTATCTGTAGCAGCATGGACAGCAGTCACGATTACAATTGTATTTCTTATTATTAAAGCTACACTTGGACTCAGAGTTACTGAGGAAGAGGAAATTATCGGACTTGATCCGACAGAGCATGGTCTTCCATCAGCATATGCAGGATTTGCTATCATGGATGTATCTGGTGATGTTATGGATGTTAATGAAAATACAGATCTTGGTTCATCAGAGTATAAGACAGCTTCAACTGCAGCAAAAGAAGCTGCTGTGCCGGTCGTATCAGCATCGACATCGCCTAGCGGATTACATAAGGTTGTTATTATCGCAAAACTTTCGCGTTATGATAAACTTCGTAAAGCCATGAATGATCTCGGCGTTACAGGAATGACAGTTACACAGGTTATGGGATGTGGTATCCAGAAGGGTGCCGGAGAAAAATACCGTGGAGCTGAACTTGATGCAACATTGCTTCCAAAAGTAAAAGTAGAAGTAATTGTTGGAAAGATTCCGGTAGAATCAGTTATAGAGACAGCAAAGAAGACTCTCTACACTGGACATATCGGAGATGGAAAGATCTTCGTATACGATGTGGCACAGGTTGTCAAGGTTCGTACAGGCGAAGAAGGAGTTGCGGCATTACAGGATGTAGAGTAATGCAAATTAATCTAATCCCCTTAGCAATTTATAAATTAGATCAACATCAAAAAAACCAGCATATGCTGGTTTTTTTGTGCTTGCAATTATAAATTATTAGATTATTGTGTTAAAGCAGGATCTGCTGCCTGATCAATGGTACTGTGCTGACCAGCTCCAATGGATTGATCAGTAGTACCCTGCTGGCCGGTTCCATTAGACTGATCGGTAGTACCCTGCTGGTTTGTTCCATCAGACTGATCAGTAGTGTTCTGCTGGTCTGTAGCCGCAGATGAGTCTGTAGATGCCTGTGAACCGGGAAGAACAGAAGAATCACCCGGTGTCGTGTTGTTAGATGGAACGGAGTTTAAAAGTGTGTTCGCATCATGCATTGTACAGACTGTATTTAAAAATGTATTGTCTGCCATAAATTCGCTGTCGGCTGATCCTGACGAACCACCGATCATAAATACATGCGATTCTACATTTGGGCAATACAGATTAGCAATATAACCTGAATCTGCGCAGATGTCAAGAGCTACATGATGATCGCATGTCGAGTCTGGAACTGTAGAGGAATCAAAATATTCAGTGTATACCATAGAACCTCTTGGATCATTGTAGCAGACTCCATCGAGTGGCAGAAGTCCTGATTTACTGCAGACCTCTGCAGTTGTTATCCCGTCTGGGATGGCAAAATCTTTAGCTTCAAGTCCTTCGTGAATACGACCCATTGCAGCCTTCCAGATTGCTTTTGGGTACGAGGTCAAAGAACCTGACTGCTTTGAGTTATCATCATTTCCGCCCCACACTACACAAGTATAATATGGAGTATAGCCAGCCCACAGACAATCTCTGTTGCTTGTCGTAGTACCGGATTTTCCGGCCTGTGCCATTGAACCTCCAAAAGAGGCTTTTGTACCGGTTCCGGATGTTATTACATCTTTCATGGCATCTGTAAGCAGCCATGCGGTAGTTCCTTTAAGGACTGTGTGTGTATCCTGTGTTTTGCTCTTGTCGAGAAGCACATTCCCATCGTGGTCGAGAACCTTTGTATAAAATTTAGGTTCCATGTAAGTTCCGCCATTGGCGATAGTCGCATATGCACCGGTAAGTTCAAGATTTGTTACGCCATTTGTAAGACCGCCGAGTGCAAGGGAAAGATTTCTGTCATCCTCTGCAAGGGTTGAAATGCCAAAGCTTTCAGCATATTGATATCCGAGGTCTACACCGATTTCCTGAAGAGTTTTAACTGTAACGATATTTATAGACTTGGTTATAGCCATTCTTATATTGGTAAAACCGCGGTAAGAACGATCATAATTGTTGAAAGTCTTTGAACCGACAGTAAAAGGTGCATCATCCTGTACTGAAGCGAGTGTAAGTCCTCCAGAATCAAGAGCAGCGGCATAACAGCCTATGATCTTGAAAGTAGATCCCGGCTGACGGCATGTGTCAGTAGCACGGTTCCATGTTCTGTTGCCGGTTTTATCACCACGTCCACCGACAAGGGCTTTGACTTCGCCTGTCGCCTGGTCGATGACAGTCATGGCAACCTGCGGTTCTAAATTTATATTTATAGATTCAGAACCATCAACGATTGAATCACCCTCTTCTAAAACAGCCTGTTCATATTCAGCGATAGCCGAGTAGCACTCATCCTCAGTTGCGTAATTTATAGAAAAATCTTCATTGCCGGTTTTTGCCTTATAATAGGAAAGCATAGTCTGATTTGAGTATGATTTAAAACTACCATCAGCTTTCTTTACCTGGAATGACAACTGGAATGAATAAGATGCATCTGAGGGATAATTATCAGGATTGTTTGCCTCCTCGTCACATATAGTCTGCATATCGAGATCCTGTGTGGAGTATATGGTAAGACCACCCTGATATATCATTTTATAGGCTTCTGTTTCGGAATAACCGGCATCAATAAGATCATCAAAAACATTATCGATGAGAGCATCAACGAAGTATGAGTTGACAGAAGAGGTATTTGAAGAATTGTATTCAGCAATTCTTGAATACACGTCATCAGCCATAGCTTCATCGAATTGGGCTTTGGTAATATAGTTCTGCTCTTTCATGTTTTCGAGAACTTTTTTTCGGCGTTTAGCGTTTTTATCAGGATGTGTGATAGGGTTGTAAAGGGCAGGATTCTGTGTGATTCCTGCGATAACAGCACATTCTGATAACGTAAGCTCGGAAACATCTTTATTAAAATATTTTTCCGAGGCTGCCTGGACACCTAATGTATTTGCTCCAAGGTTGATGGAATTCATGTAGTTCTCGATGATCCATTTTTTATTTACCTGTTTTTCAAGTTCCAAAGACAGATACTGTTCCTGGATCTTACGCTGCACCTTTTCGATAAACGATGTTTCGCTTGTCCAGCTGGTAAGAACGTTGTTTTTGATAAGCTGCTGTGTGATAGTACTGGCACCCTGATCAAAGTCTCCACCATTTTTAATACCTGAAGCAAAAGCTCTGGCAATACCATACAAGTCAATTCCGTTGTGGTCATAAAAACGTTCATCCTCTATAGCTACAAATGCATGCTGCAGATCGATTGGGATCTGATCGAGCGTTGCATATTGACGATTGGCACCGGATGCAACGAGAGTGGCAGTCTCTTCTCCGTTTGAAGCAAGAACCGTTGATGAGTAGCCGGTAGGCGTAACATCGATAGCGGAGATATCTGGTGCAGAATCTATTATCCCGTTTAAAACACCGATCCCCGAGCTTATGCCTACGGATCCAAAAACGATCACTATCGCAAGGAAAAACTTACAAAAGAGAACTTTGAACTTACTTTTGATCTTGGTCCCCTTTGAATCGAATTTCCGAATCCGGCGCATGGTAGCGCTTTTGCCGTAATTCATATATGGGCCTCCTTATTCAATTTTTAATGGTATATATCAGTGAGTGCTAAAAATGTGTAAGCAATCACATACATAAATATATACTTAGTCCGATTATAACAAAATGTGGAAAAAATATCAAATATATGGTACGATTAGTTGGAATAAAACATAATAGGAGCTATACAAGTTGGAAAAAAATATAAAAGGCTGTCTTTATTCATATAAAGAAGGACAGGGGGAGCTGATCGAGAAAAAATCGAGATTTATTGCTACTGTCAGACCTGTGGAAACAGAAGAAGAGGCTGTTACATTTATAAATGAAACAAAAAAGAAATATTGGGATGCAAGACATAACTGCAGTGCATTTGTAATAGGAAAGAACCAGGAACTTACAAGATGCTCTGATGATGGCGAACCGGCAGGAACAGCAGGAAGACCAATGCTTGATGTACTTTTAAAAGAAGGTATACACAATACGGCAGTTGTCGTTACAAGATATTTTGGAGGGGTGCTGCTTGGAACGGGTGGACTTGTAAGAGCTTATCAGGGCGCAGTTCAAAAAGGACTGGATGCAGCAGTCATAGTTGAAAAATTTGAGGGACAGATCCTTCTAATAACAACAGATTATACAGGGCTTGGCAAGATCCAATATCTGCTTGCACAGGAAAAAATAAATATAATGGATACCAGCTATGCAGATAATGTTGTAATAAAAGCGGTTATACCGGAAGAGTGCAGAAAAGATATAGAAAATAAAATAATAGAAAATACAAATGCAACTGCATTGATAGAATGGAAAGATAAAGTTACATTTGCACAGCATGAAAAAGAAGTTTTGATATGGGAAAATAATTTATAATTTTTGTAAATTATGCTTGACAGTATGTGCTTACATATGTATAATATCATTTGTTGAGACAACATATTGGCCCATCGCCAAATGGTAAGGCAACGGACTCTGACTCCGTCATTTCAAGGTTCGAATCCTTGTGGGCCAGCTATAGAAACTTCTTAAGATATTTCTTGAGAAGTTTTTTTATTTATAAAAAACTGACCGGTAAGGCTTTTGTGATGTTTTTGTTTTTTCATACCGCACCGGAGAATAAGGGGGATATTATGGACAAAAACTTTGAAAGAATATTAAATTTGATCGAAGAATCAGGAGAAAAAAAGAAGACGAATATTTCTATTCAGGAATATCAGAGTATCATAAACAGAAGTATAACTTTATGGATGTCAAACGGAGTGGATGAGGCATTTTCTTTTATAAGAAGTTACTTCAACTTTGTAGGTTAGAGAGGTTATTATGGTTTTTTCATTTGACAGTACTATCAGATACAGTGAGGTTGATTCGAAGTGTGTCCTGACGCTGGAGGCGCTTACAAATTATTTTCAGGATTGTAGTGTTTTCCAGTCTGAGGCATTAAATATCGGGATGGATCATTTAAAACACGAAAATATGGCGTGGGTGCTTGCATCGTGGCAGATATGCATAGACAGACTTCCGAGGCTTGATGAGAAAGTGACGATTTCTACATGGGCTTATGATATGAAGGCATTTTATGGGTACAGAAATTTTTCGATGACAGATGAAAAAGGAAAAACTCTTGCGTATGCCAATTCTATATGGGTATATATGGATGTAAAAAATGCAAGACCTGTAAAAGTGCCGGAAAAAATGGCCGAGATATATGGACTTGAACCTAAGCTTGAAATGAATAAGGCAGAAAGAAAGATCCATGTGCCGGATGATATAGAAGAGGCGGGAAGCATTGTTGTTCCGAGATTTTTTATAGACAGTAACCAGCATATGAATAATGAAAAATACATATTGATAGCAAAGCAGCTTCTGCCGGAAGAACTGGCTGTAAAAGAAATAAGGGTTGAATACCGTAAAGAGGCAAAGCTTGGAGATGAAATTTTTTCATATATATCCAGGAAAAATGAAAGGTATACGGTTTTGCTTGCGGATAAAGATAAAAAACCATATGCAGTGCTTGCATTTTTGATTTAAATATTATTGAACTAATAGGAGGACGGAAACACATGAAGATAGGACAATATCAGGAACTTGAATATATAAAAAAAGTGGACTTCGGAATATATCTTTCAAAGTCACAGACAGATGAAGAAAGAGTGCTTTTACCATACAGGCAGGTGCCGGAAGGAGTAAAACCAGGCGATAAGATAAAAGTGTTCATATATAAAGATTCCAAGGACAGGATCATTGCAACGACAAATACACCGAAGCTTACATTAGGTGGCCTTGCAGTACTTAAAGTAAAAGAAGTTGGAAAAATAGGAGCATTTCTGGATTGGGGGCTTGAAAAAGATTTATTTTTGCCGTATAGACAGATGGTCAGGAAAGTGCATGAAGGTGATGAGGTTCTTGTGACTTTATATATTGATAAGAGCAGCCGCCTGTGTGCCAGTACAAAAGGAATATATGAGCTTTTAAGAACCGATTCACCATATAAAAAGGATGATATGGTAACCGGAAGAGTGTATGATTTTAGTGATAATTTTGGAACATTTATTGCTGTTGATGATCTATATTCAGCAAAGATACCTGTATATGAGAATGCAGATTTCTTAAAGCTTGGAGATGTCATTGAGGCAAAGGTTACAGATGTAAAAGAAGACGGAAAGCTTGATCTTACATTAAGGGAAAAAGCATATATACAGATGGATGCTGATTCGCAGAAAATTCTTGAACTGCTTGATTCGTATGCGGGAGTATTGCCATTTTCGGAAAAGGCTAGTCCGGAGGTTATAAAGAGAGAAACCGGATTGAGCAAGAATGCGTTTAAAAGAGCAGTAGGTCATTTATATAAAGAAAGAAAAGTAGACCTACATGATGGAAAAATAAGAAAATTATAATGCCACAGACGCCCATGGTAAAACTGATCATTGTGTGAACCAGGTGACGTTTAAAATATAGAAAGAAGGAATAGACATGAAAAAAGTGATAAGTACAGAAAATGCACCAGCAGCAATCGGACCATATTCACAGGCGATAGAAGTTAATGGAATGGTATACACATCAGGTGTGATTCCGGTTGTACCTTCTACAGGAGAAATCCCGGAGGGATCAAAAGAGCAGGCAAAGCAGGCTCTTACAAATCTTTCAAACCTGCTTGAAGCAGCAGGGACAAGCATGGATAATGTGATAAAAACAACTGTTTTTATTAAAGAAATGGATGATTTCGGAACTATAAACGAGGTTTATGCTACATTCTTTAAAGGTGATTATCCGGCAAGAAGCTGCGTTGAAGTTGCTCGTCTTCCAAAGGATGTAATGCTTGAGATTGAAGCGATTGCGATCAAATAAAACTATAAATAAAAAAGAATGTGCCGGGGCACATTCTTTTTTATTTAAATTGATACATCAATATTACTGCCAAGATAAGGGGTGACGGAATTTTCCATCATTTTTATGGTGCTTTCTGCCATAACTTCATTTAAATCCATAGCATTGCCAAGCATAGCAACGCTGGCAGCGTTTGTGAGTGTACCGGGGGTTGATGAGGTGACAGCTGTTAAAGCTGAACTTAATGCATCTATTTCCATAGTATCGCCTCCTTAAATGTTACAAATAAATTACAATCAATATGTAATATCTGAAACATGCTTTTTATAGGTAAATAGTATCATAACTAAGCAAAAATGACAAGAAAATACTTGTAAAATCCGTCAGATTTGGGGGTTGACACATAAATGACACTTTGTTATAATTACGAAGTAACATTTGTAATAAATTTGTAATATTTCATTACAAATTGCGTACGGAGGTTAAAATGAAGGTAAAATATGTGAAAATTACAGCCGGAATGCTTACTGGATTAGCAGTTGCTAGTACAGCACCATATGGCGTACAGGCAGCCGGTCTTACAGCAGGAGTTGCGAGCTATACAAATAATGTAGTTGCATCAGCAAGTGCTCCTACAGCGGGAGTTACATCTGCGGTAGCAGACGTTATGTTAAAAGGGGATGAAACAACTACAACAGATACAGATGTTGCTTCAAACGAAGCAGAGACAGTTAAATCTGCATATGCTGATGTTGCTATAGCAAAGGTTCAGGATTATGTTAACGTCAGAGCAGAGAATAATGAGGATAGTGAAGTTCTGGGAAAACTTTACAATAACTCAGCAGCAACGGTTCTTGAAACAACAGATGACGGATGGTATAAAATCTCATCAGGATCAGTTACAGGATATGTAAAAAGCGAATACGTAGTAGTCGGTGACGATGCAACAGTAAAGAGTGCAGGACGTCGTGTGGCAACTGTTAATACAGAAACATTAAAAGTCAGAACATCTGCAGATGAAAACTCAGAGGTACTTGGACTTGTAGCAGGAGAGGATGATCTTACTGTTATAGATGAGTCAACAGACGGATGGGTTGGAGTATCTACAGAAGATGGAACAGGATATGTTTCATCAGATTATGTATCACTTGATACAGAATTCACTTATGCAGAATCAAAAGAAGAAGAAGCTGCAAGACTTGCAAAAGAAGAAGCTGAGCGTAAAGCAGCAGCTGAGGCAGCAGCTAAGGAAGAAGCAAAGAAAAATGCTGCTTCAGAGTCAAATAAGAGCAGCAAAGTTTCAAATGAATCAAAGAAATCAGAAGCTGTAGAAGAAACAGCAGATGAGGAAAGCTCAAGCAGTGATTCTTCATCAGAGGAAAGCTATAGCGCACCAAGTGGTTCAAACGGACAGGCTGTTGTAGATTATGCATGCCAGTTTGTTGGAAATCCATATGTGTATGGTGGATCAAGCCTTACAAACGGAACAGATTGCTCAGGATTTGTAATGTCTGTATATGCACAGTTTGGTATCAGTCTTCCACATAGCTCTTCAGCACTTCGTTCAGTTGGATATGGAGTGAGCGTAGATGATATGCAGCCGGGAGATATTATCTGTTATAGCGGTCATGTAGCGATTTATTGTGGCGGTAACACAATAGTACACGCAAGTAATCCTTCAACAGGTATTAAATATACATCACCTGCAAATTACAAGACAATTCTTGCAGTTAGAAGAATTTTCTAATTTAATATTGAAGTAAATATTGAAGTTCAGACACCATCTCATATGAGGTGGTGTTTTTGTTATGTAAAGCCCACAAAGGTTTAGTCCAATATATGCTTTGGCATAAATAATATCTGTTAGCATTTTGCACAAAAAAATACAGGTGCAGGATATACTATCGAAGCTATTGTTAATAATTGTGGATAACTATCCACAATCCACAAAAATAAAATGCCTTAATATGGACTTATACACGGAGTTATACACTTTATCCACAAAAAATGTTGTCAATAAACAAACAATTGTTTTGTTTAGATGTGATAAAGTTGATCAAATTTTGTAAAAAAGGCAAAATAAAGTTGACATTTTTGTAGTGAAAAAAGTAGCCGAAATGGAGCAAATTGTCACACAATTTATAAAAAGAAGTTGCGTAAATACAACCTCTTTGGTATACTCGAATGTATGATTAAGAGGATAAATATTGCAGGAATAGAATTAGACAATTATACTGTCAGGGAAATGCTGATGAAAATTGAAAGGCATTTTGATGAAAATTCCTTTACAACAATTGAAGAGATAAATATGGACACCTTAAAGTTAGCCAAAAGTGATGCTGAGATTAAGGAGACAATAGAGAATATTACATATACCGTTATTGCCGATGCAGGGATACTCAATGCTGCCTCGGCTGAAAGTATGCAGAGAAAACATGAAATAGAAAATCATGATTTTTTCTTTGAATTATTGAAGCGGCTTGAGAGAAATCATAAAAAGGTATACATATTAGGAGAAAACGATGCAGATGCAGCTGAGGAGGAAAACTTTATAAAAGATGCATTTCCAAAAATAGATATAATTGGAAAAAGCAGCATTGCGCCGGACAGCGATAATTTTGAAAACGTTGTTAATGATATAAATGTGGCATCACCGGATGTTGTGCTGTCGTTTCTGGCATCACCATGTCAGGAAAAGTTTATTATGGAAAATAAAGATAAAATATCCACGAATCTCTGGTATGGAATAGGAAATAATAAATTTATGGATAAAAAGCCGTCGTTTGTAAGCCGGCTGAAAAAAAGCTGGACGTTAAAAAGCTTACAAAAATAATCAATAATTACGAAAAGCAGGAAGAAAAATAAAATGGATTTTTTTAAGAAACCTTCACCTTTGGTGTCTTATATCATGATAATTATCGGAACAGGGATAATGGGGATATCATTACAGAATTTCTATGATCCGATAGGACTTGTAACCGGTGGATTTACCGGTCTTGCGATTGTAATAAAGACTGCGACAGCGGGTATTATACATGGTGGAATCCCTTTATGGTTCACAAACCTTGCGATAAATATTCCGGTATTTATATTGGCATATATAATAATGGGAAAGAAGTTTGTCGGACGTTCGCTTTTTGGAACAGTAATGCTTTCAGTCTGGCTGTATATAATTCCACCACTTGATCTATCTCAGAAGGATTATCTGCTGGCTGCAATATTCGGAGCTGTATTTTCAGGACTGGGAATGGGGATCGTTTTAAGAGGACATGGAACAACCGGTGGAACGGAAATGGTAGCAGCACTCATCCAGAAAAAGATAATAAAGCATTATTCAGTAGTGCAGATCATGCAGGTGCTTGATGCGATCATAGTATGCATAGGTCTTTACCAGTTTGGACTTAAGCCTACACTTTATGCGATGATAGCTATATTTGTTACGACAAAGGTGTCAGATGCAGTGCTGGAAGGATTTAAATATTCTAAGGCTGCATATATAATCACAGACAAACACGAGCAGATAGCAAAGAAGATCATGCATGATATCGACCGTGGAGTGACAGGGTTAAAGGCAAGAGGAATGTACACTGGAAATGAGAAGCTGGTACTATATTGTGTGGTATCGCGTCGTGAAATCGTGCAGGTAGAGGAGATAGTTACAGAAATTGACCCTGATGCATTTGTCATTGTTAGTGATGTAAGGGAAGTCCTTGGAGAAGGATTCCAGGAATATTCGGAAGGAATATAGTAAAATTTACCTAATCATATAAGACTATACTAGAGGAAATGTGCAAAAGTTACACATTTCCTCTTTATTTTTTTGTGCGAATGTATTAAAATAATGAAAAGGTATTTATGAAAATAGTATAGAATTGCAATATTATCGGGGGAGAAGGAGAAAAATTATGATTTCCAATCAGATACTTCAGAATACAATTGATGGTCTTAAGGGAATTACTAGAACGGACTTATGCGTAATTGATGTAGAGGGAAAGATTCTTGCTGCAACATTTCCGGATGCTGAAAGTTTTATAGGGTCAGCACAGTCGTTTGTCCAGTCACCGGCTGACAGCCAGGTGGTTAATGGATGCCAGTTCTTTAAAGTATTTGATGATCATCAGCTAGAGTACATTCTTTTGGCATATGGAGACAGTGAGGATGTTTATATGATTGGCAAAATAGCAAGCTTTCAGATACAAAATCTGCTTGTTGCCTACAAAGAACGTTTCGACAAAGATAACTTTATAAAGAATCTGCTCCTTGACAATCTGCTCTTGGTAGATATATATAATAGAGCGAAGAAACTTCATATAGATATCGAAGTAAGAAGAGTTGTGTTTATCGTAGAAACAAATCGTGAGAAAGACGGAAATGAGCTTGAAAAGATAAGAGGTCTTTTTGGTGGAAAATCCAAAGATTTTGTCACAGCTGTTGATGAAAAAAATATAATCGTTGTAAAAGAACTTTCTGATAACGAAAGTTATGATGATCTTAAGAAGACTGCAGAAGTGATTTTGAATCTCTTCCGTTCAGATTCAAGTGGTGTACATATCTCATACGGTACTGTTGTGAACGAGTTAAAAGAAGTTTCGAAATCATACAAAGAGGCCAGAATGGCTCTTGATGTAGGAAAAATATTCTTCGAGGAACAAAACATTATTGCATATTCACAGCTTGGAATAGGAAGACTAATATATCAGCTGCCTATACCACTCTGCAAAATGTTCATAAAGGAGATCTTTGATGGCAGATCTCCGGATGATTTTGACGAGGAAATCCTTACAACGATCAATAAATTTTTCGAAAACAGCCTGAATGTGTCAGAAACATCCAGACAGCTTTATATACACAGAAATACTCTTGTTTATCGTCTCGATAAGCTCCAGAAGAGCACAGGACTTGACTTAAGAGTATTCGAGGATGCCATCACTTTCAAGATTGCCCTTATGGTGGTCAAATATATGAAATATATGGAATCAATGGACTATTAAGGAGAAAATAATGATTAAACTTGAACATGTCAGCAAGGCATATTCAGCAGGTGTACCTGCTGTTAATGATGTCAATCTGGAAATTGACGATGGAGAGTTTGTTTTTATAGTTGGCGATAGTGGTTCTGGCAAATCTACTATCATCAAGCTGCTTTTAAAGGAGCTTGAGCCGACAGAAGGTACTATTACCATAAATGAAAAAGTGTTATCAAAGATAAAAAGAAAGCAGGTGCCGAAATTCAGAAGAAATGTTGGTGTTGTTTTTCAGGATTTCAGGCTGCTTAAAGACAGAAATGTGTATGATAATATAGCATTTGCACAAAAAGTTATAGGAAGGTCAACAGCACATATAAAGAAACGTGTTCCACAGATGCTTGCCATGGTCGGTCTGGCAGCGAAATACAAATCAAAGCCAAGGGAGCTTTCAGGTGGAGAACAGCAGAGAGTGGCAATAGCAAGGGCTCTTGTAAATGAACCGAGTATACTGCTTGCAGATGAGCCTACAGGTAATCTGGATAATAATAATGCATGGGAAATCATGAAATTACTTGAAGAGATAAATGAAAAGGGAACTACAGTTATAGTTGTAACGCATAATCTCGAGATAGTAAAAGTTATGAAAAAACGGGTGATCACCATCAAAAAGGGCGTAATAGTAGGAGACAGCAAGGAGGGTGGCGAAAATGACGCTTAATACTTTATTATATTCAATTAAGCAGGGCTTTAAAAATATCTTCCGTAACAAGATGTTCTCTCTGGCGTCTGTCGCCACAATGGCGGCATGTATTTTTATGTTCGGTCTGTTTTATATTGTTGTGACAAACTTTTCAAATATGGTAAAGGATGCAGAAGAGGGTGTTGCAGTTACAGTGTTTTTTGAAAAAGGAACAACTGAAGATGTGATTCTTGCAGACAAGGATCAGATAGAAAAAAGAGCAGAAGTAAGCAGTGTGGCATATGAGTCAGCGGATGAGGCATGGAGTCAGTACCAGAAAGATTACTTTGCCGGATATGATGATGCGGCAGCATCATTTGGAGATGATAATCCACTTAGCAATTCAGCTAACCTTCAGGTTTATCTGAGCGATGTATCCATGCAGGAGACACTTGTAAACTACATCAATGGTCTTGATGGAGTCAGAAAGGTTAACCAGTCTAAGGACGTGGCGAACACACTTACTGATTTTAACAAATTGATAAGTTATGTTTCAGCAGGAATAATCCTGATCCTTCTTTGTGTCGCAGTATTCCTTATAAGCAATACTGTAGCTACAGGTATCGCTGTAAGAAAGGAAGAAATAGGAATCATGAAACTTATTGGAGCAACGGATTTTCTTGTCAGGGCACCATTTGTGGTGGAAGGAATAGTGATCGGATTTGTAGGTGCGGCAATACCTCTTGTCCTCTTATCTGTTCTATATGGACGAATTTGTGAATATATTGCAGAAAAGTTTAATTTTATAGGAAATATGATGACATTCGTATCAACAAATACTATATTTTCTACATTGATCCCGGTAGCACTTGCGTTAGGTGTTGGTATTGGATTTGTTGGAAGCTGTGTTACGATCCGGAAACATTTAAGAGTGTGATCACAGCGCAATTTTATAGCGGCCTTGCTCGGTAGGGAGTCTGGCCGCTATTACATTTTTATTATAAAAATAAAAGGAGATCAATAATGGATAATGAAAATTTAAACCCATACGATCAGATGATGCCACAGCCTGATGATCCGGATAAAAACAGTGAAAAGAATAAAGAACGTAAAAAGCATGGCTTTGCAACAGGAGTTGGAGTCGGTGTGGCAGCAGGAGCAGCCGGAACGATAGTGATTGCCATAGTTGGTGTGTTTATATATATGGCGGTATTTGGACACACCTTAGGAGAGGGACTTACAACGGCCGGAAATGAATTATTAGACAGCAGTACAGTAAGTAAAGTCGATGAACTAAAAAGCTACATAGATAAGTATTATTATGATGATTATGATAAAGAAGAATTGCAAAACGGGATATTGCAGGGACTTGTGGAAGGACTTGGTGATCAGTATTCGTTATATTATACAGCTGATGATTATAAACAGCTGCAGGAGGCGACAACCGGAACATATTATGGTATAGGTGCAGCACTCAAACAGGATGCAGACACAAAGCAGGTTACGATCAAGAAAATATATTCAGGCACACCATCCGAGGAGGCCGGCCTGAAAGAGGGTGACGAAATCATATCAGTGGGTGATACAGATGCAACAAGTGAAGAACTTTCTGATCTCGTAAAGGAGATACGAGGAGACGAGGGGACAACTGTCCATCTTAAGGTTTATCGTGCATCCACGGATGAAACATTTGAAGTTGATGTTGAAAGAAAGAATGTAGAACTCCCATCAGTTGAAGGCCAGATGTTAGATAACGGGGTTGCATATATGCAGATAAGTGAGTTCCAGACAAATACTGCACAGCAGTTTGGCGATATGTTAGATGGATTTGAAAATGCCGGCATGAAGGGACTGATAGTTGATCTAAGAGGAAACCCGGGAGGACTTGTGACGGCTGTTACAGATATCGTAGACAGGATCCTTCCGGCAGAGAAGGTTGGAGATCTTCCAGAAGGAACTGTGGTATACACAAAAGACAAATCAGGACACACAGAAACTTATGGACAGGATGATGGAAAACAGATAAACTGTCCTATAGTCGTACTTGTCGATGAAAATAGTGCAAGCGCATCTGAGATTTTTGCAGGAGCGATGAAAGACTACACAGAAGATGGTTATATTGATGCAACACTTGTCGGAACTACCACATTTGGAAAAGGTATCGTGCAGACAATATATCCGCTTGAGGACGGGGATGCGGTAAAGATCACAACATCAAAATATTACACACCAAATGGAAATAACATACATGGAGTTGGAATTGATCCGGATGTAGAAATTGAGTATGAATATACCGGTGATAAAAATGCAGATTATGATATGCAGTATGATAACCAGCTGCAAAAAGCAATAGAGGTAATGAATGAAAAACTTTGAAAGAATTATAAGAGTATTGGCAGTGTGCTGGATGGCAGCAATATTTATGTTTTCAGCACAGCCGGCAGATGAATCACAAAAGCTAAGCGATGGTGTAAGCTATCGCTTAGTTTCGGTTATAGATAATGTTGCACACAAAAACTGGAATGATGAAAAGAAGGAAGAACTTGCGCAGATTATAGATTATCCGGTGAGGAAGGCGGCACATATGAGTGAGTATGCGCTTCTTACATTGCTGACATTTGGTGCGGTATGTACGAAAAAGGGCAAGCGGCGGTATATAATACCGATAAGTATCACATTTTTATATGCATGTACAGATGAATTCCATCAATTGTTTGTAAATGGAAGAGCCGGAAGATTTACAGATGTACTTATAGATACATCTGGCGGAGTTATAATGCTTTTAATAGTCTTTATAATTAGTCTTGCGGTTTTAAGACACAAAAAGTATAATTAAAAATATGTTAATAAAGAAAGAGGTGATTCTGTGGTAGAATTAGATAATTTTAAATCCGTTCTTAATAGTTACAAAACTCCACTGCAGGAAGTGAGGGATTCACTTTGACCTGGCTAACAAAGAACAAAAAATCCAGGAACTAGAAAGAGAAATGGAAGCTCCGGACTTTTGGGATGATCCTGTAAAGTCACAGGAAAAAATGAAAGAGCTTAAGAGCATGAAAGATGATGTTTCAACATATGCAAGCTTGTCAGGACAGTTTGATGATATTGAAACAATGATAGAGATGGGGTACGAGGAAAACGATGAATCTTTGATCCCTGAAATACAACAGATGTTAGATGAATTTGAATCTACATACGACAGCATAAGGATGAAAACACTGCTTTCAGGAGAGTACGACAAATGCAATGCGATTCTGCGCTTAAATGCAGGCGCAGGAGGTACGGAATCCTGTGACTGGGCAGCGATGTTATTCAGAATGTACTCAAGGTGGTCAGATAAAAAAGGCTTTTCTCTTGAGGTGCTTGATAGTCTTGATGGGGATGAAGCCGGAATAAAATCCATAACATTCCAGATAAATGGTGAGAATGCCTATGGATATCTTAAATCTGAAAAGGGAGTACACCGTCTGGTAAGGATATCACCATTTAATGCAGCCGGGAAAAGACAGACTTCGTTTGTATCATGCGATGTCATGCCGGATATAGATGAGGATGTGGATGTCGAGATCAAAGATGAAGATATAAGGATCGACACATACAGGTCGAGTGGTGCAGGAGGACAGCATATAAACAAGACTTCTTCGGCTATCCGTATCACACATTTTCCTACAGGAATAGTTGTGCAGTGCCAGAATGAGCGTTCACAGCATATGAATAAGGACAAGGCGATGCAGATGTTAAAGGCAAAGCTTTATCTGTTGAAGCAGGAAGAAAATGCACAAAAAGAAGCCGGGATCCGTGGCGAAGTTACTGAGATAGGATGGGGAAACCAGATAAGATCTTATGTGCTCCAGCCTTATACAATGGTGAAAGACCATAGAACAAATGTTGAAAGCGGCAATGCTGATGCGGTACTTGATGGAGATATAGATATTTTTATAAATGGGTATCTGAAATGGCTGTCACTTAAGGAGGAAAAATAGTTGAAATGGATCATTGCAGGCGTGATACTGGCTGGAATATTGTCGGCTGTACTTGTAGTAAGAGAAAAAGTAAGAAAGCTGTCGCAGTCAATTCTTGGAACGTCTGACATAGTAGAGGGAATAAACAGGATTTCTGATGATGTATCGAGAACTCCGAAATCTGTTTCGGGAATGACGAGGATAATGGAACCACAGATAAAACGTGACTTCCCGGAGTTCGTGTGGGAACAGTTTAAAAATAAAGCAGAGATCATGCTTGTATCGGCACTCAATGCCATTTCATCATCAGACATGGACCTGCTTGTACAGAATGCATCGGATGATGTGAAAGAGATAGTACGTAACAGGATAGAAATGAACGAAATGTCACAGACACTCGAACATTACGAGGACATAAAAGTTCATCAGACAGAAATTTCCAACTACAAAAAGGTTAATGGAAAATGTATAGTTTATATCCAGAGTGCAGTTTCATATATTTATACCAAAACACAGTCCGGAAAAATGATCGAAGGAACTGACCAGCGCCGGACACAGACAAAATATAATATGGAACTTGTATACATACAGAATGTGGATATGGCAAAAGGAAATAATTCGATCGGTGTGACATGCCCAAACTGCGGCGCACCGATTACAAATCTTGGATCAAAGTTTTGTGAATATTGTGGTTCCGGAGTGGAGCCTGTCAATATAAAAGTATGGTCACTTCAAAATTTTTGTGAGGTTGACTACAATCACTGTTAAGGAGGAAAAGAATGGGAATTATAAGAGCTGTGGCGAGTGCCATAGGTGGTGGATTTGCAGACGCATGGCAGGAAGTTATCGAGCCGGAAAATATGGGGGATCAGACAGTATACACAAGAGGTGTACTGGTAAATAGAGGAGAAAACAGAAAAGGAAGCAACAACATAATATCAAATGGTTCCATAGTAAGGGTTTATGACAATCAGTTCATGATCCTTGTCGATGGAGGAAAAATCGTTGATTATACAGCAGAGCCGGGATATTATCAGGTAAGCAATTCGTCTATGCCGTCATTGTTTAATGGACAATTTGGAGATTCATTAAAGGAAGCCTTTACAAGGGTTAAGTTTGGCGGACAGACACCGCAGGAACAGAAGGTTTACTATATTAACCTTCAGGAAATAAAGGGGATTAAATTCGGAACACGTAATCCGATAAATTATTTTGATACATTCTATAATGCAGAACTTTTCTTAAGAGCGCATGGAACATATTCTATTAAAATTACAAATCCTCTTCAGTTTTATGCAGAGGCGATCCCAAAGAATAAAGACCATGTAGAGATCACAGATATTAATGAGCAGTATCTTTCAGAATTCCTTGAAGCACTGCAGTCGGCAATAAACCAGATGTCTGCGGATGGAACGAGAATTTCATTTGTCACAAGTAAAGCAAGAGAACTTGGCAAGTACATGGCAGATACACTTGATGACAGCTGGAACCAGATGCGTGGAATGGAAGTCCAGAGTGTAGGTATCGCAAGTGTTTCATATGATGAAAAATCACAGGAACTTATAAACACAAGAAATGAAGGCGCAATGCTTTCTGATCCTGATATAGCCCAGGGATATATGGTGAAAAATATGTCTGAAGGAGTTAAAAATGCAGGAAGTAATGCAGGCGGTGCGATGCAGGGATTCATGGGAGTCGGCATGGGTGTTTCTTCAATGGGGAATATGATGCAGGGCTTTAACCAGATGTCGCAGAATCGTCAGAACGCACAACAGCAGGTACAACAGCCGTCTGCTGCACAGATGCCTGTAAATGCTGCAGCCGCAGCATCTGCAGCAGAATGGACATGTGAGTGTGGAGCCAAAAATACGGGAAAATTCTGTATTGAGTGTGGAAAACCAGCACCGGCACCAGCAAATTCATGGACGTGTGAATGTGGAACGGTAAACACAGGAAAATTCTGCAGCGAATGTGGAAAACCAGCACCGGCAGCAGAGTGGACATGTGGGTGTGGAGCAGTGAATAAAGGAAAATTCTGCAGTGAGTGTGGAAAACCGAGACCATAATAAAATATCTATGTTGCATTTAGTGGTTCTTTATGGTAGAATCTTTGAGTCGAGGACAAATGTCGGCGCAGGACATACATACCGGCATTTTTGGAGGTAGCAAGGATGGCAGATAAATCAAACTACTATGTGGTACGTGAAAAGGCCGTGCCTGAAGTTTTATTAAAGGTAGTTGAAGCCAAACGTCTTCTAGATTCAGGAAAGCTTGAATCTGTGCAGGATGCAACAGAAGCGGTTGGTATAAGCCGGAGTTCATTTTATAAGTATAAGGATGATATTTTTCCGTATCACGAAGAGCGAAAAGGAAAGACAGTCAACATGGTAATACAGATGGATGATGAGCCGGGACTTTTATCGATCGTTTCAAAATCTATTGCAGATGAAAAAGCCAATATACTTACAATACATCAGAGTGTACCTGTAAACGGAATAGCATCACTTACTTTATCAGTTGATGTTTTCCCGGAATCGGATGATGTGGATGATATGGTAAAGGCGATCGAATCTGTAAAAGGAATACATTACGTTAGAATAATAGCCAGGGAGTGACAAGATGAAGATAGCAGTTATGGGCTACGGCACAATAGGATCAGGTGTTGTAGAAGTATTAGAGATCAACAAAGATAAAATCGCAAAGCGTGCAGGAGAACCGATCGAGGTTAAGTATGTGCTTGACTTAAGAGAATTTCCGGGAACTCCGATAGAAAACAAGATAGTACACGATTATAAGACGATCGCACAGGATCCTGAAATAGGCATAGTTGTCGAGACTATGGGAGGTGTAGAACCTGCATTTACTTTTGTAAAGGAAATGCTTGAAGCCGGAAAACAGGTAGCTACATCTAACAAAAATTTAGTTGCAGCAAAAGGTGCTGAGCTTATCAGGATTGCGCGTGATCACGGAGTTAATTTCCAGTTTGAGGCAAGTGTAGGCGGTGGAATCCCTATCATAAGACCTCTTAATAAATGTCTCACAGCAGATGAGATTGAGGAAATAACAGGAATACTTAATGGTACAACAAATTATATGCTTACGAAGATGGCTGATGAGGGTGCAGATTTTGATGAAGTGTTAAAAGATGCACAGGATAAGGGATATGCAGAAAAGGATCCGACAGCTGATATAGAAGGATATGATCCATGCCGTAAGATCGCAATACTTACATCACTTATTGCAGGACAGCAGGTTGATTTCGAAGACATTCATTGTGAAGGGATCACAAAGATCACAGCAGACGATTTTAAATATGCAAAGGCAATGAACAGATCGATAAAACTTCTTGCTTCAAGCAGAAAAGCCGGCAGCAGCTATACATGTATGGTTGCACCTTATATGATCGACTCAGCACATCCTCTATGCGGAGTTAACGGAGTATTTAACGGAATTTTCCTTCATGGAAATGCTCTTGGCGATGCTATGTTTTATGGAAGCGGAGCCGGAAAACTTCCTACAGCCAGTGCAGTTGTAGCCGATGTTGTCGATATGGCAAGGCACCAGCACACAAATATATACATTGACTGGAAACCGGAAAAGCTTACACTTGTAAGTTATGATGACAGTGTAAACAGATTCTTCGTAAGAACAGATTCACCAAAAGAAGAGGTTGAAAAGATATTTGGAAATGTATCTTACGTTGAAAATGTTGTGGATGGAGAATATGGATTCACAACAGAAGCTATGGCTGAAAAAGATTTTGCAGAAAAAGCAGATAAGATCAATGTTATAAATAGAATCAGATTATAAAATATCAGGCATAAGATCCGCAGGAATCATCCTCCTGCGGATTTTTATGTCTTTTTTCTTTAAAAAATATAAAAAGTATGCTATGATAACTAAGTGAATTATAAAGTTGTTCCGATATAAATTTAAAACCCAAATTGGAGATAATCAATGGTTAAAGGTTTATACACTGCCTACACAGGCATGCGAAATGAAATGAGACGTATGGATATTCTTGCAAACAATCTTGCAAATTCAGACACATACGGCTTTAAAAAGGAAGGTACGACATCACGCTCATTTGATGAGGAGATGGCGGTTAAATTAAAAGATACATCTGTTTATGGGCTGAATCAGAGAATTGGTGACATAACATATGGCGTAAAACTTGGTGAGAATTACACAGACTGGTCTGAGGGAAGCTATAAGGTCACAGACAATAATACTGATCTGGCTATAGGAGGCAATGGTTTTTTTGCCATAGCATTTATGGATAAAAACGGCAATACAACCATCAAATATACGAGGGATGGAGCGTTTAAGATTAATTCAGAGGGATATCTTGTCACAGCTGACGGCGACCACGTACTTAATGCAAATGGTGCTTTAAACAGTGATGCAGGACAGGCAAACTGGGTCAGGATAGATCCTAATGCTACATTTTCGGTTAACTCACTTGGATACATAACACAGAATAATCAGATCGTAGGTACTATCGGAATGGTAGATATCGATAATTATGATTACATAGAAAAGTATGGTGAAAATCTATACAACCTTGTGGATGGAGGAAATGTTGTTGCAAGTGATGCAGAAATGGAGCAGGGAGCACTTGAAACATCAAATGTAAACGTTGTGAACGAGATGGTAAATATGATAACCATACAAAGAGCCTATGAGGCAGGACAAAAGGTTGTCCAGTCGATAGACAGTACACTCGACAAAGCAGTTAATCAGGTCGGAAAAGTTTAAGGAGAATGAAGCCTTATGATGAGAGCACTTTATACAGCAGCGACAGGAATGCGTGCTGAACAGACAAATGTAGATACGATATCCAATAATCTTGCAAATGTAAATACTTATGGATACAAAGCAGAGAGAGCGGAATTCAAATCTCTTTTATACCAGACAATACAGACACAGACAACATCCGGAAATGGAGATGCAAAGCCTGTCGGAGCGCAGGCAGGACTTGGAACAAGGGTTGCTGCTACAACATCTTTGTATACACAGGGAGCACCTACAGAGACAGATAATCCTACGGATTTTGCTATTCAGGGCGACGGCTTTTTTGCAGTAAGGGGAAGCGATAATCAGGTATATTATACAAGAGATGGTTCATTTACATGGAGCGTATCTGCAAACGGCAATACAATACTTGCTGATTCGGCAGGAAATCCTGTGCTTGATACAAATGGAAATGAGATAGCAGTTCCTAATGGAATATCATCTGAAAAGATGAACTTCAATCAGGATGGAACTATCGGATACTATGATAATAACGGCAATTTTGTCAACTTAAACCAGACAATGGCGGTATATCAGTTTAACAATCCGGCCGGACTTGAAAAACAATCCGGAAATCTTCTTGCCGCAACACCTAATTCCGGAAATCCCCTGCTCGAGGGACGGACAGCCGGACTTACGAGAAGTAAGGTCTTGAACAAATATCTTGAGGGTTCAAATGTCAACGTTGCAGATGAGATGGTAAATCTGATCGTTGCACAAAGAGCGTATGAGCTTAATTCAAAGGCTATCACGACATCTGATTCGATGCTTGAGACAGCAAACAATCTTAGAAGATAAGCGACATAGCAGCAGTTAAAGGAGAGATAAATGGATATAAGCGGTCTTACAACAGTGGCTGCAGATAATAAAGCAAGTGCAGCCGCAGACGCACTTACATCAAGTGCAGGTAAATTGTCATCTGCATCTTCGGATGACGAACTTTTAGATACTGTCAAAGATTTTGAATCATATTTTCTTGAACAGATAATAAAAGAAGTGAAGGATACTTTCACTATGGAAGATGATAGTACAAGTTCATCAATGTCAAAATATAAAGACTATTTCATGGATACTGCAATAGAACAGGTCAGTGACAAAATAATCGACCAGTCAGGACAGAACCTGACACAGCAGTTATATGAGCAGATGAAACGTAATTATAATATCAAATAGACAAAGATAACCTTCGACATTTATGCCGGAGGTTTTTGTTATACGGAGAAAAAAATTGGAAACTATAAATGGTTATGTAGATCATATTATTTTCAGGAATGCTGATAATGGTTATACGGTGCTTGTTCTTATTGTTGATGAGGAAGAAGTTACATGTGTCGGAAACTTTTCGGATATTTCTGAGGGAGAAAACATCGAGGCAAAGGGAGAGTACACAGAACACCAGACATATGGGAGGCAGTTTGCGGTTTCGTCTTTCGAGGAAAAGGAGCCGGAGGATGAGACAGCAATAGAAAGATATTTAGGATCAGGGGCAATAAAAGGTATAGGACTTGCACTGGCTGCTCGTATAGTAAGGCGCTTTAAAAAGGATACGTTCAGGATCATAGAGGAAGAACCTGAGAGGCTTGCCGAGGTAAAGGGAATAAGCAGCAGGAAAGCTATGGAGATAGCGGATCAGGTAAATGCCAAAAAAGATCTAAGACAGGCAATGATTTTTTTGCAGCAGTACGGAATAAATATGACACTCGCTGTAAAAATATATAATGCATACGGAAATGAAATATACAGTATACTAAAAGAAAACCCATACAAAATGGCTGACGATATAGAAGGTGTCGGTTTCAGGACTGCTGATGAGATAGCCTCAAGGGTAGGCATAAGAACAGACTCGGATTTTCGGATAAGGAGCGGGATTTTATATGTACTGCAGCAGGCATCGGCTGAAGGACATACATATCTGCCTATGGATGAGCTTACGAGACGTGCAGCAGCAATTCTAGAGGTAGATGCAGAACATATAGAAAAGCATTACATGAATCTTGCAATGGATAGAAAAGTTGTAATGCAGCAAAAGGATGACGTGACGCAGATATATGCAAACACGTTTTACTATATGGAATATAATACAGCAGCCATGTTAAAGCAGCTTGATGTTTCATATGATGTGCCGGATATAGAGATAGAGGAAACTCTGCGAAAGATTGAAAAGAAAACGGACATGAATCTGGATGAACATCAGGCAGAGGCTGTAAAGGAAGCTGTGCGCAACGGACTTCTTATAATAACAGGAGGACCTGGTACAGGAAAGACAACTACGATAAATACGATAATCAAATATTTTGAAATCGCCGGAATGGATATTTTCCTTGCGGCACCGACCGGAAGAGCGGCAAAGAGAATGAGTGAAACTACCGGATATGAGGCACGCACGATACATCGAATGCTTGAATTGAATGGTGGCATGGAGGATGGAAAGAGTGCCGGCTTTGAACGCAATGAGGGTAATCCGCTGGAAACAGATGTTATAATAATAGACGAAATGTCGATGGTTGACATATCACTTATGTATTCGCTTCTCAAGGCGGTTGTCGCAGGTACAAGGCTTATATTGGTAGGAGATGTAAACCAGCTGCCGAGTGTTGGACCAGGAAGCGTACTTAAAGATATAATAGATGCGGGCTGTTTTCATACAGTAAAGCTTACAAAAATATTCAGGCAGGCAAGCACAAGTGATATAATCGTAAATGCCCATAAAATAAACCGTGGGGAGGAAGTTGAACTTAATAATAAAAGCATGGATTTTTTCTTCCTCAAGAGATATGATGCGGATAAAATAATAAACGTGACACTCCAGCTTATAAAGCAGAAGCTTCCGAAGTTTGTGGATGCGTCAGAATACGACATACAGGTGCTTACACCAATGAGAAAAGGGCTCCTTGGAGTGGAGAGGCTTAACAGCATACTTCAGGTATATTTAAATCCTCCGGGCAAAAATAAAAAGGAGAAAGAACACAGGGGAGTTATATTCCGCGAGGGCGATAAAGTAATGCAGATTAAAAATAATTATCAGCTTGAGTGGGAAATCCGCACAAAATATGGATTATGTGTGGATAAAGGTATGGGAGTTTTTAATGGAGATACAGGAATAATCGAGGAGATAAATGATTTTGCAGAGACAATGACAGTTACATTTGATGAGGGAAGAAAGGTTGAGTATTCCTACAAACTTCTTGATGAACTCGAGCATGCATATGCGGTTACGATACACAAGTCACAGGGAAGTGAGTATCCGGCAGTAGTCATTCCGCTGCTTGGGGGTCCCAAAATGCTCATGAACCGTAATCTATTATATACGGCAGTTACAAGGGCAAAAAAGTGTGTTACAATAGTTGGGGATGATGAAACATTTAATCTTATGATAAATAATAATTTACAGCAGAGGCGTTACAGTGGTTTATGCGATCGTATCTGTGAACTGGGAAAGGAGTAAGTATGGAAATAAGAAAGATAAAAAGAAATGAAATACCGGATGCATGCAGGCTTTCACATATGGTATATGAGATTGCAATAAGGAGAAACAGACCGGTTGATGAGCAGGCTCATAAATTTTTTTATGAATATATGACAGAGGAAAATATCAGTTCATGCTATGACAGCGGTGAACTTATAATATGGGCGGCTTTTGATAAGCATTTCATGGCCGCTGTATGCGCAATGACAAAAAGAGGACACATAACAATGCTATATGTCCATCCTCATTTTTTACGAAGAAGGATTGCAAAGAAACTGGTCACGAAGGCACGCATATGTGCAAAAATGGAATTGGGGCTGGATATGGTCACGGTAAATGCAATGCCACCTGAGACAGCAGGTTATTTCAGAAAGATCGGATTTGCCGATATAAACCAATACACAGCGCCTGACGCACAGTTTATACCGCTTTCTGCTAAATCAATAAAACAGATAGAATACGAAAAGAAAAAAGTTCCGGCGCCGGTGCTGCTTGGAATGTCACTAGGCGGGACAGGAGTTGTTTTTATATGTGGAATGATTTACTGTATATATAATGCAATGATATAAAAAACAGTTGAAAAATATGTTTGGGTATGATACACTTTTTACAATTTAAGCAGACAACTGAAATCATGGTGGGCATACTCTGCCCACATTTAAAAAAAAGAGATGCCCTCTTTTTTTTTGCGCAGACATAAGAAGTTGAATGCAACAAGATAATACGAAAGGGCAGGGTAAAGATGAAAGCATTTTTAATTCTTGAAGATGGTAATGTATTTACAGGAACCAGTATTGGTTCTACAAGAGAAGTGATAAGCGAAATCGTTTTTAATACTTCTATGACAGGATATTTAGAGGTACTGACTGATCCTTCATATGCAGGACAGGCGGTTGTAATGACATATCCTTTAATTGGAAACTATGGTGTGACACCGGATATGGAATCAGGACGTGCATGGCCTGACGGATATATCGTAAGGGAATTGTCACGTATGCCAAGTAACTTCAGATGTGAAGGAACTATACAGGATTTTCTAAAAAAATATGACATACCGGGAGTCGCTGGTATAGACACACGTGCTCTTACAAAGATACTGAGAGAAAAGGGTACGATGAATGGAATGATCACTACCAATGAGAATTATGATCTGGATGAAATTATTCCAAAACTCAAGGCTTACACAACAGGAAATGTAGTTGACAAAGTTACATGTGATGAGAAAAAGATTTTAAAAGGAAACGGAAAGAAAGTTGCACTGCTTGACTTTGGTGCAAAAAACAATATTGCAAAATCTCTTAATGCAAGGGGCTGTGAAGTGACAATTTACCCTGCTCATACTTCTGCCGAAGAAATACTTGCTGCAGATCCGGACGGAATTATGCTTTCAAACGGACCGGGAGATCCAAAAGAGTGCACACAGATAATAAAAGAAATCAAGAAGCTGTATGACAGTAATGTGCCGATTTTTGCAATATGTCTCGGACATCAGCTTATGGCACTCGCCACGGGGGCTGATACACACAAGATGAAATACGGACACAGAGGCGGAAACCACCCTGTAAAAGATCTGGCAACAGGACGTGTATACATTTCATCACAGAACCATGGATACGTGGTAGACACAGATAAATTAGATCCAAACGTTGCTGTTCCGGCATTTATAAATGTAAATGATGGTACAAATGAAGGACTTAAATATGTTGGTAAAAACATATTCACAGTGCAGTTCCATCCGGAAGCATGTCCTGGACCACAGGATTCAGCGTATCTGTTTGATCGTTTTATTGATATGATGGGAGGTGCACAGTAATGCCAAGAAATTTTGATATTAAAAAAGTATTAGTTATCGGTTCAGGTCCAATAGTTATCGGTCAGGCAGCAGAGTTTGATTATGCAGGAACACAGGCATGCCGTTCTCTTAAGGAAGAGGGAGTAGAGGTATGTCTTGTAAACTCAAACCCGGCTACCATAATGACAGATAAACAGATCGCAGATCAGGTATATATAGAGCCTCTTACAGTCGATGTATTAAAAGAAATCATACTAAAAGAAAAACCAGACAGCATCCTTCCTACACTTGGAGGACAGGCTGGACTTAACCTTGGAATGGAACTTGCAGAGAGCGGTTTTTTGGATGAACAGGGTGTAAGACTTATAGGTACTACTGCAGAGACGATCTTTAAAGCAGAGGATCGTCAGGCATTTAAGGATACCATGGAAAAGATCGGTGAGCCTATCGCTGCATCACAGGTAGTAAGAAATGTAGAAGATGGTATCGCATTTACAAACAAGATAGGATACCCGGTAGTTCTCCGTCCTGCATTTACACTTGGCGGCTCCGGCGGTGGAATAGCACATGATGAGCAGGAGCTTATAGATATCCTTTCTAATGGACTGCGTCTTTCACGAGTAGGTGAGGTTCTGGTAGAAAGATGTATTGCCGGCTGGAAAGAGATCGAGTACGAGGTTATGCGTGATGCGAACGGAAACTGTATCACTGTATGTAATATGGAAAATATTGATCCGGTCGGTGTCCATACAGGAGATTCTATTGTAGTAGCTCCTTCACAGACACTTGGAGACAAAGAATACCAGATGCTCAGAAGTTCTGCCTTGAATATCATAAACGAACTTAAGATAACAGGTGGATGTAATGTACAGTATGCATTAAATCCTGATTCATTTGAGTACTGTGTTATCGAGGTAAATCCACGAGTTTCGCGTTCGTCTGCACTCGCATCAAAAGCGACAGGATATCCTATTGCAAAGGTTACGGCAAAAATCGCACTGGGTTATCATCTTGACGAAATAAAGAATGCTATTACAGAAAAGACATATGCAAGCTTTGAGCCGATGCTTGATTATTGCGTAGTAAAAATCCCAAGACTTCCATTTGATAAATTTATCACAGCAAAGAGAACGCTTACGACACAGATGAAAGCAACAGGAGAAGTAATGAGCATATGCGATAACTTCGAGGGTGCACTTATGAAAGCCATAAGGTCGCTTGAGCAGCATGTTGATTCACTTATGTCATATGATTTCACGGGACTTTCTGATGATGAACTTGACAAACAGCTTTATGTTGTTGATGACAGAAGGATCTGGGTTATAGCAGAAGCTTTAAGAAGAGGCGTTTCATATGACCATATATTTGAAATAACGAAAATTGACCGCTGGTTTATCGACAAGATCGCAATTCTTGTCGAGATGGAAAACCGCTTAAAGACAGAAGAGCTTACTGTAGAGTTATTAAAAGAAGCAAAACGTATAGAATTCCCTGATAATGTTATCGCAGGACTTACAGGAAAGAATGAAAAAGATATCAAACAGATGCGTTATGATAACGGAATCATAGCAGCATACAAAATGGTAGATACATGTGCAGCCGAGTTTGCAGCTGAGACACCATATTATTATTCGGTATTTGGAAGTGAGAACGAGGCAGCTGAGACAAAACCACAGAAAAAGGTGCTTGTACTTGGATCTGGTCCTATCCGTATCGGACAGGGTGTTGAGTTCGATTATTGTTCAGTCCATTGTACATGGGCATTTGCCAAAGAGGGCTGGGAGACGATCATCGTAAATAACAATCCTGAGACAGTGTCAACAGACTTTGATATAGCAGACAAACTTTACTTTGAACCGCTTACTGCAGAGGATGTTGAAAGCATAGTAAATCTCGAAAAACCTGACGGAGCAGTAGTACAGTTCGGTGGCCAGACAGCAATAAAGCTTACAGAAGCTCTTATGAAAATGGGAGTAAAGATCCTTGGAACAAAGGCGGAGGATGTAGACGCAGCCGAGGACAGGGAACTTTTCGATGAGATACTTGAAAAAACAGGTATCCCTAGAGCAGCCGGTGGAACAGTATTTACAGCTGAAGAAGCAAAAGAAGTAGCACACAGACTTGGCTATCCTGTACTTGTACGTCCTTCATATGTACTTGGAGGACAGGGAATGAAGATCGCATGGAATGATGATGAAATCGAAGAATTCATTGGAATCATAAATAAGATTGCACAGGATCATCCTATTCTGGTAGATAAATATCTTATGGGAAAAGAGATAGAGGTCGATGCGATCTGTGACGGAACAGATATCCTTATCCCTGGTATAATGGAGCATATTGAACGTACAGGTGTACATTCAGGTGATTCGATTTCAGTTTATCCTGCACATACAATAAGTGAGAAGGCAAAAGAAACTCTTGTAGAGTACACAAAGAGGCTTGCACAGGCTCTCCACGTAGTAGGTATGATAAACATCCAGTTTATCGATATGGATGATGATATTTATGTGATAGAGGTAAATCCGCGTTCATCAAGAACTGTGCCATATATCAGTAAAGTAACCGGTATTCCGATCGTAGATCTCGCAGCAAGGATTATCATGGGCGAGACTATAAAGGGAATGGGATATACACCGGGACTTGCACCTACAGCAGATTATATAGCAATAAAAATGCCTGTATTCTCATTTGAAAAGCTTCGTGGAGCAGAAATTTCACTTGGACCGGAGATGAAATCAACAGGAGAATGTCTTGGAATTGATAAGACATTCAACGGAGCACTATACAAGGCTTTCCAGGGAGCAGGAGTAGAGCTTCCTAAGTATAAGCAGATGATCATGACGGTAAAAGACGCTGATAAGCCGGAGGCAGTTGGTGTTGCAAAACGTTTTGAAAAGCTGGGCTACAAAATATATGCTACAAGAAGCACTGCAAAATATCTGCAGGAGCATGGAGTAAATGCACTCCGTGTAAATAAAATTTCACAGGAATCACCAAACGTTATGGATCTTATCCTCGGTCACAAGATCGATCTTGTTATCGATACACCTACACAGGGCAATGGCGATAAGAGCAGGGACGGATTCCTTATAAGACGTAATGCGATAGAAACAGGTGTTTACTGTATTACAGCAATGGATACAGCAAATGCACTTGCTCATTCACTTGAGACAGCATCAGAGAAAAAGACGCCGGTTGACATAGCAAAAGTTAAAAATATTTAATAAAACAAAGCAGGACAATTTATGCATATTATTTGTGTAAATTGCTCTGCTTTTTATATTGGTAAATTAGTACGGAAATTTTTTCGTGGCAAAGCCGGCGGAAAATGATACGATTTTTGGCAATCTTCGTTAATATGACCGAAGATTGTAAATAAAACATGTGTGGAATATGCAAAATTTAATAGAATTTTGACAAATAATTAACAAAACTAATTGATTTTTATGCGATATTGTGGTACAATAACATTGTTAAAAAATTAACAGCACGTATGTGCAATACAATTTAAAGGAGATAATATAATGGCAAAGAAAGTTGTAATCGCAAGTGCTTGCCGTACAGCAATCGGCAAAATGGGCGGAGCATTAAGCAATACTCCAGCCGCAGATTTAGGTGCAATCGTAATAAAGGAAGCTTTAAACCGTGCAGGTGTTGCTCCAGAGTTAGTTGATGAAGTTAAAATGGGTTGTGTAATCCAGGCAGCTCAGGGACAGAACGTTGCCCGTCAGGCTTCTATCAAAGCAGGACTTCCAATTGAGGTTCCAGCTGTTACACTTAACGTTGTTTGTGGATCAGGCCTTAAATGTGTAAACGACGCTGCTACAATGATCATGGCTGGTGAGGCTGATATCGTTGTTGCTGGTGGTATGGAGAACATGTCAATGGCTCCTTACGCTATGACAAAGGCTCGTTTCGGATACAGAATGAACAATGCAACAATCATCGATACTATGGTAAATGATGCACTTACAGATGCATTCAACCATTATCATATGATGATCACAGCTGAGAACGTATGTGATAAATATGGCATCACACGTGAAGAGTTAGATGAGTTCTCAGCAAACTCACAGCAGAAATGTGAAGCTGCTATCGCTGCTGGTAAATTCGATGAGGAGATCGTTCCTGTACCAGTTAAAGTTAAAAAAGAAATGGTTGACTTCGTTAAAGATGAAGGACCACGTCCTGGAACAACAGCTGAGTCACTTTCTAAATTACGTTGCTGCTCTGGTAAAGAGGGCGGACTTGTTACAGCTGGTAACGCATCAGGAATCAATGATGGTGCAGCAGCAGTTGTTGTAATGAGTGAAGAGAAAGCTAAAGAGCTTGGTGTTACACCAATGGCTACATGGGTAGCTGGAGCACTCGGTGGAGTTGAGCCAGAGATCATGGGTGTTGGACCTGTAGCATCTACAAAGAAAGTTCTTGCTAAGACAGGACTTACAATTGGTGACTTCGATCTTATCGAGGCTAATGAGGCATTTGCTGCACAGTCAATCGCTGTAGCAAGAGATCTTGGATTCGATATGAGCAAGGTTAACGTAAACGGTGGAGCAATTGCTCTTGGACATCCGGTTGGAGCTTCAGGATGCCGTATCCTTGTTACATTATTACATGAAATGAAGAAGAGTGGAGCAAACAGAGGTCTTGCAACACTTTGTATCGGTGGTGGAATGGGATGTTCTACTATCGTTGAGAAATACTAATTTTCTTTGCCAATACAGATATATATAGGGGGTGCGTGGGCATCCCCTTGTAATGTAGAGTTGATCGGCTGGTTGACGATACATTATTATAGATTTTAGAATTCATTATGCCGGGCATGGGTGAATAGTCAGGCTATATGGCATGATACATATTTAGGAGGATTTAAAATGAAGGTTGGAGTTATCGGTGCTGGTACAATGGGCCAGGGAATCGCAAAAGCATTTGCACAGGTAGACGGATATGAAGTAGCACTCTGCGATATCAAACAGGAATGGGCAGAAGGCGGAAAAGACAAGATTGCTAAAGGATATGCAAGACTTGTAGCTAAAGAGAAAATGACACAGGAGAAGGTTGACGGAATTCTTGCTAAGATCACTCCTGGTTTAAAAGAAGACCTTTGTAAAGACTGCGACCTTATCGTAGAGGCTGCTTTCGAAGATATGAAGGTTAAGAAAACTACATTTGCTGAGTTAGACAAGATCGCTAAACCAGAGTGTATTTTCGCTTCAAATACATCATCACTTTCAATCACAGAGATCGGAAACGGACTTACACGTCCAATGATCGGTATGCACTTCTTCAACCCTGCTGATCGTATGAAATTAGTAGAGGTTATCGCTGGTGTGAACACACCTGCTGAGACAGTTGAGGCTATCAAGAAAATCGCTGAGGAGATCGGAAAGACTCCAGTACAGGTTAATGAGGCAGCTGGTTTCGTTGTAAACCGTATCCTTATTCCAATGATCAACGAAGCTGCTTTCATCAAAATGGAAGGTGTTTCAGACATTGCTGGTATCGATGCTGCTATGAAGCTTGGTGCTAACCATCCAATGGGACCATTAGAGTTAGGAGATTTCATCGGACTTGACATCTGCCTTGCTATCATGGATGTTCTTTATAATGAGACAGGAGACAGCAAATATCGTGCATGTCCACTCATCCGCAAGATGGTAAGAGGTGGAAACCTCGGTGCTAAGAGCGGTAAAGGATTCTATATTTACAATGCAGACCGTACAAAAACACCAGTTGACGCACAGTAAAAGAGATTAAAACAAAATATAAATTTCAAGGAGAATAAATCATGGATTTCACTTTAGATCAGAAACATGAGATGGCTCGCGACCTTTTCAAACAGTTCGCAGAGACAGAAGTTAAACCTCTTGCACAGGAGACTGACGAGACAGAGGTATTCCCAGCAGAGACAGTTGCTAAGATGGGAAAATATGGATTCATGGGCATTCCTGTACCAAAGGAGTACGGCGGACAGGGCTGTGATCCACTTACATACGTTATGTGTGTAGAAGAATTATCAAAGGTTTGTGGTACAACAGGCGTTATTGTATCTGCTCATACATCACTTTGTATCGATCCTATTATGACATTCGGTACAGAGGAGCAGAAGAAAAAATATGTTCCTGACCTTGCTTCAGGCAAGAAAATCGGTGCTTTCGGTCTTACTGAGCCGGGCGCTGGTACAGATGCACAGGGATGTCAGACAAAGGCCGTTTTAGACGGAGACGAGTGGGTTCTTAACGGATCTAAGTGCTTCATCACAAACGGTAAGGTTGCTGATGTTTACATCATCATCGCTATCACAAGCATCACAGAGGACAAGCGTGGACGCAAGAAGAAGAACTTCTCTGCATTCATCGTAGACAAGGGAACACCTGGATTCTCATTCGGAACAAAAGAGAAGAAGATGGGTATCCGCGGATCATCTACATACGAGCTTATCTTCGAGGATGCACGTATTCCAAAGGATGCATTACTTGGAAAAGAGGGAAGAGGTTTCCCAATCGCTATGCATACACTTGATGGTGGACGTATCGGAATTGCTGCTCAGGCACTTGGTATTGCAGAGGGCGCATTAGAGAGAACTATCGAGTACACAAAGGAAAGAAAGCAGTTTGGCCGTTCAATCGCACAGCAGCAGAATACACAGTTCAAGCTTGCAGATATGGCTACACGTATCGATGCAGCTAAGTATCTTGTATACGCAGCAGCTATGAAGAAGGCAGAGTTTGCTAAGAACCCTAAGGTTTCTTACTCAGTAGATGCAGCAAAGGCTAAATTATTCGCAGCAGAGACAGCTATGGCTGTTACAACAGAGTGCGTTCAGTTATTCGGTGGATACGGATATATCCGTGAGTATGATGTAGAGCGTATGATGCGTGATGCTAAGATTACAGAGATCTACGAGGGAACTTCAGAGGTTCAGCGTATGGTTATTTCAGGCTCATTACTCAGATAGTTAAGAGAGCTATCATAACTGTAGAGCTACTTAGAATAAATAAAGGAGAACAAATACATGAATATCGTAGTATGTATTAAACAGGTTCCTGATACAAAGGGTGGAGTAAAATTCAATCCTGACGGAACACTTGATAGAGCTTCAATGCTTGCAATCATGAATCCAGATGACAAGGCTGGTCTTGAGGCAGCACTTAGAATCAAAGACGAGACAGGCGCAAAGGTTACAGTCCTTACAATGGGACTTCCAAAGGCTGATGCAATCCTTCGTGAGGCAATGGCTATGGGCGCTGATGATGCAGTTTTAGTAACAGACAGAGTACTTGGTGGAGCTGATACATGGGCAACATCTACTACAATTGCCGGAGCATTAAGAAATCTCGATTATGATCTCATCATTACTGGCCGTCAGGCTATCGATGGAGATACAGCACAGGTTGGACCACAGATCGCAGTTCATCTTGGACTTCCTGTAATCTCATACGCAGAGGATATCAAGGTTGAAGGAGATTCTGTAGTCGTTAAACGTCAGTACGAAGACAGATATCACACAATCAAGGCTAAAATGCCATGCCTTATCACAGCTCTTTCAGAGTTAAATGAGCCTAGATATATGACACCGGGCGGAATCTTCGATGCATTTGACAAAGAAGTAACAGTCTGGGGTAGAGCAGACTTAAAAGACGTTGACGATTCAGACCTTGGACTTAAAGGATCACCTACAAAGATCGCTAAGGCATCTGATAAGGTACCTAAGGGAGCCGGAGAAAAGGTTAACCTTGATCCAACAGAGTCAGTAAACTATCTCATGGAGAAATTCAAAGAGAAACATATCATCTAGTATGGAGGAACCAAAAATGGGTTTAGAAGAATATAAGGGCGTATATATCTACGCACAGCAGGTAGACAATAAGCTTAGCGACATCGCCTTTGAGTTAGTCGGTAAAGCTAAAGAGTTAGCAGCAGATTTAAATACAGAGGTTACTGCAGTACTTCTTGGATCTAACGTAAAGGCTCTTGCAACAGAGCTCGGTGAGTACGGCGCAGACAAGGTAATCGTTGTAGACAATCCTGCACTTGAGACATACAGAACAGAGCCATACGCACAGGCTCTTGTATCAGTAATCAACGAGTACAAGCCGGAGATCATGTTAGTTGGCGCAACAGCTATCGGACGTGACCTCGGACCAACAGTTTCAGCAAGAGTTAAGACAGGTCTTACAGCTGACTGTACAAAGCTTGAGATTGGTGATTTCCCAATCAATGCTATGCCTGGACAGGAGCAGAAGCACAACCAGCTTCTCATGACACGTCCTGCATTCGGTGGAAACACAATCGCAACAATCGCTTGTCCTGACAACCGTCCACAGATGGCAACAGTTCGTCCTGGTGTTATGCAGAAGCTTCCAAAAGAGGCTGGCAGAGCAGCAGAGGTTATCGAGTTCAATCCTGCACTCGAGGAGAACAACCGTTATGTTGAGATCATGGATATCGTTAAGGCAGTTGGCAACGTAGAGAACATCATGGACGCTAAGGTACTTGTATCAGGCGGACGTGGAGTTGGAAGCGCTGAGAACTTCGAGATGCTTCGTGATCTTGCTTCATGCTTCAAGGGTGGTATGGTATCATGCTCTCGTGCAGCAGTAGAGAACGGCTGGTTAGCACAGGATTATCAGGTAGGACAGACAGGAAAGACTGTACGTCCACAGATTTACTTCGCAATCGGTATCTCTGGAGCAATCCAGCACGTTGCAGGTATGGAAGAGTCTGACCTTATCATCGCAATCAACAAAGACGAGGATGCTCCAATCTTCGACGTAGCTGATTATGGTTTAGTAGGAGACTTAAAGAAGATCGTTCCTCAGCTTACAGCAGCTCTTAAAGAGGCAAACGCTAACGCATAATTACACAGCAGTAAGCGCATAGAGAATTGATTTAAATTCACAATTAATTACATTACTTACATAAAGACCACAGCATTACCATGTGTGATGCTGTGGTCTTTTTTATTATAGAAATTTTGTAAAATTTAAGTTATAATATAGTAAAATTATTTTATGGGGGATATAAATGGATAAGAAGGTAAAAAATATTTTTAAATTGCTGGGAGGAATTCTGGCAGTCATTGCGCTTGGGCTGATAATTCTCGTTGTTGTGCTTACCATAACAGAATTTAAGCCGGATGATGTGGAAAAGATTTCTGTCGTGGCAGCAGGCTCAGAGGCCCAAGATGTAGATATGGATGATGCAGATACGCTGGAAAATGGGGACAGGCTTAATGTTAAAGAACTTTCGGATGGCGACAGTGTAAGGGTTATGACATGGAATACAGGCTATGCGGCACTTGGTGAGAATGCAGATTTTTTCATGGATGGCGGCAAAAGTGTAAGCAGTTCAGACAAAGAAACAGTGCAGGAAAATCTGGAGGCAATATCAGAACAGATAGAAGAAAGTGATCCGGATATCGTTTTTATGCAGGAAGTAGATGTTGACTCAAAACGTTCGCACTATATAAATGAACTGGAGGTGATCACAGGAAATCTGACCGGATACAGCAGTTCATTTGCGGAAAACTATAAGACACTTTATGTGCCATATCCTCTTCCAACCATCGGAAAGGTGGATTGTGGTCTGGCAACATTATCAAAATACGAGGTAAGTGACTGTAAGCGGATTTCATTGCCATGCCCGTTTGGCTATCCGATGAGACTGTGTAACTTGAAACGATGCTTAATGGTAAGTCGTGTACCGATAGAGGGCAGTGATAAGGAACTGGTGCTTGTAAATCTGCATCTTGAGGCATATGATGATGGTGACGGCAAGGCAGCACAGACACAACAGCTTAAAAAGCTTCTGGAGGAAGAAATAGAAAAAGGAAATTATGTTATAGCCGGTGGAGATTTTAATCAGGAATTTTCTAATTATGACAACAGTGCATATCCTATTATAAATGATGATGTGTGGACTCCGGGGGAAATAGACACAGATGAGTTTTCAGACAGCCTTTCATTTTTAACAGACAACAGCACACCATCGTGCCGCTCGCTTGACCGTCCGTTAAAGGGCAATGACGTATCACCAGACAAATTCCAGTATTATATGATCGATGGATTCATAGTATCGGATAATCTGTCTGTGGACAAAGTAGAAACTATAGATCTGGATTTTAAGAATTCGGATCATAATCCGATTGTTATTGACATGAAATTGAATTAGAAATTGTTTAATTACCAAAAATCCGTTATACTGGCAATATGTATAACGGATTTTAAAATATATAATATTAGGAGATTATTATAGCAGATATAATAGTAAATGTTTTCTGGTGTGGATGTTTACTATCGAATTTAGTAAATATCTGTACTATAACGATTCCATAAATTAGCAGGAAATATGTATCAGATTAAACAGCTAATAGAATATCCCGAGCAGGAGGATCTAATATGAATAATACAATGCCAATAATTGATTCGGAAAATAAATTTTGATTATAATCGTATATCTAGTCGCATATTATATATTTACCACAGCTTTTAAGAAAAATTCAGCATATTTTACTGTTGTAGGTACTTTTGGTTTATGTTAGAATAACATCGTCCGGTAAAAATGGAGGAATCGGATTTCGAAAAGTTAAGAACTTTAGCGCCATGCACCGGCAGGTACGGGAAAATATGCCGGTTAACGAGGTTTCGGGTTATCGAATTTTCGGCGGATGCCTGGACGCATATATGGATGCGTATCTTCTTGTACAATGTTATGTGAATTTTAGTATTGTACTGGCCAAATATGATGGAGACATCAAAACAAAGCGGAAGAACCATATAAAGTCATGTAGTTGTTCAGAAAAGAACAGTTACGGAATTTGTACATTTAAAATTTTATATCGAAAAGGAGATCTAACACTATGTGTGGAATTATAGGATTTACGGGCCGTTTAGAGGCACAGAAGATTTTAACGGAAGGACTCGCAGCGTTAGAGTATCGTGGATACGACAGTGCAGGTATCGCTTATTTCAAGGATACAGGCAAGATTTCTATCCGCAAGACCGTTGGAAAGGTAAAGGATCTTCTAGCTATCTGCGATGATGACAACAATTCAACTTGCGGGATCGGACATACAAGATGGGCTACACACGGCGGAGTTACAAACGCAAACGCTCATCCTCACAAGGTTGGAAATGTTGCACTCATCCACAATGGTATCATCGAGAACTATCATGAAATCGTAAACAAATTTGATCTGGCAGATTCTCTTGTATCAGAGACAGATACAGAGGTTGCAGCTGCACTTATAAATAAGCTCTATGACGGAGATCCGAAAGAGACTCTTAAAAAGGCTGTAAAGGAGATCACAGGTTCATTTGCATTTTGTGTAATGTTCAAGGATCAGCCGGGAAAGATATTTGCTATCAGAAACGTAAGCCCGATGGTTGCTACATACTGTGATGACGGTGCATTTATCGCATCTGACCTTACCGCTTTCATCAAATACTCAAAGCGTTATTTCATCGTACCTGAGTATACGATTATGACTATGACAGCAGACGGAATAGCAATCGAGGATCTCGATGGAAAAGCAGTTGAGCCTGAGTATCTTGAGGTAAACTGGGATGTGACAGCAGCTCAGAAGGATGGATATCCACATTTTATGATCAAGGAGATCCATGAGCAGCCGGCAGCTATCACAAAGACTATCACTCCAAGGATCAAAGATTCACTGCCTGATTTTTCAGATGATGGAATACCTGACTCATTTTTCGAGGATGTAAATGACATCACAGTCGTAGCCTGTGGTACAGCAATGTATGCAGGAATGGTCGGAAAGACAATGATCCAGAACCGTTTTCACATCCCTGTAACTGTTGCTATAGCATCAGAGTTTCGATATGAAGAGCCTGTTATCTCAGACAAATCAATGGTAATCTTTGTATCACAGTCAGGAGAGACAATTGATACTTTAGAGGCACTCCGTCTTGCAAACAAATACACAAAGAAGACTCTTTCTATCGTAAACGTAAAGGGCTCATCAATCGCAAGAGAGAGCAACTATGTGCTTTATACACACGCAGGTCCTGAGATCGCTGTTGCAAGTACAAAAGCTTACACAGTACAGGCTGCAAGCTTCTATCTCTTAGGCTGCAAGCTCGGACTTGTATCAGGCAAAATGACAGAGGCGCAGGCAAGAGAATTTGTAGAGAATCTTCAGGAGGTTCCAAATCTCATCGAGTCAGTTATCACACAGGCACCTGACATCGAACAGCTCACAAAGAGAATGGTTAATGCAACAAATGCATTTTTTATCGGACGTGGACTTGACTATACACTTTGTATGGAAGGTGCCCTCAAACTCAAAGAAATTTCATATATTCACGCTGAGGCTTATGCAGCAGGCGAGCTTAAGCACGGAACTATTGCACTTATCAGCGAGGGTGTTCCTGTTATCGCAGTTGCTACACAGAGCCATGTATACAGCAAGGTTATCTCAAATATCCGTGAGGTAAAGGCAAGAGGAGCTTATGTTATCCTTCTTAGCAAGGACAAAGAAATCACAGACAAATCTATCTGTGATGTTCACATCAGCCTTCCTGAGACATCAGATGAGTTCGCAATATTCGAGTCAGTTGTAATATTCCAGCTTATCGCTTACTACACATCAACAGGAAAAGGATTAAATCCTGACCAGCCGCGTAACCTTGCAAAATCAGTTACAGTAGAATAAAATCTTTCCCCGGCAAATGCCGGGGATTTTTTTGTGGAAATTTTTGTTAAAAAAATAACAAAAACTGCTTTACACACCCATAGTGCGGTGGTATTATAAATGAACGCAGGTTACTCAGATGAGAACTCAGCAATTATACAATTTTGCATGTGCGGGCTTATGCTGAGATAAGACAGCAGGCTTATAGGAGGAGACCATAAAAGGCTCTGACCAAAAAGGAGGAAAAGCAATGCGCAATTCAAAAACAAACGAACTTGTTCTTACAGGTTTATTCACTGCCATTATCGTTATTATGGCATTCACACCACTCGGGTATATCCCACTCGTAGTCATAAATGCTACGATCATTCACATTCCGGTAATCCTGGGATCACTTTTCTGCGGACCAAAGAAGGGTGCTTTTCTTGGATTTGTCTTTGGATTTACCAGTTGTTTAAAATCTACAATAGCAGGAACATCTTTATCATCTTTTGTATTCTCACCGGTGCTTGCAGCATCGTTTGTTGGTACATCAGGTATATTCAAAAGTATTTTTATAGCATTTGTTCCGAGAATCCTGGTAGGTGTTGTACCATACTTTGTATACATAGGAATCAAAAAGGTTCTTTTATCAGAGAAAAAGAATCTTTGGGGAACAATACTCAATGTAGTAATGTCAGTATTCCTTGCTTTTGGAGTATATGCTTTCTTAAATAAAATGGCAGGCTCATTGACGTCTGCAGCATGTACGGGCATCGGGATTGCAGTAGGTATCGTTGTATTTGCAGTTGTTGAAGCTGTATTTGTAAGGAAAAATGCACAGGTTATCCCATTCGTATATGCAGGTGTGGCAGGAGCCATGACCAATACAATCCTTGTAATGGGTTCGATTTTTGTACTTTACAAGGATGCATACGCAAAAGCAATCGGTACAGCAGGGGATGCAGTGCTTGGTATTATTGGAGGCGTTATCAGCTTCAACGGTGTAATTGAGGCGATTGTCGCAGCTATAATCGTATATCTGGTAGGTCTTGTACTCAATACGATCAAGCCTATCGCAGTTAAATAATTAAATATAAAGTTTATACCAAAAATGTTATTGTAAAATTGTATGCAGGGCGGGCTTCCTTGAAGTCCGCCTTTAAATAAAGTACGTATAATGATGAAATAATCAGGGATAAAGGAGACAATTATGAATGAAATAGATATAATGGATATAGGAGGCTTTAAAGCAGGACATGCCCAGGATGAGAAAGGAATAACCGGATGCACAGTATTACTTTTTGACAAACAGGCTCCGGCAGGTGTTGATATAAGAGGCGGAGGACCGGCTTCACGCGAGACACCTCTTCTTAATCCGGTTGCAGATGCAAAGGGCATACATGGTCTTGTACTTTCTGGCGGATCAGCATTTGGGCTGGATGCGGCAGGCGGAGTCATGAAGTATCTTGAGGAAAGAAATATAGGCTTTGATGTCGGAGTTACAAAGGTTCCGCTTGTGGTACAGTCATGCATTTTTGATCTTGTGATCGGGGACAAAGATGCCAGACCTGATGGTAAAATGGGTTATGAGGCATGTGAGAATGCAACATATGACAATTTTAGGCAGGGCAATTACGGCGCCGGAATGGGAGCGACAGTTGGCAAATACATGGGCAGGGAATGCAGCATGAAAAGCGGCATAGGCTCGTATGCTGTGCAGATCGGAGAATTAAAGGTCGGAGCAGTGGTTGCTGTAAATGCACTTGGCGATATCTATGATATAGATACCGATAGGAAGATAGCAGGGGCATTGGATACAGATGGAAAACTGTTTGATGATGAAACTGCATATTTTAAAGCGGCAGCCAGTATCCAGAATATGTTTACAGGAAATACCACAATTGGTACAATAATTACAAATGCCGGGCTTGAAAAAACTGCGCTTAATAAAGTAGCTTCAATGGCACATAATGGATATGGAAGAGCCATAAGGCCTGTTCATACTATGGCAGACGGCGATTCAATCTATGCAGTATCAGTGGGGGATGTGGCAGCAGATATAAATCTCGTAGGTCCGTTAAGTGCGTATGTAATGGCAAAGGCTATAGCAAGCGCTGCAAGAAGTGCAAGATCAATAGACGGATATAAGGCGGTTTGTGATCTGTAGTCCGGATGCAGGAAAAATGAGCAAACACAAAGGTGGAGATTAAATTATGTTAAAAGGAAAAACAGTAGTTCTTGGAGTAACAGGAAGCATAGCAGCGTATAAGATTGCAAATCTTGCAAGTATGCTTGTTAAACAGCATGCCGATGTCAATGTCATAATGACGCATAATGCAGCAAATTTTATCAATCCTATAACATTTGAAACGCTTACAGGAAATAAATGTCTGGTTGATACATTTGACAGAAATTTCCAGTTTAACGTAGAGCACGTGGCGCTGGCAAAGCGGGCTGATATATTTATGGTGGCACCGGCATCAGCAAATGTGATCGGGAAAATGGCAAATGGAATAGCTGATGATATGCTTACCACAACGATACTTGCGGCAAAATGTCCTAAGCTTGTATCTCCGGCGATGAATACGAACATGTACGAGAATCAGATCGTGCAGGACAATTTGAAAAAACTTGAAAATTATGGCTTTGAAATAATAGATCCGGCGAGTGGATATCTTGCCTGTGGTGATACGGGAGCAGGAAAAATGCCGGAGCCGGAGACACTTTTTGCATATATAATGAGAACTATTGCATGCAAAAAAGATATGCAGGGAAAACACGTACTTGTTACAGCGGGAGCGACAATGGAAAAGATTGATCCTGTACGTTTTATCACAAACCATTCTACAGGAAAGATGGGAAAGGCATTAGCAGAAAACTGTATGCTGCGTGGAGCTAAGGTAACACTTGTTAACGCATCTGTATCAGTTGAACCGCCTATGTTTGTAGATGTCGTAAAAGTAAGTTCTGCTGCCGAGATGTCAGAAGCAGTAAAATCAAAAGCAGATGAACAGGATATAATAATTATGACGGCTGCGGTAGCGGATTTCAGACCATCGCATCCGGCTGATGAAAAAATAAAGAAAAAGGATCAGGGAACGGACAGCATAATAGAGCTTGAGAGGACAGAGGATATTCTGGCATATCTTGGAGCACACAAAAAAGAAGGGCAGAAGATATGTGGATTTTCAATGGAAACGGAAAATATGCTCGATAACTCAAAGGCTAAGCTTGCAAAGAAAAATGCGGACATGATAGTGGCCAATAATCTAAAAGTTGCCGGAGCAGGATTTGGCACAGATACAAACGTTGTGACGCTCATCACCAAAAACGGCTGCCGGCAGCTTGAAAAAATGGATAAATCAGAAGTTGCAGAAAAAATCATGGATGAACTTATTTAAACATATTGGTCAAACACTGGATCAGCATCAGGATCAGGAAGTTTACCCGTTATTTCCATGTACATACACGTGATCGTCTGCTGATAATATGGTTCGATCCAGAGAAATCCAATTCCAAGGGAAAGTATTCCAAGTACAAACATTCCGATAAAGCTTAATTCGATATAAATAAGACGCAAAACGTTTCCTTTCATAAGAGAAACCGCTTTTGTAAGGCATTTGAATACGCTAAGCTGTTCATCCGTGATAAGAACATAATAGTAAAGCGGAAGTGTCAACGAAAGTATGATCATAAGAATGGCAGATGTTGCTATAAGAGCAATGTCTGTCATTATTTTTTCATAGGAAAAACCGATAAAAATTCTGGCGATGATCATAGGAGCCTGCGCTATTGTGGAAAAAACAAAGTAGAGTATTGCGCCACCGAAAAATCTGTCCGAATGGTTCTTTATGCAGAAAAAGACATCCGTTGCACGTACCGGTTTCCTGTTTATAAGCATGATATGCATATGGATAAGTCCTATCTGCAAAACGCTCATGATCAGGGAGATAAGTATTTCAGCAGCATAGTACACGATTTTTTGCGCTGTAGTTGCGTATACTGTGTCAAGAAGCATTGAAAAAGGCAGATCTATCACAAAACTTATCAATACGATAAGAAGGAAACCGCCCATCATGTTTCGGTAATTTCCGGTGAGATTTTGCCTTGCAATTCGTTTTAATTCTTTTGATCTTAATTTATTCATGAATTTATATCTCCTAAAAATAATATATGAAAATATTGTATCATTAGTTGAGAACTTTTACAAATTAAAGTATAGTATATGATAACGCCAATCTATAGGTATCAGCCGCAGGCTATCATGAGTGTAAGCGAATTATATCCGCACGAATGCATAGGTATCAGCCACAGGCTTATCATGTGTGTGAACACATGATGTAAGGTTTACAATAAGAAATATACTGTAAGGAGAAAAAATGCAGACGGATAAAAAACTGGATAAATATTTTTATATAACAGGCTGGATAGTTATCGTACTTATCACAGTACTTGTCATGATCGTAAAGATAAATGGAATTGGAATATTACACAAAATGCCGCCATGTGCTTTTAATAAGGTCACAGGACTTTATTGTCCGGGATGTGGAGGAACAAGGGCAACGATTGCGCTTTTCAGGGGACAGATAATCAGATCATTCAGGTTTCATCCGTTTGTTCTGTACGGATCTGTTGTCGGTGGATGGTTTATGATATCACAGACAATACAGAGAATTTCTAAGGACAGGATAAAGATAGGAATGCATTTCAGACCAGTTTATCTGTGGATCGCACTTGCAATCGTACTGATAAACTGGTTGGTTAAAAATGCATGTATTTTAATAGGCGGAATTGATCTGCTCGATTAAGTCATTGTAATCAATGCCGATCATGTCTGAATAGGCATTTAAGATTCCTGACAGGCTTCCATATTCATGAAGCATATATACTATTGAAACTGTGTAGAAACATATAGTGACCAGAACACTTACAAGTCCGAGTACAAAACAAAACATGGCGCGGCTGCTCATAGATGATGCTCCTCCCTTTGACAGAAGTGCAAACAGCATTGAAAGAGAACCGCAGATAATAGATACATTTAAGCATGTAAATGAAGCGATAGCAATTATTCCGAGAACAAGGGAGGCGGTTTCCATCTCCTGGGAACGCTTATTGTTGAAATTTCGAGGGTCATTATAATTATATCTGTTATAATCGTACCCACTATAATTATCATTGTTATAATCCATAATAGTTACAGGCCTTTAAATCCAGGCAATCCTTTCTAAAAACTTGATTTATAAATAGCATTGATTTTATTGTAGCACTTCATTTATAATAATGGAATAATAAGTTGCAGCCTGTTTTATAATATGGCAGCAACAGCAACACAGATATTAAAGAGGTAGAAAAATGGATATTATTGCAACAATTGCACAGGAACTGGAAATTAAAAAAAGCCAGGTTGATGCCGCAGTAAAACTTATAGATGAGGGAAACACGATTCCTTTTATCGCACGATACAGAAAAGAAGCAACAGGTGCTTTAAATGATGAGATTCTGCGTAATCTTTTTGACAGACTTACATATTTAAGAAATCTTGAAGAAAAAAAGCAGACTGTGCTTTCAAGCATAGAGGAACAGGGTAAACTAACCGAAGAATTAAAAGCCCAGATCCTTGCGGCCCAGACACAGGTTGCGGTGGATGACCTTTACAGACCATATAGGCCAAAGAGAAGAACGCGTGCGACGATCGCAAAGGAAAAAGGGCTTGAGCCACTCGCAAATACGCTGATGGAGCAGAAGCTTTCTGTCTCTGCGCTAGAAGAGGCAGCCGGGTACATAAATGATGATAAAGAGGTAAAAACTGCGGAGGATGCGCTCGCCGGAGCAGCAGATATAATTGCGGAGGCAATATCGGACACGGCTGATTACAGGACAAGGATCCGTGATCTTACTATGGAAAAAGGCCGTCTTACATCCACAGCAAAAGATCCGGAAGCAGAATCTGTATATGAGATGTATTATGAATTTGACGAGGCATTGTCGAAGGTTGCAGGACACAGAACCCTTGCCATAAACAGAGGCGAAAAAGAAAAAATATTAACGGTAAAAATCGAAGCACCGGTGGATGACATTATTGCGTATCTGAAAAAGAAGGTTATCACAAACGATAATCCGAATACGAATGATGTCCTTGCAGGAGCCATAGAAGATGCGTATGACAGACTCATTGCACCTGCTATTGAGCGTGAAATCAGAAATGATCTCACTGAAAAAGCAGAAGATGGGGCCATAAAGGTATTCGGAAAGAACTTAGAACAGCTTCTTATGCAGCCTCCTATCACAGGACAGGTCGTACTTGGCTGGGATCCGGCATTTCGTACAGGCTGTAAGATCGCAGTTGTAGATCCGACAGGAAAAGTGCTCGATACTACAGTTATTTATCCAACTGCGCCACAGAACAAAGTTGAAGAAGCAAAAGCTGTAATGAAAAAGCTTATATCAAAATACAACGTAACACTTATATCTCTCGGAAACGGAACTGCCTCAAGAGAGTCAGAACAGGTTATAGTGGAACTTTTAAAAGAAATACCTGTAAAAGTACAGTACATAATAGTAAATGAAGCCGGTGCTTCGGTATATTCTGCAAGCAAACTTGCAACAGAGGAATTTCCTAATTTTGACGTAGGTCAAAGAAGTGCCACATCTATGGCGAGAAGACTTCAGGATCCTCTTGCTGAACTTGTAAAAATAGATCCGAAATCAATCGGAGTAGGTCAGTATCAGCACGATATGAACCAGAAAAAGCTAAGCGAAGCATTAGGTGGTGTTGTGGAAGATTGTGTAAACAAGGTCGGTGTAGACTTAAATACAGCATCGGTTTCACTTCTTGAATATATTTCCGGTATATCAAAGACTATAGCTAAAAATATAGTTACATATAGGGAGGAAAATGGAGAATTCACATCAAGATCGCAGCTTTTAAAAGTATCAAAGCTCGGACCAAAAGCATATGAACAGTGTGCGGGATTCATGAGGATAAATGATGCAAAAAACCCGCTTGATTCAACAGGAGTACATCCGGAATCATACGATGCAACAAAGAAAGTTCTCGAGAAGCTTGGTTATACAATGGATGATGTAAGATCAAGAAACGTGGTGGGGATATCAGATAAGATTTCTGATTACAAATCGCTTGCCGCAGAGGCTGGCGTCGGCGAACTTACACTCCGTGACATTGTAAAAGAACTCGAAAAGCCTGCCAGGGATCCGCGTGAGGATATGCCGAAGCCAATTCTCAGGAGTGATGTTCTCGAGATGAAAGACCTTACACCTGGTATGGTATTAAAGGGAACCGTAAGAAATGTCATAGATTTTGGGTGCTTTGTCGATATAGGAGTTCATCAGGACGGACTTATACATATATCAGAGATTTGTGACAGATATATAAAGCATCCATTGGAGGCGGTAAGCGTTGGTGATATTGTGGATGTTCAGGTTATGAGTGTGGATCTCAAAAAACAAAGGATCCAGCTTACTATGAAGATAGGAAATGGAAACGATCCAAAAGATAAAAAGAAAGATAAGGAATTGGCAGAAATAAAAAAACAGTCAGCCAATAAAGCACACTCAGATAAAAATAAGAGCAATAAGAACAATAAAAATAATGGAAACAAAAAGCCTCATTACATAAAAGGCAAGAAAAATAATTTTTTTGATAACATTATTTTAGATAATTAGTGGAAAAATACCTTGACAAGACAGCCAAGGGTGCATATTATAGTAGAAACAAAAACATAGGAATTCTTGGGGCAGGTGGATACATGATGTCCTGTAAGTCCGTATTTTAGGGTAATTAGAACGATAAAAAATTGAATGGTGACGATTTGGTGACAAATCGCATAGAAGGCTGTTGTATCTTTGATACAGCAGTCTTTTTTAATCAAAATTGAAATGCAAGAAAATATATGTTATTATCATACTATAAAGGTAGTTAGGGTGGTAAAAATAATTGGGAAATAATTTAACTAATGAGCAACGTCATGAGAATATGTTAAAGCAAATCAAGAATTTTAGATTGCTTGATGACGATTTCATGACAACATGCTTTAAAGAAAATACAGAAGCTGTGGAACTTGTATTACGGATTGTTTTAGAAAAGCCGGATATAAAGGTTGAAGATGTGAAGACACAGTATGATTTGAAGAACATAAGAGGTCGTTCTGTCAGGCTTGATATATATGCTGTAGACAGTGAGAATAAAAAGTATAATATAGAGATTCAGAGAGCAGATAGTGGAGCAGGAGCTAGAAGAGCCAGATATAATAGTAGTTTGATAGATGGCAATATTCTTCCTAAGGGAATCTCTCCGGACAATATATCCGACACATTTATTATATTTATAACTGAAAATGATGTTATTGGTGGAAATAAGCCTATTTATCACATTGATAGGTATATCAGAGAGCTGAATGAGTACTTTAACGATGGTACACATATAATTTATGTAAATGCCGATTATAAAGATGATTCAGACTTAGGAAAACTAATGCACGATTTTACAGTTAGAGATCCTGACGAAATGAATTTTATACAGTTGGCTAAAGTTACAGACTATTATAAAAATGACAAGGAGGGAATAAAAGCTATGTGCAAAGCGATGGAAGATATGATAACAGATTATGTTACAGAAGAAAAGAAGAATTCAGCTATTAGAATGCTAAAAGATGGAGTGTTGTCGGAAAAGCAAATTTCCGTATACTCTGGGTTGCCAATGGAAGTCATTAGAAAGATTGCTGATGAAGAGGGAATGTTAGTAAAATAAAGAGTGAGATAATGAGTACTGCCGTATCAGATTGATACGGCAATTTTTTTACAATGAAGATTGTTCTCTTATAAATTGATATATAGATAATTTAGGAATGCGCCAGGTGGATTTACTTATACGCATTCCTTTTAGTTTGCCTTGATTTAAAAGCTCATATATACGGTTTTTGCCTACCATTAGCAGAGAAGCGGCTTCTTCCACGTTAAGCAAAGTCATATTATCTTCAAGAGATTCTGTATAGAATGTAGTATCATTGGTTAGATTCTTCATGATTTGTCAGCTCCTTCCTCATTATTGTTTATAAGGATGTTTATAGAATAATAATCAAAAAAATAGTATAAAAAGTGATATATAGGGGAAGTCTAATTCAAGCTCTTGTAGGGCAGAAGGACTTTAGGGTTACATATAATGTGTACAATCATCTTGGTGACAATTTGGTGACAAAATGCACGTAAAAATGCCAATTTATGCCATTTGAAAAAATATCGTAAACAACACAGGATATCTTTTCAAAAGCCTATAAATATAAGAAAAAATACTTGACAACATCACACAAGGTGCATATTATAGTGGTAACAAAAACATAGGAATTCTTCGGGGCAGGGTGATACGATACATATAAATGTTATAGTAGATTCCCGACCGACGGTGACTCATTTATGAGAAGTCCGTGAACTGCCGCTGGCAGCCGATCCGGTGAAAATCCGGAACCGACAGTATAGTCTGGATGTGAGAAGAACGCCGTGACTTTAATATCACAGCAATGATGCGATAAAAACCCCGGAAATATCCGGGGTTTTTATGCGTGGAAAGAATTCCTTAAAAAGGAGATATAAAAATGGACAAAACAACAAAAACAATTACATCAAACAAATCAAAGATCGGAACACGCTATATGGCAGGCGTGGCAATGCTCAGCGCACTTGCATTTGTACTTCAGTACCTTGAATTCCCAATTCCGATAATGCCAGGTTTTGTGAAATTTGATTTTTCAGATCTGCCGGCATTACTGGGAGCATTTGCATATGGGCCGCTTGCGGGAGTGCTTGTAGAATTTATAAAAAATCTGCTCCATTGTGCAGTAAGCCAGAGCGCAACAGTCGGTGAACTGTCAAACTTTATCTTAGGAGCAGTATTTGCCGGAACAGCAGGACTTATATACAAACACAAAAAGACAAAGAAAATGGCAGTGACAGGGGCACTTGCCGGATCATTGCTAATGGGAGTGATCAGTTTTCCATCAAATTTATTTATAGTATATCCATTTTACAGAGTAGCATATTCAATGGATTATCCTACTATAGTAGGATTTTATAAGGCAATTCTTCCATCAGTAAATGAATTATGGCAGTGCCTGTTGATATTTAATCTTCCGTTTACAATAGCAAAGGGAGTTATATCTACTGTAATAGCAATGCTTATATACAAACCACTTTCACCAATATTAAAGGGAAGAAACCGGTAAAAATTTAAACGATCAGTTAAAGAGAAGGGGCTGTAAAATAAGTCCCTAATATAAGAAACGCCAATTCCGGCAAATGTCGGTTTTGGCGTTTCTTTGTATTAACTTTTCTATTTCTAAGCAAGTCTGCATCTTTGGGTATAAAAAATGGTGCATTTAATAAAGCTCGGCTAATCACGCCTGCTTAAGTTTTATGCAACTTTCGTCTGTCGTTGCTTTTTGTTGTGATATTTATAAAGATTGAATCCACATGAAATCAGTGTAAGCTCGAGAATTACATTTTTCTCGCCTCTTCGCAATAATCTTTTATACGCTTTATCCCACTTTAATACACCAAAAGTTCCCTCCGATTGAATACTTCGGTTCATTCTCAAGAGAGCACCATGTATGGATTCAAGATTTTGCAGCACTTCCTGATGGATAGCAGTTAATTCCTGATTCATTCGGATCGTTCGGTTTTTGTGTGCTCTCGGACAACATTCTTGTTTATGCTGACACCCTTCACAAGATTCACATTCGTATAATTCTTCCGTTCTTCCATATTTATTATATTTCACATGCTGTGTTCTCTTGAAGAGGAATTTTCGACCGTTTGGGCATAAGAGATTTCCATCTGCATCTTTTGCAAAGTTTACAGCACGATACGGATTCTCATGATACTTTTTGTCCGTCGTTTCTTTTTTGTACATGGTAAATTTCATGTATTTTTCCATGCCGTGTTCTTCACAATAAAGATAATTATTGTAAGAACCGTATC
>OLQH01000007.1_pt1 | contig 239754 bp, 226 predicted proteins | sample 1672671 | NCBI WGS metagenome assembly OLQH01 (sample SAMEA3136712, study PRJEB25190) | human gut metagenome | reverse complement strand
TTGCCCCATATGCAAGGGAAATGATCTGATGACCAAGGCAGATTCCAAAGATCGGATATTTTCCCCGTAAGCCTCTCACCAGTTCTATGACCGGCTGCACATCCATCGGGTCTCCCGGACCATTAGATAAAAAGATTCCGTCCGGCTTCATTTTTTCTATTTCTTCCATAGAGGTATTCCATGGAAATACCGTCACATTGCAGCCTCGTCTGTTAAAACTCCTCACAATATTCTGCTTCATTCCACAATCAATGGCGGCCACATGATATTTCTCATCCGGAATCCTATATTGCTGAATCTCTTTTCTGCTCACAAAAGCTACTGCATCTTTTGGTATATCATAGGAACTCAATTTGCAAAGTCCCTCCTGCAGAGAAGTATCAGCATCTGTAATCAATACTTTTCTGCTTCCCAAATCACGAATAGAACGTATCAGCTTTCTGGTATCAATTCCATAAATTCCCGGAATCCGGTATTTCTCCATGATTTCGGATAATGTATATTTACTGCGGAAGTTGGATGGCTGATCGTTATAATCCCTTACAACCAATCCTCCAATCGTCGGTGTTTCTGTTTCAAAATCTTCTTCTGCAATCCCATAGTTACCAATCAGCGGATATGCCATCACAACAGTCTGGTAGGTATAGGACGGATCAGAGATGATTTCCTGATACCCAACTGGAGAGGTATTAAATACGATTTCCGTGATTCTTTCATCAAAGGAACCAAAACCATATCCATAATACTCACTGCCATCTGGGAAAATCAGTTTTCTGTCAAATTTTTTCATAATATATGTCACCCCTCTATCTAAACCCGTTCAGACAGTTTCCTTTCAAAACGGTCTTTACGGAGATCTGCCGGAATTTTGGTTGGATATTCTCCATTAAAGCAGGCAGCACAATAATCCTCGCTGTCAATCAGCTTACTCAGCTTCTCCACCTCCAAATATCCCAAAGAATCCACTCCGATCATCTCTGCGATCTCTTCCATGCTATGATGGCATGCAATCAGATTTTCTTCTGAGTCAATGTCCGTGCCATAATAGCAGGCATGTAAGAATGGGGGAGCCGAGATTCTCATATGTATCTCTTTCGCTCCTGCGTCACGCAAAAGCTTTACAATACGTTTACTGGTTGTACCTCTTACGATAGAATCATCAATAAGAACGACTCGTTTTCCATCGATTACATTTTTCACAGGAGAAAGCTTAATCCTGACTTTATCCAAACGTTCATTTTGTCCCGGAGAAATGAATGTTCTTCCAATATATTTATTTTTGATCAGTCCTATCCCATAAGGAATGCCGGATTTATTTGCATATCCAAGCGCTGCATCCAGTCCGCTGTCCGGAACTCCGATCACAATATCTGCGTCCACCGGATAACTTTCTGAGAGCAGCTCGCCTGCTCTCATTCGTGATTCATGGACAGATACACTATCTATGACAGAATCCGGTCTTGCAAAATAGATATACTCAAAGATACAGGTTTTCTTTTTCTGCTTACCGCAGTGTTCTTTCCTTGATTCCACTCCATTTTGACTAAACATCAGAATCTCACCCGGAAGCAGATCTCTGACAAATTCTGCGCCTACCGCTGATAATGCGCAGCTTTCTGATGCCACTACATAGGCTCCATCCGGCATCTGTCCATAACAAAGTGGTCTGAATCCATATGGGTCTCTTGCAGCAATCATCTTTGTAGCTGACATCAAAACTAATGAATAAGCCCCTTCCAGTAAATTCATGGTGTTGCTTACCGCTTCTTCTATGCTCGGTGTCATCAGCCTTTCTCTTGTAATCACATAAGCAATGGTTTCTGTATCGCTGGTGGTATGAAAAATGGCTCCTGATAACTCCAGCTTATCACGCAGCTCCAATGCATTACTCAAATTTCCGTTATGTGCCAGTGCCATCTTTCCTTTCTGGTGGTTGACTTCAATGGGCTGGCAGTTATTTCGTGTTGTCCCGCCGGTTGTTCCATATCTTACATGGCCCACTGCCATAGTCCCTTCCGGCAAATGAGATAATGTGTCTTTCGAAAACACTTCGCTTACAAGGCCCAGATCCTTATAGGAAGAAAACACACCATCATCATTCACAACGATCCCGCAGCTCTCCTGTCCTCTGTGCTGCAAGGCATACAATCCATAATAGGTAATCCCTGCCACATTTTCTTTTTGTGTACTCATCACACCGAATACACCACATTCTTCATGAATCGCCATACTCTTTTCCTCCTGCGTATTATTCTACTGTCTACTGTGACCGATTTTGCCAGATTCCCTGGCTTATAATATCACAGCCGCGATTCAGTGCAACATAATAGGCAAAAAGCTGCAAAGGAATCACTCCGAGAACCGGCTGCAAAAGGGAATGGGGCTTTGGTATCACAAATATTTCGGATGCCTGACTGCTAATCAGCTCTGCTGTCTGATCTGTCGTCATTGCGATTACTTCTGCTCCTCTGGATTTTACTTCAACAATATTGGACAAGGATTTTTCCACCAGCGGCTCATAGGTTACCATAGCAACCACCAGTGTTCCCGGTTCTATCAGAGAAATCGTTCCATGTTTCAGTTCTCCTGCCGCATAGGATTCTGAATGAATATAAGAAATCTCTTTCAGCTTTAGAGAGCCCTCCAAACCCAGTGCATAGTCCAGATTACGACCAATATAGAAAACACTGTTATGGTTGAAATATCTGGATGCCGCTTTCTGATAAAGATCCAGATCATTCATAACAACACTTATCTTTTCAGGTAAATCTTGAAGCTCCCTGATAATTGCCGCATATTTTTCTGCTGCGGAAACATCCCACTCAATCAAATGTTTTTCTTTTTCCAGCAAAAATCTGTCTCTGTCAAAGATCTGAACATCATCTGCCGTAATGACTGCCACTTCATCATCTTCCATATAAGTAACTGTCCTTGTATGTGCAAGAAGTGCAGTAACATCAGAGGCAATGTAATTTCCCTCCTGACCGTAACCAATCAGCAGAGGGGCGTCTTTTCTTGCTGCAACCATCTGTCCCGGAAAATCAGAACAGAGAATGCCCATAGCATAAGCACCTTTGATACGATTTAAAACCGCATACACTGCATCCATCAGATTGGATTTCTTCCTATAATAATATTCCAGTAACTGGACGATTACCTCTGTATCCGTATCAGAAGAAAAAACGACTCCTTTACGGATAAGAGAGTTTTTGATCTCCAGATAATTTTCTATGATGCCATTATGGACAACCGCAATCTTTCCTTCCTGCCCAACATGGGGATGTGCATTTGTATCATTTGGTTCCCCATGGGTTGCCCATTTGGTGTGACCAATGCCGATATTCCCCGACAAAGGATTTTGAGAGTCCAGCAATTCCCGCAGAACAGACAGACGTCCTTTGCTCTTTTTTACCTGTAATCTCCCATCCGCTGATACGACCGCAACTCCTGCTGAATCATATCCTCTGTATTCCAGTCGTTCCAGACCATCAAGCAATATCGGAACAGCTTCTGTCTTTCCTGCAAATCCAATAATTCCACACATTTTTTCTACTCCTCTTTTCGTTTCGACTTAATCAGCGTTTCTTTTTAATAAAGCTGCCGAAACGAATCCTTTAAACAGTGGATGAGACTGATTTGGGCGGCTCTTAAATTCCGGATGAAACTGTACGCCTACAAAAAACGGATGCTCCTTAAGTTCTACGGTTTCCACCAGTCTGTCATCCGGAGAAGTACCGCTGATCACAAGTCCTGCTCTCATCAGTTCCTCACGATATTTATTATTAAACTCATAGCGATGGCGATGGCGCTCATGGATCAGTTTGTTACCATAGCATTGTTCCATTTTCGTTCCGGCTTTAATGCTGCATGGATAGCTTCCCAAACGGAGCGTACCGCCTTTATCAATTTCCTCACTCTGTCCCGGCATAAAATCAATGACCTTATGGGCACACTGTTCATCAAATTCACCCGAATGAGCACATTTAAGTCCCAGAACATTCCTTGCAAATTCGATGACGGCAATCTGCATACCTAGACAGATACCAAAGTAAGGAATCTGATTTTCACGGGCATAGTTTGCTGACAGGATCATTCCTTCGATACCACGATTTCCAAATCCGCCCGGAACGATGATCCCATCCAGACCTTCCAATATTTCCTTTACATTGTCCGACCTGATATTTTCTGAATCAATCCAGTGGATTTTCACAAACGTATTCAGTTCATACCCTGCATGGTTCATTGCTTCTGCCACAGACAGGTATGCATCATGGAGCTTTACATACTTTCCAACCAGACCGATGTGGACTTCCCGGGAACGGTTTCGGATGCGTTCCACCATCTGTTCCCAATCTTCCAGCTCCGGTTTCGGCGCATCAATGTGAAGTTCTCTGCAAACAACATCTGAGAATCCGGACTTTTCCAACATCAGCGGTGCTTCGTAGAGGTTCTGTAACGTCCTGTTCCCAATCACGCAATCCGGTTTCACATTGCAAAAAAGAGAAATTTTCTGAAAGATGGATTCTTCCAATGGTTTATCAGAACGCAGCACTATAATATTTGGATTGATACCCATTCCTCGAAGCTCCTTGACAGAGTGCTGCGTTGGTTTTGACTTATGTTCTTCAGAGCCACTCAAATAAGGGACTAACGTCACATGGATAAATAAACTGTTCTCCCCGCCAACCTCCAATGAAATCTGACGTACTGCTTCCAGAAATGGTTGGGATTCAATATCCCCAATGGTTCCTCCAATCTCCGTGATCACTACATCTGCATCCGTCTTTTTTCCTACACGGTACACAAATTCCTTAATCTCATTTGTGATATGGGGAATCACCTGAACCGTGGAACCTAAGTATTCTCCTCTTCGTTCCTTGTTTAATACATTCCAATAAACCTTTCCAGTCGTCAGATTGGAGTATTGATTCAGATCTTCATCAATAAATCTCTCATAATGCCCCAGGTCCAGATCCGTTTCTGCTCCATCTTCGGTTACATATACTTCGCCATGCTGATACGGGCTCATGGTTCCGGGGTCTACGTTAATATATGGGTCTAACTTCTGTGCTGCCACTTTTAAGCCCCTTGCTTTTAAAAGACGTCCAAGAGAAGCGGCGGTAATCCCTTTTCCCAGACCGGATACTACACCTCCAGTCACAAATATATATTTAGTCATAATCTTTCACTTCCTTACTCAAACTCCACCATTGCCGGCGGTTTGCTTGTAATATCGTAGAGAACACGGATTGCAAGTCCGGGACCTGGAAACGGCTGGCGCATAACCATATATTCCGGAAGCCCAAGCTGTCTTCCCAGTTCTCTTACTTCATCCTTGAACAGCAAACGCAATGGTTCAATAATCTCTTTAAAATCAACAAAATCCGGCAGGCCGCCCACATTGTGATGGCTCTTTATGGTTTCTGCATTTTCTTTGCCGGATTCAATCACATCCGGATAAATAGTTCCCTGTGCCAGATAGTCCGTCCTGCCAATTTTTTTGCCTTCTTCCTCAAATACGAAGACCGTGATCCACAAAAACACAGGTGAGCTGTGAACCCACTGCTTCCGCAAACAGGGCTGCACACACAGAGGAATCCACGCCTCCCGATAGAGCCAAAAGCACCTTATCATTCCCTACTTTGCTTCTGATTTCTTCGATACAGCGATACATATAGCTTTCCATCGTCCAGTCACCCACTGCACCACAGACTTTATATAAAAAGTTTCGGATCATGGTAGTTCCATTTTCTGTATGATTTACTTCCGGATGGAACTGTACACCATAGTATTTTCTGTTTTCATCACAAATGGCTACATTCGGGCATTTCCCGCTACGGGCAACTAGCCTAAATCCGTCGGGTACTTTCTTCATGTAGTCGCCATGGCTCATCCATGAAATACTCTCCTCATCCAGTCCGTCAAACAGCAGACAAGAATTATCATAGAAAGTAAGTGTTTTTCCATACTCTCTGGCGTTTTCATTTTCTGCTGCCGTAACCATTCCTCCAAGATGATGGGCAAGGAGCTGACATCCATAGCAGATACCAAGAATCGGTATTCCAAGCTCAAAAATACCTTCTGCCGGATGATAAGAATTTTCTTTATATACACTGTCCGGTCCTCCAGTGAAGATAATGCCTATGGGGTCAAATGCCCGAATCTCAGAAAGGGTCATGGTATAAGGCTTAACCTCACAATAGACGTTGCATTCCCTCACCCTCCTGGCAATCAACTGGTCATACTGACCGCCAAAATTCAAAATTAGTACTTTCTGATTCTGCATCTTTCCTTTTCTCCTAAAACATTGTGATATAGGCATCACGTTCGGCGCCGACAGACACATACTTAATCGGGCACTCGATTTCCTTTTCAATATAACGGATATACTCCAATGCCGCTTTTGGAAGATCATCTACTGTTCTGCATCCGCTGATATCACACTGAAATCCCGGAAGATATTCATAGATCGGTTTTGCACATTTAAGTTCTTCGATACCGGATGGAAATGTGTCTACTCTGTTTCCATCAATCTCATACGCTGTACATACCGGGATTTTTTCCATATAAGAAAGCACATCCAGCTTTGTAAGTGCCACATAGCTGCAGCCCTGCATCTTTGTCCCATATCTGGAAGCAACCACATCAAAGCCTCCGACTCTTCTCGGTCTTCCGGTTGCTGCACCATATTCGCCCCCTGCCGCACGAAGCTGCTCCGCTTCCTCTCCAAACAGTTCACAGGTAAAAGGTCCTTCTCCCACGCAGCTTGAGTATGCTTTCATAATACCGATGCTTTCATCCAGCTTTGCAAAAGGTACGCCAGCTCCGATTGGCGCATAAGAAGCAAGGGTTGTGGATGCAGAGGTATATGGATAAATGCCAAAGTCTATATCCCTGAGTGCCCCAAGCTGTGCTTCAAACAGAATGGATTTTCTCTCTTCAATAGCGTCTCCAAGGTATTCCGTCGTATCACAGATAAAAGGAATAAAGAACTCTCCGTATTCTTTTAACCACTGAAACATTTCATCTGCCAGCACTGGTGCATGACCATATCCATGTTCCACAGTCAGGTTCTTCCATTCCACAAGACCACCAAGGCGTTCCTTTAATGCTTCCAGATGGAGCAAATCACCCATACGCAGTGCTTTTTTCATATATTTGTCTGCATATACCGGAGATATACCTCTTCTGGTAGATCCAAATTTCTTATCTAACAGTCGGTCTTCCTCCAGACAATCCATCAGTTTATGATATGGCATACAGATGGTTGCCCTGTCACTGATCTTTAAATGTTCCGGCGTTACTTCCACACCTTTTTCTGCCAGTTTCTGCACTTCCCCGTACAAATGTTCCAGGTCAATCACAATGCCCGGTCCCAGAATATTGACCGTATCTTCACGGCAGATTCCGGACGGCATCAGATTCATGACAAATTTTCCTTTTTCATTGATCACGGTATGACCCGCATTATTTCCGCCCTGATAACGAACAACAATATCATAGTTTTCGCTGAGAAGATCTACCATACGGCCTTTTCCTTCATCGCCCCAGTTTGTTCCAACAATTGATGTAAGCATATGCATTCCTTCCTTTCAGACATTCACTTGCGCTTCCACGTTCACACGCTGCTTATTTTTTTCCAGTAATGGTTTCACGGTTTCTGTTACAAACTTCTCACACTGATATTCTGCCATTCCGGTGAACTTCACCGGGTCAAGCAAAACTTCCAGTTCCATGGCAGAAAGTCCAAAGCTATCGTCATTTTTGATACGTTCTATTAAATCATTTTCATTCCCATAGAGTTTTACCTGTTCCGCTACCATAATAGAATGTTTACGGATTGCTTCATGAAGTTCCTGTCTGTCCCCATCTTTGGTTTTTACACAATACATCAGGATATTTTCCGTCGCCATAAATGGAAGTTCTGCATCCAGATGCTTCTTAATAACTGCCGGATAGACCTTCAGCCCCCTGATTACATTGATATACAGATTTAAAATGGCATCTGTGGCCAGAAATGCTTCCGGTACAGCCAGGCGCTTATTTGCGGAATCATCCAATGTGCGTTCAAACCACTGTGAAGCTGCTGTAATAGCAGTATTTTGTAAATCACAAATCACGAAACGAGCCAGTGATGCAATACGTTCGCTTCTCATTGGATTTCTTTTATATGCCATGGCAGAAGAACCGATCTGTTTTTCCTCAAATGGTTCATCCACCTCTTTTAAGTGGCTGAGTAAACGGATATCACTGGAGAATTTTGATGCACTCTGTGCAATTCCGGACAATACCTGTAAAACCGCAAAATCAGCTTTTCGTGTATAGGTCTGTCCACTGACACTCTGACACTTTGAAAAACCGATTTTTTCTGCGATTTTCTGCTCCAGCTGTTCCACCTTTGTTTCTTCCCCATCGAACAGTTCCAAAAAGCTGGCACCTGTCCCGGTGGTTCCTTTACAGCCAAGGAGTTTTAAGTTATTCAGTTGAAAATCAAGCTGTTCGATATCAAACAGCAGATCATTCATCCAAAGACAGGCTCTTTTTCCTACCGTTGTTGGCTGAGCTGCCTGAAAATGAGTATATGCAAGAGTTGGTAATGCCTTATATTCCATGGCAAATTCGCTAAGGGCTTCTATGGCATTTAACAAAAGATTTCTAATCTGTAAGAGCGCACTTTGCATGAGGATAATATCCGTATTATCCCCCACATAACAGGAAGTTGCTCCTAAATGTATGATTCCCGCCGCTTCAGGACAGGCATCCCCGAAGGTATGGACATGTGCCATCACGTCATGACGAAGCTCATTTTCGTATTGTCTTGCTTTTTCATAATCAATGTTGTCAATCTGAGCTTTCATTTCCTCAATCTGCTCATCAGAGATAGGAAGTCCCAGTTCCTTTTCACTTTCCGCAAGTGCCACCCAGAGTTTTCTCCATGTGGAAAATTTTCTATCATTGGAAAATATACTCTGCATTTCTTTACTTGCATAACGTTCACATAAAGGTGATTGATAAATATCTGTTCTCATAAAATCTATTTACTCTCCATCTCTAATCCTAATCGTTTTGCCACCTGAATATACGCATCCTCTACGCCTCCTAAATCCCTGCGGAAACGATCTTTATCCATTTTTTCTCCACTTTCCACATCCCATAAGCGGCAAGTATCCGGAGAAATCTCATCTGCAAGAATGATCTTGCCATGAAAACGGCCAAACTCTATCTTGAAATCAATCAGACGAAGGCCTGCTTTTAAATATTCCACTTTCAGAATTTCGTTAATTTTAAATGCATAATCCTTTATCGTTTTGATCTCACTTGCAGTCGCAAGCTGTAATGCTTTTGCAAAATGGGAATTGATCAGCGGATCTCCCAGTTCATCATTCTTATAAGAAAATTCAATCGTCGGCTCAGCAAGTACCGTTCCCTCTTCCACACCCAATCTTTTAGAAAAACTGCCGGCAGCCACGTTTCGCACAATTACTTCCAACGGAACAATCTCCACCCTGCGCACTGCGGTTTCTCTGTCATTTAATTCCTGAATAAAATGAGTCGGCACACCTTCTGCTTCAATTTTCTGAAACAACAGATTGGTCATACGGTTATTGATCGCACCTTTCCCAACGATTGTTCCCTTCTTCAAGCCATTAAAGGCAGTTGCATCATCTTTATAAGAAACAATCAGGACATCCGGATCATCCGTTAAGAAAACCTTTTTTGCTTTTCCTTCATATAATTGTTCACACTTTTGCATTTCATTCTTCCTCCAATAAAGTCATTTCCTGCATTTTTGAACGCAAAAAGGGCAAAAGCGCCTTTAAGTTCATTTTAAACTTAAAGACGCCTTTGCCTTTACGCACACTATTTTACCTCTTAAATTTTATCTTGTCAATCCATTTTATCTAAAAATCCCTACTTTCATCGATCTATTTCATTAGATCCAAAAGAGTAATATTATCAAAATAATGATTTACCATATGATGAAATTCTTTCCACATCGGCAATGTTTTACATGTATCTGCACGTTTACAGGTTTTTGCATTACATTCCAGACATGCAACCGGAACCAGTTCCCCTTCTGCAAGTCTTAATATATCTCCAACCCTATAATCTTTTGGTTCCCTTGCCAGACGGTATCCGCCGCCTTTCCCCTGTACCCCTTCCACATAATGGTTCTTAGAAAGTACAGACATAATTCTCTCGATATATTTTAAAGACAGCTCCTGTCGATGGGCAACTGTCTTCATTGCTATATAACCTTCATTCTGATTTTCTGCAAGATCAAGCAATACACGCAAAGCATATCTTCCCCTTGTTGAGATCATCATTCCTTTGTTCCTTCTTTCCTTATTCTGCAAATAGAGGTGTTGATAAATATCTATCTCCTGTATCCGGCATCAATACAACAATTGTTTTTCCTTTATTTTCGGCTCTTTTGGCAAGCTGGATTGCCGCCCATAAGGCTGCTCCGGAAGAAATGCCTGTAGAAAGCACTGCTGAAGATGCCGGCTCAACAGCCACAATCTTAATATCCGGATTTTGTGCTTTCAGATATTCACCAACACCTGTCACTGTACCTCCGGTACCTACGCCTGCTACAAAGATATCCACATTACCATCTGTATCCTCATATATTTCAGGGCCTGTACTCTCCCTATGGGCTTTGGGATTTGCAGGATTCACAAATTGTCCAGGAACAAAACTATTCGGTATTTCATTGGCCAGCTCTTCTGCTTTCGCAATGGCTCCCTTGATGCCTTTCGCCCCTTCACTAAGCACAAGTTCCGCTCCGTATGCTTTCATAAGCTGACGTCGCTCTACAGACATGGTATCAGGCATTACAAGAATCATGCGATCCCCCCTGGCCGCTGCAACAGAAGCGAGACCAATACCTGTATTACCGGAAGTTGGCTCAATAATTACTGTATCAGGTTTTAATCTGCCTGTGCTCTCAGCGTCATCCAGTATTGCTTTTGCCACACAGTCTTTTACCGAGTCAGCTGGATTAAAGTATTCCAGCTTGGCTAAAATTTTTGCCTGCAACTCATATTCTTTTTCAATACGAGTGAGTTCCAAAAGTGGTGTCTTTCCAATCAGCTGCTCTGCCGAAGTATATACTCTTGACATCTCAGACACTCTCCTTTACTTATTCTACCGCATCAAACCCATGCTGTAAATCATTGATAATATCTTCTATATGTTCTGTTCCAATAGAAAGCCGGATTGTATTTGGCTTAATTTCCTGCTCAGCCAGTTCCTCCGGCGAAAGCTGACTGTGTGTTGTAGTCGCAGGATGAATCACAAGACTTTTCACATCAGCTACATTTGCAAGTAATGAAAAAATCTGCAGATGATCTATAAACCTGTAAGCCTCTTCCACTCCCCCTTTAATATCAAATGTAAAAATAGATGCTCCACCATTCGGGAAATACTTCTGATAAAGCGGATAATCAGGATGGGAAGGAAGAGATGGATGGTTCACTCTTTCAACCTGTGGATGAGCGTTTAAAAATTTTACCACCTTCTTCGTATTTTCTGCATGACGCTCCAGACGCAGCGACAGTGTTTCGATTCCCTGCAATAAAAAAAACGCTGCAAAAGGAGAAATGGTTGCTCCTGTATCACGAAGCAGAATTGCACGGATATAAGTAACGAAGGCTGCTGGCCCTGCAGCTTTTACAAAAGAAACGCCATGATAACTTGGATTCGGTTCAGCGATGGCTGGATACTTACCTGAAGCAGTCCAATCAAATTTGCCTGAATCTATAATGACCCCACCAAGAGTAGTTCCATGACCTCCAAGAAATTTTGTAGCAGAATGTACCACAATATCAGCCCCATGTTCAATTGGACGAATAAAATACGGTGTACCAAAGGTATTATCTACCACAAGAGGTAAGCCATGTCTATGGGCAAGCGCAGCCAATGCGTCAATATCCGGAATATCACTGTTCGGATTGCCAAGCGTTTCTATGTAAATCGCTCTTGTATTTTCCTCAATAGCAGCTTCCACTTCATCAAGATCATGTATATTGACAAAGGAAGCTGTGATTCCGAACCCCGGAAGTGTATGTGCCAACAGGTTGTAACTGCCGCCATAAATCGTTTTCTGTGCAACAAAGTGTCCACCATTTTGTCCCAGAGCCTGCAAGGTATATGTAATTGCAGCTGCTCCTGAAGCAAGTGCCAAAGCAGCAACACCACCTTCTAAGGCAGCAACACGCTTTTCCAGAACATCCTGCGTAGAGTTCGTTAAGCGTCCATAAATATTTCCGGCATCTGTAAGTCCAAAACGTGCTGCCGCATGGGCACAATCGTGAAAAACATAAGAAGTGGTTGCATAAATAGGCACTGCACGTGCATCCGTAACAGGATCCGGAGCCTCCTGTCCTACATGAAGCTGAAGTGTTTCAAATCTGTATTTTGACATAATATAGTTCCTTTCGTTTATAAATTTCAATGATTTCAATTAGCTTACTGCGGATTGTCACATTCGACCAAAACGAAAGTTTTCTCGTACAAGCTTTTCAAAATAAAATCCCATAACAAGCTCCTTATTGCCTACTGTTCAAGTAGGTTTTTGTTTTCTGTATTATATTCATTATTTACCTACCATGTCAATAGGTATTTCAAAATTCTTGTTCCATATCTCTGTTAATCGTTCCATATAAATAGCCCGAAGCCATAATGACTCCGGGCCAAATTCACATTACTATCATTTTATGAAAGGCATTTATCCTTCAATAGCAATATACTTTTTATCTTCTATCTGTGCTTTTTTCTCTTCCTGTTTTGGAATAGACAGTCTTAATACTCCACTTTCGTACTTCGCATGAATATCTTCCTGTCTGATATCCTCGCCCACATAGAACGATCTGCTCATACTGCCTACGTAACGTTCACGACGGACAAACCTTCCCGTCTTTTCTTCTTTTTCCTCTTTGTCGAGACCTTTCGCTGCATTGATCATCAAATATCCATTCTTCAGTTCTAGTGAAAGTTCCTCTTTCTTAAATCCCGGAAGATCGATATCCACTTCATAATGATCATCCTGTTCTTTCACATCTGTTTTCATCATGTTTGCAGCATGACGACCATACAGTTTTTTCTGTGCTTTCTTCATTGCCCGATCATCAAATACCGGAAAATCAAAGAAATCATCAAAGAACTCGTCAAATAAATTTTCTCCAAAAATACTAGGTGTTAACATAATCATCGCTCCTTTTTCAAATTATATTTTGAAACTGGGGATGTTTAGGAAGAATCATGAACTCGTGGTTCTTTCTTTCTCCTGTTTCTAATTATGTTATAGCACCTTTGTTAGCACTCGTCAAGCGTGAGCGCTAACATATTATGTGAATTTTTTGTGTCTTTTCAATCAAGATTGAGTGCCTCGATCTTTCCATTACTTCATTTTATTTTCCGCTATCACCATAGTTAGATAGTACCCTTGCAGAAGGATCATTTACGTCGCATCCTTCCCACTCTTTGTTCGGCATCCAGAAATCTGCAACCATCTCAGCCTGACCCGGATAATACTTTTCAAAAATTTCTCTATATAATAAGGATTCTTTTGTAAATGGTCTGGTATGGGTATAGCTTTTACATCTTCTTTCAAATTCTGCATCTGTATATTGCTTTTGTGCATATTCCTTTAAATAATCAACCATGGAATGTCCAACAGCATCTGAAAATGCAGCTTTTTCTCTCCAAAGAATCTCATCCGGCAGATAACCACCCTGTTCAAACGCATGACGGAGCAGATATTTTCCTTTTCCATAAGTATTCAGCTTTAATTCCGGGTCTACTGCCATCACATATTTTACAAAATCCAGATCACCAAACGGAACTCTTGCTTCCAGCGAGTTTACGGAGATACAACGGTCCGCACGGAGAACATCATACATATGAAGTTCATGGATTCGTTTCTGTGATTCCTCTTGAAAGGCTCTCGCATCCGGTGCAAAGTCCGTATATTTATAACCAAACAATTCATCAGAAATCTCACCGGTCAAAAGGACACGGATATCGGTCTGTTCATGGATTGCCTTACACACCAGATACATACCCATGGATGCACGGATTGTGGTAATATCATAGGTTCCCAACAACTGAATGACTGTTTCCAGCGAAGAAAGCACTTCATCCGGTGTCATATAAACCTCTGTATGATCACTTCCAATATAATCTGCCACCTGTTTTGCATATTTTAAGTCAATGGCATCTTCACTCATACCAATCGCAAATGTCTTAATCCGTTCCTTACTTTTCTTTGCTGCAATCGCGCACACCAAAGAAGAATCCAGTCCGCCGGAAAGCAGGAAGCCTACCTTTGCATCAGCTACAAGACGTTTTTCCACGCCAGCCACAAGCTTATCATGAATACTCTTGCAGACTGTCTCCAGATCATCATGACAAACCGTATCTACTTTAGCAATGTCACAGTAGCAGATAAACTGACCGCCCTTATAATAATGTCCCGGTGGAAACGGCATGATCTTCTCCGCAAGTCCTACCAGATTTTTCGCTTCACTGGCAAATATAACAGCACCTTCTTTATCATATCCATAATACAATGGACGGATTCCAATCGGATCTCTTGCCGCGATAAATTCTCTTGCTTCCCCATCGTAGATGATGCAGGCAAACTCCGCATCAATCATGTCAAACATGTCTGTACCGTATTCCTGATATAACGGCAAAAGTATCTCGCAGTCCGATTCACTTTCAAATGTATATTTTACTGACAGTTCTTCTTTCAGCTTCTCAAATCCATAAATTTCTCCATTACAGACCACATAACTGTTCCCATACTTAAATGGCTGCATACCGGATGGAGTTAATCCCATGATTGATAATCTGTGGAATCCAAGAAGGCCATCACCTGTTTCAACCACACGTGTATCATCCGGACCTCTTGATATGGTCTTCTCAAATCCTTTCATAAAAACATCAAAGGCAGCACTGCGGCTGCAATAACCCATAATAGAACACATATAAATCTACCTCCGTAAATCTAGTAATTCAGCATTCTATAGGGCAAGTGCTGTGCTCGCGGTGCCACCTATCTTTTGTCTCATTTCCAAACCTTTTCATGGTTCTGCCATTAACGCTTGACGTAACGTCGCACCTACTAAGGAAATCCTGTTCGGATTGCAGCTTAAAAAGTGTTATTCATACAGGCTCTGCTGCGTGGCTCTCACTGTTCCACCTTCGCTGTAAGTGATCACCTGTACTACTTCTCTTTTCTCAAATGCCTTTACAATATTTAGTTTCTATCCATTCTGATTTTATTCTACGTCCTGAAGGGCATCAAATCCTTCTTCTCCGGTTCTTACCTTTACAACATTTTCTACATCATAAACAAAGATTTTACCATCGCCGATATGTCCTGTGTAAAGTACCTTCTTCGCTGTTTCAATGACTTTACGAACCGGAACTGCACTGACTACGATATCCACCTGTACTTTTGGAAGCAGATTTGCTTCGACCTGTACGCCTCGATAATCAGCACGAAGACCAATCGTATATTTGATCGCTAAAAATACAATCGTGATAATAACCGCAACATATGCTGCTACAGAAAGAACACCTGCCACCTGAACTCCAAGAAAGTGTAATCCGCCTCCATAGAAAAGCCCTGCTTCTGTTGTTACACCTGTTGCAAATAATCCTGTAAGGATTGTTCCGGTTGCACCACATACACAATGAACAGATACAGCACCAAACGGACTTACAGTAGATGCACCATTGAAGCCAAACCAACAGAACCAGAGGATAAATATACCAAGTGCTGCAAAAGTAAGATTATGTCCGAGGATAGCTCGTGGTTTTCCATCTTTACCATATTTTCCGATACGAGGTCCTAAAATTTTGGCTCCGATCAATGCACAGATACCGCCTACCATATGTACGGCTGTAGAACCTGCAAAATCATGAAAGCCCATCTGTGAAAGCCATCCTCCGCCCCAAATAATGTCGCACAAAAACAGTCTGGAAGATTGCAAATGCCCATAACGGAACCCCCGCCGGCAAAATGTGACTGTAATCTCCACGAATCAATGGATCAAAGGTTCCTATGATCGCAGAGCCGCTGCCAAACATCAGCCCGAACCCTACCAGCCAAAAGGCTGGTGTACCGATACAAAAATCCATCAGGTTCTTCATCAAAATATTTCCTGTATTCTTTGCTCTGGTAAATCCGGCTTCACACATGGAGAATCCCGCCTGCATGAAGAACACTAATGCTGCTCCAATCAATACCCAAATTGTGTTAACTGCACTGTAAGTAATAAACATTCCTTCTTTCTGTATTTTTTTATGCTCTAGAATCTTCGATTCTATCGCTAACGTATCAGGTGAAAATACGCAAGCGTCCTTTCCTGCTGATACGTTATTTTACGCCAAACAGTAAATCGCCATAGGTTGGGAATGGCCAGTATTTTTTTGCTGTCATTGTTTCTGCCTCGTCACAGGCAACTCGGAGTTCACCCATTTTACTTAAGACAACATCACGAATCATATAAGATTCTGATTCAATGTCTCCGGCCTCCTTAATCTTCATCACTGCATCATCCAGTTCATCGGCTTTAACCGCAATCTGGTCTTCCAGTCTTGCCAGTTTCTTCAGCAGCCCCGCTTCATAACTACAGGAAATAGAAGCATCAACTGCTTTTTTCGCTGCTGCTGTATTGGCAAGCTCCAGTACATATGCACTTACCGCCGGAGCAATCTCTGTTTTTGCCATATCAATCATGGTATTTGCCTCAATCAGCACTGTCTTGCAATAGTTTTCCAGCATAATCTCACATCTTGATTTCAGCTCAGCTTTAGAAAATACCTTATGGCCTGTCAGCATCTGTACATTCTTTTCATCCAGCAGGTGCGGCATACAATCCGGTGTTGTACGGTAGTTGAGAAGCCCTCTCTCTTCCGTTGCTTCCTTGATCCATGTATCATCGTAACCATTTCCGTTGAAAATGATATGCTTGTGGTCTTTGATGGTCTTTCGGATCATTGCATGTAATGCATCTTCAAAGTTTTCCGCTTTTTCCAGTCTATCCGCATAAATTTTCAGGCTTTCTGCTACTGCGCTGTTCAGCATGATGTTTGCACATGCAATGCTGTTAGAAGAACCCAACATACGGAACTCAAATTTATTTCCGGTAAATGCAAAAGGTGATGTACGGTTACGGTCTGTAGTATCACGGTTGAATTTTGGAAGCACATCCACACCAAGCTTCATCTGTGCCTTTTTCGTTCCTGCGTATGGAGTATCCGTTTCAATCGCTTCAAGCACCGCATTTAATTCATCTCCAAGGAAAATAGATACCACTGCCGGAGGTGCTTCATTCGCACCAAGTCTGTGGTCATTTCCTGCCGTTGCAACAGAAAGACGGAGCAGATCCTGATAATCGTCCACTGCTTTGATCACTGCACACAGGAATAATAAAAACTGTGCATTTTCATACGGTGTCTCTCCCGGAGATAACAGATTCACGCCTTTATCTGTCGCAAGAGACCAGTTATTATGTTTTCCACTACCGTTTACTCCGGCAAATGGCTTTTCATGAAGCAGACATACAAGTCCATTCTTTGCTGCCACTTTCTGCATGATTTCCATGGTTAACTGGTTATGGTCTGTCGCAATATTTGTTGTCGTATAAATAGGGGCAAGCTCATGCTGTGCCGGAGCCACTTCATTATGTTCTGTCTTAGCCAAAATTCCCAGTTTCCAGAGTTCCTCATTCAGTTCTTCCATATAAGCCGCAACTCTTGTCTTAATCACGCCAAAGTAGTGATCATCCATCTCCTGTCCCTTTGGCGGCTTCGCACCAAAAAGAGTGCGTCCTGTAAATCGAAGATCTTTTCTCTGTTCATACATTTTCTTTGTAATGAGGAAATATTCCTGTTCCGGTCCTACCGATGTACGGACACATTTCACATCATCATTTCCAAACAGATGAAGAATACGAAGCGCCTGCTTATTCAAAGCTTCCATAGAACGAAGCAACGGAGTTTTTTTATCCAGTGCCTCTCCGCCATAGGAACAGAACGCTGTAGGAATACATAATGTTTTCCCTTTGATAAACGCATAAGAGGTAGGATCCCATGCTGTATATCCTCTTGCCTCAAAAGTAGCCCGAAGTCCTCCAGATGGGAAAGAAGATGCATCCGGTTCGCCTTTGATCAGTTCCTTTCCGGAGAATTCCATAATCACGCCGCCGTCCGGGGATGGAGAAATGAAGCTGTCATGCTTTTCTGCTGTTACGCCGGTAAGAGGCTGGAACCAGTGTGTATAGTGAGTAGCTCCATTTGCAACTGCCCAGTCTTTCATAGCTGCTGCAACTGCATTGGCCACGCTAATATCAAGCTTTGCACCTTCGTCAATGGTTTTTCTCAAAGATTGATAAACCTTTGCTGACAAATTTGCTTTCATCACTCTGTCGTCAAAAACTTTACATCCAAAAAATTCTGAAACATTCTTCATAATGTCACTCCTTCCAATTTGAAAATAAAAAGGCAAGGTTGTCTTTCATGGTACTTTTCCCTGCACCTGCAGAACCTGCCACCGGCAGCTTCCTACGGATGCTTTAGCAACACTCAAGACGCCCTTGCCTTTTGAATCAAATTGCATCTATTTTAATTTTATAAAGTAAAAAGCGTCTCTGAGAACTTCATCTCAAAGACGCCTTTGCCTTTACGTGTTGGATAATACACCCGAAAAAATTATTTGTCAATCCCTTTTTTTAATTTTTCACTCAACCTTTTTTCCCGACTTGACTTTTTCCAGGTCATTCCATCTGCCGATTTATAAAATGCCAAAGAAAACATAATTACTCCTCCAATTTTAATTCATATAAGTTTAATCTTATTGCAATTGTTCAAAAGTTCTTTTTATCGCTTTATTTCTTTATGGAACAAGGAATATTTTAGAACAAACTCTATACAATCTTCTCTTTCAATTCGCTTAACTTTAGGTTTACCATTAACAATATCGCATACCTTTGCTTCTGGCATGCCACTTCCAATAAGCGTTATTGCACTGCGCGATTTCATATTTTCACCTCGTATCCTCATTTTTTGAATTATTATATAGCAAGTATGAAAAAATAACAACTGCGAGGTGAAATACATTGTTTCTTGACAAAACTTACCATCTGCTGTATATATATTGAATATGAGCAAAGGCGTTCATTTTTAGAGTAGAATTTTTTCTGCCCTTAAAATGGACGCCTTTGTTTTTCTATTTATTCTGAAAGGAAGGTATATGGTATATGAAAACTGAAGGTCAAGTGAGAATTCCTTCCGGATGTGCAATCTCAGCAGTCATTTCCAAAGAAGGAAACAAGATGTCCGGTGAAATGATCATAAATTCCATGAAACCCATGCATGACCGTTCCAACGGATTAGGCGGAGGCTTTGCCGGTTATGGCATTTACCCTGAATATAAAGAGTTTTATGCATTACATATGTTCTTTGATACCCGTGACACAAGAAAAGAATGTGAAGCTTTCTTAAAAGAACGATTTGAAATCATCCAATCCGAAATTATTCCGACCCGCAAGATTCCGGCTATTACAGATGAACCGATTATATGGAGATACTTTGTTGCTCCACTAAAATCCGTGCTGGTTTCTTTACAGCTGGACGAAAAGGAATTTGTTGCCAGAACTGTTATGAAGATCAACGCCGAAATGTCCGGTGCTTATGTTTTCTCCAGTGGCAAGAACATGGGAACCTTCAAAGCGGTAGGTTTCCCGGAAGATGTGGGTGTTTTTTATAAACTGGAAGAATATGAAGGATACTCTTGGACTGCCCACGGACGCTATCCAACGAACACTCCCGGATGGTGGGGCGGCGCACATCCGTTTACGCTGCTGGACTATTCTATCGTACATAATGGAGAAATTTCCTCTTATGATGCGAACCGCCGATTTATCGAAATGTTTGGCTACAAATGTACGCTCCAGACCGATACCGAAGTCATTACCTATATTATAGATTATCTGCTCCGTGTACAGGGACTTACCCTTGGTGAAGCTGCAAGTGTTATTGCTGCCCCATTCTGGAGTACCATTGCAGCAAAAACAGATTTGGAAGACCAGAAAAAACACACCTATCTTAGAACCATGTTCCCAAGTCTGCTTGTGACCGGTCCTTTCTCTATCGTTTTAGGATTTGATGGCGGACTGATGGCACTGAATGACCGGTTGAAACTGCGTTCTATGGTAGTCGGGGAAAAAGACGACAAGGTATTCATTGCCAGTGAAGAGGCTGCCATCCGAACCATGGAACCGAATGCCGAAAACATATGGTCTCCTGCCGGTGGTGAACCAGTCATTGTAAAAGTAAAGGAAGGTGCATTTTAATGAGCGTAGAATTTATCTATCCGGAATTTGAAGTAATCAGAAATGAAAACAGATGCATTGCCTGTCGGGTATGCGAACGACAATGTGCCAATGAAGTACATAGTTATGACGAAGAACATAAAATTATGAAGTGCGATGAATCGAAATGTGTCAACTGCCAGCGATGTGTTTCTCTTTGTCCGACCAGAGCACTAAAAATTGTAAAGAGTGACTGTACCCTGCGCGAAAACGCAAACTGGTCAAACGATACGATTAAGGAGATTTATAAGCAGGCGAACAGTGGCGGCGTCCTTTTATCTTCCATGGGTAATCCCAAACCACTGCCTGTATACTGGGATAAAATCCTGATCAATGCATCACAGGTAACAAACCCTTCCATTGATCCCTTGCGGGAACCGATGGAAACCAGAGTTTACCTCGGAAAGAAGCCCCAAAAAGTGAGTCGTACAGAGGACGGAAAATTAGACTGCAGACTGCCGCCGCAGCTGGAGCTTTCCATGCCTGTCATGTTCTCTGCCATGAGTTATGGTTCTATCAGCTACAACGCTCATAAATCCCTTGCACTGGCAGCTACTGAGCTTGGCATCTTATATAACACGGGGGAAGGCGGCCTTCATGAAGATTTTTACTGCTACGGCGAGAATACCATCGTACAGGTGGCTTCCGGACGTTTCGGCGTTCATGAGGATTATTTGAAAGCAGGTGCTGCCATAGAGATTAAGATGGGACAAGGAGCAAAACCGGGCATTGGCGGACATCTCCCCGGTGCAAAAATTGTCGGGGATGTATCACGTACCCGCATGATTCCGGAAGGCTCTGATGCAATTTCACCGGCTCCGCATCATGATATTTATTCCATCGAGGACTTGCGTCAGCTTGTGTTCTCTTTGAAAGAAGCTACAGAATATAAGAAACCTGTCATCGTTAAAGTCGCAGCCGTTCACAATATTGCTGCCATTGCAAGTGGTATTGCCCGCAGCGGAGCTGATATCATCGCCATTGATGGCTTCCGTGGCGGTACAGGAGCCGCTCCTACCAGAATCCGGGATAATGTTGGTATTCCCATCGAGTTAGCACTTGCCTCCGTTGACCAAAGACTTCGTGACGAAGGTATCCGAAACAATGTATCACTGGTAGTCGGCGGAAGTATCCGGAGTGCTGCTGATGTGGTAAAAGCCATTGCACTTGGTGCAGATGCCTGTTATGTGGCTACCGCTGCCCTTCTGGCTCTTGGCTGCCACCTTTGCCGAACCTGCCAAAGCGGTAAATGTAACTGGGGAATCGCAACCCAGCGTCCAGAGCTTGTAAAGAGACTGAATCCTGAAATGGGAAGCGAACGCCTGATGAATCTTATGACCGCATGGAAACACGAAATCAAAGAACTGATGGGTGGCATGGGCATCAATTCCATCGAGGCTTTACGAGGAAACCGTCTGATGCTGCGTGGCATTGGTCTGACAGAAAAAGAGCTTGAGATACTTGGTATCTCTCATGCAGGAGATTGATAAAAATGAAACGAATCTATGTAAAAGAAGAATGGTGTCTCGGATGCCATTTATGCGAATATAATTGTGCTTTTGCCAATTCCGGCAAACCAGATATGACAGAAGCATTAAAAAGAAAGCCAATCTTTCCTCGTATCCATATTGAAGAAGGCGAAAAAATCTGTTACGCCGTTTCCTGCAGACACTGTACCGATCCATTATGCATAAAAAGCTGTATTGCAGGTGCAATCTCAAAGATTGACGGAGTTGTCCATATAGACCAGAACAAATGCGTGGGATGCCTTACCTGTGTTCTGGTCTGTCCATATGGGGCACTGGCACCGAATGAAAAAGGCATTATGCAAAAATGTGAACTTTGCATTGCTAATACCTGCTGTGAACCAGCCTGTGTAAAAGGCTGTCCGAACCGGGCAATCGTCTATGAAGAAAGGGGTGAGTAGAATGACTCAATATGTTGTGATTGGAAATGGCGTTGCTGCTGTGGGCTGCATTGAAGGTATCCGAAAAGAGGATGCAGCGGGCAAGATCATCGTAATTTCAAAAGAACCGCATCCTGTATACTGCCGCCCACTAATCTCCTATTATTTGGAAGGCAAAACGAATCTGGAGAGAATGGCATATCGTGATAAGAATTTTTATGAAAGAATGGAATGTGAAGTTCTCTATGGAAAGAAAGCTGTGCAAATTGATCCTTCCACAAAACAGATAGCCCTAAACGATGATACCGTGATTCCTTATGATAAACTCTGCATTGCCACTGGTTCCTCTCCTTTTGTACCTCCTTTTACGGGTCTGGAATCAGTGGAACAGAAGCATTCCTTTATGACGATAGATGATATGCTGGAACTGGAAGCTTCCATCAATGAAAATTCGGATGTGTTGATCGTAGGTGCCGGTCTCATCGGTTTAAAATGTGCCGAAGGTTTAAAAGACCGTGTTTCCAGTATTACGATATGCGACCTTGCAGACCGTGTGCTTTCCAGTATCCTTGATGCTGACTGCGCAGCTATAATGCAAAAACATCTGGAACAAAATGGAATCAACTTTATGTTAAATGACAGTGCAATATCTTTCGATAAAAATACTGCTTTTATGAAAAGCGGAAAAACCGTTCGTTTCGATGTTTTAGTCCTTGCTGTCGGTGCTCGTGCAAACACTTCTTTGATAAAAGGAATTGGTGGTGAAGTGAACCGTGGCATTTTAATCAGCAACAAAATGGAAACTTCCATTCCTGATATTTATGCCGCTGGCGACTGTACGGAAGGCGAAGACATTTCGTTCCACGATAAACGTGTCCTTGCCATTTTGCCAAATGCTTATATGCAAGGAAATTGTGCTGGCATCAATATGGCAGGCGGTTCTTCTGTTTTCGATAAAGGAATCCCTATGAACTCCATCGGTTTCTTTGGATTACATGCCATGACCGCCGGAAGCTACTATACCGCTGAACAGGGCTGCGAACTGTATGAGGAAAAGTCAGAAGGAACTTTAAAACGTCTGTTTACCAGCGGTGACTATTTAACCGGATTTATCCTTATCGGGGCAACTGAACGGGCTGGAATTTATACTTCTTTAATTAGAGAACGTATTCCTTTAAGTTCCATTGATTTTGAAATGTTGAAAAAAACTGCTACTTCTACAGCATTTTCCGTAGAAAAGCGTAAACAATTTTTTGGAGGTGTGGTATAATATGAAAATCATTGATGCTGCAAATTTAGATTACAGAGCTGTAAATGAAGCACTACGTGGGACAGACCGCAACTGTACGATTGAAGGCTGTTGCGGTCAGAGATTCATCGCTGCCGGTATGTCTGATCGGAATCTTACAATCAATGGAATTCCGGGAAATGCACTGGGTGCATATTTAAACAATGCCACTATTACCGTAAATGCCAATGCTCAGGATGCAGTAGGCGACACCATGAATGAAGGAAAGATCCTGATCCATGGCAATATTGGTGATGCTGCCGGTTATGCCATGCGTGGCGGCAAAATCTATGTACAAGGCAATGCAGGATATCGTGCCGGAATCCATATGAAAGCATACAAAGAAAAGATACCTGTCATGATCATCGGTGGGTGTGCCGGAAGCTTCCTTGGGGAATATCAGGCTGGCGGCGTAATTATCGTCCTTGGACTTCACACAGATGACAAACGTATCGTAGGCAATTTCCCATGTACCGGAATGCATGGCGGTAAAATGTTCCTACGCGGCAATTGTGAGGATATCAGCTTTCCGGAACAGGTAACTGCAAGACGTGCAGCCCCAGAGGATTTAGAGGAAATCCGGGAATATCTGTCCGAATACTGTGCAGACTTCGGATATTCTGTGGACGAACTTTTATCTGCTCCTTTTACAGTCATCACACCAGACAGCAAAAACCCATATAAACAAATGTATGTAGCAAATTAAAAGAAAGTAGGTAGGCTTATGAAGTATTCAAAAGAAGAGGTAATGCAATATGTGCGGGAAGAAGATGTAAAATTCATCCGCCTCGCCTTTTGTGATGTATTTGGCAAACAGAAAAACATATCCATCATGCCAGAGGAACTTCCTCGCGCTTTTGAATGTGGAATTGCCATTGATGCATCTGCCATCGCAGGCTTTGGCGATGAAAACCATTCCGATCTGTTTCTCCATCCGGATGCAGACACACTTATGCCCCTGCCATGGAGACCAGAGCATGGCCGTGTGGTACGAATGTTCTGTTACATTACCCACCCAGACGGAAAAACATTTGAATGTGACACCCGTTCTATTTTAAAAAAAGCAATTCAGGATTCCCAAAATGCAGGATTCCAGTTCTTCTTTGGTGCTGAACAGGAATTTTACCTGTTTACTCTGGATGATAATGGAAACCCGACCAAAGAGCCTTATGATATCGCAGGATATATGGATATTGCCCCGGAAGACAGAGGCGAAAATATCCGCCGAGAAGTATGTCTGACACTTGAACAGATGGGAATACAGCCTGAAAGTTCTCACCACGAAGAAGGTCCGGGACAAAACGAAATTGATTTTCGCTATTCCGATCCACTGACTGCTGCTGACAATGCCATGACCTTCCAGACTGTTGTGAAAACAATCGCCAGACGTAATGGGCTTTTTGCTGATTTCAGCCCGAAGCCACTGGAAGATAAACCGGGAAACGGATTCCATATCAATATATCTGTAAAATCCTCTGATAATACAGACTATATGAATTATATGATTGCTGCTATTCTGGATAAGGTTGCAGATATGACCGTATTTTTAAACCCGACAGAAAATTCTTATCAGCGTTTTGGCAGCAATAAAGCTCCAAGATATATCTCCTGGTCCAGCGAGAACCGTTCCCAGCTTGTCAGGGTTCCTGCTGCTGTAGGCAAATACCAACGTGCGGAGCTTCGCTCTCCAGATCCATCCGCAAATACTTATCTTGCATTTGCCCTGCTGATTTATGCAATTATGGATGGCATTCAGAATAAACTGGAACTACCAGGTCCCGCTGATATGAACCTGTATAAAGCAGATGCAGATACGCTGGCAAAATTTGAGCAGCTGCCCGGCGATTTTAAATCCGCATGTGCTGCAGCCGTAAACAGTAATTTTATAAAAGAACATATACCAGATGCTATCTTAGATATTTATTGCAATAAATAATTCAAACCAACGAAAAAAGGAGGAGGTGTAAAATGAGTTTAAGAGAACGTTTTTACAGCATACTCATCGTGTCTGCAACAGATAGTTTCACCTCTGCCTTTGCTGACCTGCTCCCCGAAACAAGATACTACCCTATCCATAATGTTACAAGTGTCAGTGCTGCCAAACGGGCACTTGCCGAAAAAACATTTGATTTTGTTATCATCAACGCCCCTTTGCCTGATGATGTGGGTACTCGTTTTGCAATTGACACCTGTACTACCAAACCGTCCGCTGTGTTGCTTTTGGTAAAAAGTGATGTTCATTCCGGTATCCACGATAAGGTTGCTGAGTACGGCGTCTTCACTTTGCCAAAGCCAACCTCAAAACCAACTATGCTGCATGCCCTTAACTGGATGGAAAGCGCCAGAGAACGACTGAGACAATTTGAAAGGAAGTCTCTGTCCATCGAAGAAAAAATGGCTGAAATCCGTCTGGTCAACAAGGCAAAATGGATTTTGATCAGTGAACTCTCCATGAGCGAACCTGATGCTCACCGTTACATAGAAAAACAGGCAATGGATCGCTGTATTGCAAAGCGAACCATTGCCGAAGAAATCATCAAAACTTATACTTAATCCCCTTTTAACCTTGCAATGGTAAAACTTCTCCCTTTCTATCTCCATTGCGTTCCACTTGAAGGATACACTCCGTACATAATGGTGTGCATTCTTTTTCATTTATCGACTCTTACCAATTTGTTTCTCTTATTTTATGCTTCTGATGCCTGTACTTCTTTCGGTAAGACATCATCACGAAAACCCTTAAATACTGGCTGTCTTAGCAAATTAATGAGATTGGGCATATATTCCCCAACACATACATGGTTCGTCTTCACCCAGATTACATCATGTTCCCCAATAGGCATCAAAAGGAATGGATTCTTGCCAGTCACTTCCAAAGTATCTATTGCTTCTTTTGTCACGCCAGATGTTACATACCCTCTGAAAATCAGTGTATTACCTTTGTATTTTGCCAGAACAAGGCTATACATATGTCCGCCTTTTTTGATATATCCTGCTACTACAAAGTCCTCGTCTGCCATCCGTTTGAATTTGATCCAGTCCTTCGTTCGTTTCCCCATCAGATAAAAGCTGTCTTTTCTTTTTGCAACAACGCCTTCCAGTTTGCTCGCCTCTGCCGCCATATAAAGCGCAGTCCCCGAACCTTCCACATATCTGGACACCGCTATTCTCGAATCCTCATTCACAAGTCGGGATAATTGTTCTTTTCTGTCCATCAGGGGTGTCCATATCAGTTCTTTTCCTTCTATATAAATGCAGTCAAAGGCAACGAAGGATGCCGGATAGCGCAATGCTTCCATCTCTATCTTGAATTTGTCTGTGAGCAGCGTCCTCTTTTGCAGGCGATAAAAATCTGGAACGCCATTTGTCAAAACAACGATTTCGCCATCTAATATGCATCGTCCTCCTACATTTTTACTGATTTCTTTCAGTTCTGGGAACCGTGGGAGCATTCGTATATTGCGTTTATTACGAAGATCCACCATACCGTAATCTATATAAGCCAGACATCGGAACCCATCCAGCTTCATCCTTGGAACGCTCTTAGGAATGGCAGCAATCTCATCATAATAAAACAAGGTTTTTACAATAATCCCTTCCTTTGTAGGGTACAGCACAAGAAGTTTTTCATTTGTTCCCATCACTATTTTTGCGATTGCTACCTTTTTTTGTGCTAAAAGTGCCTGCCTTAACAATTCATACGCTTTCTCCGCCCCTGTATCCGGAACTGCATAGTAATCCTTTTCATAATAAATCATATTGACTTCTGCCATCTTTGCAAACTGCAGAATATGTATTGGATATTATTACCGTCATAGTTTCCAAAACGCTCCATGACAGCAGCTCCCCCACCGACAAATACAATCTCTGTCACTTCAAGGTTGTAGCCATGCTCCAAAAGAATATTGTAAACCTTATCTACATAAGCTCTGAGACATTCTTCCACGATGGTCAGATACTTCTGAGGGAGTCTCTCATGCTTTCCGGTTCTCATAATTTCCTGTATATCTTCCTCCGAAAGCTCCTTACCATACTGCCTCATACATTCCTCGTTGATTGTCCTCATGCACTTAATCAAGCCTTCCCTGATTGTGATGCACTCAGCTTCATTCGGTGCAGAATCTTCAATGGGCATAATGTCGATAGTCCAGCTTCTCTGCTCCAAATCTTGTAAGAGGCAACCCTACGGATAAGAGAATATTTGCATTTCTCATTCCTCGTCTGTTTAACTCTTTTGCAATCTCCGCCAATGTGAGAATGTAGAAGTTATCATTTTCTACCTTCAAATCCCTTACCTCAAGTTACTTACCGCCTACCTTGTAATAGGAACCGTTAAACTCTACTACATTATTGTAAAATGCAGGTTCCGTTGTAATTTCCTTTACTCCGGTTGTAAATACCTGACTAACTGTTTCATTCCAGACCAGCCATGATCCACACCGACAACAGCCATTGCCACAAGCAATGCAAATTAACATATATATCCTATAGTTGATAATTTACAGAGTCCTCATATTTCCAAAAGCTTAAATCCAATAACATAATGCTCTTTCCTATCATATGTATTTGCTTTGCAAAAACTGGGATTTGTCAGTCTGTTATAATTCTTTTACCATTTGCATTTCTTTGAATTGCATACCCAAGAATGTATATTCAACCTCTTTGATTTCCTCAAATCCGATAGACGCATACATTTTGCGTGCCACTGTATTTTCCAATGATACACTGATATACAGTTTGTCAGCATTATGTTTTTCTTTGAAGTAATCAAGAAATGCTCGTGCTGCCATTTTTCCATAACCTTTTCCTTGAAACTGCTTACCAATCATAAAACGACTCATAGACCATCCAGAAAAAGTATCGTCATAATCATACAGCACAAATCCCACCATCGTTTCTTTGTGGTAAATGCCCAAAGTATAAAGTACATCCTCGTAAGCTGCCTCAACCAATGACTGTTTATTGTCTGCGACAAATCCCTCTTGGCTGTCATCAACGGTCAACGATATACAATCCCAGTAATTAGATTTGTCAATTTTTCTAAATTCCATTTTTAACTCCGCTCCTTCATACTTACTCTTTGAAAACGACAGAAAATTCTTCACATACAACTTTCATATCAGAAGTGAATTTCAGTCCTACTTCATTCAGACATTCGGCAAAGAATTTTTCATGCACTTCTCGCCAATAATCTAAAGATTTATCTCCTTCACCTTCTTTATATGCGTGTTCTGCTGTTACCTCGCTAAATGGGACAACAGTCACTTTATGGGTTTGAATAACGCATACGCCATTGTCGTTAGAGTCTAAAACAACACTATACGCTCCTACTTTTGGCAAAGGTTCATTTTCCAATTTGTACAGAGGATAAGCTGAAGCAGTAGCTGTTTTCTCTCCAATCACTACTAAATGAGCAAGTAAATCTGCTTCAATGCCAAATGCAAATGCCCCATACCCACAATCTGAAAGATTGTTATTTCTGATAAAGGCTTCCCAAAGCTCTTTTCCCGTCATAATAATACCTCCCCATCAATTCAAATTTTTAATGCTTCTTATTCTAAATATAAACTATAAGATCTTTGTCATTTATACTTATTTACCCAAGAAGATTTTATAGGTATTTTTCTCCTTTTTATATCTGCCATAAATTCTTCTTTGTCGATATTACTGTCAATGGTAAATAATTTTTGTCCTTTGACATAGACACATATAGAACCTTTCTTTCTCTCACATTGCGTAATATCTTCAAAACGAAAAGTTCTCTTTCTCCCAAAAGTTGAACGCCATGTAATTTCATCTTCGTTCACTTCGAGTTTCCACATCATCATATTCACTGATCCAATGAAAGAAATCGTAAAAAAGATACTAAAAGTGAGTGGCGGAAATAAATCATCTTGTTGAATAGCACTTGCTACCGCAGCCAACCCGAACAGAAATACAGCTAAATATGGTATAGTCTGTATAAATATTTCAAAAAGTGATTTTATAACTCCCATAGTTATCACTCCACCGTTTCTTTTTATTGTTAAGGAAAATAACGAGGTAAACCGTTTCAAATAGGAATGCATTTCATTTTATCCTGCCGTAACCGGTCCTCTGCCCTCACGTGAAAATACAGCCATGTCCATGTGCATAACCGCCAAAATAACCCATTCAAGTTCTAATTCCAAATCTAATTTTTCGATTACATATACTGAATTGTTAGAATTTTTTTCAATCTTTGCAACACATTGATGCTCTATATTCTCTATTGTCCACAAATATTTTTTTAGAGGACGAACCAAATCTGTATTTCCTGGACAACAAAAATATTTTTTATCATTGATAACAAAAAAATCACGTTCATTTTTGTTTTTTGAAACCCCGTAAAAAAATGCTTTGCCAACTTCCTCTTTATCTTTGTATATTTTGTATTTTAATTCTAAGAAAAAAGCTTTCGCTGTATTAACGATAGGAATGTAATCTAATACTCTGTAATTTCTATTTGTTTGTTTCCATTCCCATATATGTTCATCAACTATTTTCCATTCAAATCTTTCTGTAGTATCCCTATAATTTGTATAACCTACTAATTGAGGCTTTTCTCGTATATAAAAGAGATGTTCATATTTTCGATTTTTCTTCTCTTCTTTTCTTACCAGTGTGTACATTTTTCCTGCCTTCTGAAATCAAATAAACTTCAACAAACATTATTTTACATTATATCATTCTTTTTCTGTTATCTAATAAACCTTATAAAGTAGAAAAAATTTCTCACACCTTTTTAATGGGATGCCGAATAACTGTTTTCCACTTTTCCGGGGCAACTTTTCTTGCATCTGACATATAGATCTCGTGATGCAGCCGCTCCCCATTAATGTCATTAACATAACCATTCTGTTCTATATACGCGTCCATCAGTACCACTGTTTCAGGTTCCTTGTCAAAAGAACCTAGGTGCATAATCTGAACGCATAATCCTTCATTAACCGTCAGAAATTCTGCTGAGGAACAATCGATTTTTTTCTTTTTACCCGCTGTCTCTACCGCCCAGGCAAAATCTGCTTTGGAAACAAAATCCGGCAAACGGATAACGGTCCTGCCACCAAAAGCCTTCCAGCGGCGGGACTACATATTCAAAAAAGCCCCCAATCTTATATTCTTTCTTAAAATCAAATGCCATAACTTCCTCCTTCAAGCTTTAATTAATTCAACCGTTTTTACAAATTTGTTGTGTTTATAAGAAAACACTATCTGACTATTTGCTCTCTATTACATCCTCAATGATTTCAAAAGCTCCGTTCGCAAAATTTATTTTTCTCTTGTCTAATAGCTTTCCGTTTTGCGAAACAGATACAGAAGCTATATGTAATTGATCTTCCTTTGTTGGATCCGAGTTTCCCATTGAAGTTGTCCACTCTACATCAATGTCTGATTTTGTGATACTTGTGTCAGATTCCACTTCATATTGCAATGGTTTGAAAAATGCTGAAGTGGATTTTGAAGTCACTATAATCACATTATCGCTATTTTGATAGATTTCTACTGTATGATAGACAACATCTTTTTCATTTTCAACATAATCCTTATTTGGGGAAATTGTTTCCTCAAAGATTCGTTTGCCCTTGCCGATCGCCCCTGAATCTTCTGATTCTTTGGAAGAACAACCTGTTGTTCCCAACGTACATAAAACTAGAAAAAATACCGCCAACATTACTTTGAAATATTTTTTTCTCATGATAGCTACTCTCTTTCTGCAAATTTTCATCTTCGTGTTGATGAAAATTGTTATTCTATACGAATATTGACTGGTCTCACTATAAGTTCCCCAGCACCTTCTACCTCGTACCATTTTCCTCGTTCTAGATGAAGTGTTTCTGATACCCCAGATGTAATATAATCGATTTCATAAGTTTTCCCAGTTTCAACATCTGTAAATCTGACCTCTGTATCAACAGTACCATTTACTTTTACTCTTCCATTAACAGGTTGTATTTGCTCACTCTTTACTGTTTCGTTACCTGAAAGTGTAAAAGTATGCACTCTGATATAACTGTTATAACTTATCCCAACAATAATGATAGCAAGTGGAATGGCAATTCCCACTACTCGTTTCCATCTGTTTTTCATTGCAGCACACCTCCTCGTAAGAAAAAAGATGTTTTCAATAATCCATTTTGTTCCCTCAATACTGAGATGAGGTTCTTTTACATATGGACGCAACATACTTCTTTGTGTAGTAATGCTGGAACTTTCACCCTGTAATTCATCATCTCGGCTCAACCTAAGATAAAGTGTAGTATTGTAAATCTGTTGTTTCATGTCAGTTATCCTGCTTTATAACTAACCATATTTACAATACCTGCTTGTAAGTAAAGTATAACATGGGTTATTTTTCACATTCAATCTATTTCTTACAACTGCACCGATTTTATGCGATTGCCTTCTTTGTCTTCCTCTGTTTCCAATTCCACACTTGTTATTTTTCTTTTGAAATCAACTTAAAAACGGCGGAAAAATCTAAAAGATTTTCCCACCGCCGTGTCTGGAGCACTTCGCCTTTCTATTCATTTTTTATCTCTATCATCTTATTTAAAGCTGAATACTACAAAGAAAACTCCTTATCAAATAAAGTCTTACACTTTTCAATAGTATTTTGTAAATATTCATCTTGTAACATATAGTAAATATATTTTCCTTGTCTTTGACTTTTTACTATACCATTAGCTTTTAATATATTTAATTGGTGGGAGACTGCTGAATGAGACATCTCTAATTCTTCCGCTAATTCTCCAACACATCTTTTTGTTTTTAATTCAAGCACTATCCTTAGTCTTGTAAAATCTCCCAGCGTTTTGAAAAATTCCACCAATTGCAAGCAATCTTCTATAATAAGTTTTTGCATTTTCATCTAAATTATAAATTATGCACTCTTAATGCTCTAATAGCATTTAATATTGCAATAATCATGACACCAACATCTGCGAAAATAGCAAACCACATATTTGCAATACCTATTGCACCTAGTCCAAGACATGCAAATTTGATAACCAATGCAAAGATGATATTCTGATATACAATTCTAAGGCATTTTCTCGAAATCTTGATTGCTTTAGAAATTTTTAGTGGATCATCATCCATAAGAACTACATCAGCAGCTTCAATTGCCGCATCAGAACCCATTGCACCCATTGCAATTCCAATATCAGCACGAGTCAATACAGGTGCATCATTAATTCCATCTCCGACAAAGGCTAGTTTATCTTTCTCTGCTTTTGTGGAAAGTAGTTCTTCTACTTTTAACACTTTATCTGCTGGAAGTAATTCGCTGTATACTTCATCAATTCCAAGTGATTGTGCCACTTGGTCTGCCACACGTTTTGCGTCTCCTGTAAGCATTACTGTTTTTTCTACACCAGCTTTTTTCAATTCCGCAATAACTTCTTTTGAATGTGGTTTTAATATATCAGAAATTACGATATGTCCAGCATATTCTCCATCGATTGCCATGTGAATGATTGTTCCAACGCTATGGCAATCATAATAATCCACACCTATTTGTTTCATAAGTTTGCTGTTTCCAGCAGCCACCTCATGACCGTCTACTTTGGCAATAATCCCATGTCCGCTGATTTCCTTTATATCAGAAACTCTACTACGGTCTATCTCTTTCCCATAGGCTTTTTGCAAACTCTTACTGATTGGGTGAGAAGACGCACATTCTGCCAAAGCAGCATATTCCAAAAGTTTCTTTTCTTCCATCTCGTTGTGATGAACAGCACTTACTTCAAATACTCCTTGTGTCAAAGTTCCTGTTTTATCAAACACTACATACTTTGCCTGTGATAAAGTTTCCATATAATTAGAACCTTTAATCAACACACCTTCTTTACTAGCACCACCGATACCAGCAAAGAAGCTAAGTGGGATACTGATAACCAATGCACATGGACAGCTAATTACAAGGAAAGTCAGAGCTCTGTAAATCCACACTCCCCATTGTGCTGTTTGGCCTAAAAACAACATTTGTACCAATGGTGGTAATAATGCCAATGCCAATGCACCATAACAGACTGCAGGAGTATATACCTTTGCAAATTTAGAAATAAAGTTTTCTGATTTGGATTTTCTTGAACTTGAATTTTCCACAAGCTCTAAAATTTTTGAAACTGTGGATTCACCAAATTCTTTTGTTGTTTGAATTTTCAAAACACCAGTCATATTGATACAACCACTAATGATTTCATCGCCTTGTTTCACGTCACGAGGTAAACTTTCACCTGTTAATGCACTTGTATTAAGGCTAGATGATCCCTCTATTACAATACCATCTAACGGAACTTTTTCTCCTGGCTGCACAACAATTATGCTATCAACACCAACTTCATCAGGATCTACTTTTTCTAATTTTCCATTGATTTCTATATTTGCATAATCTGGACGAATATCCATCAACGCACTAATATTTTTTCGACTTTTTCCAACGGCATAACTCTGGAACCATTCTCCAATCTGATAAAACAACATAACTGCGATTGCTTCATTGTAATCTCCACTCCTAGAGTAAATTGCTAATGCAAAAGCTCCTATTGTTGCCACTGCCATTAAGAAATTTTCATCGAAAACTTGTCGATTTATAATTCCTTTTCCAGCTTTCTTTAAAATATCATAACCGATTATTAAATATGTTGCCAAGTATAGCACTAATTTTGCAATGCCTGTTACCTGTATTAAATTCAATACAATTATCATAACTGCAGCAATAATAATTCTTGTCAACATTTTTTTCTGCTTTTTGTTCACAGCCCATTCCTCCTCGTATTTATTTTATATATGTTTAATCATTCATATGATCTTTTTAAATTTGCACCCCTTTTGCTTTTACATAGGGGTGCATTTTTTCTAAAGTTCAATCTCACAATCTGGCTCTACTTTTTTACAAGCCTTTAATACATCATTCATAACTGCTTTTGGTTCTTTTCCATCTTCAAACTCCACAATCATTTTTTGTGTCATAAAGTTTACAGTTGCATTTGCTACTCCAGCTGTCTTTTTTGCTGCATCCTCCATAAGATTTGCACAGTTTGCACAGTCAACTTCGATTTTGTAAGTTTTTTTCATGATAAATATCTCCTTTCGTGATTGCTATTTAAACTTTCATTTAACAATTAAGCACTTGTTTAATCGTTGTAGCTATAGTATAATTCTGTTGTAGCCTAAAATCAATAGAGATACGTGATTACCTGCTAAACGGGCGAAACACATTTCTAAATAGAGCAAAAAGAAAGGAAAATTGTCTATGTCTTATACGAAGTTACCACATAACCATCATAACGAAACAGATCATACTGCGTTATTAGAACAGCTTGATGATATCCAACACTTTCAAATCGTTTCAGAATTATTTAAACAATTAAGTGATCCTACACGTATTCGTTTATTTTGGCTTTTATGTCATTGTGAGGAATGTGTCTTAAATATATCTGCAATGATGAAAATGACAAGCCCTGCCATATCCCATCATCTTAGAGTACTGCGAAACAAAGGATTGATTTCTAGCAGGCGCATAGGAAAAGAGGTTTATTATAAATCATCAAACACAGAACAGAGTATATTGTTACATAAAATGATTGAAAAAGTTTTAATGATTACATGCCCTGAACATAAGGAGTAAATAATATTATGAACAACGAAATCGTACCATTAGAAAAAAGTGATCAAGAATTTTCTCAGAAATATCATCTCGCTAGTTATGATTTATATGAAGGTATAAATCTTGCTTTTATGTCATTGACTGGCAGAAAACAAACTGATACACATGAGCCATTAAAACATATATTAGAAATCAATTACTGTCATAAGGGAAGAATTGGGTGGAAAATGGCCAATAGAAATAGCATTTATTTAGGTGAACACGATTTTTCATTACACACAATGGAATATTGTTCTGCTTCGATAATAACTTTACCTAATGAATACTATGAAGGAATCAAAATTTATATTGATTTAAATATCCTTTCAGAAAAAACACCAGAACTGTTAAAAAATACTGGTATTACAGGAGAAAGTATACTTAATAAATTTTGTAAAGATGGAAATTTTTCAGTTTTCATTGGCAATGAAGAAACTGACGCTATCTTTTCAGCATTCTATCATCAGCCAAAAGAATTTCAACTTGCATACTGGCGAATAAAGGTGATAGAACTCTTGCTATATCTAAGTAAATTATCTATTGATGCAGAAAACAGATTATCTGAATATCAATCTGAACAAGTTGAAATTATTCGCAATATCCACAAATACCTTTTAGATAATCTGAGCCAGCGAATAACAATAGATGAAATGGCATGTAAGTATCTTATCAATCCTACTACATTAAAATCTGTCTTTAAAGATGTATATGGTACTTCTATTGCCTCACATATAAAAGAACACAGAATGAAATTTGCAGCCCGTTTGTTAATGGAAACACCAAAAAGTATAAAGGAAATTGCAAAAGAAGTAGGATATGAAAGCCAAAGCAAATTTTCTAAAGTTTTTAAAGAATATTACAAAGTTTTACCGACAGAGTATCGAATGTTTCACTCAAGCAAATTAAAATAGAATTGATTGGCTATATAACAGCTTTCAACCAGTGTTTTGAATGAATACCTAATATTCTTTCATATTTAATTACAAAACCATCACTAATGTTCCAACACCAATTAAAATACACCCTATCAAAGATTTCATTGTAAATTTTTCGTGCAAGAAAATAAAGGCAAGTGCCAAGGTAATGACTACACTTAACTTATCAATTGGAACAACTTTTGAAGCTTCCCCCATCTGTAACGCTCTGTAATAGCATAACCAGGAAGCTCCCGTAGCCAATCCGGATAGAATCAAAAATACCCAGCTTTTTCGACTGATTTCTGATAATCCGCTTTGTGTATGAGTCAAAAATACCATTCCCCACGCCATCATTACCACTACAACAGTTCTTATAGCCGTGGCAAGATTAGAATTTACTCCATCAATACCAATCTTAGCCAGTATCGAGGTCAATGATGCAAATATTGCTGATAGTAGTGCAAATATAAACCACATAAATTTCATCTCCGTTTCACGCTTACAGATTTGCGGCTTCTTTATCAAAAATTATACCATACACAAAATAAACCGTCACTCTTTTTTGTACCTTTTTCATATATTGTAGTAACAGATCTTGACAGTGTCTTATCCTTCTCCTGACAAGAAAAACCCGGTCAGGGATCTGCCACTACATACCGCAGATACATCCTTGACCGGATTTTTTTCTTCCTTATTGTAATTGTATACAGTTTTAAGAGCTTTACAATTTTAATATTTCCCTTAGCTTTTTCAATGACATCCGGTAAACAATCAGCTGGTAAATACAGATTATAACTGCAAATCCTACTGTACATCCAAATGACATCCACTCCGTACTCTGGATTCTTTTATCATTTCCGATATAGATGATCATCAGAAATGAGAGGATCAGAAACAGTCCGATTGCCGTCGGAAGCACAAAGATTTTCCGGAGCTGGCTCTTGATACAGCGCATGATATAAGTATTTTTCGCACCAAGTTTTCTCAAATCGTCAAACATTTTCTGATTCTGCACACCGATCGTAACGCTTCGTGTATAAGCGATGATGCCGATTGCTGCCAGGCAGATGCAGGAGACATAGAGAAATGTCAAGATCATAATTCCACTCTCGTGAAGATAAGTTTTCATCTGGATCGGTTGAATCTCCGGATTGAATTTCCAGTCATGGTATAAATACGGATTTTCTGGATCCATCGGCTCTGTCATCCGATAGTGATAAGGTTCTCCGGCAGCTTCTGCCCGATCCTCTTCAGCTTCGTTATATGCATTCAGCACTGCCATATCTTTGCCTGCACGTCTGACATACTCTTTCCGAAGTTCGATTGCAAAATCATACACATTTTCACTCTCTTCCACATCAAAGAAGATCTGTTTCATCTGACGCTGTTCTGTCATCTGTGCCGTGATCGTCTGGAAGTCGCTGTCATTTAAAATATAGCGGTGTACATTTGCACGGTAAAACATGCGGTCTTCCACTGTCTTGGCAAATTTCAGATGCAGCTGTGCTCCGGTTTCCTGATTTGTCACAAGATCCATATCGGTATATTTCTCCCAGAAGTTTTCTGTCTGCTCCGGCAGGATAATCTGTGCAAATGTTCCCGGCTCTACCTCCATTTTTGTCCCGGTATACTGCTCATAGACAGATGCACTGATAAATTCTCCATAGGCATATGTCTCATAATAATCTTCGATCAGCTTCCCATCATCTGTCCAGTCTCTCTCGACCCCGGATGTCTGAAGTTCTGCAAGAAAAACTTCCTGATAATCTGTGATCGTCACTCCATATTCGTCTGCCATCACCTCGATGTCTTCCTTCTGGATCTCCTGCTCTGTCTGTCGGTAAATCAGATTAAAATCTACCGGCGTATCTGCCATTGTGCGAAACATCACAAGCTTGTCTGGGATATAGGAGCCTGCGTAGAGTGCTGCACCGGTCAGAAAAGCAAGGATACACATATTCCGGACGGTCTGTCTTCCCTGAAATTTCATCATACTGTTGGAAATCAGGTTATGATAATATTTCTGCGGCTGCTTCCCTCGCTTGTGATAGACGATAAAAAATACAAACAGCATATAGATTCCGACTGCCGCTACGAGATAGACTGCATTCCAGATAGCCGGCATCTGAAATTTCAATAAATTGGCGGTAAGCTGTGGCCCCGCATATCCAAAAAGCAGACCCACCACAAGAAAGATTCCGCCTGCAATTCCATAGCCTTTCTTTACAAGCTGAAGCGGTTCATTTTTCTTCTCTTCATTTAAAATATCCATCAGATTTGTCCGCCTCATATAGCGCGCTGCCATAAAAAATAAGATGAGCACTGTCACCGCCGCAAAGAAAAGACTGATACCAAGTCCCGCAGCCGAAAACATCCTCCGCTCTAGAATATCCTTCAGAAACGTGTGAAGCAGGACCCATATAATTCCAACTGACGCTGCAGCTCCAAGCACGATCCCGAATACGATTCCTTTGCCCAAAGATAGGAAAAGCTCTTTGTACAATTCTTTTTTCAGTCGTTTCTTCGTCATCCCAAGTGCAAGAAACACTCCGGTCTCACGGCTTTTTGTACGGAAAAATAATCCCGCCGCATAAATATTAAAGATTAGGCACCCAAGAACTGCCAGTGCGAAAATCATCATGATCATCTTCAGCGAATCTCCGCCCTCTGGAAATCCTGCCTGCACCACCGGGCTGTACAGTACACAGACAAAGGATGTCACAAGAAAAATCGAAAAAAAGGTACAGAATAGTAACTGCTTATAATTTTTCTTGTTATATCTGCGAAGTTTCAGGAAAATACTGCTGCTACTCATCTTCATTGCCATCACCACCATTAATGATTTTTAATTCTGTCAGAAGTTCATCTAAAAATGTTCTCCGATCCCCGGTTCGGATCAACTCTTTATAGATTTTTCCATCTTTCATGACAATGACACGGTCACAATAGCTTGCCGAAAAGCTATCATGCGTGACCATGAATATAGTTGCATCCAGATTTTTCTGCGCTGCAAGAAATGCTTCAATGACTGCCTCACTAGATCTGCTGTCCAGATTTCCGGTCGGCTCGTCCGCAAGGATCAGAAGCGGGTCATTCATCAACGCTCTTGCCACGGCAGTACGCTGTTTCTGCCCACCAGAAATTTCTGCCGGATATTTGTCTGCAATCTCCCAGATTCCAAACATCTTTAACAGCTTCTTTGCCTTCTTTTCCATCTTTTCGTACGGCGCATCTTCAATCACTTGCGGGATGCATACATTTTCAAAAACTGTCAGTCCGTCTAACAGCATGAAATCCTGAAAGACAAATCCAAGTTCCTGATTACGGATTTCTGCCATTTTTTCTTCTTTTAACTGCGCCAGTTTTTTGCCGTTTAACAATACCTTTCCTTTTTCGTATGGGATAAAGCAGGAAATACAATTTAATAATGTTGTCTTTCCGCTTCCCGACGGCCCCATGACCGCAACAAACTCTCCTTTATGAATCGTAAAATCGACACCTTTTAACACTTCGTAAGTATCTTTTCCAACCACATACGATTTATGTAAATTTTGAACCTCCAGCATGTGCTCTCTCCTCCTCTTTCTTTTTCTAAGAACATCTTATCAAAAGAAAGTTACCACACAGGTACTGAAATGTTACAATCTTGAAACATTGTTGAGAGTTTTACTCTACAGATACGCGGATCCGCTCTACCAGACTTCCACTCTTTTCGATTTTCTGATAGGTCCATACCGGAACTACAATACACACTACGAATAAAATTAGTGTTGCTCCCAGGAAAGGAAGCGCCGGGAACCAGAATTTGGCACCCATATAGTTCATCGTCTGATAGATTGCATAAGTAATTCCAATTCCAACAGTTAACGTCAGGAACAACACCCCGCCTGTATAGAAAATACCTTCCCACACAAGCATTTTCTTCACCTGCCGTTCGGTCATTCCCACACTTTCCATGATCGAGATTTCTTTCTGGCGGCTCTGCATATTTCCGACAGAAGTATTGATATAGTTCATGACTCCTATAATTCCAAGTATCAGAACGATTCCGAATCCGATTTCCATCATGTGCCCCTGTGCCGCTTTTACATTTTCTGCCTGCTCGATTTTAGAATCCCATGAAAAATCAGTTTTATTGGGGCTTTCTTCTATATTAGAAAGAATTGCCTCCTCAGTCTCTTTATGATATTCTTCCGCATAACGAATCCCCACTCTGAAAACGATCGGTTTTTCTGTAAACGCTTTGACTGCATCGTCGATGACGATCATCGTAGGTGGAAATCCAAGAAGCGATACATAATCACCGACATCTGTCATACCTGCGATTTCAAATGTCCGGGTATTTTCCGGATGTACATATTCCTCACAGGAAATCTGCTTCCCGCGCAGCTCCTTTTCATCTAGTCCGAACAATCCATGTCTATATAAAATACAAGTCTTGCCGCTCAAAAATGCCTCCTCATCCACCGGCTGTTCCATTTCTGCATTCAGCGCCCGGAAATCTTCCTCCGTAATCCCTACCAAAGAAGATCCAAAATTTTCTGGATGCTGCTGATATTCTTCCATATCGTCCTCATAAGGAATACTCATCCATGTTTCATAAAACTCCCGCATCCAGACATCTGTTACCTCTTTTTCCCATGGAACGATTGTAGGAACTGTGATAGTTGGAAGTACTTCTTTCACTCCATCTGTTTGACGGATCTCATTTAAGAATTCTTCATTTAAGATCGGATGCACTCCCTGAATCTGTTCTTCTCCTTCTGCGGCACGATTCAAAACCATGTTGTTGATCGTATCATTTTTCAAGACCATATCCAGTCCCATGTAATTATAGGAATACTCTCGCGCCGACTGTGTGTGCAGCAATGTGATCAGACAGAGAAATACTGAAAGACTGGCAGCAAGTGACAGCATAGTCACCATCGTCTTTTTCTTATTCCGTGTCAGCTGTTCCAATGCCATGCGAACAATCAGACTTCCTTTTCGTGTTTTGTGCCTCTTTCTCACACTGGAGACCACACGGTACCCAAGCGCTTCGACCGGCGAGCTTTCCACTGCAATTTTCGTCGGTTTTCTTCCTGCATACCAGACAGTGCATCCAGTCAGCAACACAGTCAATAAAACGATGACCGGATGAAAGGTTACCTGCACTGCTCCCATTTCCTTTCCAGATACGAATGTCTTTACCACGACCGGAATCAGAAAGAAAGAAGTCCCTGCTCCGATCAGAATCCCTGCAAGCATTCCGATACCACCAATCCATAAAAGCTGTTTCTGCATCAACTGCCGGATCTGACGCCCGGTCATTCCAACTGTCTGTAAAAGCCCGTAATACCGGATATTGCCCGCCACAGACAAATACATAATATTGTAAATCAACAGATAGGCACTCAACACTGTAACAAGCGCGATTCCTGCCAGCCCCAGAAAGATTTCGGTTGCATTTCCATACTCATACACATAAAATAGCCGCTGTGATTTTTTAAGTTTCATACTGTCAGTAAAAGCCTGCTGCGCTTCATCCGACATCCATTTTTTACAAAAAGAAATATGACAACGACCATAATATACCGCATCCAGCTTCTGCTTGTCACAAAAGGCTTTTGACATATAAAAATTGTCTGTATCGCCGTATCCATCCCAAATACCGGAAATTCGAAAGGTTTCGGCTTCCCTTTTCTCATTGATCTCATACATAAATGTAATTTCATCTCCGATTTTCTTGTCTGAAAACCCACACTTTTTCAGAGCATCTTCTGTCACCATCACCTCGTTTTCTTCAACTGGATAATGACCTTTCACAAATTTTCTGGCAGGTGCCATCATTTTCTTCCAGTAAGTATCATCTGCATACAGCAAACCGACTCCCGGTGTCTTGTCCGCCTCCGTTTCTGCGACTACACCTGACACCATTACAACACCATAATGCTCTACAGTTGGATTTTCTTCTAAAATCTCTTTCTGTTCTTCTGAAATTCCATACATGATTGCGTCAAACTCAGCCCCGTTCAAACGGATATTCTGTTGTCTCTGCATTTTTAAATAGGTAGCTCCCACGGTAAAAACACTAAATAGCAAAAATGAAGACAACATGATTGCCAGAACCATGGAGAAGCTGCGTCTTCGATTGCTTTTCAAATTGTTCTTTGCCAGCCGTTTCACAACAGCCTGATTGTTATTCTTCAGCATAGAACTCACTTCCTTTCACAATCTTTCCATCCTCAATCCGCACAATTCGGTCCGCCATCTGCGCAATGTCATTGTCATGGGTGATCAAAACGATCGTCTGCCGAAACTGCTTTGCGACAATTTTCAGTAAGCCCAGCACATCATGGCCAGTGGCTGTGTCCAGATTGCCGGTCGGTTCATCAGCAAGAATCAGCGTCGGCTTACTTACTAATGCCCTCGCAATCGCCACCCGCTGCTGCTGCCCGCCAGAGAGCGTACTCGGAAGTGCTTCCCGCCTTTCCTCCAACTGAAGCAGTTCCATGATTTCTTGCACAAACTCGTGATCCACACGCTTTCCATCCAGTTCGACTGGAAGTATAATATTTTCATATACGTTCAGATCCTGTACCAGATTATAACTCTGAAATACAAATCCTATTTTTCGGCGGCGGAATATCGCAAGCTGTTCTTTCGTAAGTCCTGCCAGATTTTTACCTCCTACAATCACACTCCCACTTGTAGGCACGTCCAGCCCTCCGATCATATGCAGCAATGTGCTTTTCCCGCTTCCGGATTTCCCGATAATTGCTACAAATTCTTCTGCCTTCACCCGAAAATCCACTCCATCCAAAGCCTTTACCGTATTCGTTCCCTGTTGATAATATTTTTTCAGATTTCTTGTTTCCACAATATAATTTTCCATCTACTTTCCTCCTCGTCTAAGTACTTCATATGTATCTTTCCGAATGTATCTTTTCGAACACATCTTTATCTTAGCAAAGAAAAATCACAATCCTGTCACAATCTAACATTGTCACAAAATTGTGATTTTTTCAATTTGGAAGATAGAGGCAAAATTCTGACCCTTTTCCGATTTCAGAGTGCACTTCGATATATCCATTCTGCAATTCCAGTATCCTGCGTGTCAGATATAAGCCAATTCCCACGCCGTTCTGCACATGAACTTCCGGTTCCCGATAAAATCTCGTAAAAATTTCTGCCTGCCGTTCCAATCGGATGCCTTTTCCATTGTCCTTGACACTGATTTTCGTAAAGATTTCCTGACGAATTACCGTGACGCAAATTTTTCCCCCGGCACTTGTATACTTCACCGCATTATCCAGTACATTAAAAATCGCTTCTTCCGTCCATTTTTTATCGTAGTCCAACATCATATTTTCTTCACATTCCACATACAGCTCAATTTCTTTTTGTGCCGCTGCGGGAACAATCTGACTGACCGCCGCCGTCAATGTCTGATAAAGATTTTCGCGCTCTTTCTGTATCTGAATAATTCCAGTTTCCAGCCTTGACATTTTTACCATACTCTGCAAAAGGAATTCCAGTTTCCCAGTCTGCTCCTCCAGACAGTTTAAAAACTCCTTCCCCTTTTCAGACAATGCTTCTTCCTGCAAAAATTCCTGATACAATTTCATATTTGCCAGCGGTGTTTTAGTCTGATGAGAAATATCTGAAATCAGCGCCTTCATCTGCCTTTTTTCCAGTAAGGCATCCGCTTCTTTCCGGTTCCATACTCGATACAGCTGCCAAAATTTCTCACCGCATTTTCCCCACAGCGTATCTTCTGTCACCTCAGTCGTTTCTTTCCACTCTTTTCCCGACAATATCTGCTCAATCGCCTCTTCCACCTGATCTGCGAACAAATCCACTTCTTGTTTCATCTTCATGGATTTCCTGACGGCGCCTGCTGCCACAAAGGCAGAAGCAAACACAACAAGATCTCCAATCCCCATCATCCAATCCATTGATAGCCCATCCCATACACATTTGAAATATATTTGTGCTCGTGATTCTCCAGCTTCCGCCGAAGACGGTTGACATTTACCGCCAGCGTATGCTTATCGACAAACTGCCCGTCACAGTCCCACAACTGCTCGAGCAGAATCTCATACGTCAATAGCCTTCCCTGATTTTCTGCCAATACTTTTAACAGCCGAAACTCCGTAGGTGTTATTGCACATGCTTTCTGATCCACCATAACTTTTGCCCGCTCCCAATCGATCTTCAGATATCCGTCATCATACCCTCCCGGCTGTTCCGGCTGCGTTCGCTTAAAGATCCGCTCAATCTTCCGCAGCAACACTTTCATAGAAAAAGGCTTTGTGATATAATCCTCTGCTCCTAGATCATATCCTTTCAGCACGTCCTCTTCCAAATCTCTTGCCGTAAGAAAAAGAACCGGAATGTCCTGCTGTGCTTTCACCCACTGACAAAAAGTAAATCCCTCTCCATCGGGCAGATTGACATCTTGGATCACAAGCTGCAGTTTTTCTTTCCCGGTGAATGACTGATATTTTTCCTTCGCCTCTTGTATGGAAAATGCCGTGCTTGTGTGATAGTCCTGCTTCTTCAGTGCATAGCATAATGCTTCATTCAATTCTCTGTCATCCTCTACTACAAGTATGTTCTGCATGGTTTCTTTAGCTCCTCCCGCAATGGATGTATGCAATAGACATCTGTCCTTGCTTTTTTGTATTATAGCATTGTTCTTTTTCCGCTACAATCCTATTTTTATTTAGCATATATGCCATATTAAATGCTTTTTCCAATTCCTTTAATGCCCGCTCTGCACGTTCGGGCTCTGTTATATAAGTATCCAGCCATTCCTGCATCCACAAATATTCCCACAGATTGCAGTCTCTCGTTTCTCCGTATCCCTCCTGAAAATATGCTTCACTGTCCTCTTACATTTCCATTTGCCGTATCCGCTCTACCACGCTTTTCTTCTCACTACGGCAGAAACAGAACACTGCAAGCAACACCGCTGTGATGAGTCCGACTAAGACTAGAATCGGCAGCGGAAACAGTGTAAACCGGTATGTCATCACCCATCCGGTCGAAAGCAATTCCTGCCGAATACTCATCTTAAGAATCGTCAGACTGTACAAACAGCCCACGGTCACCGCAATCACTGACGATATCAGGACATAACAAAGACATTCCCACAAGATCATCTGGAAAATCTTCCTTCTCGACATCCCCATGCTCTGGAAAATCGCAAATTCCTTCGTTCTCGCCAATGTCATTGTCGCCTGCGTGTTGATATATCCGGAAATCCCTAAAAAGAACAGTAAAACTCCTGCTGCCAGTTCTGGAAAAACAGAACGGACGCACTCCTTTTGAAAACTCTGTTTTAATGTATAGGAAGATTCCTCAGCAATCGGCGCCCCAATGCGATTCTCATAAGATTCCAGCAACGCCTCTGCATCTTTTTCTTTCTGATCCTTCACATTAAAATAGAATTTCCGGATACTGGTCTTCGGATACATCTCCCGGAAATCTGTTCCCGGAATCACAATCTCCGGCACAAACATGTGGTAGGAACCACCCTCCGTCATCCGATCTGGCAAATAAACAGTCGCCATAATCTTAAATGTCCGGCCATCGACTTCCACCAGTTCCCCTCGACTGTAATTCGGATGCTCCTTGAAAGAACGATCGCTTCCGACTGCAAGTGCATATCCACCCTCTGCAAACTGCTCCGGATCCCATGTTCCATCTAAGATCCAGTCCGTTTCTTCCATCATCGAAAAAACATCCTGGTCAAGCCCCCATATCCTCATCGTACACTGCCCGCTGGATATCGCCTCCTCATATTCCTGAAGCCACTGCGTATATGGCTCCATATAATGAAAGAGTCCTTCTCCCTCTCCTATAAAAAAGGAGCGGATCTGTTCTCGTACAGATTTCGGAAGCACATATGGAACCTCTTTAGAAAATACAGCTCCGTATTCCTGCAGTCCACCCAGAGCCAGAATCTCCCGTTCCATCTGCCCGTTAATCTTATTTTCTCTCTCATTATAGATGCCTCCCACATTCCCACACAGAGAAGCTTCTTTCACGACAAAGTCAGAAATACATGTCTCCTGCAAATATTTTTCCGTATCAAAAGAATGATATTTTGTGGCAGCCATCAAGATTAAAAACATTCCTCCTGCAAGCGCTGCACAGACCTTCCAGGTCCACTTCCGGTTTTTCCAAAACGACTCCGCCGCGAGGAAAAATGGCACATTTCTTCCGCTCTTTCCCATCTTCGTGAGAAATAACCGTCTTCGGCTTCTTTTTCTTTCTACTCTGATTCGGACAATTCTTTTCTCTTTTCGATCAGTCTGCTTCTTTCGGTATTTTCCTGACGGCATGATCCACCAGACCACATGAAGCGCTTCCATCGGCGAACAGCTTTCAATAATGCTCGCTGCCCTTTTGCTGCACCTGCACACAATAAAAAACAGGAAAGCAGTCTGAAGTACGAGCAGCCAGACATGGATGTGGATCTGTTCGATGGATACATTCCATCCGGTCTGTGTCAAGACAATTCTTCCAGACAAAAGCGCAAATAAAATCCCCGGAACTACACCCGCTGCACATAAAAGTATCCCGCTTCCCATCCATACTTTGCAGATCTGTGTCGGAGACATCCCAAGCGTCTTTAACCTCCCATAATATTCCAGATCCGTGACCGCTGCAATCTGAAACATGCTGCGAAAAACAAAATAGCCTGCCAGATAGAGAAACAGCATCATAATCACTTCATTCTGCTGTTCCATCAGATTTCGCAAATAAATACTGATTTTCTGTACGTCGTTGATTTCCACTTCCGCATGCTGGATCCCACAAGTAGAAATTAACTTCTCTGCGTTTTTAGCAATCCCAAACGGCAGTGCAAACCTTACCTGCACTTGAAGCCTATTTCCCGAAAATTTCTGCGCAAATTTATGAGATAACCATAGATCTCCATTTTTTCCATCTGCACCTTTCATTTCCAGATACCCGGATAAAACAAAGGAGGACTCCATCTTTTTTCCGTCCTTCTCCCAGACAAGTTTGACAGTTTCTCCTACTTTTTTGTTCACTCCCAGATCGGTCAATGTCGTTTCATCAACAACAATCTCATCTTCTTTTTTCGGAAGGCTTCCATGCAACGCCCCTCTTCGATTCTGCTTCAGAAACATCTTGTCCGGACAGATCATCTTCGGGCGGCGATAAATCAATTCTGAATTTTTCACCTCACCGATCACATCTGCAACACCGATTTTTCTCACTTGTGGCTGTATCTGAATCCGTTCTTTCTCTTCCTTTGTCACGCCCTCTAAGATCAGATGTGCATCTGTCCCCTGCCACTCCAACAGCGTCGCATGCAGATGTTCAAATTCAGCAGCAATTCCCATTCCAAGCAACGTAAGCACAGACATACAGCAGAAAATGAGAAATACAAGAATTGTGTTTCTGGCTCTCCGAAACGAGATTGTCCGGAAAATAATCTGGCGGACTGCCCGTCCATTATTATTCTCCAGCATGATGTTCCCCCACGATTTTCCCATCCTCCAACCGGATAATCTGATCTGCCATCTGCGCCAACTCCTCGTTGTGTGTGATCATCACCACAGTCTGTCCATACTTCTTGCTCATCATCCGCAAAAGTGCCATGACATCTCTGCCTGCGATCGTATCCAGATTTCCGGTCGGCTCATCCGCCAGAACAACTGGAGGTTTTGCGATCAATGCCCGTGCAATTGCTGCCCGTTGTTGCTGTCCACCAGACAATTCTCCCGGAAAGGCATCCAGCAGATCTTCCAGACGCAAAAAAGAGATGATAGAACGCAAGAGTTCCTCATCCGGCTTTCTTCCATCCAGCGTCAGCGGGAATACAATATTTTCATAAATATTTAGCATCGGCGCCAGATTGTAATTCTGGAAAATAAATCCGATCTTTCTTCTCCGGAAGACACTTTTCTCTTCCTCATCGAGATGATCTAAGACAACTTCCCCAATCTGTACGCGCCCCTCCGTCGGTTCGTCCAATCCTCCAAGCAAATGCAGCAGCGTAGATTTTCCGCTCCCTGAGATTCCCATCACCGCAAGAAAGCATCCGCGCTCTACTTCCAGATCAATTCCGTCCAACGCTTTGATCAAATGTGATCCTCTCTGATAATACTTTTTCAGGTTTTTGGTCCGTAGCTGTATCATATTACTTCCTCCCCTTTTCCTCTGTATCTTTTATCAGTCACTCCTTTTCGGAACGGTGGAATCCGGCTCGTTTAGAAGATAGACAGAAAATGTCGTCCCCTCCCCCACAACCGAAGCCACACTGATATACCCTTTCTCCAGTTCAATAATTTCCTTTGCGAGATGCAGGCCCAGACCGATCCCTTCCTCTCCTTCTGCCTCCGGCTCCCGGTAAAATCGCTGAAAGATTTTATTAAGATGCTCTGCCGCAATGCCCCTTCCAGTATCAGAGATATTAATCTTCGTATAAAATTGTCCCTGATTGACATCTATTTTGATTTTCCCGCCCTGATCTGTATATTTCACTGCATTATCAAGCAGATTGAATACTGCTTCCACCGTCCATCTCCGGTCATGAATCAGTTCTGTCTCTTCCGGGCAGGAAACGGTGACAGTAATCCCTTTTTTCATCGCTTTCGGCATCACCTCGCTCATCGCTTCAGCAAGCGTATCAAGCAACGACTGACGCTTCTGATGCAAGGAGACAAGCCCGGTCTCCAGTCTGGACATCTTCGTCATCGCATCCATCAAGAAATTGATTTTCTCTGTCTGTGCCTCCATCATCGTAAAAAACTGTTTCTTTCTCTCCTCGGAAAGGTTTTTCCGCCCAAGAATTTCTGCAAACATCTTTAAATTTGCTGCCGGGGTTCTCACTTGATGCGCAATATCCGATACCATACTCTGAATCATTTCTTTTTCCTTTTGATTCTCCTCCCGTGTATAGATCATAATTTCATGATACTGTTTCATCCGATCCTGGATCTTTACAGTCAATGTATCATGATACTCCGAAAAACTGATCTCCTCTTTTTCCGCAATCATATCATCCAGCGTGTCTAGCAACTTTTCCGCATGTTTTACAAGCATTTTTCTTAGAAGCATCATTTCCAGCAGGCATACAAAGACTACTGTACATACGATGATCATTGCACCACACGCAAATAGTTGCTGGTTCAGAGGCAGACAGAAAAGAATTGCGATCCCTCCAACTGCAAGCACGAGGGTCAGCACCATCGTTTCACACATTTTATGCCTCATGCCCTTCCCCCCGCGCAAAAAGATATCCCATTCCATAAATGGTCTGAATATATTTATGAGATGTATCCTCGATCTTTTTTCTCAACCTGGTCATATTGACTGTCAGCGTATGCTCATCAATAAAATTTTCATCACAGTCATAAAGTCGTTCCAAAAATACCTGTCTTGTCAGGATCCTCCCCGCATTTTCCACAAAAAGCTTTAATATCCGATATTCATTCGGCGTCAGGAGCAATGTTTCTGTCCCCCTCTGTGCAGTCATTTTGTCAAAATCAATCCGGAGATATCCATCGTCATATTGCCCCTGATCCCTTTTCTCATTTTGTCCTGTACGTTTCAGGATCACCGCAATTTTTCTTTTGAGTATCGATGGAGAAAACGGCTTTGTCACATAATCATCTGCACCGAGATCATAGCCTCCTAACACATCCTCCTCTTCTTTTCTTCCCGTCAAAAACATAACCGGAACGGTATATCGTTTTTTAATCTCCTTGTAAAATGTAAATCCGTTTCCATCTGGAAGATCTACATCCAGTAGCAGCAGATCAAATTTTGATGTCTCCAACAACTGTCCCGCCTTCTTCAAAGAGTGTGCTGCAACCGTCAGATAATCTTCCTCCTCCAGTTCAAAGCAAAGCCCGGCAGAAAGTGCAATGTCATCTTCCACAAGTAGTATTTTCTTCATATACCCCTCTCCTCACTCTTCCTTTGTATTTCCCATTTTAAATTTGTGTATTTTTATACACTTTTGAAATAATTTTACTATATTCCAGTACTTTTTACAATATTTCAAAAATTATTTTATTACATTGTGTAAAGCATACTAATTTTCATTTTAAATAATAATACAAACCATTCCCCCATTGCTGTCATTGACGATCTTCTGCATGGAATCCTGAAGTTTCACTTGACTTTCATCGGTGATTTTTGTAATCTTCCCACGGATTCCATCTGTGACAAGTTCCTCGATCGATTTGCCGAAAATGTTTGTATTCCAAATTCCCTCTGCTGATGCGCTCGTCTCATTGATATAGCGCACAAGATCCTCTGCCTGTTTCTCACTTCCTACGATTGGTGCAATCTCTGTCTCGATGTTTGCGCGGATCATATGGATAGACGGCGCTTCTGAATGAATTTTTACGCCAAACTTACTGCCCTGTTTGATGATGACTGGTTCTTCCAGATGGATTTCTTCCCTCTTCGGTGTGACAACCCCATATCCTTTGAGGCGCACGGCATCCATCGCATCTTTGACCTGCTCATACTCTTCTTTCATTTGGGCAAGTTTTTTCATCGTTCCAATCAACTCATATTCTCCGCCGATCTTCGTTCCAGTCAGCTCACTAAGAAGTTCATAATAAAATGTCTCTGCCAGTTCCATCCGGATCTTCACCTTTCCGGTATCCATCTGAATCTCATCGATCTTGACCTCTTCAATGTAAGGACTATCAATCTTTGGCAGTCCGTCCGCTGCATTCCGGATTGTCTGAAGCCCCGTCATGATTTCTTTTACATGTACGAGCAGATCTGCCTTGATCTTATGGTCCATCGGCAGCATCTCCACCCATTTTGGTATGTAAAATTCCACCTCTGCAATTGGAAATTCAAATAAAATCTGTCGGATAATATGATGGATGTCATCTTCCCGAAGCTGTTCGCAATTGACCGGAAGTGCACTGACTCCATATTTTTCTTCAATAGATGCAGCAAGCTTTTTTGTCTCTTCACTATATGGCTTCTGTGTATTGACAAGCACAATGAACGGTTTCCCGATCGACTGCAGCTCTCGAATCGTTTTTTCCTCCGGTACAACGTAACTCTCCCGCTTTAGCTCCCCAAAACTCCCATCCGCCGTCACTACAATCCCGATCGTTGCATGTTCATGGATTACCTTCTTTGTTCCGATGGTCGCAGCTTGTGTAAATGGGATTTCATGGTCAAACCATGGTGTCTTCACCTGCCGCTCTGCATCATTTTCCATATACCCGGTTGCCCCCTCCGCCATATAGCCGACACAGTCGATCAGTCTCACTTTTGCCTTCACATCCTGTGAAAGCTGGATCTCTGCCGCCTCCTTCGGGACAAATTTCGGCTCTGTTGTCATAATCGTCTTCCCTGATGCAGACTGTGGCAGTTCATCTCTCGTCCTCGCCCGACTGTTTGCATCGGTCATATTCGGCAGTACGAGCAAGTCCATAAATCGTTTGATAAAAGTTGATTTTCCAGTACGCACCGGCCCTACAATGCCCAGATAAATTTCCCCATTTGTCCTTGCCTCAATGTCTTTGTATAAATGAAACGTCTCCATAAGAATACCCCCTTGCTATGCTGATACAATCTATGCAAAAAAAGCCAGTTTTAGAATCTCCGCTATTCTATTTATTTTTTTCTTTTTCCTAAAGCATTTTTATGCTATAATATTGCGGAATAACTACAAACGAGGTGAAACATGAATATTTTGACAACATTAAAAAAATCTATCATCGGAGGATTTCTGATCGGCTTTGGCGGAACTGTCTACTTAAATATGGACAATAAGATCGTCGCTGCATTCCTCTTCGGTCTCGGACTGTTTACGATCATCAATTTCGAGTTGAACTTATATACCGGTAAGATCGGCTATCTTTCAAAAGAGAACTGGAGAGAAATACTTCTGACACTGATTGGTAATTTCATCGGTACCAACCTCTTTGCGTTTCTCGTACTTCAGACACGCCTTGCAGGAAAATTAAAAGAAGTAGTTGCTCCGGCCGTGGAACTAAAATTGTCTGACAATCTGTTAAGCACATTCATCCTTGCGATTTTCTGTGGAATCCTGATGTCCATCGCAGTTGGAACCTTTAAAAAGCTTCCAAATATTTTAGGAACACTGGCCGTCTTTTTGTGCGTGGCAGTCTTTATCCTCGCCGGATTTGAACACTGTGTAGCGAACATGTTCTTCTTCGCACTCTCAAGTTCTCCGGCAGACTATCTTCTGACACTGCTCGTGGCAATTGCCGGAAACAGTCTTGGCGGAATCGCATTCTACAGACTGACAAAGATAAAAGAAGCAGAAACCTAAATAAGTTGATCGCACCTGTGACCGGGCTTTCCCTGATCAGGTCATCCCTATATCCGGTACAACGAAAAACTCCTTCTCGTCAAGAAATGAATTGCTTTTCATTTTCTTTTGACGAAAAGGAGTTTTATTTTATTCAGGATTCCACTGCTGACTAAAAACAGTTTGAAATCCTTTTTCTCTTTCAATATTCAAATATCTTATGCTTCCCACGGCAGATCCGAATGTTCTGTCTTTCCATCCCGGAGCATCAGTTCTTTTACCGCCTCTGCCGCGCTCTTTCCTTCAAAGAGAACTGCATTGACCTGCTCAATGATCGGCATCTGCACTTCATATTTCTGTGCAAGCTTTACGGCTGCCTTTGTAGAATAGACACCTTCCACAACCATCTGCACTTCATCCATCGCCTGCTGCATCGTCCTTCCCTGACCGATCAGATAACCCGCTTTCCGATTCCGGCTGTGCACACTTGCACAAGTTACAATCAGATCTCCGATTCCGGTCAGTCCGGTGAAGCTCTCGATCTTTCCACCCATCTTCACCCCGAGGCGTGCGATCTCTGCAATTCCTCTCGTGATCAGAGCAGCCTTCGTGTTATCCCCGTATCCAAGTCCATCGGCAATTCCGGCAGCAAGCGCAATGACATTTTTCAGCGAGCCGCCAAGCTCGATCCCGAGAATATCCGGGCTTGTATAGACACGAAAGACTTCATTCATAAACATCTTCTGAAGATATTCGGCAGTCTCTTTTGTACGCGCCCCTACGACACAAGTCGTCGGAAGACATCTTCCGACTTCTTCCGCATGGCTCGGACCGGACAATACCGCCACATCCGCCTGTGGAATTTCCTGCTCAATCTGCTCAGAAAGTGTCATCAGTGTGCTTTCCTCGATTCCCTTTGCCACATTGACGATTTTCTGTCCTTCTTTCACAAACGGAGCCATCTTCTTTGCAGTTGCCCTCGTAAACGGAGAAGGCACCGCAAGCACCATGAAATCCTGATCTGTAATTGCTTCCTGAATCTCATTGGTAAATTTCATCGTCTGCGGAAGTTTCACTCCCGGCAGCTTGCTTTTGTGCTCCCGCTCACGGTCAAGCATCTCCACCTCTGCCTGATCGATCGACCATACCGTCACATCATGCCCGTTTTTATCCAACAGTAATGCAAGTGCTGTCCCCCAGCTTCCTGCGCCCAATACTCCAGCTTTTGCCATAATCAGTCCTCCTGTTTCTTCTTTGCACCAAACTTATTTTCCGTTCCATTTAACAGTCTTTTGATATTTGCCCTATGCTTATAAAATGCAGACAACATTAAAAAGACTGCGATCGCATACATCTCATACAGATGTGCCTGAGAAAGTCCAAATCCTCCGCGCTGTCCATATACAACAACCTCCACAACAAACAGCACAACAATTGTAAGAGATCCCAGAGAAACATATCTGGTAATTCCGACGATTACCCAGAAAACGATTGCCGCGATCAGCATCATCATCGGATTTGTCGCAAAAATCAACCCTGCGGTCGCCGCAATCCCCTTTCCGCCCTTAAATTTTAAATAGAACGGATAGTTGTGTCCGAGCACAGCGCCCATTCCTGCATACATGGAAAGAAGTGCTAATTCCTCCGGGTAAGCCTGACTATAAAGTATATGTACGATCCACACTGCCACCACACATTTTAAGAAATCTCCGAGAAACGTGATCATTCCCGCTTTCCATCCTAATGTCCGCAGTGTGTTTGTCGTTCCGGCGTTACCGCTTCCATGCTGCCTGATGTCAATATGTTTCCATTTTCCATAGAGATATCCCGTCTGCAGCAGCCCGCAGACATATCCTATGATCACACAGACCAAACGTTCCATAATTATCGGTCTTTCTCCTTTCTCTCGCGGATAAAGAATTTTAACGAGGTTCCCTTAAATCCAAACGCCTCGCGAATCTTATTTTCCAGATAGCGTGTGTAAGAGAAGTGCATCAGTTCCTTATCGTTGACAAAAATGACGAAGGTCGGCGGCTTTACTGCCACCTGCGTAATATAGTAAAGTTTTAGTCTCTTTCCTTTATCTGACGGCGGCTGCTGCATCGCAACGGCTTCCATCATAATCTCATTGAGTACTCCGGTCGAAATACGAAGTGTCTGATTCTCCAATACCATATCGATCATATCGAACAGTTTTGGAAGGCGCTGCCCCGTCTTCGCAGACACATACATGATCTCTGCATACGGCATGTATGACAATACCTGACGAACATTCTTTTCATACTCATACATCGTCTTGTCATTTTTCTCAATGGCATCCCATTTATTTACAATAATAATCACACCTTTGCCGCGCTCATGAGCGATTCCGGCAATCTTAGCATCCTGCTCTGTGACACCTTCCACCGCATCGATCACAACTAAGACGACGTCTGCCCGCTCCACAGCTGTCACTGTACGGATAATACTGTATCGTTCCAGTTCTTCTTTGATCTTATTCTTTCTACGAAGTCCTGCTGTGTCGATGAAGACATATTCTTTTCCATTCCATGTAATCTCTGTGTCGATGGCATCTCTTGTCGTTCCTGCAATATTGGAAACGATCACACGGTTCTCTCCAACCAGCTTATTGATGATCGAAGATTTTCCCACATTCGGCTTTCCGACAATCGCGATCCGAGGTCTCTCATCCTCTTCTTCCTCTGCAGAATGCTCCGGAAAATGTGCAGCGACTGCATCTAGCATATCTCCCAGTCCAAGTCTTGAGGATGCAGAAATCGGGATTGGATCTCCAATTCCCAGATTGTAAAATTCATACACATCTGCCATCAGTTTCTGGAAGCTATCCACCTTATTTACAACTAATACGACCGGCTTTCCAGAACGGCGCAGCATATCTGCCACTTTGGAATCCGAATCCTGAAGTCCTTGTCTGACATCCGTGATAAAGATGATCACATCCGCAGTATCAATCGCAATCTGTGCCTGCTCTCTCATCTGTGCAAGAATGATATCCTTGCTGTCCGGCTCGATCCCGCCTGTGTCAATCAGGGTAAATTCCCGATCAAGCCATGTTACTTCTGCATAAATTCTGTCCCTTGTGACTCCCGGCGTGTCTTTCACGATGGAAATCATCTCTCCTGCCAGCGCATTGAATAATGTAGATTTTCCTACATTCGGTCTTCCTACGATGGCAACTACTGGTTTACTCATAGTTTCACTCCTATATCTGTCTTATTTTATTATTTTCTTTTGTCTTTGTTCTGACAAGTCACCTATATCTTCTCATCCAGAACTGCTTCGATGAGATCTTGTCCGCTTGATTTTACAATATCTATCTGCACTTGTAAAGCCTCTTTCAGCTGATCTAAGGTAACATCATCAAGAAATACTTCTTCGCCGTTTCTTAACATACAGCACGGCAGAAGCAATCTGCTTCCAAGCGGTCTGCCAGAAAGCTGTGCCTTCAGATCCTGCCCGGTGATCAGTCCCGCTACAGTGATCAGCTCTCCGAAGAAATCATTTCGAATCTCATAGAGATGGACAATCACATTTGGATATTTTGTCTGAAGTGTCTCGATCATTCTTTTTAAATACGGATACGCAAGTTTTCCGGTTGCCAGGGAAATCTCTGTCTCTCTGTCATCCCCGGACAATTTCTCAAATGCCTCCTGAAACTCGTTCTGCAAAAGTCTTGTAGTGCCGACTCCGTTTTCCAGCTGAAGGTAACCGTCGTAACGCTCTTCCTCCGGCATCTCCTCCCCGGCAAGAATGTACCATTCATCTCCTGCATGGATAAAGTGTGTTCCATATTCCTCATAGATTTTCTTCTGCCAACGGTGAATGATCGCAAGCACTTCCTTCGCCTCTTCTTTTGTAAATGGCTCCAACGGATACAGTCCGTCGCGGAATTTTGTCAATCCAACCGGAACGACCGATACACTCTGCAAATGTGGCAGATATGCTGTCATATCACGAATGCTCCGCTCCAGCTCCTCGCCGTCATTGATTCCTTTACAGAGCACGATCTGCCCGTTCATCGTGATGCCGCCCTCATAGAGTGTCTGTACCTTCTTCAGTGCATCCCCCGCAAACCGGTTGTGCAGCATCTTACACCGCAGTTCCGGGTTCGTTGTATGAAAGGAAATATTGATCGGCTCCAGATGATACTGTACGATCCGGTCAATATCATGATCACTCATATTTGTCAGCGTAATATAATTTCCCTGCAGGAAGGAGAGTCTGGAATCATCATCTTTAAAATAAAGTGTCTCTCGCATTCCTTTCGGCATCTGGTCGATGAAGCAGAACATACATTTATTTCTGCAGGAACGATACTCGTCCATCAGCCCCTGCTCAAACTCGATTCCCAAATCTTCCTCATAGTCCTTCTCAATCTCCAGCTCCCACTCTTCTCCGTCCGGCTTCTCGATCAGAAGTACAAGTTCTTCGTCATTTACAAGATAATGGTAATCAAAAACATCCTCTATTTCCTTGTCATTGATACTGATCAGGCAGTCCCCCGGCTCCACGCCAAGTTCCCACGCAATACTTCCGTCCTCCACGGAACGGATAATATGTCTATGTTTCATATTGTCTTCTCCTAATTCTACTACTTCCAAACAAATACCGCCTGTATTTCGTCAAAATTTTTACATCTCTTTCGAAACATGCGTTTTCTGCCATATTTGTTTCTGGCTTCCTTTTATCATACTAGATTTTTAAGGAAAAAGCAATTTTTTACACCTCTTTCTTGCCCCACAGATCAAAAAGTGATATAAATGAAATGTCAATAAATTTTTTAACGGAGGCCATTATGCCAAATATTCAATTATTAGAAAAAACTCTTCCGGCGGCACCGCTTCGCATTGCAGCACTGGAAAGCTGTCTGCCGCTGGCACAAAAAGTCGACGACTACATCGTGACATTCCGGAAAAGTGCACTGGAATCCATGCATTCTTCTGCACTTTACGCAAACTACAAAAAGGACAGTTACCTTCTGAAAACTTCCTGCCCGCGTTTCGGCTCAGGAGAAGCAAAAGGAATGATCCACGAATCTGTCCGCGGTGCAGATTTATTTGTCATGGTAGATGTCTGCAATTACAGTCTGACTTACTCTGTCAACGGACATTTAAATCACATGTCCCCGGATGACCATTACCAGGATTTGAAACGTATCATTTCCGCAGCTACCGGAAAGGCGCACCGCATCAATGTGATCATGCCATTCCTCTATGAAAGCCGCCAGCATAAGCGCACAAAGCGAGAGTCTCTTGACTGTGCACTCGGACTGGAAGAACTGATCGATATGGGTGTCAGCAATATTCTCACCTTTGACGCCCACGACCCGCGTGTGCAGAACTCAATCCCACTGAAGGGATTTGACAACTTCAGCCCGGCATATCAGTTCATGAAAGCATTGTTCCGTGCAGAATCCGACTTAAAAGTAGACAAGGATCACCTGATGATCATCAGCCCGGACGAAGGCGCGATGCACAGAGCTGTCTATTTCTCAAACGTGCTCGGCGTAGACATGGGTATGTTCTATAAGAGAAGAGATTACTCTACAGTTGTCAACGGGAAAAATCCGATCGTTGCCCACGAATTCCTCGGAGACGACGTAAGTGGAAAAGACGTGATCATCCTCGACGATATGATTTCTTCCGGAGAAAGTATGTTAGACGTGGCAAAACAATTAAAAGACCGCCACGCAAACCGCGTATTTATCTGCACAACCTTCGGACTTTTCACAGAAGGATTGGGAAAATTTGATGAATACTATGAGAAAGGGTACATCGATCGCGTGATCACGACAAACCTCACTTACCTGCCTGCAGAGGCTTCTGAAAAGCCATATTTTGTTGTGGCAGATATGAGTAAGTTCCTTGCGTTGATCATTGATTCCTTGAATCACGACATTTCCATCGGTTCCGTATTAAATCCAACCGATAAAATCCACAGATTGTTGGAAACTTATAAAAAAAGATAGAGAAACTGTGCAAGTCACAATTTATAAAGTCTACGAGGGAGATAACACAAAGCAATGTGTCTCTCCCTCTATTTATTCTAAGATCTGCCATCTCCATTTTGTCCATTACCACAAACTATCTTTTAAGGAATTACGTGAAAAAAACGGAGCGCTTTCTGAATGCCTCCTTCATCTACATCATCAGTCACATAATCCGCTTCCTTCTTCACGCAATCTTGTGCATTCCCCATCGCAACTCCAATCTGTGCATATCTCAGCATATCTATATCATTTTCTGCATCCCCAAATACCATCACTTCACTTTGCTGAATTCCGAAACGCTCACAAAAATACCGAATCCCCGCTGACTTTCCTCCCTTTGCGGATATAATATCGACTCCAACCTCATTCCATCTAACAATTTTACATTTCTTTAAAAAATCATCACTCAGGAAAGATTCTTCCTCTTCTTTCAAGAACATTGATGCCTGATAAAGTTCTCCCCCTCTGTACAAGTCGGCTTCCGGCGCAGATATTGACACCTGTCCCAATGCTTTGCACACTTCATCATTTACAAAATTAATATAGATTCTCTCCTCTTCTACTAGAGCCAAAGGATATTTTCCTCCCCAAAATATGGATACCAGCTTTTCTGTCAATTCCTTATCAAAAGGTGTTCCAAAAAGAACCTCTCCATTCGTATCAAGGCATAACTGACCATTTAATGTGACATAGCCATCAAACTTTATATGATTTATCGGCAATCTCAACAACTCTGTAAAATGTCTACCTGTAGCGATAAATATCTTTATGCTTTTCGCTTTCAAGATTTCCAATGCATTCAACGTATCAAATGGTATCCTCTTCGTCCCATTGGAAAGCAAAGTGCCATCCACATCAAAAAAAATTGCTTTAATCATAATCCGTCTCCTCGTAGTTGTTTTTTCTAATATAACATTCCTCTAGGACTCTGACATTTCTTTTCTGCCCCAAATTTTTCTATTATAAAAGAGATATTTCATTGACAACCATCAATATTGCCCTGATAAATATCCCTTTTTGCTTAAACCAGATTCTTTGATTTCTATTGCTGTTCGTTCACCTCTTCGTGGTGGTACTCCCCTTCAAATACCTCTTCCTGTGGCTGTACTTTTGCCTCCCCAGACTCTGCGGCTCCCGGTGGGAAGGAATAATACTGATGACCATTCTCCAATACGACTCCTCTTGCCTCGGCAAGTTCACTGACTGTCACAAGCTGATAGCCCTGATCCACAAGCTTTGGAATCAACTCCAGTGCAGCATCGATCGTCGTGGAATGAATATCATGCATCAATACGATATCTCCATCTTTCACGGTATTCAGCACACTATCTACCGTCGCTTTTGCATTTTTTGTCTGCCAGTCCAGTGTATCCACGGACCACATAATAAATGGCATTTTCACAGTCTGTTTCAGTGTGTCACTGACTGCCCCATAAGGCGGCCGAAGTGTTGTAGTGCCATTTGCAACAAATCCGTTGATGATTCTGTTCGTACCATCCACCTCGTCTAAAATTCCCGCCGGATCCATCGTAGATAAGTTCGCATGTGTCATCGAATGGTTGGAAAGTTCACATCCCTGCTTTGCCATTCGCTTGATCAACTCCCCGTTGTTCTGTGCATTCTGCCCAAGCATGAAAAAGGTTGCTCGTGAGTTATATTTTTCCAATTGATCCAGCAATTCCCCGGTCCGCTTGCCTGGTCCGTCATCAAATGTCAGTGCAAGCATAGGTTTATTCGGATCAATAGAACTCTCTTCGGATTTCAATTTTCCATCTTTTGCAAATTGATAAGTTTTGACACCAATCCGCAGTTCTCCGGTTACCAGATTTCCTTCCCCGTCAAAATAGTATTTCTCTCCGTCATCTTCTACCCATCCATTTTGCACATAGGTCCCATCCGGCTGCTTAAACTTCTTGCCATCCCACTCGCCATATTTATTTTTTACAGTCAACGTACCATCCTGCGTCTCAAAAAACACGGACTGAGACAGTTCCCCTTCTAGTTTCTTCTGCAAATCATCTGAAAGTTTTATTTTGACCGGAAAGGTCCCTTCTTTTGTCCCATCTGATTCACATTCCAGCGTGTAGTCTTTCCCCTCTGTCAGACTTTCCATAAACTGCTGTGCCGTATACTGCTCTTTTTCATCCAACGTAGTCTTCATCGCACCTTCTCCATGAATATCCACGGAAAACTTTGGAAGTTCACTGTCCTGGTACATCGTCTCCGACTTCGCCTTCACAGAAATCACTGCCAGTCCACTCTTTTCAGAAGCCGCTGCCGTACTGAAAAGTATGACCGACAGCAGGCAAAGAACTACGATGCTGATCAGTTTCTTTTTAACGCGTTCCCGCTTGCGCGCGCGCTTTATCTGCCTCATAAATTTTGTACCCCCTAAACTTTTGTAACACTTTTTCTCTTTTCAGTATACACAATTTCCCACCAGACTGCAATCGTATTTCCCGCACATTTCATACGCCTTTTCGAAGCAAAAAATACCTTCCATTCCAGACAGCTTTCCGTCCAAAATGAAAGGTATTCTAATTATTCTTCGTTTACTTTTTCTACTTGAATAATTGCAGATTTCTGCATTGGAATACGACAGTTTCTGTTATTTCCAAACTCTACGATCACATCATCGTCTGTGATATCGATCAGTACACCGTAAAATCCACTTGTTGTCAATACTGTATCTCCTACTTCCATAGAAGCAACCATCGCCTGAATTCTCTTCTGCTCTTTTCTCTGCGGGCGGAACAGAAAGAACCACATACCTCCGATCAGTACTGCATACACTAAGATAATGGAAAACATTCCACCAGCTCCACCTGACGCTAATAAACCATTCATACTAAATTCCTCCTACTTCTCAATTAAGCACTATTGCTATGATACACAATTTCTGCTGAGACATCAAGTTATTTTTAGAAATTTTATGATTTGTTTATATCTGTCCGCGTGTGAATCCTTCCAGTTTCTGCTTCTTGTACTCCTTATATCTTCCTTCCTCGATCGCTGTGCGGATTTCTTCCATCATATTGTTATAGAAATACAGATTATGCAGCACGCACAGACGCATACCAAGCATCTCTTTTGCTTTCAGCAAATGGCGGATATAGGCTCTGCTGTATTTGCGGCAGGCCGGACACTGACAACCTTCCTCGATCGGTCTGTCATCCAGCTCATATTTTGCATTGAACAGATTCATCTTTCCATGATTCGTGTAAACATGCCCATGTCTTCCATTTCTACTTGGGTAAACACAATCAAAGAAATCAACACCTCTGTCAACCGCCTCAAGAATATTTGCCGGCGTTCCAACTCCCATCAGATAAGTCGGCTTGTCCTGTGGAAGATATGGAACTGTCGCGTCAATGATCCGATACATGTCTTCATGGGATTCTCCCACTGCCAGTCCTCCGAGTGCATAACCATCCAGATCAAGTTCCGCGATCCGTTTCGCATGTTCGATGCGGATATCTTCATAAATACCACCTTGATTGATTCCAAACAGCATCTGCTGCTTGTTGATCGTATCTTCTAGACTATTCAGCCTTGCCATCTCTTTTTTACAGCGCTCCAACCAGCGCACCGTGCGATCTACCGAGTGCTGGATATAGTTGCGGTCTGCCACACTGGACGGACATTCATCAAACGCCATCGCAATCGTAGATGCTAAATTGGACTGGATCTGCATACTCTCCTCTGGTCCCATGAAAATTTTCTTTCCATCGATGTGGGAGTGGAAATACACGCCTTCCTCTTTGATCTTTCTCAATCCCGCAAGAGAAAAGACCTGAAATCCACCTGAATCTGTCAGAATCGGCTTATCCCACACCATAAATTTATGCAGTCCCCCGAGTTTTTTTACTACTTCATCTCCCGGACGCACATGTAGATGATAGGTATTAGAAAGCTCTACCTGCGTCTTAATTCCTTGAAGATCTTCTGTGGAGACAGCACCTTTGATCGCTGCTGCTGTTCCCACATTCATAAATACCGGCGTCTCGATCACACCATGTACTGTTTTCAGTCTTCCTCTTTTGGCAAGACCATCTCTTTTTATTAATTGATACATTCTTTTTCTCCTCTGACTTAATAATGACAAATGACCGGAACTCCTGCACTGATCAAGTTCAGCAGCTGCCCTGCCTTATCAATCGGCATATTGATACATCCATGAGAACCGGCACTCTGATACAGACTGCCCCCAAATGCCGGCTGCCAGTCCGCATCGTGGAATCCGACTCCACTCCAGGTAAACTGCATCCAGTATCTTACTTCTTGTTTATAGATTGGTTCTCCTGTCTCCGGATCGTTCTCTCCGACAAGAATAGACGGACTTTCTTTATAAAGTACATCGTAGACCCCTTCTGGTGTTATCCTGTCCGGCGTCGGAAGTCCTGATACGATATCTGTCTCCAACACTACATTTCCATTCTGGATATACCACATATGCTGAGCAGATAAATCCACTTCTGCATACGTATTGCCCCAGTCTGTCGCACCAAATGACGCAGCACGTTTTTCATAGATAGGCTCTCTCTGTACCGGCTTTCCTCCGGCAATATCTGCCTTCAACTGCTCAATCTCTGCCGGCTCATCAATACTCCATCCGTATGTACCGCCAGATACAGTCGCAGCTTTGCCGGTTGGTGTCGTAAAACTTCTCGTCTTTCCTACTGTATCATATCTGGATGCGAGATCTCTTACATATGCAGAAATCCCATCCGTCGTAAATGTGACATTCATATTCTCGTCGACTGTAATCCACTCTGCAAGCTTTGCCTTGTCAATTCCTTCCGGAGTCGCTCCCATCTGATAAGTGACCGTTCCTCCGAGGTACGAATTCATCTTATCTCTCGCCGCCACAACTTCAGGTGAATCTTCAGTAAATTTTGGCTTAAGGTAGCACCCTTCCTTTTCCAGATCCACCTCATGCTGGAATCCACTGATCTTCTCCTTGATCTTCTGGCGGAAGATTTCCTGATCCAACTGTGTGCCCTCTACCTCTTTTGTAATCACGAATGTATTCCCGTCAAATGTCGGCTTCGCAGATACTGACGGTGTCTGATTCTCTGGCTTCATGCACTGAAGTCCACTGATCAATGCATCTAATGCCGCCTCATCGTACTGGACATCCACTTTCGCCTCTGCGCTTCCCTTTTGGAACAATGCCCGAATCCACAGAAACGCATTCTGATCTTTTACAATCTTCTCCAGTTCTTTCCCAGGAAGATATTCCAGAGAAATATCCTCTCCACCGATCACTTCTGTTCCGCCATCATTTTCCTTTAAGGTAAGTGTATAACCTTGTACCTGCTTCTCCATATAAGACTCTGCTTCTTTTACCGTCTTACCTGAAAAATCATTTCCGTTGATGGTTGTATTAAAATAAAAATGCTTTGTAAAATAGAAAGCAAATCCAAGGTAAACAAGCGTTGCCGCTCCAAGAATCCCTCCTGCGATAAACAATACCTTCTTCTTCTGCTCTTTCTTCTCGCTGCTTTTGCCATTTTTCTGATGATTCTGCTTTGCCGAATGGCTTCCTGATGAGTTCTTCGCGTTCTGTTTCAGCTGCATCTCAGAAGATCTTCTGCTCTCCTCCCTGTGCTGGGAATTCTTTTTAACAGATTCTTCCTGATGATTTCTCTTCTGCTCATGCTGCTTCTGTCCATGCTGTTTCTGTAGTTCTTTCCGCGCAAGATTCTTTGCCTTTTGTGTCCGTAACTCTTTTGGAAGTTCAGCCGTAAACTGCGCCTTCTGAAGATCAGATCTTTGGGCACGCGGCCGCGGATTCTTTCTTTTCTTTTCTTTCTTCTCTATCTCTTCTATATTCTCCTCATCCGGACCATCATCCAGACGATAGGAGAAGTATTCGATGTCATCTACACGCCCGTCTGCATGTCTGTTCCCAGATCCCTGGCGTCTTCTCTTATCATTCGTGCCGCCCATATAGTATCTATTTCCTTTCTCTAAACAATATCTAGTAAACATTATAATACGTCCCTTTCTAAAAGTACAGTATAAAATAAGCATTGCCACTTTTTTTAACTTCCTATATAATAATGACAAAAGTTTGTAATATTTTTGTCACGAAAGGAGTTTTTATATATGGCTGGTTCCTATTTTGGAAATTCATTCCGCATCACAACCTGGGGAGAATCCCACGGTCCGGCAATCGGTGTCGTCATCGATGGATGTCCTGCCGGACTTGCACTCTCCGCGAAAGAAATCCAGTGCTTTCTCGACCGCAGAAAGCCTGGTCAAAGCCGCTACACGACACAGCGAAACGAATCGGATCAAGTAGAAATCCTCTCCGGTGTATTTGAAGGACGTACGACCGGAACACCAATTTCATTAATTGTTCGCAATCAAGATCAACGCTCCAAAGATTACGGAAATATCGCTTCCTGCTACCGTCCCGGACATGCCGACTTTACTTTTGACAGCAAGTATGGATTCCGTGACTATCGCGGAGGTGGTCGTTCTTCCGGGCGTGAGACGATCGGCCGTGTCGCTGCCGGTGCTATTGCCTCCAAACTGCTCGCAGAAATGGGGATTACTATCATGGCTTACGCCAAGTCGATCGGACCTGTTACCGTTCCTACATCTGAATATCATCTGACTGAGATTATGGAAAATGCTCTGTATATGCCTAATAATACATATGCCGGACAGGCAGAAATATACTTAAAAGAATGTATGGAAAAACAGGATTCTTCCGGAGGAGTCATTGAATGTACCGTTCACGGAATGCCTGCCGGAATCGGTGAGCCTGTTTTTGAAAAGCTCGATGCCGTTCTCGCCAAAGCCGTTATGTCCATCGGTGCTGTCAAAGGTGTGGAGATTGGTGACGGTTTTCAGGCAGCCACTTCTCATGGAAGTATCAACAACGATGCCTTCACCTGCGAAAACGGATCCATCTCAAAGCTGACAAATCATTCCGGCGGAATCCTCGGAGGAATGAGCGACGGCTCAGACATTGTCCTGCGCGCCGCTTTTAAGCCGACACCTTCTATTTCACAAGTACAGCAGACTGTGACAACTACATCCGAGAATATCGATCTTTCCATTCACGGACGCCATGATCCGATCATCGTTCCGCGTGCAGTCGTTGTCGTAGAGTCCATGGTGGCACTCACACTGATCGATCTGTTATTTGCCAACATGAGTTCCAGACTGGATAAGATTCTTTCCTTTTACAAAAGATAAGATCCAAAAGAATCTATAAGCCATTTTTAATAATATTTTTCGTTCGCGTATGATATTCTTTCAGACAATATTATACGCGAACGTTTTGTCTGTCTTTAGTTTAACAAATTTTTTTTACTTTTCTTTTCATTCTTTCTTAATCTTTTCTGAAATTCTTTTCTAAGCCCTATCACCTGCATAACCTATCAAGGCGGATAACCTTCAACAAAGTCTGTTTTTCTTCATTTTCTGATTGACTATTACCTAAAATAGAGTATAATAATATAGGCACATTTGTTTAGAAATAGTAAACTTTTTGTTTATTTATAATAGTACTTATACGTATGGAAAGGATGTCCGTATATATGAATATAGGCAATAAACTCAGGGAATTGCGCATGGAGAAAGGACTTACGCAGGAAGAACTTGCCGATCGGGCAGAACTTTCGAAGGGATTTATCTCCCAGATAGAAAGAGATCTTACCTCCCCTTCGATTGCAACGCTGGTCGATCTACTGCAATGTCTCGGGACAAATCTGAAAGATTTCTTCTCCGATGACTCCGATGAGCAGATCGTATTTCCTAAAGAAGATTTCTTTGAAAAAACAGATGCGGAACTTCTCAACACCATCGAATGGATCATCCCGAATGCACAGAAGAATATGATGGAACCAATCCGTGTCACCTTACTCCCCGGAGGCTCCACTTACCCAGACAGACCCCACGAGGGAGAGGAATTCGGATATGTCCTTCAAGGAGTGATCCATATCCATCTCGGGCAGCGGGTATACACGGCCAAAAAGGGAGAGACTTTCTATTTTACCCCGAACTGTGAACATTCGATCAGTGCAGGAAAAAAGACTGGTGCAAAATTTATCTGGGTAAGCACACCACCCAGTTTTTAATTATTTCTAATTGTTTTCATGTACAAAACATCTATTTAACAAAACGAAGGAGGAGTGAGCATATGGCTAACAAATTAATTGATATTGTAAATGTATCAAAATCCTACGGGGACAATCTCGTCCTCGATGAACTCAACTTATATATCAGGGAGAATGAATTTCTGACACTGCTCGGACCGAGTGGATGCGGGAAGACAACTCTACTCCGCATCCTGGGCGGATTTGAGAGCTGTGATTCCGGACACATTATTTTCGATGGAAAAAATATCAATAATGTCCCGCCAAATAAGCGACAGCTAAACACAGTCTTCCAGAAATATGCTCTGTTTTCCCACATGTCCATTGCAGAAAATATTGCATTTGGACTGAAGATCAAAGGGAAATCAAAAGCATATATCAATGACAAAATCCGCTATGCGCTAAAGCTTGTCAACCTCGATGGTTACGAGAACCGTACTCCGGACTCTTTAAGCGGCGGACAGCAGCAGCGGATCGCTATCGCCCGCGCGATCGTCAATGAGCCAAAAGTGCTCCTGCTCGACGAACCTTTAGGCGCCCTCGACTTGAAATTGAGACAGGATATGCAGTATGAGCTGATCCGTCTGAAAAACGAACTCGGAATTACATTTATCTATGTCACCCACGACCAGGAGGAAGCGCTCACAATGTCCGACACCATCGTCGTGATGAATCAGGGATATATCCAGCAGATCGGTACGCCGGAAGATATCTACAACGAACCGGAAAATGCATTTGTCGCTGACTTCATTGGGGAAAGCAATATTCTTCCGGCTGTCATGGTCGAAGATAAACTGGTAAAAATTCTCGGCGTCAATTTCCCATGTGTTGATGTGGGATTTGGAAAAAACAAACCAGTCGATGCTGTGATCCGTCCGGAAGATATTGATCTTGTAAAACCAGAAGAAGGACTTCTCGAGGGAGTCGTGACACACCTGATCTTCAAAGGCGTTCACTATGAGATGGAAGTTTCCGCAAATAACTTTGACTGGCTTGTACATAGTACAGACATGGTTCCGGTCGGCACGACTGTTGGAATCAAAGTAGACCCATTTGATATCCAGATTATGAAAAAGCCAGAATCTGAAGATGAGGAGGCGGTTCCAGTTGAAGAGTAAAAAATTACTTGCCGGACCGTACTTATTCTGGTCGGTATCTTTTATCATCATCCCGCTTCTGATGATCTTCTATTATGGGCTGACAGATCAGGATGGTGCCTTTACCTTTGCAAACCTTGCAAAGATTACAACACCGGAGAACTTAAAAGCGCTCGGACTTGCGCTTCTTTTGTCTCTGATCAGTACTTTAATCTGCCTTGTCATGGCATATCCACTGGCGATGATCCTCGCCTCCATGAATGTCAACCAGACAAGCTTTATTGTATTGATCTTCATCCTTCCGATGTGGATGAATTTTTTGCTCCGCACGCTCGCATGGCAGACTTTATTAGAAAAGAATGGTGTGATCAACAGTATTCTGTCGTTTTTCCACCTGCCGCAGCTTGCGATCATCAACACACCTTATGCGATCATTCTTGGTATGGTCTATAACTTTTTGCCATTTATGGTACTTCCGATCTACAACGTGCTCGTAAAGATTGACAAAGATGTGATCAATGCCGCACGAGATCTCGGCGCAAACAACCGTCAGACCTTCTTTAAAATCATACTGCCATTGACCGTTCCGGGAATCATCAGCGGAATTACCATGGTATTTGTTCCGGCGCTCACAACCTTCGTCATCTCCGATCTTCTTGGTGGAAGTAAAATCCTTCTGATTGGAAATGTCATCGAGCAGGAATTTAAACAAGGAAGCAACTGGCATGTCGGCTCCGGACTTTCACTCGTGCTGATGATCTTCATTATTTTAAGTATGGCTCTCATCGCCAAATATGATAAAGACGGGGAGGGAACTGCATTTTGATTAAAAATACATTACAGAAAATCTACCTGGGGCTTATTTTCATTTTACTTTATGCCCCAATCATTACCCTTGTCGTGCTGTCTTTCAACAATTCCAAGACACGCGCCAAATGGGGGGGCTTTACCGGAAAATGGTACGTTGCCCTTTTTCAGAATGAGCAGATTATGAATGCGCTCTACACAACATTGATCATCGCCCTTCTTTCGGCGCTGATTGCCACACTCATCGGAACCGCCGCCGCGATCGGTATTCAGGCAATGCGAAAAAGAGTCCGTACAGCGATGATGGCTGTCACCAATATCCCGATGCTAAATGCAGACATCGTGACTGGAATTTCCTTAATGCTCTTATTTATCGCATTCCGCTTTTCACTTGGATTTGCAACGATCCTCATGGCACACATTACGTTCAACATTCCTTATGTCATCTTAAGTGTCATGCCAAAATTAAAGCAGACAAACCGTCGGACTTATGAAGCTGCACTGGATCTTGGAGCCTCTCCAATCTATGCATTTTTCAAAGTAGTTTTCCCGGATATCCTTCCGGGTGTCTTCTCGGGATTCCTGCTTGCCTTTACGATGTCCCTTGATGATTTTGTCATCACTCACTTTACAAAAGGACCAGGCGTGGACACACTGTCCACAAAAATTTACAGTGAAGTTCGAAAAGGGATCAAACCGGAGATGTATGCGCTTTCGACCTTGTTGTTTGTATCCGTGCTAATCTTGCTGATTCTCGTCAATGTTTCTCCTTCTTCCAAAGAAGGCAGCACCAGAAAATATGTCAGCAAAAAAAGTAAAGCTGCCCGCTTTGTATTCCGGCGCCTCGTTCCTGCAGTTATGGCAATCGTGATCATCGCCGGAGGATTTTTCTACGGTTCAAAGAGATCCGTCAGTGGTGATAATCAGGTAATTGTCTACAACTGGGGAGAATACCTTGACCCGGAAGTAATCACTATGTTTGAGGAAGAAACCGGCATCTCGGTTGTCTATGAAGAATACGAAACAAACGAAATCATGTATCCAAAAGTGCAGTCCGGCGCCATCGCCTACGATGTTGTCTGCCCATCCGACTATATGATCCAGCGCATGATCGAGAATGACTTGCTCGCAGAAATTAATTTTGATCATATTCCAAATATAAAAAACATTGGCACACAGTATATGGAGCAATCCCGCCAGTTTGATGCGGAAAATAAATATTCTGTTCCGTACTGCTGGGGTACTGTCGGAATCCTCTATAACAAAAAAATGGTTAAGGAACCGATCGACAGCTGGTCTGTCCTCTGGGACGAAACATACAAAGACAATATTTTGATGCAGGACAGTGTCCGCGATGCATTTGCTGTTGCTCTGAAATACCTTGGATATTCTTTAAACTCCACAGACCTAGATGAGCTTGAAGCTGCAAAAGCACTGTTGATCGAACAGAAACCGCTTGTGCAGGCATATGTAATTGACCAGGTCCGCGATAAGATGATCGGAAATGAAGCCGCCATTGGTGTTATCTATTCCGGAGAGGCTATTTATACCCAGCTGGAAAATCCGGATCTGGAATATGTGATTCCAAAAGAGGGCTCCAACGTATGGATCGACTCCTGGGTCATTCCAAAAAATGCAAAGCACAAAGAAAATGCAGAGGCATTTATCAACTTCCTCTGCCGTCCAGACATCGCCAAGATGAACTTCGACTACATTACTTACTCAACACCTAACATAGAAGCAAGAAAACTGATCGAAGATCCTGCAATCCGCAACAGCACTATCGCATTTCCGGATGCTTCTGAATTAGAACGGTGTGAGACATTCCAGTTCCTCGGCGACGAGAACGATGTGCTATACAATGAATTATGGAGGGAGATTAAATCAAAATAATGAAACGGACATTTACCTATCCGATCCATCATGAAATGGCCGGCATGACGATCCAGTCTTTCCTAAAGCAACAGCAGTATTCCAGTCAGGTGATCACGCATTTAAAGCGGACACCTGACGGCATCTGCCGAAACGGTGTCTGGGCACGGGTACACGAAGTGCTGCAAAGTGGAGATCTTCTTACGATTTCCATCGTGGAAGAAACTTCCTCAGAGCATATCGTTCCCGTGCCTCTTCCATTTCCAATCGTATACGAAGACAAAGATCTGCTTGTGATCAATAAACCTTCCGGCATGCCGATTCATCCTTCTCAGGGAAATTATGAGAATACGCTCGCCAATGCCGCTGCTTACTACTTTGCTTCTCAGAACATTCCTTTCACCTACCGCTGTATCAACCGCTTAGACCGGGATACTACCGGGCTTCTGATCATTGCCAAACATATGTACAGCGCTTCTCTTTTGTCCAATATGGTCGCCAGACGAGAGATTCATCGAGAATATCTTGCCGCTGCCACCGGTCTTGTCGAAGAGTCTGGGATGATTGAAGCACCGATTGGGCGGGCAAACGGTTCTACCATCGAGCGCTGTGTCGACTTTGCGCACGGTGATTATGCCTGCACCCATTTTCACCGGCTTGCTTATCAAAATGGGTATTCTCTCGTTTCTCTCAAACTAGAGACCGGGCGCACCCACCAGATCCGTGTTCATATGAAATATATTGGGCATCCGCTTCCGGGAGATTTTCTCTACCATCCAGAGGATCACTGTATAGACCGTCAGGCACTGCACTCTTACCGACTCTCCTTTATCCATCCAATCACAAAACAGTCACTGACCTTCACAGCACCTCTGCCAGAAGATATGCAGGCAATTTTTCAAAAGACCACAACGTAAAAATGAGCGTGACGCAAAATAGATTTCTTATGAAATCCCTTATTTTACGCCACGCTCATTGACTATATTTCTATCTTTTTTACATATTCCATCTAAGTGGAAAGATCGTCCGTCGTCAGAAAATCAATCTCCTGATTGGTCCACTCTTGCTTTTCCCAGCTTTCATTGTATGTCCAGACGTTGATACTGATTCCCTTGTCTTTTGCATATGCTACCATATCGCTGCTGATTCTGGATGCTGCAATCCCACTGTGGGACAATTCTGCCATTTGGTCGATTGTTTCCTGCGTCCCTTCCTCCACCAGATATTTGATACGGATAATCTCAGAACATTCCCGGATCTTCTTTAGCTGATCCAGACTGCCGCTTAGACATACCACGGAATCTTCCATCCCAAGTTCCTGTATTTTTTGCACAAGCGAAATAATATCTTCTACAGAAGTAAACTTAAGATCTAACACAGCATTTGCACCACTCTGTCGACATACTTCCAAAAATTCCTCCATGGTCGGCACCCATGTATATGGATATGCCCAACTGTTGCTGCCACTGTCAATTGTCAGCATCTGGATCTCATCTAAGGTCATCTCCGCAATCACTCCGGTTCCATCGGTCATGCGATCTACAGTTGGATCGTGCATACATACAAATGCCCCATCTGCAGTCCGGTGAATATCTGCCTCAATTCCCCATGCACCACTCTGCGCTGCCAGTTCATAGGCAGGAAGCGTATTTTCCGGTGCCTCAGAACTGTACCCACGATGTGCAATGACCTTTGTTCCACTATTTTTTACTGCAAGTTCTGTCGTCTGTTCCAATGCCTGTTCTATATTCCCTCCAAGCAGCGGTACTGCTTTTTCCACTGTAGTTTCCAGAAGTATCCTTGCCTTCAAGTCTAACGTATAGCTTCTACTATACACAAAGATCCCTGCAGCCACACAGAGGATTGCCCCGGCGGTACATCCGAGAAATATCTTCTGCCTCCGCACCTTTCTGTGCCGCAGTTCCTTCATTCGTTTGAGCTTCTGCTCTCTCAATGTATATTCTGACATGACTGTCACCTGCTATACTTGAAAACATCCGCCGCCGACAAATTCTCGAAGAAGCGAGTTTTTCGGAATATTTTCGCTTCCGACACCAACAAAATACTCGAGGAACTTCAGAAGTCTTTTTGCTTCTGTATACTCTTCACACTCTTTGTCGATACCAAATAAAATCGGCTCTGCATACTGCTTTAACACTGCCAGTTCATAAATCAGCGCAGAGTTAAACATAACATCTGCATCTTCCTGATAAGGGAAAATATTTTCCTCCTCCCCGCGTCTGACAGAAGGCCACATCCGGATTGTCTGTTGGGCAGAAGTTCCCCGCGTTCTCGCATCTCTTACCAGTCTGCGGATCAGACGACCGTCTGTCGTAGGAATCCGGTTGTGCTCATCGATATTTAACTGTGTCAATGCACTGATGTAAATTTTAAATTTATTTTCTGCTGCCAGCTTATAAGTCATCGCATCATTCAGACAGTGGATTCCTTCGATGACAAGGACATCATTTGCCCCAAGCTTTTTCGGCTTTGAAATATATTCTCGCTTTCCAGTCTTAAAATTAAATGTCGGAAGCTGTACTTCCTTTCCTTCCAGAAGATCTGTCATGTCTTGATTAAATTTCTCTAGATCAATCGCCTCCAGACATTCAAAATTGTAGTTACCGTTCTCATCCTTCGGCGTCAGTTCCCGGTCTACAAAATAATTGTCAACCGCGATCGGATGCGGTACAAGCCCATTGACTCTGAGCTGTACAGACAGTCTGTGGGAAAAAGTAGTCTTTCCCGAAGAGGACGGCCCTGCGATCAAAATAAAACGCACTTCCGGTCTGGCTGCGATCTGCGCTGCGATTGATGCAATCTTACTTTCCTGTAGCGCCTCCTGCACAAGCATCTCCTCAAGGATATCCCCCTTTGTGATAATGTCATTCAGCTCTCCGACCGTCTCAATTCCCTGCATATCTCCCCATCTTGTAGATTCCTTCAACACCTGGAATAATTTATTCTGAGGTACAAACGGCGGCACCTCTTTTGGCGCTGACGCTACCGGCATTTGGATAACAAATCCTTCATCATATAAATGCAGTTCAAAATATTTCAAGTATCTTGTGCTCGGAAGCATATACCCATAGTAGTAATCTTCGAACTCATTCAAACTGTACAGATTCACTTTCGATCCTCTCCGATACTCAAAAAGCTTCTCTTTATCCACCATCCCGTACTGGTGAAAAAGCGCTGTGGCATCCGGTGTCGATACACTTCTCTTTTTAATCGGTATGTCTGCTTCTACGATATCCCGCATACGGATTGTCACCCGGTTTAAGAAATCCTGATTGACGACAACATTCCCCTCTACTTTGCAATAATACCCTTTGCTTACAGAATAGAGGATTCTCACTTTATCTATATTTTCATGCCCTGCCACGTTATAAACAGCCTTCACAAGCAAAAGGCTCATACTCCTTCTGTAAGTCTGGTTTCCAATTGCCTCACCGGTTGTGACAAACTTTAATACACAGTCTTTCTTTAACTTTTTCCCAAGCTCCTGAAGACGATTGTCTACAAAAACAAGCACAATATCATTTTCATACTCTGCCTGAAAATCTTCTGAAATCTTCTCATAAGTTGTCCCCGCTTCATACTGGCGGAGTACCTTCCCAACCCGAACGGTATATCTCTGTTTTTCCACCTGTTTCCCTTCTTTCTTCTCTGTCATCTTACATTCTATGCTACACAACAGAAAACGGATGACTGATCGGAGCACACTTGATATCCAGTTTTTCAAATCTTTCTTCCAAAAACTTTCTCATGTCCTCTATAAAAATATGTTCCATTCCATAATGCCCGGCATCCATGATCGTAAGTCCCTGCGCCTCAGCATCTATTCCAGAATGATGATCAATATCTCCGGTAATCAGCACCTCTGCTTTCTTTCTGATCGCCTCCTCGATTACACTCTTCCCAGATCCTGGGCAGACCGCCACTCTCTGAATTTTTCTGTCCAAATCCCCAAACACTTTTATGTTCGAAAGGGCAAACCGCTCTTTGACAAGTTCACAGCATTCCCTCACAGTCATCGCACTTGCAAACTGCCCGGATTTGCCGATTCCTTTCTCCGGTTCTTTTGGCTCAGTCTGTTCCAATACCTCTATGGACTGTAAGCCTAGACGGTTGGCCGCAAGATCTGCCATCCGCAGTACATCATAGTTCGTATGCATCGCATAATAGGAAATATCGTGCTGCAGCAATTGTACAACACGATTTCCAATAAAATCCTGATCTGAAATTTTCTTTAACCCCTTAAAAATCAATGGATGATGCGTAATGAGTAAATCTGCCTTCACCCGAACCGCTTCCTGGATTACTTCCTCGATCACATCCAGCGCAAGATAAACGCTTTTCACCTCTTTGTTGGCTCGTCCGACAAGAAGCCCTACATTATCCCACTCACATGCATACGAAACCGGATATACTTCTTCGATTTTCTCTGTCAATTCCTTACAAAGCATCGCTCTTTCCTCCCGTTTCTTCTATTTCTTTTGCTTCCCCCCAGATTCCCACTGTCCTAAGATTCCTTCTACACATGCAGTCTCCTTCTGCAGTGCTTCTCTTCTCTGGCAAATATGATCACCACTTTTATCGTCCAATTCTCTTAATACCTTTCGCTTCATATCCAGCTCTCTATGAAGAAAGCTTTGGAGTACCGGATGCCTCTGAGAAAGAAGTTCTTTTCCATAACATGCCTCTTCTTTCGTCAGTGTATAAGGACTTCCCGGACACACTTTCATGATCGGATAAAATTTGCCTTCCTCCAGCACCATGTCTTCAGCAAGTATTTCATACCCCTGCTCTGCCAAATATTCCCGGACTTTATAAAGTTCCGACTGGGGCTGTAAGATCAGCGCTTTCAAACTTCTTGCTGTCGCACTGCTCTCCTCCAAGATCTTGATCGTCAATGCTCCGCCCATTCCGGCAATAATCGCACAATCTGCCTCTTCTGCCTTTAGCTCTTTCATCCCGTCAGACCTTCTTGTATCGATCTTTTCAGAAAGCTCTGCCGCCTGAATATGTGCTCTTGCGCGGTCAAGCGGTCCGATATTGATATCCATCGCAACTGCTCTCGGACATCTTCCCTCCTGCACAAGTGCGATTGGAATATACCCGTGGTCTGTTCCGATGTCTGCTACAACCATCCCATCATCCACGAGATCTGCCACAGCACGCAGCCGTTCTGATAATTCTGTCATCACTTTTCCTTCCTCTCTAGTCAAGATAATCTCTCAACTTCCGGCTTCTGCTTGGATGACGAAGCTTTCTCAGCGCTTTTGCCTCAATCTGACGAATTCTCTCTCTTGTGACATCAAATTCTTTTCCAACTTCTTCCAGCGTTCTTGCACGTCCATCATTCATACCAAAACGAAGTCTTAACACTTTCTGCTCTCTGTCTGTCAGTGTACTGAGCACTTCATCCAGCTGTTCCTTCAAAAGGGTTGCTGCGGCAGCCTCTGCCGGAACCGGAACATTATCATCCTGAATGAAATCGCCAAGATGACTGTCTTCTTCCTCACCGATCGGTGTTTCCAAAGATACCGGCTCCTGGGAAATCTTAAGAATTTCTCTGACTCTGTCCACCGGCATATCAAGTTCTTTTGCAATCTCCTCCGGAAGCGGTTCTCTTCCAAGTTCCTGAAGCAGTTGTCTGGATACACGGATCAGTTTATTGATCGTCTCTACCATGTGCACCGGGATACGAATCGTTCTCGCCTGATCTGCAATGGCTCTTGTGATTGCCTGACGGATCCACCATGTCGCATAAGTACTGAATTTAAATCCTTTATTGTAGTCAAATTTCTCTACTGCCTTGATCAGACCGAGATTTCCTTCCTGAATCAAATCCAGGAACAGCATTCCTCTTCCAACGTATCTCTTTGCAATGCTGACAACAAGACGGAGGTTTGCCTCTGCAAGACGCTTTTTCGCATCTTCATCGCCTTCTTCCATTCTTCTTGCAAGTTCGATTTCTTCCTCTGCACTTAACAGCGGTACTTTTCCGATTTCTTTCAGATACATCCGGACCGGATCTTCAATGCTGATTCCATCCGGCACTGAGAGGTCGATTTTCTCCATATCCACCTCATCTTCCTCTGTGAGCATGATCTCGATATCATCGTCGTCCTCATCGCCCTCTCCGATTCTAAGCACATCGATATTGCTCGCCTCAAGCGCCTCAAACACCTTATCCATCTGCTCAGAATCCAGTTCCATATCTGAAAAGAAATCATTGATCTCCTGTAATTCCAGAATGCTTTTCTTCTTTTTCCCAAGTGCAATGAGTTCTTTTACTTTCTCAATCAGTTTTAATGTATTTTCTTCCATTCGTGTCTATCCTCCATAATCTGTTTCTATTTTATCCTTAATTGATGGAAATATGCAGTTTTTGCAGATCCTGCACCGCTCTTTTACTCTCCATCAACCGCTGTAATCCCACAATATCGGTCGGTTCTAAATTTCTTGTCGCCGTCTCGATGCTGTTCTCTTTCACACGGATGATTGTCTCTTTGAGTGCTTTCTCCTGCTCACTTTTGGTCGTCAGTTCCCTGATCTTCGTATGGAACAAAGCTGCCACCTCCCGGTGCTCCTCCTCATCTGTGAAGTGGTTCATAATTTTTGCCGGATTGACTTCTCCTTTCTCATACTGCTCATAGAGCAGTAAAGCAACGGTCCGGTAAAGCTCCGTAGTAAAATCTTCCGGCATAATGTATTTCCGGATCATTCCAAACAGAGATTCATCTTCGATCATCCATGTAAGCAGAATCTTTTGCGACTGAAGCATGCCATCTTCTTTTTGCTGTTCTTTTGCATGTGTCGTCCGCGGTCTTGCCACCGGTGACGCCATCCCCGACTGCACCGCCGCTTTCGCCACTAATTTCCGCAGACTATCATATCCGATATGGTAAGCTTCTGCCACGGCATCGATATAGTTGTTGCGTTCAATTTCCTCTTCGAACTGCGCCAGCCTCTTTGCCGCCTCATAGTAGAACTCTGTCTTTCCTTCCGGAGTATGCATATCATACTGTCGCTCCAAAATCTCCAGGCTGAACATAAATCCATTGCGTGCCTTTCCAATCCGCTGTTCAAATGCTTCTGCACCAAGATTTTTGATAAATTCATCGGGATCTTTATATGGGTCCATACGGATCACTTTTGCACTGATCCCGGCTTCCTTTAAGATCGGCACTGCCCTAAGAGCTGCTTTTGTACCAGCCTCATCACTGTCGTAAGTCAGATAGACTTCACTGACATACCGCTTGATCAGAGAGGCATGTCCCGCTGTCAGCGCTGTTCCAAGCGAGGCAACCGCATTGGTAAATCCTGCCTGGTGAAGTGAGATCACATCCATATAGCCCTCGCAGATCAGAAAATATGGTTTTCGCGATGTGCGCGCCCGATGCAATCCATAAAGATTCCGGCTCTTATCAAAGATCAGTGTCTCCGGCGAGTTGAGATATTTCGGTTTCCCATCCCCCATGACTCTCCCGCCAAAACCGATGACACGGTTGTTCGCATCCATGATTGGAAACATGACACGGTTCCAAAATTTATCATAGATTCCGTGTTTCTCATCCGTATTGATCAGTCCCGCCTGCCGGATCAGATCGTCTGAATATCCTTTTTCCCTGAGAAATTTATACAGATCATCGCTGTATTTATTGGAATATCCAAGTCCGAACTGTGTGATTGTTGTATCGGTAAGCCCTCTGTCTGTCAGATAACGGTAAGCATGTTCTCCGTTTTTCCCTTTTAACTGTGAGTAAAAATACCGTGCCGCAAGCTTATTCATCTCCAGAAGTGTATTCTTTAGGTTCGCTTTCTCTTTTGCTTCCTTAGAGTATTCCATTTCCGGAAGTTCCACTCCCGCGCGCTCCGCAAGCATTTTTAATGCTTCCACAAACGAGTAATTCTCATATTCCATAATAAATGTAAAGACATTGCCCCCTGCCCCACAGCCGAAGCAGTAGTACATCTGTTTATCCCTGCTCACAGAAAACGACGGGGACTTCTCACTGTGAAATGGACAAAGTCCAAAATAAGAACTTCCCTTTTTCTGCAATTTCACATAGCCGGAAATCACATCTACGATATCATTTTTCATGCGGACTTCTTCCACGATGTCTTCTGAATAATACATGATTTCCCCCTTTCCAAAACTGTCTCAAAATCCTTACGTTATAAATATTCGACAAAACTTTCTCATTTCCTTTAAATTTTCCAAGATTCTGGAATAAAAATTTCCTGATACTGCTTTACGGCATATAAATCAGTCATACCCGCAATAAAATCACAGACGTTTTGCTCTTTCTTGCCTTCTCCTCGTTCGATTCTGTCTCTATATTTTTCCGGTAATTCTGAAATATGCTCTATGTAATACATATAGAGCTGCTCCACAAGGTGTACTGCTTTCTTCTCCTCTGCTTTTGCTCTGGAATTCTGATAGACTTCCGCAAACATAAACTTCCGAAGCTCCGCAGTCGCCTCCCCAATCTCCGGTGACATCCTAATCTCCGGGCAGTCCATACTCTGCGTGATCACGTCATGGATCATCGCATTCATCCTCTGTCTCGGTGAGGCTCCGAGTGTCTTGCGAAACTCCTTTGGGATTCTCTCCTCTGTCAGAATTCCTCCGCGGATCGCATCGTCTGTATCGTGTGCAATGTAGGCTATTTTATCTGACAATCTGACAATCTGGCCCTCCAGAGTGGATGGTCGTCCTGCAGTCTTATGATTTAAGATGCCATCCCTCACTTCCTTTGTAAGATTAAGGCCTTGTCCCTGATTTTCCAACACTTCCACGACCCGGACACTCTGCTCATTGTGTCGGAATCCGTTCGGGCACACGCGGTTCAGCGCCCGCTCTCCGGCATGTCCATACGGCGTGTGTCCAAGATCATGTCCAAGCGCGATCGCCTCCGTCAGGTCTTCATTGAGCCGCAGTGCCTTGGCGATCGTCCGGGCATTCTGTGATACTTCCAACGTATGTGTCAGCCTCGTCCGGTAATGATCTCCTTTCGGCATCAAAAATACCTGCGTTTTCTGCTTTAGTCGCCGAAACGCCTTACAATGTAAGATCCGATCCCGGTCTCTTTGATATACTGGACGGATATCGCATGGAATCTCCTCTCTGTCACGGCCTTTGGAGTTTACACTCATCGCTGCATAAGGACTTAAATATTCTAGTTCTCTTTGTTCCATCTGCTCCCTGATCGTCATCTGTCCACCTTCTTATCTGCTTTCTAATCTTTTCTCGATTGCTTCGATCACTGCCTCCAGCACTTTGATCCTCGCATAGTATTTACAATTTCCTTCCACGATCACCCAAGGTGCTTCCGGCGTAGATGTACGGATCAGCATCTCATTAACCGCCTCCTCATAGGCATCCCATTTGTCTCTGTTGCGCCAGTCTTCCTCTGTGATCTTCCACTGTTTTTCCGGATTTTTCTGCCGCTCTTCAAACCGCTTTCTCTGTTCCTCTTTGTCAATCTGCATCCAAAACTTCAGTACGATCGCACCGGACTGTACAAACTGTGCCTCCATGTCATTGATCTCTTTGAATGCTCTCTGCCACTCCTTCTTCGTACAGAACCCTTCAATCCGCTCTACCATCACCCTTCCATACCATGTCCGATCATATACCGCCACATGTCCTTTCTTCGGCACATTCTTCCAGAACCGCCATAGATAATGGTGCGCCTTCTCATAGTCATTTGGTGCAGCGGTCGTATTCACTGTAAATCCTCTCGGATCCATTTTTTCCGTCAGGCGTTTGATCGCCCCTCCTTTTCCTCCGGCATCCCATCCTTCAAATCCGATGATCACTGGAATCTGTCTACGGTACAGTTCCCCGTGCAACTTCCTGATTTTCTTTTGCAGTTTCTTTTTCTTCTTATGGTATTCTTTCTCCGTATAGCTTTTTGTCAGATCCACTTTCGCAAGCACCGATTCCTCTAACTCTCGGTTTTCCCACGTTTCTGTCTCTTCCGTCTCTTGTGAAATTTCTCGCCCGGCTTCCGCCTTCTTCTCGGCAACCGCTTCCTTGAGCGCTTCGATCACAGTCGTGTAGATCTTAACCGTTGCGAATCTGCGGTCTGTCGCCTCCACGATCGTCCACGGTGCGTAGTCTGTATCCGTTCTCTGCAGCGCCTCCTCGATCATTCGGACATAGCTATCGTACTTTTCATTTTTCTCCCAATCTTCCCGTGACACCCTCCATGCAGTCTCCTTTGACTCCAGAAGTTTCTCAAACCGCTTTTTCTGTTCTTTCTGATCGATTGCGAGAAACAATTTAATCATCACAGTTCCACCGGCGGTCAGCTGTTCTTCAAAAGAACAGATTGCCGCATAGGAATCTTCTAGCTCCTCCTTCTCTGTGTTTCCCGAAAAACGATCCGCAAGTACTCTCCGGTACCAACTCGTATCGTAAATCGCAATCTTTCCATTTTCCGGTGTCTTGATCCAGAACCTTCGAATGAATGGATATTTCTGTTCTTCCTCTGTCTCTCCAGTGATTGCATGAACACGGAACCCTCTTGGATCCAGCGCCTGTATGAGTTTTCCAATCTGGACGCCCTTCCCCGACGCTCCGAATCCTTCCAGTACGATCATCACAGGAATCTTATATGCATGGCATTCCCTCTGTAACCTGCCAAGTTCCAGTTCCAGTGCTTCCATCTTCTCGCGGTAGGATTGTTTTTCCAGTTTCTTTGTCAAATCAATTTTCTCCAACATACAAGCTTCCTCCTCATACTGTTATTTATTTGTACTGTGCAGACAGATTATTCAGAAAAAGAAGCGAAAAGGAACTATACATCTCTGTACAATTCCTTTCTCTTTCACTCCTCTCTTCCCATCATCTGCCACGAGCCTTTATCACAGTTTTTTGTTCTGTAATATGATAAAAAGGCATTTACAGCTACCTGTAAATGCCTGACATGCAGGAGATGGGACTTGAACCCACACGATCGCATTGATCACAAGATCCTTAGTCTTGCTCGTCTGCCAGTTCCGACACTCCTGCATCTCGCATATGTATTCACTTTTGAGCAATCTCATACGCTCCGAACGTACCCCGGTCACTTGAAACAGCAATGCAGGAGATGGGACTTGAACCCACACGATCGCATTAATCACAAGATCCTTAGTCTTGCTCGTCTGCCAATTCCGACACTCCTGCATGTCAACTTCTCTATGTCCGTCGTACAAACGATATATTACCATCCACCAGAACAAATGTCAACACTTTTTTCAATTTTTTTATTTTTCATCCTCCTCTTTACAACAAAACAATGTTGTGTTAACATCTATTCATATCAAAACAATGTTTCATTAATTTCTTTTTAGTAACACATTGTTTTATTAAAATTTTGATATAACTGATTCTAACAGGAGGTGCTATATGGACATTTCTCAAAAAGAGCTTTCAAAAAAAGACCTTTTAAAAACAACCGGAATTTCCTACGGACAGCTCTATCGCTGGAAACGGGAAGGCCTGATTCCAGAAGAATGGTTCGTGAAAAGACCCAGTCCGACCGGTCAGGAGACTTTCTTTCCAAAAGAACAGATTTTAAAACGAGTGCAGGCAATCCAGACTTTGAAAGACCGCTACTCTCTCGAGGAACTTGCAAAGCTTCTCTCCCCGGAAATTACAAACCGTGTTTTCACAGAAGAGGAACTAGAATGTTTCACAGAGATTGATATCCGTGTTGCAGCAGATTTCATGGACGTTCTTAACAAAGATACCTTTACCTTTATCGAAGTACTCGTGATGATCACCCTTTGCAGGTGGAAGGAACAAAATCTGATCCAGGAACAAGAACTATACGATCTGATTCCAAATGTAGCCACGACTGCCGCAAATATCACAGAGATTAAGACCTTTTTTCTGCTTCTTGCGATAAATGAAGCATATTATGGTCTGTTTCTTCTCAATCCTTCCCCGGAAGGATCACTCTTGCTTGACGAGCGGATCAAAGTCGTCTGCCAGATTTCTCTCCAGGAACTCTGCCATGAGATCAAACTCAAATACAAAGACACCTTTTCTTTTACATTCGATGAAGAGACTGTCAAAAATAGTTAAATTTTTTATCACTTTTCAACATCATTTTTCAAGCAGTATTTAACGCTGCTCAAAGAAGGAGGAAATTTTTATGAAGACGGATACTAAAATCAGCGGTTCCGGAAAAATCGGACAGGGAGAATATAACTTGATCAAGATCAGCGGCAGCGGCGCAATTGAAGGCCCGGTGACCTTTGAAACTTTCAAAGTCAGTGGCTCCTGTAAAGTATGTCCGAATGCGGCACTGGAAGGAAATGAGATGCATATCAGCGGATCCATTCATTCTCAAAGTGAAATTAAGGTAAATACACTGCATGTCAGCGGTTCTCTTCATTCTGAAAACGATATGAAAGTCCGTTCTCTCAAAGCCAGTGGTTCCTGCCACCTGCAGGGGAAAATTTATGCAGATGAAATTTATGTTTCTGGTTCTTTGAAAAGCTCAGAAGAAGTCAATGCTGACATCGTCGAGATTCGTGGCATGGCAACTTTAAATGACTTGTTCGGAGAACAGATTACTTTTATTCCCGAAAACTGCAACAGCTTTAACTTCTTTCGTTTTGCAAAACATCGGAAACTCAGCAACGTAAAAAATATTGAGTGTACAACCCTGGAAGCCGAATGTCTGCAGTGTGACACGATCAGCGCTGAAAATATTCTCCTGACAGACGGCTGTGTCGTAAATCATATCCAGTGCGACGGCACGCTTTCCTATGACAGCACTTGTCAGATTGGCACTGTGGAAGGAAACTGTGCACAGAAATTATTATCCTAATCCAGTATCACACCCGCTATCTCTACAGAAAAACTTTTTATCCCAACGCTTGACAAGAGCCAAAACAAGCCTTACAGGAAAGCAATCTCTTCCTCTGCAAGGCTTGTTTTTACTTACTTTTCTCTACAATGTATTCAGTTCTTCTGCTACCTGCTGCAGATTTTCCCGGATTGAAATTTTCTGCGGACAGACTTTCTCACATTTTCCACATCGGATACAATGATCTGCCTTCGCTTTTTCATCCATTCCAGACCATTTTTTCTTCGTCTGTTCTGTATTCTGGTATACTGCCTGATCGTTCCAGATTCTGAAATTTCCCGGAATATCTACTCCCGCCGGACATGGCATACAGTAAGCGCAACCGGTGCATCCGTTCTTCACACGCGATTTCAAAGTACCCGCTGTGTTCTCGATCAGCTTCTGTTCCTTCTCTGATAATGGCTCAAATGTTTCAAAAATACTAAGATTATCTTCCACTTGTCCCATCGTACTCATACCGCTTAAGATGACTTTTACATTTGGAAGTGTTCCGACAAATCGAAGCGCCCACGATGCAATACTTGCCTGTGCCCGCTCCTTTGTCAACTGTTCTTCAATCTCTGTCGGAAGAGATGCAAGCATTCCTCCTTTGACCGGTTCCATAACAATGACCGGAATGCCTTTCTCCTCTGCCAAATGATATCCTTTCATTCCAGCCTGGATTTCTGTATCCATATAATTGAGCTGAATCTGACAAAAATCCCATGGATAATAATTTAGAATCTCCTCAAATACTTCATAATCATCATGGAAGGAAAATCCAAGATAACGGATCTTTCCTGCCGCACGCATTTCTTCCAGATATGGTACGATCCCAAGCGCTTTTACCTTCTCAAATTTTGCACGGTCAAGCGCATGAAGCAGATAAAAATCTACATAATCTTTGTGCAGACGTTCCATCTGTTCCTCAAAAACCTTTTTCGCATCCTCCAGTGTATCCAGCTTCCAGATTGGCAGCTTTGTCGCAAGATAGTAAGAATCACGGTCATATTTTTCCAGCACTCTCCCCACGAAAGGTTCACTGTCCCCATTGTGATACGGATATGCTGTATCAATGTAATTGACACCCGCTGCGATTGCCCGGTCGATCATGTTCTCTGCTTCTGCCTCGTCAATCTTCTGATCCGCTGTCAATGGAAATCTCATACATCCAAATCCAAGAAGTGACGTTTGGATCCCCAATTTTTCAAATGCTCTTTTTTCCATAAAAATCCCTTCCTTTTCTACTGCTGTATATCATTACTATTATTCTTTTGCCCTGACTGCCCAGCGCATTTTGGTAGAACGAGCACGGCTGTTCCTTGTACACTCCTCCGCTGAAGGACGGATGACATCCTGAGCGATCTCGCTGTAAATCCCTGCTCGCTTCAGCTCTTTGAAAGCCTTCTTTACGATCCGGTCTTCCCCTGAATGAAATGTAAGGATCGCCACTCTTCCGCCCGGTGCCAGTGTCGCCGGCAATTTCTCCATAAATGCATAGAGTACCTCAAATTCACTGTTCACATCAATCCGAAGCGCCTGAAATGTTCTCTGGCACGATTTCTTTACCGCTTCTTTCTGCTCCCGCTCCGGCAGGAAAGATAACGCCTCTTCAATCGCTTTCTGAAGTTGGATCGTCGTCTCCACCGGCTCTCCTTTTCTTAACTTTTCCATCACTGTGGCCGCAATCTCCTCTGCATAAGGCTCATCGGAATTTTCCCACAACATTCCTGCCAGTTCTTCTTCTGTCACCTCTTTGAGACGCTCCGCAGCCGATACCCCTTTCTGTGGATTCAGCCGAAGGTCAAGCGGTCCTTCCTTCTTATAGGTAAATCCTCTCTCCGGATTGTCAATCTGCATAGAAGACACTCCAAGATCTGCGAGGACGAAATCAAACGGACCTGCTTCTCTGGCAATCTGATCAATGTCCGCAAAATTCATCTGCCGGATAGTCAAAATATCTTCTCCATATCCCGCTTTCTCCAATCGCTCTTTTGTCTTGACCGACTCAATCGGATCTACATCAAGCGCATATAGATGCCCCTGTCCCTGCAGACACTTTAACATTTCCTTTGTATGTCCACCATATCCCAGTGTGGCATCCAGTCCTTTCTGCCCCGGCTGGATCTGGAGAAAATCCAAGATCTCCTTCACACAGATAGAAATGTGCATCCCGACCGGAGTCCCTCCTTTTTGAATGACTTTCTCGATCGTCTCCGGATATTTCTCCGGCTGAAGCTCCTTATATTTCTCCTGATAGCTGCGCGGATGTGTCCCCTTATATCGAACGCGGCGCTTATGTTGCTTTTGTTCTGTCTGATTCTTCGACACAGTAGTCTCTGCCTGAATCTCCTCCATAGATTCTCTGTCATTTCTATCCTGGTCTTTCATATCCTACCTTCTCTTCCTTTTTGTTTTTCCAATAGCAGCTGCAGCGCAATCTTTTTACTGGATTTCTAGCACCTGATAATCTTTCGCTTCGACAGCCTCTTTTAAAATATCAGACGACACATCTCCACTCAAAGTCACAACTGCAGTACCTGTTTCATGACTTACAACCGCTTCCTCTACTCCCTGGATCGCCTCCAGTGTCTTTTTCACTGTCGCCTCACAATGTCCGCACATCATTCCTTCGATTTTCATTGTTTTCTGCATAGTCAATTCCTCCTCTTTTCGCTGTTTTTTATGTCTGTTTCTCTTTTTATCTTTTCTGGCATCTTCCAAATGGAACAAATTCAGCCGGAGCGCATTCGTCACGACGCAGAAGCTGGAAAGACTCATCGCCGCCGCTCCGAACATCGGATTTAGCTTCCATCCAAACAGCGGATACCATACACCTGCTGCGAGAGGAATTCCGATCACATTATAGAAAAATGCCCAGAATAGATTCTCATGAATATTTCTCAATGTGGCTCTGCTAAGCCGGATTGCTGCCGGAACATCACTCAGTCTGCTCTTCATCAGCACCACATCTGCTGCATCAATCGCCACATCTGTTCCTGCACCAATCGCCATTCCGATATCCGCTCTCGTAAGCGCCGGAGCATCATTGATCCCATCTCCTACCATAGCAACTTTTCCATTCTTTTTCAATGCCCGAATGGTACTTTCTTTTCCTTCCGGCAAAACTCCTGCAATGACTTCATCCACACCGGCCTGTTTCCCGATCGCCTTGGCAGTCCGTTCATTGTCTCCAGTCAGCATGACAACATGGATTCCCATGTTCTGTAATTCCCGAATTGCCTGCGGGCTGTCTTCCTTGATTACATCTGCTACCGCGATCACTCCTGCTAACTTTCCTTCTTTTGCAAAGAATAACGGCGTTTTTCCTTCCTCTGCAAACGCTTCTGCCGTCTGTTTTATCTGTACCGGCACGTCTGCCTGCTCCCGGATAAAATTCAGATTTCCTCCGGCAAGGGGCACTTCTTCCCATATTCCAGTCAATCCATTCCCCGGCACTGCCTGAAATTCTTTGACCGAAACCGTTTCCACTGTACCCTCTTCCTGTGCTCTCTGCACGATTGCATGTGCCAGTGGATGTTCGCTTTTTTGTTCCAGTGCATAGGCAATCTGAAGAAGTTCTTTCTCTGTCATCCCATCTGCCGGAAGAAGATCTGTCACCTCTGGTTTTCCACTTGTGATTGTTCCAGTCTTGTCCAGTGCGACAATTTCTGTTTTCCCGGTCTCTTCCAGAGAAACTGCCGTTTTAAACAAAATTCCATGCTTTGCACCCATTCCGTTTCCGACCATGATCGCCACCGGAGTCGCAAGGCCAAGCGCACATGGGCAGCTGATGACAAGCACTGCGATTCCCCTTGCCAGTGCAAAGCCAACACTCTGTCCTGCCAAAAGCCATACAACGACAGTGATCGCCGCAACCGCCATGACGATCGGGACAAACACGCCCGACACTTTATCCGCTACTTTGGCAATCGGAGCCTTTGTCGCTGCCGCATCACTGACCATCTGAATGATCTGGGAAAGCGTCGTATCTTCTCCGACTCTTGTGGCCTCACATTTCAGGAAACCAGACTGATTCATCGTCGCAGCAGACACCAAATCTCCTTCTTTTTTATCTGCCGGGATGCTTTCTCCTGTGAGCGCCGCCTCATTCACCGCACTGTTCCCTTCAAGCACGATCCCATCTACCGGTATATTTTCACCAGGTCTTACAAGAAATACATCTCCCTTTTTTACTTGTTCAATGGAAACCGTTTCTTCTGTTCCGTTGCGCAGCACAACTGCATGTTTCGGTGCAAGGCGCATCAGCCCTTTGAGTGCGTCTGTAGTCTTCCCTTTGGATCTGGCCTCAAGCATCTTTCCGACTGTGATGAGCGCCAGGATCATTGCTGCTGACTCAAAGTAAAATTCATGCATGTACCCCATCACCTGCTCCATATCTCCACGGAGCTGCGCCTCTGTCATCGCAAAGAGTGCATAGGTACTATACACAAATGAAGCACCGGAGCCGAGTGCCACAAGTGTATCCATATTCGGAGCCAGATGCCACAATCCTTTGAATCCACTGACAAAAAACTTCTGATTGACAATCATGACCGCAATCGTAAGCAACATCTGGAGCAGTCCCATCGCCACATGATTCTCTGCCAGTATTTTCGGAACCGGCCATCCCCACATCATATGCCCCATCGAAAAGTACATCAGCACTACAAGAAATCCTAAGGATGCAATCAACCTTCTCTTTAAAGCAGGAGTTTCCCTGTCTTTTAGCAGTTCTTCCTCCTTGTTTTTCGCTATCCCATTTGCTCCCTCTTTGCCATCTTGCTGTTTCCCATTCTTTGTTGCTGCGCCATATCCTGCTACCTCCACCGCCGCAATCACAGCAGCCGGATCTGCACTTCCTTCCACTCCCATGGAGTTTGTCAAAAGACTCACCGAACACGCTGTTACTCCGGGTACTTTCGCCACTGCCTTCTCTACCCGCGCACTGCACGCTGCACAGCTCATTCCTGTGACCGTGTATTGTTCCATTCTCTGCCCTCCTACTTCATAAGCTTCTGCAGTACCCCTACAAGCTCATCAATCGTCTCTTCTTTGCCTTCTCTGATATCTTCCGCCACACAACTGCGGATATGATTTGCAAGAAGCACTTTGTTAAAACTATTCAGCGCTGCGTTGACCGCCGATACTTGAATCAAAATATCTGTACAGTAGACATCTTCCTCTACCATTCGCTTGATTCCCCGTACCTGTCCTTCAATTCTGCTTAACCGATTGATCAGGTCACGATATTCCTTCTCTGCACGTTCTTTCTTTTTATGACAACATTGTTTTTGTTCTTCCATCATCATCTCTCCTTTTCCAATCAAATATACACTTCTATCCGCTGTATTTTTCACTTTTCCTATCATTTTCTTTTATTGACTAAGAATGGTTAGAAGTATCTTTACACTCGCATTATATACCCTTGCCGGGTATATTGCAAGTATTTTTTTGACTTCTTGTCTGAAAGAATTTAATGCCCATTTTCTCTGCTGATACAACAGCTGAGGTACAACAAAAAGAGCGATTGCTTTTCACATTCTCATGCTTTGCAATCGCTCATAATACTTTTCTATTTTGCTTTTTCATTACCGCTTAATTGTTTTCTTACAACAAATATAACGAGGAAAAATCCTGCCATCGAAATTATAACAGTAACTCTGAAAATATTGTTCACACCTGCTTGTACATTATTTGCACTCATTCCATAAACAACTCCGTTGATTGCTGCCGCAAATAAAGTGGAGAGTGAATTTACAAAAGTAACCAATGCCGTTCCGACTCCAAGATCTTTTTGCGGAAGTACTGATTGCGCTACCGGTGTCACAGACACAGAGCGGAAACTTTCTGCGATTCCGGTAATTCCAATGCAAATCAGATACACAATAAATGGTGTGGACGCAGTTGTAAAACCAAGCGGAATAAACGGAAGTGCTGCAAGTCCTGTGGCAATCGCCATCGCTTTCCAGTTATTTGCCGCTTTCTTTCCAATCCACACACCGGCAATTGTTGGAAGTACCATCGTCAGAATTGTTCTCGGAAGCTGAAGAGAACCTGCTGCCGCAGCAGACACTCCCATAACATCCTGTACAGCCAACGGCACATAAGCGCTCATCGCTGTCTGATAAAAATAGCATACAAATCCAACCGCCAAAAGTGTTGTAAATTTTCTGTTTTTAAATAAATACATTGGTACGATCGGTTCTGCTGCCTTATTTTCCATTTTTACAAAAATAATTCCTGCAACGACTGTGACTGCAAACCCTGCCAAAACTTTCAGATTTCCCCATCCGATCAGCGGACCATAATTCATTGCCAGACAGAATCCGCTAAGTAAAACGGCCAGACAAACAATTCCCGAAAAATCAATCTCAACTTTATCTTTCTTCTTGTTTGGCAGAGAAGTTCCAATCAATACAACCCCAATTAAAAGCGGAATCGCCGGAACCATCAAGGCAAATCTTAAAAAACCTGCATCTGCAAGTCCCCCTAATAAGATTCCCCCTCCAAAACTTCCTACCGCAATAGCGCTTGCGAGATATCCCATTGCTTTTGGAACATCTTTTGACTCATTGATCTCCCGCATCAGAATATACGGTGCTGCGGTAAATGCTCCCTGTGCAGCTCCAAGCAGCAGACGGAAGATTGCAAATGGAAGAATCGAGTGTACAAGACTCATGCCGATTCCGCATGCAGCACAAATGATTCCTGAAATCACTACAATATTTCTTCTTCCGAATAAATCACCAAGTTTTCCTCCGATCGGCGTCATAATCGCCAACCCCAGCGATGCAAAAATTGTCAGCAGAGAATAATACTGTGATGCATGCATTTCTGCCAATATCGGTCCCTGAATGACAAAAAAACCAACTCCAAAAACAGTAACCGAAAACATCAGACACACGCATCCAATGATTACCGCATTTTTCTTTCCCTTCGTAAGAGGGATCATTACCTTTTCTTCCGACATGCGTTTTTTCTCCTTTACTGATTGTTCTTCAACCACTCACTTGCACAATATGCAAACGCACCTGCTCCAAACAGAAGTGCCTCTTCATTAAATTGTACTTCCGGACTATGGCTTACTCCTGCTTCGCGATCTGCAAATCCTCCTGCCAGGAACATATAAACACCCGGTACACGCTCTGTAATCTCTGCAAAATCGTCAGAAGCACTTGATTTTACTCCTGGAACAGAATATTTATTCGGTACCGGTACCTGATCTAAATATCCCAGCATTTCATCTGCCAATTTCTGATTACAGATTAGCGGAGGAACTTCTGACAGCATTTCTATTTCCGCTTCTACATGGAACATTTCCGCAGTTTTATTCACAATTTCTTTCATTCTTGTCACCAGAAGCTTTCTCATCTCTCTGGACATTGTGCGAATGCTTCCTTCCATCACTGCCGTATCCGGAATAATATTAAAAACAGTTCCTGCCTGCATATGACCAATTGTCAATGTACACGTTTCTGCCGGATCACACTCCAGCGCCACAACTTCCTGAAGAGCCTCATAAATCTTCACTGCAGCATTCAAAGGATCTTTTGCCAGATGTGGATATGCACCGTGTGCCCCTGCACCGGCAATCTTAATTCGGAATCCATCACAGGATGCCATTGTCGCACCATCTTTATTGAAGAAATACCCTCCCGGAGGTCCCCCCGGTCCAATGTGGAAGGACAATGCAGCGTCCACTTCTGGATTTTGCAAAACGCCTGCGGCAATCATATCTTTTCCGCCTTTAAAAATTTCTTCCGCAGGTTCAAACACAATTTTTACTCTTCCTTCCAACTCCTCTTCCTGCTCTTTTAACATTCGTGCAGCTGTCAACAGCATCGCCGAATTAAGATCATGTCCGCAAGTATGTGCTTCTGTCCCTGTCGGACAAGCAAACGGAAGTCCACTCCGTTCTTCCATCGGCAATGCATCCATGTCCGCTTTCAAAAGAATGACTTTCCCTTTTGTCTTTTTGCCAACCATTGCCACAACACCATGTCCACATTCCTGCGGTTCCATTCCATATTCTCTTAATTTCTCCATGATGTACTTCTTTGTTCTTGGCAACTCCAGCCCCACTTCGGCATTTTGATGAAGATACCTTCGGTTTTCCACCGTTTCTTCCTGTAATTCTGCTGCTCTCTTAAAAAAATCCATATCCTGACCTCCTCATTTTTATTATATCTTTTTAGAAGATATAAAGAATATTTATGGAATACTTATGGAATACTTTGTATGTTGAATTGTATCAGCATTTTCTATATAAGTCAATATTTTTTGTTGATTTTTACATCTGTATTCTTCTCTCATTTTTCAAAACAGTCTTGCACTCCAATTTCCTATCTTGTAAAATAAAGCATAGGATATTTCCTTTTCTAGGAGATGTAACTTTTTACATCACCTCATTTTTACACTTCAAAAACGAAAGGATTTCCATGATGAACAAGCGAAAAATTATTATTATCACAAGTAAGTTTCTGCACGTTTTCGTACAGCACATAATTGATGAACTTCCTCTCGACTGCGATGTGGAAATCGTAGAATACAAGTGCTTTCAAGATATCAAACAGATCTATCAACAATATGAATCTACCTCTGATGGTTTTATGTTAAGCGGAAAAGCAGCGCTTGCCGCTTTGGAAAAAGCACTTCCTGATCATAGGAAACCCGCGGTTTCTTTCGGTTCCGATCTGGTTTCTATGTATCGACTGCTGTTAAAACATTTTGTGGAACAAAGAACTCTCCGCACAGACCGGGTAATTTTTGATTTTCTTCTCCCAATTCAGGAAAACGCTACCGTTTCATATTTTCTCCATGATATGGATTTTCCAAGTACCAATACTGCAGTAGACAACTGGCTTGCAACTCTGGACATTGGCAGGCTCTCCTCCATCGAAGAAGAAACTTCCCAGAAAATAATCCGACTATGGGAACAAAATCAGTTTGATCTTCTAATCTGCCAATACAGCAGCATTATTCCGGTTCTAGAACAGCATAACATCCCTTATATCTATTGCTATCCGGAAAAAGAAGTCTTTCAATCACTGGTAGAAACACTTCTTGCACAAATTGAACTGTCTTTCTTCCGCGAAAACCTCCCTGCTGCAATTACCATCTCTGGAACTTCCTCAGAGATTGGTGAAAAAGACCGCGCTCAGTTAAAGACTGCGTTGTATGCTTTAAAAGCTGAACTTGCGCTGGATATGATTTTTCAGGAAACACCAACCGGCTTCCAGTTATTTACAAGTGCCAAATATATTAACTACTTAACTGACCACTTTCAGACTTCCTTTCTGAGCGTCCGATTAAAAGAGGACTACGGCTTCCCGGTATCAGTCGGATATGGAATCGGGAAAAATATCACAGAAGCCCGCAGTCACGCGGAGGCCGCCTTAAAGGAATCGTTCTATGCCAAAGGCAGTTTTGTCATTGATGAAAATGGGAATCTAATCGGCCCCCTTAACCGCAGCCACTGCGTTACAATCCAGAAAACCATGTCCGAGCAGCTATACCGGATTGCCGAACAATGTAAATTATCTACTCTGACCATTCAAAAATTAAATACCATCCTTCAAATTACCGGGACAAATAAGATGACCTCTCAGGATCTCTCAGAACACCTCGGTGTCACCTTAAGAAATGCCAACCGTATTTTAAATCAGTTGGAAAAAGGAGGTGCTGCCACTATGGTATACAGTCATTCTTCCACCTCCAAAGGACGACCTGTAAAAGTTTATGAACTTCATTTTAACTCTGAAACATTATGATTTCATACAAAAATAAGGACACCTAATGATGTCCTTACATTTTTATCGTATTCATTCATTTTTGAATCCTGACCGGTTCTTTTTTGAAAGGCTTAAAACAGTTTATTTCCCTGCTTCCTTATCTTTCGGCAAGATCACATTCAGCAAGATTGCAGCAATCGTTGTCACAACAACCGGAGATTTTCCAAATACTGTTGTGACCCATGCCGGAAGCTGTGCCAGTGCATCCGAACACTGTGTGATTCCCATACCGAGTGCAACCGAAAGTCCTACGATCGAAGTATTGCGATAGGTCAGCGGCTGCTGTACCACTAACTTGATTCCGGTCATGGCGATGGACGCAAATACCGAAATGGTCGCTCCTCCAAGTACACACTGCGGAATCGTTGTAAGAAGCGCCGAGAACTTTGGAACAAATCCTGCCAGCAGGATAATCCCTGCTGCAAGTCCTAACACTACACGGTTTACTACCTTTGTTGTTGCCACGATTCCAACATTCTGGCTGAACGTCGCAGTTGGCAACCCTCCAAAGAAAGAACCTAAAATATTCGTAATTCCATATCCAATGATTCCCCCTGAAAGCTCCTTGTCTGTAGGTTCTCTGTCCAATCCTCCCCCACTTGTGGCAGAAAGATCTCCGATGGCCTGCACTGAGTTAATAATGAAAAGAATCACCAGAGTCATAACTGCCGACGTTTCAAATTTCATTCCAAAATACATCGGTCTTGGAATCTGAAAAATCCCTGCACCCTGCACTGCTGAAAAATCAATCATACCAAAAAATCCAGATATGATATATCCGACAATCATTCCGATCAGAATGGATGCCAGCTTCAGGATTCCTTTTGCAAAATGATTAAGTGCTACAACCACAGCCAGTGTAAGAAATGCCACAAGCCAGTTCTGCCATGCCCCATAGTTTGGGGAAGACTGTCCGCCCGCCATGTATTTCACTGCAGTCGGATAGAGCGACAGACCGATTGTAAAGACAACCGTTCCGGTGATCAAAGGCGGGAACAACTTCCTTAATTTTGTCACAAAGATTCCAACAAAGATCGCCACAACTCCTCCGATCAACTGTGCTCCAAGAATCGTAGCAATATCAAAATTACCAACGATCGCCTGCATACTTGGCAGATAAGCAAAACTCACCCCCATAATCACCGGAAGTCCTGAACCGATTCTGCCTCCAAGCGGGAACAGCTGAATCAGTGTGGAAACCGCCGCGATGAACAATGCTGCCTGGACAAAGATTACTTTGTCACCCTCATTTAGCCCTGCCATCTCTGCAATCACGATGGCTGGTGTCACACACCCTACGATCATCGCTACTACGTGCTGAAGTGCAAGCGGAAACGCCTGTGTCAATTTAGGAACACCGTTCAGCTCAAATACAGATGCGTACTTCTTTTCTGTTTTCATTTGTAGTTTTCTCCTTCCATTCGCTTACAAACGTGCTTTTCAAACCTTCTTACGACAGGTTTCGACAGGCAAAATAGCTCTGATTTTTTCACCCATACAGCAACTTAGAGCGTACCCGGATATCCGGACGCGCTCTGTAAGCATGAATGCTGTTTCTTTTTTATCTTCATTATAAAAAATACGCCATGCAGTTGTCAATGTTCCTTTTTCATATTTTACATATTTTCAGCTCCATTATCCTTTGGATCTTTCATCTGTATTTTTCTGTTTTACATTCTGAAGTGCGCTAAGTAGTTCCTCATACACTTTGGCAAACAACTCCGGACTATCTTTGTATGTATAATTATTTGTAAAAACGCTTCCCAACAGTCTGTCATGAGCTGTTTCATCCACTTTCCTTAACATCTGCCACAATGCAGCATCTTCTGCACCACGCCGCTGTGCCTCCAGACGCATTCCCATCCTTGGTCCTTCCTTTCCAGGATAGATCAGGAAAGAATCTCCACACGGAAAATTCGTACCGATTCCCGTATGGTTCGGGCAACTCGTTCCCTCATAGGGGTTCATCCCCCCTGGAAATTGATTCAGTCCCCAGTGAAGGAATCCGGAAATCCGATTTTTTGCGCATCCCCAGAACAGCATTCTGCCTTTGAGCAATGCAAAATCGAGAAATCTGTTCAGCCAATGTCCTTCCGGTCCACAGCAGACATACGTCCATACAGTTTCTCCAAGACGGATCAATGTGTCAAACTCTTCCTTTTTCTTCTCATATCCGGCAGTACCCGGAACCCAGATATCAATTCCACCTCTGAATTCTGCCGAATCCACTGCTTCAATAATCCGGATCCCCGGAATATATTTTCTTAAAATTCCGGCTGCAAGATAATACTGTCTCTTGCGTGCTTCCAATACTTCCTGCGTCTGATAATGAATGTCTGGTTCATCGTGGATATGGAACAATACTCGTTTCTCCCATCCATGTTTTGTCAGATAGTTTGCAAGACTTTTTACAAAGGTCACCGTCAGTTCATACCCTTCCAGTGTCTCAAATGGAACCTCTTTCGCCATCGCACATGTAAAATGTTCTGTATACATATCCGGCATGCCATCCGACTTTTTCCCTCGATCAAGCAGCACTCCAAGTTCCATATACTGCATTCCCGCTTCAAAAAATGCTTCAATCTCTGATGTCAGATATTCAAAATCAAACTGATACGGCTTTCTTGCAGTCACACACTTCTCATCCAACTGAATAAAAAACACATTCTGGTGCATCCGCCGCATCGTCTGAATATATTTTCGAAGCATTTGCAAATACTCTTCCGAGCCTTTTTCCACCCCATGGAAACGGCAGATTGCCTCCTCGGAAAACCAGTTCGTGACCCAAAATGTATTTTCCGGTATCCTCACATCATAGATCTGCACAGTGACTCGAAGCTGATAGATTCCTTCTGCCATCTTTGCCGTCACCACGACGGAATATTCTCCTGCTTCCATCTCTTTCTCCGGACAGATGCAAAAGTAAACTGCCGCTCTTCTGTCATTTTCACTTTCCCTCGCCGGAATCTTCCCGGTCTGCTGTTCTTTCAGGCAATCATAGACGAAAAACGGCGCCTTTCTTGTTGCATAAGCCGGTGTTTCTTTCTGCTCCTCCACAAGCACCATCGCTCCGCCTTGATTTTCTCCATCTCCGGTATTGTATTCCACCGGCACTGCAATCATTTCATACCACTCTGCATAAAATCCATCACCTTCGAAATCCATCTGGATCTCATCACCTGTCGTATCCAGCAAAAGCTGAATTCCCTGCTTTCCATTTTTCGGCATTACCACCCGAATGGACTCCGGCAGTGTCTCTGAAACACTGTCCGGATATAAAAATTCTTCCTTTTCTGTCAGGACACCCTGATATTTCTTATCCATTTTTCTCTTTCCTGCTCCTTATCTGTCTCAGTTTTTTGCCTTTTACTGAACAGGTACAAACGTCCACTCATCGTTTGCATCCTCGTTTTTCTCATAACTCCACTGGACAATCGGTGCACCTTCTTCCAAAGAAGCGTTTTCTACACACAATGCTTTTCCACTAAGCGCCGACATCAGTTTCCATGTCCCGCTCTCTGTTGGAACCAGATACCATCTCTGATTAGTTCCTCCGTGATAAGGATATGCCACGACCGGATTCCCATTTGATGTCACTCCGGAATCCGCAGTCAGATCCACATAGGTTCCATCTGCCCTATTCTGTATACTCCATGTCTGATCTGCATTCTGCGTCAATGTCCACTTGGTACTGTCACTTCCACTCTCTGCCGAAGATTGTCTCAACTGAATTCCTTTCTGATCGCCGGAAAGATCCAGCACTTTTTTGCTTTCCTGATTGACGATCTGATAGGTTCCACTTTCCGGAAGCCCTGCAAAATCACTGTCATAGTAAGTTCTTACATAATCTACGAGAAATTCTCCCGGAAGATACTGTTCCTCTGGTGCACCCAGATGTCCCTCCAAACTGAGCACCATGTGGCGGGAAAGTTCTACAAAAGAATCCTCTCTGCTTGTCTTCTCCCATGCAAGCTGTCCGTCAAAGTAGAACCGCATCTTTCCCTCTCTCCGCTCAAGTGCATAGGTATGATAGTCTGCACTGATATCTTCCAGGCCAGTCTTCCACCCATTTGTACCTCTCTGCAGATGGAGAGACGGACTCTGATTCCACGTATGAATCGTACTTGTCATTTTTGTATAATCAAATGTTTCCATAATATCAATTTCCGGATTCGGATTCAGCTCAAAGCTCAATGGGGAAGACTGCATCCAGATTGCACTGAGTACATTCGCCTTTTTGTCTAATGCTTTCGCACGTACTTCTACATAGCTTGCAGTTCCCGGAACATCGAATTTTGATTCCACCGCTCCTGCCGTATAAGCCTTTCCGTTATAGTCCTGCTTTTTCGCTGTGAGTACAAGATTTCCATCTCGCACAGATACATTTTCCGGACAAAACGCAAGATCTGTTGTGACATCATACCAGATTCCGTTCGTCCATTTGTTCTCATCCAGACAGTCTCCATCAAACTCATCGGAAGAAGCCGGAAGCAACGTCCAGTTTCCTCCTTCCGGCGGCGCTGCCTGTACTTCTGCTCCTCCAAATCCATATGCAATTCCACAAGCTCCCACAGCGATCGCTGCAATTTTCTTGAATTCACTTCTTTTCTTATACATATGACGTCCCCTTTCTCATACGAAAATACTAGAACTATTATCCTTTCACACCAGATGCGACAATACTTTGTTTTAACTGTTTTGAGAACAAAATCGAAAGCAGGATCACCGGCGTGATCGTCACGACCGCAAGTCCCATCAGCGCATTTTGTTTTGTCGCCACGTTGTTAGAAATATTATACAGTGCCACGTTTAATGTCCAAAGTTTCTGATCTTCTGTGACCAGCCATGCCCAGAAGAAATCATTCCAGTTTCCAATAAAGGTCTGCAGCGCAATGAGCGAAATGATTGGCTTAGACAGTGGCATACAGATTCTTGTATAGAGGTAAAAGCTTCCCGCGCCGTCAAGCTCTGCCGCTTCAAAATAACTTCCCGGAATCTGATCAAAAAATCCTTTGTACAGGTACACATAAAATCCATACGGGTACAAGAACGGAAGGAGCAACGCTGCATAGTTGTTGTAAGCTCCCATTTCTCTATACATGATCAACTGCGGAAGCATAATACTTGCAAATGGCACCATCATTCCACCGAGGAAGAATAACAGTACGAACTGTCCTGCTCTCTTGGAAAGTTTCCTGCTGATGACAAATGCACATACCGAACACAGGATCACCTGCGAAACCATTGCGAATCCGATGACGATGATACTGTTAAATACAAATGTCATAAATCCAAAGTTTTGTACTGCTTCACTTTCTGGATAAATATATGCCGGCATCTGTAAGTAGTATTTAAAGCTCTCCAGATTCAGAAAATTTTTCACTTTGTCACCAACGCTTACAAGCTCTCCGGTTGTCTGATATTTTTCGTCCATGATCTTTGCGACTTTCTCAGAGAACTTTGTCCCAAGTCCTTCCGGCGCTTTTTCAGACACTCCGTTCATATCAAATTCATAGCCAATGGAATCACATGCCCGGATGTAGCGATCCCCGTGGAGAAGTACTTTTGTCTTGATCGCAGTTCCTTTATAAATTCCATAATCCTTTTCCATCTGCAGTTTCATCTGGTGTGCTCTCGAGTAAAATACCGTCTCTCCGTCTTTCACTCCGTATACTTTAATTTCCATAATAGAATCTTCCTGCATCTTCTGGCTGACTCCAAACATGGTCACAATATTATCCTGCAGCATTTTGTCCTTTAATTCCTTCTCGTCTCCTTTGACCTCAGAATAATCTAACACAACCGATAAACTATTTGCTGCATCCGGAAGCAGTTTCGGCGGTATCTCGTATATTTTTTTGTTATCTTTCATCGCGCTGGAAACTGCAAAAATCATCGGATACAACATCGCTGCCGCAAAGATCAGCGACACGACTACTGCAACAATTTTCAGCCCGCGCTCAGATTTTCCAAGCTTCATTTTTGTTCTATGCTTTGTTTTCTTCATCTTCTCTGCCTCCTACTCCTTCTCCATTTTTTCAAAACGCATCTGGATCATCGTCATTGCTGCGATCACGAGCAACAGGATCACAGAAGCCGCAGAACCTCTGCCATAATTCAGATCTTGATTGAATGCATTGTAAATGAAGATTCCCTGTGTAGTAGATGCCCCACTTGGACCTCCTGAAGCATACATATAAGGTACATCCAAAAGCTGCATCGTAGTGATCACACACATGATCAGCTGGATAAATACCATAAAGGAAATGTTCGGTAATATAATATGTATGATTCTTCCAAATCCGGTACATCCATCAAGCGCCGCCGACTCCATAATATCCGTGGAAACTCCCTGGATTGCTGACAGGTAAAGCAACACTGTCAATCCACCTCCGAGCACTCCCGGAAAGATGATACAAAATTTGACCAGATTTGGATCACTGAGCCATGTCTGCGGCTGACCTCCAAAAAACTTCACGATCTGGTTTGCCACGCCGTAGTCCGGATGCCAGATCCATTTCCATATAATTACGTTTACAGAAGTCGGAATCAATGCCGGGAGAATATAAAGTGTCGTCAGACATTTCTTCAACCGCACTAACTCATTTAAAAGAAGCGCCTGGATCAGTGGGATCAAAAAGCACATACACAGCTGTAATGCGAGCAGAATAAATGTATTCTTCCAGGAATCCCAGTATCCCTGCATCTGGAAAATATCTACATAATTCTGGAAACCAACAAATTTCCCCGGCTGGTTGATTGGATCGTAGTTAAATAATGAAATGAAAAATGCACTGAAAATCGGATAATATTTCAGCCATACTGTGCACGCCATCGGAATGAACAAAATACACCAAGGCGTCACTTTTTTTCGAAACTGATAACTGCCTGCTCTGTTTTTTTTCTGCGGACTTTTTTTCATCAGTATTACCTCCCTTGTGTTTTCTCCCTAAAAGTATATCGTTATTTTGTCTAAAATAGAATGTCTGAACCTAACGACGATGTCACCGTTCTTAAAGTCTTCCCGCACCTTTTTTCCTGTCCGCTGTCAAATTCGTCCATATCTTAAAAAATGTGACGTTTTTCGTTAGTTCTGGTTCGTTTCTTTTTCCCTGCAAATCTGTTATGATAAATCCATCAACAAAACGAAGTCAAAGGAGGACTTGATTATGAAGAAGAAACTGATCGCTTCTGTTCTCTGCCTTTCTATGGCTGCCGCTTCTCTTGCAGGCTGCGGCGGATCTGATGGAAATAAAGCAGATACATCCGGAAGCAAAGACAAAGAAAGCAGCAAAGGGAAGGTTGAGCTTACTATCTGGGACACAAGCCGTAACAAAGATGACTGGTACACTTCTATGGAGAAAAAATTTCTTGAGGAACACCCGGATATCACTTTGAATAAAGTTGTCAAAGAAGGCGATCCTGGAAATGAATTTTATCAGGCAGTCGCATCTGGAACTGCACCGGATCTGGTAAACTGTTCCTTTACAATGATGGACTCCTATATGTCCGCCGGAATCTTAGAGCCTCTGAACAAATATACAGATGAGTGGGATGAATGGGGTGACTTTACAAAAGAATATGTCGATATGTTCACAAAAGACGGAAATGTCTACGGCATTCCTAACCTTGTAGCACCAATGCTTTTTGCTTATAATAAGACTTTATTTGAAGAAGCTGGAATCAACGAACCACCAAAAACATGGGACGAAGCTCTTGAGGCAGCTAAGAAGATCAATGATCCAGACAATCAGGTAACCGGATATGCAACACTTGCCGCTGAATGGACAGAATGGTTCTTCCAGTATTATGTATGGCAGGCAGGCGGAGATCTCACAAAGGAAAATGAAGACGGAACTGCCGAACTTACTTTCACAGATCCAGCTGTCATCCAGGCTGCTGAATATTATCAAAAATTAAAGAGTGAAGGAGTTCTCCAGAGCGATCTTACTTTAAAATTCAATGACCTTGTGAAAAACTTTGGTATGGGAAAAATCGGTATGATGCCGTTTGCAGGAGACTGGGTATCTGAGGCGATCACAAATGGAATCGATCCAGATGACATCGGACTTTGCCTTCCACCAGTAGGACCTTCCGGCGAACAGACAACTGCAATCGCAGGAGACTGCTATGTGATCAATGCAAAAACAGATCAGGCAAAAAAAGATGCTGCATGGGAATACATCAGCTATATGACCGGAAAGGAATACCGCTCTTCTTACTTTGAAAACCTTGCAACTAAAGGTGCTCCAAACCCGGTGATCATCCCTAGAGATGACATGAGTATTACAGACTTCTATGAATTCCCGGAAGAATACGCAGAAGTGCTTGAATCTGCAAAATCCATCGGACGTCTGGAATTCTACGGAAAAGCAGACTTTGGAACTTATGTTGACAAAGCTGTACAAAAGATTCTGACAGATCCAAGTGCAGATCCAGAAAAAGAATTCTCAGAAGCACAGAGCCTCTGTGAAAAAGAAGCATTGGAAAAATTCAACGAAGCAAATAAAAAATAATCAAAAAAGTCCTGTCAAACAGTAACCACCGTTTGGCAGGACTTTTTTCTTTGGAAAAATCCACACACTCTCTTTTTTCTGCAACTATGCTGTTTCTAGCGTTCTCTGCACTCTCTTGGTGTCATCCCGGTAAAGTGCTTAAATGCTTTGCTAAAAGACCTCGGATTGTCATATCCGACCATCCCGCATATCTCAATGATCTTATATTCCGAATCTCTCAACAATTCCTGCGCCTTCTGCATGCGCACCTCCGTCAAATATTCTACAAAATTTTCTCCAGTTTTTTCTTTGAACAGACGGCTCAGATAGTTTGGGTGCATATAAAACTGCTCTGCAAGCATATTCAGGCTGATATTTTCATTGTAATGCTGTCGGATAAAACTCTGCATTTCAGAGATGACTCCGCCTCCTACATTTTGCTGATCTGCCTGTCCGATGCATTCCATGATCCATTCCAGATAAGATTCCATATAGCGAAGCACCTCCTGTCCCTCTGCACAGAGCAGCAACTGTTTTAGCGCCTCATTTAAGCGATCATGCAGACTGGACTCCTCCATCCCGATTTCCTTTAAATATCCATTGACTTCTATGACGATCCGGATACATATGGTCTGCAGTTTCAGCACATCCATCTGCTTTTCCTTCTCGAGCTCTTTTAACATCTTCTCCATCCATTTTGCCGCATCGCTGCGCTCTTCCGGTGTATGTAACTTCTGTAAAAAGGCTGTGATCAGTTTTAGCACCTCCACCGCCTCCTCCGCGTAGAGCGTCTCAATATTTTTATAGAAGATAATATTTTTCTTCGTGTCTGCCAGAAGGTATCTCATTGCGCTCTCTGTCTCTTTCCAGGCCTCTGAAAGTCCGTAAATCCCTTTCTTTTCCTTGCTGACCGCAAGCGCCCAGTGCTTTTCTTCACTGCATACCTGCTCTGACACTGACACAAAATAATTCAGCTGCTCTTTTGTTTGAAACGGAATCACTGCAAAAAGCGATCGGTTCCCACTATCTAGTACAATGGTCTCCGGGATCACCGCCAGAATCCGATCCTTCATCAATTTTTTCTGTACTTGAACCTCATCGGTATCTGCTGTCCTCTCTGTCATAAAAATGGATACCCCATACCAGTTTTCCAATTCCGGAAGTCCATATTTCTCTATATCAGCACTGGCATATCCTCTCGCGATTGACAGCAGCAAACCTTCCATCTGTCTTGTATGATCCAATCTCTCTTCCACCAGTTTATTGAGCTTTGTCCGCATCCTATCAAGGAACTGTTCGACTTCCCGCAGATTCACTGGTTTCGTCAGATACTCTACTGCGCCATAACGCATTGCTTCCTTTGCATAATCAAAATCACTGTATCCGCTTAAAATCACACACTGTGTATCAAACTTCTGTTCTCTGATTTCTCTTAACAGATCAATCCCCGACTTCTCCGGCATCCGGATATCTGTAAACACTACATCAATATGCATTTTTCTGAGGATCAAAAGCGCTTCGTCTACGCTTGTAGCAATTGCCGCCACTTCAAATCCATGTTCCTTCCACTTCACAAACTGTGCCATTCCGCGGCACACAATCTCTTCATCATCTACAATCAGAACCTGATAGATCATCTTCCTTCTCCTCTCCGGACAGATTTTTCATATTTTCAGAATATTTTCGGATCGGAAGGATGATTTCTACCTCTGTTCCCTCTCCCTGTCTGCTTTCCATCTGGATTCCATACTCTTCTCCATAGAACAGACGGATCCTCTGATTGACATTTGCCATTCCGATATTTTTACCAGACTGAATCTCCTCATCAATCTGTTTCTGCAATTGTTTCTGTTCTTCTTCTGTCATTCCTTTTCCGTTATCTTTCACTACAATTTTTAATTTTTCTTCCCAATTTGTCACAAGGATTTCAATCTGGCATCCTTTTGCTGCATCATTAAATCCATGGACCACTGCATTTTCCATGATCGGCTGAAGCATAAACTGTGGAATATAACAATCTCTTACATCCGGTTCTATGCTGACACTTAATTCGATCTTATCCTGATGACGGAAATTGATCACTTCCAAGTATACATTCGCATGTTCCAATCCTTCTGACAGCGGGATTGTATTTCCGCCTGTGCGCATTCCCATCCGGCAGAGTTTGCTAAACTGCTCAATCATCCTCGTCACTCTGCTCTCTCCGTTTGCCTCGTACATCGCCTCCCAACGAATAATGTCAAGTGTATTGTACAAAAAATGGGGATTGATCTGCATCAGCATCGCATCTAACTGCGCATTTTTCCAGCTAAGCTGAAGCTTCTGCCGTCGGATCTCCGACAGGTATACCTGTTCGATCAGCTGGTTTGTCCTGTCTGCCATATCATTAAACCGTTCCCCCAGCACAGTGATCTCATCATTTCCACTGATTGGATAACGCACCGTCCACTTTCCCTTTCCCGCTTTATCCATCACCTTGATCAATTGACGGATGGGATCAGAAATACTGCATGTGACATAATAAGAAACGGCAAAGCATGCAAGTACCACACAGATCAACACAAAAATACAGACATTTCTCGTCTGATAAGTCCCCTCCAGGAGTCTGTCCATATTTCCCAGATATACAACAGACATATCTGTCCCCGGTATGTTTTCATAGGCAAACAGGACATCCCTTTCCTCAATTCTTTTTCTCACGGAATCTTTCTGTTTCTCTTTCATATCCTCAAAAATCGTCTTATCCTTCGGAAAAGACGGCGCATAGATACTTGGGGCAAACCCCTGAACCACACTGTCCTTTCCCGTAAGAAACATGTTGCCTTCCGGACCTCCCTCATATCCATCTGCTGCCGCTTCAAAAGCTTCTATATTGATATTAATAAAAAGAACCCCTAGAAATTCTCTCGTATATGGATCGTAAACAGCAACCCCCAGTGTCACTATACTTCCAAATCCATACACACTCTGCTCGTTTTCATAAAACGTCTCACTTTGTCCTGCATCCTCAAACCAAACCGGATATCCATGTTTTTCCTGTGGCTCCTGATAATATGTCTTATTATAAAATTCTGTCAGATTCCTTATCGTTCCTCCCCTGCGATATCCATTTTCCTCCATCATATGATACTGTCTCCCGGGTGTCACAAACTGTACATTTTTAATATGTTTTCTCTGACGGCTCATAGTATACAGCTTCTCCTCGATCAGCGCAATGTTGTCTTCTTTTCCCTTCTCACCGTTCTGATCCGCCTCGGCATTCTCCACAGCAGCCTGCAAGACTCTTGCATCATCATAAAACTGAAGCGCAACATCTTCATATTCCCGCATAATATCTTCCATCTTCAAACAGATGTTTTGCACCTGCATCGCCGCATTCTGCTTCAGATTCCAGATAATCTCTTTTGAATACTTGTCAAAACTAAAAAAAGTGATAAATGCCGCTGCCCCAAGCAACAATCCGAGAAAAGAAAGATTCAGCCGCTTAAAAATACTTTCCTTTCTCAAGATTCTTTTAATAAATTCATTCCATTTCAGGCAGATGTGCTTCCACTGTTTCATGGCATATCCTCTCTATTGATCCGCCCACCGGATAATCTGCTCCCGCTCCTCTTTGACAGAAGAACCGTGGATCGGAAGTCCTTCTTTAACCTCTGCCCCGGCTGCAAGCCGTTTGATGTCTTCCTCACTTCTTCCCATCTTACTTCCTTCATTTGTGCAGAATGGATAAATCGTCTTTCCTGTAAAATCATTGTTCTCCAAAAAAGTCCAGACTGGCATCGGCATTGTTCCGCACCAGTTTGGGTAGCCAATATATATTGTATCGTAAGCAGAAACGGATTTTTCTTCCTTAAGCTTCGGTCTTGCATCCTCAGACAATTCCTTTTTGGAAACTTCTACACATGCTCTATACGCAAAAGGATATCCTGTCTCTGACTCAATTTCAAACAACTCCGCATGCTTATGTGCTGCGATCATCTCCGCTGCGATTTCAGTATTTCCCTTGTCCAGATTGACAATGCTCCCGTTAGAATAATTCTCTCCTTTATGTGAAAAATATGCAACCAGTATTTTTTGTTCTCTCATCTTTCTGCTTCCTCTCCTATTGTTGTATAAAAAATTATTTTCTTTTATCTATTTTACTACAAAACAGCAGGTGCGAGTCAATAGAGAAAGTAAAATTTATGAAATTTCCGTGAATCGGCCACTAACATCTTGTTTCTTTTTCATAAATTGTTATAATGAAAGAATAGTCTTTACTTTTCGAAAAAGGAGGAGTTCTCTATGAAAACAACTACAACCTGGGAAACGATTGTTGATACTTTGATTCAGGAATTTGAACATGACGGATATAAAAAAGGAGAAAAAATGCCAAGCGAAAGCAAGATGGCGGCCCGCTTTGATACAACCCGCACAGAAGTCCGGAAAGCATATCTTCACTTAGAAGAAAAAGGCTACATCCACTCTCTGCAAGGCTACGGAAGCTTTTTCTCTGGAAAGAAAGAAAAGATCCGCCTGCTCTTAAATGACAGTCAGAGTTTTCTTGAAAAGATGGATTCCATTGGAATCCACTACCGCACAGAAAATGTCGGTTTTGAGCTGATCAAGGACAATCTGATTGTCTCTGAGATGTTTCAGCTCTCTGAAAAAGAAATGGATTTTCATGATATTTATAAACTGACTCTTCTTCGCTTTGTCGACGATGAACCGGTCGCAATCCGCGCCAGCTATCTTCCGGATTATGCATTTCCAGATCTGGCACAGCGCGGACTTTCCATCACATCCCTTCGCGATTACATGCACGAGTGTGGTTACAATGATTTTACCGACGAGAATTATGAATTTTCTGTCTCTGCTCTTGATAAAAAGGAGCGTGCCCTCTTTGATATCAAAGGCTTTGCTTCCTGCCTTGTCATGAGTTCTAAATGCGTAGATCAGTCAACCGGACGCATACTGGAGATTGCGAGGACTATCTACCGAAGCGATAAATTTGTATTTACTCTATAAAAATCTTTTCGCCACTATACATATTTTTCTATATACAAACAGTGCGTCTGCAAAATCAAACAAGATTTTACAGGCGCACTTAGCATTTTTTCACAATTTTTCATCTCTACGAAGCATGAAATCCTCCAAGAAGAATACTCTTTGAAATTTTCTTTCTTCTTATATTCTTACCAAGCTATGTGAGGAAACTCCATGCATTCTTTTGGAACCGCCAGCAATAGCACCACAAAGATTGCCAGTAATACAACACCATATATCCCCAGCCTTCTTCGTTCGTACCGAAACCGCTGTCCTTCCTCATATCCGGAATACCAGAATAGAATCACAGCCATCACTCCTGCTCCCTGAAAAATCACCATCAGATCTCCGAGGCACCTCAATGTAAATGCAATTATGACCACAGCCGCAATTCCTAGAAGAAGCAGAATTTTCTTTCTACGGGACATCTCTTTCTTTGGATGGTGTTTCATATACTTCTCTCTGATCCGACCTGAAAAAAATCCCAAAAAATATCCAATCCACAACAATACCCAAAAATAAAATGTGATACTTCTATGAAATGCATTTGCCATATCCACACTGAGAAACTTTGTCATATCTAAAAACAACGTCTCCAGAAACGAGGCACATGATAACCAAAATCCTGATAACATCCATCGTTTTGCCTCCAGCATCCAAACCTCAAGCTGGTTGCATTTTCTCCGGTCAAATTTGTGTCTGCTTATTTGAATACACAAATACAAGAAATAGACTCCCGATACAAGAAGCGGTACTAAATACAGCAAACGGATACTATACACCGCCCATGCCAGCAATCTGTCTGTAAAAAACATTCCAATTCCGACAAGTAACAGCCAGAGCCACCTCTCCCTTTCTTCTTTTTCTTGATTTTGCATCGTATCCTTCCTCTCTTTTCCACTACAAATATCATTCTAGATTTTTCATCTGCCATTTCCTTTTATCATAGCAGAAAAAAGAGGAAAATTCATTCTTTTTCAAAATTTTTCCTACCGAATACATAAAAAATATCCTGTTTTATAAGCATATCTATGTCCACCTGTAAGAAGTATCCCCTCGCAATGTTTCTTTCAACTTTCGTACCTTCTCCTCGATGCTGTTTATCACTTTCAAAAATTCTTCATCCTCTTTTCCCGTCGGATCTTCCAGTCCCCAGTCTTCTGTATACTGACCCGGAACACACGGACATGTTACGTTACATCCCATAGTGATCACTACGTCCGGTTTTGGAATGTCTGATAACAGTTTATTGTACTGTGTCTCTTCCATATCAATCCCATATATCTGTTTCATAAGCCTGACTGCATCTGGATTGATCTGTTTTTTTAATTTTGTACCCGCAGAATAACTTTCAAATACGTCAGATGCCAGCAGTTTCCCAAGTGCTTCTGCCATCTGGCTCCGACAGGAATTGTGTACACATACAAATGCCACTTTTGGTTTTCTCTCATAGGTTTGCTTCCTCATTCTCTTCTCCTTCTCTTATAAAAATACAGACTGAAACAAATTAAACAAGTATCCCACCATCACGATTCCAGTCGTACAGATTGTTGCAAATGCTGCCAGCAATTTTGGTTTGACTGCTTTTCGCAGCATGATCATAGACGGCAGACTTAACGTTGTCACAGCCATCATAAAACTTAAAATTGTTCCAAGCTGTGCTCCCTTTGAAAGAAGCGCTTCTGCTACCGGTATCGTTCCAAAAATATCTGCATACATCGGAACTCCCACCAGAACTGCCAGAATCACTCCAAACGGATTGTCATTTCCGAGAATTTTTTCAATCCATTGTTCCGGAATCCAGTTGTGGATCACAGCTCCGATCCCGACTCCGACCAAAATATATGGAAACACCTTCCGAAAGGTCGTTTCTACTTGTGTCTTTGCATACAGTAGTCGATCCTTTTTTGTCAGTTTCGGCGCTTCTATCTCTATGCCAGATGCATTTCTGATAAATTCCTCTACATATTTTTCCATATGTAATTTTTCAATGATCGTTCCTCCGAGCACCGCCACAATAATTCCCAGCACTACATATACAACAGCCACCTTTCCTCCAAAGATGCTCATAAGAAGAACAAGACTCCCCAGATCGACCATCGGGGAAGAAATCAAGAAAGAAAATGTCACACCAAGAGGCAGCCCTGCGCTTGTGAATCCCATAAATAGCGGAATCGAAGAGCAGGAGCAAAACGGAGTGACAGTTCCTAAAAGTGCAGCGACCATATTTGCCCCGCTTCCATGAAAACGCCCCAAAATTTTTTTGCTTCTTTCCGGTGGAAAATAACTTTGAATATAGGAAATGACAAAAATCAGCAGACACAGCAAGATCGCAATTTTGATCAGATCATACAGAAAGAATAAGATGCTTCCACCTGCCCTTGATGAAAGGTCAAGACCTGCCACCGCAAGTCCATTCCCAATCAGTTCCCTGAGCCACTGCATGCCAAGTACTTGATCTTGAATAAATTCCCATATTTCTTTCACAAATTCCATATAGCCCTCTCCCATTCATACATTTAAATATATCGATATATTCTCAAAAAAATGTGTCACTTGCAGCACAAACGAAGTTTCTGCTGCATTGACCACCTCTATTTTATTTTAAAAATCGTATAATTTCATCTTTTTTAGCCATTCGCCCAGACACAACTAACTTCCCGTCAATCATGAGCGAAGGAGCCGACATGACTCCGAGCTTTACAATTTCCAATAGATCTTCCACTTTTTCTACTTCTGCGTCACATCCGGTCTCCGCTACGGCTTCCCGCACATGTTCATACAATTTATCACAAGTTTCACATCCTGCACCAATCACTTTAATCTTCATGCGCTTTCTCCTTTAATTTCTCAACTTCATTTCAGTTCCTACGTATTCCTGCCATGCTGAAAGGATCTTCTTGATAATCATCGGTCCTATTTTGGAAATAAACACTAACTGTGACTTTTCAAATGCCTCCGATTCTTTATAATCTATCAGTGTTCCTACTACATCCACCTGCGTCCACCCGGTTTCCGTCAAATTGCAAAATCCTTTCACGCGATGGACATCTGGTACGATCACAGTTAAAAATTCATTCAGCTTTTGCCGATCAATTTGCCCGTCATACTCCATAAATATAGATTTTGGTTTTGTTTCTACGGAATTCGTCGTCTCTTCACCTTCTGCCCACTCATAGATCAGCAGATCTTTCTTTAAAAAAGAATCATCTATCTGCCCGTTAGCACTTGTCTTCATTTCGCAGACCGGATTGATTTCTCTGATTTTCTCCTCGACCTTCTCAATCTGTTTTTCACCGACAAGATCCATCTTTGTGATCACTGCCAGGTGACAGTGTTTTAACTGGCGAAAAGCAGTCTCTTCCTCTTTGACCTGTTCTAGAAAATTTACCGCATCCACAAAACAGATGACTCCTCTGAAATCATATTCTTTTCCAGATACAATCTTAGCTGCCTCCAAAATCTCCTGCACATTCGAAGGATCCCCCCATCCGGAACTCTCCACGAACAAATACTCAAAATCCTGTGCCGCCATCTCAGCCAACGCCTGCACAAAATTCAGCTTCAGGCAGGAACAGAAGATCGATCCTCGGTTTATCTCCACCATCTGAATCTCGTCATTTCGTAAAATGGTTCCGTCGATTCCCAGCTTCCCAAATTCATTCTGGATAATCCCAATCCGATGTCCTTTCAATATCTCCAAAAGCTTTAACAGCACTGTTGTTTTCCCTGATCCTAAAAATCCTGTCAAAACATATAATTTCGTGTCTGTTCTATACATAATCTCCCTCCTTGTATGATACAAAATCTTTTTCGCTTGTGATCCGGCTTTCTGCCTCCTGTCATCTGTCCTTTTCGCAGTCACAATCCACGATGTTTGAAAACCCATCGGGGATCATCAGTTTCCCGACTGTTTTGTATATCTCGTTCATCTTCTCTCTGTTTAAAGAATAATGTGTCCACTTTCCTTCTTTTCTCGGAACGACCAGCTCCATATCTGTCAGGAGCTTCATATCATGCGATAATGTTGGTTGTGTGATCTGAAATTCCTCTAGAATCTTACACGCACAAAGCTCACCGTTGGACAGCATATTGATGATCTTCAGACGTTTCGGATCCGAAAATACTTTGAAAATCTTTGCATATTCTATGTAATCTATTCCCATGCACTCCCTCCTCTCATCACGCATTGATTATTTTCTATGTTTACAGAATACATCTTATATAGAAATTTGTCAATATGTCATCATTAAAATACATGCTTTTAAATAAAAACAGGATAAAAGCTTGCACAACTATGCGCCGTCTTTTATCCTATTTCCATATATATTCTTTGATATTAATAAAATTTACTTTAATATTTTATTGCTGCAAATAAGACTGTTCAAAAAGCAACTCTTGTGCATTGACCTCTGTACCGTCTATTGGCAATTTCTCATACAATCCATTTGGCTTCATCTTCCTTGCCTTTTTATTATCCGACAACATCGTAATAAACATCTCTTCTATCCGGATCTTTAACTCTTCTGACTCTATCGGTATTGCAACTTCCACACGTTTCACCGTATTTCTAGTCATAAAATCTGCCGATGCAATATATATTTTTCTTCTTTCCTCTATGCCAAATATATATATTCTAGAATGTTCCAGATAACGTCCAACAATGCTTCTTATCTCGATATTTTCTGTGTATCCCGGAATCCCTGCTGCCAGACAGCAAATCCCACGAACGACCATATCAATTTTTACTCCTGCCTGAGATGCTTCGATTAACTTATCAATAATCTTTTTATCTGTCAAAGAATTCATTTTGAATCCAATATATGCCTTCTCATTTTGTCTGGCATGAGCAATTTCTTCGTCTATCATTTCCAGCACTCGATTTTGAAGACATTTCGGTGCCACAAGAAGTTTTTCTGACTGTTCTACGACTTCTCCCATCACCAACGCCTGAAATACTTGTCTTGCATTTTCACCAATCTGCGGATTCGCTGTCATAACCATCAAATCCGTATAAAGTTCTGCTGTTTTCTCATTATAGTTTCCTGTTCCAACCTGCGTCAGATACTGAATTTCATCATGATGCTTTCGTGTCACCAGACACAATTTCGAGTGTACTTTATACCCAGGTAATCCATAAATCACATTACACCCTGCATATTCCAGTCTTCTCGACCACTCTATATTATTTTCTTCATCAAAGCGCGCACGAAGTTCTACCAATACGGTCACTTCTTTTCCATTTTCCGCTGCTTCCACCAATGTTTCTACAATTTTTGAATTTTTGGCGACCCTGTACAATGTGATTTTAATCGATAATACTTCCGGATCATTTGCTGCTTCTCTTAAAAATTCGATATATGGCCGGATACTTTCAAATGGAAACGATAACATTCTGTCTTTCTCCAAGATCTGCTCTATGATGCTTTTTTTCATATCGAACATTGCGCTTGGCTGCGGCACTCGTTTCTGAAAAAACAATTCTTCCTTTTTGCGAAGCGCATCCTGAATTTGAAATACATATTTAAAATCCAATGGCGAAGCGCTGTAAAATACCCTTTTCTTTTGCAAACCGAGATTTTCACATAATGTATCTACAACTTTTTCATCTACATTTCGTGTCATACTCATCGTCAGTGGACTTAGTTTTTTCCTTCTACTGATCAATTCTGACATAATATCACGATAATCTAAATCATCGTCATACAAATCCGCCGCATCAATATCCGCACTTCTTGTAATTTTCAAAAGTGTTTTTGACTTCACAATATAATGTGGATATACTTTTTCTACGAAATGCAAAATCAATTCTTCTGTAAGCATGTAGGTTCCTTCTCGAAACGGACTCTTAATCAAGCGTGGAAACACATTGTTGCTGCAAGGAATAATTCCTACCTTATCCTTTTTATTCTTTTTTCCAAGCAGTACAGCCACATAAATATCATTATTTTTCAGGAACGGAAAAGGTGCGTTCTTTGATATTAACATCGGTGAAATCAATGGAGCTATTTCTGAATCAAAATATCGTTCTAAATAATCGGATTCTTTTTTCGACAACATATTGAAATCGACAATGCTAATATTTTCTGCTTTCAGTTCATTCCTCAGAAGTGTATATGTATAGTCTTTTCTTTGGAGTAGTTTTTTCATATCATCCAATACAGCTTTTAACTGTTCTTCCGCTGTCATATTTGTTTTATTATCTTTTAAGGTCGGCTGCAATGCCATCTGATCTGCCAGACTTCCAACGCGTACTCTTATAAATTCATCTAGATTACTCTGAAATATCGATAAAAATGTCAGGCGCTCACATAATGGCACAGACTTATCCTCTGCCTCCTCCAATACTCTTTCATTGAACTTCAGCCATGATAACTCTCTATTTACATATGGTAGACTTACATTCTTCCTCATCACTTTTTCTCCTATTCTTTTCCTTATTTTTTTCTTTTGTGGTGCAATGATCCTCTTGCATAAATATCCTTCTCTTACACCGTAATTGCTGACTACAATTTCATCGGCAGCAAACAAACGGAAGATATGCTGCAGAATCATAATCCCTGGAATGATCGTGTGAATACGATTCGGCTCCAGCTTTAAAATAAGATCGATCGCTCTCCTGTCCGCTTGATACAGCTGAGAACATAACTGATCCAACTGCTTTCTGGAAACCGTATGACATTCTGGTGGAAGAGCATATAATTTCTTTGCGATCCGCAAAACTGCCCTTGCAGTTCCACCAACACAAACTAGCGGGGAACACTTTTTATAGGTAAACATCTTTTGCTTTCCAATTTCAGCAGATATCGATTTTTTTAATCTTTTCAGCGACCCCTCCCCAGGCACGATATGTTTCACACACTCTTTATACAGGCTCAGGGAACCAACAGGAAAACTTGCAGCATCCAGTACCTCTCCGTTTTCAAAGGGAACAACTTCTGTGCTTGCTCCACCAATATCGATAAATGCACCGCTTGATAACTTTACATCCTGCATGGCCCCTGTATACCCAAAAAATGCTTCTTCTTTTCCACTGATCACTTCCACATCGTATCCTGTCCTCGCTTTAATTGCCGATACAGCCTCCGCAGTATTTTGAATGTTCCGAAGAGATGCCGTCGCAAATACTGCAACATGATTGATATTTAATGATTCTAGAATTTCTCTAAATTCTAAAAGGCCGGTATATGCACATTCAATTCCTTCCGGAGATAATTTTTTATTTTCTACATACCCTGCCAATCCTGCCATAATTTTTTCCTTGAAAAGAATACGGAACACTGTTCCGTCAACCTCATAGACAGTAACCCTCATGGAATTCGAGCCAATATCCATAATCGCCTGTTTCATCTATATTTCTCCTTCTATATAAAATTTTTCCACAAATGAGAACATACAGGTATTGCAAATCACAATACTTTTCTTTCATTGACTGTAAACTTAAAATGCATCCCCAGCATCTCCGAAGCTCTCCTGCACATCAACATTCGTTCTGTGAAAATTTCAAAATAGTCTAAAATAGAACATGTTTCTTCATCCAATTCTAAATTCAAATGTATCTCTTTTTTCTCAGGGTTCGCTGCAAGTTCTGTTGAAAGCACACCATAGTTCACCCGGTCATGAATGTCAAAACTTGATTTCTTTTTATTTCGTACGCGGTTTCTGCGTACATCGGTTTTGTCTGCCAAAATAATTGCTGCTGACACTGCATTTACCGCAGTTCCAGTTTCTTCATCATGGTTTCCAATTGCAGAAATCACAACTGAAATATCTTCTGCATCCATTCCAAGACTCCTTAGGATCTGCATTGCCATAATTGCTCCACTGTGCGCGTGATCCGAGCGATTCACACAATTCCCTATATCATGCATAAATCCTGCAATTTTACACAATTCTATCTCTCTTTTTGAGTAGCCCAATACTTCTAACAGTTCTGCTGCCCGTTCAGCTACAATCACAGCATGTTTCTGCGAATGATCTGTATAGCCAAGAACCCCCAGTATTTCATTTCCCATTGTAATATACTGATTAATTTCTTTGTTTTCCCTTATGTCCCGATATGTTAAATTCAATTTTTTGCCTCTGTCTTTCTACATTCTTTGTATTGCATCCATAGCTAATTCTGACCGTTCACATTCTTCTGCATTGAATGTGATTTGATAACAGAATGGACTTTTCTTCATATGCTCCGACGCATAACTCAATCCATTTGTCTGCTCATCCAGATATGGATTATCTATCTGCTTTGGATCACCGAGAAGAATTACTTTCGTTCCTTTTCCTGCGCGGGTAATGATACCTGTTACCTGTTTTGGTGTCATGTTCTGAGCTTCATCAATAATCAGATATGTATTTACAAAGGACCTTCCTCGGATAAAATTCATCGCCTCTGTTTCAATTAACCCTCTTGCAAATAACTCATCGATTTTAGCATGCAATTCTTCTTCATTTTTATACCGCTCTTCTTCATCAGAATCGATCAACTGTTCTAAATTATCAATAATCGGGCGCATTAGTGGTGAGATTTTCTCTTGTTCTGTTCCCGGAAGATAACCGATATCGTCATCAAACTGAGCATTGGGTCTACTGATCAGAATCTTCCTATATTCCCTCTTTTCAGTATTGAACACCTTTTCTAATCCTACTGCAACCGCATAAAATGTTTTTGCAGTACCTGCCATTCCCTTGACAATTACAAGCGGGGCATCTTCTGCAGATGTCATCAATGCTTCCTGCAGGAAATACTGACCTACATTTCTTGGTGACACACCATACGGTTTACTTTTTTTATATTGCAATGGAACTACTTTTGTTCCATCAAAACGTCCAAGCTGTACTTTTTTTGTAGATTGATCTGCTTTTAAGATCAGAAACTGATTCATCTCCGGCATGACTTGATGACGAATCCCATCTTCTCCCATTTGATAAATATATTCCGGTTTGATTCCTTTCTTTTTGAGCTCTTTAAAATGCTCTTCCTCTACATAAACTTCCATCCTTCCACTATACTGTTCTTCTTTCTTTGCTATTCTGTCTGTTGTATAATCCTGAGCTGTGATAGAAAGCATCTGCGCCTTGATTCTAAGAAGCATATCTTTTGTGACCAAAATAGTCTGTTCTTCCGGATAATCTTTTTGAAGCCCCAGACATACCTTTAATATCCGATTGTCCATCTTATCTTCAGGCATATCCTTTGGAAGTTGCATATCAACATAATTTTTTTCTATCCGGATGATTCCTCCCTGCTCTGTATCTACACCCGCTACAAGATTGCCTTGTACCCGAAGATTTTCCAAGTGGCGAATCGCTTCTCTGGCATTTCTCCCCTTTTCCTTCTCAGAATTTTTTAATCCATCAAGTTCTTCCAATACTGCCATTGGAATCACTACTTCATTATCTTCAAAATTCAAAATTGCCTCGGGTGCATGAATCAAAATGTTCGTATCCATTACATATATTTTTCTCATAGTTATCTTCCTCATATAATCAATGACTCTCATATCTATCTTGTTATGCACATTCGATTTTCTGATTATATTGTGCACACTGTAACAAAAAATTATAATCACACTCTAACACTTCAGACATCTCTGAAAACAAATAGCACTCCGCTTCTTTCAACCATCTTGCATCCCCGAGCGAAATGTGATTTTTTTGCCGTTTTCTTCGATACATCTTGATCAACTGAATCAACATTACCGCATCATCTTCCCTGACAGCCTGATTTTGTATATCCATTCTTTTTTGTGGATTTCTGTAACAGATCAGTTGTTCTTCCGGTTCAATGCAAAAGATTTTTTCTAATTCTTTCTTTGTCTTTAGCGGTCGTACATGCATCTCTATTTTATCTATCGGAATATATACTACTTTCACTTTACTTTGAATCGGTTTCAGCCTGTAATAATATTTTTTCATTTTATTCATTTCTATTTGACAAATATCTTCTACTTCACATACTCCCTCTGGACAATGTACTACTTTTTCACCTATATGATATGTTTTCAATCTTAGCACCTCCAAAAAGGCTCTGTTCCATACAGAAACAGAGCCATCAAAAAACTATTCCTTAGACTTGAACCATAAAACAGCCTTTCTTTCTACATCTCCCATTAAATTTGTTCGTACCAAAGCTGTTTCACACATACACCTATCTCCTTCCAACAATCACCCTCTCTTTTTTTAAAATATCACACCGTTTCTATCTTTATCTACCTTACTAATGTAAATTTTAGATAAATATTTTGTAAAGTTCATTTTGAGCAATCAAATAGGCGCCCATTTCTGAACGCCTTACCATAGCCATACCTAATCCAAGTACCAAAGAAGAAACAACACCATATACAACCTTTCCTACTACTTTCGTATTTACCTTAATCGGTGCTGCACCGGACATCTTTCTATATGCAATAACTGTCACAATAATTACAGCAAGTCCTACAGCTGTACATCCTACACCTGACAGTAGTGAACCAATCATTCCAAGTGCACTAGAAAGAGACTGCCCCTTCTTTTCAGTCTCTTTCTTCCTGCTCCTTCTTAATACGAGCCTTAGCCTCTTCTACTGTTTCTCCTTCTCTTACTAAATGCTTTTCTACAAAGCTGTCCTCCATTTTCTTATATGCTCCGACAACAGTATCTTCAATTTTCTTGTAGCCTTCCACTACGCCAGTCTCAATTTTCTTATACCCGTCTACTACTACCTCTGCGATTTTTTCATTTGCTTCTACGATTTTTGACATATCTTTAATCTCCTTTAAAATTAATCATTTTTGTTACCACTCCTGTTATGCCTCTTCCAGACAAATTCCACATTTACCACAGTACTTCATATCAACAGAAGTTTTGGAACCACATTCCTGACAGATTATAGTTGACTTCTTTTTTTCACTTTCCAGAATCAAAATCCCTTCTTTCGCCACTTTAATAGCTTCATATCGCTCCATGATTTCAGGACTCATTTCATCTCCTGCTTCTAATCCGACTAAAACCAAGTTTCCAATCTCTCTCGTTAATGATTTGATCAGTTTCTGCTTTTCAGCAATTTCCCCATCCATCTTACAATTGTCAACACCATTTCTCATGCTTCTTACCATTTTTGATATTCCTGCATTAATTGTTCCTGTAATATCCATTTTTGTTACCTCCTTGCATTTGATAAGTTAATCATACCCCCTATTTGTTTAAAAATTGCTTGCAAAATGTTTCCACAATATTAATTTGCAAAGAAAAATTTTCTCTGTGGTAAGCTTCCTACGCCCTGCATCCACCACGGTAAATAATATGCTTAGAAAAACAACATTTCCAAAGGTCAATTTTGCAGCAAGACCTATATTCTCGCTGGTAAGTGTCAATTTCAGTGAGTCTGCCATCACATTTATAAATAACAGCATGGAGCACGATACAAGAAATGCTACCAATAGAAAAAATATTAAATAATTGTATATTCCGCGTAATAACTTATGCCTTAACTCTTCTTTTCTCATTTCAACACCGCCTTATATCCCAATCCATGCACAGTCACTATCTCAAAATCATCGCAATCTGATAACTTTGTACGTAACTTGGTCATATATACATCTACCGCTCTTGGTGCCGTATTTGTGTCTGCATCCCAGAATTCGTCCATCAGCTGCATTCTGGTAAATGTTTTTTTCGGATAGGATAACAGCTTATATAAGATACTGAACTCTCTGTTTGTCAGAGATATTTCTTCTCTATTTAAATATGCCGTATGCTCGTCTGCATCCATTATAAATTTACCAATTTCAAGCTTTCTGTTAGATACAATCTTTGCTCTGCGGAGAAGTGCTCCGATACGGAGGAATAATTCATCAAAGTCAACTGGTTTTACCATATAATCATCTACACTGATTCGAAACCCTCTCTTCTTAGATGCAATATCATCCTTTACAGTCATAAACAAAATCGGAATATCTTCATTCAATTCCCGAACATTTTCTGCAAACTCAAAACCATTCACTCCCGGCATCATAATATCCGATACAATAAGGTCAATAATATTATCCGTCAAAGCATCATTTGCATCATTTGCATTAAGACATCCTATTGCCTCATAACCACTGTAATTTAGGAAAGAACACACCGTCCTGTTTAAGTCTTTGTCATCTTCTACCACCAATATCTTAAACATCGCACTACCTACAAATACCATATTTGTTTCTATTTTACCATGGAAATGTTTCTGTTTTGTTTACGTTTTACACATTTTAAAAATTTTCACAAAAAAGACCTGCGAGCACCATCACAGCACCCACAGGTCAATCTACTACTTATTAACTTCCGCTCGTATAATCTAATCCATCCTGCTCCGCATTTCTTCGGTTTCTGTTCATTTTATTTTTATGGGTGGCAAATCGGTGGCAAATAGACTGAACCTCATACCATATAGCCTATAAAACCGCCTATTTACGCTGTAAAAGACATATTGTCTCAACATGGACTGTCTGACAAAATTGATCCACCGCCGTGCATTTCACCACCCGGTATCCTCTCGCCTGTATCATTTCTAAATCTCTTGCCAAGCTCGTAGCCTTGCAGGAAATATACACGATATTTTCTACTCCATAATCAAGGATCTTCGGCAATGCTTTCGGATGAATCCCATCCCTAGGTGGGTCTAACACAATCACATCCGGCTTCTCTTCTATTTCATCTAATACTTTGAAAACATCTCCCGCAATAAATCTGCAATTATGCAGTCCATTCCGCTCTGCATTTTCTTTTGCTGCTTCCACAGCTTCCTCGATGATCTCGACTCCGATCACTTGCTTTGCCACCGGCGCCAATACTTGCGCGATTGTCCCGGTTCCGCTGAACAAATCATACACGGTCATATCATGGATATCTCCGATATACTCCCGCACAGTGCTGTAAAGCACCTCAGCTCCTCTTGAATTTGGCTGAAAGAAGGAAAATGGTGTGATTTTAAATTCCAACCCCATGATTTTCTCATAGAAATAGTCTTGTCCATAGAGAATCTTTGTCTCATCACTCTGCACCACATCGGATAAGGAATCATTCAAAATATGCAGAATTCCGACAATCTTGCCTTCTACCGGAAGCGCCAGAAGTTTTTCCACAAGCGGAGCCAAGTCATGCTCTTCCTGTGTTGTTGTGACAAGATTTACAAGAATTTCTCCAGTCGTATCTCCTCTCCTTAAAAGAAGATGGCGCAAATATCCGATATGCTGCATTTTTTTGTAGTAGCTGACACCTCTCTCCTTGAAATAGTCCAGCACACAACTTAAAATCTGTGTCATGTCTTCGTGAACTAATTTACAGTCAGAAGCGGTCAGTACATCGTAGGTGCTTCCTTTCTTGTGAAGTCCGAGAGAAAGCGGCCCGTCCTTATATTCATCCCCAAAGGAGAACTCCATTTTATTGCGGTAAGCAAATTCCTTCGGGCTTTCTTTTACTCCCTCAAAGGTATAGGAATACCCATCCACAGCCGCATCCATGATCGATTGGATCTGTTCCGCTTTCATCTTCACCTGTGCCTGATAATCCATGGTCTGATACATGCAGCCACCACAGGCCGGAAAAATACTGCACACCGGCTCTCTTGTCTCTAATGCAGACTTTTCCATTACTTCCAACAGACGTCCTTCCGCTTTTCCTTTTCTCAGCTTATTGACACAAAACCGGATCTTCTGCCCCGGAATCCCATTTTTTACAATGACAGGCTTCTCTTCCCCATCCACTTGCACAATTCCTTTATTTGGGAATTCTACTTTTTGAATCATCCCCTCATAAACTTGTCCTTTTTTCATCTATCTGTATTCCTTTCTCTTACAGTTCTACTGAGCAATCAATTGCTCCACTCTATATTCCCATTTGCACATTGTTTTCCTTACAAGTTCTCCAAAAACTTCCTCTGCAAGAAAAAGGCGGGACTTTTTGTCCCGCCTTATTGCACTTTCTAAATCTCGTCTTCTTCACTAAAGAAATCGTCATCAAATTCATCATCGAAATCTTCTTCAAAATCTTCCAGATAATCTGGTGTGAAGAAACAATATACTGCGTAAGCGATTCCTGCGATTGCTGCAACTGCACCTACAATTGCAAGTACCCAAAGAACTGTATTCTTTGTTTTGTCATCTTTCTTCTTTAAAATGTCATTTAATTTTGATGCTGCAATAATATCTTCTACTCTGTTCATACTTGCCACGTCCTTTCCGATTTCCTTACTTTTCAAATGGATTTCGCTTCCATTATTATAGCACTAACAAGGGAAGATTGCTATAACATTTCATATATTTTTCCCAATTTTATTTTTTCTATACTTTTTGTAATTTCGCAAAAGATGCAAACATCTTTTTTGTCCCTGCGCTGTCAAAATCGACACTCACCTCGTAATCTCTTCCACCTTCCGTGATCGCAGTCACCGTACCTTCTCCGAATTTCATATGACGGACACGATCACCGACACCATAGGAAAGTCCTTCCCCGCTTTTGACTCCAAACTGCTGTACCGGTTTTGAGATCATAAACGGTTTTGCTTGAAAAGACTGTTTTGCCTGAACATAGGAATTCTGTTTCGGCAGTTCCAGCTCTTCTTTCTCCACAATTTTCCCGGTAGACAAAAGCTGCGGCGGAACTTCTTTTAAAAACCTTGACATTTTATTATATTGTGTCTCCCCGCGAATCATACGTCTTCTGGCACAAGTCATCGTAAGTTCTTTTTTTGCCCGGGTGATTCCGACATAACAGAGTCTTCTCTCCTCCTCGATTTCTGTCGGATCATCTGCTGTAATGGTCATGTAGCTTGGGAAAATCCCATCTTCCATCCCTGCCAGATAAACGTAAGGGAATTCCAATCCTTTTGCACTGTGCAATGTCATCAGCACAACATAATCGCTTTCTTCATCCAAGCTGTCAATATCTGCCACCAGCGCCACTTCCTCTAAAAATCCGGAAAGTGTCGGAAGCTCCTCCTCACAGGATTCTTCATATGCAGCGATTTTATTCAGAAATTCATCGATATTCTGGAGACGTGCTTCTGCCTCCTCTTCTCCTTCTGCCTTCAGTTCCTCCACATACCCGGTTTCCGTAAGGATTTCTTCCATCAGTTCTGTAATCGAAAGATGTTCTGCTTCTTTCCGGAAATATTCGATCATCGCCGCAAAAGATTCTAGTTTGGAAATACTTCTTCCCAATCCCGGAACAAGATCGGCAGAACACAGTGCTTCGTAGAAACTGATTCCTCTCTGCTGCGCCGCCTCCGTAATCCGGTTGACCGTTGTCAGGCCAATTCCTCTCTTCGGAACATTGATGATCCTCCTCACTGCAAGATCGTCTTTTCCATTATCAATCGTTTTTAAATATGCAAGCAGATCTTTGATTTCCTTTCTCGCATAGAAATTAACTCCGCCGACAATCTTGTATGGAATATTGGCTGTGATCATTTTCTCCTCAAACAGACGGGATTGTGCATTTGTACGGTACAAAACTGCATGATCACAGTAAGCTGCTTTTCCATTATCTACGCGTTCTCTAATATCTCCTACAATATATTCAGCTTCATCGTAGGCGGTGTCAAATTGGCGAAACTGGATTTTTTCCCCTTCTCCATTTTCCGTCCAAAGTGATTTTGCCTTTCTTCCTACATTGTTTTTGATCACCGCATTTGCCGCATCGAGGATTGTGCTCGTCGAACGGTAATTCTGCTCAAGTTTGATCACTTTTGTATGTTCAAATTCTTTTTCAAAGCTTAAAATATTCTGAATGTTTGCCCCGCGGAATTTATAGATCGACTGATCATCATCTCCGACTACACACAGATTTTTATATTTTGCCGCAAGAAGGCTGATCAACTTAAACTGCACGGTATTGGTATCCTGATACTCATCTACCATAATATAGCGGAAGCGATCCTGATAATATTCCAATATCTCCGGCTGTGTCTGGAACAGCTGTACGGTCTTTACTAAAAGATCATCAAAATCCAGTGCATTGTTTGCCTTCAGCTGCCTCTCATACTCTTTGTAAGCCTCAGCAATCTTCTTCTTGCTGAAATCTCCATATGCATTCAATTCATATTCTTCCGGTGTGACCATCTCATCCTTTGCCGAGGAAATCGCACTTAAGATCGTACGCTCCCGATATGTTTTTGTATCAATCTGAAGCAATTTGCATACATCTTTCATCAAAGTCTTCTGGTCATCGCTGTCATAGATTGTAAAGTTATTGTCATATCCAAGCCGGTCAATATGCCTGCGAAGAATCCGCACGCAAGTAGAATGAAACGTACTTACCCAGATACTTTCTGAGCCAAATCCTACGATATCATCTACACGCTCCCGCATCTCGCCTGCCGCCTTGTTTGTGAACGTGATTGCAAGAATATTCCACGGATTGATTCCTTTCTCCTCAATCAGGTATGCAATACGGTGCGTCAGCACCCTTGTTTTCCCAGATCCGGCTCCTGCCAGTATAAGAAGCGGTCCCTCCGTGTGAAAGACCGCCTCCCGCTGCTCTGCATTTAATGTATCATATATACTCATAGTTTTATGACTCCTTATCCCTTACTGCTTATCCTATTATACCAAACTCTCCGCGAAACGCAATGCCAGAAATCTTTTATCGCTCCTCCCCGTTCCGATCAAATTTCTTCTTCAGCGCTCTCTCTACCGGAATGATCGTCACAAGCAGAACTACACACTGTCCCATACAAAGTACGATCGATGTCGTATTAAATATTTCTTCTCCTGCGAGATAAGAAAGTATAGTCGCAAAGGCTGTGACCAGAGCCACACCCCAGCCAATCCGCCAGCAGATTTTTCCCCAGTAGGCATTGGCGAATTTCCAGGTCTTTTCATTTTTCATTGACATCGATGTACGATAGCCGCAAAGTGCGTTCACATCCTTGGGAAAATGAATTCCTTTGAACAAATAGCCTAAGACAAGCATTGTCACAGGTACAAGCATGTTACAGATAAATAAAAACCAAAATTCTGCCATATGTGATCACCTCTCTGAAAATATTTTTAATTTTTCATATAGTTCTTTTGTCCTCTCCGGTGTCTTGTCATTGACAACGATCGTTTTGTCTTCTGTATCGATCACAACATATTCTCTGCATGCGTTGTAACTGTACAGACGATAATTTCCAAATCGCTTATTTCGGAACTGCCCTGCCTGAATCCTCACAGAACCATTTCCATTCGTCCGCTTTCCAAGATCCAGTTCTTTTTCGTAATCCACAGAGAGAATTTCCTTCTGCTCCAGCGTATATCCAGGAACAAGAAATCCTGACAGACGAATTTTATCCTCTTCAAATTCTATGTTGACAGAACCTGCAAACATTGGTACCCCTGTCAAAGCTGCTAAGATTGTCAGGATGATCAAAGAATACCGTCTTCCATTTCTTCTTTCTTTTGCAATTTTTTCTTTTTCTGTCTCAGACATTTCTTCTGTTTCTACATAACAGTTATTTGTCATCAGCAGAATATAGCCGATTCCAACAAACACAAGGATCATAAATATCGCCAGAAAAACCGGAGTCATATCTTCCTTTGCAAAATTAAGAAACAGAAGGCTTGCTGTGATAATCGTCCATCCCTTCGCCATTGTTCTATTCAGCTTTTTCTCATCATATTTCTTCTTTTCCTCTGCGCTCGCTGTGTTATAGCCTGCGATGAGCCATCCTCCTTTTCCCGTCCAGAAAAGAACTCCCATCACCGCAAAAACAGCGAAAATAATCCATCCCAACATAACCATTCTTTCCTTCCCTTATTTAATGTAAAAACCTTCCATCTTCATCGTTTGATTAAACGTGATCGTATACTGTGCTTTCCCATTTTCATAAGATACTATACTGACCGCAGTTGCGTACTTTTCCTTCGTCTCTGGATTTTCGGTTCCACGCACAACTGTCTTCTCAATTTTTTCCGGCTCACCCAATTCTTCCATCACAGGCTGCACTGCATTTCTTAAATCCTCCTCTGTAAGTACCGTCACAAGCTTTGCACTCTCATATTCCTCTATGATCTCTTCATAGTCCCCTTCATGGACAAGTTCGATAATCTCTTCTGCCGTCTTTTTGACCGTCTCTTCCTCAAAACGGTCTGACAATGGTTTTTGACCGGAACAGCCTGCAAAAATCATTGCTGCTGCACATCCGGCACATACAAATACGTGCATCCATTTTTCTGTACATTTTTTCATATCCATTTCCTCTTTTCATTGAACTCTGCTTTTTCAGTCATTCCCGGGAATTTTGGCATCGTCACGATGCAGACATATTTCCCATCCATCCTTTCTCGCTGAAAACTGCCGTCATACTTTTTCAACACTCTTGTCACATTCTCCAATCCGACTCCCATATGACCTTCCTTCTTTTTCTGGCAGAAGGACATCGTATTTTCAATACGGATCACATTAAATTCATGAATGCTGTCCGCCCGTATCACCACTTGCTTCTGCTCTGATTCCTTCGCTGCCTCAACTGCATTGTCCAAAAGATTCGCAAAAACAGTTGTAAGATCACTGTCTTTCATTCCCTCCAAAGCAATCGCACCGATTCTCGCATCAAATGTTACACTTGCTCTATTTGCCGCCTTTTCTTTATCGTTTAAGATAATATTTAGCAGACGGTTATCGGTATAGTATTTGTGACCAAACATATTTAACATCTGATGTACATCTCCTATATATTCTCTTGCTCGCTCTTCTTCTCCTGAGCTTTGGAGCTGCTCGATTGCAAGAAGATGATTTCTCATATCGTGAATGATCTTCCTGGATTCTTGATACTTCTGCTCTATCTCCTCATAATACCGGCACTGCATCTCCTCTTTCTGATTTGCCAGATTCAGTTCATTTTGAAGAGAATTGGTCTTCAAAATTTTTGCAAGCAAATATGTCATACATCCATTCATCACAAGCAACAATACAATATTAAAGACTACAAGCTCCATCCCGTAAAGCTGAACATAGATTCCCGAGAACACGCAGATGGAATAGAAATACACTATACTGAATACCGGAACGATCAAAAAAACTATATACTGAAACTTTGTCAGACTGCTCTCTCTTCTTTTTCGGGAAATCCACACGAAACATTTTGTCACAAAAATCTCTGCCACAATCTTCAAAAGAATCATCACATTTGCCTCCCGGTAAGTAATAAACAAACCTAGGCGTGCATAGATGCTTCCCAGACCATATATAACAATCCCCTGACACAGGATCAACACTGTCACATATACGCAGCTGTAAAACATCTGTATCTGGTCTGTGGTGAATAGAAAATAGCAGGCCAGTATACATCCAGCCACTGTTAACAGTGCTCCCGCCCCTACATTCCCCCACCGATAAATCACATAACAAAATGTCATGCTATGCAGAAAAAATACCACCAGATAACACCATTTCGGTCTATGAATGTTTCTCGGAAGGCAACTTAAAAAATAATAGATCATCGTCTGAATTACGATTAATTCTACGAAATTCAACCATACATTTACGACCAAAACCATCCCCGCCTCTCTTCCTGTATTTCTTACGACAGAGCATCTTAAATGCACCCTGCAAGGAATTTATTCAGCAATGACCGAAATTCTGTTGATTTTTTCTGAGAAAGCGGGATCAGACTGCCATCCATCATCCGGATATCATACCCTTTCACCGCTTTGACATAAAAAAGATTTACTACAAAACTTTTATGAGGCACTGCAAAATCGTATCCTTTCATCCGCTCAGCAATCTCTCGGATTCCTCCGCGAATGATCAGATTTTCCTTTTTTGTCTTTACATACACTCGGCGTTCCCGGTATTCAAAATAGTAAATATCATTGATCCTTACAAGTTCTGACCCATCCTTTGTCTCAAATCGAATACTGATCTCATCTTCTTTTTTCCTCTTCTGATAATAGGAAATCGCCTCCTGCAGCTGCGCTTTTACCTGCTCCTGGCTCACCGGTTTCAAGAGATAGGCAAATGCATGAACCGCAAAAGCGTAATGCACATATTCCGCATAACTTGTCACATAGATAATTTTTACATTCTTGTCCTTTTCTCTGAGAATCTTCGCCGTCTCAATGCCATTCATCCCATCCATATCGATATCAAGAAAAAGAATGTCATAGTTCTGATCGGACTCCACTAATTTCTCACCGCTCTCATAGCAGTCTATCTCTTTTGAGATACCGGCTGATAAAATCATCTCTTTTAACCGTATGACGCTCTCTTTGTCATCATCACATACTGCAATCTTTGGCATCTCTTCTTCCCTTTCCTTTCTATCGCCATTATACGCTTTCCCCAAACTGTATTTCAAGCTTCCTGCCTGAAATACAGTTTTTCGTACCTATCATCCGGATTTGATCCAATAGTTTTCTTAAAACCACCTATATTTATGTTGCTTCCTCGTTTTCAATACTATATACTAAGACTATGAGGTGATGACATGACAATTAACACAGAAGATATCCTAAACAGTATTTTAGAAAGTATTTCAAGAATTGACTATGTAAAGGCAGATGAGATTCCAAATATCGACCTATATATGGATCAAGTCACAACTTTTATGAATGACCACATGAAATCCTCCAAGCGATATGAAGACGATAAGATTCTCACAAAAACAATGATCAACAACTATGCAAAGAATGAACTTCTCCCACCTCCTCTGAAGAAAAAGTATTCTAAAGAGCATGTGATGGTTCTCATTTTTATCTATTATTTTAAAAATATTTTATCAATCAAAGATATTGAGACATTGCTCAAACCGATCACAGAGAACTACTTCCACACAGATAAGGAACTGTCGTTCACAGATCTCTACGAGGAGGTGTGTAGCCTTGAGAAATCCCGCATCGATCATCTGAAAGAAGATATTACAGAAATTTACCGCACTTCTTCTGAAACCTTTTCTGATGCGGATGAGGAGAATCGTGAATTTCTCCGTCTGTTTTCTTTTATCTGTACATTAAGTTTTGATGTATATGTCAAGAAACAGTTGATCGAGAAACTCGTTGACGCACTCCCTCCTTCCGATAACAGGAAACATAAAAAGTGATTTTTTTCTTTGCATTATAAAAAGGCAGCGTATTCCACGTTTGTGGTACGCTGCCTCTCTTTAAAATCTGATTGATTTTCTATCTCAAAATTAAGCTAATTTAGATTTTGCAACTTCTGCTAATGTAGCAAATCCCTGTGCATCATTGATTGCCATATCAGCTAAGATCTTTCTGTTCATCTCAACTCCAGCTAATTTTAAACCGTACATAAATTTGCTGTAAGATAATCCATTGATTCTTGCAGCTGCGTTGATACGAGCGATCCATAACTGTCTCATCTGACGTTTGCGCTCTTTTCTTCCTGCGTAAGAAGATGTGAGTGCTCTCATCACTGACTGTTTTGCAACTCTGTATTGTTTAGATCTGGCTCCTCTGTAACCTTTCGCCAGCTTTAATGTTCTATTGTGTTTTTTTCTAGCGTTCATTCCGCCTTTAATTCTTGCCATGTCTTTCTAATCCTCCTTCAATTCTTCAAATCTTATAAGTATGGTAAGATTTTCTTCATATTCTTAACATTAGTAGCATCTGTGATAGTTGCCTGTCTAAGATTTCTTTTTCTCTTTGTAGATTTCTTAGTTAAGATATGGCTCTTGTAAGCTTTATTTCTTTTTAATTTTCCTGTACCTGTTTTTTTGAAACGTTTTGCTGCTGCTCTACTTGTTTTTATTTTTGGCATGATGTTTTTCCTCCTTAAATGTAGATTATTTATTTTTAACGTTTTTCAGTTAAAACCATGCTGATACTTCTACCTTCGAGTTTCGTTGGCTTCTCTACGACTGCAATATCCTTTAACATATCTGCAAAATCGTCTAAAATATGCTTACTTGTCTGCATATGTGCCATCTCTCTTCCGCGAAAACGTAATGTCACTTTGACTTTATTTCCTTTTTGAATAAATTTCTTTGCGTTATTTACTTTCGTATTCAAATCATTTGTATCAATATTAGGTGATAAACGCACTTCTTTGACATCCACCGTTTTTTGTTTCTTCTTTGCTTCTTTTTCTTTTCTTGTCAACTCATATTTGTATTTACCATAGTCGATAATCTTACAAACCGGTGGCTTTGCTGTTGGAGCTATCTTCACCAAGTCAAGCTCTGCTTCTGCTGCTAATTTCATAGCTTCTCTTGTTGACATGATTCCTAATTGTTCTCCATCTTCTCCGATCAGACGAATCTCCTTGTCTCTGATCTGCTCATTAATCATTAAATCGCTAATAGTCGTGCACCTCCATAAACTAATCTCTCATACTCTTTTAACGCAAAAAAAAGTGAATAGCTTCGACTATCCACACAATACAATCCTATAACTTTCTACATTTACGAAAGTGACAGTTCTTATATTAACCGAAGTCACCCGATTGTGCTGCGGTGAGAGTGGATACTCTACTTTCTTTTTCGTTTTACACAAGATGTATCATACTACATTCTCCACAGACTGTCAACTACTTTTTTGAAACTTATTAGATTGTTTCCAAAACTCCTTCTATTTGTTCTAGGATATACCACTCTGTCCTGGGATATACCACTCACATACAAAAACAGGATACCGTATAGACAAAATATTTGCCCCTCAGCATCCCGTCTTTCGATTTTCTCTATCGTTTGTTTCCCATAAAACAGAGCGCTACAACTCCTGTCCCGGTATGAGAGCCGATAACTGTTCCGACGTAATTGATCAAAATATTGTGGATCCCAAACCGCTCTTCTACCAATTTCCCCACATATCTGGCATCTCCTATACAGTCTCCATGGCTGATCATGATCACATCGTTCTCTTCCTCATATCCCTTGATCTGCTCTTCCATCGCATCCACCAGAATATTCAATGATTTTTTACGCCCTCTGACTTTTCCGATCGGAACAAGCTTCCCATTTTCATCCATGTGGATGAACGGCTTGATATTGATCATAGACCCGACCACCGCTGACGTTCTGGAAAGTCTCCCTCCTCGATACAAATGATTCAGATCATCCACCGCAACATTATGGCAGATATGTAACTTGTTTTTCTCCACCCATGCTGCTACTTCCTGCAAAGTTTTGCCTTTTTCCTTCATGCATCTCGCTTTGTGATATAATAACCCTTCTCCGACCGATGCACAGAGGGAATCAATCACGCAAATTTCTGCCCCTTCATACATTTCCTTCAGTTCTTCTGCCGCGATCCTTGCGCTATTATAACTTCCACTCAACCCGGAAGAAAAAGCAATGTGGAGAATGTCTTTTCCTTCTTTCAATATTCCCTCGAACAACTCTCTCACCTGTTCTGGATTTGCCTGAGAAGTCGTCGGCATTGCCCCATTTCGCATTTTTTCATAAAAAACTGCCGGTTCCAGACCATTTAGATCCTCATAAGTCTCCCCTTCTATCTCATAGGAAAGCGAAACTGCCTGTACCTGATGTTCTCTTAAATATTCTTTTGGAAGATCGACTGTGCTGTCCGTTGTTATCACATATTCTCTCATAGATGGGCCTCCTATTGTTTTCTTTTCCCCATCATATCATTATTTCCGCAATTACGCAAAAACTTTCTTGTGATCGTCAAAAATAAGACACTCGTCACAAATACTGCAATAATATCCGCAATTGGTTCTGCATAGTAAATTCCGGACACTCCGAAATATTTCGGGAGAATGATTGCCAATGGCACGAGCAAAATCACCTTTCTCAAAAGTGCCGCAAACAGTGATAACTTTGCCTGCCCCAGTGCGATAAACGCGCACTGACATGCCATCTGGATCCCAAAAATCGTAATTCCAAAGAAATATACCGGCATGACACTTGCTGTCAGATTCACAAGTTCTTTTTTATCTGTAAACATTCTCGCGAAAATTTCCGGTCCAACAATCGCTGAAATCCCAAGAGTCATCGATGCCGCCAGACAGATAATAAGCATTCGCTTAAATGCGCCCATCACCCGGTCTCTCTTTCCTGCACCAAAATTATAGCTGATGATCGGCTGCACTCCCTGTGAAACACCCTGAATCGGAACAATGATCAGCTGCATCACACTCATCAGAATGGACATCGTTCCAACATACAGATCTCCGCCATATTTCTGAAGCCCATTGTTCAATACAACCGTCACAAGGCTTTCTGTGCTCTGCATAATAAACGGGGAAATGCCAATTGCCGCAATTGCCCCTACAATCTTTTTGCTTAGTTTCAAATATTTTTTTCGGATACGGATAATGCTTTTCTTTGACACGAGGAATCTCACTACCCAAACTGCGCTGACTGCCTGAGAAAGAATTGTGGCAAGCGCTGCACCTTTCACTCCCATATCAAATAAGAAAATAAAAATCGGATCCAACACAATATTAATAATTGCTCCGATCAAAACGGATAGCATTGCAACTTTTGCATTTCCCTGACCGCTGATAAATGTATTCAGCCCGATTGCGAGCTGTACAAACACTGTACCCACTAAATAAATCGTAATGTACTCCTGCGCATATGAGATTATGTTATCACTTGCTCCAAATGCATATAAAATTGGTGTTTTAAAAATCATAAAGAATGCAGTCAGCACAACTGAAAACAAGAGCAGAAGACTCGTACTGTTTCCAAGTATCTTTTCCGCTCCCTCATAATCTTTCTTTCCCAAATGAATAGAAGCAATCGGTGCCCCTCCCATTCCGGCGAATGCACTGAACGCCGAAATAATAGTAATGATCGGGAATGTGACCCCCACACCGGTAAGTGCCATATCTCCATGTCCCGCTATATGTCCGATATAAATTCTGTCTACGATGTTATAGAGAACGTTGATCAGCTGTGCTGCAACTGCCGGAAGCGCCATACTTACAATAAGTTTTCCAAGCTTCTCGGTCCCCAGTTTTTCATCTTTACTTTGTTCCATTTCAACTTCTTCCTTTCTCTTTTTTCTCTGACATCCCTGCTACCAAAATTTTTGGACAAATAAATACTGATATTTCTGGGGCTTCAGAAATATCAGTTCTATCTGTCACTGTATTTTATTATAACAATCTTTTTCATGCGATTCAATTCTTTCGCTATATTTTATTTACTTTTCACATTTCACTTCTGGATTTCTTTGCCTTTCCTCGTCTGTATGGCAGCGTATTCCTTCTGCTGTCTTTCACCTGACTTGTCAATTTTTAGTTTTTACTGATTCTCAAATAACTTCTCCCCGACAGCGTCTTATTACAAACGATCGAAACAATTACGATCACACATCCTATAAGAAATCCGATCCAGTTAAACATTGCCGTCAGAACAAGAAGTAACAGTCTCATAAATTTTAACGCATATCCAAGTTCAAAATTAGGTTGTGTATAGTTTGCAACCGCGACAAACGCCATATACAGCATCACTTCAGAATTAAACCATCCGGAGCGCACTGAAAATTCTCCCATAACGATTCCTGCGATCACACTGAGCGGTGTACTCAGCATGCTTGGTGTATTCATTGCCGCCAAGCGAAGTCCGTCAATAGCAAGTTCCAAAATGAGCAGCTGAAAAATCAGTGGAATATTCACTGTATCTTTGATCGCCACAAACGCAAACACTTCCGGAAGCCACTCAAGATTCTGCATAAATAGTAAAAACAATGGTGTAACAAACACTGTGGCAATTGTGATCAACGCACGTGACATTTTCAAATACACATTCGTAATAGTAGGAAAATAGTAATCATTTGCCTCCTCGATCATATCTAAGATTGACGTCGGTAGTATCATCGCTGATGGGGAGTTGTCTACAAGAATCACAACTTTTCCCTCCAGCAGACAAGACGCTGCTGTGTCCGGCCTCTCTGTGAATTTAAATTTTGGAAACGGATTAAACCACTTCCGCTTAAACAGCTCTTCCGCAAGCGTCTGCTGCGTCATCCGCAGAGCATCTACATGAATTTTTTCCAATCTGCTGTTCAGATTTTTCAGCAGTTCTTGATCGACCCTGTCATCCATATAACAAATCGCCACATCGGTCCTCGAACTCTCTCCTATCTCTGTCATTTTCATGATCAAATGCGGATCGCGGATTCTTCTTCTCATAAGCGCCGTGTTAAAAACAATCGTCTCCACAAATCCATCTCTTGGGCCACGCAGAGATTTGTCATTGTATGGCTCATCTACTCCCCTGGCGGGATAAGTGCGGCAGTCAATCACAATACATGCTTCATAGCCATCTACAAAAAGGCAAGTAGTCCCCGATAACAAATTTTTGATGATCCCATCAAATTCAGAAAGTGTATCGACCTCTACGTAAGGTACGAGCAACCTGGAAAACTCTGTAGCACTGTCTGGCATTTTTTCTTCTGTCACTGAAAAAAACGATGTCATGATCTTGAGCATTGTATCATCCTTTGTAAACCCGTCGATAAAGAAAAAGCTGCTTTTCTTTCCGCCGATCACAATATCTCTCTGTACAAGGTCAAAACTCTCTTTTACAGGCAGAACTTCATTCATATAAGCGACATTCTCCTCCAATGTCCCCATTATTTTTTTCTTATTCTCTTCCATGCAATCTTCCTCCTGCTTTTACCTGATTAGGATTGCCGGCTTTTCTTCAAAATATTCTATTCGATTTTCTTTTCACAAACCGCGATTACTCATACAAAATGTATTTTTACTCCATAAGCTGCAGTAATTTTTCTACAAAAAAAGGATGAACGCTCTCTTTCGTCCATCCTTATCTCCATTACCAGCAACGTACAAATGTATGCGCCGCCCAGTCTACTGTTGAAATTTTTACTACATCTCCTTCTTCCGGTGCATGGATCATCTGACCATTTCCAATATAGATTCCCACATGCCATCCATAATATACAATATCTCCCGGAAGTGCCTCCGAAGCAGATACTTCAACTCCTGCCGCTCCCTGATCCCAGGAAACACGTGGAATAGAAATCCCTGCTGCCGCATGAGCCGCCTGTACCATACCGGAACAATCAAATCCTGCTGTTGTCGTTCCTCCCCATACATATGGGATTCCAAGGAAACTATATGCCGCACTTACAATCTGCTGTGCCGCACTCTGATTTTCTTCCGGTGTCTGTGGCTCACTTGGCGTCTCTGGCTCTGCCGGTGCCTGTGGCTCACTTGGCGTTTCCGGCTGTGCCGGTGTCTGCGGTTCACTCGGTGTCTCCGGCTCTACCGGTACTTGTTCTTGAACACTTCCATCTGGCTGTGCAGGTGTTGTTTCTTCTTTTTCTGGATTATCCGTCTTCTCTGCTTTTCCTTCCGCCTGACGTTTTTCCGCTACCGCCTGAGCAGCTGCAAGTACTTGCTGTTCTTCTGCCTGCTTTGTCTGGATAGTCGTTGTCAATGTCTCCTTCTTCACATTCAGTTCTGTATTCATTTTCTCCAGAGATGCCTTATCCTTTTCCAATGTAGTCTTCAGATTCTCAATCTCTTTTTTCGTATCAACATATTCTTGAAGTTTATCTCGGTCATAAGTATAAACTGCCTGCACATATTCTGCCTTATTCAATGCGTCCCCGGCCGACTCCGCATTGATAAATTTCTCAAGTTCTGTATCTCCGGCTTCATACATGTATTTAATACGTAACTTCATATCTTCATACTGCTTTGCTGATTTTTCTTCCGCCTGCTGCAATTCTTTGGAAGCTTTCTGGATCTCTTCTCCTTTTGCGATCAGTTTTGTCTCTAGGTCTGCCATCTTTGTCATCACCTGTTCCAATTCACTTTGGAGATCTGACACGGAACTTTCTTTCGTCTGTTTTTCATTTTCCTTTGCCGGAGCGGCAAATACAGGTGTTACCGCCATCGAACCGACTAAAGTCACTGCCACAACTGTCTTCCCAATTCTCTTTCTCATACGTTTTCCTTTCTCTTTTGAATGATTTCCTGTTAATACACAAAAGAGGGTTGATAACTTCAACCCTCTCCTCTTCAACTATCAAGTAGCACATCGTGTTTCTCCAAATATGCAGAACACTTTTGAAAGCTCTCTGATCCTTTTTTATTCTCTCTGATTACCAGCAGCGTCTAAACCATGGAGAGCCGTATACTGAAGATACTTTTACAACATCTCCCGGCTCTGGTGCATGAATCATCTGTCCACCGCCGATATAAATTCCTACATGATAACCATAACATACAATATCACCCGGAAGTGCCTCTGCCATACTTCCTACTGCCTGTCCACATGCCCCCTGCGCTTCACTGACACGTGGAAGACCGATTCCAACTGCCGCATGTGCTGCCTGCACCATACCGGAACAGTCAAATCCAGCTGTTGTCGTTCCTCCCCATACATATGGGATGCCAAGATATCCATAAGCAACATTGACGATCGCCTGTCCTACGCTTGTATCTCCTACCGGAGGAGTCACAGGCTGTTGTGGTTGCTGCGGCTGTTCTGGCTGCTGTGGGATCTCTGGTACACTTGGTGTCTGCTCTACACCACCTGTTGTATCCCCAGAACCACCCTGCGGTGGTGTCACACTTGTATTTCCATTGTTATTCTGTCCGGAACCTCCAACATTTCCTGACTGACCACCTGTGTTGCCATTATTCTGGCCACCTGTAATTTCATTTACGGAAGCCTGAAGCTCTGCCTCTCTCTGAGCAGCCGCCTCTGCTGCTGCCTGAACTGCCGCCTGTAATTGCACATCAAAATCTGCTACATTTGCTCTATGTGTCTCAATTGTTGCATTCAGATTCTGCTTTTCTCCTTCATAATCATCCTGCATCTGCTCCATATTTGCCATCTCTGTCTCCAGAGTCGCTTTCAAATCTGCGATCTGCTGTTTAGTATCCACATATTCCTGAAGCATTTTTCTGTCATAAGAATGGACACTCTGTACAAAATCTGCCTGATTCAGAAGTTCTGAAATACTGTCTGCTGTCAAAAGTTTCTCAACAAATGTCGTATTTCCTTCTTCATACATGTATTTGATACGAAGTTTCATATCTTCATACTGCTTTTCTTCTTTCTTCTGTGCATCTTCCAAATCTGCTGTTGCCTGAGTCACTTCTGTACCTTTTTCAATCAAATCTGCTTCCAGATCGCTCATCTTTGTAAGAAGTTCTGTCAATTCTGCCTGCAGAGAACTTACTTTATTCTGCTCTTCTGCTTTCTTCTGCTGTAATTCATTGACTGTCGGTGCAGCAAATACTGGTGTCACTGTTAAGGCTGCTGCCATTAATGAAACAATCACTAATTTTCCAAACTTTTTCTTATACATAAAATACCTATCCTGACTTTCTAAATTTATTGCTTTAGATCAAATATCTACTCTCATATGGGCTATTATAGCTTCTTTTCACCTAAAATGCAATAACTTTTAACATTTTTGTAATATTTTTCCGTCCCATCTTCCTCCTTTCCCTCACGGATTCTTCGCTTTGAAATTGGGAAAACTTCTTTACATTTTTTCTCCGACAAGTTATACTCAAAGAAAAATTTCAGGAGGCAGACTATGAGTTTTAAATTTGTACACAATAATTTTAATGTAAGAGATCTGGAAAAATCTCTTGCCTTTTATAAGGAAGCGCTCGGACTTGACGTTGTCCGCGAACATCATGCAGAAGACGGAAGTTTTACCCTGGTGTATCTTGGCGACAGCAAAACCTCTCACCAGTTAGAACTTACATGGCTTCGTGACTGGGACCGACCATACAATCTTGGTGACAACGAATTTCACCTTGCTTTTGAGACAGACTGTTACGAAGAATCTCTCGCAAAACATAAAGAAATGGGATGTGTCTGTTTCGAAAACGAAGCAATGGGAATCTACTTTATTGAAGATCCTGATGGATACTGGTTGGAAATTGTTCCTGCAAAATAGTTCCGATTCTCTTCTCGCTATGCAAAATGTCCTGCTGGAAATCTTCTGATTCCCGCAGGACATTTTGCAATTCTGTTTTTTCAATCTTTATTGCTGTTCTGATGATGTTTGGTCTGCTTCTCCCTGCCCGATTCTCTGAATCATAACATACATTGTCGCAGAGATTGCTGCACATGCAACTGTTGCAATTCCCATTCGCATCGGTTGTTCAAACATCCAACTAAATCCACCGATTTCTGACAAGATCACAGAGGTCAGATTTAATACCATATGTGCAAGTATCGGCGCTTTGATCGATCCGTATTTTTCATAAGCATATGAAAGCAGGGCACCCAACACACCTCCATAAACTGCCTGAACAAGATTGCCATGATAAATTCCAAAAATCAGCGCACTGATCAAAATAGCTCGTTTCATGTTCATTACTTCCCGCAAACGTTTAAAAATCAAACCGCGAAAAGCAAGTTCTTCTGCAATCGGCGTCAGAATCCCCAGACAGATAATCTGTGCCACAATGTTCACCTTATAAAAATTTGCCCCAGTTTCTTCGTAAGAGCTAATCATCGCAAGATTGCTCAACGTAAGAATATTGTTCAGCGCCACACAAGCCGCCACACCAAGTATAACAATCCAGACATATTTTACCGGTGAGGCTTTCGCTGGTTCAGCCATCCCCATCTGTCTTCTGATCCGGTTATCTTTGTGGAACATCCACCAAAATATCGGTATCGCTACAATTGCTGTCACTCCAGTGATGATAGTCGTATACTTTAAAATCTCATTGGTCATCTCGGTTACCATCTGTGCATACTCGACCTGACCATTCAGATACTGTGGCATCTTCAGTCCGGCAACAATGGCGCTTGCAAACATCGTAATGACGAGCGATATTCCATAATAGATCAAAAGCGGAACAGCCACTCGCCCTAAAATACTTCTCTGCTTCATCCAGTCTCCTCTCTTCTTTCTGCTTTTCTGTCTCTCGTCCATCTGTTTTAGCAGATATTTTTCTTCTCTATTTCTATCTACAATTCAGGAACGCCTCAATCTCTTCTCTTTTCCCTTGTACAGTTCCCTGCACCATCTCCGGCTTTCCTCCCCCGCGTCCATGAAACGCTTCGTTGAGAAGCTTTCCATTTTCCCTGACATCCAGGCTGCGGCTTCCGAGCACATATCGGTAACCTTCTCTCTCATTTCCAGAAAAGACAGCTGCCATCTTTGCTCCTTTTTTCAAGAGAAGATTTACCAGTTCACGCGTCATAACCGGATCTGTCTCTTCAAACAGGCAGACAATTTCACCGGAAATATCAAGTGTCTCTACTTTCTGTTCCAAAAACTTCCGTTCCAGTTCTGCAATTTTTGCCTTCTTCATCGCAAGTTCTTCCTGAAGTCTTTCAACTTCCACCGCTGTCTCATATTCTTTCGCCGAAAGCATCACTGCAATTTCCCGGTTATTTTTTTCTTTCTGATAGTAATCTTCCAGCGCACGAAATCCACAGAGCATCGAGATGCGCACACCGCCCTTGTAATTTTGCATGCCGACAAGTTTGATCAAACCGATTTCTCCCGTCTGCTTCACATGTGGTGCACAGCAGGCACAGACATCATATCCATCAATCACAACGATCCGTACCTGCCCTTCAATCTCAATCTTACTACGGTAACTGATCTTTGAAAGTTCCTCATCCGTCGGATACAATACTTGTACCGGGAGATTTTTTGCAACCGCCTCATTGGCAAGCTGCTCGATCTCATGCAGTTTTTCTTTCGGAACAACCCCGTTAAAATCAAGTGTCACACTGTCTGTCCCAAGATGAAACCCTACATTATGATATCCATATATCTTATGAATCAGCCCCGAAACAATATGTTCCCCGGTATGCTGCTGCATTTTCGAAAAACGTTCTGTCCAGTCAATACATCCTTCTACTTCCGTTCCTTCCACAAGAGGCCCATCCGTGTAGTGAATGATCTTCCCATCTATCTCCTGCACATCACTCACCGAAACACCTCCGAGACTTCCGGTATCTGAGCTTTGCCCACCGCCTTCCGGGAAAAAAGCAGTCCGATCAAGAATAATCTCATACCCGTTCCCCGACGGTCTTACTTCCTGCACGATGGCCGTAAACGTACTTCTATGACTGTCCTGATAAAATAATTTTTCTGTCATCTGTACCGCTTATCCTTCCTACATTCTCTCCGGCGCTTCAAATCCAAGCAGATCAATGCATGTCTCAAGTACTTTCTTTGTCACTGTCAGCAGTGCAATAAAGCTTGCCTGACGCTCCTTGTCTTCTTCTGCAAGAATCTTTGTCTCATGATAAAAGCGATTGAATGTATTTGCCAGATCATAAATGTATGCACAGATTTTATGCGGAGCCAGTTCTTCCAGCGTATTTTCAATCACACTGTTGAATTTTGCAGCCTCTAACATCAATGCTTTTTCGCTGTCTGAACATGCTGAGAGGAGTTTTACATCTGTCTTACTTCCTTCCATCTCTGCATATCTTGCAAGGATTGATTTGATTCTCACGATCGTATAAAGGATATATGGTCCTGTATTCCCCTCAAAGGAAGTAAATCTGTCTACATCAAACACATAATCTTTTGATGCCTGGTTGGAGAGATCTCCGTACTTAATTGCAGAAAGTCCAACGATCTGTGCTGTCTTTCTCGCCTCTTCTTCTGATACGGTGCGGTTATCAGTAATTTTTTTGTACATCTCCTCATTGATCTCACGAATCAGATTTTCCAGACGCATCACACCGCCATCTCTTGTCTTGAACGGCTTCCCGTCCTTTCCATTCATCGTGCCAAATCCGACAAACTGAAGATCTGTTTTCTCATTCACGATCTTTGTCTTTCTCGCACAGCGAAATACCTGTACAAAATGAAGCTCCTGACGTTTGTCAACAACATAGATCACTTCATCCGGCTGGTATAATTTTTCACGTTCGATCAAAGTGGCAAGATCTGTCGTATCATAGAGCGCTGCACCGTCTGATTTTAGGATCATACATGGCGGGATTTCCTTTGTATCTGTCTCTTCTTTTACATCTACAACAAGAGCCCCATTGTCGATATGTGCATATCCTTCTTTCTTCATGTATTCTACCATATCCGGGATATACTCCTGTGCATCCGCCTCTCCCTTCCAGAGATCGAAGTCCACATTCAGGTTGCCATAGTTCTTCTTCAAGTCAGCAACAGACACATTCATGATATGTTTCCACACTGCACGATAGCCACGGTGTCCGTTCTGTAACAGAAAAGTCGCTTGAAGCGCTTCTTCTTTATAGTCTTCATGTTCTTTTGCATAAGCACTTGCAGTCGGATAGATTTCTTCCAACTCCCCGATTGTAAACGGAGCTTCTTCCGGATATTCCCCCGCAAAGTTTTCATCAAAATACGGAAGTTCTGGTTTTCTCTTCTTTAACTCTGTGATCACAAGTCCCATCTGATATCCCCAGTCACCAAGGTGAACGTCACCGATCACATGATGCCCTGCAAATTTTCCGATCCGCTTGATGCTCTCTCCAATAATCGCTGAGCGCAGATGACCAACATGAAGTGGTTTCGCCACATTCGCTCCACCGTAATCAACAATAATTGTCTTTGGCTCTTTTGCAGTTTCAAATCCAAGATGTGCATCTTCGCTCATTTGATTTAAGTAACCTGCAAGGAACTCTCTGTCAAGCTTCAGATTGATAAATCCAGGAGCAACTGCCTCTGCTTCCTGAATACATGTACTCTCCTGAAGTTTCTCCACAACATCGTTTGCGATCATGATCGGTGCTTTTCTATACGTCTTAGCGCCTGCCATTGCTCCATTACACTGATATTCACATAGATCCGGTCTGTTTGATAACGTAACCTTTCCCAGTCCACGATCATACCCTGCCGCTTCAAATGCATTTTCCAATTCTTCCTGTATAAATTCAAAAATTTTCTTCATAATACCTCCATCTTCATCTTTTGATGATTCTGTGCATCGATTGCTAATACATTATTTTAGCACAAGAAAGATAGAGCAACAACTACCTATTTTAAAAACATTTGTATCTATCTGCTTTTCTTCCGTATACTAGTTGTAACTGGCATTCATTTGTGATATAATTTCAGTAACAATTACTATTATCAAAGATAAAGGAGGATTTTTTTATGAACACAAATGTTTTTCGCAATTTGTCTTACGGAGTCTACGTCGTTACTACCCTGGATGGAAGCCGTCCAACCGGATGTGTCGCCAACAGTGTTATGCAGATCACATCCTCTCCGGCTACCATCGCAGTAAGTATGAATCATGATAATTATACAAACGACTGTATGAAACGTGCCGGTGTTTTTGCTGTTTCTATCTTATCCGAAAAGTCTGACCCCTCACTGATTGGTCAGTTTGGCTTTCAGTCAGGTCGCGACACAGATAAGTTTGCCGGAGTTTCTTATGAGGAGCAGGAACATTTGCCTGTACTCACTGACTGCTGCGGATATATCGTCTGTAAGATCATTGATCAGATGGAGACAAACACACACACCGTCTTCCTTGGGGAAGTGATCGATGGCGATAGCAAAGGGACAGATCCTGCTATGACTTATGCTTACTACCACAAAGTCATCAAAGGAAAGAGTCCTAAAAATGCTCCGACCTATCTTTCGGAAGAGGAAACTGAAAAAACAGAAACTCTGACAAAAAAGGAAACATGGGTATGTTCGGTATGTGGATATGTCTATGACGGAGAAACTCCTTTTGAGGAACTTTCAGACTCCTTTACCTGCCCACTTTGCAAAATGCCAAAAGAAAAATTCATCAAAAAATAGTCCCCCCTGCGGGGGACTTTACAGAAATGAGGTCTATCTATGAAATTAGGTTCACATGTTGGAATGAGCGGCAAGGAAATGCTGCTTGGCTCCGCAAAAGAAGCGGTTTCCTACGGTGCAGATACATTTATGTTCTATACCGGGGCACCCCAAAATACAAGAAGAAAGTCTATCAGCGAATTAAATATTGATGCCGCATGGGACTATCTGTCCCAACATCAGATTGAAGAAATCATCGTCCACGCTCCCTACATCATCAATCTCGGAAACTCTGTAAAGCCTGAGACTTTCGAGCTTGCAGTACAATTTCTTCAGCTCGAGATTGAACGGACTGCCGCCTGCAAAAGTCAAACATTGATTCTGCATCCAGGCGCCCATGTCGGAGCAGGAACCGAAGCTGGAATTGCACAGATTATCAAAGGACTCAACGAGGTACTCACAGCTGATACCCCTTGTAACATTGCACTGGAGACCATGGCGGGAAAGGGATCTGAGATCGGACGCAGCTTCGAAGAACTCGCACAGATTTATGACGGTGTCATTCACAGCGACAAACTGCGCGTCTGCTTCGACACCTGTCACACAAGCGACAGCGGTTACGATATCATCCATGACTTTGACGGTGTCATCGAAAAGTTTGACCGTCTGATCGGAAAGGATCAGATTGCAGTCTTCCATGTCAACGACAGTAAGAATCCTTCTGGAGCCGCCAAAGACCGGCACGCCAATATCGGATTTGGAGAAATTGGATTTGATGCACTCTCCTATATCGTACATCACCCGGATTTTACAGATGTCCCGAAAATCCTTGAGACCCCTTATATTCCTTCTCCGACAAAAGAGAAGAAATCCTACGCACCATATAAATACGAGATGGAGATGCTTCGCCGCCAGACCTTTTATCCAGACCTTGCGGACCAGATTATCTCTGCAAATGAATAATCCTTTTCTCCATTCTCTTGACTTTTCTTCCATTTCTCTTTAAAATAATTGTATTATATCAATAATACAAACGAGGTGATAAAATTATGTCATGGACACTGGACAATGACCGCCCAATTTACCTTCAGCTCATGGAGCGTATTCAAAGGGATATTATCGCGGGAGTCTATCAGCCTGGAGATAAATTGCCCTCTGTCCGGGATCTTGCACTGGAAGCTGCTGTCAACCCGAACACAATGCAGAAAGCATTGTCAGAGCTCGAACGCAGCGGTCTTGTGTACTCACAGCGGACAAGCGGGAGATTTATCACAGAAGATACAGAGATGTTGACACAAATGAAAAAGGAACTTGCAACAGAACATATTCAAGAATTTTTTCAGAAGATGGAGCAGCTCGGCTTTTCACGTGCAGAGCTGCTTACTTTAGTAACAAAAGCAGCAGAGGGGGAGAACTAGATGGATCCAATATTACAATGTCAGTCTTTAACAAAAGAATACAATCATTTTCCTGCACTTTCTGATTTTTCACTTACACTGGAGCGCGGACAGATTGTAGGGCTTCTCGGTCCAAGTGGAAGTGGAAAATCTACACTGATCAAACTGATCAACGGACTTCTCACTCCTACTTCCGGAAAAGTCCTGATCGATGGAATGGCGCCTTGCACACGGACAAAGGAGATTGTTTCTTATCTCCCTGAGCGCACCTATCTGAATGACTGGATGAAAGTTCGTGAAATCATCGCTTATTTTGATGATTTCTATGCGAACTTTGTCAAAGAACGTGCACTGGAAATGTTGGAGCGCCTCGGGATCAGTCCAGACGCCAGACTCCGCACATTGTCAAAGGGTTCCCGGGAAAAAGTACAGCTCATCCTTGTCATGAGCCGGGATGCCGATCTCTATATTTTGGATGAGCCGATCGGCGGTGTCGATCCTGCTGCCCGACAGTATATTCTGAGTACCATTCTCTCTAATTACAACGAAAATGCGACGATTCTGCTCTCTACGCACTTGATCGCAGAGATTGAGAATATACTCGATCGCGTTCTCTTTCTTCAGAATGGACAACTGATTTTAAACCATTCGGTAGATGAGATTCGCTTTCAGCAGAAGAAATCCATCGATACATTATTCCGGGAGGTGTTCCAATGTTAAGTCGATTAATGAAATATGAAATGCGCTCGCAGTCACGGCTGTTGCTTCCACTTCATGCTCTGCTTCTGCTTGCAAGTATTCTCGGACGCTTTTTTATTACAGGAAAAGTTTACGAACGGGTTCCAACTGTTGTCTTTATCATATTAATCACGCTCTACTTGTTTTCGCTTGTGGGCATCAGTACCGGTACACAACTGTTTATCTCTGTCCGGTTCTATCAGAGTTTGTTTAGTGATGAAGGATACCTGGCTTTTACCTTGCCGGTGACGCCCGGACAGCATCTGCTTGCCCGTACACTGGTTGGCGGTCTTTGGGCGCTGATCGATACTGTCATTATCTTTGCTTCTTTTATCATTCTTGTCATGGTTCCAGAAGTTTCCGCCCACTGGCCGGAACTATCTGAAGCTCTGACAAAAGAACTGGGAATGGACTCCAACGCCTTTTTTATCCTGATGTTCTTATTAAACTGCATCTCTGCATTCACAGGGATTATTTTAATCTACTTCTGCATTGCAGTCGGACAGCTTTTCTCCAAACATCGGATTTTAATGGCACTGCTGACTTATTTAGGTCTTACCGCCCTTGTTTCAGTGATTGTTTTACTGACAAGTGTTCTCTCAGGGACACTTCCAAATACTATCGGGTTCGGTTCGGAGACAACCCGATTCTTCACGGAATCTTATTCTCAGACAGAATATTTTCTTTCTATTACGAAGAACTCTCTCATACTCGCCATTGTGCAGGCAGTGATTGCCTATGTGATCACGCACTATATTTTGTCGAAGAAGATCAATTTAAATTAGATTTTGAAAAAATTTTTGAGCAGCAAAAAGATGCCCATCGGTACAAATTGAGTGGTTACCTCAGTTCGTTTCCCTGCGGGCATCTTTTTCTATACCTATTTCTGTGTTCTCTCTACTCATCACTGCCTTGCTGCCATGCCAAAGCGCTCTGCAATGCTTCTTTGTCTCTGCTCGCATATGCATACTGATTTTCCACCTGACAGAGAAGTTCTCTGACTGCTCTTTCTTTGGCTAGTGCTCTAATTTCCTGCTCAACTTCCGGCTCATAAGGTTTGTCCACAAGATGAAAAGTTCCATCTTTCTCTTCTCTGACATACATCGTCTCAAGCCCAGGCAAAAGTAGGTCTGCACCGCGAAGTTTCATATGATAGCTGACAAAGGCAACATAGGCATGTGGCTCTTTCGCCTTCTTTGTGTAAATATCAATTCCCTGATACCATTCAGCCAGATTCTGTCCGTTCTTTATCTTTTCGAAAGATTCTTCACTAAATGACTCATATAGTTTGCAAATTCCATCCAAATCTCCTGAAGATAGTTTTGTAAAATAATCCACGACAAGGTAATTCAATGGCTGATATTTATTTTTTTCTAATGGATTGTTCTCTAATAGATAATGCTCAGATGTCTGAACTGACTTTGATTTCTCTGATGTGATCTTCTGTGATTTTTCATTGGTAAAAAGAATACTGGCGATAATCAGGATAAAACTCATGCGAAACAGCACTTGTGCTCTTTGACACCTCACACTTCGATGCTTCTTCTGATTTCTTCTCTTTCTACACATTGCTTTTAAGTAACGCCTGATATACCTCCTGAAAGAATTCGCCGTCCGCTTCGACCGCTTCATAATTACCTCCTATTGGTATACACACCTAGGCGGATTCGAACCGCCGCACCCGCCTCCGGAGGGCGGTGCTCTATCCCCTGAGCTATAGGTGTATATGGCGCATTTACTTCGTAAACCGCTTTCTTATAATAACATACTTTTTTTCAAAAGTAAAGCCCAACTATAAAAACAATCGATTTTCCTTTCGACTGAAATAATATACTCTGTCTGAAAGCACTTCCTCCTCTTCCACCTGCGTTTCATTGATCTCTCTGACCATTTCTTCCAGGTCCTGCTTCACCGGACTTTTGCTCTCCGGGACAACGATCACCTCATGGATGCTGCTCGGAAGAATATAATAATTCTCTCCCAGCTTCTGCCCCACCTTCTCAAGGATCCCCTCATAGAGCATACTTGCTGCTCCAAAACTTCTCAGCTTGTTGGAAAGTACATATAGACTTTCTTCTTCCTCTTCTCCCTCATCCACTGCATATGGGCAGATTTCCCGAAGCAGCTTCCGCATCGGGCAAAACTGGTACGGAAGCAGAATCGGCGTATTTTTTTTCGCCTCATCGAAAAGTTGTGCTTCTGTCAGTCCCCATATTTCCAAATGTTCCTTCCTGACAAGAACTGTCGCCGTTCCATATGGACTGACTTCCAAAAGGACAAACACTACTATTGCCAGATCCATCCACGGAACATAAGGGATGTCATTCAGTAGCTTTTCATTTTTTCCCCGATGAATCAATTTGCATGCAAATTTCCCCTTCAGCTCTTCATAATTCTGCAAAAGACTCTCCTCGCATGGATGACTGCACTTAACTTCCTCATAAAGTTGAAGAATCTTCTCCACAATTTTCTCAATCGGCTTCCCTTCCTGAAACTGCTGAAAATATTCTTCTAAATAAATGGTAGGCGAAATATGGATTCCTTTCTCTGACACAGTAATCCCTTTTCGTTCTTTTCCATTATTCTTAACTGCTGTGTGGATATAGACGGTAATCGTCTCATTTCCCTTGATTTTTTCTTTTACTCGTCTTTCTACTTCTTCAATAAATTGTTGATAATTCATACTCTTTCCTTTCTTTTATAATCAGAAAGTCCATGAAATAACATCCTGTCGGATATTGGTACGACCCGTACCTGCGAAAATTGATTTGATTGAAATGAATTTGAAATGATGTAAACACATTATACCTTTCGATTCCCTCTGATGCAAGCTATTTTTTCTTATATTTTTGTTACTAATTTCTACATTTTTTCTAAAAAATGTTCTTCCCCTTCTTCTTACTTTTCTTTGTCTTCTCTCACTTCTCCCTCTTTGCCTCCTTGAATCAGACACATCACCAATACTCCAATCGTACTTCCGGCCCACATCCCACATAAAAAATTTAACATACTGATTACCCCCACTTTTTCGCTTGCTACTCTGTTCTATCTGTCAGTATGCCCGCATTTCTCTTCCTTATACATTTCAGTTCTGTTTTTAATACCTCTCTTTATGTACATTTTACGAAAAAATAAGACTGTCACATATCTGCAACAGTCTTATCTGGTCTTCTGTGGCCGTTAAGCCACTGTCAATCTTATTTAAATTAAACTCTTGATAAATACTCTCCTGTACGAGTATCAATCTTTAATACATCTCCCTGCTCTACGAACAATGGAACGTATACTGTAGCACCTGTCTCAACAACAGCTGGCTTTGTAGCTCCCTGTGCTGTATCTCCTTTGAATCCAGGCTCTGTATCTGTGATCTGAAGCTCTACAAATAACGGCGGCTCTACTGCAAATACATTTCCTTTGTGAGAACAGATTTTTACCATTTCATTTTCTTTTACGAATTTCAGAGAATCTCCAATCGCATCCTCATTTAACGCGATCTGCTCGTAATTCTCGACATCCATGAAGTGATATAATTCACCATCTGTATATAAGTACTGCATGTCTTTTCTCTCGATGTGAGCTTTTGGGAATTTCTCAGTAGGTCTGAATGTCTTCTCTACCACACCCCCACTGATAATATTTTTTAATTTTGTTCTAACAAACGCCGCACCTTTACCTGGTTTTACATGCTGAAACTCCATAATCTGGAAAATATTTCCTTCAATTTCAACTGTTACACCGTTTTTAAAATCTCCTGCTGAAATCATCTGTAATCCTCCTTAAATTATGCCCATGAAAGCAATTCTCATTCATTTGACTGTTTACCATTTTATAATACTTCGCGAGTATTTTCAACCTTTTTTTACTTAAGAGTTGGCTTATTCTGCTTTTTCTTGTAAAAATGAAGCACAATCCGCTCCAGATACCGTTTCAAAACAATCTGAATCTCTTCTTTCGGATGCATCGGCTTCACTAAAATGTTGTGCATTCCTGCACGCTTTGCACCAAGAACATCGGTAAATAACTGATCCCCCACAAACAAAGAATTCTTTTCATCTGTCCCCATCAGTTCCATTGCTTTTCGATAATTCTTTGTAGACGGCTTGTGGGCATTGTAAATATAAGGCACCTGGATTTCCTCATTAAACATCTTCACCCTTGGTTCCTGATTATTTGAAATCAGACAACAAGAAAATCCAATCTCCTTCAGTCTTGCAAACAGCTTTTTGGCCCGCTCATCTGCCGGTGCACCGTGCGGCACTAACGTATTATCGATATCAAATAATACACCTCTGTACCCTTTTTCATATAATTCTTCAAACGGAATCACATATGTGGATGCCACATATTCATCCGGAAAAAACATATCGAACATCTTTTTCCTCCCCGTACCCTGTCTTTTTTCTATTTTATCGCATTGCTTTTTTTACATCTTTTTTAAATTCTTCCCATTTTTTCTCATATTCAACATAGTAAAGCGGACATGCTTTTCCTGTCACATCATAATGACGGATCACATCCTCTTCCGTCAGTCCAAACTTCTGGCAAAGCCATGCAGTCAGTTCTACAACGGAACGATATGTCTTCCTGTTAAATTTACCAGTTTCATCGGGATGACAGCATTCAATGGAAACTGTATCGACATTTCTTGAATTAGACGCATATGCCATCTCCCACGTCGGAACACACTGGATAATCTCTCCTTCCAATCCGACAACAAAATGGCTGCTTACACTCGTTTCATGGCTATCTTTCAGTCCCTCAAAATAATCTCGGTTATTCTGTGCTGTAGAACCCGGATTTGCCGTATAATGGATCACAATCCCTCTGATTTTTTCCACTTCCGTCCCTGGTCTGGAATATTCATTGACCGCGAGCAGCTGAACATCAATATCTGGTTTCCGCTCTTCAATTTCCTCTTGGCTAAGCTGTTCTGCCCTTCCGAAAAACCCGATTCCGCACGCTTTCATCAGACCTAACACTATACTCAAAGCAAAAACAATAATAATTCCTGCTGCAACTACTATGTGCTTTCTTTTTCTTCCTCTTCCATAATAATCTCTTTTTCTGTATCTCATGCTCTTTTATCCTTTTGATTCTCTTATCTCTATCTATTCTAGCACAAGATTTCCCTAAAAGAATGAAGTTTTTCTTAAAATGTCGCAAAAGGACCGCCGTCTGGCAGTCCTCTCTTTATTTTCTATTCGTCCACACTGTAGTTTGGTGCTTCTTTTGTAATATGAATATCATGCGGATGACTTTCCTTTAAGGAAGCAGCAGAAATCTTCACAAATCTTCCACTTTCTTTCAGTTCTTCGATTGTCTTTGCCCCGCAATATCCCATTCCGGCACGAAGACCACCCATGAGCTGGAATACGGTATCTTCTACAGTTCCTTTATACGCCACACGTCCTTCTACACCTTCTGGAACAAGTTTCTTCGCATCCGCCTGGAAGTAACGGTCTTTGCTTCCATTTTCCATTGCTGCGATTGATCCCATTCCACGGTATACTTTGTATTTTCTTCCCTGGAATAATTCAAATGTTCCTGGGCTCTCATCACATCCTGCGAAGATACTTCCCATCATACATACATTTGCTCCTGCCGCAACTGCTTTTGTCATATCTCCTGAATATTTGATACCTCCATCAGCGATGACCGGAATGCCATATTCTTTTGCAACTTCATAGCAATCCATCACTGCTGTAATCTGCGGAACACCAATTCCTGCAACAATACGTGTTGTACAGATAGATCCAGGTCCGATACCAACCTTCACTGCGTCAACGCCTGCCTCAATCAATGCTCTTGTAGCCTCTCCTGTTGCAACATTTCCTGCGATTACCTGTAAATCCGGATATTTTTCTTTGACCATACGAACTGTTCTGATTACATTTGCAGAATGTCCATGTGCAGAATCCATAACAACAACGTCTACCTTCGCTTTCACGAGTGCATCTACTCGTTCCAGACAGTTTGCTGTAATTCCAACTGCAGCTCCACAGAGAAGACGTCCCTGCTCGTCCTTCGCTGAAAGCGGGTATTTGATCTGTTTCTCGATATCTTTGATTGTGATAAGCCCTTTCAGATTGAAGTCTTTATCCACGATCGGAAGCTTTTCTTTTCTCGCCTTTGCAAGGATCTTTTTTGCCTCTTCCAAAGTGATGCCTTCCGGAGCTGTAATCAGACCTTCGGATGTCATAGATTCTTTGATCTTCTTTGTAAAATCCTCTTCGAATTTTAAATCACGGTTTGTAATAATTCCTACTAATTTCTTTCCTTCTGTAATTGGAACTCCGGAAATACGGAATTTCGCCATCAGATCATTTGCATCTGCAAGTGTATGTTCCGGTGACAAATAAAATGGATCTGTGATAACTCCATTTTCAGAACGCTTTACTTTGTCGACTTCTTCTGCCTGTTCTTCAATTGACATGTTCTTGTGAATAATTCCGATTCCACCCTGACGAGCCATTGCAATCGCCATACGATGTTCTGTAACCGTATCCATTCCGGCACTCATCATCGGTATGTTTAATTTAATTTTCTTCGTCAGATTTGTAGACAGATCAACCTGATTCGGGATTACTTCTGAATAAGCCGGCACTAACAGCACGTCATCAAATGTAATACCTTCTCCAATAATTTTTCCCATGATTTTGCTTCCTCTCTTTCTTTTGTTTATCCCATTTTCTTAGTAACATTTCATCTTTACAGCACTCATAAGCATAACTTATTAATACTATAAATAACTTTTGTCGTTTTATAAGGTATTGTTATATTACAAAAAACCTGGCACAATGTCAAGCTATAAATTGTTTTTTATTTAGAGAATTACCTTTCTTGGCGCCAGCATTCGCATTCCTTCCAGAATTGTCTGATTTGGTTCAAAAATAATCTTCTCCTTCTGTCCGTTCTTTACTACCACCATTGTGTATGTCTTATGATCCGGATTCATCGTGCTGAAATTATGTGCCTTGATATTCTGAAATGCATTCAGTTCTGCTGACCCTGTAGGCGCGATCACTTCCAGTTCGCTGACATTTGTCTGAAACACTCTCTTTCTCTTCTGCTTCGCCATGATCTTATCGATATCAAGATCCCCGTTGACATATAAATATTCAAATTCCAGGTCTAACTGCCGGAGCAAAAAAATATCTGCCACTATCATAATTCCAAAGAAAAGAATCCCCAGCGGAAACAGAAAAAACGATAAAAGCGATACCACTGTAAGCGCGATCAATGCAGCTTTTGCCACCATTGTACCCATTGATGCCTTTCTCTTGACAAGTTGTTCTGTGTAAAAATCACTCATCTTTGCTGTACCTCCATTTTTTACATATATTTTTATTATATCACATTCTAAAAAACAGTAAAGAAAAAAAGATGAGTACCGGCCTATTCTCCGGTACTCATCTGTCCTTTCAAAATTTACATCATACCCATTCCTGGTCCGCCCGCCGGCATAGGAGGAACATCTTCTTTTATATTTGCCACAACAGACTCTGTTGTAAGAAGTGTAGATGCAACACTTGTCGCATTCTGTAATGCACTTCTTGTCACTTTTGCCGGATCCAAAATTCCTGCTTTTACCATATCAACATATTCTTCGTTATAAGCATCAAATCCGATTCCCGGCTGCTGTTCTCTTACTTTATTGATGATGACAGAACCTTCCAAACCTGCATTTGCCGCAATGTGGAATAACGGAGCTTCCAGTGCTTTTAAGATAATATTTGCACCTGTCTTCTCGTCTCCTTCTAATGTTTCTGCAAGCTTAGTAACTTCTTTGGATGCATGGATATATGCAGATCCACCACCTGCTACAATTCCTTCTTCCACTGCTGCTCTTGCTGCTGAAAGCGCATCTTCCATACGAAGTTTTGCTTCTTTCATCTCAGTTTCTGTCGCTGCACCTACACGGATTACTGCAACACCACCAGCAAGTTTTGCGAGTCTTTCCTGAAGTTTTTCTTTATCGAACTCAGATGTTGTCTCTTCAATCTGTGCCTTAATCTGTGCAACACGTGCGTTGATTGCTTCCTTCTCTCCAAGTCCATCTACGATCACTGTATTTTCTTTCTGAACTTTTACAGATTTTGCACGTCCCAGCATATCCAGTGTAGTCTCTTTTAAATCTAATCCCAATTCTTCTGAGATCACCTGTCCGCCTGTCAGAATCGCAATATCTTCTAACATAGCTTTTCTTCTGTCTCCATAACCCGGTGCCTTTACTCCAACTACCTGGAATGTACCACGCAATTTATTGACGATCAATGTTGTCAGCGCTTCTCCTTCGATATCCTCTGCAACGATCAGAAGTTTTGCTCCTGCCTGCACAACCTGCTCTAACAATGGAAGTAATTCCTGAATGTTCGCAATCTTTTTATCTGTGATCAGAATATATGGATCTTCCAGATTTGCTTCCATCTTATCCATATCTGTCGCCATATATGCAGAAATATATCCACGATCAAACTGCATACCTTCTACAAGGTCCAACTCTGTTTTCATTGTCTTAGACTCTTCAATCGTAATGACACCATCATTGGATACTTTCTCCATTGCATCTGCAACCATCTCTCCAACTTCTATATCTCCTGCGGAGATTGCAGCTACATTTGCGATTCTTTCTTTGCTTTCTACTTTACTGCTCATGCCTGCAACTGCTTCCACTGCAACATCTGTTGCTTTCTTCATACCCTTGCGAAGTACGATTGGATTTGCACCTGCTGCCAGGTTCTTCATTCCTTCATTGACCATGGCCTGTGCCAATACAGTCGCTGTCGTTGTTCCGTCTCCGGCAACATCGTTTGTCTTTGCTGCCACTTCACGGATCAGCTGTGCTCCCATATTCTCAAAAGCATCTTCCAGTTCAATCTCTTTTGCGATCGTCACACCATCATTTGTGATCAGCGGAGCACCGAATGATTTATCCAGAACTACATTTCTTCCCTTCGGTCCTAATGTCACACGTACTGTATTTGCTAATTGATTTACACCTGATTCCAAAGCACTTCTGGCCTCTGCGCCATATTTAATTTCTTTTGCCATGACTGATGTCCTCCTTAAATTCTGTCTCTCTATCTTCTTCGATGACCTGATGTCACCTTTCTATTCTCTTTCTGTTGTTTTATTCCTATTCGATGATTGCAAGAATATCACTCTGTTTTACAATAATGTATTCCTCATCTTCTAAGGAAACTTCTGTACCGGCGTATTTTGAATAAATCACCTGATTTCCGACAGCCACGTTCATCGTAACTTCTTTCCCATCAACTGTTCCGCCAGGTCCTACCGCTACAACTTCCGCCTGCTGTGGTTTCTCCTTTGACTGTCCCGGTAATACGATTCCGGATTTTGTTGTTTCTTCTGCGACTAATTGTTTCAATACGACTCTGTCACCTAATGGTACTAATTTCATGTAAATTCCTCCTTATACTACCGCAATTTCAAGGTCTGTGCGAAAGCCTCAAAAGCTTTCCGCCCCACACAGTCTATCTGTACGGGGTGTCTGCGCCGCCTTTATTAGCACTCATTTTATTCGAGTGCTAATTTGCTTTACTAATAAAATAGCACTATGCTTTTCATTTGTCAACTCAGTTTATATTTATTTTATAAAATCCATTTTCAATTTGAAGAATCAGAATATTTCCGCTTTTTCCAAGGAATCTCTCTCTCACTCTTCCAACGCATTCTTCTGCCTCTTCTCCCAAAAAAACCGTGCAGCGATACGATACATCCAGCGAAATTTTTGAAAGATCTGTCTCCTCCAGATTCAAATATATGCACTCTGTCTTCGGATCATACATCAAAATGATTCCTTCATAGCTGTTCTCACTTTTTTCTTCCTTTGTTCCGATCAGTTCTTCCATCGATATTTTCGCTCTGCAATTTTCAAACATTATCTTTGCCCCTTTCCTGTCACAATCAGCGAAAGGGTATCAGTTCTGCCTCTGATACCCTTTTTTCTTATTCTCTATGCTTTGTATCTTTTTTCAAATTTTCCAGTTCTTTGAAAACAAAATCGTTGATGACACGAATATAAGTTCCTTTCATACCGGAAGAACGAGATTCGATCACTCCTGCGCTCTCAAACTTACGAAGTGCATTTACGATCACAGAACGGGTAATTCCTACACGGTCCGCAATTTTACTTGCCACAAGAATTCCTTCTGTTCCCTCCAGTTCATCAAAGATATGGATGATCGCCTCCATCTCCGAGAAGGAAAGAGTGCTGATCGCCGACTTGACAATCTGCTCTTTTCTGACCTCTTCTGCACTTTCTTCATTGACCGCGCGAAGCATCTCTAATCCTACAACAGTTGTTCCATACTCACTCAGAATAATATCATCGATCTCGTATAAAGAATCTCTCTTATAGATGAACAACGTTCCCAGTCTTTCATCTGCAATATTGATCGGCGTGATGATCGCCTGATAATTTCTTACATGTTCTGGTGAAAATCCAAGTGTCTGAAGATTCACATTTTCCTTTGTAGAAAGAATGCTTAACAATCTCTCATTTAACATCTCATCAATGTGTCCTCCGACCTCATTTGTAATCAGCTCCTGTATTTCATCGACTCCTTCGCATTTACTGATTCCAAGCACTTTTCCTTTTTTACTCACAACAAATACGTTAGAATTAAGAATCTCTGTCAACACTTCACAAATGTCATTGAATACAACTTTGCTTGAATTGTTATTGTGCAGAAGTTTATTAATTTTTCTTGTCTTGTCTAATAACTGTACGCTCATTTATTCGCCTCCGTTCACGACGTCCATCGTCTGTCTATTTTACTGCTTTTGTTTATTGTAGCAAATATATCCACAAAACGTCAAAACTCTTTTCACACGTCTATATTATCACGCATTTTCAAAAAATTCAACGGATTTTTTCTAATTCTTTTTGTTATTTCTGACATATCCACATTTTTCATCTGCACAGACAAGCTTATTTCCTTTTTCGATCATATATCCGCCACATTCCGGACATTTTTCCTTAGATGGCTTCTGCCATGACATAAATTCGCATTCCGGATTGTCTTCACATCCATAATACTTCCGACCTTTTTTTGTTTTGCGCAGTACAACTTCTTTTCCACAGAGCGGACATGGGACACCGATTTTTTCCAAATAAGGCTTTGTATTTCTGCATTCCGGGAATCCCGGGCATGCAAGGAATCTCCCATGTGGACCATACTTGATCACCATATTTCTTCCGCATTCCTCACAGATAACGTCAGTCACCTCATCCTCGATCTTAACACTCTCCAATTCTTTCTCTGCCACTTTTACAGCCTCATCAAGATCCGGATAGAAGTTGCGGATCACAGACTTCCATTCCACTTTTCCTTCCTCAACCATATCAAGCAGCCCTTCCATATTGGCAGTAAAGTTCACATCAACAATACTTGGGAATGATTGTTTCATCATGTTATTTACAACTTCTCCAAGTTCGGTCAGATAGAGGTTCTTATTTTCTTTCGAAACATATCGTCTTGCGATGATTGTAGAGATTGTCGGTGCATACGTACTCGGCCGTCCAATCCCCAGTTCTTCCAGTGTCTTTACCAGTGCTGCTTCTGTATAGTGTGCCGGCGGCTGTGTAAAATGCTGTTTTTCTTCCAACGCTTCTTTTGTCAGAACAGAATCTTGATCCAATCCTTTCACAAGCAGATTGCTCGCCATCTTTTCTTCGTCTGACTCCACATAAGCGATGCGGAATCCTTCAAACACAACTTTTGAAGTTGATACTGAAAATTGATATGCTCCCGCGCCAATTTTTACAGAAGTAGATTCAAATTTCGCCGGCTGCATCCTGCTTGCTGCAAACCGCTTCCAGATCAACTGATACAAACGAAACTGATCTCTTGTCAGAGATTCTTTCACAGAAGCCGGTGTCCTGCTAAGATCTGTCGGTCGAATCGCCTCGTGGGCATCCTGAATCTTTTTCTCAGAAGCTTTCTTCTTTTCTCCCTCTGCCACAAAATTTTCTCCATAAACTTCTCGGATATATTCTCTTGCCGCTGCATCTGCCTCATCCGAAATTCTTGTGGAATCCGTACGGAGGTATGTGATAATACCAATCGTACCACTGCCTTTGATGTCAACTCCCTCGTACAATTGCTGCGCAATCCGCATCGTCTTCTGCGTAGCAAAGTTCAGTACCTTTGACGCTTCCTGCTGCAGTGTACTTGTTGTAAACGGAAGTGGCGCTTTCTTCAGACGCTCACTTACTTTCACTTCATCTACAAAGAATTTTTCGTGCTCAATTTCACGGACAATCTGATCCATCTCTTCTTTCGAATGAATGGTCATTTTTTTCTTATCTTTCCCGTAGAAACTTGCCACAAGCGGCTTTTTCTCACCTTCAACATGGATCGTTGCATCAAGTGTCCAGTATTCTTCCGGAATAAATGCATCAATTTCTTCTTCACGATCAGCAATGATGCGAAGCGCCACAGACTGTACTCTCCCTGCACTTAATCCCCTCTTTACTTTCGCCCAAAGCAGCGGACTGATCTTGTACCCTACCATCCGGTCTAACGCACGCCTTGCCTGCTGTGCATCAACCAGGTTCATATTGATCTCCCGCGCATCTTTGATAGATGCCTTCACCGCATTCTTCGTGATCTCATTGAAGCTGATACGGTACACTTTCTTTCCTTCCAGCTTCAGTGCTACATACAAATGCCACGAAATTGCCTCTCCCTCACGGTCAGGGTCAGTTGCGAGATAAATTTTATCTGCCTTCTTCACTTCTTTTCTAAGATTCGCAAGAATATCTCCTTTCCCGCGGATTGTAATGTATTTAGGCTCAAAATCATTTTCTACATCAATTCCAAGCTGGCTCTTTGGCAGATCTCTCACATGTCCCTGGGATGCTGTCACAACATAATTACTTCCCAGAAATTTTTTAATTGTCTTAACTTTTGCAGGCGATTCTACAATCACAAGATAACGTGCCATAAACTACTCCTTTATTTCTGTCCCTTTATTTCGATTTCTTTTCTTTCTACCAATTTCCTCTCACATAGTATCCTTTGGAAATTTCTTTGATTTTTCCATTCATTTCCAAAGAAACAAGCTGCCTCATCAGCTCTGGAATCGACAGCTTTGTTTCCGCCAGTATCTGGCCGATACTCTTCGGGTTCAAATCGAGACAACTATACACTATATTCTGTTCAGTTTCAAGTATTATTTTTGTTTCTGTCAAATTCTTCACAAAATTTCCACAAATATTCAGTTCCTCTAAAAGCTCTTCCGGTGATAAAATAATCCCTGCTCCCTGCTTGATCAGACGGTTGCAGCCTCTGCTCAATTGGCTGTCCACACTGCCCGGAAGTGCATATACATCTTTCCCCTGCTCCAGCGCCATATCAGCTGTAATCAGCGACCCGCTCCGTTCTCTCGCCTCAATGATGATCACCACATCTGCCAACCCACTGATCAACCGGTTTCTCGCTGGAAAATACTGTGCAAGCGGCGGGCTCCCCGGTTGTTGTTCTGACAAAATTCCTCCATATTTTTTTAAATCTTCATAGAGCCCTCGATTCTCTTTTGGATAGCAAATATCCACACCGCTTCCAAGAATACCAAATGTTCCTCCGCTCCCGTGGATTGCCCCTCTTTGACCTGCTGCATCGATTCCTCTTGCCATCCCACTGATTACAGAAATCCCCGCTTCACTCAATATTTTTCCAATCTTTCTTGCATAAGTTTCCCCATAATACGTACAGTTTCTGGCGCCGACAATTGCCGCAGTCCTTCTTCCCTTTTCCGGAAGTTTTCCCATCACATAGAGCGCATAAGGCGGTGAAGAAATGTTCCTTAATCTGTCCGGGTATTTTTCCTATTCATATGTGACAAGCGCAATCCCTTTTTTTTGCCATTCTGCAACAATTTCTTTGCTCCATCGCCGTTTTCCTTCTTGTATGATCTGCGTGATCGTCTCCGCCTTTTCCTCTGTCCACTTCTCTTTTAACCTCTTCTTCAGTGCTGTTTCTTCTATATAATATAGCGTGTTTTTTTGAGGAAATTCCTTTGTCAGCTGTATTTTTTCCCTGTTTCCGATTCCCTTTAATCCCGCAAACCAAAAACGAAATAGTTCATCTTGTTCTATCTGATTCTCTCTTTGTTTTTCCACATTATTCCTCCACCATTATCTCCAATATTTCTGATCCATCGTACGGTAAATCAACGCTTCATCCAAATGGGGCGATTCAATCTTTTCACTGCCTTCCAGATCTGCGATCGTCCTTGCTACCCGAAGTACTTTATAGTAGGAGCGGGCAGTCAACTGAAGCGTCTCAAAACTTCTTTTCATCTTTTCTTTTCCCTCCGGATCCAATTCACAATGCTCCATCAGTGTTTTGACGGATACTCTTCCATTTGTCTGCTTCTTCTGCCCCTCATATCGTTTCTTTTGAATCTCTCGCGCTGCACATACTCGCGCACGGATAATATCGGATGTCTCCTCCTCATCGGTTTGGATCAGGCTTTCATACCTCACCTTCGGTACATCTACGCAAAGATCGATCCGATCAAGCAGTGGTCCGCTGATTCTGCCTAAATAATTGCGGATTTCCTGTTCACTGCACCGACATCGATTGTAATCCGGAAACTGTCCGCATGGACACGGATTCATTGCCGCCACTACAATCGTATCTGCTGGAAATAAATAGCTTCCTCCATTTCTGACAATATGAATCTTCTGTTCTTCCAACGGTTCTCTTAACACCTCCAGCACATCTTTTCGAAATTCTGCCGCCTCATCCAAAAACAGACATCCACCATGACTTAAGCTCAATTCTCCCGGAACAGGATGCAAACCTCCTCCTACAAGCGCAGCCTTTGTGACCGTGTGATGTACCGCACGAAATGGACGAGCTAAAATCAGAGGCCGCTTTTCATCCAAAAATCCTGCAACACTATACACTTTCGAAATCTCTATGCATTCCTCCATCGAAAGCGGAGGAAAGATGGTTGGAATCCGTCTTGCTACCATCGTTTTTCCGGAACCTGGCGGTCCGATCAGCAAAAGATTATGTTCTCCTGCAACTGCGATTTCTGCCGCCCGCTTTACAAATGTCTGCCCTTTGATCTCGCTAAAATCCTCTGAACCCTGACATCTATCCTCAACTTCTATATTCCGCTCTCCCGACACTTTATGATTTTTCCAGACAATTTTCTCACCCTCCTGTTCTATTTTTTTTGCAACTTCAATCAGTTCTGTCAATTTTGACACACCGATCACTTCCATCCCTGTGATACTTCTCCCTTCCTGTTCATTCTCCTTTGGAATCATGCAGCGGACGCATCCATGTTCTTTTGCTTCCAGAAGAATTGGGAGAATCCCGGGAACTTTTTTCACACCACCATCGAGACTTAACTCTCCGATTATAAGTACATTTACAAGCGTTTCCTGACTGATCACCCCATTGGCTGCAAGCACTGCTGCCGCGATTGGGAGGTCAAATGCTGCTCCTCTTTTTCTTACATTTGCCGGAGAAAGATTGATCACTACCTTTCTTGGCGGAATCTGTATGCCGCTGTTTTTTACTGCCGTGCGAACACGCTCTGCCGACTCTTTTACTTCCGATGCAAGATGACCTACCATATGAAAAAATGGAAGTCCATTTCCCACATCTGCCTCCACATGGATAAACTCTGCCTGCATTCCCTGCAGAGATGCTGATAAAACTGTGCTAAACAAAGCCGATACCACTCCTTCCCAAATCGCACTGCGTATCTTCTCTTAGCCTCTTTTATTTCTGTACAAAAATAAGAACCGCACATGCGATTTTCTTTCTTTTTTCTTGTGTTTCCATACTATTTTTGATCGTTGATTTTCTGGCAGAAACGCCGGAATAATTCTGAAAGAGATGTTTTCAGAATGATTTTCTTTACTATAACATATCTTTTTTGTTTATGCTACATAAGGGTTATAATATTTTTATGAATAATTACAGTTTTCCATACAATCGCTTGCATTTTCTCTCTAACGCAAATACGTCCCGTGCAGAAACACTTTCTGCCGGAACGTATCATTTTCTTATCTTCTTTTCTCTGCTTTTTACAAATATTCGTAAAATTTGTTATGCTTCTTCTGTCTCTGCTTCGGGTTCTTCCACACGCTCATATTTCGAAAAGATCTTCCGGTAAATATACGATGTGACAAATGCCAGAAACGAAAATCCAGTCATGAACCAGAATGCAAGTGCTGTGATCATTGCCCGTGCACTGAAAAACGTCACAAACAGTACTAAAATATTGACTCCAAAAAGAAGTAATGTGAACGGAAAACTGCCGATACCGATCAACAGAGCATTTTTGAAAATCTGCTTCATTGTCGCGTGAAATCGTGCAATATAAGGGAAAATATACATTGCAATCATCAGATAAACAAAAGACATTGCATAAATGGTCACCCCAAATGCTTTTCCAAATCCGCCTTCCAGTCCCATCGCAAACCTGATGTCTACAAAAAGCACTGTTCCAACTAAAAGTATCACTAACCATGCGATCGTACTCTGTTTGAAATTCTCTTTAAATCCTTTTAGAAATCCTTTGGCAATATAACTTTCTTCGTTCTTTACCGCCTTCAATGTTACAGAATACAGCGCCGTCCACGAAGCACCGATCGTTACGATCGGAATGCTGCATAAAAGGAATAAAAAATTGAGGATGACCAAATCGGCTACCCTTCCTAAAAATCTCCAGACAATATTGTCTGTGTCAAATAATCTGCCCATACAATCCCGCCATTCATATAATTTTTGCGGCAGCTGCCGCCCTTCACTTTGTCAGACATAATTATATGATAGCACGTTCTCCTTTGATAGTAAACAGACATTTTGATGCTTTTTTCTCTGTTTTCATGTGGAAAAGCACAAATCTTCTCTCCAGCACATAAGCTATATTAAATATGCTTAGAGGTGCTTATCTTGAAATCATTTCCAACTCCCCTCACTTCTGCTGAGGAACAATATTACATGCAAAAATACACAGAGGGCGACCTTGAAGCAAAACACATCCTGATCGAACACAATCTCCGGCTTGTAGCACATATTGTCAAAAAATATCAACGTCCGGAGGAAGACAATGAAGATCTGATCTCCATCGGAACCGTAGGACTGATCAAAGCAGTCATCACCTTTAATCCCGAAAAAGGAAATCGACTTTCCACTTATGCAGCCCGCTGTATTGAAAATGAAATTCTGATGATGCTTCGCTCTAGAAAAAAATCCTCCCGGGAAATCTCTCTCTACGAACCGATCGGTACTGACCGGGAAGGTAATGAGATCCAGCTGTTTGATGTCATGGAGACAACAGATGAAGATATCCACGAGAAAATCAATCTCAAAGACGATGTACGCACTTTATACGAAAAAGTAGAATCCGAATTATCTGACCGGGAACGGCTCGTTCTGAAAATGCGCTACGGACTTTACAATGAGGAAGAATACACGCAGCGTGAAATCGCAAAAAGGCTTGGAATTTCCCGCTCTTATGTATCACGCATTGAAAAAAGCGCCGTGGAAAAATTGCGCAGCTTCTTTCCGGAATCTTGACAGAATACTAAGAAACCGAAAGCAAAGGCTCATTTTCACTGAAAATGCTTGCCGCTTTCGGTTTCCTCATCACATTATACTTCTTTCGCTTCCTGTCTTCTTAAAATATCATACTGCTCTAACGGCATTCCCAGATCTACATACAATACTTGTTTTGGATGCGGAGCACTCTCCTGCTCATTTCCATCCTCATCTAAGATCCTCTTCACTTCCACACTAATATTTTCGCCATTCGGTTTCATCACTTCGATCGTCTCTCCGACAGAAAACTTATTTCTCTGTTCGATACGGTAAGTGCCATCACGCTCTTCCCCTACGATTCCAAGATAGGTATACTCTTTCACATAAGTATTGCTGTCATAGATCTGTGTTGTCTCATCCGGCTTTCCAAAGAAAAATCCTGTCGTAAACTGCCGATAAGTACAATTAGAGATCTGTTCCAGATACCATGGCATATTTTTCTCATAGAGTGCCGGATCCTTCTGATAGTCGTCAATCGCCTTGCGGTATGTTCTTGCAACCGTTGCTACATAGAGTGCGGTCTTCATACGTCCCTCGATCTTCAGACTGTCAATGCCCGACTCTAAAATTTCCGGGATATGCTGGATCATACAGAGGTCCTTGGAGTTAAAAATATAAGTTCCTCTCTCATTTTCATATACCGGCATATATTCTCCTGGTCTGGTCTCCTCAACCACAGAATATTTCCATCTGCATGGATGGGTACATGCTCCCCGGTTTGCATCTCTTCCGGTGAAATAGTTGCTGAGCAGGCATCTTCCGGAATAAGAAATGCACATCGCCCCATGGACAAATGTCTCAATTTCCAGCTCATCCGGAATATTTGCCCGAATCTCTCTAATTTCCTCCAGAGACAATTCCCTTGCTGATACGACACGAGATGCCCCCAGCTTATGCCAGAAATTATAAGTCGCATAGTTTGTATTATTTGCCTGCGTACTGATGTGACGCTCAATCTCCGGACAGATTTCCTTTGCAATCTCAAATACACCAGGATCGGCAATGATCAATGCGTCTGGTTTAATCTCTTTTAACTCTTTAAAATATTCTCGTACCCCTGAAAGATCCTCATTATGTGCGAGAATATTGGCAGTTACATATACTTTTACATCGTGTTCATGTGCAAATGCGATTCCCTCCTTCATTTCCTCCATGGAAAAGTTTTTCGCTTTCGCTCGAAGTCCGAATGCCTCTCCTCCAATGTAAACCGCATCAGCTCCAAACATAACGGCTGTCTTTAATACTTCCAGGCTGCTCGCCGGAATCAATAATTCTGGATGTCTTGCCATATATTTTTCCTTTCTATACAACTTGTTTCTTTTCTATTTTTCTCCAATCTTTACACTGACTGTTGCTCCGTCCCCGATCGGAACTATAGACGTCAGCAGTCTGTCATCATGCTTTAATGCATACAGATATTCCCTCATTCGGCTGTGGATCGTCCGATTCCTGCGCTCCACTGCGAAGCGAGATTCAATGATATCTCCTTCCTGAAGCACATTATCCGATACGAGGACACCTCCCGGATTCAAAAGACGCATCACTTCTGGCAGATAATAAATATACTGTCCTTTTGCCGCATCCATAAAAATAAAATCATACGGCTCTTTTAAGGACTGCATCACTTCCATCGCATCTCCTTCCAGAAGTGTGATCTGTTTTTCTTTTCCTGCCCGCCTAAAATTTTCACGGGCAATCGGAATCCGTTTCTCATATTTTTCAATTGTTGTGATCTCACATTCCTCTGTCACATATTCACTCATCAGAATTGCAGAAAATCCGACAGCTGTTCCAACTTCTAAAATCCGCTTCGGTTTCTGCATCGCAAGCAGTACTTTCAGAAAGCTCTGCATCTCCTTCCGGATGATCGGTACATAAGTATCCAGCGCCTCCTGCTCGATCTGCTCCAAAATCGCTGTGTTTTCTGTGTCAAGAGAATTAATGAACGTCACCATTCTTTCATCTACAATCATATGCCTTCTCCTCTGTTTCTGAATTGCAAAACCTCAGAAAATAAGGCGGAGAACCAAAATCCTCCGCCCTTCTTTCCTTCTATACATCCATAATGATCGGAAGGATCATCGGACGTCTCTTAGTCCGCTTCCAGATAAAATCATTCATCGTATCGCGGATCACTAATTTAATTCTGCTCCAGTCTGCATTGCGATTGTTTCTCAAACAGTTCTCAAGCGCATCGGAAAGTACCTGTCTTGCCTCTTCCATCAGCCCTTCGGACTCCCTTACATAGACAAACCCTCTCGAAACAATGTCTGGTCCTGCAAGGAGCTGATTGGTTCCCTTCTCCAGTGTCAGGACTACGATCAGTATACCATCTTCTGCCAAATGCTGACGATCACGTAATACAATATTTCCAACATCGCCAACACCGAGTCCGTCTACAAGGATTGCTCCCGTCTGTACTTTGTCTACAACCTTTGCACTTTGATTATCCAGCGCCAGTACCTCTCCGGATTTGAGGATGAATACATTTTCCTTCGGAATGCCAAGCGCTGTCGCAATTCCTGCATTTGCCTTCAAATGACGATATTCTCCATGAACCGGGATCGCATATTTTGGTTTCACAAGAGAATAGATCAATTTCAACTCTTCCTGACAGGCATGCCCGGATACGTGTGCATCCTGGAAAATAACATCTGCACCTTTCTGGGAAAGTTCATTGATCACCCTTGACACTGCCTTTTCATTTCCCGGGATTGGGTTTGAACTGAAAATAACTGTATCTCCCGGCTTGATGCTGACCTTCTTATGAATATCTGCTGCCATACGGGATAATGCCGCCATAGACTCTCCCTGGCTTCCTGTTGTGATCAGAACCGTCTTCTCATCCGGATAATTCTTCAGCTGATCGATCTCGATCAATGTCTTATCCGGCACATTCAGATACCCAAGCTCTGATGCTGTGGAAATAATGTTGACCATGCTCCGTCCTTCCACGACAACTTTTCTGTCATACTTATAGGCAGAGTTAATGATCTGCTGTACACGGTCTACATTCGATGCGAAAGTAGCAATAATAATCCTTGTATTTCTATGTTCTGCAAAAATCTGGTCAAAGGTCTTTCCAACTGTCCGCTCTGACATCGTAAATCCCGGGCGCTCTGCATTTGTACTGTCTGACATCAGCGCAAGCACACCTTTCTTTCCGATCTCAGCAAATCTCTGAAGATCGATCGCATCTCCAAATACCGGAGTGTAATCGACTTTAAAGTCACCTGTATGCACAACGATTCCTGCCGGCGAATAAATTGCAAGCGCAGAAGCATCTGCGATACTGTGATTTGTCTTAATGAATTCAATCCGGAACTGCCCCAGATTGATCGACTGTCCGTGACGTACAACCTTTCTTCTTGTACAGCGGAGCAGGTTGTGCTCCTTTAATTTATTTTCAATGATTCCCATCGTAAGCTTTGTCGCATAGATTGGAAGATTCATCTCTTTTAATACATAAGATAATGCTCCGATGTGATCCTCATGTCCGTGGGTAATGACAAATCCTTTCACCTTTTGGATATTATCCTTCAAATAAGTGATATCCGGAATCACAAGGTCGATTCCTAGCATATCATCCTCCGGGAATGCCAGTCCACAGTCTACTACAATAATACTGTCCTCATATTCAAAGGCAGTAATGTTCATTCCGATCTGCTCAAGTCCTCCGAGCGGAATGATCTTTAATTTTGAATTGCTCTCTCTTTTCAAAAGCTACACCTCCATGTTTCATTCTACTTTCTTTTCTCTGCACTTTCTCTTTCTGCACATTCTTTACATTGTCCGTAGAATTTCAACTCGTGGTCCAGAACATGGAAATCCGTTTTCCTCTCAATATAACTTTCCAGCTCCTCTAAGAGATCATCTTCAAAAGACCATACTTTTCCACAACTTTTACATATCAAATGATGATGATGATGCTTTCCTTCCCCGCCTTCGATCAGGGTTCCGATTTCATATCTGACACATCCATCATCCAGATTAATCCGATCCACCAATTGCAATTCCAGTAACAACTGTACCGTCCGGTATACGGTCGCCAATCCAATTTCAGGATAGTCGACTTTCACCAGTTCATAAATGTCCTCCGCTGTCATATGCTCACCACGATGTTTTTCAAGCACCTCAAGTACAAGCAGTCTCTGGTTTGTCACTTTCAGTCCCTGCTCTTTTAATATTTTCTTAAACGCTTCCTGGTTTAATGTCATATGCCACCTCATCTGCAAAGTTCTATACTCAAATGTATCTAACTACATTTCAATATCAACGTCTTCTAATAATTCTTCAAATACTTTTGAAACTGCAAGAAGTTCTGTATCATCTTCCACAACTTCATATACACTTTCATCCTCTTCTACTTTACTTAAATCCTTCAAGATCAGACATTCTGCATCATCTTCTTCAGAATCTGTAACAAGAATATATGTCACACCGCCTAATTTTGTCTGTTCTAACACAAAAAATTCTACTGCCTGATCTTCTCCTTCAAATGTAAATGTAATCTTTTCCATAAAAACTCCTACACTTCTTCCATATCCTCGTCTGACTTCTGTCTGAAATAAACAGAATCCAGATATCCCTGCAAGATAAAAACTGCCGCGATCTTATCTACATATTTCTTGCGGTCTTCTCTTCGTACGTTATTTTCGATCAATGTCCGTTCTGCCTCGACGGTTGTCAGGCGCTCATCCCACATCGTAACCGGAAGTGCTGTTCTCCGCTCAAGCATCTCCTTGAATTCCAGCGACTTCTCTGCCCGGTCACCGACAGTGTTGTTCATATTCTTTGGGAAGCCAAGAACAATCTCCTCGACCTGGTATTCCTGCACAAGCGCCTCAATACGAGCCAGTGTCTTTCTTAGCTTGTTCTCTTCCTTCCTGCAGATTGTTTCAATTCCCTGGGCAGTAAGACCTAAAGGGTCACTGATTGCGACCCCCACCGTCTTAGACCCATAATCCAGTCCCATAATCCTCATACGATATTATTCCCATCCGTGATGCTCGATATACGCTTTCAGCATCTCCTCTACAAGCTCGTCCCGCTCCATCTTCATGATCAGACTTCTCGCGCCATTGTGACTTGTGATGTAAGTCGGATCTCCTGACATAATATACCCTACGATCTGATTTACCGGGTTGTATCCTTTTTCTTTCAGTGCCCCATACACGATCTCAAGAATGTCTTTCGCCTTGATCTGTGGTCCGGTCTCCACATGAAAGAACTGTGTATTGCTCAAATCTTTCATCTTTTCTTCCTCCGTTTCATACATTTCTATTCTAATATAAATGTACCAAAAATACAATGAATATTTTGTGAAGGATTTTTAAAATGATTCTCAAAATAAAGTTTTCTACTTTTACAATGCATCCACTGTCCATGCATCTTTTCCGACCGTCACTCTTAATAATCTGCCAGATAAGTTTTCATCAGACAAGATTGCCAGCCGGATATATTCCTTCGTATGTCCGATCCAATATGTCTTTCCGTCTTTCTCCATCTGTTCCTCTACAAGAATTTCTGTCTCTTTGCCCGCAAATTGCTCCTCATAAGCTTTCCGGTTCCGTTCATCCAATGCAAGTAACGTGTTACTCCTTTTTGTCTTCTCCGGCTCCGGCACTTGATTCGGCATTACCGCAGCCTTTGTTCCCTGACGCTTTGAATATTTAAAAATATGCGTCTCATAAAAATTTACTTTTTCTACAAATGCCCTTGACTCTTCAAATTCTTCTTCGGTCTCTCCCGGGAATCCGACGATTATGTCTGTAGTCAATGCCGGATTTTCAAAATATTTACGGAGCAGCATGCATTTTTCAAAATATTCTTCTGCGGAATATCTTCGGTTCATCCGCTTTAAAGTCTCCTCGCAGCCACTTTGCAATGACAGATGAAAATGCGGACAGATTTTTGGAAGTGCAGACAGCGCCGACGCAAATTCTTCTGTGATAATGCGGGGCTCCAACGATCCGAGTCGGATTCTCTCGATTCCTTCGATTGCATGAACCGCCTGGATCAGCGAAAGTAACGTTTCCTTTTCTTCAAAGTCAACTCCGTAAGAACTCAGATGAATTCCTGTGAGCACAACTTCCTTATAGCCATTGGCTGCAAGTGCACTCACTTCTTCCACAACTTCTTCTTTTCTTCTGCTTCTGACACGACCTCTCATGTATGGGATGATGCAGTATGTACAAAACTGGTTACAGCCGTCCTGAACTTTAATGTATGCCCGTGTGTGTTCTGCAGTCTTGGTCAGATGGAGTTCTTCGTATTCTTTCGTGTGATTGATATCAATGACTTCCTGCTGCACAAACACACCGTCTGCTTCTTTTCGTTTCTGCTCATACTCCTCAAGAATCTCGATCAAATTCTGCTTCTTATTATTTCCGATGACAATATCAATACATTCATCGATCTTATCGCTGTTTTCCTGCGCCTGCACGTAACATCCCGCCGCCACAACGATTGCATCCGGATTCATCTTTTTTGCCCGGTGGATCATCTGTCTTGACTTTCTGTCAGCCATATTGGTCACCGTACATGTGTTGATAATATAGATATCCGCCCCTTCCTGAAACGGAACAATCTCATAGCCATTCTGTTCCAACAGTTCCTGCATCGCCTCTGTCTCGTATGCATTGACTTTACATCCAAGATTATGTAATGCTGCTTTTTTCATCTTTTTTCCCTTTCTTTTTCTGCTTCTATGTAATTGTTATCCAAAATCACGAAAATTTCTCCATTTCTTTGGCACTTTGTTTCTTGACTTTTATACCCCCAAACTTTAAGATAAGGGTAGAACAAAATTCAAGGAGGATTATTCAATGAAAACAGTACAAATTTCATTAAATTCAATCGACAAAGTAAAATCTTTCGTAAACGAAATCACAAAATTTGATCACGATTTCGACTTAGTATCCGGAAGATATGTGATTGACGCAAAATCTATCATGGGTATTTTCAGCTTAGACTTATCAAAACCAATCGACTTAAACATCCACGCTGAAAAAGACCTTGATACTATTTTAGAAGCGCTTGCTCCATACTTAGTATAAGTTTTCAACAGTCACCTACGACTTTGATAAAGAAGTATACAGATATTCTCCGGAATGTCTGTAAGAAAATATAGATATGTTCCGGCCGGCTCCGGTCAGGAACATATCTATTTTTTTACTATTTTACAACAATCGTCTCCACAGTGTTCACAGCTGCCTCAAACAGTTCATCAATCTTTTCTGCAAGATTTTCTTCTGATCTGCGGATCACATTGATATTCGGTTTTGTCACCGGGTGTTTTGCGACAAAGATCGTACAACAATCCTCAAACGGAAGAATAGACGTCTCGTAAGTATCGATTTTCTCTGCAATCTCCACGATTTCCTGCTTGTCAAATCCAATCACCGGACGGTATACCGGCAGTGTACATACATCATTGGTTGCTGCCAGACTCTGCATCGTCTGGCTCGCCACCTGTCCGATACTCTCCCCTGTGATCAACCCAAGGCATCCGCTCTCTTTTGCAAAATGTTCTGCAATCTTCATCATATAACGACGCATAATAATCGTCAGCTCATCATGTGGACACTTATCATAAATATACAGCTGAATGTCTGTAAAGTTGACAATGTGCAGCTTAATCGGTCCTGAATACTTTGCCACTAATTTCGCAAGATCGATCACTTTCTGTTTTGCACGCTCACTTGTATACGGTGGTGCATGGAAATAAGTTGCCTCCAGCCCGACTCCTCTCTTGGAAATCATATAACCAGCTACCGGGCTGTCAATCCCACCGGAGAGCAGAAGCATCGCCTTTCCGTTTGTTCCCACCGGCATTCCACCTGGTCCCGGAATGATTTCTGAATAAATGTAGATCTGTTCGCGGATTTCGATATTAAGCTTGATCTCTGGCTTGTGCACATCTACCTTGATTTCTGGAAATGCCTCTAAAATAGCCTCTCCAAGATCGCAGTTGATCTCCATAGAATTCTTCGGATAACTCTTCTTGCCTCTTCTTGCCTCTACTTTAAATGTTGTATTTTTATCCGGATACATCTGATCCATATAATCTACAACATCTTTTTTTAATTGTTCAAATCCCTGGTCTTCCACATGAACTACCGGACAGATTCCCACGATTCCAAAAACTCTCTTTAAGCTTGCGACAGTCTCCTCGTAGTCATACTCTCCTTCACATTCTACATAGATTCTCCCCTGAGATTTGTGGATATCAAAAGTCCCATCCACATCTTTCAGCGCATAGCGCATCTGACGAATCAAGGCATCCTCAAAAAGATATCTGTTTTTCCCTTTGATCCCGATTTCTCCGTATTTTATCAAAAATGCATGAAATATCATTTTTCTTATCCTTTCTTTTGCATATTATATCAATGTCTTGTATACCTTCTCAGCATCGGTACACAATTATATAATGTTTCCAGTGTATAGTCAATTTCCTCTTCGGTTGTAAATTCGGAAAGACTGAATCGAAGCGTCGCATCGAGGTATTCTTTCTTCACACCGATTCCTTTCAGCACACCGCTGATTGCCGGATGATTTGATGCACAGGCAGAACCGGAGGACACATAGATTCCTTTGTCTTCCAACGTATGAAGCAGCACTTCACTTCGGATTCCAGCTACACCGACACTGATAATATGCGGCGCACTCGTCTCATCTGTCACTCCATGGATCACTACATCATCGATTTTCTGGATTCCTTCAATGAACCGATTTTTTAGCGCACGCATCTTTGCGGTCTTTTCATCCAAATCCGTATAAATCTCTTTGACGGCTCTTCCAAGTCCAGCAATCCCCGGAACATTCTCCGTGCCGGAACGAATATTTTTCTGCTGTTCTCCTCCGAAAATAATCGGATGGATCTTCACCTTCTCGTTGATATAAAGCGCTCCGATTCCTTTCGGTCCGTGGATTTTATGTCCGCTCACAGACATCATATCAACCCCGATCCGCTTTGGATAAATCCGATATTTTCCAAATCCTTGAACTGCATCCACATGAAATAAAATTTTATTGTTGTACCCCTTAATGATACGCGCTGCTTCCTCAATTGGTTGAACCGCTCCCATCTCATTATTCACATACATGATCGATACGAGGATTGTCTCCTCACAGAGCGCTTCCTGCAGTGCGGAAAGCTTCACCTTTCCTTCTGCATCCACCGGAAGATACGTCACGCGAAATCCTTCTTCTTCAAGATAATGCATCGTATTTAAAATTGCCGGATGCTCGATGGACGAAGTGATCAGATGTCTCCCCGCCCGATGATTTGCCCTTGCAGCACCGATCAGCGCAAGGTTATCGCTCTCAGTTCCTCCGGAAGTAAAAAAGATTTCTTTTTCCTGCACTTTCATCGCCTTTGCAATGATTTCCTTTGCTTCCTTGATATATTGTTCTGCCTCGACTCCTTTTCTGTGCATAGAAGATGGATTTCCGTAATCTTCACACATTACTTTTCCAACAATGTCCCGCACACATTCATAACACTTTGTTGTCGCCGAATTGTCCAGATATATTTCCATAGTTTTCTCCTGTTTTCTTTTACTATCAGATTATGTCATTCCTGTTCCAGATGATACATCAGCACAGACAACATCGTCATCCCCGCCGTCTCTGTGCGAAGGATCCGCTTTCCAAGCGTGATTGGATATGCTCCTGCCTCCATGGCAAGCTTCACCTCTTCTTGCTCAAATCCGCCTTCCGGACCAATAAAAATCCCAACCGACTGCCCCGGCTGTATCGCTTGGATCCGCTCTTTTGTAGCCTGCATTCCCTCCGCCAATTCATATGGGATCAGAAGAACATCAAGGCTTTTCGCATAAGAAAGCGCTTCCTGAAAGTTCATCACTTGTTTTATTTCCGGGATCACATTTCTTCCCGCCTGTTTTGCAGCGCTCTCTGAGATCCCGCTCCACCGTTCTCTCTTCTTTGCCGCCTTTTTCTGATCCAGCTTTACCACTGCCCTCTTTGTCGCAACCGGAATCACTTCCCATGCCCCAAGTTCTACCGCTTTCTGGATGATCAACTCCATCTTATCGCTCTTTGGGAGCCCCTGAAACAGATAAAGTTTTGATGGAAGTTCATTTTCCGCTTCCCGTTCCTCCAAAATCCGAGCCGTTACCTTGTCTGCCTCCAGTGATTCGATCTCACAGAGATACTTCTTATTGTTGCCATCACTGATTTCCAACTGCTCTCCCGTCTTCATACGAAGTACATTCTTCATATGATTAACGTCCGACCCGGTAATCTCAATGTATCCATCCCTCACTTGATCTGGCACTACAAAAAAATGCTGCATGTTCTTCTATCCTCTTTCTTAGAAATTTTTTCTTGCGGTAACAGATACCCACTCTCCTTGATAAGTCACTTCCAGCACTTCCAGCCCCGCTGCCTTCACTGCCTCTACAACAGTATCTTCCTTGTCATCGATGATTCCGCTTGTAATATAGACACCACCTTTTTTCAGCTGATTTAGGATCACTGGTGTCAGTGGCACAAGAACATCCGCAAGAATATTTGCCACAACAATGTCATACTTATCATAGCCGACTTTATCCTGCACTGCCTTGTCATCAATAATATTGCCAATCATGACTTCATACTGGTCTCTAGTAATTCCATTGACTTCCATGTTTTCATAAGTAGCATCGATTGCACACGGATCAAGATCTGTTCCCACAGAATAAGCTGCGCCAAATTTTAAGGCAAGCATGCCAAGAATTCCGCTTCCACATCCTACATCAAGAATTCTTGTCTCCTTTGTCACATGTTTCTTCAGCTGACGAATGCAAAGCTGTGTCGTCTCGTGCATTCCTGTTCCAAATGCTGTTCCCGGATCGATATGAATGATCATCTTATCCTCATCTTCCGGTTTTACCTCTTCCCAGGATGGAATAATTAAAATGTCATCGACATAGAACTGATGAAAATACTGCTTCCAGTTATTTACCCAATCCAGATCTTCTGTCTGAGACTCTTCGATCGTCCCTTCTCCTACATTCGCATAGGCACGCATCGCTTCAAACTCATCTCTGACCTTTGCAAGCATCTCCTCTTTATCCACTTCCTCCTCAAGGTAGAAGCTGAGGTAAGCAATCCCATCATCACTCTCGATCTGCGGCAGGATGTCTACAAACATCTGCTCTTTATCAGCCTGTGTAAGCGGCACTTTATCCTCAATCTCCACACCTTCAATTCCCAGATCCATCAACATACTGCTGACAAGGTCTTCCGCCTCTGTTGTTGTCTTTAATCTGAATTTGTTCCATCTCATAATCATTCACCTCTTTAAAAATCTAATCTGCATCTTCTCCCAATAACAGATTTCTTATCTTCTTTGCTCTGCCTATTTTTACTTTACTGTATTAGAAAATCCCCAGGTGCTCCAGAAGAATCTTTATTCCCATTAAAATCAGGATCAATCCTCCTGCCAGTTCCGCTTTGGACTTATATTTTGCACCAAATACATTCCCAATCTTCACCCCGCCTACGGACAGTAAAAATGTTGTCACTCCGATAAATGCAACTGCCGGAATGATGTCCACCTGCAAGAATGCAAATGTGATCCCAACTGCGAGCGCATCAATGCTGGTCGCAACCGCAAGCACAAGCATCTCCTTCACCTTAAGAGAATCTTCTTCCATCCCGCACTCTTCGCCGTCTTCCCGCGATTCTTTGATCATGTTCAGACCGATGATCCCAAGAAGTACAAATGCAATCCAGTGATCGATCGAAGTGATCACATGGCTGAACTGCACACCCAATGCATATCCCAAAAGCGGCATCCCCGCCTGAAATATACCAAAATAAAGTCCGACAATGCCAGCCTTTGTCCATGTACATTTCTTCATCGCCAATCCTTTGCAGACCGACACTGCAAACGCATCCATGGAAAGACCTACCGCGATCAAAAATAATTCTATGATTCCCATTGTTTTCTTCCTCTTCTTTTGTTTGCTCTGCAAGGTCTTCCAAAATCTATTTTTAGACCTATCAATTTATCATAACATAAAAAGGAAGTTTCTTCTACACTATTTTGAAGCTGTTGCTACTCTTCACAGATCTCCCGAACTTCATCATGCATCTCTCCCGCATATTGTTCTTCTGTCATCGTCACAAGAACATCTCCTGCTCTGATCATTGTGTTTCCTCTCGGAATAATCTCTCTTCCGCTTCTTTGAATCGACACAAGCAGGCAGTGATCCGGCCACTGGATTTCTCCAACCTCATGATCCGCTGCCGCTGAACCAAACATCACAGACTGCCGCATCAGTACTTTCTCCCTGCTTCCTTCTTCTTTCAGTTCTCCTCTGCCCGCGAGCAGGCGTTCCAGAAGGCTTTCGTAGATCGGATCAGACTTTAATAACGTCGCCACAATATATGCCACGATCGAGATGATCGAGAGTGACAGCATCTGGCTCACTGACCCAGTCATCTCAAAGATCAGGATGATTCCGGTCAGCGGCGCACGCACGATCGCGGTGAAATAGCCTGCCATTGCAAGTAAGACAAAATTATTGATATAATCCGGGTCCATTCCAAAGTAATTGACACCGATCATTCCAAAGATTCCCCCAGTCAGTGCTCCAAGCACAAGCAGTGGAAAGAAAATCCCTCCCGGCGCCCCGGAACCGAAGCAGATTGCCGAGAACACAAATTTCGCTGCGAGCAAAAAGATTGCTCCCCCAAGCAATAGCTTATGATCCGTCATCAGATCGATCAGTTCATGTCCGCTTCCAAGTAATTCCGGCACTGTAAATGCAAAAATTCCGGCAAGCGTAAATGGAATCAGCAGTCGTGTCACTTCATTTAACCATGAGACTTTTTTATACATTGCCTGCACCGTCAGCGTAAACCAATTGTAAAATGCACCGAAGCATCCAAGAATCACTCCAAGCACAACGATCATCCAATAATAATTCTGTGGAAGTACATTTCCGATATCAAACTGAAATACCGGTTCTATCCCGATAAACTGAGAAGAAATATAATCTGCAGTAATCGATGCGGTCATCACCGAAATCAGCACAGATACCGAGAAATTTTTATGCACTTCTTCAAGTGAGAACATCACCCCCGCAAGAGGCGCATGAAATGCCGCCGACAGCCCGGCGCTCGCCCCACAGGTCAACAGAAACTTTTCTTCCGTCCGATCCCGCTTTAACAGTTTTGAAATCCCTTTTCCCGTCATTGCTCCAAGCTGGATCGACGGGCCTTCCCTTCCAAGCGATAATCCCGCCAGCAGTGACAGAAATCCTCCTGCAAATTTTGCCGGCAGCACACGCCACCATTTCTGCGATAATTTTCCCGCCATCTCTCCTTCCAGCTGTGGGATCCCGCTCCCTGAGATCATCGGCTCCCACCGGACAAGCAATCCTACAAGAACTGCCAACACCATTAAGGCAAGCAGCCATCCTGCCATCCGCACCGGGGACTGTCCCGCAAAGGTGATGATCTCATCCATCCACTTCCCGGCATACTTCAATGCAATGCGGTAGGCAAGGACGATCAGGCCGCCAATCATCCCGACAAGCAGCCCCTCTCCGATCAAAATGACCGGAAGATGCTCCTCTCTCTTAATCATCTGCGATGTATCATGCTTCATCTTTTTCCTCCTTACATGCTCATTTTCCTGTCCGCCGTCTTACTTCCTTGAAACAGACATCACTTTTCAATTTCCTCAAAACTATTTAACTCCAAAATTCCGCCATTGTCTACCCTGAAAATGCGATCGGCATTTTGGATCGTCGATAACCGGTGTGCGATCACGAAGGAGGTTCTTCCCTTTAATAACGCTTCAATTCCTTTCTGTACAAGAAGTTCTGTATGTGTGTCAATACTAGATGTCGCCTCATCCAGTATGAGTATTTTAGGTTCTGACAGCATCGTTCTTGCAAATGCGAGAAGCTGTCTTTGTCCCGCTGAAAGTCCTGCGCCGCGCTCTTTTAACTCTGTATCATATCCCTTCTCCATCTTCATGATGAATTCATGGGCATGGACTGCTTTTGCTGCCCGGATGATTTCTTCCTCACTGGCTTCTAACCTTCCATATCGGATATTTTCCCGAATTGTTCCTGAAAATAAGAAGACATCTTGTGTCATAATTCCCATCTGACTTCTAAGACTTTCAATCGTCACACTCTTTACATCCCTGCCATCAATACAAACCTGCCCGTGCTGAATATCATAAAAGCGGCAGATCAGATTGACAATCGTTGATTTTCCTGCTCCGGTCGGTCCGATCAGCGCCACTGTCTGACCAGGCTCAATCTCAAAGCTGACATCCTTTAATACTTCCTTTTCTTTCTCATAGGAAAAGGTTACATGCCGAAAGCTGACAGCACCTGTGATCTCCGGCATCTCGCAAGCTGTCTCTCCGTCAGTCAGGTCCGGCTTCGTGTCAAGAATCTCAAAAATACGCTCTGCTCCTGCAATATTCGTCACAAGCTGATTATAGAAATTACTGAGGTTCATGACCGGTCGCCAGAACATTGAAATGTATGTTCCAAATGCGATCAGCGTTCCGACCTGCAGCATTCCGTCAAGAATCATATTAACCCCGAAAAAGTATAGTACCATTGTTCCAAGTCCCCAACAAAAATCTACAATTGGACCAAACGCATCTGCATAGCGCACTGCATCTACAAAGGAGTCCTTATGCTCCTGTAATAATTCTTCAAAAATCTGTTTCGTTTCCTGCTCCGCCCCAAAGCTCTGCACAACATACATCCCTGAAATATCTTCATGGACAAATGCATTCATATTCGATCCTTTTTTTCGGTGGATCTGCCACCGTATATGGGATTTGCTCTGCACAAAGGCAACTCCGAGGATCATAAGCGGCAAACTGGAGAGCGCTGCCGCTGCCAGCTTCCAGTTTTTGACAAACATGATCCCGACCACCGACAAGATTGTGATAAAATCCGGAATCAGTGTCGTGACACTGTTTGACAGCACCTCCTTCAAAGAATTGACATCCCCTATGATCCTTGCAAGAATCTTCCCGGTCGGTCTGCTGTCAAAAAACTGAAAACTCAGTGTCTGGATATGCGTATACAATTCTTCACGGATTGTGAGAAGCACCTCATTTGACACCTTCGCCATAATATACATACGCATTTTCACAAGCAGGACAAGTGTCAGGTTCAAAAGAACTGCCACAATGCCAAGCCTTTTTAACCCATGCCAGTCTTCTCCTGCAATATAAACGTCAATCGCCTGTTGGATGATCAGCGGATTGATCAGTGTGATCACAACTGATACAAGCATAATCGTCAGCACTGCCACGACCTGCTTTTTATATGCGAGCAGATAATAGAACATCCGCGCCAGCGTCTTTCTCTTTGACACTGTCTGGACCTGCTCATCTGTTCTCGTTGCATTTACCGCCATCGTTTTTCTCTCCTTCCTTTAAATAACTTCCCCCTGTATCTGACAGGTCTGATAATAAATTCCCTTTTTCTCCCATAATGTTTCATGCGTTCCCCGCTCTGCCACTTTTCCATCCTGTAAAATCAGAATTTCATCTGCATCTCGCACTGAAGAAACCCGGTGTCCGATGATAATCTTTGTCACATCTGTCACATTCCGTAGGTTCTCTTGGATTTGACGCTCGGTATCCATATCGAGTGCAGAAGTCGAATCATCTAATACGAGGATCGGCGCACGTTTTGCAATCGCCCGGGCAATGCTGATCCTCTGTTTCTGTCCACCGGAAAGCCCTACCCCGCGCTCACCGATCAGCGTGTCATACCTGCTTTCCATACGCTCTACGAAATTTTTTGCCTCCGCACAATCAAGAGAGGCAACCACTTCTTCCCGCAAAACTTCTCCCCGCTTTCCAAACCGTACATTTTCTTCCACCGTATCTGAAAACAAAAAGACATCCTGCATAACAAGCGCAATGCTTCTTCTCAGTTGATGAAGCGGAAGTTTTCGAATATCCTTCCCATCCAAAAGGACCTTTCCTCCCGTGACATCATAAAACCGCTGGAGTACATGGATGACAGAAGTCTTTCCCGCACCGGTTTCTCCCATAATCCCGAGCGTCTTTCCTGCCGGCAGATCAAAGGATATGTCTCGCAAAATGGAATGTCCGTCAAGTTCCAAAGAAACATGTTCAAATGTGATATTCCCCTTTACATTCTCCAGTCTTTCCGGACTCTTAGGCTCTGTAATTTCCGGATATTGTCGGTAAATCTTCTTCAGCTTTTCATTGGATGCAACTGCCGCTGCAAAGTCATTGAACAGCCATCCTAACATCTCCATCGGCCAGACGATGTTCATTGAATATTCCACAAATGCCCCGAGCGTTCCCAGTGTGATTTTTCCCTCGATCACACGGTGTCCGCCAAAAATAATAACAATAACTGGAAGCAGCTTTGTGATTGCCTGAAATAACGGCTGGTATCGAACCAGCACTTTAGACTGCTTCATATTCAGTTCGTAATAACGCTTGTTGTGAGATAAAAATTTTCTGATCTCGAATTTCTCCCTTGCAAATGCTTTGACGGTACGCACTCCGGCAAGATTTTCTTCCGCCACCGTATTCAGAGCAGCATTTTCCTCACTAATCTCCTCATACACATTTCCAAGCTTCTTTTCCATCATAATTGCAAACAGCGCTACCATTGGCATTGCAATCACCGGAATAAGAAACAAACCTCTGTCAAGGCGATACATACAAACCAAAATCACACTGGTATGAAAGATGACTTCTACGAGCAACATGCTGATATAAGTCAGTGATCCCCATATTTTATCGACATCATCTTTGACCCTCGACATCAGTTCTCCAGTATTTGTATTGTTAAAATACCGCATGGACAACGACTGGATATGATCAAACAGCCTTCTTCTAATGTCCATCGCAATCTCCGATCCCACCCGGTCAAAAGTAAATTCTTGAAGATATCCAAAAACACATCTTCCTACTCCGATGAAAAAGACCCCAAAAAGTAACATTGGAAAAATTTCCTTCTGTCCCTTTCCAATCACATCATCAATCATACGCTTTGTAATCTGTGGAGACAGCATGTCAAGACTGACCTTGATGACCAGGCAGCCGATTGCAAACGCATACACATACCACTTTTCCAACAGATATTTTGATATTTTTTTCATAAGTTTCCCCGTTCTCCTTTCCTCTCTTATACAACAGACCTTTTTCGCTCCTAAGAATCTTTTTCTCTTCCAAAGCGCCACACTTCTGTGCTCCGCCAGGAATCTACTGAAAATTTTGATTAAAAGATGAAATTTTCCACAAAAAAAGGACATGCCTGGTGCACATCCTGATTTTCCCTATTGCGGATCAAACTTCCTCTATAAGATGTGCTTCTTCTATGTTTTCTGCAAGATTCTCCCAGAATAGATATCTCTCCAAAGATATCCACCCAGAAACGCTTCTTTTCCAGGAAATTCCTGAAAAAAGAAAGCTGTGGCACGCATACCACAGCTTTTGCACAAAAAGAAAGCACAATCTTTCTATTCTTACTTTACTCTAAAAAAGATTCTCCTGAGGTAAACGTTCCAAACGGTTGCTGTATATTGTTGTACAATTCATTGAATTTATTGTTCTCTTTGCGTTCATAGTTTTACCTCCTTCTTTTTCTTATTTAACGCTGTTTTTATTATAAAACTGTCGACAGTATCTGTCAATATTTTTTGTAAAATTATGGAAATTCACAAAAAATCATGCTCTTTTTGATCAATTTGCATAATACGACTCCATGATGGCATTGACTTTTGACACAACATAATTACTTCCACCTTTTTTCTGTACATCTTCCACCATTCCGATTACAGACAGCGGCCGCTCTTCCCCATCTGTCGTTTCACATGCAAACCATCCATATTCAAGAGCTCCTGCATCCTCCTGACTTCCTTTTGTCTCGGCTGTTCCGGTCTTTCCAAGCAGGGAAACTCCCTCGATTCTTCCGCCTGCTCCAGTTCCAGTCGGATTCTCAATAACCTGCACAAGATCACTCTGAATCTGTTTTGCCGTCTCCTCCGTAAATACATCTTTTTTCCAATACTCTGCTTGCTGTCCTTCCTCCATCTGCAGTACCGGAAGAATCATATTTCCCTCATTGACAAACGCAGAGTAAATGGACGCAAGATGAATTGGATTGACAAGTAATTCTCCCTGCCCATATCCTGTATCTGCCAGCTGAATTTCAGAAGAAATCTTACTGTCTGTTCCAAATGTAGATACTTGTGCACCGATATCAAATGGTAGTTCTTCTTCAAATCCTGCCCGGCGCATGCCCTCGATCATCGTATCCGCCCCAATATCAAGCGCTGCACGTGCAAAGTAAATATTATCTGAATAGACAAGCGCATTCTGCAAGTTGACCTCGCTTCCATAATCGGTCAGTGTTGTAACCATATATTCTCCCCAACTTGCATCTTTCTGCCAGCTTAGCCCCACATATCCTTTGTTTTCATTTGGATCAAGCTTCCCTGCATCCATACCAATTGCTGCCGTGATCGGTTTAAACGTAGATCCTGGCACAAGAGCCGCATAGAATCGGTTCAAAAGCGGTCGGTTTGGATCTTCATTTAATTCTGTCCATCTCCGATCGGAAATTCCATAGACAAACTCATTCGGGTCATATGCCGGCGTGCTCACAAGTGCCATCACTTCCCCTGTTTTTGGATTTATGGAAACAGCCATTGCAGGATCTCCTTGAAACTGTTCGTACGCTTTCTGCTGGATTGCAGCATCGATAGTCACCGTCACATCTTGTCCATCTTCTTTTTCCTTCGCAGCTAAAAGAATCTTCGTCTTGCCATTCTGATCTGCTGTGTAGATTTCATAGCCATCGGAACCCTTTAGTGTTTTCTCATAGGCAAGTTCCAAACCTGATTTTCCAATCACACTATTTTCATGATACCCTTCCGACTGTTTTTCTTCCAGTTCCTCTGCACTGATCGGCTGCACATAGCCAGTCAGATGTCCTCCTGCTGCTCCAAGAGGATAGACTCTTCCTTCCGTCTCAGAGATCATAACTCCTTTGATTCCCAGCAGACGCTGTTCTTTTTCTTCATTCCCTTTTGCCATCGACTTTAATGGCACAAACACGTCATCTGTCACCCACGCAGCGCTGAGCTTGGTTTCTATCTCTTCCTCTGTCATATCCATTTCTGCTGCAATTTTTTCAATCGCTCCCGTCTTATCCTCATCCATCTTTCCCGGGACCACACCGACTTGAAGTATCGTTCCATTGACTGCAAGCCCATTTCCATTCCGATCCAATATATTTCCCCTGCGTGCCGAAACCGTGGACACGACAATTCTGTCATCTTCCCTCAATTCCGGGAAAATCAATGACGGTTCCCATACAAGTTTCCAGTCACCGCCTTTTTCTTTGACCAGACTTGCTTCATTGTAAAATGCTTTTTCTCCTGCCACCGTTTCCATCTTCGTCTGATAAGATACTACGGCTGTCTTCTCTTTGTCCTTCTTTTTCTTCTCCTTGTCAAACTTCACTTGAAGTCCACTCATCTGGATCCCTTCATAAATATTTTTGTTTTTCTCAAGGAAAGCTTTCTTTTCTATTCCGCTTGTGTCACTGACAAACGTATACATCTCTTCATACTTTCCTTTGGAAAGTAATTCAAAATATTCTTTCATAACCATCTTCGGAGTCTGTCGGATGTCTGCAACATTCAACATCACTCCGGTTGCGATCACTCCAATAACCAAAAGCACAGAAATCCCGAGCCACACCCAATTGAAGCTTTTCTCTTTCCTTTTGTAATTCTGTATCTCTTGTTGTTTTTTTGTACCCTTATTTTGTGTTCTCTTCTCTGACATGAATACTCCCTTCTACTTTTTCTCAGCCTCTTCCATATAAGTTGGAAGCATATTCTCCTCCGACTGAATGATCCTATTCCCAATATACTGGAAACTTCTCTCCCCTCGTTGCCTTACGGTCACTTCATGTATGAACGCACAATCTGTCATCCGTTCTTTCCAGACCGCCTCCACCGTTATGGTCAATGTTCCATCTGGATTTTCCTTATAAGCTGTCACCTCCGGCACCGGCACATTTGTAATATTATATCTTCGATACAACATTTCTTCCCGTTTATAACAGTTCTTTTCTTTCTGATACTCCTGCCTTCCCCGAAGAATTTCTACCGGAACCGAAAGGTAACTCTGCACGACCGACTCAAATTCCTGCGCCGGAATTCCCTCCGGATATGCATCATCTGCCGGATAATTTCCATTCTGTATCCGGTAAAACTCTTCAAACAACGACCGAAAATCCAGTCTGTCATAATTCTTCTCATTCCACTCCTCAAAAAATAACCCTCCGTTGTAGTACCCACTTTGTGGAACATAACGTTTACACACTTCTCTTAACTCATCCGGAATCGGTTCCATCCGAACTGCATCGACTGCATCCTCTCCATCATAACCTGCCGGACGATATTTCTTATAGATTAAATATCCTTTCTCGGTTACCGTCCACTCCTTTGCTGCATAACGCTCCATATACGAGATAAACTGATCTTCTTTCTCTCTGCTTAGGACAACATTCGTTATGATCAGGTTTGTTCCATCAAAAGTCAGATCGGTCTGCCGGATTCCGTTTCTTTCCAGCGCTCGGTAAAACCGTACGGTTCCCTCTCTGCCGGATGCTATCTCTTCGCAGAACTTTCTTAGCTTCTTCGGATTCTGCAAATTGGTCTGATTATTTTCATCTATTATAATATACCCCCGTTTCCCCATTTTTTCTACCATCTCTTTCAAAGAAATCTCCGGCTTTTCCTTATAAATCTTCTGATAATCTTTTGCCGCTGTTTCTGCTTCCGCAAGCAGAATCTCCTGCTCTGATTTCGTAATCTCCCCGGACACTTCTACTTTTGCCTTCTCATCTGTGCGATCACATCCCTGCACGCAGACAGACAGAAGAAGTATTGTCAAAAACAGTAAAACACACTTGCACACACACCGCTTCTTTCTCTTTTTTCCTTGTTCTGTCTCCATTCCTATCTCCCCTTTCTTTTTCCTCTGTCTTTTCAGAACAAATCACCGCCACCAGCTCCTTTGACCCTATACGGTTACTATTCTTACATTTGTAATATTTTGTCGTAAAAAGATAAGAAAGCGCTCCGCTTTCCTTTCTTTTATATTACATTTGTAGTATTTAATTGTCAATCCCTTTTCTGCAAACTCTTTTCTCTATTCTGCCTGCGCCAGAATCTCCTTTTTCTCTTCCTCCGTGAGCATCTCATTTTTTACCATCGTCTCTAACACTTGCTGCTGTCTCTGTTTGGCAAGTTCCGGATTTTTAGTCGGCGCATAAACTGATGGTGCATTTGGGATTCCCGCCAGCAACGTACTCTCATAGTCATTCATCTGTCCGGGTTCTTCTTGAAAATATCCAAGACTTGCCTCTCTTACACAGTCATATCCATCCCCAAAGTAAATATGATTTACATATAGTTCTAAAATCTCCTCTTTTGTAAATTCTTTTTCCATCGCAATTGCCATAAATATCTCGGCAATCTTCCGCTCAACTGTTTGATCCATGTCAAAATAGAAATTTTTTGCCACCTGTTGAGTAATCGTGCTTCCTCCCTCCAAAAGCTTTCTCACACGGATATTGTGATAGAATGCCCGCGCAATTCCAATAGGATCAATTCCTTTATGTCTGTAAAACCGTTTATCTTCCACTGACACAACTGCTTTCTTGTAAATATCCGGGAGCTGCTCTGCCGATAGGAAATTTTCATCTTCCACTGTTTCCTTCCGGATCTGCACAAGACTCTTCTCTTCCAGCGCCTCCTGATACATCCGATATCCCTTCCCGGCAACAAATCCCCCTGCACAGACAATGATCAGAAGCATCCCTACCAGTATTCTGCGAATCCATTTCATACGCCTCTCCTCCTTTGTATGTCCTGCTTTTCACTTTCTTACCATGTCACCTTCAGCTTAAAATCTTGATCAATTTTGCACTGTCCCAGGGACAGACGCACCCCCTGGGTACGCAACAGACGGCAAATTTCATGAAAGATCCGCAACACACTGTTCTCATTTGCCATGTTCTCCCTATATTTTTCGTAATAAGAACGCTTTGTGAACATCGTAAGTTTCGGCAGTGATGTCTTAATATTTCGAGCCACGATCTTTTCCTGCCCAATAAAATGAAACTCATTGATCCATCCTTCATGAGAACCATTATCAAGATTCCTCGGTATCTCCCCAATTTCTTCTTTCGTCTCCTGGATCAGTTCATAAATTCCGTATACAGTATCTCGATCCACCTTAAACATCTGCATCAGCTGAATATCATCAAACAATTTATAAGTACAATATCTCAGATTTCCATTTCCAAAAAGTTCCAGAGAAAATCCACCGTACTCTCCTTCCCAACCCACAACCGGACTTGTCTGATAGGAAAAAATCTTCATCTCCTTTGTCAATGTCGCCATTTACTTCTAACCCCTTTTTTATTCTGCTTTACTTCTCGATCTATACTACCGCCAGAAGCGATAACAGATGGAACGATTTTTCTTTCTGAAAAAGTTCTTCCAACCGTTTTAAATTCGTATCTGAGTGCTCCACTTCCTTGGCATACCTGTGTGCAATCTCTGCCACCTCTTCCACCTGTGGAAATTTCCCATGTGAAAGGAAGGATGCAAACACCATCTCCTGAATCAACAGTGTGCTGGCGACTGCGAATTTCGCCTTCTCGTATGCCATCTCATCATAAACAGCTCCGCAGAAATATGTGAAGAGAAAATATACCATCAGCTGTTCCAGATAAATTTCCCAGCGCTCTTCTTTGCAAACTTCTCTTTCAAACCGCGCAAATGCTTCCTGATAAAATGCCTCACCTTGTCCAAACAGCTTCTGCTCCACAGATTCTATATAAGGCTTCCAATCCGCCTTTAATACTTCCAGTTTTCCAAAGACTTGGAACATCTGACTCATTATCTCATAACGTGATCTGCTTTTTGGTCTAATTTTCTCTAATTTTTCTCTGAACCTCTCACGATTCTTCTCCTTTTGATAACGCTCAAGCAGCTGATCAATCTCAAAAAGAGCTTCTCCCCGGATTCTTCGCTGTACATCATGGGCGATCGCCAGCACCTTCCCGATCCGAACTTCCATTGACTCCTTCCGATCTTGGAGAATACCGATCATCGCCTCCCGAACATCCATCAGTTTTGTAAATAAGAAAAAGTCAAAGGATTCATACGTTTCTTCTCTGTCATCTTCTTTGTTCAAAAAACGAACCGGTTCTTTGCCGCCAAGTATAATCTTTGCCGCTTCCACACATGAGAGGGAAAGAGAGATTTCTCGGATTCCCTCATATTCCTCGATATGGCGGGGATACATTCTGCAAGTCCGGCAAAGCATCTGTTCTCCCTTCTCCGCGTACAGATCACACAAATTTTCCTCATTAAAAAAAGCGCACCTTCCCTTATATTGTAAAAAAGCGCCTTCCTTCCAGTCCACAGAATTTTTCATACGGTTTCCAAATGCGCCTGGTATCTTTTTATATTTTCTAAGTGACTTGTCATCGATCATAATCTGCCATCCGGCACAGCAGGTGTCTGTACACGCAGATGCGGTACACTGAAACTTTCTATAATAATGCGGCACGGTATATAACATGTTTCCTTCTATCCTTTCCATTCATTGCCTTTCCTCTATCTTATTTCCCTGAAAACTAAATGTCAAGCAAAAAGGAGAGTGTTAAAATTCCACTCTCCTGCAATAACTCCAAAGTCCCTCTGCAATCAGGAGCAGCACCCCTGCTTCTGCCACTCCAGGAACTCCCACCGAAACATCTCCCACAAAAAATATGAGTCCCATAAACGGAAGGCTCACAATGATTCCAAAAATCAAGGCAAAAAAGGAAGCTGCACTCTGCTTGACTACGGTTGTCTCATTTGTCCAGTTATAAACCGGCAGCTTCAAATTGATAAACAATCCCCACACGGTCCCCGCAAAAGCTGCCGCCACCGGATAGACAAACAGTGTGATAAGTGTCATTCCCGTAACACGAAACCGCACTGCGAGAAGTGCAGAACTAATCAGTGCTGCCGGAATCTGAAGCAACAAATTGAACAACATTTTTCCTTTATAGATTTCTTCCTTCGTAATTGGAAGTGATTTGAGAATCCACAGATTTTTCCCTTCCAGGGACAGGGAAACACTTGTCGTACATGTCATCATGATCAATGCCCCAAGAATCAGTGGGAGGATTCCCTTCAACATCTGTTCTGGAATCTGCACTCCGAGCATCCGCTTTAGATCTGCATCTGACACAAAGAATGACGCCACTGCCAACATTAGACTCATGAGCACACCGATTCCCATATTCACACAGTAAATGGTAGAACCAAAAAACCGCCTTATCTCCTTTTGGCAGATCGCCGTCACCGGATGTTTTGCTGTAATTTTCTCTACTTGATAATTCCACTTTGTACGATGTGTCATCAATGCGGTATTCATTCTTTTGTAATTTTTTGATACAAGCACAACAAAAATCAGATACACTCCCACTGACAAAGCAGCAAACAGAAAGAAATCCATCAGCCCCGCCCCTGTCACGCCTCTGAAGAACCAATTCGCCGGGGGATACATTTGATAGATACTGTCTCTCAGTGCTTTACCGATCATCCCAATCTGTTCTGGTGTAAATCCTTCCTCTGGAATCACAGCTGTACTTCCAAAAGAGGCAGTCAGTACTGCCATAGTAAGCAATACTGTAAGAACTGTGGACACTGCATTTGCACGGCGAAATCTCGCTGAAATAAATATAATTCCGGCTCCTACAAGTGTCGCTGCCGCTGTCGGAATCAGAGGAATCAAAAAGATTCCGGTAATCCATATCAGAACTGCCATGACAGAGCTCTCTGCCCAAAGAAAATATCCAATCCCCATCGGTACAAGCACAAATGCTGTCATCCCCAGATGAAACAGATACATGAGGAGAAAACGGCTCGCGATGACTGTCCGTGTCGGCACTGGAAGGGACATCAGCATCTCATAATCCTTATAAGCAAACAATATCCCGTTCGTCTTCAGCATTGAGAAAAAAAATGTCACGATCCCCGGCAGTATGACCGCACATCCGGGAACCAGTTCTTCCATTCCAAGGAATCCAAGTCCAAACGCCAAACCAAAGGAATAAGATGCCAGAATTGCAAGAAGCATCACATATATCGCTGCCAGAAAGATCTGTTTTACTCCCCACTTCTTTTTTAGGCCTAGATTCTGAATCTGTATTTTCACTAACAGAAGACATTTACTTCTCATGCTCCGTCACCTCCATAAAGAGATGTTCGAGGGATGCATCTTTCAGGATAGACTCCATCTCTCCAGAAACAACCAGTTTTCCATCTTTGATGATCGCAACCTTGTTGCAGAGTTTCTCCGCCACATCCAGTACATGGGTGGAGAAAAAAATAGCCGCTCCTCTTTGACACATCTCGTGCATCGTGTTTTTCAAAAGCAGCGTTGCCTTCGGATCCAGCCCAACAAATGGTTCATCCAAAATCATTAACTTTGGCTCATGAATCAACGCCGAGATAATTGCCAGTTTCTGCTTCATTCCATGAGAATAGGATGCCACCGGGTCTCCGAGCGCACCCGTCAATGCAAACTGATCCCCATACCTCTGAATCCGCTCTTTTCTCACAGACGCTTCCACCTCAAAAATATCCCCGATAAAGTTCAGATACTGAATTCCTGTCAGATGTTCGTAAAGATCCGGATTGTCCGGAATGTATGCCATACACTTTTTGCAAGCAACCGGATTCTCTTTGATGTCTATCCCGTCAATCGTGATCGTTCCCTCCTCAAACTCCAGCACACCTGCCACCGATTTGATCGTGGTACTTTTCCCGGCTCCGTTATGTCCGATGAATCCATAAATATCTCCTGCCTCCACAAAAAGATTCAGATCATCCACCGCCTTTTTTCCACCTTTATACCTTTTTGAAAAATGTTCGATCCGCAACATACTTTCTTTCCCACCCTTTCTCTCTAGTCTCCCATGTACTCTCTGTCACTCTTACTTCATTTGTATTATTGTTTTAATACAATATACCTTCTTTCTTTTCGGATGTCAAGACATGATTTCCCTCCAGGTATTTCCGCGGAGATACTCCGGCAGCCTTTTTAAATGCTTTACTGAAATGATATTCATCACAATATCCGACTGCCGCCGCAATCTCACTGGATTTCATCGTTCCTGTGAGCAGAAGCTCCTTTGCTTTGTTGATCCGTATTCGGTTCAGATACTCAAAAATTGTAATTCCCGTCTGCTTTTTAAACATTCGATTTAGATAGTCAAAACTCATACTGCACAAATTCGAAATCCGCTTCCCGGTAATCTTCTGTCCATAAGCGCCATATAGAAAATTTAGGATCAACTGAACTTTCTCTCTGTGCTGCACTTGAATCGGGTCATCTTCTCTTTCATTGAATACCGTATGCGAATAGTATGCGCCCACTTCAGTAAGTACCTCAATCAATTTGCAGGAACAAATTAACTTAAAATATTCTTTCCGATAGACAAATGCATCGATTGCCTCCTCGATCAGCCTCTGGATCTTCTGACGGATCCCCGGACTGTCTATTCTCATTGTCTTCGGAAAAATCAATTTTGATTTTTCATAAAATTCATATCCAAGCGGATCGCATTGATAGAACAACTTGCGGTTTTCTGATAATACTTCTCTGATTTTTCCTTCTTCCGTACAGGAAAGTTCCTGTAACGTTTCTGCCCCAAAATGAATATAGTAATAGGAACATTCTGATTCTCTGTAACCAACATGAGTCATACCAGGCTGCAATAAAATATATTCCCCTTCTCGGATTTCATACTTTCTGTCTCCCTCTTTTAAATACATCGTCCCACGTCTGACAAAATACAAAATATATTCCTCTGCTGTCCGCAGAAAATGTATCCAGCCTTCCTGCATATCGGTTTTGTTCATGTATGATATCTTCGGAATCTGATCTGTTTTCAAGCAAAAATACATGTATATCATGCTCCTTTCAATTTTTCTCCATATGATTTTCTATTTCCAAGGATATCTAAAATATCGCTATTTTACAAGAACTATGCGTTATTTTACATGTACAAAATGAAAACTTTGTTCTATTCTATCACTTGCAATACCAATCATATCATTCAGAAAGGAAATTTTTATGGAAAAAGATCTGACAACCGGAAATATTTTTCAACGTATTTTAATTTTTGCATTTCCGATTTTCATCGGGAATGTATTTCAACAGCTCTATAATATGGCAGACAGTATTATCGTCGGCCGTTTTGTCGGAAAGGATGCCTTTGCCGCAGTAGGTTCCACAGGTTCGTTAAACTTTCTCATTATCGGATTTGTGCTCGGGTTAAGCAGCGGTCTCTGCATCCCCGTTGCACAACGCTATGGTGCAAATAAATTATCGGACATGCGCAGAAAGATCGCTGCCGCAGTGCAAATTTCTATCGTGCTCGGCATTGGGCTGACTATCGTCATCGCCTGCTCTACAGGAGCACTTTTACGCTTGATGCAGACACCGGACAGTATTTATAAGGATGCTTACACTTACATCTTTATCATTTTTCTCGGGATTCCTGCCACGCTTCTTTATAATGTACCTGCCAATATTTCTCGTGCACTGGGCGACAGCAAAATTCCACTGTACTTTTTGTTGTTTTCCGCATTTATGAATGTCATTCTGGATTTGATTTTTGTCTGTATCTTTCATATGGGCGTTTCCGGAACCGCGATCGCAACCGTGATTTCTCAGGCATTATCCGGTATTCTCTGCATCGTCTATCTGAAAAAGAAGTACGACATCCTCACATTCCAGAAAGAAGAATGGGAAATTGACCTCCATTCCATCCGTCAGTCCACGATCATCGGAATCCCAATGGGACTGCAGTTTTCTATCACAGCAATCGGAAGTGTTGTCCTCCAGAGTGCAGTAAACCTGCTCGGCGCCGATGCCGTTGTGGCAGTCAATGCTGCTATGAAGATCTTGATGATCTTTACACAGCCGTTTGAAGCTCTTGGCGCAACACTTGCGACCTACTCCGGCCAAAACCTCGGAGCCGGCAAAATTGACCGAATTCAAAATGGCGTGAAAATTTCTATGATTTTCTCTGTCGTCTGCTCTATCGTGCTGATGATTCTGATCAATCTTGTCTGTCTGCCGATGTCTCTGCTCTTTATGAAGCAGAGTGATATGACTCCGTATATCACAGAATGCATCCAGAAGCTTCTGTTCTTTAACAGCTGTACTTTCTTTCCGCTTGCTTCCCTGCTGATTTTCAGAAATACGCTGCAGGGACTTGGACACAGTGTGATTGCTATGGGAGCTGGGCTTTTTGAAATGCTTGCCCGGACAATCGTTGCATTCTTGTCATCCGCTTTCGGTTACACTGCCATCTGTTTTGCGAATCCGGCAGCATGGATCGCAGCAAATATCATCCTCGTTCCTCTTTACATTTCTACCATGAAAAAATTAAAAAGGCAGAATTTCTCTTAGCAACGCAGCAAAACACCGTTCCTATTCATTCAAAAAAAGGATTTTGCAAAATCTTCTCAATGAAGATCTGCAAAATCCTTCTTTCTCTTTCTATTCTATTTCTTCTTTCCATTTTTCCGAATGTACTCACGAAGGTCTTCCAATGCATCTTTGTACTTTCTAGACTCCAGCTTCGGGAATGCCCGGATGATTCGCTTCATATGCGCCGGATTTCTCAAAATCAACTCCCGATAATGTTTGCGCAGTTCAATGATCTGCTCCCGCATATCTTCTGAAAGATCCTTTCTTCTCTCATGGAACTCTGCTGCCCGCTCTTTCAGACGGTCCGCCATCTCTTCTTTCAGTTCCAATGCCTCTGTGACATCTTCGTAAATATTTTCCCCAATCTCATCTGAGATCCGGTGAAGTTCTGTGGCAATTTCATTCATCTTAGCCAGCTTTCGATTCATCTTCAAAATATCTGTCACTGTCACATATAAATCTACAAACAAAGTTACCCCAAACAATACAATGCATGTCCAGCCCACAAATTCCGGCAAAAAGTCCAGTGCTTTATGGATCAACGGATGTAAAATCTTCACGATCAGTACACATGCCACACCCCAGATCAAAGAAAACAAAAGACACACATATCCATTCAGATTCAGTGGCATGGAAGAATAATCCCACCACTTATTATGAAACAGTTTATCCAAAATAAATCCGGTAAACCACTCCAACGCTGTCACAAGTACAACGGAAGAAATATATAGCAGGATCAGATTGTCTTTGAGCCCATCCAGACAGGACACAACAACAGCCACCCCTACTCCATAAATCGGACAGATCGGACCATTTAGAAATCCTCTGTTGACAAACTTTCCTTCCTTGACGCCTGCAAATGCAACTTCCGTACACCACCCAAGAAATCCATATACAAAAAAATATAGCAAGATAAAATAAACCGACATACTCTCACCCTTTCTTTTCCTTCTGCTGCTTACCATCTCACACGTTCAGCAGCATTCTGCCTTAAAGATAAATTTCATTATATAGAGGAACTTCTTCTCTGTAAATATCTTTTTGCAATTTCCATTCAGAAATTCTTGTACTTTCCCCGGTTCTTTATTATAATGATAATGAATAATCATTATCATTAACACAATTACAAAAGGAGAAACATGATCCTATGCAGTTAAAACAAGGAAAAGATAACACGACTTACATTGTAGAGGCGATGGATCTGGAACTTCCACTGGAACGTCGGCTGGAAGCACTTGGTCTGACCCCCGGAACCCGCATCACTATTTTAAATAATCAAAAACGTGGCTCCATGACTGTAAAGTTCCGCGGCACAAGATTTGCTGTCGGAAAGCGGATTGCAGACCATATCACAGTAAAGGAGGCAGATTCCCATGAGTAAAACGATCAATGTCGGATTCATCGGCAACCCAAACTGTGGGAAAACCACACTTTTTAATGCCTTTACCGGGGCGAACCTCAAGGTGGCAAACTGGCCTGGCGTCACGGTCGAGAAAAAAGAAGGCTATACAACTTATGAGGGAGAACAGTTCAAACTGGTAGATCTCCCGGGAATTTACAGTCTAACTTCCTATACAATGGAAGAAAAAGTTTCACGCGAATGCATCATGAGCGATGAGATTGACGTCATTGTGGACGTAGTAGATGCCTCGTGTCTCGAGCGCAACCTATATTTGACTCTTCAGCTGATCGAGCTTGGGAAACCGGTCATTCTTGCACTGAACATGATGGACATCGTCGAAGAACGTGGAATGGAAATTGATCTGCACAGACTTCCGGAAATGCTCGGCATTCCTGCCATTCCGGTTTCTGCACGAAAAAAAAGCGGGCTCTCTGTTCTGATGCACGCAGTATCCCATCATGCAGACCATGCGATCCAGAATCCTCTGATTCATCATCATCACGACAAACAGAGCCGGCATGAACACAATCATCATACAGAATATGCGATGGTCTATTCAGATGCGCTTGAAGATAAGATTGATGTGATCATGGATGCACTCGCCTGCTCCTACCCAACGCTTGAAAACCCTCGATGGCATGCAATCAAACTGCTTGAGAAAGATGAATCTGTCACAGCGACCTTTCCTCTTCCAGATCTTGAGAAGATCATCGACCGCAGCTATGAACAGGAGATCATCAATCAAAAATACGATTTTATCGAGGAGATCATTCAGGAGATACTGGTCAACAAATCAGAAAAAGAAGCTTTTACCGAGAAATTAGACCACTTTCTCACACACAGGATCTGGGGACTTCCGCTCTTTCTCGGAATTATGGCATTTGTCTTTCTGCTGACCTTTACCGTCGGCGACTGGCTCAAAGGATATTTTGAAATCTTTCTGGAATCCTTCTCGGCAGCAGTGACAAGCGGACTTACCTCCCTGCATGTAGGCGACATGATGATTTCCCTAGTTGTAGATGGTATCATCTCCGGTGTCGGCGGAATTCTGACTTTCCTGCCAAACATTTTCATCCTGTTTCTCGCGCTTGCCTTTTTGGAAGACAGCGGCTACATGGCTCGTGTCGCCTTCGTCATGGATGATATTATGGGACATCTCGGACTTTCCGGACGTGCTTTTATTCCGCTTCTGCTCGGATTTGGATGTTCTGTTCCTGCCGTCATGGCCTCCCGTGCACTGGAACACCGCAAAGACCGGTTAAAAACTATTTTGATCACACCGTTTATGTCGTGCAGTGCAAGACTTCCAATCTATGTATTGTTTTCGCAGATGTTCTTTCCAAAACATGCAATGCTTGTATCTTACTCTATGTATCTGCTCGGAATCATCGTTGCGATCACTACTGCTTTTGTCTTATCCAAATTAGATGGAAGCAAAGCCGAACATGCACTTTTGATCGAACTTCCGGAATATAAGTCTCCAAATGCCAGAACAATCGCAATCTATGTCTGGGAGAAAGTAAAGGACTACCTCACGAAAGCCGGAACAGTCATCTTTGTTGCTTCCGTTATCTTATGGGGATTATTAAACTTTGGTCCTTCCGGATATGTAACCGATATTTCAAACAGCTTTGGATCTATCATCGGGAAAGCAGCTGTTCCTCTCTTTGCACCAGTCGGACTCGGATACTGGCAGATTGTCGTTGCCCTAATTGCAGGAATTGCAGCAAAAGAAGTCGTTGTATCAAGCTGCAGCGTTTTATTTGGGGTACAAAACATTACAACTACAGATGGTATGAGTACCATGGTTGCAACACTCGGTGCTCTTGGATTCGGGGCAGCAAATGCCTATGCACTGATGGTATTTTGCCTTCTTTATATCCCGTGTACTGCTACCATCGCAACGATCAACCGGGAAGTAGAGAGCAAAAAACTGACAGCACTGATCATTTTCTTCCAGTTTGCTGTCGCATGGGTTATGAGCTTCCTCGTATACCATATCGGACTGTTATTTTAATTTTTCAAAAATATGGAAATTTTCTAGATAGGTGTAGTTGAAATGACAGTCCATCTGATAAGATCAGATGGGCATGCTCCACAGATGGTATAAGATTCCAGCACAGAGAAATGGTCCAAATGCAACAACTGAATTTCGTTTGATCTTACCATTTGCCATCCCGGCAAGAATATAGATCCCACATAGAATAATGGCAGCAGTCAGGGAATACAGGCTTTTTACAGGCCCCAGCAAACTTCCCACTGCTGCCATTAATTTGATATCTCCTCCTCCAAAGGCTCCTGGACTTAAAATCGTAATCAGCACAAGCACCCCACTGGCAGAACACACTCCGGAAATCACATAAAAAAGAAGTCTTCCCCATTCACCTTGATCCAGGCAAAAGAATAACTGCATGAGACAATAACAGAACAATATTGTGACATCCTGATTGAAAATCTTCTGTTCTTTCCAGTCTGTAACTGCAATTTTGGTCAGCATCCCTGTGATGATCATTTGATTAAAAAACTTCATCGTCCCTCCTTGCAAACGATTGATCTGACTTTCTGAACAAAAGCTTTATTTATTCAAATAATGGAGCTCGATCGGATCGATCGGATCGATCGGATTCTCCTCTTTTCCTTTTACTTTTCTTTTATAATATTTCAAAAGCCCTCCGCCTTTGTTATAAATCCAAAAAGAATACGTGAGAAGTTTTCCAGCCTTTCCCATCTTTTCTTTTGTCGTCTTATTATAGAGTGTTCCACCTGCTTCTAAAGGACCTTTCTTACGGATCAAAGAAATCAGCTCTGTCTCACAAGTAACCCTCTCCGGAAGAATGGTCGCTCCTTTTCCGACACATTCTGGCTTGTGGGCATCACTGCCTCCGATTCCCGGCTTCTGATACTTCTGCGAAAGCCGCAGTGCTCCCTCATTTGACTCCACCGATTCGCACGCATTAAACGCTTCCATAAAATCAAACCGCTTGATCAGTTCCGGATTCTTAAAATATCGTTTCGTATTCGTAAAACTCAAATATTTTCCTCCGCACGGGTGTGCCGGTCCCAAAATTCCACCATTTCGATGTACAAAATCAATCAAGACTGCTGCCGGAAGTCCTCTCATCTCCAGCATCCGCATCTTAACTCCTTCCGGCATGATTACAATAATATGTCCCGCATCACTTGTATCATATTCAATTCCTTTCAGGACAACAAAATCTGTATGTTTTTTCCCTTTGATATGTTCCTTCCAGTATCGGTACCCCTTGTATGTGTTGTGATCCGTGATCAACATCCCGTCAAAACCTTTCTCTTTCAACAGGGTAATATATTCTTCCAGACTTACCTTACTATCCACAGAACCTTCTTTTACGTGACAATGCATATCAATCTTCATAAGCCTGCCTCCTTGTCTTACTATCTACTTTTATTATACCCTTTTTTCTGTAAAGTTCAATGATAGAACAAAAATATTAGAAAGATTAAAAAATTAAAAAATCAGGATAAACTGTTCTGTCTTTTCCCAATTTATCCTGATTCTTATTAATATTTTTATTGGTTGAATGTTATGTTCCTCACTCGCATCCTAATTGATCACAACTCCACTCTATCGCGCCATATTCTGATACTGTTCCGCAATATTCAACACATGATCGCCGATTCTTTCAAAGTCTGTCAACAGTTCCGAGAACAGAATTCCCGCCTCTGCATTGCAGGATCCTGACTTCATTCTCTCAATCTGTTTCTTAAGGTACATTTCTTCAAGATCATCGATCTTTTGCTCATTCCGCGCAGCCTTCTCAAGAAATTCCTTTCTGCTTCCATTGTGCATACTGATATCTGCCAGCGCTTTCTCGCAAATTTTCTTCATCTGTCTTACTTCCTCCAAAGCTTCTTGTGACAGATGGATTCCCCATTCGTTCAGATTCTTTGCATATCCTAAAATATTCATTGCATGATCTCCGATCCGCTCAATATTGCCTACAATAATATAGTAACTACTCATACTCTTAGATCCTGCAACCGACTTTTCTCCAGACATCTGGCGAACAATGTATTTTGAAATTTCTGCATTCAGATAATCAATATACTCTTCTCTCTCTTTTAAAGAATCCCATGCTCCTAAATTTCCAGTCAAGACTGCATCGTAACTTTCCTCGATATTTTGAGCAACCATCCCGCGCATCCGATCCACTTCCTGCTCCAATTCTGAGAGTGCAAGAGCCTCATTTCCTACTGAATAGCTGTTTTCAAATACTTTGATATGTTTGAGTCCTCGTTCTTCTATTGTCTCTTCTTTTCCCTCTGGAAGGATCAATACTGCCAATTTTGCCATATAAGTTCCAACTGGAAGTAAGATCAGTGTTGTCACAATATTAAAGATTGTATGAACATTTGCAATCTGCGCTACCGTGTTGCCCGGCGAAAGTGCCTCCACCCATGACACAAACGGTGTCAGCATACTGATAAATGTAAATAAGATCGAACCAAAAATATTGAACATCAAATGGATCACGGTCGCGCGCTTTGCATTTGTCTTTGTACCGATAGATGCCAGAACTGCTGTAATACAAGTTCCGATATTCTGTCCAAATAATACATAAACAGCACTTGATAGCGGAATCACACCTGTCCCTGCCAATGCCTGTAAAATTCCTACCGAAGCAGAGGAAGACTGGATGACCGCCGTAAAGATTGCTCCTACTAAAATACCTACAACCGGATTACTTGCTTTTGTCATAAAGTTGACAAATGTCTCGGACTGCTGGAGCGGCTGCATTGCATCTCCCATCATTCCCATACCGATGAACAACACTCCAAGTCCGGCAAAAATCTCACTGATATGGCGTACTCGTTCATTCTTCACAAATGTAATCGCTGCGACACCTCCAAATGCGATCAGCGGTGCGATTGCTCCGATGTCAAGTGCGATCAGTTGTCCTGTGATCGTTGTACCGATATTTGCTCCCATGATCACCCAGACTGCCTGATTCAGTGTCATCAGCCCCGAATTGACAAATCCTACCACCATAACAGTTGTAGCAGATGAAGACTGAATCACGGCTGTGATCACAGCCCCAACTACGACACCTTTGATCCTATTGGATGTCAGCTTCTCCAAAATACTTTTCATCTTATTGCCCGCTGCCGTCTCGAGCCCGTTACTCATCATCTGCATTCCGTATAGAAACAGCGCCAAACCTCCAAGCAACATTAAAATATCTTCCATTCTCATTTCTTTTGTTTCCTCCGAATATATCTCATTTCTTTTCTCCAGACATTTCTAAAATGCCTGCAAATCTCTTTTCCTATCTATTCATCGGAATCCTGCTTTTTCCATCTCCCAAATGTATGATCTCCATCCGCGTCTGATGATACCAGACTTTTCTCTTCTGAACCCCTATAATATCGGGAATCACCCAGACACTGCACATGGACCATAAAAGAACTCCTGTGAGCCATTGTTGTAATGGTATATATTGTTGTAAAAAACTTCCTTCATTGCTTTTCTTCTGTTTCATATCTTTGGTACAGAGTACCGCCCGGTACAAGCTGGCATCAAAGACTTCCTTCTGCTCCATCCACACACTCTGTACAAAAGACTGACCATGCTTTGCCGGATATGCCGACATGTTTCTGACACTTCTCGCCTCTACATTTATTTCCACAAAAAAAAGCAATGACAAAAAGAAAATTGTCAAAACAGCTTTTGTTCTTTTCTTCATGGCACTGCCTCCCTGTCACTGACTCTCTATGATTCTCTATGACTTCTGTAATTCAAGAGTATCATAATTAATTTCACACTGTCAATTACAAGTTAAATCGATGTAAAATTTTAGTAAATGTGTAGATTTGTCTTTATAAAATCTGCTGCAAATCATTCATTTTTTCTACTTGTTTCCAAAGATAACCTTTTGTCTCTTCATCCGGAAGTGTCAGATCCGGTATCATAACTACCCGGCAGCCTGCCCCATACGCCGATTTCACTCCATTAGGGGAATCTTCCACAGCCACACATGCTTCTGCTTTCACCCCAATCTGATCGCAGGCATACAGATAAATATCCGGCATTGGCTTCCCGTTCTCTACCATATTGGCACAGACAATCCGGTCAAACATTTCTGTAATTCCAATTTCATCCAGATATGCTTCTGCCCGTTCTCGATCCGTCGCAGTTGCCACTGCGAGTTTGTATCCTTTTTCCCTTAAATAGTTCAAAGTCTCTTTGACTCCCGGCTTGATCTCCACCCCATTCTTTGCCAAATGCTCCGCCATGATTTCTTTTCTTCTCTCCCTCACAGCAACGTAATCAAATGTCTCCCCATATATTCCTTTTAACCACGGCTCTGCAAATTTTCCCGAAAAACTGCGAATCATCAATGCATGCTCTCTCTTCATCGGCATTCCCAATTCTTCCGCTGCCTGACACCAATATTTCACAAGATATTTTTCCGTATTGATCAACACGCCATCCATATCAAATATAACTGCTTTTATCATCGTTCCTTCTCCTGCTCTCATTTTTACATAGTAAGAGTAGGTATCAATCACTTTGCTAATCAATACCTACTCTTACTTTGATTCTTCAATCATTCATTTTACCTCATTTTCTGAATACTGTGTAGTCTTAATCCTTCTTTTCTTCCGATAATGCGTCATACAAATCTTCTATTCATACAGCACACCATCCAAAAATCTGAATCTTAACTGATACATAGCTTCCATTCTTTTGTGTCTGACTTTCTGATCTTCTTTCGGGTATACATCCAACTTTTTTATCATTTGTCAGATTTTCTTACTCTTTCTGGTGGTCCGTACCTCCTTATCTTAGATTGTGCAAACATCTTTGCTTCTACTATTATATAACTCCGTCCGTTAAAGTTATATCCGTTCCACATAAGAAATAAAAATAATGACAGGTCTTTCAATTTCCTTTCTGTTTCTTATTTATATTTGTTATGTTTATGACTATATAATAACATACTTTTCAGATTTGTCAATACTTTTTTCAGATTTTTCTAATTTATTTTCTATTTTTTCTATTTTTATAGTTTTTCTTTAATTGTTTTCTATTAAAAAGGACATATCTGCTAAAATCACTTTGCAGATACGTCCCACATTCTAAAAAGGAACTGCCCCTGTATCGATTCCATTGATCACGTAGTACACCGCATTTTCCTCTGGTTTTACATAAAGTGTCATTGTCTTGATCTCACCGATCCGACGTCCAGATTTTGTCCACGCTTTTTTCACTGCCGCGATCATCTCTTTTTCTTCTACCTGTTTTCCCTTGTATTCTACTACTACAGAAGTCTTCATCTCCTTTTTCGGAGCTGCTTTTTTTACTGCTTTCTTCTCTTCTGTCTTCTTTTCTTCCACGGCATCTTTTTTCTCTACTGTCTCAACTGCTTTTTCCTCTACTGTCTCTTCCTCTGTTGCCATCACAACTTCTTCCGCACTCTGTACTGTAGCTTCCGTTGCTTTTTTTGCAGTCGCTTTTCTCTGTTCTGTATTGTTCTTATTGTTCATTTTTCTTGCTGCTTTTCTTGCTACCATTTTGATTTCCTCCTAATACATATCTAGCGACATTTTTACAACAAAATTTATTATAGCACAGGTTTTTCCACTTGTCATCTATTCCTCAAATTCTACGAGAAGATAAAATCCTCTGTCATTTTGCTGAATTTCCCGGATAATCCCTTCTCTGGATTGAATCCTGGCATTGCTTCTGTAAATACCAGACATTGCCACCGCCGGCTCCACTACATAGCTGTACAGACTTCCATTGACCCTTTCCGTCACTTTCACTCTCTGACCTTCTTCCACAAGTCCTTGCCGTTCCATCTTGAATTTTTCCTGTCTCATAACCACTTTTCCTTTCTGTTCTTGTCTAACGTCAGATCAACCTCTTTCTCTCCCATTTTCCAGTCAGATATCTCGCAAAGGATATGATGTAGTTTGTCATCCATCCAAGCGGAACCGCATACCACACTGCCTGAACGCCCCAGAGCGGCGCACAAATAAAGGCAATACTCACGCGGACTGCAAGATTGCAGAGATTAGCAAGTGTAAATACAACCACATCTCCTGAACCTCGCAACACCCCATCCGTCAGCGCTTTCAGCCCAATACATACAAAGAAATATGCGATAAAAGACAGATACGAACTTCCTGTCTGAAATGCAAGAGAGCTTTCATTGCCTCCCACAAACATGGAAATAATCTGCTTTTTCAGCAGAAGTAATGTCACACAGATTACTACTGCAAATGCAAATACAATTCCGTGTGCTGTCCGATATCCTTTCTTTACATGATCGGTCTGTCCTGCGCCGATATTTTGGGCAGTAAAAGTAGAAATAGCATTTCCCATTGCAATCATCGGCACAATGCAGATGGACTCAATCCTCATCCCCGCGGAATATCCTGCCACAACGGATGATCCAAATCCATTCACAACTGACTGCACAAGTAACATTCCGATAGATACGATTGACTGCTGAATAATGGAAGGAATTGCTATTTTTACCATATTTCCAAGAATTTCCACGTCGTATTTTTTCGGAGTATCCTCCCCCTCATATTCTTTCAGTCTGCGGAGCAGGATCCAAAAGGAAAGCACCGAGGCAATTCCCTGGGCAAACACGGTTGCCACTGCCACTCCCGCGACTCCCTTCTGGAATACAATTACCGCCACAAGATCCAACGCAATGTTCAGTACTGTAGAAAACATCAACAAATACAGCGGGATATTTGATTTTCCCAGCGCATTGAAGATTGATGAAAGTACGTTGTACATAAATAAAAATGGAAGCCCCATAAAATAAATATTCAGATACAACACAGCATCTTCCAAAATGTTTGCCGGCGTCTTTAACGAAGACAAAATCGCCCTGTTCGCAAACAGTCCAAACCCTGCAAGTATCACACTGATTGCAAGAAATGTCAAAAGTGCGGTAGAAATTGCGGTCCGCATCTTCGTATATTCCTTCGCCCCGAGATATTGGGAAATAATGACTGAGGCTCCTACCCCGCCTCCAATGGCGATCATAATAAACACGGTCGTCAATGAGTACGAGGCGCCAACGGCTGCAAGTGCATCTTCCCCGACAAATCTGCCGACAATCACAGAGTCCGCCATATTGTAAAACTGCTGGAGCAGATTTCCCAGGATCATAGGCACCGCAAAAAATATCAGCGCTCTCCCAGGATGTTTTCCGAGCATATCAAACTTTTCCATCTGTTTTCTTTTTTTCTGTTCTGTTTCTTTCTGCATGTTTCCTCCTACACTACCAATTCCGCCTGACTTCCCTGGTTTGTTTTATGAATATAAATTTTTTTATCAATACGCTTTCTAAGTTCTTCCACATGGGAAATAATACCGATCAGGCACTTTCCTTTTGACATTTGATTCAAAGTGCGAATTGCCTGCTCCAGTGTATCCGCATCCAGAGAACCGAACCCTTCATCAATAAACATAGTCTCCAGCTTCACCCCTCCATTATGCTGCTGCACAATATCAGACAGTCCCAACGCCATCGCCAGAGATGCTACAAATGACTCTCCGCCGGACAGTGTCCGCACATCTCGGTTTTTCGCAGTTCGGTAATCATAAACAAACAGATCCAACCCTCTGTTTCCCACAGTTTTTTCCCCGCGTTTCAACTCAAACTGCTGATGCATCATCATGGTTAGTCGCCTATTTGCCTGCGCAATGATCTGGTCAAAATATACCCCTTGAATGTACGTCTCAAATTTGTAATTTCCATTTGCCGCTGCATGGATCCGACGAATCTGGACAAACTCTTCCTCCGCCTGTCCCAGCTCTTTTTCCCGCTTTTCCAGTTTTCGGACACACTCCGCATTTTTATCGGACCGAAGTAAGTAAACCTCATACGCTTCGTGGAACTGTGCACAAGCTTCCTTCATAAAAGCTTCCTTCTCTGCTCTCTCCCCTTCCTGTTCTGTTCCGGATAAGATTTCCAACCGGAAGAGCTCTTTCTCATGTTCCTTCAAGAGATTTTGCAGACGATCTCCTTCTTCTTTCGCCACCCGAAGTTGTCCTTCTGTCTTATCCGCTAATTCTTTCGATGCCAAATACTGCTTCTGTGCAGCTTCGGTATCTCTTCGGATTTTCTCCAGCGTTTTGATACACGCAGTAAGCTGGGACTTCAACTGCTCTTTCGCGGATGTCACCTGCTTTTCCATCACTTCCAGTGTACTTTTATCAGACAAATACTGTCCAAGCAGCCGCTCTCTGTCTTCCTGCAGCTGTTTTTGTCTCTCTTCCTGTCCTTTTTGCCTTGCTTCAATCATTTCCAGCTGTGCGTTCCATGCCTCTTGTTTTTCTTTTTGCTTCTCTAATTCCTCATGTTCCTTCGTCAACTCTTCTATCCGGTTTGTGATTTTTTCAGTAAGCTGCTCTAGATATTCCGCAATCTCTTCAAATCTTTTCGTCTCCCACGATGCTTTTGACAATTCACTCAAACGCTGTCTCAGATGATTTTTCTCGGTTTCCACCGCCGCCTCTGTTCTCTGAATCTGTTCTTGTGTATGATCGCAGGCTTCCTTTGCCCGCTCAAGTTCTTTCTGCGCCCGCTTCACTTCCTCCGCAGTCGGCACACCACTCACCCTTCCTGCCGGAGATGGATGAGAAATAGAACCACAAACAGGGCAAGGACTTCCATCTATCAATTCTGCTGCAAAAATTCCCGCCATATGCGCCCTGCTCTTCGTATCCAATTCATTGTACTTCTGATTTGCCTCATCTTTCCTGCAAAGTTCTCCTAGCAATCGTTTGCGAACTTTTCCTAACTCTGTCTCCTTCTTGTAGATTTCTTCCTGCATGTATCGAAGGCGTTTTAAAATTTCTTCCTGCGCCTTCCACTGCTCTCTGCGCTGTCTGTTTTGTTCCTGACGGATTGGAAGTGTTTCCCACAATTTCAACTGTTCTATAATCTTCTTCTTTTCTTCTGCCATCTTTTCCGCTGATAGTTTTTCCTGCCGGATCTGTGCTTCCTTGTTCTTCCAGTCTGCCTCGCTTTTTTTACAGTTGCTTCTAATCATTTCTAATTTTCCATGGATCTCTAGCTGCTTCTGAATCTGATCTTTCTCTGCGATCCATGGTGTCTGATCGATACCTGCCGCTTGCTGATAAGCTTCCTGTGCAGACTGTACCTGCACGGCCAGACGCTCCCTCTCTTGAAAAAACTTCTCACAGTCTTCTTGATTTCTCCTCTGACGTCCTTTTTCTCTGTCATAATCCTGCAGTTTTGTCAGATGCTCTCTCATACGTTCTTCCGCAGCACGAAGTTTTTTTAATTCTGCTACATCAACGGCATTGACTACTTTCAGATCACGAATAATCTCATCTAGCACTTCCAGTCTTCTTTCCTTCACATTCCTTTTTAAGCGTTCCCAACATTCTTCTGCCTCTGGCTGTTTCTTCTCATAAGTTTCTTCCTCCGGAAGCCGTATTTCTCCTAATTGCTCCTCTGCCCCTTGTCGGAGATTTTCATATCTCCGTTTCCTATCAAGATAAGTTGCAGAAATCTTTTCCTGAAGATCAAAAAAAATCTGTGTATTAAAAATAGTCCGGAAAATCTTTTCCCGCTCTTTTGTCTCTGCATGCAGCAATTTCAAAAAATCTCCCTGTGCAAGCATAGCAATTTGTCTGAACTGTTCTAGTGAGATTCCAAGCAATTCTCGTATCTTCCCAGGAAATAGGATAGTTCCTCCCTTTGTCTCCCCATCGATATCTTTTGCCGTCTTTAACCGAGTTCCATCCGGAAGTAGCATCTCCACCGTGGCAGCAGTCTTTGTCGCATATCCATCCCGAAAATATGCAGGAGAGCGCGTGATCGTATATTGCTCATTCTGGTGTTCAAATGTCAGGCTCACATACGTTTTGTTTTTCGCATCTGCATAATCACTTCGCAGCATCTCTGGCTTCCGCCTTTTATTTCCGCTGCTGGTCTCCCCATAAAGCGCATAGGAAATGGCATCAAAAATCGTTGTCTTCCCCGCACCGGTATCTCCCGTGATCAAAACAAGTCCGCTCGTTCCAAACTGCTCAAACGGAATCGTCGTCTCTTCCAGATAAGTTCCAAATGCATTCATTGTCAGTGTGATCGGTCTCATTATCAGCTCTCTCCTCCCTCTAAAAGTTCTCTCATCATCTGCTCCACAAGCGTTCGGTCTTCTTCCGCCAGCTTCTCCCCGCTTCGCTCTTCAAAAAACTCCGCAAACAACTCCATCGGCGAGCGGTCTGCAATCTGCTCTGCATTTTTGATCCCTTCTAAAGCGGCACGCATCCTTCCTTCAAATTCTACTGTCAGCAGGTTCGGATATTTCACTCGAAGTCTTGGTACTACATCCACCTGATCTTCCCCGTCAGTCAGTACTACCTTCACATACTCTTCGCACCCTTCTCCACCAAGAACCTCCTGCAATGATCCAGATACTGTACAAAGTCCATGGCGTGGATGGATTGCAAGTGTATCCACCACAATCTCTTTTCCTTGTTCGATTGTGAGCATTGTCACTGATTTTTCGCCCTCATTTTTATCAAATGAGTACGGAAATAATGTCCCGCAGTACCGGATAGTCTCCCGTTTTACTTTTTGTGCCCGGTGAAGATGTCCAAGAGCCACATAGTCAAACAGATCAAATGCATCGGCACCGATATTGTCAAGCCCTCCAACCATCACAGTCTCCGACTCAGAAGAAACTGCCCCGGTAATAAACTGATGAGCGACAAGAACATTCACAGCCTCCGGGTTGACATCTACATGAGAAAGAACTGTTCGCACCGCCCGGTCATAACTGTCAATCTCTTCCTCCGGATAATACGGACGCACATCAAATGGCTTTATATAAGGAAGTAAATAAACAGAAACTTTCTGCCCATCCTTGTTGAGTTCTACCGGCTCCAGTTTCCCGTCAAAAATCCCCTTGATAAAAATATTTTCTTTCTGCAAAATCCGGCTTGCAAAATGGATCCGCTCAGACGAATCGTGATTTCCGCTGATCAAAAAGACGGAAAGCCCCCGGTCAGCCAGTTCACTTAAAAAAGTGTCAAATACTTTTACCGCCTCTGCCGACGGCACTGCCTTATCATAGATATCTCCCGCGATCAGGATTCCATCCGGCATATGAAGATCCACAAGCGCAAGTACTTGTGCCAGGACAATTTTCTGTTCCTCCAGAAGATTGACCTCATGCAGAATTTTTCCGATATGTAAATCTGATATATGAAATAATTTCATCTTTTGCCACTCCATTTTCCTCATACTTATTACACATACTTATTATTTTGCCCATTCTATTATATTGGATTTTTCTTGCAGTTACAACTGTTGTCTGCACTTCTCCCTTACTGACTTCTCAAAATATTCTATTCTGATCAGATCACAACCGTCCCTATCTGCAACTGATTTATAATCTCTGCTTATTATTTTTCTTTAAAAATAATTATCCATTTCCCAGCATCCCCCTTTGCTTTCCTTTCTGAATCGTGCTAAACTTATTCTGTCAATGAAACATATTTCAAATTTACACATAGAAAAGGAGACGAACACATGGGAGGATTTTTTGGTGTTGCCGCAAAATCAAACTGTACGCTTGATTTATTCTACGGTGTTGACTACCACTCACATTTAGGAACACGACGGGGAGGAATGGCTACTTTTGGTCCAAGCGGTTTCAGCAGAGCCATTCACAATATCGAGAACTCACCATTCCGTACAAAATTTGAACGAGATGTAGAAGAATTACAGGGAAATTTAGGAATTGGCTGTATCTCTGATTTCGAACCGCAGCCGCTTCTAATCCAGTCTCATCTCGGAAGCTTCGCGATCACAACGGTCGGCAAAATTAATAATATGGACGAACTTTTAGACAAAGTGTATGCCCATGGACATACACATTTCCAGGAGATGAGCGGCGGACAGATCAACGCAACTGAATTGATCGCTTCCCTGATCTGTCAGAAAGATTCTCTTGTAGAAGGAATCCAGTATGTACAGGAAATCGTAGACGGCTCTATGACACTGCTTCTGATGACAAAAGACGGTTTGTATGCCGCAAGAGACAGACGCGGGCGTACTCCGCTTGTCGTAGGACATAAGAAAGATGCCTACTGTGTCTCCTTTGAAAGTTTCGCATATATCAATCTCGGCTACAGCGACTACAAAGAATTAGGACCTGCTGAGATTGTTTACATCACACCGGATAGTGTCGAGACTGTCAGTGAACCAAAAGAAGATATGAAGATCTGTTCTTTCCTTTGGGTTTACTATGGATACCCGACCTCTTCCTACGAAGGCGTCAATGTAGAAGAAATGCGTTACAAATGCGGTGGAATGCTTGCAAAACGTGATGCACTTGACGATGTCCGACCAGATGTTGTCGCAGGAGTTCCAGATTCCGGAATTGCCCATGCCATCGGCTATGCCAATGAATCCGGTATTCCATTTGCCCGTCCGTTTATCAAATATACACCGACTTGGCCGCGTTCTTTTATGCCGCAAAATCAAGAACAGCGAAATCTGATTGCCCGCATGAAACTGATCCCGGTACAGTCTCTGATCGAAGACAAGAGTCTCCTTCTGATCGATGACTCCATTGTGCGCGGAACTCAACTTCGTGAGACAACAGAATTTCTTTACAATAGTGGGGCAAAAGAAGTCCATGTACGCCCTGCCTGCCCTCCACTCTTATTCGGCTGTAAATATTTAAATTTCTCTCGCTCCAAATCCGAACTGGATCTGATCACAAGACGTGTGATCCAAGAGAAAGAAGGCGATGATGCACAGAAATATTTAAGCGAATATGCAGATCCAAACAGTCAGCGCTATGCCGACATGCTGGAAGCGATCCGCAAAGAACAAAACTTTACTACACTCCGCTATCACAGACTGGATGATCTGATTGCATCCATCGGGCTGTCTCCTTGTAAAGTATGTACTTACTGCTTTAACGGAGTAGAATAGTCACAGAAAATTTTAAAGAACAAAAGAATTTTCTTTCTATTTTCTTTTGGACTTGTTATAATGAAGAGCGTGCACAGATCCTCTGGCACGCTCTTAGTTTGTTCAAAAAAATTTAGATAGATAAGGTGGTTAGATTATGAATAAAAAAGAAGTATCCGAAATCAAAAAGCAATTTACGCCGGACAACTGCGCGATCACCCGCATCTGTGGCTGCTATGTCGACGGCGAAAAAAATAAAAAAACACAATTAAAAGAAGCATTTCTCTCTCTTCCTGAAGAAGAAATCTTCAAATATTTTGAACTATTTCGCAAGACACTGTCCGGCACGATTGGAAAAAATCTGCTCAACATGGAATTCCCTCTCTCTGCGGAAAATGCGGGAGGAACTCAGGATTTTCTCCTGAAACTTCGTGCCAGCCAACTGACCGATGATGCGCTTCTGGATGCATTCTACGACCGGATTATCGAATCTTACGACTATGGCGAGAACTACCTGATCCTTGTCATTCACGCCGCCTATGACATTCCGGGAAAATCCAGTGATGGGAGCGAAATGTTCGATGCCTCCGATGAAGTATATGAATATCTGCTCTGCAGCATCTGTCCGGTAAAGCTTTCTAAACCAGGGCTTAGTTACCATGCAGAAGATAACACCTTTGGTGAACGCGTCCGCGACTGGATCGTAGAAATGCCGGATGTCGGATTTCTATTTCCTGCCTTTAATGACCGGAGCACCGACCTGCACAGCATTCTTTATTACGCCAAAAATGCCGAAGAACTCCGTGCTTCTCTTGTAGAAAATCTACTCGGTGCCATTCTTCCATTATCTGCCGGAGGACAGAAAGAAACTTTCCAGACACTGATCGAAGAAACACTCGGAGAAGAACGTGACTATGAAGTGGTCAAAAATATCCACGAGAATCTCTATGAAATGCTTGAAGAAAAGAAAGATTCCCCGGAACCGGTTACCCTTGACAAAACAGAAGTAAAAAAACTTTTTGCCCACAGTGGTGTGACCGAAGAACATTTGGAAGACTTTGACCGGAACTTTGAACAGGCAACTTCATCTTCCTCGTCCGAACAGCCATCTTTTCTTGCAACTAACATTGTCAATACAAGAAAGTTTGAGATCCGCACCCCAGATGTTGTGATCAATGTCAACCCGGAACGTTCCGACCTGGTCGAAACAAGAATTATTGATGGGCGCCGCTGCATCGTGATTGGTATCGATGACCATGTGGAGATCAATGGAATTTCCGTTAAGGCAGTTGCCAAAAATCAAAATGAAATTTTTTAATAAATACTCATTTTACAAAGAAAAGTATTCTGATTAATTTTATCTATCTGCTTTTCAGAAAAAGATCAGTCAGAATCCGATTTACCTGACTGGTCTTTCATTGTTCAAAGTAGATTTTCTATTTTTTTCATCAAACAAAATTTCAAACTCTTTTAAGATTTTATATATATACTTTTATTAGTATTTATCTATTATCCTATTTTCATATCCATTGAAATAAAAAACCATTATATTTTCTTTTGAAAATATGCCGACATTCTTCCTTCTTCCTCAAATACTTCTTTCCTCTCAAATCCATTTTTCTCCAGTACCCGGATAGATGCTACATTATTTAAAAATGTAAATGCTCCAACAGTCTCTAGCTGGAATTTTTCGGAGATTTTTTCCTTTACTTCTGCCGCAGTTTTTCCATCATCTTAGTATAATTTTTCCGTTCATGCGGAAACATGCACTGGCTACAATCTTTCACACCTTTTTCTGTGTATCTGAAATTCCCACCACACTCTGCTCCTTTTAAGTACAGCGGACAGAAACAAAACAGACAGTTAAAATTGTCCGGATCGTCTGTCTTATGACATGGGAAATATTCACATTGCTTATGGGAAAAAAATTTATAAAATTCTGACATAGTTTCTCTTTCATTACTCCCTTTGTTTTGTTCACTTAATTTGTTTGTTCTGAAATCTTTTGTAATCCCTTTACTTGTCTGTTTCTTCTTGTTTTCTATAAAACATATCATACCACACTTTATTATATATTACAGCATTTATTACTCAACTAAATATAGACTGTTATAATATACATTGCAAATATTAGCAGAAAAACAAGAAGTACATGTAGGAAAACTTCACAAAATCGTTTGAAAAATGATGTCTTGCAATAGTGTACCTTATAATCAGTTCCCCAAAGTGCAAATAGGAAAATAGCACTTAAAAAATAATGTTCTGCAAAATATTTCAAATTTGAAAAACCGAAATAAGCATACAAACCTATTGTTATCCAAGATACCATACGAATTGTGTAAATAAAATAACGCTTATTTTGTAATATCACTCTTTTGCTATTTACATTTTTCATAAAATATCAACTCACTTTTTCTAATTAATCCTTCACTTTAAACGAATTTCACCGGAACCTATCAGTATCTTACGGCGGTACTTTTCACACCGGACCAAATCATACTTTCAATAGTAAATAATATTCCTTTTCAAATGTTTCGTTATCTTCTCTCTTCACTCCACTCTAATATAACTCCTGTGTTAGCGTCAATCTCAAATTCGTATTCTCTCTGATTGTAGATGATGTCCCCTTCATATTTATACTGTCCATCATCGTTGTCAAGTTCCATCCGGATATCAGACTCTGTCGCCCCCGGAACTCTTTCTAATGCCGTTTGCATTGCCTGTTCCTGGCTGACCGCCACATTTGCTCCTGCGCTTTGTGACTGATTATTTTGCGTATTATTCTGCTGTCCATTTTGTGCTGCCTGTGCAGATTCGTTCCCCTGCGTATCCTTATCTTGTGCTGCCGTATTGGAAGCGACACTTTCTGTATCAGCAGTTAAGATTGTCCCGTCTTCCGCTGCGATTTCATAATCGTATTCTGTTCCATTTGCATCGAATTGAATTTCATAGATCATTCTTCCGTCATCTCTGTCTTTCGATGTTTTTAGTCTTGTCGCTTCCTCCTTCGTCACACCCGCATCTTGAAGTGCCGCTTCCAGTGCTGCATCTTTTCCAATGTCCTTTCCACCTGTGAACCCACATCCCGTGGTTGCTCCTAATACACTGATTGCTACGATTCCTGCTGCCATATATTTTTTCATCATATCTGTTTTCTCCTTTTCTTCTTTTTTCTTTCTTGTTTCTTACTTTGTATCTGAATCATACAGTAGAAACATTAAAAGAACATTAGAAAATACTTAAAAAGGAATATAAAATGTAAATCTGCTTCCTTCCCCTTCTCTGCTCTCAACAGACACTCTGCCACCGTGCGCTTCGGCAATCCATTTTACCATAGAAAGTCCAAGCCCAAAATGGCTTCCATCTGTGCGCGAAGTGTCTGCACGGTAAAAGCGTTCCCAGATATGTTCCATGTCATGCACAGAAATCCCAATTCCATTATCTTCCACGATTCCGACTACATTTTCTTCCTTTACCTGCAAAGAAATTTTTACAATCCCACCTTCTCTTCCATAAAAAACAGCATTGGATACGAGATTGACAACCATCCGGATATAGAAACTTTCATCCACTTGTGCATAAATATCCGGAGTAATCTCAGTTCTGACCGTAATTTCTTTTTCCTCTGCGATCATCTGCTGTTCTTCCGCAATGATCTGTGTCAGTTCACTGAGATTTACCCTCTCTTTATTCAACTTCTGCCTTCCTTCATCTGCCCGGGATAACAAAAGCAGGCTGGAAATCAGCCCCGCCATCTCTCTCGCCTTTTTTGCAATCAGCTCGATCTGCTCTCTCTGTCTGTCCGTCAATGTTTCCTCGGAAAGACATGCATCACACTGTGCCAGCATTACACTCACCGGAGTGCGCAGTTCATGAGAAACATCGGAAGTAAACCGCTTTTCTCTTTGAAATACCATTTCCAGCTGTTCCAGCATCCCGTCAAAGGTCTGTGCCAAATGGTAGATTTCATCTTTACTTTCTTTTTGCTCCTCTGTCAGCCCTACTCGTTTGGACAGATCTGCATCCGATTGGATCTGCCGGACCGTGTCTGTCATTTTTTTTACTGGGAGCAATGCCCTTTTCGTAAACTGATAACCCAAAAATGCTGCTGCCAATGTGAAAAGCGGGAGCAGGATCACTGCAAACCGCATCGTAATCTGAAAGCTTTCTTCTGCATCATTGATGGATGCCATCCCCCTCACATAAACATTCTGCCCGTTTTCCAGCCGATACAACACATCATACAAATACCATTTCTGCTTATTCTCTTTGATCTCACGCATAGTTCCATCTTCAAGCGCATAGGCATTCTCGATTCCATACGGAACTTTTCCGTATAGAAAATACCCGCTTTCATCGTACAGAGACAGATAAATCCCCTTTTCTACAGAATAAAAATCATTGTCTACTTCCAGCCTGCCATCTTCTATTTCAATCTCCTCAACACTCTTTTGCACAGAGTTCTCCAGCTGATTTTTCACAGAAGCCAGCACTTTTCTGCCACTCATAGAGAATAAAATTCCAAGTGTGGTGCAGGTAAGCAAAAGCAGGAATGTTGTGTAGAACAATGTCAGTCTTGCTTTTAATGTCCATCGCTTCATACTTTCTCCTTCAGCACATATCCGGCGCCACGAACTGTATGGATCAATTTTTCCTTGAACGATTCGTCAATCTTTTTTCGCAGATAGCGAATGTATACATCAATCACATTAGAACCGCCCGCATAATCATAATTCCACAAGTGCTGCTCCAATTTTTCCCGCGACAATACAATTCCTTTGTTCTGAATCATATAGCGCAGCAAGGCAAACTCCTTTCCGGACAGCTGGATTTCCTTCCCATCCCGAAATACTTGATGCGTATCTACATGAACTTCCAAACCGCCTTCTCTATAACACGAATCCTCGGATTTCTCAGGCCGCCTCAAAAGTACCCGGATCCTTGCAAGTAATTCCTCAAATGCAAATGGCTTCACGAGATAATCATTGGCACCTGCATCCAATCCCCGCACCCGGTCCTCAACACTGTCTTTTGCCGTCAAAAGAAGCACCGGGACATGTTTATTTTTCTGGCGAATTTCCCGAAGTACCGATAACCCATCCTTTTTTGGCATCATAATATCAAGAATTACGACATCATACTCTGCCCCTGCAAGATAATCAAGAGCTGCCTCCCCATCCATACAGGAATCCACACTATAATGCTCTGCCATCAGCCGCTGCGCCAGAATCTTATTTAAATCTCTTTCATCCTCTGCAATCAAAATCCGCATCTCGTTTTCTTCCTTCTTTCTGCTTCTTTTGCTAAATTATAACACAGCTGCCTGTTTTCGTCATTTTCTTTTCCCTTATATTTTTTCTATACTCTCCACACACAAAAGAGGAAACAGACATCTTTGTCCATTTCCTCTCTGCTTTTTAAGCTGTTTCAATCAAAATTTCCTTCTGCCGCAATACCTCTTCTATCATATCCAACGTTTCTTCACTGTCTGCACTTACTTTATGATAATGATAGTTCGAGGTGATATTTTTCAGAGGACTTGATTTTCCACTTTTGATATCACCGATGAATTCCATAACCTTCCTTCTGGAATTAATATGTAATTCTGCTTCCATATGTCCATATACCCTATGATTGATCATTACATTTTCTATACAACCGCCCATATCTACAATCGAACAAAGCTCTTCTTCCAGCTGCTCATCCGTATGATTTACTTTAAACACACGGCTGACTGTTGCCGGTGTCTGCAAAATATATCCTCTGTTTGTAGAAAGAATATCATAACCTGCCGCCCGGATCAACGCAATATCCTGCACGATCACCTGACGGCTCACATTGTAGAGGGCTGCCAGCTTTTTCCCAGATACCGGTGCAGTACTCTCACGGATTTCGTGAATGATCTGTTCTCTTCTCTCTGTCCCTTGCAACCTGTTCCCTCCATCTCCTTCTTAATTCCACTTACGCATTTTCTAACGCGTGAAGATTTTTCAGGGAAATATCCAGAATTGGAGCGGAATGCGTCAATGCTCCACTGGAAATATAGTCAATTCCAAGAGAAGTCAGACGACCGATGTTTTCTTTTGTCACATTTCCGGAACATTCTGTCTCAGCACGTCCGTCGATGATGCTTATTGCCTTCTGCATCTCTTCTGTTGACATATTGTCAAGCATAATGATATCTGCCCCAGCTTCCACTGCTTCCCTCACCATATCAAGATTTTCTACTTCCACTTCTATCTTTCGAACAAACGGAGCGTATTCTTTCGCCATTTTCACTGCCGCAGTCACACTGCCCGCCGCCCCAATATGGTTATCTTTCAACAGCACTCCGTCAGACAAATTGTAGCGGTGATTATACCCTCCTCCGACACGGACTGCATATTTCTCAAAAATTCTCATATTCGGCGTTGTTTTTCTCGTATCAAGCAATTTTGTATCTGTACCTTCTAAAAGATCGGCAACCGAACGTGTATAAGATGCAATCCCACTCATCCTCTGAAGATAATTTAACGCAACACGCTCTCCAGAAAGAAGTACACGGATATCTCCTGTCACTTTTCCCATCAACTGTCCATTTGTCACTTTGTCCCCATCTTTGCAGAAAAATGTTACTTCCGTCTCTGCATCAAGCAATTTAAATACTCTTTCAAAAATTTCCAATCCTGCAATAATCCCATCCTGCTTGCAGATCAATTCTACTTCTCCTTTTACGGCTTCTTTCATCACCGCATTAGTTGTCACATCTTCACTTGAAATATCTTCTTTCAGCGCTTCCAGAATCAGGTGATCCACCTGAAGTGTCATTGTAATCTTATTCATGTCTTTTACCTCCCATATCTATTTCATATCACAACTGCTCTGATTGATTTTCTTATCTTTTGATTCTTTATCGATATCTTTTCTCAGATTCCCCGGAGATCTTTGTCGCTGCCCGCTTAGCAAATACAAGACTTTCCAGCAGCGAATTGCTCGCCAGTCTATTCGCCCCGTGCACACCGTTACAACTTGTCTCCCCTACTGCATAAAGATGTTCCATCGAAGTCTGGCTGTCCAGATCTACCCAGATACCTCCCATGAAGTAGTGCTGTGCAGGCACAACCGGAATACATTCTTTTGTCACATCGTATCCTTCCTCCAGACACCTCTGATAAATATTTGGAAAGTGACCGAGGATCGTTTCTTTTGGAATATGTTCCATCGAAAGCCATACGTAATCTGTTCCATCTTTTTCCATTTCTTCGTGGATCGCCTTTGTCACAACATCCCGCGGAAGCAATTCATTGACAAAACGCTCATGCTTCTTATTGTACAGCACTGCCCCTTCTCCTCTCACTGACTCCGAGATCAGAAAGCGTCTTCCTGGTTTTTTCGAATACAATGTCGTCGGATGGATCTGCACATAGTCCAGATGTTCCAACCGCACTTCGTGTTTCTTTGCGATTCGGATCGCATCTCCGGTCAAATGCGGAAAGTTTGTCGAATGCTGATAAGTCCCGCCGATTCCACCACTTGCAAGAATGGTATCTGCTGCATGGATATGCAATGTCCCTTGTTCATTTTCTGCAAGAATTCCAGTACATTTGCCATCTTCCTCAAGAATATCCGTCATTGTTGTATACTCAAAGATTGTCACATTTTTCCGCTCTTTTACACGTTCCAGCAACTTACTTGTAATTTCTTTTCCGGTAATATCCTTGTGAAATAAAATACGTGGACACGAATGTGCCCCTTCTCTCGTATACTTCAAACAACCGTCTTCCTGTTCAAAATCGACTCCAAATCCAATCAGATCGTCAATAATCTCTCTGGATTTTCGTATCATCAGATCTACGGATTCCTTTCGGTTCTCATAATGCCCTGCTTTCATCGTATCTTCGAAAAAGCTCTCGTAATCCTTTTCATCTCGGAGTACGCAGATTCCTCCCTGTGCAAGAAAAGAATCACTGCTCTCCAAATCCGATTTCGTGATCAGTACGACTTGTTTCTCCTCCGGCAGCCAAAGTGTGCTGAATAAACCTCCTACTCCAGTTCCCACTACAACTATGTCTGCACTTATCTCCATCTCTTTTTCCTCCAGTTCCTCTGTCTTTACTTTTTCCTACGTTCATTTTCTCTTATTTCGCGAGTTCTAACATCCGCTCCAGTGTCTTTCCTGATTCTTTACGCAGATCTTCTGTGATGTGAACTTCATTTTCGCCTGTCTGCAACACATGAAGAATTTTTTCCAGTGTGATCAGCTTCATATCCGGACAAACCGGTTCCGTCTCTGCAAAATAAAATTTCTTATCTGGATTCTGCTTCTCCAATTCATAGCGCACCCCATTTTCTGTGCAGACAATAAACTCTTTGCAAGAGCTTTTTGCCGCATATGCAATAATTCCGGATGTACTTCCGATATAATCCGAAATCGCACACACAGCCTCCGGACATTCCGGATGTGTGAGAATCTCCGCCTGCGGATGTTGCTCTTTTACTTTCTTGATCTCCTCTAACTGCATATGCTCATGCACTGGGCAATATCCATTATTAAATACAAATTCCTTCTCCGGCACCTGTTCTGCCACATATCTCGCCAGATTTTTATCTGGAATAAAGAAAATACGTTTATTTGGCAATGCCTTTACAATCTGCACTGCATTTGCGGAAGTTACGCAGACATCCGAATGTCTCTTTAACTCTGCAGTGGAATTGATATAACATACAACTGCCAGATCCTCATATTTTTCTCTCATCTTCTGAATGGTCTCTGCATCTGCCATATGTGCCATTGCACAATCCGCAGTCAGATCCGGCATCAGCACGGTCTTCTTTGGATTTAATATCTTCGCGCTTTCTCCCATGAAAGAAACGCCGCAAAATACGATTGTCTGTTCTTTTAACCCAACTGCAACTTTACTTAAATAAAATGAATCACCAATATAATCTGCAATCTCCTGTATCTCTGGATTCACATAATAATGGGCAAGGATGACTGCATTTTTCTTTTGTTTCCATTTTTTAATCTCTTCTACTATTTTCATTCTGTCTTCTCCTATCCTCTTCTCCACCTCAGTTCCTACCATTATAGCACCGTCCTTTACAAGTGACAAGACACCTGTTTTGACAAAAATAAATGGTCTGTACGTTATTTTCTTATCAATAATGTGCAAACCATTCTTTTTTAGTTGTCTCTTACTGTATTTCCTCTATTTCTTTGAAAAAATATGTTTCAAAAATACATACATCACAATGAGAAATGCACTGACATACCCAAACGCACCAAGTGCCGGAATCCCCCATATTTTTGGTTTCATATTCGTCGTACAGATAATGCTGGAGCTGATCAAAAGTGCCATCACCCACAACCCCATCACAATATTTCTCACAAGTCTCCGAAGCAATCGCTCCAATTCCCCAGATACATGAAGATCGAGGTTGATCTTTGTCTGTCCTCTCAAATTTCCCTGAATCAAATCTGCCACAAGGGAAGGTAGATCCAGCGCTTTGTGAATGGACCGGTAGAAACTTCTGCCTCCATTTTTCAATTCACTTTTCCAGTCCTTCTCTGTGAAAATTTTCCCTGCCATATGTCTGGAGGCAATCTCTACCATATTGATCTCCGGAGCAATGTCTGCCAGCACCCCCTCCATATGTGTCAGTCCACGCGCCAACATTGTCAGACCATGGGGCATGATGATCCGGTTCTCTTTCATCACTTCCATCAGATCTACCATCACTTCTGCCACATCAATGCTACCCATATCCGTCGTACCATATTTGGCGAGAAGTGCACTGATGTCCTCATAAAGTCTGCTCTGATCCGGCTTATCCCGAAATTCTCCAAGCGCCAAAACTGCCTCCTGAATCATTCCTACATCCCCTAGCGCAACACCTTGTACAGCCTTACCGACCAGTTTTCTGTCACGTTCAGTCAGCCGTCCCATCATCCCCATATCAATCCATACAATTTTACCACCACAAACCTTTACATTTCCAGAGTGAGGATCTGCGTGAAAGAATCCATCATCCATTACTTGTTTGATATAATTATCGATCAGTTTTGTTCCAATTTCTTCCAGATCATATCCGTTCTCTTTTAATGCTGCTTTATCATCGATGCTCCACCCGTCAATATGTTCCATAACAAGCACATGCTGATTTGTGTACTCCTGATAAAGTTCTGGAACTTTCACAAATAGAATCCCTTTATTTCTCCGGGCAAACTCTTCCATATTGGAAGCCTCTGCCAGAAAATTCATCTCCTCCCTTGTCACAGCCCACAACTCATCGAGCACCATATCAAGATCTACCAGTTCTTTCAGGCTCACCGGGGGAACCAGCTTCACTGCGCGGTGCAGCAATCCAATATCCCTCGCCATCTTCTCATAGATCCCTCTGCGCTGTACTTTGATCACAACTTGCTTACCGTCTTTTAAAACAGCACGGTGCACCTGAGCGATGGATGCTGAACCAAGCGGTTTCTCCTCTATGGATGCAAAAATCTCTTCCCACGGACATCCATAGGCAGACTTTAGTACTTCCTCCACCTCTGCAAAGTTCATCGGAGCTACTTCTGAGCGAAGCCTCATCAGCTCATCACAGTATCTTTTTGGTAAAATATCTGAATGCATGGACATAATTTGTCCTAATTTAATAAAAGTAGGACCAAGATCCTCCAAAATCAAGCGAAGCTTCTCCGGTGAAATTCCTTTGGAAATCTCATGGCGATGCAAAATTGCAGTCATTTCTTTTAATCTTGTCCTATATTCTCTGGATTCTTCTTTGCTCATCTACAACCTCATTCTGCTCTGTCATCACAGTCGTCTTTCTCACCTTCTGTAACATATAGTTTCTTTTTCAATTCTTCCAGCTGTTCCGGTGATAACTTTTCCAGCAGATCATCCACTTCTTCTGTGGAAGTCTGCTTTTCTGCTTTATGGACATTCTCCTGTACCGTCTTTTTGAGATTATGTTTTAACTCTTCATTTAACACCTTTCCCTGCTCCACAGTCAGCTCCCCTTTTTTTACCATCTCATCCATAAGTTCCTTTGATTTCTCTGCTGTCACTGCTGCTGCTCCGATTCCTGCCAACAATAATTTCTTTACATTTTCTCCAAGTTTCTCCATAAAAATTTCCTCCTTATGCCTATCTTTTCCAGATACCCTGTCTTATCCTACAAAAAGTTGTGCCGCCTTCGGCAAAAAAATAATCACTCCTGCAAATGCTGCCATGATAGCTGCAATCAGAACTGCACCTGCCGCAGTATCTTTCGCCAGCTTTGCAAGCGGCTTTTTCTCTTCGGTCACAAGATCAACTACTGCCTCCACCGCAGTATTTACAAGTTCCAAACCAAGAATCAGACCAAACAAAATCAGACAGATACACCACTCTGTTGCAGAAATATCAAAGAAAAATCCTGCCGCAGTCACACAGATAACTCCTAGACAATGGATCTTCATATTCCGCTCCTTCCTGATCCCGGTAAAAATGCCTTCAAACGCATACCTGAAACTTTGATACAACGGTTGTTTCTTTCCCATATTTTCACCTTCTTTAGTCCATTTAAAAAACGATTCCCTGCGCTCCGAAAATATGATTCCAAAACACAAACAAAGCTATTTCATCTATTTTCATATGGATATTTTATACAAATTATAACATATTTTTCTGTTAATAACGATGTTTTTTATAATTTTTTCTGTTTTTTGTTTGAAGTTTCCTAAAACTTCTTATAACGAAAAAAGAACATGTCTGCAAATACTCACAGACATGCTCTTCTTTTAATAATTCATTTTATCCTGCTTGAAATCCGTTCCGCTATTCTTCAGAATCTTCCGATTTTTTTCTAAGTCCTACTGCTCCTGCAATTCCACTTCCGATTAACATTACTCCTAATCCAAGAATCGAAGCCGGATCTCCTGTTTTTGGAGCCTCAGATTTCTTCTTTTTGTCCTCGTTCTTTTCCTCTTCTTTATTCGGTTTCTGCTCTGGCTTCTGTTCCGGCTTTTGCTCTGGTTTCTGTTCCGGATCTACTGTTTCCTCTTTCTCAATCCTCTCCGCCGTTACAAGAAGATTATTCAGTGCTTCCACTCTCTCCTGGAGCACAGCCTTCTCTGTATCCGGATTTGCAAGAAGTTCCTTCAACTCATTGTAAAGCGCCTCCATCTTGTCAAAGTCCTCTTTTGTAAAGCCTCCGGCTTTGCCGACATTTTTTCTCTCGGATTCAAGAATCTTTTCCATATCTTCCATGAAATTCTTCATAGAATCTTCCAATTTCATAACAGTACTCTTCGCAAACTCTATCTGCTGTAATGCCTCATACAGTTTCTCCACGTCTGTCTCATTGGATACAGAAAGAGCTTTTGCCTGATCATAGGACTCGACATAAAATCCTGTTGTATTCTTATCATAATTTTCTGGGTGTGCTTTAATATCTTCATACAAATCTTTGTATTCTTTATCTGCAACTTTACCTGCCAATGCCTCTTTTATTTTCTCAGCAGACATTGAGATCTCTGTCATTTTCTGATTTGCCATATTCAGCTTTTCTATTGCTTCATTCCAGTTCGCACTGTCGGCAGCCTTTTGTGCTTCATCAAGCAATGTTTGAATTGTAGCCAGATCCTGATCTGCATACAGGCCGGAAACTTTTAACTGTTCCAGCATCTGACGAGATTCCTCTATGAGCTTTATCACTCCACTTTCTGAAACGACCGGCGTCTGTAACAACTGCTTCAACATTGCCACTGCCTGAGCCGTCTCTGCTTGCGTCATCGCTTCGATCTTATTTCTGTCAATCGTTGCAAGTACATTCTTCAAAGCTTGAATATAATCCGGAGCATATACTTCTGCCTGTGATACAACCTGATCTGCCAACGCAATCAATTCATAAAGTTCCGATTTGTCTACCACCTCTGGAATGATTTCAAGACCATTTACAGCATTGACAAAACGTTCAAAAATTCCATAAATCTGTGTTCCATCTGGATCATAATATTTCATAGGATCTGCGCGAAGTGCCAGCATCTCCGCTTTCGCAGCTTCATATACCTTCCATGACTGTTCTGTATACATCAAAGGTCCAAAAATAACCTCATCTGCATCTGCCAAAAGTCCATCCACTTCTGCCTGCACCATTGCAATAAATTCAGCTTCCGTCATGCTCTCTTTTTCTTCTTTATTCTGTTCGAGCCCCGGCTGCTGTACCTCTTGTTGTTCTTCCTTCTCCGGCTGTTGTGTCTGAAGTTCTTCTCCCGTTCCCGGTTGCTGATCTTGCTCTTCTCCGACCATCGGCTGCTGCGTTTGTTGTTCTTCTTGCTGTGGTGCAGAGAGATCCTCCTGTGTCTGAGACTCAGCTTCAGCATTCCGACTTTCTTTTTCCGCTTCCGTGCCTGCTGTCTGTGCCTCTGCAGCCATAACAGTGATGCCCGATGTACCAACAGTCCCCACTGCCATAACAATTGCCAGTCCCAATGCTGCTAATTTCTTTCTCTTCATATCCACTTCCTCCTTTATTCCGGTTTTTCTGATACTGTCAATATAACATTTGTTGTGTATTTTGTCTATTTTTTTATTCTATACATTTTATTTTTATTTATTTTGTATATTTTTTCTTCTTTTTTCACTCTAAATTCAATGTTTTTTCGACATTTTTACAAAAGTATCGACTTTTGTCTTAATTTTTCAGACTTTTTCGCATATCTTCTTATCTTTATTTCATATACGCATCCTTCCACTTCTACCTGTCACCTGCTATTTGACTTTTTTTTCTCTCTCCTTTATAATATTTTTATTACGCATGTAAGATTTGGAGGATTACTATGAAAAAATTGCCACAAATTTCAGAAGCCGAATATGAAGTTATGAAAATCGTATGGAAATACGCACCGATCAATACAAATGAGATTACTGAAAAACTCACACGTACTACTTCCTGGAGCCCCAAAACAATCCAAACCCTGATTAAGCGCCTTACGACAAAGGGAGCTCTTTCCTACGAAAAGCACGGACGTATTTTTGTCTACTCACCACTGGTAAAAGAAAATGAATACATTGGTCAGGAAAGTTCTTCTTTTTTGAATCGCTATTATAATGGTGATATCACCGCTATGCTGTCTTCCTACATTGAAAATGACCGATTATCAGACAGTGAAATCGCTACTCTTCGTTCTATTCTTTCCAAAGGAAAAGGAGGACAGTAACATGGCTGATTTTATGATTCGCTTTCTTCTGTCAAACTTGTTTCTTGGAATTTTCATCGGGATACTTGCATTCTGCAAATGGATATTTCGCAGGACACTCTCCAGTCAAATGCAGTACCATCTTTGGTTCCTTCTCTTCTTTTTCCTGCTTGTTCCTTTTGTCCCGGTATGCTCTTTTTCTCTGCCCGCACAAATTTCTTCATTTTTCAGTACATTTTCCTCCCAGAAAGGATTTGCCCATCACCCTCTCACAGACAGCCCTCTTTCTTCCACATTTTCAAACACTTCTGAATGGATGAATGATTTTACAATATCTATAAGCAGGCAGGTTCCTTCCATTGCAGGACAGATTCTTTTTTTGCTATGGTGCACAGGGATTGGGATTATGTTCATTTTTTTCATCCGTTCTGTCCGGCAGCTATATCACTTAAGCCGTACAGCACTTCCTCTGGAAAATGCTGAAATTTCTTCTTTGTATATAAGCTGCCTGAAAGAGTTTGGTATTACGCGGAACATCCCCGTCTATACCACTGCCTTTCTTCCATCACCTGCGATTACCGGAATCTTTCAACCTCGCATTTACCTTCCACTTCGTCTGATTTCCGGTTATCCCCACAGTGCCCTCCGCTACATTCTCCTGCACGAATTGCAGCACTATCGCCAAAAAGATGGCCTGTTGAATCTTTTTCTAAATATTTTCTGTGCACTCTACTGGTTCAATCCGGCTGTCTGGTATGTCCTTCATGAAATACGCATCGACCGTGAAATCGCCTGTGATACTTCTGTTTTGGAAACCGTAGGCGAAACTTCCTGTCAGGAGTATGGTTCCGCTTTAATTAATTTTGCTGAGACACTTTCTCACACTCCCCTTTCCTTCTCTGTCGGACTTGGCGGATCGATGCCGCAAATGAAGCGGAGAATCCTTAATATCGCCTCCTATCAAGCTCCCACACCATGGAAAAAGGCGAAAGGCTACGCTCTGGTTCTGGTGATTTCTCTACTGTTGATCAGTATGTCCCCTATGTTGTCTATGCAGGCCGCAAAGGAAACTTCCTTCCGCCCAGATACCTCGGACAGCATTGTTTCTACCATTGATCTTTCTTCTTATTTCAGAAATTATGAAGGTACTTTTGTCTTATATGATTTGCAAAAGGATCATTACCAAATTTATCATCCCGAACAGGCATACAAAAGAATTTCCCCGGATTCTACTTACAAACTCTATAGTGCTCTGTTCGGATTGGAAGAAAAAATCATTACTCCAAAAGATTCCATGATCCCATGGGATCACAATCATTATCCGTTTGATACCTGGAATAAAAACCATACCTTGCACTCTGCAATGTCTGCTTCGGTCAACTGGTATTTCCAGACAATCGACAAAAAACTGGGGCACGGCAAAATCCGTTCTTACCTACAGCAGATTCATTATGGGAACGAATCGATCGATCAATCTAATTCTTACTGGATGGAGTCTTCCTTAAAAATTTCTGCCTTCGAACAAGTCAGCCTGCTGACAGATTTCTATCAAAATACCTTTGCTTTTAATCCGGAACATATTGCTGCCGTAAAAGATTCCATCCGCCTGATTACACACGGCAAAAACACACTTTATGGAAAAACAGGAACCGGTAATGTCAATGGGCAAAATGTAAATGGTTGGTTCATCGGATATATCGAAAACTCACAAAATACATATTTTTTTGCCACAAATATTCAGGCAGAACAGCAGGCCTCCGGAAGCACTGCATCACAGATTACACTGGATCTATTAGAGGATATGGGAATTTGGAATTGACTATATCCTTGAAATCTATAACGAATCCACAAATAAAAACCCCTTACGCTTTCATTGCGTAAGGGGTTCTGTTATCAAAACTAATGAAGTTCCTGTACCTATTCTATACGGTGTATTACTTGTTATTGATAGCAGCCTGTGCAGCAGCTAATCTTGCGATCGGCACACGGAATGGTGAGCAAGATACATAGTCTAATCCAATCTTATGGCAGAATTCTACGGAACTTGGATCTCCACCGTGCTCTCCACAAATACCTACATGTAAATCTGGATTTGCCGGTCTTCCTAATTTCACAGCTGTCTCCATTAATTTACCTACACCGATCTGGTCTAATTTTGCAAATGGATCGTTCTCGAAGATTTTTGCATCGTAGTATCCTTCTAAGAATTTACCAGCATCATCACGAGAGAATCCGAATGTCATCTGTGTTAAGTCGTTTGTACCGAAGCAGAAGAAATCAGCTTCTTTTGCAATCTCATCAGCTGTAAGAGCAGCTCTTGGAATCTCGATCATTGTACCTACATGGTATTTTAATTCAACACCAGCAGCTTCAATCTCAGCATCTGCTGTCTCTACAACAACTTTCTTCACATATTTTAATTCTTTGATATCTCCGATTAACGGAATCATGATCTCTGGGCAAACATCCCAGTCAGCATGTGCTTTCTGTACATTGATTGCTGCACGGATCACAGCTCTTGTCTGCATTCTTGCGATTTCTGGATAAGTAACTGCAAGACGGCATCCACGATGTCCCATCATTGGGTTGAATTCATGTAAAGAATCAATGATTGCTTTGATCTGTTCAACTGTTTTTCCCTGAGTATCAGCAAGTTTCTTAATATCTTCCTCTGTTGTAGGAACGAATTCGTGTAACGGTGGATCTAAGAAACGGATTGTTACCGGATTACCTTCTAATGCTTCATATAAAGCTTCGAAGTCTCCCTGCTGTTCTGGAAGGATCTTCTCAAGAGCAGCTTCTCTTTCTTCTAATGTCTCAGAACAGATCATTTCACGGAATGCATCAATTCTGTTTCCTTCGAAGAACATATGCTCTGTACGGCAAAGTCCGATACCTTCAGCGCCAAGCTCACGAGCTTTTCTTGCATCTGCTGGAGTATCCGCATTTGTTCTTACTCCTAATGTTCTATATTTATCAGCCCATCCCATGATTCTTCCGAATTCACCAGCGATTGTAGCGTCTACTGTCGGGATGATTCCGTCGTAGATGTTACCTGTAGAACCGTCAAGAGAGATTGGATCTCCTTCATGGTATTCTTTTCCAGCTAATGTAAATTTCTTGTTTGCTTCATCCATTGTGATGTCACCACATCCAGATACACAGCATGTACCCATACCACGAGCAACAACGGCAGCGTGAGATGTCATACCACCACGAACTGTTAAGATACCCTGAGCAGCTTTCATACCTTCAATATCTTCCGGTGATGTCTCAAGACGAACAAGAACAACTTTTTCTCCTCTTGCAGCCCACTCTTTTGCATCTTCTGCTGTGAAGACGATCTTACCGCAAGCAGCTCCTGGAGATGCTCCTAAAGCTTTTCCAACTGGTACAGCTTTCTTTAATTCTGCAGCATCAAACTGTGGGTGAAGTAATGTATCTAAGTTACGAGGATCGATCATTGCAACAGCTTTCTCTTCTGTGATCATTCCTTCGTCTACTAAATCACAAGCGATCTTTAAAGCAGCCTGAGCTGTTCTCTTACCGTTACGTGTCTGTAACATGTAGAGTTTCTTATCTTCGATTGTGAATTCCATATCCTGCATATCTCTGTAGTGATCTTCCAAAGTCTTGCAGATTCCTACGAACTGTTCGTAAACTTCCGGCATAACTTCTTTTAACTGGTCAATCTTCTGTGGTGTACGAACACCTGCAACAACGTCTTCACCCTGAGCGTTCATTAAGAACTCACCCATCAAGTGTTTCTCTCCTGTTGCTGGGTCACGAGTAAATGCAACACCTGTACCAGATGTCTCTCCCATGTTACCGAATGCCATCATCTGTACGTTTACAGCTGTTCCCCAAGAATATGGGATATCGTTGTCACGACGGTAAACGTTAGCACGTGGGTTATCCCAAGAACGGAATACAGCTTTTACAGCACCCATTAACTGTTCTTTTGGATCTGTAGGGAATTCTTCCCCAATCTTTTCTTTATATTCAGCTTTGAACTGTTCAGCAAGTTTCTGTAAATCTTCTGCTGTGAGGTCAACGTCCTGAGTTACACCTTTTTCAGCTTTCATCTCGTCGATCAGTTCTTCAAAATATTTTTTACCGACTTCCATAACTACGTCAGAGTACATCTGGATAAATCTTCTGTAGCAATCCCATGCCCAACGTGGATTTCCTGATTTTTCAGCTAATACTTTGACAACTTCTTCATTTAATCCGAGGTTTAAGATTGTATCCATCATACCTGGCATAGAAGCTCTTGCTCCAGAACGAACAGATACAAGAAGTGGATTTTCTTTGTCACCGAATTTCTTTCCAGTAACTTCTTCCATTTTAACAATTGCGTCCATGATCTGTTCCATGATCTCATCGTTAATTTTTCTTCCATCTTCATAATATTGTGTACAAGCATCTGTTGTGATTGTGAATCCCTGTGGCACTGGAAGACCTAACTTTGTCATCTCTGCAAGGTTAGCACCTTTACCGCCAAGAGTGTTTCTCATGCTTGCGTCACCTTCGGTGAACATATAAACCCATTTTGCCATGTCTAAACGACCTCCTAAAAATATTTTGCTTTAGTATAAAACATGAAAAATACGACTTTTTGCCATGAAGTCGTTCATCTTTTATATATCCAATAACGGTTTCCCCCGCTATCTGTATATCATTTTATCTGTTTTACTTCGGATAGTCAAGGACTTTCTTGGTAAAAACTACTGTTTTGTTACTTTTTTATCAAAGAATCTTCTATCTGTTCTTACTCTCACCCTCGAAGTGTTGCAATCAACCGTTTGGTATATAAAAGCAGGTCCAACCCATCTGTAATATTTCTCACACAGATATCTGCTTTTGCCCCAAGTTTCCCACACATTCCTTCTTCTCCCATCACAGCAACAGACAGCCCTGCAATTTGGCACATTTCCAGATCATTTCTTCCGTTTCCTATGCAGACACAGTAATCAGCGCCAAGCGTTTCCACAATCTTTCGCTTTTCCTCTGCCGCTTCACTTGTCGGAAATGTATGTATTTGTACCGGAAGTTGCTGACACAATTTCCTCACAGTCCCATGTGTATCTGCAGTCACAATGTAGATTTCCAACTGTTCCGAAAGCTGTTGCAAACGCTCAGCAACCCCTTTTTGCAATGTTCCATCCAATGCAATTGTTCCATTATAATCCAGGATCAAATACCTCATCTGCAGTTTCTGATATCCCGGGATTTCCACTGTAATTTCTCGCTGCTGTTTTGACATAGTTTCTTTCTCTGCCTGCTTTGTCTCTCTCATCGTTTCCTTCCCTCTCCCATTCCCTCTTGCAAAAGATTTAGTCTATCACCTTCACGGATGTCATGACCGGCTGCTCTTCTGTCGGAATCGTGCCGTTATTGTCTGTCGGTTCTGCATCTTCGCAGATTCTATCTACAACATCCATGCCTTCTGTCACATATCCAAATGCCGCATAACTTCCGTCCAGATGTTTGCTGTCCTCATGGACGATAAAGAACTGGGAACTTGCGCTGTCGTTTGCGCGAGAACGCGCCATGGAAATCGCACCCCTCGTATGTAAAAGATTGTTTTCCACTCCGTTTTGAGAAAATTCACCTTTGATCGTCTGATCAGATCCTCCGGTGCCATCGCCTCTTGGATCTCCGCCTTGGATCATAAATCCGCTCATAATTCTGTGAAAAGTCAGTCCGTCATAAAAACCTTCCTTTGCAAGATTTACAAAATTTGTCACCGTGATCGGCGCTGCATCTGCATCCAGTTCCACTTTAATCATCCCATAATCCTTCACCTGGATTTCTACATGATGCTTTCCGGTAAGAAGATTCTCTTCACCGCCTTCTGTTTCCTTTTCTGTCTTCGTTGTATCTTTTGAGGCTTCTTCCTTCCCTTTTCCACATCCTGCAAATATACTCATTCCTAAAAGGATTGCAAGCAAGATCGATACTGTCTTCTTCATCTTAATTTTTCTCCTGTCACTCATATTTTTTAAGTTTCCCCTATCATAGCATAGTTTTGCCAGAATGTAATCTCATTTTATCTTCTATCCTTATTATTCTCTGTTACAATTTTTTGTATAATGCTTTCAATATCCTGTCCCGTAATAGAAATATCTACAATCTCTCCATATTTTCCAAGTTCTACCATGATCTCCATTGGATTCTTTTCCTCCGGACGATATATGATTTCTAAATGGTAATCATCTACAACCTTAACATTCATCCCTGCCGCTTTTGAACTTCTAGCCATTTCCACTGCATTTTTCTTTACTTCCACTGTAATCCGCTTAAATTCTGTAAACTCTTTGCGGATGTGCTCCATATCCGAATCCACAACAATTTTTCCTTTATTAATCAGGATAATTCTCTTACAGAGTGCTTCTATATCTTGGAAATCATGAGAAGTAACGATAAATGTTGTCTTTTTTTCCTCATTCATCTGTTTGATAAATGCACGTATCCGCTGTTTTGACTCCGCATCCAATCCAATTGTCGGTTCATCTAAATACACAATTTTAGGATTATGCAAAAATGCTGCCGTAATATTGCAACGCATTCTTTGTCCTAAGGATAATTGCCTCTCCGGCACATCCAAAAGTTTCTCCAGTCCTAAAATATCTCGAAATTTTTCAATATTCTCATCAAATATCGGTTTCGGAATTTCATAGAGTCTTTGCAGAACACGAAAAGACTCTATAATAGGAACATCCCACCATAACTGGGAACGATTTCCGAACACCACCCCGATCTGCTTATTATTCTGGATCCGCTTCTTGATCGGTTCTATCCCATCTACAATGATTTTTCCGGACGTAGGGGTAAGTACACCTGAAAGCATCTTGATTGTTGTTGATTTTCCACTTCCATTCGGACCTACATATCCCACTGATTCTCCACGTTCTATCTGGAAATTAATATCATCCACCGCACAAAAATTATCAAACTGTGGAGTCAAAAAACCTTTCACTCCGCCAATCAACCCCGGCTGTACGATTTTTCTTTTATATTCCTTACATAAATGCTGCACTTCTATCATCTTCACCGTTCTTAATTCCTCTCATTTATATCACATTTGTATTATAATCACTGATCCCAATGCTATTCCTTTTAAGTACCTGTACTATCATATTTTTTCATTCCACAACACCAAATGAGCACTGAGGCCAGCGCAAAGAGCAATGTCACTGCCAAAAGCCACATCGGTACACACATCTTTGTTTTCCCAAGTAAATACATTGCCGGATAATATCCAATAAAGCCGAACGGTATCACTACGGTAAAAAGCACTTGAAAAACTGCCGGAAATATATTAATCGGATATTTTGCAAATTCACGAAAAGTCTGTATAAGATCTGCAATCTCATTTCCCTGGACAAGCCAGAAATTAAGCGCATTAAAAATCAAATAGAGGGAAGAATTCAAAATTGTGCCCATCACGAGAAACTCGATTAAAAATGCGATCAAACCAATCGAACACTCTACCCCTGATTTTGCGAGTGACCAAATCATCAAAGAACACGGCAGAAAAAAACTGACTAACGACGCAAATTCCATTCGAAATGTTAGCATTTGAAACAAAACAGAAGCCGGACGTATCAAAAAAATATCCAACTTTCCTTTCCTAACAAAGCTCCCAATGCTCCATACATTATCTAAAAGTCCCCGGCTAATAGCCTCCGTCATTGCACCCAGGGAAAATATCAAGCAGACACCATATATACTCCACTCCCCAAGAGTACCAACTACATTTGCGATTGCAAATACGCCAAGAAATCCTGCTGCTTCCCTCGCAATAATAGAAATCAAGCGAATAGTACTATCCATCGGATATTGTACAAGGCATAACATCCCTATTCTTAAAAATTCCTGATACAATCGAAAATAATATTTCAATCTTTTCACTCTTCTATCCTCCTTGGACAATCACTTTCCGAATCACCATATGATACAACAAATGAGCTAATGCTCCCATTATTATACACCAGAATATCTGAAGTCCCATATATCCCATGCATTCTTCCAATCTATATTTCCCAAGAAAAATATTTAACGGAACTGATACCATACCCGCAAATGGAAGAAGTCCAAATACCCTTGCAACTCCTTCCGGAAATAGAGCTAATGGTACAACCCCGCCAGATAATATGGACAATACTGCCGTCTTTGTAAATGCCATGCCAAACATACTGAGTGTATAAAAAGAAGCTAGTCCAACCATAAATTCCACATAAAATAAAATTACCAGCGCCAGCAACACACTAATTAAAAACAAAAGAAATTCCCCGGCTCCTGCCGGACCTACTCCTCTCAGTATAAAAAAAGAAATTAGAGAAACCGGAATTCCCTTCCATAAAATAAAATATGCAAACTCTCCACTGCGCCGTGCAAATAATGTATAAAACAAAGTCACCGGACGTAAAAGTTCTGTCCCAATCGTTCCTTCATATACCCACTCTGCAAATTGCATATTAATTCCACCTGCAAATTGTGACGACAAAACCTTGGACAAAATGACATACGTTATCATTTCCCCCATCGTAAATCCAACAAGTTCATTCTCTCCCATAAACACAACTTTCCATAAAAAATAGTAACTGAAAATAGACACAAGGGTACCAATCGTATTAAACCACACAGCTTTCGTGTATGCCATCTTTTCCAAAAATGTCATTCGCACAAGATAATAAAATTTTTTCATTGCCATCTCCCCCACTTGGCTTTTTATACTGTTTTTTTGTACAAAAAATGCACGGTTCTATAATCGTGCATTTTTTACTTTTCGTCTTCTGATATTTCTATTACATATTCGATTAAATTTTTAGCCTTTGATACCAGACTGTGCAACACCTTCGATAAACTGTTTCTGGAAGATGAAGAACAGTACGATCATCGGAATAACTGCCATTACGGCACCTGCCATCTGTGCCGGGTAGTTTGTAGCATATTGTCCTTTCAGTGTAGAAAGTGCTGGAGCTAATGTCATCTTAGCCGGATCTGTGTTAACGATCAATGGCCACATGAAGTCATTCCATGCAAATTTTGCTGTAAAGATTACCAGCGCTACGATACCTGGCTGTACTAACGGAAGCATGATCTTTCCAAAAATCTGGAATCTGTTACATCCGTCAAGCAATGCTGCTTCTTCCAATTCCTTTGGCAGTGACATAAAGAATTGTCTCAATAAGAACGTACCAAATGCACTGAACAAGTTCGGGAGGAAGAGACCCGGTAAGGTATTGATCAATCCTAAATTCTGAATGATCAGGTACTGTGGGATTAAGAAAATCTGTCCCGGTACCATTAAGATAGATAACAAGATCATGAAAATCGCATTTTTAAATGGAAAATCAATTCTTGCAAATCCATAAGCTGCCATTGTACAAAATGCAACCTGTACCAATACCGTAATGATGGTTACCACAATCGTATTGATATATACTTTTCCGAACGGCAGAATCTCCAGTACATATTTATAAGAGTCTAACTGCCAATGTTCCGGTAAAATTGACGGCGGTATCTGCATAGATTCCGGCAATGTCTTAAATGATGTAAACACCATCCAGAGGAATGGGAATACTGTGACTGCAATACCTGCGATCAAAAGAATGTGTATAAGCAAATGATTTCTTGTAGATGTCTTTTTCATCGTATTTCCTCCTTTCCTCTAATCGTAGTTTACCCATTTCTTCTGTCCGACCAGCTGGATCACTGTGATGATCATGATCACTGCGAACATAAAGATAGAAATTGCTGCTGCATAACCTTTTTCTCCATACATAAACGCATTCTGATAGAACAAAACGTTCATGGTCTTTACTTTGTTGAACGCCGGGTTTGTCACCGGATCGACCATCATATAGATGCTGTCGAATACCTGGAACGCACCGATCAGACCTGTGATCATTACGAAAAAGATCGTTGGAGAAAGTAACGGGATTGTAATCTTAAAGAACTGTTTTACTGGTCCTGCTCCGTCGATTGCCGCTGCTTCATAGTAAGATCTTGAAATTCCCTGCATACCCGCAAGAAGAATGATCATATTATAACCGACACTTCCCCAGATTGCCACGATCATTACGCAGAACAATGCGGTATGCGGGTTTGTAAGCCAGCTCTGCCCTTCGATTCCAAAAATTCCAAGAACCGTATTTAAAATACCGAAATCTCCGTGGAAGATCAGTTTCCATACAAGTGCTACTGCTACTGACATCGTTACTGATGGCAGGAAGTAGATTGTCCGATAAAAGGAAGTTCCTTTGATCTTGGAGTTTAAGAGGGATGCCACTAACAGTGACAGCGCCAGCCCGATCGGCACTGTCACAACGGCATATAAAAGTGTATTTTTCATGGCGAGCATCAGATCTGGTTCTTGGAACAGACGTTGATAGTTGCTGATTCCGCAGAAGGTTGCCATGTTAAATTTGTTTACATCATTAAAACTGAACCAGAAGTTCTGGATAAACGGAAATACATAGAAGATCAGAAGTCCGATCGTAACCGGCGCAATAAATACGTAGCCTGCTACCCAGTCTTTCTTCTCACGTCTGCTCGCTTTCCGCCTTACTTTTTTCTTTCCTTCACCCATTTGTATCTACCTACTTTACTTTGCGTTCATTTCATCAAGAATTGCATCTGCCTCTGGCTTAATGCTCTTACAAGCCTCTTCTAATGTGATTTCTCCCTGCCAAGCCTGCTCTAAGTAAGTTTTTTCAACCTGAGAAAGTTTTGCAGTCACTTTACAGTGAGGAAGTAATTCTGTGTTCGGTACATTGTCAAGGAATACCTGGAGATTTAAGTCTTTATGTGTATCTAAGAATAATTCCTGGCAGTCATTTCTAGCAGAGATAACTGTACCTGATTTTCCCTGGATTTCCTGAGCTTCTTTGCTTCCTAACCATAATGCAAAGTCTTTTGCTTCTTCTGGATGTTTTGTATTTGCAGATACTGAGAATGCAAGACCGTTGATGATATCTTTATCTACACCATTGAAAGAAGGTCTTTTTACGATTCCGTATTTTCCTTCTAATGTCTTATTATAAGAAGGAATCATGTAGTTTCCTGAGAAGTACATTGCTAACTGTCCACCCTGGAACATACTGTCTGGATCTGTATCTGTCATCTGCTGTAATGTCGGTGAAAGTCCGTCTAATACAAGATCTAACCATGGCTGGATACCTTCGATTGTCTCTTTCTTATCCCATCCTGTTTCTGTGTTATCTTCATTTAAGAAATATCCACCGTTTGCGAATACAGCTGCATCATATGTAGTCTGTCCGGAGTTACGGTTAATTGCTGTCGGATAAACTCCATCCGGAAGTCCTGCTGCTTGTAAGTCTTCACAAGTTTTTCTGAAATCTTCAAATGTCCAGTCATCTGTTGGATAAGCAACTCCTGCCTGATCAAAGATTTCTTTGTTGTAGAATACGGCATTTGTATCGAAATCTTTCGGGATTCCGTATAATTTACCTTCTACTGTATATCCATCTACCAGTGGTGTCGGGAAATTATCATGTACCTTTAAGTCTGACTCTTTCTCTGCATCTGTTAAATCCATTAAAATTCCTGCGTCTGCATATTCTTCTACATGAAGCACGTTCATAGTGATGATATCCGGAGCAGATCCACCTGTTGCGCTTGCCTCTAATTTTGTCCAGTACTCATTCCATGTTGTAAGCTGTGTCTTTACTGTTACATTTGGATTTTCTTTTGAGTATGCCTCTGCCATCTGTTTCATAACCGGCTCTTGGTCAGAATCCCACACACTCATCACAAGCTCAACTTTTCCATCTTTGCTTCCGCCTTTGTCGCTTCCACCACATCCAGCTAACAATGTAGTTCCTGTTGTCGCAACTAATCCTAAAGCGACTAATTTTTTCAGATTCTTTTTCATTGAAATCATCCTCCTTTTGGTTTATATCATGCGGCAGTTATTTGCCGCCTGGTAACAAATTTGTATTATATACTATCTTCTATAAGTATCCAGTTCGATTACTGCTCCGCCGTTTAATCTGGATTCCTCGGCAGCCAATGCACAATAATGACTCTCCACGGATTGTTCCACAGAAGTTGTGCTCTTTGTCGGGCCTGACTCATTGATCAACATATCAAGAAATTCTTCGATCATCCGGTTGTCGCCGCCGCCGTGTCCTGAGAAATCAGTTGCCAGCGTGCGTACATCTATCACTTCCGGTTCTTTTCCAAACACATTGACTTGAATGGTATTTTCTCCCATATCGGCGATAATCTCACCTAAAGTTCCCATGATCTTGGCATATCGATTTCCGGCAGCTGTATGTGCCGTAAACGCACACATTGTATGGCTGATCGTCGATCCATCTGTCATATTTAAATTAACAACTTGATGGTCTACTACATTATTGTCACAGTGATATACACATCGTCCATACGGTCCCGTCTGAATTGCTTCGCGTACACTTTCCACTGTTGGGTGAAGTGCCACCACATTGACCGGCCAGTCTGTATTTCCATTTTGAACACCTGTCACTGGATCTGTAATATAAATTTTCTCTGCATCATACGGACACTGATCTTTCACTTTACATCCGTCCATGCATCTGTGTGCCGCTCCTTCTGGTGCTTTATCCTCCCGGAACAGATAGGTATTTCCGAACGAAGATACCGATTTACAAGTCTTTCCTGTCAGCCATAATAAAATATCCATATCATGACAGCACTTCTGAAGGATCATTGGACTTGTCGTATTAGAATTTCTCCAGTTTCCTCTGACAAAGCTGTGTGCCTGATGCCAATACCCTACATTTTCTACCGAATTCACAGATACTATTTCACCAATCGTTCCTTCATCGATCAGATCTTTGATCTTCGTATAAAATGGAGTATATCTGAGAACGTGACAGACAATTACTTTTCTATCACATTCCTGTGCAACCTTCACAATCTCTCTGCATTCATCCAGATCCGGCGAAATCGGTTTTTCCAGTAATAGGTGATATCCTTTTCTCAATGCCGGAATTGCCTGTCCCACATGTTGTCTGTCCTGTGTTGTAATAAACATCACATCTGCAAGTTTTTCTCTGGCGATCATCTCCTCCGCACTCTGAAAGCACATCTCCTCCGGAATCTGATATTCTGCTGCAACCGCTTTTACTTTCTCTGGATCAATATCTGCAATTGCCACAATCTCCATCTTTTCTGGAAACAGCTTTGCCGTTGGTGCATATGTATCTTTCCCTCGGCTTCCAAGCCCTGCCAGCGCAACTTTTATTCTCTTACTCATCTTTCTTCTCCTCTGTTATAAGTTTGTTTGAATACTCGATTCTTGGTTGTCTGTTGTCTATATTCGTTCTTTATTTATTCTTATTATATATTTTATTGCACATAAATGCTTACAAGATAATCTCCTAAACTTGTCTTATTGTCCTGTATTTGTCATTTAGGACATTTTATATTCCTTTTTCTGTTCTCCTCTGTCCATTTTGACGAGAAATACTTTCTAAATCCGTCTTAGTTTTCCCTGCTCCTGCTCATCCTTAGTCTTTCCTGCGTTCGTCAAATTCAACAGACAGATTTTTCTCTGCACAGCAAAGCAGCCTTTTTGTAAAAATTGAATCAAAAAAAGACAAGGAATCCCTTCGATCTTTTTTGATCTATTTCCTTGTCTTTTCTCATTTTGTACTTATCTGTCTCTGTTTTTATCGAATCTGGTATGTCTGTGCCTGGAAATCTACCGTAACAACTGTTCCGTCAGCAAATGTTGTTCTCTGTACTTCTGGATTTCCATCTACCATCTCATGGCGCACCATCTCACATTTCGCAACTTTCTCATGCAGATCTGATACGACTTTACATCTCTTAATCTGATCTTCGATGCTAATTTCCACTCCTCCTGCGAAAGAACCGTCTGTATTCTGATATGCACCATCTCTCACAAGATATGGAGCACCTCCATTTAATACTGCATACAGCATGTAGTCTTCTTCCTCACTTACCTTGTCCATCATCCATGGCTCGATCAGACAGTCATGATAAACAAGATTAAATAACGGCACCGGAATTCCTTTCTTTGGACTTCCCGGTCGATCCAGCATGAAGTCATATGGCGCATAATGGCAAAATACGAGACTTGGGATTGCCCAGTCGTTCACTTCCTCAGAACTTGGAAGAATTCCTTTTGACAGAAGATACTCAAAGCATGCATTTCTGTATTCGTAGCATTCTCTTCTTGTCATCTTATGCCATGGATGAGAACACTCATCCCCTTCATTGCATGTGAATACATCCAGGTAAGCACAATCCAGTTTAATTCCATTGTCCATGATCTCTGTAAAGTTTCGCTTCACATAAAACGGAGCCTGTGTCGCACAGAGATATGTCTGCGGACCTCCTGCCCAGCGCGCATGACTTGGAATTGTCCCATCTGCGAGACGTGTTGCAAAATTCTCATCAAATGTTTTTGCTGCGTAGTAGTAATCTCTGTACTGGTCGTGGATTCCAAATAAATATCCGCATTCATGCATCGTGTCGGACAGTTCTTTCATCGCTTTCCATCCGCCTGCTTTCTCACATGCCGGAAGGTAATCCGGGTGCTGATTATCATATCCTGGTTCTGCCCATCCATCTAGATGCAGATATAATTTTTCCACACCAAGTTCATGGAATTTTTTAATCTCTTCTGTTCTCACGGAGAATGGCGTAAGATGATTGTTCTTATCCGGATTCTCTGCATCATAGAAATCAGAGTTTGTCATTACCTGTGTCTTAATTCCCTTATGTAAAAATGCAGATCCGATCAGTTGATCAATAGAAGGAGTCTTCACTGCCTTCTCTGCCAGAGATTTGAATCTTCCCTTTTCGATCACATAGTTTCTGTAAATCTTGCAGAGATCATTGTAATCACAATCCTTGACAAAGCTGTATTTCATCACGCGGCGATAATCCATCTTGCCCAGACTTGGCTCCCAGCGGATTCCCACATGAGTGTATGGTCCTTCTGCCGGATGTTCTGTATAATATGCTGCATTCCACGGCTGTTCACAAATTGCAATATATCCTGCGCGATCCTTCACCTGTCCAAACCATGGCATATATGCACCTGCAGTTCCCATAAAACCATCAAATACAACTTTATCCACTGCTGTTTTCCATGTATTTGGCACCAGCAATCCCTGTTGCCAGTTCAAAAGTGTATACCAGCTGTCTTTCTTCTCATCAAACTCCATGTATCCCGGCCAGTACACGGATTTTACTTTAACCGTCTCTGTGGAAAGTGGCACCCACTCAAAAAATACATCTCCTGACACCTCTTCGATCCATACGATTGTGTCAAATGCGATGCCTGCATCTGCTCCATTTAGCTCAAATCCCTCAAAATGGCTTAAGATTCCATGTCCGATTCCTGTCTTCCACTCCTCGTGTGAAATCTTCTTCGCATCTGCAAAATAGATTGTTCCTTCCTCACATTCCATGCGTGGACGGAATCCTTCTCCCCAGTTCCAGCTATCTCCTTCATGTGTGATCGTAAATGACAATCTGCTCTCGTCAAAGCTGATCTCCGTTCCTTTTGTATAAATGTTCTCCAACTTTTATACCCTCTCTTTCTTTATGATTCCTGCTGCCGTTCACACAGCGAACAATAACAACATCTCTTCTATCTATTATATATTGTTCTGTGGAAAACCGCTTATTTTATCATCTATGCTTATTGTCTTATTATCCAATTTCTGATAGAATAACCAAGTAAAAAACAGAACCTATTTCAAAAAACAATCACTGAGAATCATTTGCAACCGGCAAATGATCACACTGGAGGAAAGATACAATGGGATATGTCAGTACACGCATGAAAAAAGAAATCAATATCGAGAGCATTGTCACCATACACTATTTTGAATATATGAAAAATTTCGTCTTTCAAGGAGAATCTCACGATTTTTGGGAACTACTCTATGTAGATAAAGGAGAAGTATCTGTTCGCGCAGAAAATGAATGGCTCACACTCCACGCAGGGGATATTATCTTTCATCGACCAAATGAATTTCATGCCTTTGAGTCCATTGGCGAAAAAGCACCAAACCTTGTCGCGATCTCCTTCTACTGCTTTTCACCCGCCATGCACTTGTTCCAGAAACTACACACCACTCTGACTTTAGAAGAACGTACGATCATCTCACAGATCATTGCTGAAGCAAGACTTGCATTTTCTACCCCGCTTCATGAGCCGCGCATCGAACAAGTTCATATTTCCGCGGAAGCTCCTTTTGGCGCACAGCAATTGATCACCCTTTATCTCGAACTGTTTCTGATCACGATCCAGCGAAACAGATCCTCCTCCGGTCAGTTAGAACATTCTCCTGAACCACCGCTCATGGAATCTCCCGCCAATATTACGGCAAAACAGAACCAGTTTCAACAGATTTCGACTTATATGGAAGAACATATCTGTGACCACCTGACAGTTCCACTAATCTGCTCCCAATTCTCGATCAGCCGTTCTGCCTTACAGGCACTGTTCCACAAAGAAAAAAACTGCGGTGCGATCGAATATTTCAGTCAGATGAAGATTGAATACGCAAAAGAAATCATTCGGATCGGAACAATGAACTTCACAGAGATTGCTCATTACCTGTCTTATAGTTCCCTCCAGTATTTCTCCAAACAATTCAAGAAAGCAACCGGGATGTCCCCACTGGAATATTCTTCTTCGGTAAAAGGAATCTCCAATGCATTCTCGCATTCAACAAAAGAAAAGCTGCATCCATAAGTTCTTCGCCTAATGTAAAATCCCCCCTTTTTAGAATTTACCGCTTTCACAATGCTTCTAAAAAGAGGGGATTTCTATTTTCTATTCTATTTTAGCAATCTCTGCCTTTGCTTCCTGATCTTATGCATCTTTTAAGAATGCTTTGTATCCTTTTACAGCTTCGTATACGTCTACCTTACTTGTAATCTCCCATGGAGCGTGCATGCAAAGTACAGCCACACCACTATCGATCACGTTCATGACATGTCTTGCAAGAACGTATGCGATTGTTCCGCCGCCTCCGATGTCTACTGCACCGAGTTCTGCTGTCTGGAATGCAACGTTGTTGTCATCCATGATCTTGCGAAGTTCTGCAACATATTCTGCGTTGGCATCGTTAGATCCACCTTTTCCGCCGCTTCCTGTATATTTATTAAACACAAGACCGTGTGCAAAGAATGCAGAATTTTTCTTCTCGAAGCTTGCTGCATATAACGGATCAAATGCAGCACTTACATCTGAAGAAAGCATCTTAGAATTTGCCATTGCACGGCGGAACTTCACTTCTGAGTATCCTTCCACAACATCCATCAGTTCTACGACTGCATTCTCAAAGAATTTAGATGTCATACCAGTTGCTCCGACACTTCCGATTTCTTCTTTGTCCACAAGGATACAGCATGCTGTTCTCTTCACATCTTTTGTCTCTAACATTGCGAGTAAAGATGTAAATGCACAAACTCTGTCATCCTGTCCGTATGCCATAATCATACTTCTGTCAATTCCACATTCTCTTGCCTTTCCAGCCGGAACGATCTCAAGCTCTGCTGAGAGGAAATCTTCTTCTTCGATGTTATAGTTCTCTTTTAATAACTTTAATACGCCTGCTTTGACAGCGTCTTTTTCTTCTCCTTCTAATGGCTTGTTGGCAATCAGAAGATCTAATTTTTCACCTTCGATCACAGTTCTTGCCGGTTTATCCAGCTGTTCTCTTGATAAATGTACAAGAAGATCTGTAATCACAAGTACCGGATCATCTTCTTTTTCACCGATTACGATCTCAACTTTTGTTCCATCTTTTCTCACTACGACTCCGTGAAGTGCAAGTGGTGTTGCTACCCACTGGTATTTTTTGATTCCGCCATAGTAATGTGTATCTAAATAAGCAAACTCATTGTCTTCACATAATGGGTTCTGTTTTACATCAATACGTGGAGAGTCGATATGTGCTCCTAAAATATTCATACCTTTTTCTAAAGGCTCTTCTCCGAGCTGGAACAATACGATAGATTTTCCCATGCACTGGCTGTAAACTTTTGAGCCTTTCTGTAATTTTACTCCGCTTGCAATCGCAGATTCAAGACTCTGATATCCAGCTTCTTCTGCAAGGCGGATACACTCTGTCACACATTCTCTCTCTGTCTTTCCTGCATCAAGGTATTCTCTGTATGCAGCATTCACTTTTTCAAGCACTTCTAATTCAGCTGCATCATAGTTATTCCACTGATTTTCTCTTTTCATTTTGTCGTCGCTCCTTTTTGTTTTCTCTATATGCAATGTATGGTAAAATTTACTTTTCACCATACATCTCATAGCATTCTGAGTATCGCGTACTCCTATTAAAATTCAAATTTCTTTTCAAAATATGCTTTCAGATCTTCGATCTTGATTCGCTCCTGTTCCATCGTATCACGATCTCTGACTGTAACCGCTCCGTCTTCTTCGGACTCAAAGTCGTATGTAACACAGAACGGAGTTCCGATCTCATCCTGACGGCGATAGCGCTTTCCGATATTTCCACGGTCATCAAACTCACAATTGTAAGTCTTTGACAGCTCTGCAAATACTTTCTCTGCGCCTTCATTTAATTTCTTAGAAAGCGGAAGCACACCAATCTTGATCGGTGCAAGCGCCGGATGGAAATGCATCACTGTACGGGTATCTCCACCTTCCAACTCTTCTTCATCATATGCGCTGCAAAGGAATGCAAGAACCATACGATCTGCTCCCAGTGACGGCTCGATGACATACGGAATATATTTTTCTTTCTTCTCATCATCAAAGTAAGTCAGATCCTGTTTGGAGACTTCCTGATGCTGTGACAAGTCATAGTCCGTTCTGTCTGCGATTCCCCAGAGTTCTCCCCATCCAAATGGGAATAAGAATTCTACGTCGGATGTCGCCTTACTATAGAAGCATAACTCTTCCGGCGAATGGTCTCTGACTCTGATCTCCTCCTCTTTCAATCCAAGAGAACTCAACCAGTCAAGACAGAATTTCTTCCAATATGCAAACCACTCTAAATCTGTACCCGGCTCACAGAAGAATTCTAATTCCATCTGTTCAAATTCTCTTGTTCTAAAGATGAAATTACCTGGTGTAATTTCATTTCTAAAAGATTTTCCAATTTGCCCTATTCCAAAAGGCACTTTTTTACGTGAAGTTCTTTGAATATTTTTAAAATTGACAAAAATTCCCTGAGCTGTTTCTGGACGCAAATAAACAACACTTTTTGCATCCTTGACAACACCCATATATGTTTTAAACATCAATTCAAACTCACGAATATCTGTAAAATCTTCACTTCCACAATCTGGACATTGAATATGATGTTCTCTAATAAATGACATCATTTTTTCTGGTGACCATCCATCACTATGAATGTCAGGATCATAATCTTCAATTAATTTATCAGCACGATGTCTTGTTTTACATTGTTTACAGTCAATCAATGGATCACTAAATCCACCCACATGACCACTGGCTTCCCAGACACGTGGATTCATAAAAATAGCCGAATCCAATCCCACGTTATATGGTGACTCTTGAATAAAACGTTTCCACCATAATTTTTTGATATTATTTTTCATTTCAACACCTAAAGGACCATAATCCCAAGTGTTTGCAAGCCCATCATAAATTTCAGAACCCTGATAAACAAATCCTGAATTTTTTGCATGAGCAATTAATTTATCCATATCTTTGTTTGTCATATTTATACCCCTTTTTATTTATGTTTATACCTATATAAAATAGCAAAGACCTAG